>Ga0233426_10000013_pt1 | contig 207955 bp, 193 predicted proteins | sample SI_118_April2016_6_FD_179875 | JGI IMG/M metagenome (GOLD analysis project Ga0233426, IMG submission 179875) | Seawater microbial communities from Saanich Inlet, British Columbia, Canada - SI_118_April2016_10_MG | ecosystem: Environmental > Aquatic > Marine > Inlet | place: Canada: British...
AAATGTGTGGCACGGTTAGCTTCTAATAAAGTTAACTGAGCTTTGTTCTGTGCTCCGTTATGAAAGGGAAACTATCAAGAGGGGACGGTGAACTTCTGTAGGCTAGTGATTGTTGCTGTATCTCGATAGATAGATTAGGCGTCATTCAAAAAAATATTAAAATGCCTCATGACATCACTAAGGACCGCCTGGGTAACCGTAGATATAGTTGAGACCGCTAGAAAAAATACCAAATATATACTCGCCACTAAACCATTTTGTTTGATTTTCAGAGCTGATTTCAGCGACCGATTAACCTATTTTGCGAGTTTGACTCGAAGTGATCAACAGGATACATTTATGAATTATTTAATTATTCGGACATGTCATGCGCAAAATCACTTTCCTTTATCTCGTAGCCTTCTCAATCAACAGTTTTGCAAGCGATAATACTGACTGTCATTCAACGGATCCTGAACTTGGTGACTCTGCGCAATGGGCATCAAAAGCTATAGATTTATTTGCTAAAAATAAACATGCACAGTCAATTAAAACTGTCGATGCTTGCTTTAAGTTGTTTTCGCCTGCCGCTGTTGTTATGCAAAAAGATCTCAATGCTAAAAATATGAAAGCTCCACCGGTTGGTAAAGTTAATTTCAAAGAAAAGAAAAAAATTGATGCAAATTGGGCTGTAAACGATGTTTCGGTAGCCCTATGGGCTAAAGCAAGGTCTCATGAAAAAATGGGTGATATAGATCTAGCTGCAATTACCTATTCACAGTGTATTTTTCTTTCTCATGGTAGGGCATGGGACCCCAAAGGCTGGTTTTGGTCCCCTGCAAGCGATTGTATTCGACGAGGACGTAATCTTTTTAAGTAAGCATATAGCCTCTTGAAGAAAAAAATAAGAGTTTGATCTCTCTCCCTCAGCCATAAATTAAGCTCTGGTACGTCTCATGCGAGCAATGTTTTTATTGACAGCGACAATGGTGTGAGGCCTTACCTTGGTCGGCACAATGTTCAGCTTTTTGGACGTGGCAGTCGCTTCTTAGAGTTGACGAGCAGACTTGTGCTTGCCAGTTATCAGATTCGTCCTGGCAGCAGCCCATTCTCAGTCTTTCATGACTAGCAAGCATGTATAGTTCGGCGCAATAATCCTGGTTGTCACGCTTCCTTAACAGATTGTCGTGATGAATATGGAGTGGCTCATCGGAGTTGAAACCAGTCAATAATTGACATACTATATGACAAAATATTTAAGTCTTAATCATTCGCTACGCTGATAGCTTGTAATAAACAAAATAAGGATTGATCTATGAGCCACAAAGTAAAACAATTTTTGGCTGACACCGGCGCTAAAACCCCAGTTGTCTGTGGCCCTATGTATCCTGGCTCCAACCCTGAGTTAGTTGCTGCTGTATCTGAGGCCGGCGGTATGGGTGTAGTTCAGCCTGTCGCTTTAACCTCATTGTACGGCCATGACTTTCGCGAGGGCCTGCGATTGATAAAGCGGCTTACGGATCAGCCGTTTGGTGTGAACTTCACAATTTTTGGTGGAGCCAACAAAAAGTATCATGAGCAGATGCAAGACTGGATGCAGATTTCAATAGAGGAGGGCATTAAGTTCTTTCTCACTTCTTTGGGAAAGCCGGACACAGTGGTTAAAACTGCTAAGGAAAATGGTATCAAGGTCTACCATGATGTACCCAACAAGAAGGTGGCTTTGGCCATGCGTGACTCTGGTGTAGACGGGCTTAACTGCATCAACTGGCGCGGTGGTGGTCAGACGGGTATTCAGGCAGCGGAACAGTTTATGGAAGAACTCCATGATATTGACATCCCCCTGATTTGTGCCGGTGGTATTGGCAATGTAGATGATTTTAAGCGGGCTCTGACGCTGGGTTATGCTGGTGTGCAACTGGGCACAAGATTCTTGGCGACTAATGAGTGCATGATTACCGACTCCTATAAACAGGCCATTGTTGATTCATCTGAGGAAGATATCGTTTGGACTAATAAAATAGCGGGCAATAATTCTTCGGTTATCAAGACCGCAGATATTATGAAAGGCGGTTTGCAAACTGGCCCAGTTATCAACTATATGCTGAGAAAACCAAATTTAAAGAAGTACGCAAGGATGTGGCTGATGAGTAAAGGTATTCGCAATTACAGTAAAACAGCCTTTAGTGACGATGTTAAATACTGGCAGGCGGGCAAAGGACTGGGCAATATTGCGTCAGTGGAATCAGTTGCCGATGTTATGCGCGAATTTACGCTTGCCAGTTAGTGTTTGGATTTCCAGTCCGGCGGCCCAGCAATAAAGCCTATAGCTTCTTTGACTGACCGGGCTCGCTTTAAATCGCGGGCCATTGCCATCCATTGGTGGAAGGTTATTTCAATAGGGTTATTAGTATCAAGATTATTGACCAAACCAAATGTAACAGGACCGTCTTCTCTTGCATAGGTGCCGAATAAGCGGTCCCATATAATAAAAAAATTGCCGTAGTTTTTGTCTATATATTCCGGGTTACTGCCATGGTGCACTCGGTGATTTGTCGGGGTACTGAAAATGCCGTCTAACCAGCCTAGTTTATCGATCCATTGGGTATGACCAAACACCCCATATAGCCTTAATGCCACGGCACAGACTACTGTGATGCTGGGATCAAATCCAACTAGGGGCATAAGCGTAAAGAACGGTATTTTTGTAATAGGACCGAACCAAGCCTGGCGAAATGCAACGGAAAAATTCATCTGCGTACTTGAATGATGATTCATATGCACTGCCCACAGAAATCGGATGCGGTGCGAACTACGGTGATACCAGTAAAATATCAAGTCGATAGAAACTACAGTCATTAGCCATATTGCCCACACAGGCAACAGCTCATTAATGGTGAAAATTCTAAACTGATAAAGGTAGAAGTATAGACCTAGAACTAGCCCTTGTATGACCACGCCAACAATTAGATTGCCCGCCAGTAGACCCAATGTACCGACAGTGTCAGCTGTATTGTAAAATTGAAGATTTTTACGCGCGGAAAAGAGTGCCTCAAAAATAATAAGCACAATGATTAGAGGTAAACCAACAGCATAGACATCAGTTGTGGTTATTGATTTAAATAATGATTCGATGATCTGTCCTCATAATCTTAAGCCTCATATAACCTTGTACCTGTGAGACCAATCAGTAGTCTTTTTCATTAGCAAGATAACGTTATCCACTGAGCTCACGGCGACTATCTGCTTACATGTAAGCTTTGTTTGACGCAAGACAGATTGTCGTCCAGAATGCCAAATTCTGCAATAGAGCCTAATTGGAAAGCGCCTTAATGAATTTCTTGGGTTCATTTTTGCCACTATTTCTGCTGGCTACGCCGCGCTAAAATTCCCAGTAAAGACTTATAATCAAAGGTACCCTAAACAATGCTGCAACTTATGAAGAGATACTCGATCGCAGTTTCCAGCTTCCTAGGAGATAGAAGGCATGATTTCACCAATGGCTTTGTAATATTGGTTGCAATTATCGTAGTTATTTCTGTTAGCGGTTGTTCTGATCCATACGAAAAATGTATGAAGAACGAAAAGAGAAGAAATGCATATCTGGGTGAAGAGGAATATTTACAACAAAGCTCCGTTACCTGCATGGCAAAGGTGAGGGAGGCTCGTTAGTAAGATTTAAAAACCTATTAATAAATCAGTATTTGTTAGCCTGGCGGTAGAAGATAGGCGGATCCTAAACTTGTTTTTGTTTAGAGTATTAGCCGAACAGTAGGTATATTTGTCACCGTCATACAATTGATAGTTGTCTTAACTAGAGATGCATAGAGAGACAATTTCTGTGCTACATTTCCGCTGAGAGTGGAAGCATAGATGCAGCTATACATATAAGGCTTAATGACAGGTGCAGTACTAAGCGTCCTTACCAAGTAATTTGATACATAAGTCTGGCACATCGATCTAGGTCTTAGGGGCTATATGAGTAATCAAAAGAATATTCCAATTATTATTGGTGTGGGGCAGGTCGTTGATCGCTGGGACGGCCTTGATCCAAGTCTGGCTCCGAGTCCAATAAGCTTAGCGAAAGAAGCTATCGCACGTGCCCTAGATGACACGGGAAATAGGGAACTACACAACAATCTGCATACATTGGCTGTTGTGAGAGCTTTTTCTGATTCTTTGCGTACACCCTTTGATCCCCTGGGTAAGGCTATTAATTTTCCTGCGGCGATAGCCCAAGCGGCCTCACTGGCGCCGGAGCAGATTATTTATTCACCAGCTGGAGGTGAGCAGCCTCAGTCTTTGGTCAATGAACTGTCCAATGCCATTGCAAATGGTGATGTCCGTACCGCAATGATTGTGGGTAGTGAGGCCAACTCTGCACTAAAGACAGCCTTAAAGCGGGGTATTAAACTAGACTGGTCGAATGATGTGGATGCAAAGGTTCAAGACCGTGGACCTCAGACTAACTTTTTGTCTGCCTACGAAGTTGCCAATGGCATTGGATTGCCTCCCCAGACCTATGCGGTATTGGAGCAGGCCCTGCGGGCACGACTGGGAATGAAAAAGACTGAGTACCTAGATTATATTGCTCAGATTTGTGCCGCACTGTCTAAAACCGCAGAGCAAAATTCCTATGCCCAGTTCCCCCATGCTATGAGCAGAGTATTTTTGGCGGAGCCGTCTAAGAAAAATTACCCTATTAGTGACCCCTATTTGAAATGGCATGTGGCTCAGGATGCGGTAAATCAATCCTCTGCACTTGTTATGACCTCAGTTGAGCACGCTCGGGAACTGGGTATTGCTGAGGACAAGTGGATTTACCTTCATGGCTATTCTGACGTCAAAGATAAACTGGTTTCTCAACGCCCAGATTTATCACGTTCATTGGCGCTTGAGCTAGCGCTAAATAGCGCTCTAGATAGAGCGGGCGTTACAACCCAAGATATCACCTATCACGACATCTACAGTTGCTTTCCCATTGTCCTGTATTTAGCGGCTGAGGTTTTGGGGTTGGATCCAACTAAAGATGAGATGACGGTTACTGGAGGCCTACCGTTTTTTGGCGGCCCAGGGAATAACTATTCTACTCACGGGATCGCCAGTTTGGTTGAAAAGCTACGTTATGACCGCCAAGCCTATGGGTTGGTGCTCGCCAATGGAGGCTATATCAGCAAGGTAGCGGCTGGGGTTTACTCTGCTTTAACGCCGAGTGAATGGAGTACTTATGAGAAGGACAGTTTGCAACATCAGATTGATACTCAAGCAGAATTCGACCTATTAGCGCACAACTGTGAGGCCGAGATTGAGGCCTATACCGTGCGCCATAATCGGCATGGCTGTAATCACGCCTATTTATATGCTCGCAATGTCGAGGGTCGAATAATGGCCTTGGTTGAACCAGATCATCATGCCACCATGCAGGCCTTACATGATGCTGATAGCCCTGTGGGGCAAACAGTTCAAATAACCCACCGAGATGGAAAAAATTATCTCGTCAGTCCTCATAAATTAGGAGTTCCCATGTCGGATCATTTTCTCAGTCGTACATTCAACCATATAGAGCTTAAACGAGACGGGCATATTCTCGAGATTACACTGAATCGTCCAGAGTCCTACAACGCACTATTTAGTGCAGCACATTTCGAGTTGGCAGAGATTTTTGATGAGTTTGAACAGGATCAGGAACTCTGGGTCGCGATTGTCACAGGCGCAGGGGAGAAAGCTTTTTGTAGCGGCAATGACCTAAAAGTAACTGCCAGTGGAGGTGATATGTCGGTTCCCACTTCTGGGTTTGCCGGCCTTTGCTCCCGCACAAACAGAGAGAAGCCAGTAATTGCTGCGGTAAATGGCGTAGCTATGGGCGGGGGCCTTGAGATTGTCTTGGCCTGTGATCTTGCAATAGCTGACCCGAGAGCGACCTTTGCTCTGCCAGAGGTAAAAGTTGGCTTATTTGCCGCGGCTGGAGGTGTTCAGCGTTTGGTTCGTCAGATCGGAGAAAAGGCTGCAATGGAGCTGATTTTGACCGGCCGTAAAGTAGACGCAAAAGAGGCTCTGGGCTTAGGTATGATCAATTCTCTTTCTGAAGAGGGAGCTGTGATGGATGCCGCAAGAGCACTTGCCCAAACTATTGCAGCAAACTCCCCAACCTCTGTTCGAGCATCAAAGCGGGTAATTGCCGGCGTTGATAACTTAAATGATTGGGACGCCGCTCTAGCTCTAAGTGAGGCAGAAATTGTTAGTTTGCTGCAGACCAAAGATGCAATGGAAGGAGTAACTGCCTTTGCTCAAAAGCGCAAGCCAAACTGGATAAATGGCTAAATACTCGGGCTAGTTAGCCGCTAGCCCCATTCATCGCTGTATGTAATAAATAATGAGCGGCCGCTAAAAAAGTACAATTTAACCGTTGCCCTATGGTCGCTTCTAAGGATAAATCAAAGTCCAGCTATATAGATATGCCGCTGTCACTATCACAAACAAAACGATTCCCACACCTATCCTAAGTCCCACCTCAAGCCATTGTTTTTTCGCCATATTAATCATGATGACAAGTCCTCTGTGATTGAAAGTTAATTTTCCACAAACCTTTAATGCGAATGATTATCATTTGCATTAATTTAAAAGTCAATTACAATCGCACTGTTGACCGTTGCAAATGTTCAACGGCAGGCACCAATTGAGATAATTTTTTAGGTTATAAAAATGATGAAATTACGTTTTCTATGTGCAAACCATAGAGGGGAGCTAGAGCAGAACACTAGTCGAGCTATCAAATTTTGGCAGGCCGGCTATGATACAGGACAGTTTTATACTGATCGGTCGCAGTGGGCTGAGGCGATTCCGCATCTGGGGTGTGCGTTTGAATCCGCGGAAATATTACTGAGCGGTGGTTCGTTAGATACTGAGGTGTCTTGTCAATGGCTAACATCTTCGGCAGTTTTACTGGCCTTAAGTTTTAAATATTCGAATTATAGCTATGAGGCGGAGGACGTTATCTGGATGGCCATGAATTGTTTAGAGCGTCAGTTAACCCGGGACCCTAGCCAGGCACTCTGGGTTAGTCATTATCTAGGGCAGTTGTATGATCAATTGAAAAGTTTTCTGTCTGAAGACCATCACAGTGCCAATGAGCTTCTTGGAGAGATCAATATATCTAGTTTGGGTGAACTAATGCATTAACATCAATGGCAGGCTAGTCTGCTAAATTTTTCGAGGCTAGTGCGATGTCATTGAAATAGTATAATAGGCACAGATTTTGTCTTGGCTGAGACCCGATGTTACACATCATTATTCATTTTTTAGTACCGCTTTTGGTCGCATATCTGTTTTTCACTAAAAACTGGAGATTCGCCTATTTGATTATGGTGACGACCATGCTGGTCGATCTTGATCATCTATTGGCCACGCCTATTTATAACCCATCAAGATGTAGCATTGGTTTTCACCCATTGCACCAAATTTGGTTAATCGCTACTTATGTGGCGCTTTGTTTTCTGCCTAAGACTCGACTGGTGGGGATTGGCCTAAGTATCCATATGGCTCTTGATGCTATGGATTGCCAATTTATGAGTAGTTGAGAAGTCTGCTAGGCTGTGCTGGTTTAATCTAATAGAGTTTGTTGTCCACAAGGGGAACTTCTAATGCGTTGGTTGAACTTTTTTCGGGACCTCCGATCATTTCATCATAGGGGCTAGTGTGTCTGAGCACGGTCTGGTCAGCTTTGATGGTTTGCAATAGCTTTTGCAACTCGACGAGGTTGCGGGATTTCAGAAAATGCCCATTATTGTCGGTAATGTAGTGTTCTTCGCTATCTATAATGGCCGAGGCCATGTATAGGCTTAGATCAACTGAGTGATAAATCAGCTTTTCGACAACGAAGTACTTTTTAAGCTTTTCTAGAGGCATTGCCACTGTCGGTATCTCCAGATTTTTTGATATGTTCAGATACGTATCAATATCACTTCTAGATGGTTTTTTAATTTCTATTAGACTTCGCGCCTATTTTTGCTCACAAATAGGTGAATAATATGACTAAGGCAGTATTTATATGGCCGATCGACCAGTGACATCGGGTCAAAAGACAAAGGTACTAGTAGATAAGTAAGAAATTGCCAAGCTGGAGCATAACAAATTAGCTGTTTTTGATTCTGCCAAGGACAAGTATCAACTGCAAACTAAGAGAGACTTTAACGCTGACATCTTCAATGTATCTGGCTCCAATGGCGCTAATCAATTTTAAATTAAAGTCAATCTAGATAAGGCTGAGTATTTTTATAAAATTGTATTTAGGGCCACTTTAATGAGAGGTAAGCACTAAGTTATCGAAATTAAAGAATCCGATTACAGCGAGTTAATCGTGAAGATTTAGCTCTCTGCATATTGGCTTATAAATACAAAGGCCCCCGCATTGCGAGGGCCTTTTTGTGTAGAGGGTTTTATACTAACTGCATGGCCATCATTACCATGCACAAGGTAGCCGAAAACCAAACCACGGACCGAATATATGAGACGCCGGTCATGTACAGGGGCACATAGACAACTCGCAGAGCCAACCAAGTAGTGGCTAGGCTGAGATTATCTACTTCCATTTGTATAGACAGCAGGCATAGGGCTAGAAACGCTGGTAGGCTTTCCTGCAAGTTCTTTTTTGCGCGATCTACGCGGCGATAGACTGCCGTTGTTTCTACATCTTCTTCACGACTAGTTAATAGATAGGCAGCATTTTTTATGTTCGTGACTATTGGCAACAGCCAAATTTGAACCAGTGCTAGAGTAAGTGCGGCAATAATAACGGCAGACATTGAAGTAGGCATGCTTGAGTTCCTTTATAGTTTTGATTGTGTTTTTCTTCTTAACTTAAACTAATATAGTTTAATTATTGCCTTGTTGATACCCGCAAATGGCCTTTATTGGTCAATACCCTTTTGGCGTATGCTTACTAACAAATTCACAATGCTAGACTGGCTTTAGAAGCTAACAAACAGAGATATTTAGTATGTCGAATCCTACCGTAGAAAAATACAATCAACCCACGGGTGGTAATGAACTACCAAGATTCGCAGGTCATACCAGCTTTTTTCGGCTACCTGTGCAGAGTGACGCGACGGGTTTAGATGTTGCACTATTGGGTATGCCCGTGGATATAGGTACTAGCAATCGTAGTGGTTCTCGATTTGGGCCCCGGCAAATTCGTACTGAATCGGTGTTGGTACGCCCCTATGGAATGGCTACGCAGGCGGCGCCATTTGACTCCTTTCAGGTGGCTGATATAGGTGATGTCGCAGTTAATCCCTATAACCTATTAAAAACCGTTGATGCAATTGAATTGGCAGTTGACAAGATTGTCGAGGCGGGAGCAAAGCCTATTTCAGTTGGTGGTGATCATACCTGTACCTTGCCGATTTTAAGGTCATTGGCCAAGAAACATGGCTCTATGGCGTTGATTCATGTCGATGCCCATGCGGATACTAACGACGAAATGTTTGGTGAAAAAGTCGCCCATGGCACTGTATTTAGGCGCGCCATTGAAGAAAACTTGATTGACACAAAAAAGATGTTTCAGATTGGTCTTAGAGCCACAGGTTATGCCGAGGATGACTTTGACTGGTCGAGAGGGCAGGGTGCCACTGTTATCACTGCGGAAGAGTGCTGGTATAAATCTCTAGTGCCGACTATGGAACAGATACGCGAGACTATCGGTCCAGATACGCCCGCTTATTTAACCTTTGATATTGATGGTCTTGACCCGTCTGTTGCGCCTGGAACAGGCACCCCAGAGCCCGGTGGCCTAAGCTCATCACAAGGGCTAGAGGTTATTCGTGGTTGCTATGGTCTGAATTTAGTTGGCTGTGACCTCATGGAGGTATCGCCCCCCTACGATACTAGCGGCAATACCTCATTACTTGGCGCTAATCTGATTTTTGAGATGCTCTGCAGTTTGCCCGGTTGCATTAGGCGAACCTAACACCTCTCAGCCCTCGATAGCTAATGGCGCAGGAGTGCCCTCAAAGACGGTACCCCAAATCTTAATATCTTTTATTCGCTTGGGGTTAACCTTGTAGGGGTCGGCTTCGAGAATTGTAAAATCGGCTTTTTTGCCTGCTCTGATAGAGCCGATCTGATCCTCATAGCCCATGATCCAAGCGGCATTAATGGTGATTGCTCGCAAACCAGCATCAACGCTAACGCGCTCAAGTTCTCCTGTTTGGTTGCCATTGATAGTGAGGCGGTTAACCGCTGCGGAAACCAGTGTCAGTGGTTCGAGCGGCGCCATCGGACTGTCTGAATGGAACGCAAAGGGCACACCCAAACGTTCCAGTGAACCCAGTCGCACCATTTGATTGCCGCGATCGGCGCCAAGCCATTGATCGCTATAAATATCGCTAAGAATAAAGTGGTAATAGGGGTTAGCAGAGACCACTGCTCCTAGCTCTTTAAGTTGACGGTTTTGATCTTCAGTGGTGTAGGCAAAATGCTCCAGTGATAGGCGATGATCTGCCCTAGGGGTATTTTTCTGCAAGGTCTTAAGCAGATTAATTAATACTTCTGCACTGGCGTCGCCGTTAGTATGTGCATGCAGTTGATAGCCTGCATCCCAAAAAGCCTGAGCCCATTGTTGAGTAATCTCCTTGGATACCATCCAGACTCCTTCATGACCATCGATATAACCAGGAAACTTAAACTGCGCCAGTCCGCTATAGATGGCGCCATCGATCATCAGTTTAAAGCGGCGATCAAACATCACCCGAGGGCTATTTTGTGAGCGCCATTTATCCACCTGCTCCAATGCCTGATCGATGGTCTGCTCGCGGCCAATAAAGTCAGTAATAATCGGTGTTAATATAACCCGTGCAGGGGCCTGACTGCTTTCGACTGTATGTCGAATAAGGCTGATTTCAGCATCCGGATTGCCAAATACACCAGTGCCCATATCCAGAACCGTGGTTACGCCCCCCTGATGAACCATCTGAATAAAGTTTTGCATACCTTTGCCAAAGCGCGCCGGGTCAAAAATAAACGGCATTTTGGGAATCAACAGGTACATGCCATTTTCGTAGAAGTGCCCTTTGGACCAGTTGGTAAGTGGCTGGTCTACCATGTCCGCCTCAGTAACTCCCAGTAGCTCTAGGGCCGCATCATTGGCGATTAACTCATGAAAAGATCTATGCCATAGCATTACCGGCTGGTTGGGGAAGAGTTCGGTTAATTCTTTGCGAAACAATATGCCGTGCCAAAGGGGGTGGTAGCCCCAGGCAATAAACGGGATGCTTTTGTCATTGTGCTCGCTGGCTAGTTGTTTAAGTCGCTTGATATAGGCGTCAGGCGTTTTGGCACCCGGGAACTCCCCAGTCGGCAATGACCAGTCATCTGGTGCAATAAACGCGAACTGACTGAGCACCGCGGGGAGGCTAGGATGCACATGGGGGTCAATAAACCCGGGCATAATTACCTTATCCTCAAAGCGTCGATCAATGCGGCTATTAGTATTTGCTATCCAGCTATCGAGTGATGCAAGGCTACCGACAGCGACAATTTTCCCGTCCGCAACTGCCACTGCAGTAGCTTCTGGAAGTGCGGGTTCCATAGTAATGATCTTTTTGGCGGTATATATCACTAGGTCATCAATGGCTTTTGGTGCATCTGAGCTTTTAGCGCCCCAGCTCATTGGGCTAAGAAATATACATAAAATAGCGAGTTTAATTGCGAGTCTCATTAGGAGCACCGGATTTTGTCATTGTTATGGGTCGTTTTCTGATAGCCAAAATAGCTTGTTTTGGCCTAGTATGGCAACCAGCAATCAAGTACCTGATAACAATAATCATAACGACATTATTTATTAGAGGAATCACAGTATGAAGACCAAAGCCGCCGTTGCATTTGGAGCAGGTAAGCCCTTGGAGATTGTGGAGGTCGATCTCGATGGTCCAAGAGCTGGAGAAGTCTTGGTTGAGATTAAAGCCACCGGAGTCTGTCATACGGATGCCTTTACCTTATCGGGAGATGACCCCGAAGGCGCTTTCCCGGCTATCCTAGGCCATGAGGGCGCAGGTGTTGTGGTTGATGTGGGTCCTGGAGTAAAAAATCTTAAGCCCGGCGATCATGTGATCCCACTCTATACCGCCGAATGCCGTGAATGTGATTTCTGCCTAAACCCTAAAACCAATCTCTGTCAGGCGGTTCGGGCTACCCAGGGGCAGGGTGTAATGCCAGACGGCACCAGCCGTTTCTCTTTCGAAGGCAAGCCAATACTGCATTATATGGGTTGTTCGACCTTCTCTAACTACTCTGTGCTTCCAGAAATATCCCTGGCTAAAGTGCGTAAAGATGCGCCCTTTGACAAGATTTGTTATATCGGCTGTGGTGTGACCACCGGTATTGGTGCAGTTGCTTTCACCATGAAGGTAGAAGCCGGTTCCACCGTGGCTGTGTTTGGCTTGGGCGGTATTGGCCTGAATGTAATTCAGGGCGCCAAGATGGTCGGTGCTACACGTATTATTGGTATTGATTTAAATCCCGCCCGCGCGGCACTGGGTAAGCAATTTGGTATGACCGACTTTATTAACCCCCGCGAGGTGGAAAATGTGGTGGATCACATTATTCAAATGACCGGCGGGGGTGTGGATTACAGCTTTGAATGTATCGGCAATGTGGATGTCATGCGGCAGGCGCTAGAATGTTGCCATAAAGGCTGGGGTGAGAGTTGCATTGTGGGTGTAGCAGGGGCTGGTAAAGAGATTGCCACCAGACCTTTCCAGCTGGTAACAGGTCGCTCTTGGCGTGGCACTGCCTTTGGTGGCGCTCGCGGTCGTACCGATGTCCCCAAGATTGTTGACTGGTATATGGATGGCAAGATCAATATTGATGACCTGATTACTCATAAGATGCCACTGCAGGATATTAATAAGGCCTTTGATTTAATGCATTCGGGCGAGAGTATTAGATCAGTGGTGGAGTTCTAAATGGTGCTGGAACAGATTTCTGCAAATCGAAGCTTTGGTGGCAAGCAGCTACGTTATAAGCACCAGTCTGCTGTGCTTAACTGCGAGATGACATTCTCTGTCTATCTGCCGCCTCAGGCTGCTCAGGGTTCAGTGCCGGTGCTGTACTGGCTATCAGGACTGACCTGTAGCGATGAGAACTTTGTGCAAAAGTCTGGAGCTCAGCAATATGCTGCAGACCATGGCATCGCCATCGTCTGCCCAGATACCAGTCCTAGAGGTGAGAATGTGGCCGATGACCCCGAGGGTTCATATGACATGGGTCTGGGAGCGGGATTCTATGTAAACGCTACACAACAACCCTGGGCCAAGCACTATCAGATGTACAGCTACATAGCAGATGAATTACCTAAATTGATAAACGGAGAATTTCCTGTAGACCCATCAAAGGTCTCAATTTCAGGGCATTCTATGGGTGGTCACGGGGCTCTGATCATTGCTTTAAACAACCCGAGTCAGTTTAAATCTGTTTCGGCGTTTGCGCCTATCTGCTCGCCACTTAACTGCCCTTGGGGCATTAAAACTATGAGTAATTACCTTGGTAAAGACCGAGATAACTGGGCGCAGTATGATTCTGTAGCCTTGGTAGGTAAAGCCACGGAGCGTTTGCCGGTACTGATTGATCAGGGCGATGGGGACAATTTCCTAGAGGAACAGTTGAAGACGCCGCTACTTGTTGAAGCCGCGGAAAAAGCTAATTTTCCGATGCAAATCCGGCTACAGCCTGACTACGACCATAGCTACTTCTTTATCGCTACCTTTATCGGTGAGCATATTGCATTTCATGCTGCTGCAATGGGGGCAGCAAAGGTCTAGAGTAGCAGTCCGTTATAGATAAATAAGAGTCGCTTAGGGCCGGAATTTGGTGGGTTGATGGTGATAGACTGCGCCCAAATCAACGTTGCTCATTTTTATCGTTAGTCAAGGCAGGAACGGGAGAAAGTGATAGGTGGAAACAGGCGCACAAAATACTGCTGATATTAGTCATCTTGTGACTCAATTTAAGGCTGTTCCTGGCGGCTTACTGCCGCTGTTACATGCCATTCAGGCAGAGCTTGGTTACGTGCCAGATTCGGTGGTTCCCAGCATTGCCACAGGCCTCAACCTTTCCCGCGCTGAAGTGCATGGCGTTATTAGCTTTTATCATGATTTTAAAACTCATCCGGTTGGCCGCAATACTGTGCAAATCTGTCGCGCAGAGGCCTGCCAGTCTATGGGTTCACGTAGTCTCGAAGCTCACGCCAAAGAAACCCTTGGCATTGATTATCATCAGACTACCGCCGATGGTAGCATCACGCTACAGGAGGTCTTCTGCTTGGGTAACTGCGCGTGCTCACCCTCGGTGCGGATTAACAACGATGTATTCGCTCGAGTGGACCAAGATCGTTTCGATGAGTTGGTTGCGAATATTCGTGGTGAGGTAGAGATTAAATGAAGTTCTTTATCCCTAAGGATACTACTGCTTTGGCGCTGGGTGCGGAATCAGTTGCCATGGCTTTGCAAGCCGCAGGCGCTGAGCCTGTTCGCAATGGCTCTCGTGGCATGTTTTGGTTAGAGCCACTTTTAGAGGTTGAAACAGACCTCGGTCGTATCGGCTTTGGTCCGGTTTCCAGCAAAGATGTCCCCGGTATTCTTGATGCTCTCAAAGCAGAGCCCAGCAGCCATAATCTGTATCTGGGGCCAGTTAACGAGATTTCTTTCCTGTCTAGCCAGCAACGTTTAACCTATGCGCGCGCTGGCGTGGGTGACCCAGTATGCCTCGATAACTACCAAACATTGAATGGTTTCAAGGGGCTTAAAAATGCCCTCAGCTTCACCGGTCAACAGATTGTCGATCAGGTAAAAGACTCCGGCCTGCGTGGACGCGGGGGTGCAGCATTTCCTGCCGGCATCAAGTGGCAGACGGTCTTAGACTGCGAGTCCGAGCAAAAATATATAGTGTGTAATGCCGATGAAGGTGACTCCGGCACCTTCGCCGATCGTCTAGTGATGGAGTCAGATCCCTACCAGCTTATTGAAGGCATGTGCATTGCCGGTTTGGCGGTGGGTGCCACTCAGGGCTATATCTATTTGCGCTCAGAATATCCGGTGGCTCACAAGCTACTTAATATCGCCATCGACAGAGCCCTGGAAGCTAATTTCCTCGGCGATAATATTCAGGGTTCCGGCAAAACCTTTCATCTGGAAGTGCGTTTAGGTGCTGGTGCCTATATCTGCGGTGAGGAAACCTCTTTGCTAGAGAGCCTTGAGGGTAAGCGCGGTATGGTTCGTGCCAAGCCACCATTGCCCGCTATTGAAGGTCTATTTGGCAAACCCACGGTGGTCAATAATGTATTAACCCTAGCCGCTATCTCTAGCATTCTGGAACAGGGTGCGGAGGTCTATCAGAACTTTGGTATGGGTCGCTCTCGCGGCACATTGGCCATCCAATTGGCAGGAAATATCAAACGCGGCGGCCTGATTGAGTTGGCTTTTGGCGTTACTCTACGTGAAGTGGTCGAAGACTATGGGCAGGGCACCTACAGTGGCCGCCCGATTCGTGCCATTCAAGTCGGTGGCCCTCTGGGAGCATTTTTGCCTGAGTCCCAATGGGATACACCGATGGATTACGAAGCCTTCGCAGCGATCAACGCAATGATCGGTCATGGCGGTATTGTGGTCTTTGATGACACTGCCGATATGGCGGCTCAGGCCAGATTTGCGATGGAATTTTGCGTCCTCGAATCCTGCGGCAAATGCACACCGTGCAGGATCGGTTCAGTGCGCGGTGTTGAGGTAATTGACCGCATAGTGGCCAATGAGGATCGGGACAATAATTTAATTCTGTTGCATGACCTGTGCGACACCATGGAGCTGGGCTCCCTGTGTGCCATGGGTGGAATGACACCATTTCCCGTGCGCAGTGCACTTACACATTTTATGAGTGACTTTACCGGCCAAGGTAGAGGAGATAACTAATATGTTGGAATTCTACGAGCCCCAGGCAGATTACGGCACCCCAGAGAGCATTAGCACCGAGATGGTCACCTTGAGTATCGATGGCGTTGAGGTCACAGTGCCAGAGGGTACCTCGGTGATGCGCGCTGCTGCAGTGAGCGGAGTAAAGGTGCCGCGCCTATGTGCCACAGACCAGCTAAAATCCTTTGGCTCATGCCGTGTTTGTTTGGTGCAAATCGAAGGCCGTCGAGGTTTTCCTGCCTCCTGCACCACCACCGTAGAAGCGGGAATGGACGTCAAAACCCAGTCCGATGAGATTGCCAAGTTGCGCCGTAATGTGATGGAGCTATATATTTCTGATCATCCGTTGGATTGCTTAACCTGTCCAACTAATGGCGACTGCGAACTGCAAGACACCGCCGGTGAGCTGGGACTGCGTTCAGTTCGCTATGGCTTTGAAGGCGAGAATCATTTGGTGGCTGAGAAAGATGAATCTAACCCCTATTTCACCTTTGACCCATCCAAGTGTATTGTCTGCTCGAGGTGTGTACGTGCCTGTGAGGAAGTGCAGGGGACCTTTGCACTTACCATTGATGGCCGAGGTTTTGAATCCAAAGTCAGCGCCAGCCAGGCGGAAGACTTTATGGATTCCGAATGTGTGTCCTGTGGCGCCTGTGTAAATGCCTGTCCAACCGCAACACTCACCGAGAAAAGCATTATTGAAGCGGGCAAACCCGAGCACTCTGTTACCACTACCTGTGCCTACTGCGGTGTGGGCTGCTCGTTCAAGGCTGAGATGAAAGGCAATCAGGTCGTGCGTATGACTCCCTATAAAGACGGCAAGGCCAATGAAGGCCATGCCTGTGTGAAGGGGCGTTTTGCTTTTGGTTATGCCACTCATAAAGATCGTATTACGGTGCCCATGATTCGCGATTCTATTGATGACCCATGGAAAGAAGTGTCTTGGGAAGAGGCGGTTACCTACACTGCCAAGCGTTTTAAAGATATTCAAAGTAAGTATGGACGCACCAGTATTGGTGCGATTTCATCGTCACGATGTACCAATGAAGAAGTATATCTGGTGCAAAAGATGGTTCGTGCCGGATTTGGCAATAATAATGTCGATACCTGCGCCCGAGTTTGCCATTCACCTACCGGATTTGGTTTAAAAAATACCTTGGGTGAATCTGCTGGTACTCAAACCTTTGCCTCCGTCGCCGAAGCCGATGTGATTGTAGTGATGGGCGCCAACCCTACCGAAGCCCATCCGGTATTTGGTTCGCGCTTAAAGCGCCGCCTCCGGGAAGGTGCTAAGTTGATCGTGATTGATCCGCGTAAAATTGAACTGGTCAGTTCGCCCCACATTACTGCTGACTATCATCTCCCCGTTCGTCCGGGCACCAATGTGACTATTTTAAATGCCCTAGCTCATGTGGTTGTAAACGAAGGTCTAGAAGCACGCAGCTATATTGAAGAGCGCTGTGATGTCGCCGAGTTCGAAAAGTGGCTAGCCTTTATTGGTGATGAACGTCATTCACCAGAAAATACTGAGAGTATTACTGGTGTTCCGGCTGCTGACCTGCGCGCCGCAGCTCGGCTCTATGCCACTGGTGGCAATGGTGCAATTTTTTATGGTCTGGGCGTAACAGAACACAGTCAGGGCTCTACCGCTGTTATGGGCATTGCCAACCTCGCTATGCTGACTGGCAATATCGGTCGTGATGGCGTTGGCGTCAATCCATTACGTGGTCAGAATAATGTGCAGGGCTCCTGCGATATGGGCTCATTTCCCCATGAGTTGCCCGGCTATCGGCATATTTCCGACAGTGCTACTCGTGAATTGTTTGAAGGGGAGTGGGGCGTAACCCTAGACTCTGAGCCTGGCTTGCGTATCCCCAACATGTTTGACTCAGCCCTCGACGGCGATTTTAAAGGCCTCTACTGCCAAGGTGAGGATATTGCCCAGTCGGACCCTAATACCCAACATGTGGAAGCAGCGCTGCGAGCTATTGACTGTCTTGTGGTTCAGGACATTTTTCTTAATGAGACCGCTAAATTTGCCCACGTGTTTTTACCCGGTGCTTCATTCCTAGAAAAAGACGGCACCTTTACCAATGCCGAGCGGCGTATTTCTAGGGTGCGTAAAGCCATGCCACCATTAAGTGGTAAAGCTGACTGGGAAGGTACCATGGCACTAGCGAACGCTCTTGGCTGTGAGATGGACTATAACCATCCCTCAGAAATTATGGATGAGATCGCCCGCCTAACCCCAACATTTAATGGCGTGTCCTACGATAAATTAGAGCAGTTGGGCAGTATCCAGTGGCCCTGCAATGAAAACACGCCGGATGGTACGCCGATAATGCATATAGATGAATTTGTCCGCGGCAAAGGTTTCTTTGCTATGACCGAATATGTGCCTACCACTGAACGTGCCAGTCGCAAATTCCCACTACTACTCACCACTGGTCGCATCCTGTCCCAGTATAATGTAGGCGCCCAAACCAGACGCACTGACAACAGTTCATGGCACGGCGAAGATGTTATCGAGATTCATCCCCATGACGCCGAAGAGCGCGGTATTAATCATGACGATTGGGTGGGCATAAACAGCAGAGTGGGAGACACCGTGCTACGTGCAGATGTGACCGATCGGGTAAAACCCGGTGTAGTTTACACCACCTTCCACCATCCGGTGTCTGGGGCCAACGTAATTACTACCGACAATAGTGACTGGGCCACCAACTGCCCAGAGTATAAGGTTACTGCCGTGCAGCTAAGTAAAGTTACAGCTCCATCCAAATGGCAGTCACGACAAAAATCTTTTAACCAACAGCAGCAGGGCCTGTTGCAGGGCGCACGCAACTAACATGAGTGCAGGTGGTTCAGGCAGGGTAAAACGCACCGTCTGGACTGCCGGAGAGGTCTGTGAGGGCACTGATTTTGTCGCCACCGAGACAGCCGTGGCCATGGTCTACAACGGCATCTCCCACGTGGTGATGATGGCAACCCCCGCAGACCTTGAAGACTTTGCGCTGGGGTTTAGTCTCAGTGAGGGCATATTAACCTCACCCAAACAGTTGCTAGATTGCGAAGTGCTTAAAACCGATAGAGGGATAGAGCTGGCATTAACTATTACTGCCGAGCCCTTTAACGGATTAAAAAAGCGCCGCCGCAACCTGGTAGGTCGCACCGGCTGTGGGCTCTGTGGTGCCGAATCCTTAGAGCAAGCAGTTACCACTCCCAACAAAATCAGCGCAGGTTTAAGCATTAGCCACAGAGCTTTACAGTTAGCCATAGGAGCACTGAGTAACACACAACAGTTACAGCAACAAACAGGCGCAGTGCATGGCGCGGCTTGGTGCAATAGCGAAGGCGAGATTCTATTGGTACGTGAGGATGTCGGCCGCCATAATGCTCTAGATAAACTATTGGGAGCTCTTAGTAAGCAAGAGCAAGGTGAAGGTTTTGTGCTGGTAACCAGTAGAGCCAGTTACGAAATGGTTGCCAAAACCGCCAGTGCCAATATCCCATTATTGGCTGCAGTATCGGCTCCCACATCCCTGGCTATAGAACTGGCCGAGACAGCGGGGTTAACTCTGGTAGGCTTTAGCAGAACAGGCCGGCATGTGACTTATGCCCACGGCCAGAGAATTAATTGAGAGAAACAACATGTCAGAATCAAAACTTGAACGCCTAGTAAAAATGATTAATCAGATAGCACTGAATATGAGTGCCAATGGTACTGATGCTGTAGTCGCGGATCAGGTGGCCCATCATCTAGAAAAATTTTGGTCACCGCCGATGAAACAGCTTATTACTGAATCCTTTTCTGATGCTGATATTGGACTTACCCCTCTCGCTCATCTGGCCGTGCAGGATTTGTTGGTTATGCGAAAAGCCAAGCGAGCTTAGTTATCTCTACGGTGGTCCTGACATTATTCGACGCCTGTTTGCCAATCGGGTCTCTTTTTTATGACAAATCTGCTTAGGGCAGACAGCGCCTGAGGCATGCTTCGCTCGCCGAAGCCAATGCGAAAGTAATCCTGATAAAGGTCGCTTTGTGCGCCAAATAGGGGAGCTGGTTTGACCGAGATACGCGCCGCCGCCAATTGCTCGGCTAATTTATCTGCGCTCAGTGGGCCCTTAAATCTCACGTAACCAATGGCGCCTGCACTGGGTCGGTTCCATTCAAAAAAATCCCCATGTTCACGAAAAAAATCATCCAATAAGCTGAGATTTTTTCTGATAATTGCTAGCCGACTTGCAATAATACTGTCACTGGCGCGCAATATCATCATGGCTTGAATTTCACTGGCGCGACTCGGGCAGGTAGTACCGAAGTATTGGGTGTCGATAAGTTTTTGCTTTAGCTCCATATTCTGTAATACCAACCAACCAATAGTTACGCCACAGCCACCCCAGGGTTTTGACATGGTGCAGGCGCTGATGCCTTTGTCGTACAGTTCGGCCATGGCTGGGAGTCGATCCTTTGGATTATGCTCGAGGAGTCGATAGACCTCGTCAGACAGCACGTAGATGTTATTTCGGTCGCAAATATCTATAAGTTGTCGCTGCAATTGGTGGCTCATCAATGTGCCCGCGGGATTAAATGGTTCGTTGATAATAATGCATTTGGTGTTGTGCTTAATGGCAGCTTCAACAAGGCTGAGATTTATCTGCCAATTATCTTTGGGGTGTAGCTGAATCCTAGTCACCTTAGAGCCTGCATGCTCTGGAGTCTGTTGTACCGACTGATATCCAGGAGTGAAAACAATGGCGTGATCATCTTCGCTCAATAAGGCTATTGCCGCCGTCTGCAGAGCCACTTGTCCCCCGGCGAAGACCACGATATTTTTTGCCTCGATATTATCACCGTAGAGATTGGCAATATCTTGCTTAAGATCCAAGCTTCCACCAGCGGGCGTGTACTCCAAGGAATGATCATGGAATTCATCGACAATTTTTTGGTCCCCTCTGGCTAGAGATAGCTCGACTAGTTCTATGTGACTAAGCGGCTCAGCAAATGAGTTGGACAGATTGTATTCTGTATCCCGATTTATCAATTTGTGTCTTTTAGACCAAGGTGTCGGATATCCCATCGTCATTTCCTAGGCAAGTATATATTTTTCGTTTTCAAGTTTTTTGAGTAGCGCACGGGCGGATTTTTGCGAAATCAAAATATATTCATTGTCAGGGAACAGCTTAGCACTGTGAGAAGTCATAATTATGTTGGTCACTAGACGCATGGCAACCAAATAGTAAATTATTTCTCGCTCGTCATCGGTTATTTTAAATTCGCGATCATACCCTTCGATCATGTTGCTCGATGCCGTGCCGATGTCTGGTTCATCTAGTAATGAGTAGGCCATACTAATAGCGAGATCATTGATCTGGGTAGCCATTTGCATCTCACCGAAATCGATCAAGCCAGCAATTTTTTCTGGCTCTTGTGGATCGATAAGTAGATTTTGTTCATTGGCATCACCATGGATAATGGCCTTGCGTAAATTCCCAAGCCTGGGGAAAATATTTTTTTCATACACAGCATATAGTCGTTCAATGCGATCGGCAGCATCCCTATCGATAACGTCCCCAAGATATTTTTTACAGGCCAGTACGTTATCAAGCATCCACAGTTCATCGGAACCCGCGGCTACCGGAACTGAATAGGTTTGCATAGCTTGAGAAAGTTGTCCCAAGAACCGTCCAATATCTTGATATAGCGCCGGCGTCCGCGGTATGTTGGCTAGAAGGTCACCTTCTAGATAGGTTAGTAGCCGTATTGCAAAGCCATCAACATAGGTTATGTGATCACCCGTTAACGTGGGCACAATGCTAGGAAACATCAAGTTCGGTGCCTGTTTTTTTAAATAGGCGAGTACATCGGTCTGCATTTCAATAAATTGATGTGACCATCTTGTATTGGCAATTTTCAGGACATAAGTAGTGGTTTGTGTTTGTATCCGAGCATTTTGATCTTCGAAGGAAACTAAGGGAGATATTTTCCCCTCAAGGCCATAAATATTTTTTAATAATTCAGCTAGGGAGTCATCATTAAAATTGGGTACCTGCTCTAACATTATCTATTCTCTTTTAGTTTGTAGTTGAAATAATCACCAGCCCTAGGATCCTGAAAGCGTGGCTTGTACTATTTGCAAATCTTGCACACCAATGCCGGAAGACAGAAACAATTTAAGTTTTTTTTCCGATTCTGGTTTTTTCAAACCGTTATTTAAAAAGTCGCCAAACTCCTGTAGATCTGACTCAGTGATGATACCTGTTTGCAGAGCATCGGCCGCATTGCCATGATCTTTGCCCTGTATTATGGAGTCAATCAAAATGCAATCAGCCTTTTTTAATAGGCTTGGCGCAAGTTCGAGTTTGCCCGGCATGTCTGCGCCAATTGCAATCACCAGGGTGTTTTCAATGATGATGTCATCAGCGGATAATAATGCCACTTCTGAGGCTGTGGTGGTGACAATCAAATTAGCCGTCTCGGCCACCTGTTTTGGATGCTCTACTACAGTGACTTGCCAGCCATTTTGAGTCATCTCTTGAGCATAGGAGGCGGTGTTCTTCGGTGAGCGCCCCCATACCCTGAGTTGGCGACAGTTCGGGTATAAATCTCTAAGAAGATTTAATTGCAATCGCGCCTGAACACCTGTGCCCAGTACACCTATACCAGTCACCTCGGCCTCAGGCATTAGTTGTTGAGCTGCATTTCTGCCGGCAATTGCGGTTCTTAGATCAGTTAACTTGCCTTCATCCCTGAGCACCATAATGGCATCTCCGGTCCTGGCGTCAAACACCATCATCATGCCCTGGGAAGATGCTAGTCCTCGTGATGGATTATTGTAAAAAGCCGTTGCGATCTTAAATACATAAATATCACCGCCTTTTTTATGTGCACCCTTGAGGTGTAAATCGCCTCGCGCTTTAAAGGGTAAATAGATCACCTCGGGTATGACCACGTCCAGCATACTAAAAGCTTTAAACCCCTGATTTTGTAGTTGCCATACTGTCTCATTACCCGTGATCTTGAGGCGTTGTTGTATTTGCTCCCAATTCAGTTCAGGAATATCAGCTATGGCTGACACCTCATCATGTGCACCACTGTAATATGTGTTGTCGCTTTGTGGGAGGAGGGCGGTGATGACCCCAGTATAAGCATCTCCAAGCAGCGTTAAATGCCGGCGTTGCAGTTCATTACTTTCAGGTGATTGAAGTTGGGAGAGGAATGTAATGACGAAATGGTCTGTGCCAATCTTATAGCTAGCAGTTATTTTTAAATTTCCTGAAGCCGGAGAATCAAAATCCATTCGAATGGTCTTGCTGACAATATTGGCCTGGTCATGAGATGTCGATTGGGGATCGATATAGGCAGCTTTTTCCGCATCGGTTAACAGCTCGATTAGGTCGGTATCTTTACTTAATATTTTCACTGCTGGGCCCAAATCGTACGTTGCTGATCGATATACTGTGCGAAGGCTTCTAGGGCTGCTGGCATGGTGGTGCGACTGAAGCCGATACGAAAATACTGGCTCAGTGAATCTTCACAATCAAAAATGGATGGCGGAAATATTAATATTCCCTGAACCAGTAAATCACTCGCCAAGCGGTTGGCGTCTATAGGGCCTTTGAATTTTACAAAGCCAGTGCCTCCGGCCCTGGGGCGTATCCATTCGAAAAGGTCATCATTGACGGCAAAATACTGTTCAAGTAACTTTAAATTTGTCTTAATAATATTCAGATTCTTATTGATAATCTGGTCAGAACATCGCAGTACCATCATCGCTTGTATCTCACCTGCGCGAGAAAAGCACACTGCGTAGATATGTTGAGCTCTGCGTAGTTTTTCACAGAGACTATGGTCTTGGCAGGCGATCCAGCCTATCCCTGTACCCCCGGCTCCCCAGGGTTTGGACATGGTACTTAAAGCGAGCGCATTTGCTGAAATATCAGCCATGGATGGGGAGCGCAGGTTTGGCTCGATCTCTAACATCCTATAGACCTCGTCGGATAAAATTAACAGCTGATGCTTTTCCGCTAAGCTACATAGGGCTGTTTTGGTCTCAGCATCTAGTAGGGCGCCGGATGGATTGTGCGGGTCATTGAGGGCAATATATTTGGTATTGCTCTTTATGGACGCCTCGATCGCGGCAATACTTAACAGCCAGTTTTGATCTGGACTCAGAGCTACTCGGGTGACCTCGCAACCCGCTAATTTTGCACTGTCCTCCAGCGATTGGTAGCTTGGCGTGACAATGATTGCATGATCGCCAGGATGCAATAATGCACGGGCCGTCAAGGTCATGCCGGTCTGGGCCCCGGGAAAAACAACAATATTATCCGCGCTAATGTTGTCGTGATAAAGTTGTGCAATTTCTTCTCGTACATCCAAGCTACCACCATTATCAGCGTAACCCAGAGAATGGTGGTTAAAGCGTTCAATCAGCTCATGCTCGCCCTGTTGCTCGGCAAGTTTTATCAGTTCACTGTGTCCAAGTGGTTCAGAGGAAGAGGCGTAAAAGCGATGGGTTATACTAATTGTTTTTGCCAGTAGCTCTTCTGATCTAATTGGATTTTGTAATAGATGCATTGTTCCATTCCATGCTTTAGCTCTGTGTATGATTATTGAGATGATAGGAGTCTGTTAACTCATCTTACTCTTTAGCTTCACATCTGTTATCAGGGTACCCTCCTGCATGGTAGGCTATATTAATTCTCAAGGTAAGAGTTAATCAGCTAGTATAAATTATGCCTCGGCAGCCTGAGTTTGATCTCCCCTATGGCTCAAAAAGCGGCCGAGTTTAAATGCTGCTAACTGAGTGCTAATGCCGCTACAGGCCGGTATCCATCGTCTGAATAACAGTAGCACTCGGCAGTGTAATTCGCCATTAGAATTATATTGCCAATAATGCTCGGTATGGCCGAACTTCGAAATAGCTGAATATATGCTAACCTCGGTTCGTAGGGAGTTCTGTTCGATATGTTTTAGGGGTCTGATAGATTGAGTGAGACTCACAGGAAAAGATTGCAGCGCATTAAACGAGAGTCCCTGACAGCGCATAAGTCTAGCCTGTGTGTACATGATTTTGAGGTTTGTTATGAACGATATTTCTACCCAATCTAAATTACTCAAGTCCTCGACAATGTCCCGTCGTCGATTTGTTACTGGTGTTGCAGCAAGTGGCGTCTGCCTTGGATTAACGCCGGTTTGTTCTATCGCGTCATCGGCTGTTCCGACAGTACTAAATAAGTCGCGGGGCAATGAATTTGATCTTCAAATCGGTTATCAAGCGGTTAACTTTACCGGCAAGAATAGTGTGGCTATGACGATCAATGGATCTCTACCTGGGCCTGTGTTGCGTTGGCGTGAGGGTGAGCGCGTGACATTACGAGTAACTAATAATCTCAGGGAGGACAGTTCTATTCACTGGCATGGAATTTTACTGCCCACCAACATGGATGGTGTCCCAGGGCTTAGCTTTGCCGGTATTAAGCCAGGCCAGACATTTCAATATGAGTTTGATGTTAAGCAGAGCGGCACCTATTGGTACCACAGCCATTCGGGGTTCCAGGAGCCTAGAGGTATGTATGGCGCGATTATTGTTGATCCTAAGGATACTGACCCGGTCAGCTATGATACTGAGCATGTAGTGATGCTGTCCGACTGGTCTGATGAAGAGCCGAGTGATATCTATGCCAAGTTAAAAAAGCTGAGCCATTATTACAATTTTCGTGAACGTACCGTATGGGATCTAAAGCAAGACATTAAGGCCAAAGGTTTTACAGAGACATGGAAAGATCGCGCAATGTGGAATCAAATGCGCATGAGCGATACAGATATCGCCGATGTGACTGGTTACACCTACACCTACCTGATGAATGGGCTTACCCCTGATGAGGGTTGGGTGGGCATGTTTAATGCCGGTGATAAGGTGCGGCTGCGTATTATTAATGGTTCTTCCATGAGTATTTTTGATGTGCGCATTCCCGGATTAAAGATGACGGTGGTGGCCAGTGACGGACAGAATATTCAGCCAGTAACTGTCGATGAATTTCGTATCGGTGTGGCTGAGACCTACGATGTGATTGTTGAACCTCGTGATGATCGAGCCTACACCCTATTTGCGCAGAGTATTGATCGCAGTGGTTTTACCCGTGGCACATTGACCGCGGACGCCAGTTTAAGCGCACAGATTCCGACAATGGACAGGGCCCCAACCCTTGGTCATCGGGATATGGGTATGGACCATAGTCAGTATTCTATGGGTGAGGATAGAAAGATGGCCGCTATGGATCACAGTCAGCACAACATGGCTGGTATGCACAATATGGCTGGTATGCACGCCATTGGGAATACTCGTTACGATGGCACAGAGGCACCGGGTAAAGCTGGTTTTGGCAGTGTAGGTAAAATTACCCATGGGGCGCGGGAATTCGGGCCCCATGTAGATATGCGGGTCGAGAGGCCAGTCTCCGGTCTGTCTGACCCAGGTATTGGGTTGCGTGATCATCAACAGCAATACGGACGTCGTGTCTTGACCTATGGAGATATTAAGAATCTCTACCCAACGTCAGATATCAGGCAACCCAGTCGTGAAATTGAGCTGCATCTTACCGGTAATATGAGCCGTTACATGTGGTCGATCAATGGCATCAAGTTTATCGATGCGGAGCCATTGCAGTTGGAGCAGGGGGAGCGTGTTCGCATAATCCTTGTCAATGACACCATGATGAGCCATCCGATGCATTTGCATGGACTTTGGAGCGAGCTTGAAACCGGAGACCCAGATTATATTCCGCGTAAGCATACGATAATTGTTCAGCCCGGATCCAAAATCAGTTGTCTGGTTACCGCGGATACTGTTGGACGCTGGGCTTTTCACTGTCACATGACATACCACATGATGGCTATGTTTCGTGAAGTGCGAGTAAGTTGAGAGAAGCTAAAATGAAGCTATTAAATTGTAAGATCCGACGGTTGATAACTGCGCCGATGCTTCTGTTGATTGTGTCTGTTCCGATTGTGGCCTTTGCCGCGGGCAATAACGATAATCCAGTATTGAGCAGAATTATTATTGATCATCTTGAGGTACACAATAGCGATAGTCACAGCCCCTTAGTGCTAAAAGGACAGGGTTGGATTGGCCAAGACTTAAATAAGTTTTGGTTTAAAGTTGAGACCGAATCTGAGGCCGGAGACATTGAAGAGGCTGAGGTGCAGGCGCTATACAGCAGAGCTCTGACGCCATATTGGGATATCCAGATGGGGATGCGCTGGGATATAGAACCAAGCCCCACTCGCGGCTGGGCTATGATTGGGTTGCAGGGTTTGGCACCTTATTTTTTTCAAGTGGAAACAGCGCTTTTTGTGGGTGAAAGTGGCGATACTGCAATACGTTTGGAGGCTGAATATGAACTGTTGTTTACACAGCGATTAATTCTTAGTCCTCAGATTGAAATGAATCTCTACGGTCAAAATAATATGGATTTGGGTGTAGGCTCTGGCCTATCTGATTTACATGCAGGATTGCGGCTGCGCTATGAGATTGATCGTCAGTTGGCTCCCTATATTGGTATGACCTGGGCTAAACGTTTTGGCAATAGCGCAGAATTTGCTCACAGTGCTGGAGAAAAAACTGATGAGTTACAGTTGTTGTTAGGTATCAGCGCCTGGTTTTAATCAATCAACTTGATGCCCTCATGAATGGTAAGCAGGATATACTGGTAAAAAAAGAAGAGTAAACTACGTTGAATAAAACTGATCAATTTATTCCCTTGGACTTTTGCCCTCAGGAGGAGGCCACTATGAGACAGCGGGCCAGGGATTTTTATCAGCAGATGTCCAAGCGCCGTTCCATTCGTGATTTCTCAGATAGGCCTATTCCGACATCTGTGCTGGAAGATGCGATATTGGCCGCAGGTACCGCACCTAGTGGTGCCAATATGCAACCTTGGCACTTTGTAGTAGTGCAGGATCCGACAATAAAACGAGAGATTCGCTTGGCGGCTGAGATCGAGGAGCGAGAACTCTATGAAAATCGCGCGTCTGAGGAGTGGCTCAATGCATTGGCACCTCTGGGTACTGATGCGAACAAGCCATTTTTGGAAACTGCGCCAGCATTAATTGCGATATTTTTAAAGAAAGCCAGCATAGATAAGTATGGTGGCAAACATAAAAACTACTACACCTCTGAGTCCGTGGGCATTGCTACTGGTCTGTTAATTACGGCCCTACATCAGGCGGGACTGGGTACCTTGACCCATACACCCAGCCCCATGAAGTTTTTGACCGAGATTCTTGAGCGCCCCAGTCACGAGCGGCCATTTTTGTTGTTGGTAGCGGGCTATCCTAAAAAGGATAATATGGTACCGGATATCAAGCGCTTGCCTCTGGATAAAATCGCTACTTTTTTATAGCTCTAGTTGGGATTAAAACATGTAACACTGGGCCAGAGTTTGCCATAATAATGACCTTCTAAGCACTGCGATGGTTGTACAAATCCTATGTCAAAACTGACTCACTTAAATGCCCGTGGCGAAGCTCATATGGTGGATGTGTCTGCTAAACAGGATACGGCGCGCACGGCCGTTGCCCAGTCCAAAGTTCAGCTAACCGCAGAGATTGTGACAGCCATTACTGACGATAGGCTCCCCAAAGGTGATTTACTGGCTACCGTTCGTATTGCGGGGATTCAGGGAGGCAAAAAATGCAGTGATTTAGTTCCTCTCTGCCATCCATTGCCGCTGGCCAAAATCACTGTGGATATCGAGTTGCAGGGCCATTGCTTAATTATCACCACCCAATGTAAAACTACGGGTAAAACCGGTGTTGAGATGGAAGCTCTAACGGCAGCCTCGGTGGCCGCATTAACGGTCTATGACATGTGTAAAGGGATCGATAAGGGCATGATTATTGGCGAGACTAAGCTGTTGAATAAAACCGGCGGAAAATCCGGCGATTGGTCTGCCGGGGTTTAATCATGATCAAACTATTATTTTTTGGTCGTCTGGGTGATTTTGCTCAGGGCGTGTCTACCAGTATTGATGCAGTCGATGGCTTGACCCCCGCTGCTGTGCGCGATGGGCTGGCGGCGGGCCATCCTCAATTAGTCTATGAGCTATCTCAGCCACAGGTGCTGATCTCTTTAAATCAAATGATTGTGGATTGGGATCACCCTATTGTCGATGGCGCTGAGTTGGCATTTTTACCACCGGTAACTGGCGGTTAAGTGGTAATGATTTCCACAATTCGTGTTCAAACACAGGACTTTGATTTGGCGGCGGAGTACCAGTTATTGCGTCAGCTGAAGGCATCTGTGGGAGCTGTGGTGACCTTTTCGGGGCTGGTAAGGGATCTTGAACAACAAAACTCAATTAACTCCCTGACATTGCAGCATTACGCGGGTATGACCGAATCTCTCTTGCAAGGCATTGTGGATCAGGCGGAAATGCGCTGGGATCTAATTGGTATAACTGTGATCCATAGAGTGGGTAAGTTATTGCCCAGTGACCAAATTGTGTTTGTAGGAGTGGCCAGTCAGCATCGTAGCGATGCCTTTGAGGCTGCGCAGTTTGTAATGGATTATCTAAAAACAAAAGCCACTTTTTGGAAGAAAGTCGATCAAAACGGGCAGCAATATTGGGTCGAAAGTAAGAGCAGTGATCAGGCAGCGAGAGAGCGATGGTCGACTGATGATTGATGCTGATGGCGTTGTTCTGGCGGCCGGTCGGTCTAGTCGTATGGGCTCGATCAATAAGGTGCAGGCTGTGTTGGCAGGTCGCACACTGTTAGATCATGTGGTTGCCAAATTGACACCCCAGGTAGATAAACTGTTGGTGAATGGAGAAAAGGCTATCTGCGGTGATAATGCTATTGCCGACCAGGTTGAGGGTTTTAAGGGGCCGTTGGTGGGGCTCTACAGTGCTCTGATTAGTGATAAATTGTCCAGCGCCCGATATTTAATGATGACGCCCTGTGATGGACCTTTCATTCCAGGTGATTTAGTGGCGGCGCTCTACCGAGAGATCGTCGCAGCAGATGCTGACATCGCCTATGTGCGCTACCAGGGCTATGCTCAGCCAACCTTTTCTCTGTGGCACAAGCGAGTAACCTCCGCAGTTGAGGAGTCGCTATTAGTCAAACATAACGGCGGCTTTAAGCCATTAATGGCGAGTCTAAATGCGGTGTATCTGGATTGGCCAGAGCAGGGGGTTAACCCATTTTTTAATGTCAACAACCTAGCTGATCTAGAGGAGGCAGAGCGCTTGCTATGTCTTTAACTGACCGCCAGTTTATACGCTACAGCCGTCACCTACTTATGGATGACATTGGCCAACAGGGACAGGAGAAACTGCTCAATGCCCATGTATTAATTGTGGGCTTAGGCGGGCTGGGATGCCCAGTGAGCCTTTATCTGACGGCAGCGGGCATTGGTCACATATCCATCTGTGATGGGGATACTGTGGATGTCAGTAATTTGCAGCGTCAGGTGTTATACCAAACCGAAGACTGTGGTCATTTAAAGGTTGATTGTGCAAAAGCGGTACTTAGTGGCCTAAACCCCGAATTGGATATTACTACCTACCCCGAAATGATATCGACTCAGACCCTGTCACAGGATTACAGTATCGTTATTGATTGCACCGATAATTTGGCAGCTCGGCATATGTTAAATGAGTATTGTCAGCGGCAGGGTATAGGGTTTGTGACCGGTTCGGCTATTGGTTGGGAAGGTCAATTAATAGGTTTTGACTTTGCTCGGCATAGTAAACTGTGCCTAAACTGTATTATCGACCGAGACTCCGCTGAACCATTAACAAATTGTGCCAATGCTGGCGTTGTTGGTCCAGTGCTTGGAACCATAGGTAGTTTGCAAGCGACCATGGCGATGCGTATGTTGTTGGGTTTTTTTGATAGTCACGGCGAGGTGCTGCGGTACGATGGCAAGGCCGCTCGATGGCTCAATCTGCGTTCTCTGGCCAAATCCCAATGTGCTGTTTGCAGTGGTCAGAAGCTGTAGCTCAGCAAGTGGTAGGTTGAAAAATTTTAAAGACCGAAAATAAATGAATGGGAGTAATAAGTTAGTGGCTCATGATGCAGCAGCGCCAAGACGCTTTGTTAAAATTGCAGTGCTCACTGTTTCCGATACGCGTAGTTTGGAGACGGATTCTAGCGGTAGCTTTTTACAGCAAGCACTGGAGGAAGAGGGGCATCATCTTGCTGATCGCAAGTTAGTAATTGACGATGTCTATCGGATGCGCGCTATTGTGTCGGCCTGGATTGCTGACCCTGAAGTTGAGGTTATTATAACCACAGGCGGGACTGGATTTACTGGCCGAGATAGTACTCCCGAAGCCCTATCACCGTTATTTGACAAACATATTGAAGGCTTTGGTGAGCTATTCCGTCAGCTGTCTTACGATGAAATTGGCACCTCTACCGTGCAATCCCGATGCTTGGCGGGGCTGTCAAACAATACAGCTGTGTTTTGTGTGCCAGGCTCAACTGGAGCCTGCAAAACTGCGTGGCATGGTATTATTCGTGAGCAGTTAGACAGTAGCTTTCAACCCTGTAATTTTGTTCAACATGTCCGGCAAAAGTCTCAATAAATGCGAACGGTTTCTAATGCAGTAAAAAAGCTGGTTGCTAAGGCCCAGCCGCTGGCCAAGGAGCGCCAGCGTGCGGGGCGTGAGTCGGTGCCTGTGACTGAAGCCCTTGGTCGGATATGCGCTGTAGATGTCACTTCCACTATTGATGTGCCACCGGCAGCAAATAGCGCGATGGATGGCTATGCCTATTGTGCTGCCGATGGACAAACAAAAGCATTCAAATTGGCGGTAAGTCAACGTATACCTGCGGGAACGGCACCACAATCACTAGCCTCTGGGACTGCAGTGCGTATCTTTACTGGAGGCGAGATTCCTGCTGGTGCAGATACCGTGGCGATACAAGAAAATTGTAAAGAGATCGCAGGCACAGTCAGAATTGATAACCCGCCCCCAAAAGGTAGTAACGTCCGCTGTCAGGGACAGGATATTCAGGCGGGTCGGGTTATTGTAAAGACCGGCACCCGACTTCGTGCCCAGGAGATGGGTCTGCTGGCATCTATTGGTGTAGATAGGGTAGATGTATTCAAGCCATTTAAGGTAGCTATTTTCTCTACTGGCGATGAACTTGTTGAACCTGGGCTACCCCTGCAGCCTGGACAAATTTACAACTCTAATCGAGCAACATTGATAGGCCTCATAAACTCATTGGGTATGATTCCCGTGGATCTGGGTGTGGTTCCGGATCGTCAGGCGGCGACTCAGCATATACTGAGAAACGCGGCTATGCGCGGGGACGTGATTATCAGCGCGGGTGGTGTTTCGGTAGGTGCAGAAGACCACGTTAAGTCAGCAGTGGCTCAGCTCGGGGCGGTAGAGTTTTGGAAGGTAGCGATTAAGCCGGGTAAGCCCATAGCTTTTGGTCATGTAGAAAACGTACCCTTCATTGGATTGCCAGGTAATCCGGCATCGGTTTTTACCACGTTTATGATTCTCGCTCGGCCATTTTTATTGGCGGCCCAAGGTGTCGTAGATACTCAGCCACAGACTCTAAAAGCTATTGCTCAGTTTAATAAAACGGGAGAGAGTCGAGAGGTCTATTTACGTGGCCGTTTGACCAACGAAGGCGTGGAGATATATCCCAACCAGAGCAGCGGCGTTATGTCTTCAGCCTGTTGGGGAGAGGTCTTTATTAGGCAAAATACTGACCAATCTATCGAGGTGGGCGATTTGGTTGATGTGTTACCCTATGCCTACTAATACACTTAAATCCCAGAGCAGACGTTGAATACATTAGGACACAGGGCACCTCTTATTGACCCCTTTGGGCGCACTGTAGATTACTTGCGTCTGTCGGTAACTGATCGCTGTAATTTTCGCTGCAACTACTGCATGGCAGAGGATATGACGTTTTTGCCAAGGCGACAGATATTAAGTCTTGAAGAGGTCCGCGATACCGCCGTCGCGTTTGTGGAATTAGGCGTGCGTAAGATTCGTTTAACCGGCGGCGAGCCACTTATTAGACGTGATATTCTTAAACTAGTTAGTTCGATAGCCCGCTTACCTGGCCTTGATGAACTGACTATGACAACCAATGGTGTGTATCTACCCACGATGGCGCAGCCCCTAAAAGATGCGGGCATGTCTAGGATTAACATCAGTATAGATAGCCTAAGGCGCGACCGGTTTAAAGAGCTTACTCGTGTGGGTGATTTGGATCAGGTTGTGGCGGGTATTGACGCCGCAGCTTCAGCGCAATTTAAAAAAATCAAATTAAACGCGGTTATTCTTGCTGGTTTTAATGATGATGAGGTGCTCGATCTGGCACACTTTGCCGTAGATCGAGGTATGGACATTTCATTTATTGAAGAAATGCCTTTAGGAGAAATCACCTCTCATGAACGAGTCAATACACAGATTACCAGTAGCCAAGTCCGTCAACAGCTGGCTAAAGAATTTACGCTAGTCGACAGTGCGGAAACCACTGGCGGCCCCTCACGATATGTATCTGTAGCGAATAGTCAGTCTAAGATTGGCTTTATCTCACCCATGTCGAATAATTTTTGTGAGTCCTGCAATCGAGTGAGAATGACTGCAGAGGGCCGTCTACTGCTTTGCTTGGGTAACGAGCACAGCTTAGATTTACGTGAAATATTACGAGCCCATCCGGGTGATAATGAGTTATTAAAAACCAAAATTGTGGCGGCTATCGCCAACAAACCAGAACGCCATTACTTTGACCCAGAGCAAGTTGATATTGTGCGATTTATGAATATGACCGGAGGCTAACGCCTGTGGCTTTCGAGACAATTTTTGCTTTTCAATACCCCATTATACTGCTTATTACTATCTGCCTTATGGCCGTACTTTACTCCTCCGTGGGCCATGGTGGCGCATCGGGATATCTGGCCGCGATGGCGCTGTGGGGGTTATTGCCTGAAGAAATGCGACCCGCGGCATTATTAATGAATGTTGTTGTAACCTCGTGGCTGCTATACCGATTGCAACCTTATAAACTAATGCCGTACAACTTGTTTTGGCCGTTGGTCATAGCTTCTACGCCATTGGCTTTTATTGGGGGTCTAATCAAAATTGATGCTGAGCCTTATCAGTTATTGGTTGGCCTTATGCTGCTGTTAGCAGCTGCACGTATGCTTTTGACCAACAAGGTCGTTGAGTCGACTCATCAGCCACCCATGATTGTGGTTTTGCTGGTGGGCGCGATTCTTGGCTTCTCGGCAGGTCTAACCGGTATCGGCGGTGGTGTATTTTTAAGCCCAATTGTATTGATATTTGGTTGGTGCTCGATTCGCCAGAGTACGGCCGTAGCCGCAGGTTTCATATTACTTAATTCCATTAGTGGCATGGCGGGCTATGCTTTTAGCGGCCAACCATGGCCTATGGGGGCAGGATGGTTGGTAGTTGCCGCCTTTGTCGGCTGTCTATTTGGGGCGGCACTTGCAACTCATCGAGCCTCATCGCTAACCTTGCGGAAAATACTTGCGGCTGTGCTGGTCATCGCCTCGGTAAAAATGGTTTACACTGCACTGTAGTACTAGTAGTTGAGTATGTTATTCTTCTCCTAAGTATAACTATTGAACTAAGAAAGCATAAGCCGAATTAATGAGCTCAATTATTACCAACAGTGCGAGGTCTCCGTTTTCCAAAGGTTATCAACGCCAACGCAAATTTCAGTCGATCCTATCTGAAGCCGCCGGTCTATTTAATTGGCAGGGGTCTCGAGCCACAACATTGACCGATATTGCCAATAGCATGAAGCTGACTAAAACCTGCGTCTACTACTATGTAAAAACCAAAGAGGATTTAATTTATCAATGCTATGTCTCTAGCTGCGATATGTGGCTGGCTCAGGCACAGCAGGCGGCTGCGTTAGAGGGCAATGGGTTAGAAAAAATTGTGGCTATGGTGCAGGGGCATTTTGATCAATATGTTAAAGCTTTAAATGGAGTAGCACCTCATTTTGCTATGCTCGCTGAAATATCTTCGTTGGATGAAGCCCATGCCGCAGATATTAAAAACCGGTGGCAGGAGGTGTTTGACCTGTGTAAAAAAATGGTCAGCCAGGGTATTGAAGAAGGTGTAATTGAAAATCTCGATCCGGCAGTTATCTGTACAGGTATTTTTGCTATTCCGCAGTGGTTTCCCGTCTGGCTTAAGCGCTCCCATGCCACTAACCCTGAGCCCATAATTAAAGCAGTGCTGGATATTTTGGTGAATGGTTTATCACAGCAACATCATGAGTTTAGTGATATTGAATTTCCCGAACCCAGCAACCTATCATTGGATAGCTTTGACCGCGGTTTTCAAAATCGTTTAAAGCGCGAAGCCTTTTATCGAGTTGGTACAACTCAGTTTAATCAAAAAGGTTTTAAAGGTACTTCCCTAGATGAGATTGCCAGCCTGCTAGATGTGACAAAAGGCGCTTTTTACTATCATATAAAAAATAAAGAAGAGCTTTTATATCAATGTTTCAACCGTACGTTGACCGTTGAAAAAAACCTACTCACTGCGGCAGGAACAGTTGAAGTGACAGGACTTAAGAAAGTTGAGTTGTCTTTACGCTATTTATTTAATGTTCAGTTTACCGACCAGGGGCCGCTAATTCGGTATAGATCGTTGCCATCTTTAGATGAAGAGCACCGTAAAAAGATTTTAAAAGTGACAAAAACAAATAGTGGAAAACTAGGTGCCTATATTCGTCAGGGCTTTGATGATAGTACATTGCGCAAAATAGATGCAGATGTCGCCCAGCATGTCCTGTCAGGTGCCGTAGAAGCAAGTGCTAATCTGGCGGAATGGGTAGCGGATGCAAATGCTCCTGAATTATCTGCATCTTATTTCCATCTGTTTATCAATGGTTTGTCGGCAAAGTAAACTTTTAATAAGAGTGAAAAAGGGGTGATAGCCTATGAATGAATTTTCTTTCAGTGTGGTTCCTGATGTGCTGGTTGGCGCAGAAATCTCCCAGCGGCTGGGTGATATAACTGCGGCTATGGGTATGCAACGGGTGCTCATTGTTACTGACCCAGTTATTGTTCAGCTTGGCCTTCTAGACGGGGCGATTAAAAATCTCGAGTCGAATCATGTGACTCTCAGTATTTACTCCGATGTTGTTGCTGATCCGCCTGAATCTGTAGTGACAGATGCAGTTGTTGCCGCGCAAGAATTTGGCTGTGACGGGGTGATCGGTTTTGGCGGCGGGAGCTCTATGGACGTTGCTAAGTTGCTAGCGGTATTAATTAAAGGCCAGCAGTCACTGACAGATATTTATGGAGTCGATCAGATTACCAGTGGGCGATTGCCTTTGATTCAGGTACCGACTACTGCGGGCACTGGTTCTGAGGCGACCATGGTGTCAATTATTACTACGGGCGAAACCACCAAGGCCGGTGTGGTAAGTCGCACATTACTGGCCGATAAAATAATTCTCGATGCAACCCTTACTATAGGTTTACCGCCAGCGGTCACTGCCGCTACTGGCATTGATGCTATGGTACACGCGATAGAGGCATTTACCAGCCGGCATAAAAAAAACCCATTGTCCGATATGTTGGCTCGTGAAGCACTGCGGCTAATGGCTGGCAATATTGAAGTTGCAGTTAAGCAGGGCACAAATGTTGTGGCACGAGAAGCTATGTTATTGGGTGCTATGCTGGCAGGTCAGGCATTTGCCAATGCACCGGTGGCTGCCGTTCATGCATTAGCCTATCCATTGGGAGGTAATTATCATATTCCCCATGGCCTCAGTAACTCTCTGGTACTACCCCATGTGTTGCGATTTAATGCCCCTAATGCAGGACACAACTACAGAGAACTAGCCGCCATTATTATGCCTAATGCAGTTTTACCCATCGATCAGCTTGAGGTTTCGGAGCTCTTGGCGACCTATTTTTTAAGTTTGGCCGAAGACTTCGGTTTACCGACCCAGCTGCGTCAGATGAATATTGCGCACGCTGATATAGAAATGTTGGCAGATGAGGCCATGTTGCAACAGCGCCTACTAGTCAACAATCCGCGGGATGTCAGCCATGAAGACGCGCTCGCAATCTACCAAAAGGCGTTTTAATTGATGACTAAACGTACCAGCTACCCATACTTTTCCGACATTACCACCCGATGGATGGACAATGACATTTATGGCCATGTAAACAATGTTGTGTATTACAGCTATTTTGATTCGGTAGCGAACAAGTACCTAATTGAAGAGGGTGGCTTGGATATTCATAGCAACGATATTATTGGTTTTGTCGTTGCATCGTCCTGCCAATACAGATCACCAATCGCCTACCCACAGGCTATTGAGGCGGGTTTTAGAGTCAATAAGCTGGGCAATAGTTCTGTGGAATATGGCATTGCAATTTTTCAGCAGGGGCAAGCCACAGCGTCAGCGGAGGGTACATTTACCCATGTCTTTGTCGATCGTGCAAGCGCTAAGTCGGTCGCCATTCCAGCGTCGCTAAGACAGGCACTAGAAGCAGTTTTAGTGAATAAGGGCTAGTTCAGATATCGCTCAGTAACTACTTTGAGGTGGCACCATTTGTATTTGGCGACGCGATTGCTCATTGATGTAGGCGTATCAAACCTTCTTGGATGGTACTAGCGACTAGACGACCGTCTCGGCTAAAGAAAGACCCGCGGCTCAGCCCGCGGGAATGGCTAGAGCGAGGGCTGTCCATCACATAGAGCAACCACTCATCGGTTTTAAATTCATCGTGAAACCAAATGCAGTGATCTAACGAGGCAGGCTGTAGCTTAGGATTCATAAAGCTGACTCCATGGGGAAGCATTGAGGTGCCCATCAGATTAAAGTCTGAGGCATAGGCAAGAATTGCTCTATGTAACCCTGGGTCTTCCGCTACGCCCATTTCTTTTAAGGAGGCTGATGCCTTGATCCAAACAAGCTGTTCAGGAGCTCTAGGCTCAGGGTTTTGATAGTCCACCGGATTCACGGAGCGTATCTGTATTGGACGCAAGGATGGCCGATTAATACTGGATCTTTTTTTGTCTTTCTCCGCCATTAAGAGTGCTAGTTTGGCCCAGCGCACGCTGTCGTCTTCGAGTCCCTCCGGTCCCACGCAGTTGGGCATATCTGCTTGGTGAGATAACCCCGACTCCATTATTTGAAATGAGAGTTCGGTATTGAATATAGCCTTACCGCGCTGGGAGGCCACCACGCGGCGGGTTGTAAAAGAACCGCCGTCGCGGATTGCATCAACCTCATAAAGAATCGGTAGCATGGGGTCACCAGGGCGCAAAAAGTAGGCGTGCTGGGAGTGGACCATACGTTCCTGATCTACCGTGTCTTGGGCTGCACGCATGGCTTGGGCAAATACCTGGCCACCAAATACTCGCTTGTTGGTAGTTTCAGGTGTGACTCCGCGATAAATGTTAGTATCAATTTTTTCCAGTGATAGAACATCCAGTAATTGCTGTAGCGCTTTACTCATTTGGTATGCTTCCTGATTTTTGGCGATCTTTGATACCCGTTTTTGTATAACTTTGTCAGGCTTGTTACGAATGCCGTTAGGGTACCTGAAATGCCTTTATAAGCCACGCAAATACCCGTATTTTATAGAGTTATACTTGAAAGATATAATAACATACTGTAAGTTCAATTTATTAATAATACCTTGCAAAACACGACTTTATTGAGATTCCTTATTCTTCATATCAGGCGACTCAGCGGGAGACTATAGTGACTGATTTACAAACTTTCAGGCAACAAACTAGGGATTGGCTAGAAGAAAACTGCCCCCCATCAATGCGCAAACCTGTCAAAGGTGGCGAGGGCATGTGTTGGGGCGGTCGTAATTTTACTTTCGAGAGTAAAGAACAGCAACAATGGATGGAGCGTATGGGTGCTAAAGGCTGGACAGCACCAGATTGGCCAACGGAATATGGTGGCGGAGGTTTGGACAAAGCTCAGCACAAAATTTTGCGAGAAGAGATGTCTCGTATCAACGCCCGCTCGCCGCTCGATAGTTTCGGTATCTGGATGATTGGTCCGGCACTGCTTAAATTCGGCTCAGAGGCGCTCAAGCAGCAGCATTTGCCACCGATTGTTCGTGGTGAGATTCGCTGGTGTCAGGGCTATTCTGAACCGGGCGCTGGCTCGGATCTGGCCGGCTTGCAGTCTAAGGGTGAAGACCGAGGGGATCACTTTATCGCCAATGGCCAAAAAGTTTGGACCTCTTATGGTGATAAAGCTGACTGGATGTTCTGTTTACTGCGCACTGATTCCGAAGCTAAGAAACAGATGGGTATAAGTTTGGTGTTATTCGATATGTTGACGCCGGGTGTCACTCCCAAGCCGATAAAACTAATTTCTGGTAGTTCACCATTTTGTGAAACCTTTCTTGATGATGTGCGTGTTGAAAAAGATCAGGTGGTGGGCGAGATAAACCAGGGCTGGACTATTGCTAAATATTTATTAACTCATGAGCGCGAAATGATCGGCGGTATGGGTATGTCTGAGGCGGGCGCTGAAACTATGAGCCAGACGGCATCTCGAGTATTGGGTGTTGAGCAGGGTCGTATGAATAATCCAATGCTGCGAGCTGAAGTCGCAAAGTGGGAAATTGACGGCGCCTGTTTCGCATTGACCGCAGAGCGCGTAACCGACGAAGTTAAATCCGGCAGCGGTGTAGGCGCTACCTCGGCAATGTTGAAGTATTACGGTACTGAACTCAACAAACGACGTTTTGAAACTCTGCTTAAAATTAACGGTAGCGATGGCATGATATGGGATGGCGAAGCGGCTATTAATGGTTGGTTGCCTCGCACCTGGCTGCGCACCAAAGGTAACTCAATCGAAGGGGGAACCTCAGAAGTTCAGCTAAATGTGATTGCCAAAAATATCCTCGGCCTCGGCTAGAATGGTGGCGAGAGCACCAACAGAATTGAAAGGTACAGAACTATGGCGCTAGTTTTAAATGAAGAGCAGCAGATGCTCAAAGAATCAGCTCAGGGGTTTTTAGCTGAATTTGCCCCCCTGGCAGAATTACGCAAGCAACGCGATGCAGGCAGTCAAACTGGCTATGCAGATAATCTATGGTCACAAATGGTTGATATGGGCTGGGCTGCAATATTGGTTCCGGAGGCCTATGGTGGCCTAGGGTTTGGCCATGTGGGAATGGGGCAGATTGTTGAGCAAAGCGGTCGGACTCTAACAGCCTCACCGCTGTTTGCCACAGCAATTTTAGGTGTCACTGCGATTAATTCGGCGGGTAATGAAGCGCAGAAATCAGAACTATTAGGAGCCATTGCCAGAGGTGAAATCACTACCGCACTGGCTATAGATGAAAAAATTCATCACGCACCAACGCAGATAAGCATGACTGCAACCAAACGAGAAGGCGGGTATGTTCTTAATGGAGCCAAACGCTTTGTTGCCGATGGGAGCACCGCCGATAAACTGATTGTAGCGGCACGAACAGGGGGCGAGCCCGGAGATATGACTGGTATTAGCCTGTTTGTTGTCGATCGCACAGCTACAGGAATCGGAGTGGATCGGACTGTAATGACCGACACTCGTAACTATGCGGAGATAAGCTTTAATAATGTAGAGGTGGCTGAGTCTGGATTGCTTGGCGCTGAGGGTTATGGTTTTAACGCGCTTAACGCCACGTTGGACGCTGGAAATATTTATCTTGCAGCAGAGCTGTTAGGTATTGCTCAAGAGACTTTTGATGTGACACTCCAGTACCTTAAAGAGCGTAAACAATTTGGTGTTTTAATTGGTTCATTTCAGGCCCTGCAGCATCGAGCTGCCCATTGGTGGAGTGAGGTTGAGCTCTGTAAATCGGTGGTGCTAAAAGCTTTGCAATCAATCGACGAGGGTGACGATAAGTCACCGGCTCTAGCCAGTATTGCTAAGGCCAAGCTTTGCGAGATTGCCGAGTTAGCAACCAACGAAGCGATTCAGATGCATGGTGGTATTGGCATGACCGATGAATATGATATCGGCTTCTTTATAAAAAGGGCACGATCCGCACAGATTATGTTCGGGGATAATAGTTACCATACAGACCGTTTTGCACTTTTAAGTGGCTACTAGAACAAAAATACATAAACTTTCAGACCATAAGGATAAAAGCAATGGATTTAGGTATCAGTGACAAGGTTAAACCTATACTTGAAGAAGTAAAACATTTTATAGACACAGAGATTTTACCACTTGAGCATGAGTACCACGAGGAAATTTCTAAAGGCGACCGTTGGACCTTTACTGATCGCCAGACAGAAATTTTGGAAGGGCTAAAGAGCAAAGCAAAAGCCAAAAACCTGTGGAATTTCTTTCTTACCCATTTCGAGGGTGGCTATGGTCTTAATACTGTCGAGTATGCTTATATTGCCCAAGAGACTGGCCGCTCGCACCTTGCTCCTGAAGTGTTTAACTGTGCGGCGCCAGATACAGGGAATATGGAAGTGCTAGCGCGCTTTTGCACGGAGGAGCAAAAGGAGACCTGGTTAAAGCCTCTTTTAGCTGGTGAGATTCGCTCTGCCTATGCCATGACAGAGCCTGCTGTGGCCTCATCTGATGCGACTAATATTGCTATGTCCTGTGTCGCCGATGGCGATGAATGGGTCCTCAATGGCGAAAAGATCTGGATCTCTGGTGCTGGTGATCCGAGGTGTAAAATTATGATTGTGATGGTAAACACCAATCCTAATGGCCCTCGTCATGCAAAGCACAGTCAGGTGTTGGTGCCCTTTGATACTCCGGGTGTTAAAAACCTTCGACCTATGCAGATTTATAATATTGACGATGCGCCTCATGGCCACATGCACATGCGCTTTACCGATGTTCGTGTGCCCAAAGAAAATTTGATTCTTGGCGAAGGCCGAGGTTTTGAAGTTGCTCAGGGTCGTTTGGGCCCCGGTCGTATTCATCACTGTATGCGCTCACTGGGTCTGGCCGAAGCTGCGCTTAAATTGATGTGCGAGCGATCTTTGAATCGTGAAGCCTTTGGTCGCCCCCTAGCTAAGCTCGGCGCCAATGCAGACATTATTGCTCAGGCCCGTATTGAGATCGAAATGACCCGTCTGCTCTGTCTTAAAGCAGCCTGGTTAATGGATCATGAAGGCACAGATGCGGCCCAGCCTTTTATCTCAATGATTAAAGTGGCTGCCCCGACTATGGCGCTAAAAATTATTGATGAGGCCATGCAGATGCATGGTGGTATTGGCCTGTCACAGGATACACCTCTGGCAATCTGGTACGGCCAGCAGCGCACCTTGCGTTTTGCTGATGGCCCAGATGCAGTGCATCGTATGGTTATTGCTCGTCGTGAGCTAAACCAGTACCGCTAATCTCAACCCCAATTACAATTGCAGGAGAATCAATAATGACTATTCGTTATGACGGACAGGTGGCTATAGTAACTGGCTCGGGCAATGGTCTGGGTCGATCGCATGCGGTGGCATTAGCCGCTCGTGGAGCCAAGGTTTTGGTCAATGACTTAGGTGGTTCAGTTAATGGTGACGGAGTCTCTAGTGAGGCAGCGTTGGAAACAGTGGCTATCATTGAAGCATCTGGCGGCGAAGCTATCGCCAACAGTGCTAATGTCGCCAAGATGGATGAAGTTAATGCCATGGTGGCTCAGGCCGTCGAGAAATGGGGTAGAGTTGATATCCTGATTAATAATGCGGGTATTTTACGCGATAAAAGTTTTGTGAAAATGGACATGGCAGACTTCCAGTTAGTTGTTGATGTTCATCTAATGGGCTCTGCTAACTGTTCAAAAGCGGTGTGGGAATTAATGCGTGAGCAGGGTTATGGCCGTATTGTAATGACTACTTCATCCAGCGGCATGTATGGTAACTTTGGTCAGGCAAACTATGGCGCCGCCAAAATGGCTGTAGTTGGTCTGATGAACACCCTGTGTATAGAGGGTGAAAAATACAATGTAAAGGTTAACTGTTTGTCGCCAACTGCCGGCACTCGTATGCTAGAGGGACTTGTTACTGATGAGCATTCGGAACTTATGACTGTTGCATCAGTGACGGCCGGACTGTTAACTCTGTGCGATTCAGAGGCACCGAATCGCTCTATTCTCTGCGCTGGTGCCGGTGGTTATGCGCGCACCCATATCTATGAGACCGATGGTATTTATCTGCCGCCGGAGCAACAGACTCCAGAAAATGTCCGCGCTCAGATTGATGGAATTGACAACCCTGAGGGAGAGCAGGTGCTTGTTGGCGGATTCCAGCAGACTAATAAATTTATCGCTAAGGCGGTTGAATATTTCACCAAGAATAATAATTAACAAGGGCAAAATTATGAAAGCGTTAGTCTGTAATGAGTTTGGACCTACCGAAAATTTAGTGCTCGAAGAGCGCTCAGTACCGACACCAGGTAAAGGTGAGATTCTGGTTGACATTAAAGCTGCTGGGGTTAACTTCCCCGATGTCTTAACGGTTCAGGGAAAGTATCAATTTAAACCGGAGCTCCCGTTTATTCCCGGTGCAGAAGTTGCTGGTATTGTATCTGCGGTGGGCGAGGGTGTTGTTAGTCACAAGGTTGGCGACAAGGTTATTTCGACGCTGCAAATTGGCGGTTTTTCTGAGCAATGTGTTGCCTCAGAACACGGTTCCTTCGGTATGGGGGAGACTATGTCTTTTGAGCAGGCCGCTGGTTTTGCGATTACCTATGGTACTTCCTACTACGCATTAAAACAGCAGGCAAATATTCAGCCCGGCGAGACATTGCTGGTATTGGGCGCAGCTGGCGGGGTGGGTATTGCGACCATTCAGATAGCTAAGGCTATGGGTGTAAAGGTTATCGCAGCAGCTAGCTCCGAAGAGAAGTTAGATTTTGCCTGTGAAGCAGGTGCTGATTTACGTATTAATTATTCTGAGGAAAACCTAAAAGATAAGGTTAAAGAACTTACCGGCGGCAAGGGCGCGGATGTGATCTATGACCCTGTTGGCGGTGATTTCTCTGAACAGGCGTTTAGAGCTATTGCCTGGAATGGACGTTTTCTCGTGATTGGTTTTGCCTCTGGCCCTATCCCTAAGATACCACTTAATCTGTGTTTGCTAAAAGGTGCTTCTCTAGTCGGCGTTTTCTGGGGTGCCTGGGCTGCGAGATCTCCCATGGAGTCGCGTCAAAACTTTGATGAGTTGATCGCTATGATAGATGGCGGCCAGTTTTCTCCGTTGGTGACGGAGGTGTATTCTCTGGACGACTATAAGTCGGCATTTGCGTCTATTTCTGAGCGCAGGGCTAAGGGTAAAGTTATTTTGTCTATGGACTAGTGCCTTGTCAAAGATATGTAAGTGTAAAAGGGGTCTGCATCTGCAGGCCCTTTTTTGTTAGTCGGCGGCAATTGATTAACTGGAGGCAAAGCCTTTAACCATGGAGCCGCCGCCTATAAAAAACCAGAGGCTGGTGACAATGTTTAAGGCTACCCTGATCAGGCTATTGGCATTGTGGGAGTAGTTCAATGCAAAGGTCGATACTGGGTGTGTGCGTTGCTTGGTTTTTTTATGTAGTCCAAGCGTGCTGATGGTTGGCTGAGGGTAGTGGTGGCTATACAATAGGTCAATGCTCCATGGGTGTCTAGCAAACTCCTGTAAATCACTATTACATGTAAATTAACTATGCCTCAAAATGCCTTGGAGATCTTAAACAATCTATATGGTTACAAAAGTTTTCGTGGTGATCAGGCAGAGATTATTGACCATGTGAGTGCTGGTAATAATGCCTTAGTTTTAATGCCAACCGGCGGCGGAAAATCACTGTGTTATCAAATTCCCTCGTTGTTACTGGAGGGTGTAGGTATTATTATTTCACCCTTGATAGCGTTGATGCAGGATCAGGTCGATGCAATGCAACAACTGGGGGTAAGGGCCGCTTTTTTAAACTCTAGTCTCGATCACAGGCAACAGGCTAGCATTGAACAGCAGTTGCTATCAGGGGCTCTAGATCTGCTGTACATCGCGCCAGAGCGACTGTTCCAGAACTATACTTTGGATTTGCTAGGCCGCTGCAAGTTGGCACTATTTGCTATTGATGAAGCCCACTGTGTGTCGCAATGGGGTCACGATTTTCGCTCTGACTATCTGTCTTTGAGTCTATTGCAAGAACGCTTTCCCAGCATCCCAAGGATTGCCCTGACTGCCACTGCCGATTTGCGCACCCGCCAAGAAATTATTCAGAGACTGTCACTCACCGATGCAAATGCCTTTATCAGCGGTTTTGATCGTCCCAATATTCGCTATGCAATCACCAATAAAACAATCGCCAAAAAACAACTGTTGGACTTTTTAAAGCGACGCACTAAAGAAGCGGGCATTATTTACTGTCTGTCGCGTAAAAAAGTCGAAGACACCGCGGCCTGGCTAACCCAGCAGGGTTTTACCGCTTTGCCTTATCATGCCGGTCTGCCAGCGGAATTGCGGCATACTCATCAGAATCGATTTTTGCGCGAAGACGGAGTAATTATTGTAGCCACCATTGCCTTTGGCATGGGCATAGATAAACCGGATGTACGCTTTGTGGCTCATTTAGATCTGCCCAAAAGTATCGAAGCCTATTATCAAGAAACCGGCCGCGCTGGCCGCGATGGACAGCCCGCTGATGCCTGGATGATCTATGGCCTACAAGATGTGGTGCGGCTGCAACAAATGACACAAAACTCCGAGGGTGCCGAACAATTTAAACGGGCCGAGCGCCACAAACTGGATGCTATGCTTGGCCTCTGCGAAGTCACCAGTTGTAGGCGCAAAGTATTGCTTAACTATTTTGCTGACCAGGCCCCAGAACAATGCGGCAACTGTGATAATTGTCAGATACCCCCGCAGACTTGGGATGCTACCGAGGCCGCCCAGAAGCTGCTCTCCTGTATTTATCGAACCGGCCAGCGTTTTGGTGCCATGCATGTGATTGATGTATTGCTCGGCAAAGAGACCGAGAAGGTGACGCAACATCAGCATCAGCAACTAAGCACCTTCGGTATAGGCTCAGATATCCACGAGGCCCAGTGGCGCTCAGTGATTCGTCAGCTGGTCGTGCGCGGCTTATTGCGTGTCGACATTGAAGGCTACAGCGCGCTTCAGCTCACAGACCTATGCCGTCCAGTTTTAAAAGGCCGGCAGCCACTGCATTTGCGAATAGAAGAGCTAAAAGCGCCATCCAGAAAAAAGTCAGAAACCAAGTCTACAAACAGACCCCAGATACTCCCTGAAGACAAAGAGCTATGGGATGAACTGCGAGAATGCAGGAAATTTCTGGCGGAAGAATATAATGTACCGCCCTATGTTATCTTCCATGATGCCACCTTAAAAGAGATGCTCGATACCTTGCCCACCTCTGCGAGTGAGATGCTGCGCATCAATGGCGTAGGAAACAACAAGTTAGAAAAATATGGCGGAGAGTTTTTAGATATATTACGTCGTTATTCAGGGGCTTAGTTAGGGCCAGATGGTAGCTATGATTATCTGATAAGGGTGCCCTTGGTTGACATGAAATATTAGCAGCAGTTTTTAGGGAAGAGGCTATTGACCATGAGTAGTATTAGCCACAATCATATCTCAGCCTAAAATTGGTTAGCCATAGATGCGCGGCACTCTAGCGGGCATTCTGGTCAGTAGTTCATAGCCGATAGTGCCACAGGCTTGCGCCACTTCATCGACAGATAGGGTTTGGCCCCAAAGTTCGACCGCTGCGCCAATTCTCGCCTCAGGGAGATCGGTAACATCAACCGTGATCATATCCATAGATACGCGACCGACCAATGGACAACGCTGACCATTTACCAGCACAGGAGTACCGTTGGGCGCCTGTCGCGGGTAGCCGTCGCCATAGCCCACAGTAATCGTGGCAATGGTAGATTGACGCTGGGCGGTCCAGTTGCCTGTGTAACCAACAGATTCTCCGGCGGCAATGCTTCGCACTGAGATCACTGCGGACTCAAAAGACATAACGGCTTGTAATTGATCTGCATTTTTTTGAGCAACCCTAAATGGCGAGCCACCATAGAGCATATAACCGGGACGTTGCCAGTCGCGCTGGGCCTGTGGCCAAGCTAAAATTGCGGCGGAGTTTGCCAAACTGGATAGGGCGTTCGGGTCACTGGGCATGCAGGTATCAAAGCATTCTATTTGTTTATCGGTGGTCTGCTTCTCGAGGTCATCGGCACAGGCAAAGTGGGAGCTAACCACGATCTGCTCGCTGACATTGCGACTTGCCCTCAGAGCTTTATAAACATCTGCAATATCTGCAGGTTGGAAGCCTAAGCGATGCATACCAGTGTCTACCCCAAGCCAAACATCCACAGGGTGTGAGATATTAGCAGTTAAAATAGCATCTTTTTGTGGATGATTTTCTACCATCAGCCAAAATCTATGTTGGGCGGCAATGGCGACTTCATCGCTACTAAATGTACCTTCTAGCAATAGGATTGGATTGGAAATACCTGCGGCACGAAGATTGAGAGCTTCTTCGATACAGGCGACACCAAACGCCGGCGCAATATCGGACAGAGCCTCAGCTACTTCAATCGCACCATGGCCGTAGGCATTAGCTTTTACCATGGCAATAGTTTTTGATTGTGGCGCCAGTGACTGCGCTAATTGAAAGTTATGGTGCAGTGCCTGCAGGTCAATAGTTGCCTTGGTAGGTCTGGACATGCTCTGGTTGCCTAATTTGTTTCTTTGGTTATTAAACTTCAGTAGTTAAACTTACCAGCAGAGTATAGAGCCTGAGCGGCAAGCCATACATCGCCGACTTTACCGTCGCCAACCGCAACGCCATCGATCTCTATTACCGGGGCAATTTCTTTTGAGGAACTGGTGATCCAGACTTCATCTGCACTGGCTACTTCGTCCATGGTGACTACGCGCTCCTCGACAGCAATAGAGCCGTCTCTGCGCAGTATGTCGAGAACAATATGTCGGGTAATGCCGGCCAATAATTGATTGTCTAATGGAGGTGTAATAACAATACCATTTTTGACAATAAATGCATTGCAGGCACTGGCTTCGGTGAGTTCATTATTGGCATTGAACAGAATTGTTTCATCGTGGCCGTTTTCATAGCCCTGCTGAAAATGAAGTACATTGCCAAGCAGAGCAGTAGATTTAATCTGGCAGCGCTCCCAGCGAAGATCTCGAGCGCTAGATACTCTGTAAGTGTTGGCTCGAGCTTTATCTGCTTCTGGCGGTGGCGGAATATCAAAAGCAAAGGCAAATACGGTAGGCGCAATATTCACTGGAAAACCATGAAACCTCCTGCTGTCTGCGCCTCGACTTACATGTAAATAGATACCTAGGTTGCCTGCACCATTTTCATTGATAAGGCGGTTACACAGTTCAGCCCAGTCAGTCTCAGACCAGTCTAGATTAATTCCCACCGCAGCCAAGCCATCTTGCATTCGCGCAATATGTGGAGCAAAGCCAACCATGTTTCCAGCATAGGAGGGCACTACCTCATAAATACCATCACCAAATAAAAACCCTCTATCCATGGGGGATATTTTGGCCTCCTCCAGCGGTAAATAGGTGCCATCTAAAAATGCAATACTCATATTGTTGCCTTAAAAAAGTCGCTCAAATGGTAGCAGTGAGATGATGTATACACAAAGTAAATTAGCCTGATAATCACTACCTTTTTTATTTTATTCAACAGAAAATCTCGCTAAATATTGTTAATTCAGAATAATTTCCTGTTGTAGTGATTTGTGTATTATTTTTTTCAGCTCATCAATCAGTTGCTCGCTAATGTCAGCGTTTAATCCATCTTCGGTCAAGGTGTTTTGTCTAGTCACGCCATCGACGCTGCCGCGCTCGGAGAGGTAGCCTAAAATGGCTAAATTATCCCATTCGGCAAGCATATCTGTTCCTGAGATAACGGATAGCATTGCCAGTAATCCATGGGCTCCCCAGTTTGATACATCGGCAATTAACAGTTCATCACATCGAGTAGCCGACGATATTATATCAAGATCTTTTAGACTATCTGTAATATTGCCCATACCAATTTCATTGCCTCCATCACCTATAGCTATGGTTGGGCAGTTGGCCAGATTAAGGAAATAATCAAAACTGGCACAGCGAGCACTAATGTTTTCACCACGCATATTGTAATAATTACCATCGGCCGCCATGCCGGGGCGTTCGATTGAGATAACTAAATTCGGCTGGTATTCATTGATCGCCAGCTGTGCTTCACGAACACTTATTTGCGGTTCACCTACGGTGATTTTGTGTACACGAAAATCATCTTTTATGACATCTGCCAATGGAGCACCACATACTATTATGGGGGTTGCACCTAGAGACTCTAATGCTCGATAAAGTGCTATTGCGCCAACCGGACCGTCGGTTTCATAGGTATGGTTAACTGGGAAGCCGGTACCAATTAAGACATGGCCGCTAATATTGTGCAGCATCTGAGCGGCGCGATAATAGTAGCCTGGACTCAACGCAGCTTGCAGAGTTTGCATGTGGCGTAGATTGCGTGCGGTGAGCAAATCTTCGATCTGCTGGCTGATACGTAGATAGCTCATTTAGTGACTAATTGTAGTTGAGTACTATTGAATTTATGCTCATATAATGCGAGCAAGTTATGTGCCTGATCCATGCTAATAGTTTCAAAATTAACTATGCCACCGGGCACAAGCTGCGCGAGCGCGCCTATGTCCAGCGAGAATACTGACCCCAGCTTGGGATAGCCACCAATGGTTTGGCGATCATTGAGTAAAATGATGGGTTGGCCATCTGCGGGTACTTGAATAGCGCCCATACATATACCTTCAGACAGAATACCATCGATACTCGGGGCTATATTGGCACCCTCAAGGCGATAGCCCATGCGGTCGCTGCTTGCGCTGACCTTATAGTGCGAGGTAAAGAATAATTGCTTTTGTAGGCTGGTAAAGGCGTTTTGTTGATAGCCTAGTACCACTCTTAAAAGAGCGCTGTCACCAGTATAATCGGGCACAAGATGAGGGGGTATTCTGTGATCAAGTAGGTGTTTCTTTAACTGGTGACAGGGGAGTAGTTGGCCGGCTTGTAATGGGCTACCATCTTGGCATAGTCCGCCCAGAGATTCACGGTGCACTGTTGACGCGCTGTTAAAAATTGGCGCAATCGCAAAACCTCCGGCAACAGCCAGATAGCCGCGACTGCCCGCTGTGGCGAAACCAAGTTCAATTCTATCACCTGGATTTACCCCATGAGTTTGCCATAGCGGTACGGGTTTTTTGTTAATCATCAACGGTATCTTAGCGCCAGTTAATGCGATTGTTGTTTTAACCAATGACTCTAATATCAAGCCACCAATAGTCACTTCAATAACACTAACGGACTGGTCATTACCACACAGACGATTTGCCCAACGAAAGGCATTACAGTCCAAAGGCCCCCCCGTTGTTAAGCCTATGCCGTGCATACCAAATCGCCCGCTGTCTTGAGGTAGGCTGAGGATCCCGGGTTGAAGAACTCTTAGACCGCTCATAGTTCCCCACCCAGATCTAGAAACTGTTGTTTATCTATGGCTGTAAAGCGCACGCGATCACCAACTTGAATCGGCATGTTGGGTGTGGCATGCGGATCAAACATACGCTTTGGACACAGGCCAATCAGATTCCAGCCCCCGGGGGACTGTGCGGGATAGACGGCAGTTTGGCGGTCGGCTATCGCAACAGCGCCGCGGGGCACCTTCGGTCTTGGTGTGGCAAGTCTGGGAGTTGCAATACGTGGATCCACTTCACCCAGATAGGCAAAGCCAGGAGCAAAGCCTATGGCATACACACGGTATTCAGTCTGCTGATGTATGCTAATAACTTGCTCTGTGGTGAGTCCTGCCCTGTCCGCTAATGCCTGTAGGTCCGGTCCTGCTTCGACACCATAGTAGACCGGCAGGCTAACTAATGAGCCCTCTGTTTGACGGTTATGGGCGGTTAGATTACTCAGAGTCTGGCGAATAGCAGCACGAACAGCATAGTGATCAGTTTGCAGAGGATTGTAGATGACCAGCAATGAGCCATAGGATGGCACTAGATCAATCAATACCTGAGCAATAGAGTCGCGTAACTGTTGGGCAGTTTGAGCAATATGCGCGGCGATGGTCGGAGTTGGTTTGTCAGCAAAGTAAACAATGAGTGAGTTCTCTCCGGCAATGGAGATTGTGTATTGTTGGTCAGTCATGAGTTGACAAGTTGGCGAATCTCTTCGATTGCACTAACCCCTTCGAGATTGTCGCCATGCACACAGAGTGAATCAGCCTGTAGCTCTAACCTATGGCCGCTGACAGTGGTGACGCTACTGTCATTTTTTAGCTGAGCTACTTGAGCGAGCATTTTTTCTCTACTGTGCACCGCACCTTCTTTAGCCCTTGATAACAGTGCTCCATTGTCGTCATAACAACGATCAGCGAAGGCTTCAAACATAACTTCGAGGCCAAACATTTCGGCCTCTTGGCGATGTGTCTCAGCCTCCGGAGTTGCTTGTAGCATAAAAGCCAGAGGTAAATGTGATCCGGCGATTGCCTCCATAATTGCACTTCGAATATGGCCATTAGCCATCATGTCGTTATACAGGGCCCCATGGGGTTTGACATAGGTGATAGGCGTATCAATATTTTCTGCCATGCCCGCCAGCGCAGCTATTTGGTACTCAACTATGGCAATAATTTCTGTGGCCGGGAGTTTCATCGAACGACGACCAAAGCCAGCAAGGTCTGGGTAGCTAGGATGTGCGCCAACCATAACATTATGGCGCTTGGCAGAGAGCAGCGTGTTTTTTATTACGATTGGATCGCCGGCGTGAAAACCGCAGGCTATGTTTGCCTGGTCAATAAATGGCATTACTTGATCATCGAGGCCCATTTTCCAAGCGCCGAAGCTTTCGCCGAGATCACAATTTAAACGTAATGACATATTATTTCCTTAACGGTTATTTTTGTAATATTTTAATCTGTTGCAATTGTTCTGGTTAACTCGCAGCCTTGTTTGTGGCCGCAGGAAGTAGGTGGTATCAATTCACAGCCAGGTCACTATTCTTCATATCAGTTACCAGCATGCATCCTGGACTGTGGGTAATGCAAAAGGGCAACTTGGCCGCTTCGATTGCCACCTGCGGTGTCACTCCACAGGCCCAAAATAAAGGATGCTCACCTTTTTTAATAGTTACCGCATCGCCATAGTCAGGTTGAGCAATATCTGTAACGCCAATATCTTGCGGATTGGCATAGTGGATTGGTTCGCCATGGACTGCGGGGAATCGCGCACATATTTCCGCAGCACGGAGGGCGTCAGCCGGGACGAAGGGACGCATACTGACAACCATTTTGCCACCAAAGGGTCCGGCGGGAGTGCAGTCGATGTCAGTGATATACATCGGCACATTTCGCTCCTGGGTAACATTGCGAACCTCTAGGCCATTGGCTAATAGTGCTTCTTCAAATGAAAATGAGCAGCCGAGTAAGAAAGCCACCAGATCATCACGCCAAAGTGATGAGATATCATTTACCTCGCTGGTCACAAGGCCATTTTCAAACACTTTGTACCTCGGGATATCGGTGCGAATATCTAGATCAGCACCAAGCTTAGCGATATTGCCTTCACCTGGTTCCGACATAGCGATTAGAGGGCAGGACTTGGGGTTTAATTCACAAAATTCTAAAAAGTCGGCGGCATTTTCGGCCGGTAAAATAACCAAATTACACTGTACAAACCCCTGACAAAATCCAGAGGTATTGCCCTGATGTTCACCACTGCGGATTAATTGACGCAACTGCTCTGGAGACTGCTCGATATTTTTTGACATCTATCTTCCCTCCGTTCTACCCACTATCGGCTAGATTCTAGCAGAACCTTGGGGCAGGCTGCACTAGACCTGAAGTGGTAGAGGTACTATTGCATTGTCAGGCTCATCTGCACTTAGATATCGACCTATATTAGCACCATGTCAGGCAGAATCATTGCTACAGGAGGGCGCAATGACCCTTAACAGACTGCAGCATTTGAGGAATGGTTAAAAGGGTGGGTTTCTAGGGCGGCTATAATTGAGCGCCCTAGTTAACTAAGGTTCGAAGTTTTCGATACGCTTAGCAAATCATTTAACAATGCTATTGGCAATAAAGTCATGCAGCTCATCCATCGCTATGTGTTGGTTTTCTGATTCCCGACGATTGCGATATTCGACAGTGCCTCCCTCAAGTCCTCTGTCTCCAATTACGATGCGATGAGGGATACCAATTAGTTCGATATCGGCGAGCATACCGCCCAGGCGCGCCTTGGGTTCGTCCATGAATAAAACCTCATAACCTGCAGTACTAAGTTTTTTATACAAGGCTTCGCAGGTAGCTCTAACTCGCTCGGACTTGTGCATATTGATCGGCACAAGCGCTATTTGAAAAGGAGCGATTGCATCGGGCCAAATAATGCCATTGTCATCATTATTCTGCTCAATAGCTGCGGCTACTATGCGGCTAACGCCAATGCCATAACAGCCCATACTCATAAATTGCTCTTTGCCATTTTCATCCAGCACCGTAGCTTTCATAGCCTCACTGTATTTGGTACCGAGTTGGAAAATATGTCCCACTTCAATTCCCCGCTTAATTTCAAGCACGCCGTTGCCATCTGGGCTCGCATCACCAGCTACCACATTGCGAATATCAGCAACCCTGAATTCCCCGCAGTCACGACTCCAGTTGACCCCAGTTAGATGATAGCCGTCTCGGTTAGCGCCACAGACAAAGTCACTAAGCTGAGCGGCACTGTGATCTACAACCGTAGGTAGATCTAGGTTAACTGGACCCAGTGAGCCAGGTGAACAGTTTAATGTGGCCTTTATCTGCGCCTCAGTGGCAAAGGTGATCTCTGTTTTGAGTCCGAGAGCGTGTTGGGCTTTGACTTCATTGAGATCATGATCGCCACGCACCATTAGGCCATAGAGTTGCGTTGTCCCCTCATTGGTGTCAGCGCTAACAATCAGCGCTTTTAATGTATTTGATGAGTCGGTACCCATAAAATCGCACAGTTCAGAGATTGTGTGAACCCCTGGAGTCGCGAGTTCAGCCATCTCTGCGGTTGCTGAAGCCGCACTTCCCTTAGGTGCCATGGCCTCGGCTTTTTCGATATTGGCGGCATAGTCACTTTCTGAGGAGAACACAATGGCATCTTCGCCTGACTCTGCAAGTACGTGAAATTCATGTGAGTGGCTGCCACCAATACTACCTGTATCGGCAAGGACTGCGCGGAATACAAGGCCTGTGCGTTCGAATATGCAGGAATAGGTTTCAAACATTTTGTCGTAAGTCTGCTGTAATGATTCAGCATTTTCATGGAAAGAGTACGCATCTTTCATGCAAAATTCTCTGGTGCGCATGACGCCAAAGCGTGGGCGGCGCTCATCGCGGAATTTAGTTTGTATCTGATAGAAATTAGCCGGCAACTGCTTATAGCTGTTAATCTCGTTGCGGATAATATCGGTGATCACTTCCTCATGGGTAGGGCCTAGGCAGAAATCACGATCATGACGATCTTTAATGCGCAACAGTTCAGGTCCGAACTGACCCCAGCGGCCCGACTCTTCCCACAGATCGGCTGGCTGTACCACAGGCATCATTAATTCCAGAGCACCTGCGCGGTCCATCTCTTCGCGAACTATAGCTTCTACCTTGCGGAATACTCGTAGCCCCATTGGCAACCAAGAATAAAGGCCTGAGGCGACTTTGCGAATCATACCTGCGCGCAGCATCAGTTTATGACTGATTACCTCGGCATCGGCGGGAGATTCTTTTTTGGTGGTAAGCAGGTATTGGCTGGCGCGCATGGTTTCTTTTACACTATTGGTTGTGTGAGTTTAAAGCGGGCATTTTACGGTGCCTTTCGGTCGCGGTACAGGGCAAAGACAAAATAGTGAAAGCAGATGTTTCAACTTCATGACAGATTAAAGGCAGATACGTTGTTAGTGGGGGAGTTTCCTCTGAGTCTGCTGTTATTGAGTAAAGATGCTAACTATCCTTGGACTATTCTAGTGCCCAGGTGCGCCGATATAGAAGAGATCTATCAGCTCAGTGGTAGCGATCGTCATCAGCTACTCCATGAGTCGTGCCTATTGGCAGAGGCAATGCACACTCTTTACAGCCCAGACAAACTAAATATTGCAACCATAGGAAATAAAGTACCTCAGTTACATATGCACCATGTTGCCAGAACCACTACTGATGCGGCCTGGCCTGGGCCTGTCTGGGGTGCTGTGCCAGCGATCAGTTACAGTGACAACCAACTAAAAGCTGTTGTGTCAACTTTGCAAACCCAGTTAGGGAGTGATCTTTCAGCTACCTGTGATTATGTTAACCCTGCTTAGTTGGCCATATCCTTTAGACCTTTGAGCGCATAGACCTTTACGGCGGTAACAGCAGGCTTTGCCTTAAAGGTAGTCTCTTTGCCGGTAAATGGGTTAATGCCCGTACGCGCTTTTGTGGCGGGCTTTTTCACTGTGATTATCTTTATCAAGCCAGCGAGAATAAACTCGCCCACCGCAGTCTTTTTCACATGGCGATGCACCAGCAGCGATAGTTCGTCTAGAACCGCGCTGATTTGCCTCCGATTGAGGCCAGTATTAATGGCTAGTTCATTGACAATCTCGGTCTTGCGGAAGCGCTCGGATACGGCAGCAGACTCGCGAATTGGAGTAACTGCTGTGGCGCCGACAACTTTATTTTTTATTGGCGCATTTGTCTTTACAATGCCTTTTGATCGGGCCATTTTATAATCCTTTATAATTTGGTTATCCAGTTAACGTCAATCCTGATTTACCGCGAGTGGTCTGATCAGTACCTTGATTTATAGCCCTTGATTTGCTGTTGCGCCACGAATAAGAGATGTTTTTGTGATTTTTTTAATCTCGGGCTATTCACAGTGGTTTATTTAGCATTCGCCTGCCGCAAAGGCTGATGTATAATGCGGCGGTTTTTAGCCCCAAGGCCAAGGTTTGGACACTATGCCAATTTATGAGTACCGCTGTAAGGCCTGTGGCCACGAGCTTGAAGCATTGCAGAAAATGAATGACGATCCGTTAACGCAATGTCCTCAATGTACTCAACCTGAGTTGCGTAAGCAGATATCGGCAGCAGGGTTTCGACTCAGTGGCGGGGGATGGTACGAAACCGACTTTAAAAGCGGTAAGAAAAAGAATCTCAGCGAAGCCAGTAACGCCGCCAAGACCTCTGGTGATAATAAGGCGACACCAGCGGCCACGACGGAATAAAGTAACGCACCTATGGTGCATTTTAAACTACAGAGCAGGAAAAAATTACTGATGTATCGAACTACCTATTGCGGACTGGTTAGAAGCACCAATATTGATGAACAGATTACCCTCTGCGGCTGGGTTGATCGTCGTCGTGATCATGGGGGTGTTATATTTCTCGATCTGCGAGACCGAGAGGGCGTTGTTCAGGTAGTTTTTGATTCTGATGCCGGTGAGTTTTTCGAGCAGGCCGACAAAGTTCGCTCTGAGTATGTATTGAGGGTTACAGGTAGGGTTCGCGCGCGCAGTGAGGCAACTGTAAATCCAAATATGGATACTGGTGAAATTGAAGTCTACGGCATTGAGCTAGATATTTTAAACGCTGCAGTCACCCCGCCATTTCAGTTAGACGACCACATTACCGTAGGTGAAGATGTGCGTCTGAAATATCGTTACATGGATTTGCGTCGCAGCCAGATGCAAAACAGCCTGCGATTTCGCTCTAAGATTACCTCTAGCATACGTAACTATCTTGTAAATGATGGTTTCCTGGATATTGAGACCCCAATAATGACCCGTGCCACACCAGAGGGCGCGCGAGATTATTTGATCCCATCGCGTACCCATCCGGGGCAGTTTTTTGCTATGCCGCAATCACCTCAGTTATTTAAGCAGATGCTAATGATAGCTGGCTTTGATCGCTACTATCAGATAGCTAAGTGTTTTCGCGATGAAGATCTGCGTGCTGATCGTCAGCCAGAATTTACTCAGATTGATATAGAAGCTTCGTTTATTGATGAGCAGGACATCATGGCGACCACGGAAAATATGATTCGTGGCATATTTGAAGAGCATATGGGCGTTGAATTTGATGCATTTCCACGAATGACCTATGCAGATGCGATGGCCAAGTACGGTTCGGACAAGCCAGATTTGCGCATTCCCTTGGAACTGGTCGAAATCAAAGATCTACTTAAAGATATTGAATTTAAGGTATTTGCTGGTCCGGCTAATGACCCAACCTGCCGCGTCACCGCCCTAAGGGTACCAGGTGGTGTAGAGATATCGCGCAAGCAGATAGACGATTACACAAAGTTTGTTGGTATTTATGGTGCCAAGGGTTTGGCTTGGATAAAGGTAAATGCCATTGAGACAGGTATAGAGGGACTTCAGTCACCGATTATTAAGTTCCTCGGTGATGCAGTAACAATGAATATTATGCAGCGACTGAATGCGCAAAATGGCGATATTGTCTTCTTTGGCGCAGACCAGGCACAGGTGGTGTCCGAAGCGCTGGGTGCACTGCGTTGCAAAATCGGTGAAGACTTAAATCTCTACACCAGAGAATGGGCACCGTTGTGGGTGGTTGATTTCCCCATGTTCGAAACCACCTCTGATGGCGGCCTAACCCCATTGCACCATCCTTTTACCGCACCCTCGTGCTCGATTGAAGAGTTGCAGGCAGATCCGGCAAAAGCTCTTTCCCGCGCCTATGATATGGTCCTCAATGGCTGTGAGTTGGGTGGTGGCTCTATTCGTATCCACGACCAGGTCATGCAGGCAGCAGTATTCGATGTGTTAAAGATATCGGTTGAAGAGCAACGGGAGAAGTTTGGCTTTCTACTTGATGCCCTGCAGTATGGTGCCCCGCCTCATGGTGGTTTAGCCTTTGGCTTGGATAGGCTGATTATGCTTATGGTGGGTACCGACAGTATTCGCGATGTTATCGCATTTCCGAAAACCCAGTCTGCGGCCTGTCTGTTAACAGATGCGCCCTCTGCTGTGGATTCAACTCAGTTACGAGATTTGAATATTCGGCTGCGTAAAAAAGAAGATTAGAGCCTTTTAAGTGTTAAAAACAGTAAGTTGTTAAACGATAGAAACATTCACTCAAACGAGTAATCAAAAGAGGAAATACCGATGAAAGTTATAAAGAAAACTAAAGAATATACCGTTTACCAAAAAACCTCTGGCCGATACGCGGTCAAGAACGCTAGTAAAAACTGGGTAAATGCTGACGAAAAAGTTGCTATTTTACTGGCAGAAGGTCTCATCAAAGCAGTTGCTGTTGCGCCAGTTCCTGATGAAGTAGTTGAAGAAACTAGTGAAACTGCTACTCCCGTTGTGGAGGAGGCTCCGGCGGAAGAAACCCCGGTAGCAGAGGAAGCCCCGGCACCAGAAGAACCAACCCCTGCGGTAGAGGAGGCTCCGGCAGAAGAAACCCCGGTAGCAGAAGAAGCGGCTCCGGCAGCAGAAGAAGCAGCGCCTGCGGTAGAGGCCGCTCCAGCGGCCGAAGAAGCGGCTCCTGCCGCAGAGGAATCTCCGGCAGCAGAAGAGGCAACGCCTGTGGTAGAGGAGGCTCCGGCGGCCGAAGAATCGGCTCCCGCTGTAGAGGAAAAGCCCAAGGCAAAAGCTAAACCTAAAGCCAAACCTAAGGAAAAAGCTGCTCCTAAAGCTAAAGCTAAAGCTAAGCCGAAAGCTGCACCTAAAAAAGCGCCAGCTAAAAAAGACGCCTAATACACCGCCTAATGGTGGCCTTTTATGAGCCCTCAGTATTGGCTACTGAGGGCTTTTTTATGGGCGTTTAAAGTTAATATTGTACCTATCTGTATGGCTAAGGTCGGGTTGCTTGATGTGATTTGCAACAGGTAAAGAGGTTGACTCTTTTAGCGTCCATTGCAACACTCCCTGACAAATCGGAGCTCAATTAATTAAATGACACGAATAATAGGTATTGATCCAGGATCAAGGCGCACCGGCTACGGCATCATCGATATGGTGGGCAGTAAAATTAACTATGTGACCAGTGGTATTATTCGTCTGCCGGAAAAGTCTCTTCCTCAGCGCTTACATATTATCTTTGATGGGGTGAGCCAAATTATTGGCCAGTACAAGCCCAAACATATGGGGATCGAAGAGGTCTTCTTAGCTCACAACCCGAGTTCAGCGCTTAAATTAGGGCAGGCGCGGGGCGCTGCAATAGTTGCAGCGGGGAATGCCGGTCTAGATGTTGGAGAATACTCAGCGCGCAGTGTTAAATTAGCCGTAGTGGGCACCGGTAGTGCCGATAAGTCTCAGGTAAAGATGATGATTGTGCAGTTACTGCGGCTCTCGGAAGCGCCCACAGAAGATGCCGCAGATGCGCTGGCAGTAGCTATTTGTCATGGTCATAGCCTAGGGACTCAGTCTGCATTGGCCCAGTCTGGTGTCAAAGGCTATGCTCGTGGCCGACTGAAATAAGCAATAACAACATCGTTTTAATAACAGAGACAGTTAGACCATGATCGGACGACTCCAAGGCGTAGTAATAGACAAGCAGGCACCGGACCTACTGGTTGATGTTCAAGGTGTTGGCTACGAAGTACTGGTCTCATTGAGTACTTTTTTTGCCGTTCCTGACAAGGGTGAGACGGTTATATTGCATACCCATTTTGTGGTGCGCGAAGATGTTCAACAGTTATACGGTTTTGCGCAACTCGCCGAAAGAACAATGTTTCGTCATCTAATTAAGGTGAACGGGGTAGGGCCAAAGATGGCTCTGGCAATTCTGTCTGGGATGTCTGCGAGTGAGTTCGCTATCTGTGTACATAACAATGATGTCGGTACTCTGGTCAAGTTGCCAGGGGTGGGCAAAAAGACAGCCGAGCGGCTAGTGATTGAAATGCGCGATCGAGTTGGCGATATTGATGGGGAGGTTACCTCTGGTGGCGCTGTGACTCCAAAGCCAGATTTAACGCAGGAGGCGGAAAGTGCATTAATTGCATTGGGTTACAAACCTCAGGATGCGGCTAAGATGGTAAGTCGAGCGGCTGGAGATGATATCTCTAGCGCTGAACAGTTGATTAGAGCCGCCCTAAAGAGCATGGTGTCTAAGTAGCAAGCCAGTAAAGCTAGTGATAATTTAAAGCCATCAAGGTATGCTTACAGACAAACTTGAGATGGCGCCCGATGATAGAACCTGATCGACTTATTTCCGCAGATATTTCCGTTAGTGAAGAGCGCTTTGATCGCGCGCTTCGACCTATTTCGCTGGCTGACTATGTTGGCCAACCGGTGGTTAAAGAGCAGTTGCATATTTTTATTGAAGCGGCGCGCAAGCGCGCGGAACCCCTTGACCATACCCTAGTTTTTGGCCCCCCAGGTTTGGGAAAAACCACACTCGCGCATATTATTGCCAACGAGATGCAGGTCGACCTAAAAACCACCTCGGGCCCAGTATTGGAGAAGGCAGGCGATCTTGCGGCGCTACTCACTAATCTCGAAGCTGGCGATGTACTATTTATTGATGAAATTCATCGTTTAAGCCCCGTTGTCGAGGAAATCCTCTACCCCGCACTAGAAGATTATCAGTTAGATATTGTTATTGGTGAGGGCCCAGCGGCCCGTTCCATTAAGTTGGATTTGCCGCCCTTCACCCTGGTTGGCGCAACCACTAGAGCCGGGTTGTTAACATCACCTTTGCGTGATCGCTTTGGTATTGTGCAACGATTAGAATTCTACTCGGTTGCTGATCTTACCAGTATTGTTACTCGCGCAGCCTCTATTTTAGAGGTTTCCATAGATGCCGGCGGCGCTAAAGAAGTCGCCTGTCGTTCCCGTGGTACGCCGCGAATTGCCAATCGGCTGTTGCGCCGAGTACGAGATTACGCCGAGGTGAAAGGCGACGGCAGTATCACTGCTGATATCGCTGATGCTGCGCTAAATATGCTCAATGTGGATGAAAGTGGTTTTGATCACATGGACAGACGCCTGTTGCTGATGCTGATGGAAAAGTTTGATGGTGGCCCAGTGGGAGTGGACAGCCTAGCAGCCGCCCTGAGCGAAGAGCGAGGGACCATTGAAGATGTCCTAGAACCCTACCTGATTCAACAGGGGTATCTGATGCGTACCTCAAGAGGGCGCATGGCAACCCGCATGGCCTATGAACATTTTGGTTTAAAAAGTCCCAAGCGGCCGCAAGAACAGATGGATGCGCTAGATGATTGATTATCGTCTACCGATTCGAGTCTATGTTGAAGATACAGACGCCGGTGGCATTGTGTTTTACGCCAATTATTTAAAATTCATGGAAAGGGCGCGTACTGAATTAATGCGAAGTCTAGGTTTTGATAAGCCAGCCTTGTTTGGTGGTCTGCAATTTGTCGTGCACGAAGTAGCGGTCAAGTATCATAGCCCTGCGACTCTAGATGATGAAATAGTAGTAACAGCGGTGCTCAGTAAGGCCACAAGAGTTACCTTTGAAATGACCCAACAGGTGTTACGAGGGGACGAATTACTGGTTGAGGGGAGTGTTAAAGTGGCCTGTATAGATGTGCAGAGCAAACGTCCGAAGGGCATGCCAAAAGACATGTATACAATCTTAAATAGCCAACTTGGCTGAACTTGGAGTTTATGCTGGTGAATGAAGAAAACCTGTCCATAGTAGCGCTTATTACCAATGCCAGTTTGCTGGTGCAATTGGTCATGGCCACCTTATTCCTGATGTCAGTGCTGTCGTGGATCATGATTGTCCAGCGTGCATTGTTTTTAAACGGTGCTCTGCGCAGTTTTAGAGAGTTTGAAGATACCTTTTGGTCGGGTATAGATTTGAACCAGCTCTATCAGGATCTGAATGATCAAACTCAAGAACAGGGCCCAGTGGATGGTATTGAAAATGTTTTTCATGCTGGGTTTCGTGAATTTAACCGGCTAGCGCAGACTGACAAAGCAGACCCTGATGCGGTGATGGAAGGTACTGACCGCGCTATGCGGGTAGCACTTTCACGGGAAGAGGAAAAACTTAGCACCAATCTACCCTTTTTGGCTAGTGTTGCCTCCGTAAGCCCCTACATAGGCCTGTTTGGTACAGTTTGGGGCATTATGAATTCCTTCCGTGGCCTCGCGATGGTGCAACAGGCCACATTGGCAACCGTGGCTCCGGGTATCTCTGAGGCGTTAATTGCAACAGCTATGGGGCTCTTTGCCGCCATTCCTGCCGTCATCGCCTACAATCGCTACGCCGCTCAGGTTGAGGTAATCAATGGCAATTATGAGACTTTTTCGGACGAGTTTTCTAGCATCTTGCACCGCCAAGTCCACTCGCGCTAATTTGCGCTTAAGATTCTGAGGCCGAATTTGTGAAGCACAGAAAAGCAAAACGTAAGCTAGTCGCTGAGATCAATGTCGTTCCCTACATTGATGTGACCTTGGTATTACTCGTGGTATTTATGATTACCGCACCGCTTTTAATGCAGGGGGTTAAGGTTGAGTTGCCAGATGCCAACTCTGCGCCTATGGATACCAAGGATCAGGAACCGTTTATTGTGTCCATTAAGGCCGATGGCAGTTATTGGATAGATATTAAAGGTGCCAATGAAGCCAGAGCACTTTCCGTGATTAAAGATAGAGTTGCCAAAGTGCTACGGCAAAAGCCTAAAACACCTATATTGGTTTGGGGCGACAGCTCTGTAGACTATGGTGTGGTGGTCAATTTAATGAGTGAACTACAGTTGGCTGGGGCGCCAGCAGTGGGACTGGTAACGGAGCCTCCCAGTCGCTGATATGGGTAACTTCCTTAGCTATGCAGCCGCCGTTTTAGTCAGTATTGCAGTGCATGTGTTGGTGGTAGGCGCTCTGCTAGTTAACTGGCAACCAACGACTGAGCGGATAGTTATGCAGCCACAATTTATCGAGGCTAAGCTAGTTGAATTGGCGCCAAAGAAAAAACGTCAGATAGACAGGCCTGTCAAACCCAAGATAGATCCAGCGAGAAAAAAACGAGAGGCCGACCAGCGTCGCGCGGTACAAAAGCAAAAGGCTGCTGCCCTCAAGAGACAGCAAGAACAGGCATTAAAAGCTGAAGCATTAGAGAAAAAGCAAGCGGCAGAAGCGGAGCGTAAGCGTATTGCAACTGAATTTGCTAAAACCTTGGCTGAAGAAGAGGCTCAGATTAATGCCCAAGAGGATGATCGCATTGCCAATAGCTATCGTCAGGTCATTCAGCAGAGGCTCTCTGAGAACTGGAGTAGGCCGCCCAGTGCCAGGCGTGATATGGAGACAGTGATTCGCATGCAGTTGGTTCCTACCGGCCGAGTAGTAGGGGTCACAGTGTTGCTATCAAGTGGTGATATAGCCTTTGATCGCTCGGTGGAGCAGGCGGCGTTTAAGGCAGAGCAGTTTTTTGAATTACAGCAGATGGCGCCAGAGATGTTTGAGCGGCGCTTCCGTGAGGTAGATGTTGCCTTTAGTCCGCGAGATCTACGTCTTTAGATAATGGAGAAATCACATTGAGCCGGATAAACAGAATTTGCATCTTGCTATTGCTGGCACTGCCTAGTAGCGCATGGAGTGAGTTGGTGATTAGAGTGACCCAGGGTAATGACAAGCCGACAATTGTTGCCATATCACCAATAGCCTTAAATGGCATTCAGATAAAAGAGGATATAGGAAGAATTGTCGAAGCAGACTTAAAGCGAAGCGGATTATTTTCCGCGATTCCGCGTCGCGATATGCTGGCTTTTCCCGCCTTTAGCAAAGATGTTTATTATCGCGACTGGCGTATGCTAGGAGCAGAATACCTAGTTGTAGGGTCAATGGCTCTCATAGAGGAAGATCGTTATCGGCTAGATTTCAGCCTACTCAATGTGACCGCGCAGAAGACCGAATTCAATCATCGGGTCAGTGGCACCAAAAGTCAGATGCGGGACCTAGCCCATCTGATCAGTGACAAAATTTATCAAGAAATTACGGGTATTCGAGGCGCATTTTCAACCCGTTTGGCCTACGTGACCGCTAATCTTGAGAACGGTAAATATGTATACCGCCTCCATGTGTCCGATGCCGATGGTGCCAGAGAGAAATTAATGCTTGAATCCCCAGAGCCTATTATGTCTCCATCATGGTCTCCCAACGGAAAAGAGCTGGCTTACGTCTCTTTTGAGACTGGCCGCCCGGCGATCTTTCGTCAGAATTTAGTTAATGCGTCTCGGCAGCAGCTGACCGATTTTAGTGGTCTCAATGGGGCACCCTCCTGGTCACCAGATGGAAAAAAAATGGCTTTGGTGCTGAGTAAAGACGGCAACCCCGAAATTTATATGCTGGATTTACAGAGTAACAAGTTCACTCGTTTGACACGTCATTTCGCTATCGATACTGAGCCGACCTGGATGCCCGACGGAAAAAATCTACTATTTACCTCTGACCGTGGTGGCACACCGCAGATATACAAGTTAAATGTTGCCAGCAAAGCCACGCAACGCCTAACGTTCAGAGGAAATTACAATGCTCGCGCCAGTTTGGCACCGGACGGGCGGACGCTGGCGTTGATTCATAGAGCCTCAAGTACCTTCCATGTAGCCTCATTTGATCTGGTAACTGGTAGGCTGATTGAACTCACAGAGACAAGATTAGATGAATCTCCTACTGTTGCACCCAATGGAGCTATGTTAATGTACGCAACTAAGCAGGGTGACCGTGGAGTATTGGCGGCGGTTTCACTAGACGCTGGGGTGCGCTATGTACTACCAGCAAAGAAAGGAGATGTGCGTGAGCCAGCATGGTCACCGTATTTACGCTAAAGAATTCAGTACACTCACAAGGTTATTTTAACTACAGACGTTAGCAGGAGTTAACAATGATTAAATTTAATAGAATTAGTTTCGTGGCAGTATCTTTATCCATGGTGCTGGCGGGCTGTAGCTCAGCTCCTACTGACCAAAGCACTGATATTGAAGACACTACAGTACAGACAGGGCAGGTCGATACCAGCGCTATTGAAGATAGTGCAATGGACATGGCAAGTGGAGCTGACACTGTGTTCTACTTCGACTATGACAAGGCCCTGCTCAAGCCTGAATCTCGTGCTGCTTTGCTGGAACACGCGGCAGCGTTGAATAGCAGCCCTCGCAGTGTTCGTCTCGAAGGCCATGCCGATGAGCGTGGTACTCGCGAGTACAACATGGCTCTAGGTGAGCGCCGCGCCAATGCCGTAAAAGAGTTCATGGTAATGCAGGGCGTCTCAGCTGGCTTGATCGAAGTGATCAGCTATGGTGAAGAGCGAGCGGCATCCTATGGCAGCAACGACGGCGCCTGGTCTTTGAACCGTCGAGTTGAACTGAAGTAATACTCGTAGGCCTCAATGGTCTAGATGCGCTAAAGCGCTGTCTAGAGTCTGTAAGTCTACAACTAGCGCGGCTGGGGTCATGGTGACTCTGGCCGTTGCTGTATATGGAATAAACTGGGAAGTTGCTAATTCATCATGAAATCAAACTATGTACTTGTGGTATTACTGTCTCTATATTCGGCTATGGTTATTAGTCAAGACGCAACACCAGTTGTTGATTTAAGTACCCAAATTACAACTAGGCAGTCTTTTGAGAACAAGGTCATCAGTACCGCCGATGTGCAGGTAGCTGGTGAAAGTTATTACCAGTCTCAGGTTTTGCAAGAAGAAGTACAGATGCTACGTGGTCTGGTGGAGGAGCTTCGCTATGAGCTGCAGCAGGTTAAGCAACGCCAGATGGATGACTACTTGGATCTAGATAGGCGTCTCAGTTCAGTGCTTGCTGCAGGGCCTGATAAGCAACCACCCACTGTAGGTCAGGTAGTGCCCCAGTCGGCTGCCCCTGAGCCGTGGGCGGCGACCAATGGACAGTCTGCATTAGCATCTCCGGCCGAAATAGCCTCAATGAAAGCCAACTATGACGAGGCCTCAGATTTATTGCTTAAACAACGTGATATTGAAGGTGCCGCACTAGCGTTTAAGCAGCATATTGTTGACTTTCCCGCTAGCCCTTACGCCGCTAATGCCCATTATTGGTTGGGCGAAATATATCTTCTGCAGGGGCAGGACGAAGCGGCTCGACAGTCATTTACCGCCGTTGTTGAGGAGCATGCCACGCATGGCAAAGCTATGGATGCTAGCTTCAAGTTGGGTAAGATATATCATCAACTGGGTGATGATAAACGGGCCCTTGAGCTACTTGAAATCACCGCGCAGAGTGGTGGCAGCGCCGCTAAAAAAGCTCAGAGCTATCTGAATAATAACTTTTAGCGGCTACATGTTAGTCGCTTGCTAAGAATCAGGCCAATGTCCGACATCTCATTACGTATTACTGAAATCTTCCATTCCCTGCAAGGTGAAACCAGTACCACTGGTTTGCCTACGGTTTTTGTGCGCCTGACAGGCTGTCCATTGCGCTGTGGCTATTGTGATACAGCCTATGCTTTTGAAGGGGGAAGTAAGCTGACGTTGTCAGAAATTATGGCAACAGTAGCAATCTATGGCGCTAGGCATGTCACTGTTACAGGGGGCGAACCTCTGGCACAGCCACAATGTGTTGAGTTACTTCAGAATCTGTGTGATCAAGGTTATCGAGTGTCTCTAGAAACTAGCGGCGCCATGCCGATTCAGGATGTGGATCCCCGGGTATACAAAATTGTTGATTTAAAAACACCAGGTTCAGGTGAGGTAAGTCGCAATCTGTATACCAATATGGAATATCTATTGCCTCATGACGAAATCAAATTTGTGATCTGCAATCGTCAGGACTACGACTGGTGCTGCCTGAAAATCGATGAATTGCAGTTATCTGGAAAAGTTAATGAAATACTGTTTTCACCCAGCCAAGGAGAGCTAGCCCCCAAACAGTTGGCCGAGTGGATCCTAGCTGACAGACTGAATGTCAGGATGCAGCTGCAAACTCATAAATTCATTTGGGGCGATAAGCCCGGTCACTAGGTTATAAGCATGTCCAAAAAAGCCGTTATTCTAGTCTCCGGAGGGCTCGACTCAACCACAGTTGTCGCTATGGCAATGAGCCAGGGCTATGACTGCTATACGCTTAGCTTCGACTATGGTCAGCGCCATCGTTCTGAGTTAGTCGCCGCGCAACGTATTTCTGAATCAATGACAGTACATTCTCATAAGGTGGTTAAGTTAGATCTTGGCACCATAGGGGGTTCAGCATTGACAGATAGTAGTATCGATGTTCCAGAACATGAAACACCGGGGATCCCTGTTACATATGTGCCTGCGCGCAATACCGTATTTCTATCAATTGCATTGGGCTGGGCCGAGGTTTTGGGTGCTAATGATATTTTTCTGGGGGTCAACGCGGTGGATTATTCTGGCTACCCAGACTGCCGTCCGGAATATATTAACGCTTTTGAGGCGGTGGCTAATCTGGCAACCAGGGCCGGTGTGGAGGGTAGTAAATTATCTATTCATGCTCCGTTGATTAATTTCACTAAAGGCGAGATAGTACAAGCGGGTATGGCGCTGGGGGTTGATTATAGTCAGACAGTTTCTTGCTATCAGGCCAGTCTAGAGGGCCTTGCTTGCGGCAGATGCGATAGCTGTCGGTTGCGCGCACAGGGTTTTTACGAGGCCGGTATAAAAGACCCTACTAGATATCAAAATAACGCTTGAATTTTGATAGCTGGTCAGTATGATACGCACCTCCTCTGAGGGCCGTTAGCTCAGTTGGTAGAGCATCGGACTTTTAATCCGCTGGTCCCGCGTTCGAGTCGCGGACGGCCCACCATTTTTACTCCCTCCCTCGCGAGTTAAAAATAGTCATTAACACAGCCTATCACCGCCGCCTGAAGCAGTCGGTCCGGGCAAGCTGTCGCACGAGAGAATCTTGCTTTAGACTAGCACATATATATTTAAGAGGTCAGCGATGAAAATCCATCAGGTCTACACACAAAGCGTGCTAGATAATTTTACGTATCTTCTTGAACTTAGCGATGGCAGCGCTATTGCGATAGATCCCTGGGATGAAGTTATCACTAATCGTTTGTTAGCCGCCAACAATCTCAGTCTCAAAGCCATTATTAACACCCATGAGCACTGGGACCATGTGCAAGGTAATGAACCACTGGTAGCGGAGCATGGCTGTGAGGTCTGGGCCCACGTCAATGGGCAGGGAAAAATTCCCGGACTCAGTCGCGTATTAAATGCTGGAGAGCTGATTGCCCTAGATAATGGGGTTGAATTAAAGGTACTTGATACTCCGGGACACACTATGGCTCACCTCTGTTTCTTGGTACTTGACCAGGGTATAGCCACAGCGGTATTTACCGGTGATACATTATTTAACGCCGGCGTGGGTCACTGTCGAGGTGGCGGTGATGTTGATGTTCTGTACGATACGGTTGTGCAACAGTTCCATGGTCTCAATGACAGTGTCATTATTTATCCGGGCCACAAATATCTGGAGAATAACCTGCGCTTTACTCTCAGCATTGAGCCGGAAAATCACGATGCACAAATATGGCTTACTCGCGCCATTGAGGATAATGACCCGGTAAATCCAATAACGACCTGCATAGGTGATGAACGCAAAATTAATACCTTTTTCCGCCTTGCCAGCATTGAATTAAGAGCTGAACTCAACTGTGAGTCGAACACTGACAGGGAGGTTTTTACTGCACTTAGGGCGCGCCGCGACAACTGGTAGTATCTCCCAGTAATACCCCGGATCGGGGGCGCTGAGCGCTCTATAATGTGTTCTTGGGCGAGCCCAAGCTTCTAGGTGCAGTCTGGCCTAAGATAAAGAGTAACTGCCATCATGCTTAGATGTAGGAAGTTCACGGATACGCTTTCCTGTCGCCGCAAAAATAGCATTGGTTACTGCTGGCGCAATTGGTGGTGTACCGGGTTCCCCAGCTCCTCCCATTGGTTCTCCGCTGTTGATAATTTTCACCTCGATGTCAGGCGAGTTATTCATGCGCACCATCTTGTAATTGTGAAAATTACTCTCGACAATGGCTCCATCCTTTAGCGTTATATCGCCGTACAAAGCCGCCGTTAGCCCGAATACAATTCCGCTTTCCATCTGCGCAATAAACCCATCTGGACTAATCACAAAGCCAGCATCTGCGGCACAAAACACTTTATCAACACGCGGTTTTCCGCTGCTCATATCGATGTCAACGACCTGAGCCACTATGGTATTAAAAGAACTTTGTAGTGCAATACCTTGAGCCCAATGAGCTGGCATAGATTTCCCCCAACCCGCCATTTTTGCCGCGCTATCTAGAACCTTGCGAATGCGCGGCTCTTCAGCCAACAGATCGCGACGGTAATGATAGGGATCCTTGCCTGCTACTGCAGCCAATTCATCAATAAACGATTCGGTAAAGAAGGCATGTTGTGAATGATCTACACTGCGCCAAGCACCAAAGGGTACGTGGGTTGGGCTACTAGTATAGTGAATAAATTGGTTGTCAATTGCGTAGGGGATATACGGTGCTTCCACGGGATCATGTTTATCGATAAACTGATTTTCCCAGCTAATTGGCGTGCCCGATTCATCGAGGCCTGCCTTAAACCTGCTTATCACAGCCTGACGATAGTGATCCTGTTGTATATCTTCTTCACGAGACCAGATCATTTTGACTGGAACGCCGGGCAAGGCATTTGCCAGTTGCACACCTTGCTGCGGGTAGTCGGGCAGAGTTCGTCGACCAAAGCCACCGCCTAGGTAGACGTTGTGAATAGTTACCTTGTCAGTCTCATAGCCGAATTTATTTGCAATAAAATCTCGTGTGCCAAGAGGGTTCTGCAGACCTGCCCAGAGCTCAACCTGACCATCATGCACCCAGGCAGTACAATTCATGGGTTCCATAGTAGCGTGAGCTAAAAATGGTACTCTGTATTCGGCTTCAACTACATTGTCCGATTGAGCTAGGGTGCCACGTGCATCTCCTTTGACAAGGTCTTCTTGTTCTTTGCCATTGGCAACAGCTGCATCCATATCTTGCCCAAATTGTTCAAACATGCCTGCAGTACTTAATTTATTAGCCGCACTTTCAGTGTAGGTTACAAGGACACTTTGTAATGCTTTCGTGGCTTGCCAGTAGCTGTCCGCGATGACGCCAACACCGGTATCTAGATTGACTATCTTAATGACGCCTTTCATTTTTTCCGCCGCCGCCGAGTCTATTGAGACCACTGTGCTACCAAATACCGGAGCCGCTTTTACGGCCGCGTATTTCATGCCGGGCAAGTCGATATCGGTACCAAACACGGCACTGCCATCAACCTTCGGCGGGATGTCCAGCCGCTCAACAGACTGCCCCATGATTTTGAACTGATCAGGTGTCTTCAATGTGGGCTGCTCTGGCCCTTTTAGCGAAGCAGCTAATTTGGCGAAATTGGCAAAAGGCGCTGAACGTTTAGAAGCATCATGGTGCAAATAGCTGTTTTCTGCGCGTATTTCGGATGCCGGAACCTGCCACTCTTCAGCAGCAGCGTTAATTAACATTTCTCGAGCCGCGGCACCTGCAGTACGCATGCCGAGTTGCCCAGTAGAGCGCACCGAAAAACTCCCTCCCGTAATTTGAAGAGACATAATTTCTGAAGCTTTTAGGAAAACACCGGTTAATGTATCTTCTACGATGCCAGGTACCTTTCCGGGCAGAATAACGTGTCGTGCGAGATGAAAAGTAGCATATTCTGGGTGTGCAGGAGCCTGTTCCATTGAAACAGTCGACCAGTCTGCGTCCATCTCATCGGCCAACATCATTGGCAATGCAGTATGAACACCTTGACCCATTTCCGAGTGAGGGACAATGACTTTTATACTGTTATCGGGGAGTATCTTGACCCAGGCATTGACTAGTACCTCGTCACCAGATTCAACGATTTTCGCCAGTTCTGGGGTACGATGCCCGGGGCGGATCGCCACGCCAACACCAACACCCACTAATAGACCACCACCCACTAGTGTGCCGCTGGCAATAAAGGCCCTGCGTGTCCACTTACCCATTGTTATTCTCCTCGATGCCTGAATCGCTTGGGGCTGCCATTGCCTCTGGTTGATACATTTGCACCTGATTTGACGCAGACTTAATAGCAGCCTTGATGCGTCCGTACATGCCACATCGACAAACATTGCCGGACATTGCGGCGTCAATCTCGCTATCGTTCGGTGTTGGATTGCGCTCTAAAAGAGCGACTGCTGACATTATCTGCCCCGACTGACAGTAGCCACACTGTGCTACCTGATGATCGATCCAAGCTTGCTGTACCACGTGCAATTCGGTTCCTTTAGTTGAATCAGCGATTCCTTCAATGGTGGTAATAGTTTTGCCGACGACCGAGGACACTGGAGTCACGCAGGAGCGTATTGGCGTGCCGTTGACATGCACAGTACAGGCGCCACATTGGGCGATTCCGCAGCCAAATTTGGTGCCCATGAGCTTAAGATCATCGCGCACTACCCACAGCAGGGGAGTGTCTGGTTCGACGTCTATCTTCTGCAGTACCTTATTGACAATAAGCTCTACCATTTAAGCAATCCTATTATTTTTTGAGTGTTACCCTATTGCATATGAGGACATCTAAAGTTGCCGGTATAAGCGCGGGATGCCCCTCGATAGGCAGGGAATATTTAGATTTGTTCAACCACCATTTTGTGCTCACAACCCCAGCTTAAATACTAGTATCTCATATATTTTGCTTAGCTAGCAAAAGGCTTGATCTACATCATACAAAGCTAAATTTTCTGGATGATCAAGTAAAACACACCTATGTACTCTAGCAATATATGGCAAAGTATCAACTTTAGTGACTGAGTTCGTTTTGAGAGAAGTTTCTGGCTGGGACAAGGATGCTCAGCAGATGCTAACTGCGAGATTGGCGTTGGCAAAAAGGATTTGGGAGAGACAGATTGCGTAACATTAAGGAAGACCTAGAGGTACAGATTGAGGGAATTAATGGGAAAGGTATTAGCGATGAGCGGACTAACTTGTATCGAGACATATCAGATGAATTACGCCGATTGCTGGTTAGTAAAATGGACAATAAAGATGTAGCTGAAGAGATCGCACAGCACGCGTTTCAGAGGCTATGCCGTCTTAAGCACAACCGAGACGATGGCAATCTCCGCAGTTATCTTTTCAATATGGCAGTGAGATTGGCTATCAATGTGTTGTGCAAGCGCCAGGCTGCGAGCGCTCAGGATTATGCGCAGGCGACAGACTTTGAAGGTCGGTCAGTCTATGAAAGTCTTTTAGGTGAGTTAAAGGTAGAAACAATTAAAGATTCATTGGTGCATCTCTCAGAAAAGACGCGCTACATATTCTTATTGTATCGATTCGAAGGACTTAGTTGCCGCGCGATTGCCAAAAAGTTAGCCCTCTCTGATCGCTCAGTAGAGGAGCATATAAAGCTCGCTCGGGCCCGAATCATGCAGGCTACTGCGGAGTTTCGTCGCTTCGATGGTCAAGGTTACGAGTATTAATTTTAGAAAGATACTGTCTAAATGGCCGGCTTGCTTAAAGGCTCAGGATAAAAGTGATACTGGGAGAAAATTCGCTAGTTGCTGGAGTGAAGATTGTTTACATCAGCAAAAAGTCAAACTTGATTTTAGTCATCAGAGTGATCAGATGGATGAGCTTAAGCCCTGGGCACTAGATGAAGTTAAACGCCTTGCCCCAAAATTTAACCAGCATACAGCTAAACAATTAGCATGGCGCCAACATCGGAAAAGGAAATTTATTTGGGCATGCCTTTTTGTAGTTGCCATCTTAGTAATACTCAGTGCTATGTTAAACATATCGCTTTTGCCCCTCGCAAAAAATCACTATCAAATTATCCCGAGAGAACAGCCCAACTTGGTGTTATCTGATAGCTCATTGCTACACCTGCATATCGCCACCAAGTCAAATAATAATTATAGTATTGAAACACCCAAAATTGAGTTAGTCGTTGGGCAGGTGTTATTTAATGTATTGCAGGTTCCAGATAGGTCCCCTGTGATTGAGGTTGTTGATCTTAGAGTAGTGTTATCAGACACAGCCTTCGATCTACAACTGGGAAATGATGCCGTGCTACAGCGTCGAGCGGCCAATGAGATGTCAGGCTGTATTTTTAGCGAACTGCGAGTTGTATCCGTTGAGTCTGGCAGCATTGTGACTGGGCGTATAAAAATATTGGATCAGCAACCCATATCGAGTCAGTGTGCTCAGACTTCAGAAGTACGCCAGTTAGTCTAGCTAACATTACAGTCTCTTGGTGGATATCAATACATGTATTACAGATGACCGTTAGGTTCAGAAAAAAACCAACAATAGGTTACAAAAAAGGAAGAGGGCGTACTCCTCCCTTTTTGTTGGCAACCCTTAGATGAGGTGTTTTATTAGCTCTCATACTCAGAGTTAATGACCACCACATCGACATCCAGTGCTGATATAACTCGGTCGGCTGTGTTACCCCGAATGGTTTTTGTCATGCCTTTTTGACCTAAGGTTCCAATCAGTACCACATCGGCACTAACCTCTTTTGCAACCTTGGCAATGGCTTCATCTGTGTAGCCTTGAACCACATGGATATTCTGTGAATCCAAGCCAGTTTCTCTCGCTAGCCGTCCTCTGTCAGGGTAGAGCATTGAGTCGAGATAGGCATTGACCACATGAAAATCAGCGCCATAACTGTCTGCCAGCGCCTTACCCCTAGCTAGAATATTACTATTCAGCTTTTGTTGCTGGTCTCGATTCGCCTGAAAATTTACCGCAGCCAACACCACTTTTCGTGCTGGTGCCGCGCCATCTCGAACCAGTAGTATGGGGCACAGGGCGCGTTTAAATAGTTTCCATTTGTTTTCGGTAAATCCAAAGCGGCTACTTGTTTTAGGCTTACCCGCACGAATAATAATACGCGTGGCACCAACCTTTTCCGCAGAGTGCATGATGGCTTTCTGCCAATGATCGCTCCAGGAAATTTCGATCTGATATTCAAGACCAGCGTCTTTAAGGCGGCTGTGGATCTGTTCATCAAACCAGTCAGTATTGCGATAAATATTATCATTGCTCGGACTCATATCGACACTATCGTGGTCAATGGCAACGAAGACATAAATTTTAGGCCGTGGCGTCATCAGTTGGGCGGTAATAATAGCCCGATCTAAGGCAACATGTTCGTCAAGCGTTGGGTTGACGACTACAAAGAATTTTTCTTGTTCAGACATTGTGCTCTCCTTGATATCTCACTGTCTTAAATTGCTTAAGCATAGGCAAAAATAGTAAATATATGCTCATTTGGTATGTTCTGTAATTAAATCATACCAAAACAGTATAACCAAGGTATACATTGATCTGTAGAGGTGATTTTCCATGGTTTTTGGCTATGGCTGGTATACCAATATTGATATTGTCCTATTAATTTAGCCTAAATATTCAAGCTCATAGTTTTTTTTACGGAGACTCGATAGATAGTGACAGAAGGCGCGTTAGAACCCGTATAATATGGTTAATATTAAAGTGTGTTAATTTTTGGAAGACTAAATGACTGTTCGTACCCGTATCGCCCCTTCTCCGACTGGCGACCCCCATGTCGGCACTGCCTATGTGGCCCTATTCAATATGGTATTTGCCAAAAGTCTCGGCGGCCAGTTTCTATTGCGTATCGAAGATACAGATCAAGCTAGATCCACAGCGGGATCCGAGAAAGCTATTCTTGATGCACTCCATTGGTTGGGGCTTGATTGGGACGAAGGCCCGGATAAAGGTGGCGAAAAAGGACCCTATCGTCAGAGCGAACGGTCGGATATCTATCGCCAACATGCAGATCAACTTCTTGCTAGCGGCCACGCTTTTCGTTGTTTCTGTACTTCAGAGCGACTTGATGAACTGCGCAAAACCCAAATGGAAAACAAGGAGCAACTTGGCTATGACGGTCACTGTATGCATCTGACTGATTCACAGGCCTCTGAGCGTCTGGCAGCGGGTGAGCCTCATGTTGTGCGTATGAAAGTACCAAGGGCAGGGCAGTGTACTTTTACCGACATGCTGCGTGGCGAGATTAGTATTGATTGGACACAGATTGACCTGCAGATTCTTCTTAAAGCAGACGGTATGCCAACCTATCACCTCGCCAATGTGGTAGATGATCATCTTATGGAAATTAGCCATGTGATTCGTGGCGAAGAGTGGATTAATTCTGCCCCAAAGCATATTTTACTGTACCAATATTTTGGTTGGGACTGTCCGGTATTCTGTCATCTGCCGTTGCTGCGCAATGTCGACAAGAGTAAGTTGTCCAAACGTAAAAATCCTACCAGTATCCTCTATTATCAGCGTATGGGTTATTTGCCTGAAGCACTACTTAATTACTTAGGTCGCATGGGATGGTCCATGCCCGATGAGCGTGAGAAATTTACCCTCGAGCAGATGCTCGAGGTGTTTGATATCAAGCGAGTGTCTCTGGGTGGTCCAGTGTTTGATGTCGAGAAGCTCAGTTGGCTAAATGGAATGTGGATACGCGAAGACCTAAGTGATGAGCAGTTGGCTGACCGTCTGCATGATTGGGCGCTTAACCGCGATACCTTGAAAGCCTTTCTACCCTTTGCTCGTCAGCGTATGGAAACCTTTTCTGATCTGGCACCCCTAGGTAATTATCTGGTATCAGGTATGTTGCCTATTACCGAAGAAGATCTAAAGTCGGGGGCAATGAACGAAGACCAGCTATTAGAGGTGCTGCAATTTGCCCTATGGCGATTAGAATCTGTGCAGCACTGGGACCGGGACAATATCTTTGATGCCCTAAAAACCATTGCCGACGCCATGGAATTAAAGCTCAAGCCATTTCTTGCTCCGTTATTTATTGCCATTGCCGGCAGTAGCGCGTCAATCTCGGTTATAGACTCAATGAATTTGTTGGGCGCCGATATGTCCCGCGCGCGGTTACGTTACGCTATCGACTTGCTAGGTGGTGTAGGTAAAAAGAAACTTAAAAAGTTGGAAAAAGCTTATCAGCAGTTGGAATAAACCCATCAACTAGCCATATTGAATATTCAGCATTTCGGTGTGAGAGGTGCTAGTATTTAAGCATGCCAAAAATGTAATTTAAAAAGGTGTGTCATGAATTTTGTCCCCTATGCCGTACCCGTCTTTATAGCACTTATTGTGCTAGAGTTTTGCTGGGGCTGGCTTAAAGGTAAGAATACCTATAGGTTCAATGACAGCATCAATAGTCTAAGTCTTGGTCTGCTAAGTGTGGTTACCAAATTTATCTTTCTAAGTGTTGGTTATATTGTCTTTGTTAAAATAGAACAGCACTATTCTCTGGGATTGTTCGATAGTCAAAATACTGGCCACTGGATAGTTGGTCTGCTGATCTATGATTTTTTGTATTATTGGTTTCACCGGATTAGTCATGAGCGCCAGTTCTTTTGGGGCTCCCATGTGGTGCATCACCAGAGCGAGGACTATAATCTAAGCACTGCACTGCGCCAAACCAGCACCAGCTTTTTTACCACCTGGATCTTCTTTATTCCCTGCTTTATTTTGGGCATGCCTATTGCTATGTATGTCAGCATTGCCTCGGCCCATCTGATCTACCAGTTTTGGGTGCACAGCCAGCATATTCCAAAACTCGGGGTATTGGAGTGGTTTTTGATTACACCCTCTAACCATAGGGTCCACCATGCTCAGAATGAGCAATATATCGATAAAAACTACGGCGGTGTTCTCATTGTCTGGGACCGTCTTTTTGGCACCTTCAAAGAAGAAGATTATCAGGAAGCACCAATTTATGGCATTCGTGTGCCATTGCGTAGCTGGAATCCGGCCTGGGCTAATGTCCATATTTTTGTCACCATGTTGAGCGATGCATGGCGAACCAAATTATGGCGCGATAAGCTGCGGATTTTCTGGGCTAAAACCGGTTGGCGGCCCGAGGATATGGCCGCAAGATATCCTCAACAAAAAACCAATTTAGAGCAGTTTGAGAAATACAACCGGCAGTTGAGTGTCTCTTCGAATCTAGTTATTTTTGTCCAGTACTTACTTGTTTCGGGACTCTATTTTTGGACCTCATTACATTTGTTGGAAGGGTCCTATTGGCTAATATTTGGCACAACAATTGTCCAGATAATAACCGTGGTGGTTATTGGTATGGTGCTAGATGGTGGTGGGCATGTGAGAATTATGGAAGCTATACGTCTATGTGTGACTCTGGTTATTATCTTCAGTCTTTTCAAGACAGCTTTGATTAGCAGTGCTCTATTCAATACTGGGTTACTTTACTTGTGCGTCAGCAACTTGATGATGTGGTTTGTGATCTTGCGCGAAGATGCTATCCAGCCAAAGGTCGATGATGGACTAAATGCCTAACCTCGAAGCCTACTCCTTGCTGTTTAGAGTTTGCTAGGGAGCCGCCTGTAAGGCCTATAGAAGAGGGAAATAGACTTGACTTGCTGTCGGCCGATCCCTATTATGCGGCTTCCTTTTTTGGGGCCTTAGCTCAGCTGGGAGAGCGCAACACTGGCAGTGTTGAGGTCAGCGGTTCGATCCCGCTAGGCTCCACCATTATTTAAATCCTCCACATCTTATGTGGGGGATTTTTTTTAACTTCGATTTAGTGGAATTACTGCAGGCGCCTAAAGTACTGCCAAGTCATCAATTGGTGTTTTGTATTGCCAATCAACTGCTAGGCTTTAATTAAAACGATGGCGCTGGTTAAAATTGCTCCGACTCTTTGAATAAGATTAGGGCGCTACAATGCAGGAAAATAATCGGTCCTTACTGAGTGAAGAACAGGTTATCGAGCGCATCTTTACCCATATCGATAACGGCACTACAGATGTTGGCGATACCGTCTGGCGTGAGCCAGTGGTTCATTATCAATCTCAGGAGCGTTTTGAGGCTGAAGTCGCTCTATTAAAACGACTACCCGTACCCTTTTGCCCCTCAGCTGCTCTGCCGGAGAAGGGCAACTATATCGCTCGCAGTGCCGCTGGTACGCCGCTAGTGGTTGTTCGCGGTCTAGATGGTCAGGTACGGGCCTTTATCAATGCCTGCCGCCACCGTGGTATGCAGGTGGCCAAGGGTAGTGGTTGCTCGAGAGCCTTCGTATGTCCCTATCACGCCTGGACCTACAACCTTGAGGGTGCTCTTAAGACTGTCCCTGGGCAAGATGGTTTCCCCGGTATAGATATTGACCAGCATGGTTTGGTGGAGGTGAGCGCCGAAGAAAAAGGCGGTATCGTCTATGTACTGCAACAGGGGAAGATAACGCCGGACATGCTAAAAAACTGTCTGGATTACTTTTCGCCTGCGCAAGTCTATTTTGAGCATGGCGAAATGACTGATAAAGCTAACTGGAAACTGCTCACCGAAACCTTGCTAGAGGGTTATCATATCAGGTCGCTACACAAAACGAGCTTCTACCCCTATGGCTTTGATAACATTAATTTAGTCGAGACCTTTGGGGCCAATTCTCGGGTTATCTTTCCTTTTCGGCGGATTGAAAAACTCAGAGATATTGAGCCTAGTCAGCGTCGGATTGACGGTGCCGTAACCGCTGTTTACCACCTGTTCCCCAATGCTAGTATCGCGGTGTTGTCTAAACACTCCACTCTGGTTATTGTTGAGCCGCTGAGCCCAATCAGCTCAAGATGGGTGGTTTATCGCTTGATTAATGGTCGCAGTCAAGGGTGTGAAATCACCTTGGAGGAGGCCCAGCGTGACGTCCAATTCGTCAATGAATCTGGACAGGAGGAAGATCGTGAAGCAGCTCGAGCTATTCAGATGTCTTTAGTTAGTCAAGCCAACAGTCACTTTACCTTTGGCTATTTTGAGAAGGCGATTATTAATTTTCATCAACATTTGACTGCCCATTTGGAAAAGCAGTAGTGCGCAGGACTATATAAAATACCTATAACCGCCATTTTACTATTGCATGGTGAATCCCAGTTAGATTAAGGTTTTTGACATCCGGTGACATAATACCTTCGTATCTAATACAAAGATTTTATTAGCCCCATTTTTATTTGAAATCCCAAGACCCCATTAAAGGAACCTGTGATGTCTTTACCCCCGATTTTGTCTGAACGTCTAAGACTGCCTGTTATCGCCGCGCCGCTTTTTATCATTTCAAATCCTGACTTAGTAATAGCCCAGTGCAAGGCAGGGATTGTAGGTTCATTCCCTGCGCTAAATGCACGTCCTGCAGAAGAGCTAGACCGGTGGTTAGAGAAAATAACTACCGAGCTTGCCCAGTACGATGCAGAGAATCCTGACGCACCTTCGGCCCCATTTGCGGTAAACCAGATTGTCCATTCCTCCAATGATCGCCTTCAGCATGACGTGGAGATGTGTGTAAAGTGGAAGGTGCCCATTGTTATAACGTCCCTCGGTGCAAAAGAATTTGTTAATGAGGCAGTTCACTCTTATGGTGGAATAGTACTGCATGACATTATTAATAATACGTTCGCTAAAAAAGCTATTGCTAAGGGCGCCGATGGCGTTATTGCTGTTGCAGCCGGTGCTGGTGGGCATGCCGGGGCGCTTTCTCCTTTTGCATTGGTGCAAGAGATCCGTGAGTGGTTTGATGGGCCTCTTTTACTGTCGGGATCTATCGCCAACGGAGATGCAGTTCTGGCTTCTCAAGCCATGGGTGCCGATCTCGCTTACATAGGGTCGGCATTTATTGCTACTGATGAGGCTAATGCTGTGCAGGGATACAAACAGTCTGTTGTCGATAATAGTGCTGACGATATTGTGCTGAGCAACCTTTTTACTGGAGTGTCTGGTAATTACCTAAAGCCTTCGATCGAAGCTGCCGGCCTAGACCCAGCCAATCTTCCTACCAGTGATGCATCAAAAATGAGTTTTGGTTCTGGTAGTGATTCTGAATCCAAAGCTTGGAAAGATATTTGGGGCTGCGGCCAAGGTATTGGTGCTGTCAAATCGATCCAGACTACCCAGGCATTAGTGGATCGGTTGTCTGCGGAGTATGACAATGCGAAAATCAGATTGGCTTGATTAGAATCGAGGCTATCTTTCTTTACAGCTGGCAGTTATTTTAAAAGCAAATAAGTCAGAATTAAATGTGCTTGCTACGTCGGACCATTTGTTCGGCGTCTAACTTTGGGTAGTTGCAGTAGTTGAAAACCCAGTTAACTATTTAACTCAAGCTACCCAAGGTCGTTATCCTGTATTGCCAAGATGGAGAAAATCCAGCTTGGCGGTTTGGGTTTAGTTAAGGGTGATATCTGGCAGGGCTTTGACTCTTGCGCACGTGTCGAGCTGTCCAGCTCACTCCCTAAGTGGTAAATTCCCGCAGAGATTTTCAGTCTGAGGTACGGGCATATTTGAGCACATTATTCTGAGACCGTTGCCCTTGATTGTTATGTCATATATGATGCCATAACATATAGGTTTCGATACTTAGGTAATGAAGGGCATACCGATGACAGATTGCACTGCACTGTGGATTAACCGCAAGGATATAACTAAGACTAAGCAGGTCACTTTTCAGGTAGGGAGCTTAGCTGACGGTCAGATTTTGGTGGCCATCGACAAGTTTGGTCTCACCGCAAATAACGTCAGCTATGCGGTTACAGGCGACAGCATTGGCTACTGGCAGTTTTATCCTGCGGAAGGGATCTGGGGCATAGTTCCTGTATGGGGCTGTGCAACTGTGACGGCATCCAAATGTGGCGATATTCCAGTGGGTGATCGTCTGTGGGGTTACTTTCCTATGGCTAGCCACGCTGTGCTTACTCCAGGCAACATTCGAGCGGATTACTTTATTGATATAGTCGAACACCGTAGTCAGTTGCCAATAGTCTACAACCAATTTCGCCGCACCCAAGCCGAGCCAGAGTTTTTGCAAAGAATGGAGAACGAACGTTGTCTGCTGTTTCCATTGTTTATGACCTCCTACCTGATTTACGACTACCTTATTGACAATGATTTTTTCGGCGCCCAGCAGGTGGTGATTGGGTCCGTCTCTTCCAAGACCGGTTTTGGTCTGGCTCAGATGCTACGCAATGACAAGCAGGTTAGTCAGTCGATAATTGGTGTTACCTCAACGAGAAATGAGGAATTTGTTAAAAGTTTGGGTTGTTGTGACCAGATAGTGCTTTACCAAAATGAAGCGCAGATCGACCCCCTATTGCCCACCGCTTATATAGATATGTCTGGTGATGCGCGGCTCACAATTAATCTGCACAATCATGTGGGCGAAAATATAGTAGAGAGCTGTATGGTGGGTGCGAGTCATTGGCAAGAGGGAGGGAAGGTAGGAGATCTACCTGGAGCTCGTCCACGATTCTTTTTTGCACCTGGGCAAATCGAAAAGCGCAATAAGGAATGGGGTCCCGGGGTTGCTATGGCTAGAGCCATGGCCGCTAGTGCCGAAGTAGCTGAGCGAGTGGCGGCTGATATTAATATTGAGTGGGTTTATGGTGCAGACAGTTTGGCCGATCACTGGGCTCGGTTACTAGATAATCAAATCGCTCCAAGCCAAGGCCTAATGGTGGTGCTATGAAAAAACTATTTACTTTTATTTTTCTGGTAGCTATTGCTGGCTTTACCGGTTGGCAAAATCGCGTAGAGCTGTTGGTTTGGGGTGCTCCTAAACTGTTGGCGTTAACCAGTCCGATTGCAGAAAACCGTGCGATAGATTGGTCTCAGGGGCCGGATATGGCAGGCGAAGCACCCGCCGATAGGCTTCCGAATATTGTGCTTATTGTCGCTGATGATATGGGCTTCAACGATATCTCGTTGTACAACGGTGGTGCTGGTGATGGCACATTACAAACTCCCAGTATTGACGCCCTAGCCCAGCAGGGCGTGACGTTTACTAATGGCTATGCCGCCAATGCAGTTTGCGCGCCATCTCGAGCGTCTATTATGACCGGTCGTTATTCCACCAGATTTGGTTTTGAATTTACACCATTTTATAGAGCAGGGGTGACAATCTTCCGTTGGATGGAGGAGATAGAGCCTAGCAAGATTCCGTTTTTTTTGGATGAGGCGCGAGCCGCAACTATGAGGCCCCTGCAGACTTTGGGCCTACCAGGCTCAGAGCTCACTATTGCTGAGGTGCTCAAACAGCAGGGTTATTACACCGCCCATGTGGGTAAATGGCACCTAGGTTCTGTAGATGACATGGTGGCGACCAAGCAGGGTTTTGATGACAGTCTGGAATTAAAGGGAACGTTATACCTGCCAGAGGATCATCCAAATGTCATCAATGCCAGAGTGGAAGGTGATCGCATCGATCGCATGGTCTGGGCCACCGGTACCTACGCTGTGACTTTCAATGGCCTCGGTGAGCCTGATGAGAAATTCCAACCCAAAGGTTATTTGACTGACTACTACACAGATGAAGCGGTCAAAGTGATTGAAAATAATCGAAATCGTCCGTTTTTTTTATATCTGGCCCACTGGGGTATCCACAATCCATTGCAGGCCACTCGTGAAGACTACGATGCTCTATCCCATATTACCGATGATCGCCTGCGAGTTTACTCATCTATGATTCGCGCATTGGATCGCAGTGTTGCCAGAGTAACCCTGGCATTGGAGGAGAATGGTCTGGCTGAAAATACTTTGATTATTTTTACTAGTGATAATGGCGGCGCGGGTTACATCGGGTTACCCAATATAAATAAGCCCTATCGTGGCTGGAAGCTCAATCATTTTGAAGGTGGCACTCACGTGCCGTTTATGGCGAGATGGCCGGCCCAGATTAATGCTGGTACTACTTTGGAAGCGCCGATTCATCACAATGATATTTTCAGCACTATTGCAGCAGCAGCTGGCGCTGAGCTACCCCTTGATCGCAAAATAGATGGCGTTGATCTACTGCCTTATATTCGCAAAGACTTATCCGGAGTGCCTCATCAAACTCTGTTTTGGAGAGAAGGTCATCACCAAGCAGTACTTCATGCGGGTTGGAAGTTAATTCGTGCCGAGCAGTCTCATCTACCGCAATCTGCGCCAATGGCCAAGTGGCTATTTAATTTGGCAGCAGATCCTACAGAACAGACCAATCTGGCCTCAAATAATAGCGCCAAGGTAGCTGAGCTTGAGGCATTGTTGGCGATTCATAATAGGGAACAGGCCGAGCCCCTTTGGCCCAGTGTGTTTAATGCGCCGCAGTTGATCGATAAGACCAGCAACGAGATCCATGAAGAGGGCGATGAGTTTATCTACTGGCCCAATTAAGCGAATAGTTTTTTCCGACTAAAAAAGCACGGACACATTCACATGCGCCGTGCTTTTTTGTCACCACTTATTAGGTCGCTTTAAGAAAGCTTCAAAGTGTTAAGCCACCATCTACAACAATACATTCACCATTGGTATAGCTGCCTGCATTGGACACTAGATATAATACTGTCCCAGCCATTTCATCTGGCTCGGCATGACGATGCATTGGGATCGTAGCCATTGCCTGCTTATAAATTTTCTCATCGCTAAACAGGGCGCTGGCAAACTGAGTTTTGGTCATACCTGGTAACAGTGCATTGACTCGAATTCCCATGCCACCGCATTCCTTGGCAAACGCTTTAGTCATATTGACTACAGCGGCTTTGGTAATTGAATATATTCCTTGCATAGGTCCTGGTTGTAAGGCGTTGATGGAGGCTGTATTGACAATTGTCCCACCGCCATTGTCACGCATCATCTTGCCGGCTTCCACAGACATAAAGAAATAACCGCGAATATTCACATCAACTGTCTTAGTATAGGCGCCTAGATCAGTATCGAGAATATGACCAAAGTAGGGGTTGGTAGCTGCATTATTAATCAGAATGTCCAGTTTGCCGTGCGTCTGCTTAATCAGCGCAAAGCAGCTCTCAATATCTCCCATATTGCCCACGTGGCATGGTAGCGCTTCAGCACTGCCGCCGGCAGCGGTAATAGCATCGGCTACCGCTTGGCAGCCATCAACCTTTCGGCTGGAGACGATTACATGGGCCCCTTGCTCTGCTAGTAATTTAGCGATGGATTCACCGATTCCTCGGCTAGCGCCGGTGACAAGGGCAACTTTACCGGTTAGATCAAATAGATTGGTAGCCATGTTTTCTCCTAATGTTATTGAGTTAAAATATTTAAGTGAGAGCGAATATCTGATCTCATCAGATTGCGAATAGTGGTGTAAGTTCTACGATCTTTACTGGCTAATGTTCGAGCCAAGTCGAGCGCCGCCGTCTGTAGAGAATCCACTGGATAAATAGCATCGACAATGTGTAAGTCAACACATTCCTGGCCAGTGTGAGCAACCCCGGTGAGCATCATATTTTTCAGTGCTTGCTTATTGGGTAGTGTCTGCACGATGGCGTTGGTCACCGGTGAAAAAGGTATTTTGATATTTACTTCTGGGAAGCAGAAGCGTCCGCGATCAGAGCGCATGACGCGGAAATCCGCGGCACTTGCCAAAATAGCGCCACCGGCGTAGGCATTGCCATTAACACAGACCACAGTAGGCGCATTGAGTAGAGCAAAGCGGCAGAGCAGTGTCTCAAAGGTGGCGATAAATTCCTGGTGCTCGGTTTGGTTCTGCTGGGGAAGCCAGTCCAGGTTAATACCAGTGCAAAAGGTTTTCTCATGCTCGCAAGTCAGGAGCAAGGCGGTGTTGCCTTGATACTGTTCAACAGTATCAAGTGCCGCTAAATATTCGTGTATCACCTCTGTAGTAAAGCGGTTATCTCCGCCGCTGTCAGCATTGGTCAGTGTTAGAATATGAACATCGTCACGACGTTGTAAATGCATTGTAGTCATTAAATTTTAGTATCCGGCACTGCCACTGATTAACTGCTCATAAAATTCGCGGTCCAGTAATTCATATTGTTCGGACCTTGGCTGGCGCACATAAATAGGCTCATCAATCTGATCTAGGTGATAGCTTTGTTGTTTAAGATTGCCTTTAAACAGCTTAAATGTACCGGTCGTATCCTGTTCCTGCTCAATACGCACAAATACTGGACGAGCAAAGGCGGGCAGTTCGCGATCGACAAACTCAGTAAATTCTGCGACATCAAACTGCTGTCCCGGAATGAGGGTAATCGCTGCCATACCTGCTTTACCTTCGGCGCCAGGAATATCCACACCATAGACATTACTTATTTCAATCTGATCGCAGGCATTAAGAATCTCGCCTACCTCGTTAGTTGATACATTTTCTGCTCGCCAGCGGAAGGTATCACCTACTCGATCAACAAACTGGTAATGGGGCAATCCCATCGCAAAGCCTACATCAACAACGCGAATCAGGTCACCGGTGTTAAACCAGCGGTCCCCAGGTTCACGCAGATCAGTCAATATTTTGTCATTGGTTGCCTCAGCACTTTTATAGCCATCGAACTTAAAGCGATCATCAATTAGGCCCAGCATCAGGCCGGCTTCGCCAGGCTCCACTTCGATCACTTTTCCATTTTCATCCAGCACAATTTCATCACTGTCAATATCATATTTCACCAGCATCACCACTACAGAGCCAGTGCCAATAGTTGAGTCTTTATTAAGAATATTCAGCAAGGTAACATTGCCCTCACTGGAGCCATAAATTTCCGTAATGCGTTTAACCCCAAAGCGATTGCGGAATATATTCCAAACATCCGGGCGCAGACCATTACCAAGCATAGTTTTAAGAGGGTTATTTTTCTCCTCTGGGCAAGCTGGGGCCATGGCTAGATAGCGACATAGTTCGCCCACATAGATAAATAATGTTGTTTGATGTTGCTGTACCTCTGGCCAAAACTGAGTGGCTGAAAAACGCCGACGTATGAACATGGAAGCGCCAGAGTAGAGGCAACTGCCAATGCCTAATACAAACCCTGTAGCATGATAAAGGGGCAGGCAGATATACATACGGTCTGAGGATTTGGCATGGAAACCCGCCTTAGAGTACGGCTTGGCTGCTGACATAATCTTACGATGATAGACAATAGCTGGCTTTGGCAGGCCCGTGGTTCCAGAGGTAAAGATGTATAGAGCAATTTCACCGGCCGCAATATCATCGGTCTCGGGAAGATTGTCGGTAGGCATATCAGCTAAGGTAGCACTAAAGTCGGTAGCCCAGCTCGGTGCTACCTGTTGCGTCTGAAGATCCCTTACCCACAGATAATCCTTATCTTTGAGGTCAAGCCCGCTTTTGACAGCGGTAACTGAAGATAGTAGCTCCTGACCTACAAGGCATTTTTTCGAATTTATTATACTAATACAATGAGCCAGCGGACGGTCGGTAAGGCCGGTATTGATCATGCCCGCGGTGGCTCCAATTTTGGCTAACGCAAACACACTACACAGTAATTCTGTACGGTTCTCAATCAACACAGCCACACAGTCGCCCCGAGAAACACCTTGCTGTTTGAGGCTGTGAGCAAACTGATTGGTTAAGGCATTAAACTGCGACCAATTGAGCTCCTGGCCTTCGCAGACAACAGCTGATTTCTGTGGAAACTTGGCGGCGGTAGTCTGAAACATCAAGCCCAACGAAGTTTTGGCTTCATCTAGCGGGGGCTTAAAAAGTATGAACACAGGCGCGGCTCTGAGAAAGTCCCAGACTACGCGAAAGAATTCGATAATTTTACTCATAACTTATCCCTAAATTAAACGATTATTTTTCCGTTGCTACCTAGCCATTATAGTGGCATTACCTATGTCATTACACTATTGAATGATGCAAGTTGAGTATATCGGAGTTATCTGGGTTTTGGAGGATGCAATTATGCAAACTGAGTCCAGTCGGTCATAAGTAGAATGGCTGCCGTCAAAATATCGATAATCGCAACTAACTCGCCGTTCCATGGTAGGCCCATCTGCACATGTTTCAAATGCGACTTAAATGGCGAGCTCGGCGGACTAGAAAACTAGTTGGACTTAAAAGATCTATGGTGAAGGACCCTCACAACACTCGCAATTTAAAAAGTAAGCCGCTTTTGTAGGGTTGGGTAGTTCCAATAATAACGCGGTTGTTAACTCAACCTCTCTAGCAATCCAAGCTTGTGCCATCTAACCGGTGTTAGCTGTAAGGGAGGCGCTAAAACCTAGCGCGCTATTTTTATTACAGGCAAATAGTCTCTACCATTGCCTACATTTTTAAACCTTGTGGGACGAAAAGTTCATGGAATTACTAAGTGTTGGTAGGCGTTTAGTTCAGGCTCAGAGTATGGACAGTGGTGCTGTAATTTCGCTGACCAATTGTTCCTCATAACTAGTTTAGTTGCGAGAATTCAATATTTTACCGATAGCCTCGTGGTCTTGTTTACTGGAGTCAATAGTCGTACTGCGTTGGATGTGACTGGGTATCCGCGCTTTATTCTGAAAAAGTAATCAATGGCAGGCATAGTTCGCAGCCATAGGTCGAATTAAGAGTTAAATATAGGCATAATATGTGCCAATATAAAGCGTGTTAACAAGAAGCAAGCTGTAACGGTATAAATAATACGAGGCTAGTTATGATCTCAATTATAAGTATTTGGACGATAGCGGCATTATTTTATGCTATGTTTTGGGCATGGTATGTCGGCTTACAAGGCAAGCTTTCCCAATCAGAAGTCGCGGAGTATATGGAGCGCTTCGAGTCTGCCGGATTACCTATAGATAAGTTAGAAAACCTACATCACTTCTTGGCCAATGACGATGGCCGAGAATGGTTTATGATTAATCTTTTGCAATTAAAGTCACCCAAACGGGAGTCGAGAAAGCTTCTGCAAAGTTACAGTAAAACGTTTATGGGAGGGATGTTTAAGCGTGCTGGACATCCTTTTTTTATAGCCAATGCCCGAGCGAAAAATATTGAAAATGTGAACTGTGATCAGGCCGACAATTGGACGATGTCGGCGATCGTCAGATACCGAAGTCGTCGTGACTGTGCAGAGACATTAATGGTCACCTTTGGCAGTGATCACCATGCTGATAAGTTGGCGGCATTGGAAAAGACATTGGCATTTCCCGCCACTACAAGTCTGCTAATGGGGTCGCCGAGAGTGCTTGTCGCTCTGGGTTTGGCCTTGATTGCTGCCCTTGTACAGATTTTAGTCGTTTAATTAACAAGGAAGATCCTATGACTGTTAACCCCTTATTTAAACCATTCAAACTGGGTACTTTGCATCTAAAGAATCGCATTGTGATGGCACCTATGACTCGCAATTTTTCACCCAATGACAATATTCCCGGCGATAATGTAGTGGAGTACTATCGTCGTCGCGCCGAAGGAGGCGTGGGACTGGTGATCACCGAAGGCACCTGCATCGACCACGAGGGTGCTAGTGGCTATCCCGGCGTACCCTATTTTTATGGTCAGGAGCGATTGGCCGGCTGGGAAAAAGTGGTCAAAGCTGTACATGCAGCAGGGGGCAAAATAGCCCCTCAGCTCTGGCATGTGGGGGCGGTGCGCAAAGCTGGCACCCCTCCCGAAGGTGACGTTCCAGGCTATGGGCCCTCGGGAATGAATGTGCCTGGTAAGGTTAATCGCCAGATTATGACTCAGCAAGATATAGATGATGTCGTTGCCGCTTTTGCTCAGGCGGCGGCCGATGCTAAAACTATCGGTTTTGATGCGGTTGAACTACACGGCGCCCACGGTTACTTAATTGATCAGTTTTTCTGGGAGGGCACCAATCAGCGGGAAGACCATTATGCGGGTAGCATAGAAAACCGTAGCCGTTTTGCTGTGGAAGTTATTAGCGCAGTGCGCGCAGCAGTAGGTCCAGATTATCCGATTATTCTTCGTTGGTCCCAATGGAAGCAACAAGACTACACTGCGCGTTTAGCCGTTACACCGGAGGAGCTAACTCGCTTTCTTATGCCTCTTTCTGACGCTGGGGTAGATATCTTTCACTGCTCCCAGAGGCGTTTTTGGGAGCCAGAATTTGAAGGAAGTGAATTAAATTTAGCCGGTTGGACCAAGCAGATTACGGGCAAGCCAGCGATTACCGTTGGTAGCGTAGGTCTGGATGCAGAATTTACTCCCAAGCCGGGCGAAGAGCATTTTAGAGAAGCTGAACCCGCCAGCATAGACACCTTGTTGGCGCGACTGGAGCAGGATGAGTTTGATCTAGTGGCCGTAGGCAGAGCGATGATTGCAAACCCAGACTGGGTTAATCTGGTTGAAGCCAAACGTATGCAGAGTCTAAAGCCATTTCGTAAAGAACATCTGGGCCAGCTAATTTGAACCGAGGTCAGAGAACGAAGACAACAGTGTAAGTTGAACAACTCACATTAATAGCTCGAGAGAGAAGAGTATGGAACTGCAAAATAAAATAGTCGTAATTACCGGAGCGGGCAGTGGTATAGGCCGAGCACTAGCAGTCCGCTTTCACACCGAAGGCGCCAAACAAATCGTCTGCGCGGATATCAATCTCGCCAACGCTCGAGAGACTGCTGCCATGATTGGTGGTGTTGCCATGATGGCAGATGTTGCCAAAGAAGAGGACACAGCGCGTATCATCGAAGATACAGAAAGCGAGATAGGCCCTATAGACCTGTTTTGCTGTAATGCCGGTGTTGGTTTAGGTGAGAGTATCCATTCTCCCAATGCCGAGTGGCAGTCTATTTGGGATATCAATGTAATGTCTCATGTCTACGCTGCCCGGCACCTCGTGCCGAGAATGGTGGAGCGAGGTAGCGGCTATTTTCTTAACACTTCATCTGCAGCCGGTCTGCTCAATCAAATCGGTGGCGCCGCCTATGGTGTAACTAAACATGCCGCCATAGGCTTTGGCGAATGGCTGGCAATCCATCACAAGCATGAAGGTATTGGCGTCTCGATGCTGTGCCCTCAGGCCGTGCGGACAGCCATGACTGCTGTTGATAATGACGCCGTCGCCGCCGCCGCAAACAACGGCATGATCGAGCCAGAGGAACTTGCAGATACGGTGGTTGAGGGGTTGCGCGAAGAGAGTTTTTTAATACTTCCTCACCCTATTGTGAGGGAATTTATGCAAAACAAAATGAACAATTATGATCGCTGGATTGGTGGAATGAATAAACTAATGCGCAAAATCACCGGTGGTCTCTAACAACAAATTAATTTACAGGAGAATATAATGGGTTTCGAATTAACAGCCAGAGCAGAGGACCTTAATAATCGTCTAACTGCGTTCATGGAAGAGCATATCTATCCGCGAGAGCGGGATTACGAGGAGTTCACAAATGATCAGAATAATCTGTGGCAATACCCAGACTGGTATCAGGGCTTAAAAGACGAAGCAAAAAAGCAAGGTCTTTGGAACCTTTTCCTACCCGAAGAGTACAAACCTTGGAGCCCTGGCCTAACCAACCTAGAGATCGCTCCGCTGTTTGAAACCATGTCTCGCTCGGCCTGGTCTCAGCAGATATTTAACTGCAATGCTCCCGACCGCGGGAATATGGAAGTGCTAGCCAAATACGGTACTCCAGAGCAACAAGAGCAGTGGTTGCTGCCGTTATTGGCGGGAGACATTCGTTCAGCCTATGCCATGACTGAGCCCGATGTCGCCTCATCTGACGCGACCAATATGGAACTAAAAATTGAGCGCGATGGCGACGAATACGTACTTAATGGCCGTAAATGGTGGACCACTAATGTTATTGGCCCCGCCTGTAAAGTGATGCTTGTCATGGGCAAGTCAAATCCAGATGCACCGCGCCACCAGCAACACTCCACCATATTAGTTCCTACCGATACCAAAGGTGTAGTGATGTCGCGCCCATTAAAAGTATTTGGCGAGTATCATTCTCCCGGTGGTGAAGGGGATATGATCTTTAGAGATGCACGGGTTCCCGCCAGTAATTTAATCCTCGGCGAAGGTCGTGGTTTTGAAATCGCCCAGGGCCGTTTAGGGCCAGGCCGTTTCCAATATGCCATGATGTTTGTCGGCATGGCTCAGCGCAGCCTGGAACTTATGTGTCAGCGAGCCCAGCAGCGTGTCGCCTTTGGTGAGGCCCTGAGTAAAAAAACTAGCGTACAGCATGAGATTGCGCGCAGTCGCTGCGACATTGAGCAGTGCCGTTTGCTGGTATTGGCCGCCGCTGAAAAGATGGACAAATACGGCGTCGATGCCGCTCGAGAAGATATCTCTATGCTTAAAATAGTCGCGCCTAAAATGTGTGAAGACGTAGCCAGCCGCGCTATGCAAATATTTGGCGGCATGGGTGTTTGCCAAGATACACCATTGGCTCTTATTTGGACGACCAGTAGATTCTGTCGTATAGCTGATGGCCCAGATGAAGTGCACATGTCCCAGCTAGCCAAAATGACCATGCGCTCACTCAACAGAGAGTCGCAGTCTTAAACGAATATAGAGAATTGATAATGAGCTTTTCATCCAATGTACTAAGTATCGAAAAACAAGGTCGGGTCGGCATTATCTGGTTAGATCGTGAGGCCAAATACAATGCGCTGTCTACCGAGCTCTGGTCATCCATACCTCATGGTTTGGAGGCACTGTGCGAAGACCCAGATGTTGGTGCTATTGTTTTAGCTGGTAGAGGTAAGCATTTCTGTGCTGGCATTGACCTAGCCGAGGACGGCCTAAGCCAGCATAAGAAAACCAAGGCGCGCTCCAAAGCTGAAGCCAACATCCTGCAGTTGAGTAACACGCAAAAATTTCAGCAGGCCATAAGTTCATTGGCCGAATGTGAATTGCCGGTTATTGGCGTGGTGCAGGGCTTTTGTTTGGGTGCGGGTGTAGACTTGATTACTGCCTGCGATATTCGTGTCGCTAGTGCCTGCTCAGTTTTTAGTGTTCGCGAAACTCGCCTAGGTCTCGTAGCCGATGTAGGTACCTTGCAGCGTTTGCCCAAGATACTTAATGCTGGTCATGTTGCTGAGCTGGCCTATACCGGTAAAGATATTAAAGCTGATCGGGCGGAAAAGATTGGTTTGGTAAATGACGTGTATGAAACGGCCGAGGCCACTATGACTGCGGGCCTAGCACTGGCAGAAGAAATAGCAAGCAATTCTCCTATGGCTGTGCGCGGAACCAAGTTCATACTGCGTCAATCAGAGAATTTGACTGACGAGCAAAGTTTAATGGTGAACGGTATGTACACAATGATGACCAGCCTAGAGTCGAATGATTTAAGTGAGGGAATCATGGCCTTTGCCGAGCGCAGGCCAGCGAAGTTTACCGGTAGCTAATACTCTTTTAATCGAATCTTTCAGCGGCACCCAAACTTTCTTTTTTTAAAGAAGGGCGGGGGCAGTCGAAGGGATTAGTAGCGAATGGCGAGCATTAAGACCGCTTCAATGCGCACATTTTAATTTTAAAGATGGTCAAATAAGTCGATTGATAGAGTATTTGTGCTACTGCACTTGAATGTCCAACATATGAAAAGGAAGGGCGCCAATAATACTAGGTAGTGAGTTTTTTTAAAGTTTTACTAATGTTACTAAGCGTGGCCTGGTAACAGTCAATCTGGCTCCTAAATAGACTAATCTTAAATGTATCGAGTACAGGTGCCCCTGTAGCACGGCAGGCTAAAAAAAAGGGATAAATAAATTATCCCTTTTTTTATACACTCTTTTTAATACATCAAGTCTCTTGTAGCGTTCAATATCCAGGGAAACTTTTCTCCCAACTTAGCTATGCAGTAGGAAAACCAATACTCTATCTTCTGGAGAAAAGTCATCTCTACCATCTCGGGTAGTCGCTGCTGCTGATGCTTGAGGTAGGAGTGAATATTTTCCACATCTTGGGCTGAGTGAGTCTCGTAGAAACCCACCATACCTTTGTGTGATTTAGAACCACCCAGCACAATGCCGATAAAGTCGCGATGGGTCTGGTCGCTCATGTAGCGCAGGTCCGGTACTATGTAGTTGCTTTTGGCGCTGATGCCGTGGCAGGTGCCGCAGTTATGGCCGTAGAGCTCTTCACCTTTTCTAATATCTTCTGCAGTGGCAGTCAATTCTTCACTCAGAGGCAAGATGGTAGCCAGGCTCTCATCGGCTAGGCTTCTGGTAAGGCCAAAGTCGCCGAGTTTAAATACAAGAAGTTTGTTCTGATTTACTTTATTGCGTTTGAGATTATCTCCGATGGTCAGCATAACTGTACCTCCACTGCCCTGAGCAACGGCTACATATTGCTCGCCATCTAGCTCATAGGTCATGGGGCCGGCAAGAACGGCGCTGTCCGACTGATATTGCCATAGCGCATCACCGTTGTCTGCGTCATAGGCGGCGAAGGTACCGTTACCCTTACCTTGGAATACCAGGTTCCCGGCAGTACTGAGTATGCCGCCGTTAGCCGGGCTTGCATGTGGTACTTTCCATGCTGGCCGCTGATTAACTGGATCCCAGGCAAGTAGTTCTCCGCTGATCAATGCATCGGCTGCGGCCTGTCCTGCTACCCAACTTAGAGGGTCTCTAGACTCATTTAAATCTACGCCAGTATTCCAACGGTTTACCCGGTACTCAACCGATTTTTGAGCACTGAAATAATGGGGTATATTCTGTACTGGAATATACATAAGGCCAGACTTGGGGCTGAACGACATGGGCTGCCAGTTGTGGGCGCCATAGGGCGATGGCCAGATATAACTGCCACCATTCTTTTGGTAGTCGGCATATTCAGTTTCTACGGGACGGCCGGTTGCCATATCGATGTGACTGGCCCAAGTGGCTTTGGCAAATTTTTCGGCAGACAATAATTCCCCTGTTTCTCGATCTAAAACATAGAAGAAACCATTTTTGGGTGCCTGCATTATTACCTTACGTTGCTCACCATTGATTTCTATCTCAGCTAATGTAAGTTGCTGTGTGGCAGTATAGTCCCAGTTGTCTTTCGGGGTTACCTGATAGTGCCAGACATAGGCGCCGGTATCTGGGCGCAGAGCCACTATAGAACTCAAATAGAGGTTGTCTCCACCACCTGGACTGCGCAGTTCCCGATTCCACGGAGAGCCATTGCCTGTTCCTATATAAAGTAGGTCGAGTTCCGGATCATAGACTAAGGAATCCCAAACGGTACCGCCACCACCACCCAGTCTATGCCATTCATCGCCACCCCATGTTTTAACAGCTGCCTCTAGCGCTGGGTGTTCCTGTGGCTTGCTGGGGTCGCCCGGCACAGTATAGAAACGCCATAATTGCTCTCCGGTGGCAGTATCATAAGCGGTGATGTAACCACGTACGCCAAGTTCGGCGCCACCATTACCAATTATTACTTTACCATCGACTATGCGCGGTGCGCCGGTAACACTGTAGTTGCTATTATCTGGAGTAGTCTGTACTACCCAATTTGCTGTGCCGGATTTAGCATCTAGGGCTACTAGGCGGCCATCGAGTGTGCCAAAAAATATTTGCAAACCGGTCTCAGTATCACCCTGCCACATGGCCACGCCACGGTTTACAGCTCCACAGCAGGTTTTAATTAGGTGGTCCTTGGGTACTTTTGCATCGTAATGCCACATTTGTTCGCCAGTTCTGGCATCTAGAGCATGAACATGGCTCCAGCCGGTGCTGACATAGATGACGCCATTATGCACAAGGGGGGTTGCTTCCATTCCTCGCGCAGTATCAAATTTAAACGACCAAGCCAAATCAAGCTCGTTGACGTTGTCTCGGTTAACTTTAGCAATAGGGCTGAAGCGCTGCTCTTTGTAATCCCGCCCATAACTTAGCCACTCCTTGTCTGGGTCGGCAATTGACTGTTCGTTGACCACAGTGGCTTGAGCCTGCATAAAACAACTGATTAGTGTTAGCGCGCCTGCTACTTGGGTTAGGCGAGAAAGCATAGGATTCTCCAGGTCTCTTTAAAGAAGACTTATTTTTTTATTATAGTAACATTTCAATGAACTGCATGCGGTCTTGACCAAAAAACATATTATCGCCAACAAACATAGTTGGCGCACCAAAACATCCTCGGGCCACGGCGGCTTCGGTGTTGCTGATTAATTTAGATTTGACCTCTGCTTCCTGAGTGGAGGCCAATATTTTAGTTGCATCCAGACCCGCGTTTTTAAGTACGTTGGCCACTACATCTGGATCACCCATATTATCACCATTGACCCAGATCGCATTGAAGACGGTTTCAACATAGCTATCGAAGTCCTCACGGCCTTGGGTTGAAACTGCACCACGCATTAAATTCAATGTGTTGATGGGGAAGTGGGGATTTACAGTCAGTGGCACCTCATAAAGGGCAGCGAAGCGAGGCAGATCCTGAGTCATCATGTACCTGCCTTTTGCGGGCACTGTAACTGGAGACGTATTACCTGAGGCTTTGAACAGACCGCCGAGAAGAACTGGTTTGTAGTCTAGAGAACAAGCGTACTGTACCTTTAACTGTTGCAGGCGCTTATGGGCTAAATAGGCTGTAGGGCTGCCAAAGTCAAAATAAAACTCAATGGTTTGCGCCATGGGGATACCTCGAACATTAATAATCGCTACATCAGGGCCGTTAACCCTCATTGATGTAGAGAGTAGCCCTGCGGTGCTTTCTCTGTAAATGTAAAACCATGACTCGCAAGTTCGGAATTAAATACTTTTTATTTAGAACCAAGAAGGGAACTCAGTAGCTCGACAATGGCCTTTATACTAGCGGCCGTACTAAGAGATTGATGTTCGCGAAGGCGATCCCAGTACTCAAAAGATAAAATACCCATAATCGCTTCCTGCTTACTGGGAGAGAGTGTTTCAAGCTCTGGTAACCTGGCCTTTAGGTTATTACGTATTTTTTCCTGATAGCTGGCATATTTCTGCTTCAAAAAATTCGATCGCCAGCGCCGGGTAGCAGTGGATTTTAAAATATTAGAATGGGTCTCATACAGATTGCCAAGATGTTCAGCGGAGATAGAAATCCGCTGGCTGACACTTAACTGAGGATCAATTATTACCAGATCGTCATCAAAATTCTTGCGCGATAACTCATCGGCGGTAGCAAAAATAGCTTCCATATCTTCGAAGTGTCGGAACACGGAGCGGATACCCACTTTGGCATGGTCGGCCACTTGCTGTGCTGTGGGTACTAGATTGCCTTCTTTGATCAATTGCAGCATTGACTCAACAATCAACTGACGGCTGCGATCGCTGCGGAGGCGTCTGCCATCAATTTTAACGGGACTGCTGGCGTTATTGGTCATAGGGTACTACTGCTTTGAGGATTGTGGCGGGCATTGTGTCACAATTACTCAGCTTTTTATAGGCTACTGCCACTGACAATTATTTCAGTAGAGTTGACCGGCAGTGATATGCTGGTGCCATCTTCTCCCAACGTGAAGTTGCTAAATCGTTCTTCGACGCCCTCTAACCAGATGGCCTCACTGCCTGGCATGATTAGTGGCGGCACTACATGGTAGTAGAGCAGATGGCCCACATTGGCATCTCGTGCAGTTTCGGCGGCCTCAATGGGTGAGGCATGGTAATTAAGGACATCGTGAAATATTTGGGCTGTATTGGGCAAACCAGCGGCGGTGGCACCCTTATTCATAGCTTTGAGCATGTCAGGGCTAAGTGCCTCATGTACCAAAAGGTCAATATTTTGGGCAAACTTTTCTATATTGGTTGATTTGTTGGTGTCACCAGAGATCAATGCAGTGCGGTCTTTATAGCTAAATCTATAAGCCACAGCAGGGGAAATTGGAAAATGATCTACGGCTAGCATCTCTACTTTTAAGCCATCCTGCTGATAAACGCTGATCAGTTCCCCATCGATTGGTGTTGGGCTACTCACGGAAATCATACCCGCGCCACTCAGTGGTGTAACGGTGTCTCCATGGTGATCATTGCGATAAATTTTGTCTTGCCCATAGGCCTGGTTGAAGCCGTCGACTACCTGACTTACACCCTCGGGGCCGTAAATATTTAAGGGAACATTGTGACTTGCCGACGCCCAGCGAAGAGTAGCGACCTCGCCAAGACCATCAATATGGTCAGAATGGAAGTGAGTCAAAAATACGCCGCTAATACTACCCACCTGATAGCCCATGCGGCCCAAGTTACGCACGCCATTTGCGCCTGCATCAACTAAAAATAGTTTACCCGCTGCAACAACAGCAACGCAGGGCCCTGAGCGATTGGCTGCTGGCATGGGACCACCAGCGCCACAAAGGGCGATATGAAGACCGTCTCCAAGCGCTTCAATTTTATTGCTGGCTAACATGGTTTCCACTGCGGCAGGCAAAATGCGCAGAGCAATTTCACTGCGCTTACTAAAGATACCAATCGCTATTACAAGGGCAATCATGCCAATAATAATAGTTTTTTTCATAGTCACCCTCGTCTGATATGTTAAATGTTTAAAAAGATGGTGACATGTTGGCAGTTGCTGTGTCAATATATTCCGCCTGACCGTTAAGAGCTAGTGCAAAATCTCGCCGTTATTAAAGGAAACCCTATGCTGAAAACTAATGCTATTACCCTAATCGGTGCACCGGCATCTCCTTACACCAGAAAAATGATTGCGCTCATGAGATATCGCCGCATTGCCTATTGTATTGCCTGGGGTGACCCTGCCGCGATATTGACCGAGATGGGTGTTCCCAAACCTAAGGTGACTTTATTGCCAACCTATGTGTTGCCCGATGCGGCAGGACAGCAACATGCTGTTTGCGACTCTACCCTGATTATTCGTCGCTTGGAGGCCGAACATGAAGGGCGCTCAGTGATTCCTAATGATCCGGCCATGGCATTTATCGATTATCTGCTGGAAGACTTTGCTGATGAATGGTGTACCAAGTATATGTTCCATTATCGCTGGCACAAAGAGGCCGATGCTGACAATGCCGGTACACTTTTACCGCTATTGCAAAAAATTAATTTACCCGCCCAGCAATTACATCAAGCTAAACCATATATTACCCAACGTCAGGTGGGGCGACTGCATGTAGTTGGATCCAATGAGGTTACGGCACCTGTTATTGATGCCAGCTATAAACGTTTTCTGCGTGCGATGGAGGCGCATTTATCGCAGCAGCCTTACCTTATGGGCGGGCGCCCTGGAACCTCTGACTTTGCGGTATACGGCCAACTAACACAGTTGGTGGGTTTTGATCCCACACCTAGAGCGATTGCCCATAGCCTTTCGCCACGTAGCGTGGCCTATACAGACTTGTTAGAGGATCAAACTGGTCTGGAGCCTCAGTCTGGAGACTGGGCCACTACTGAAACCGCGCCTGCCACGCTCAAAGGTCTGCTTAACGAGGTCGGCCATGTCTATGCACCAGTGCTGCTTGCCAATGCTGCGGCGATGCAGTCGGGCGAGAAATCCTGGGAGACTGAGATTGATGGCAGTCGCTGGACGCAGCAAACCTTTAACTATCAGGGCAAGTGCTTGCAGTGGATTAACGGAGAGTACCAAGCGCTTAGTGCTGATGATCGCAGTCGAGTGGACGGCATGCTAGAGGGCACCGGTTGCGAGAAGATTATATTTTAAGTTTCAGACTGGACTAGAAGTAAAAACTTATCGTCATCTTGGTGGTATTGTGCTCGAGCAGATTTATACCTCCTGTAACTCTAACGTCAGAGAGAGTCTAAAAAACCACGAAAAGTATATAGGGCAACTAGTACACAAGAAACTTACTGAGCACCGTCACTAACTCAATAGCCCTTATTAGTCTTTGTAGATAAGGGCGTTGGCACTGGAGCGATTGGCCAAATCTGATCATGACAGCAAATAACCGTTATAGTCGATTAAAATAAATATCAGTATCTGTGTCAGTTTATTTTCTAAGCATAAGTTGATAGTTTGTCACTAACTTATAGTAATAAAAACCAACCTAGGGTGCGACAATGGTCAAGCAGTTCAAAGAGCAGGGGGGTGCCGCCACCATGGATCCCAGCACAGCCTATCGCTGGTTATCCTCTAAAATTATGACTTTAGTAATTAGTTCTCATCGATCGGCAAAGAGGCGCAAAAAGGTTGAAAAGCGCCGACATTCCGCGGGCGCTCGGCATGTGGTTGAGTACTTTCATCAGGTAGAGGACGGTTATAGCCATTTAGCGGCTCAAGTACTGATGGCGCTTAGCGCCCGTTATGATATTGAACTGCGTTGTCATTTAGTGACTGGGCCTTCAGGAGACAACTCTGTTGAACCTGAATTACTAATAAAACTATCTCAAAACGACGCCTGTTGTATTGCGCCTCATTACGGTCTGGAGCCACCAGATGCCAAGGGCTTACCTGGTCGAGCCGCTATTGAATTGGCTGAATCGATTTTGGCCTTTACTATTTTGGAGCAGCAATCGAGCGCAAATTTTATTGCTCTGGCGGCAACCGTTGGCTCCGCGCTCTGGTCTGGTGATAATGAAACTCTTAATACGTTAGCAGAGCAAAATGGCTGCGCGACGGCTCAGCAACGTCGAGACTGCCTCGTTACTGGCAACGCACGCCGTACTGAGTTGAAACACTATTCAGGGGCCATGTTTTATTACGGTGAAGAATGGTACTGGGGTGTTGACCGTCTGCATTATCTTGAAGAGCGTCTCGCCGAATTAGGCGCTGACCTTGATCGTGAAAAACCAATGTTGACAAAGCGCTTTGTGGTCGAAGTGGACAATCTCCGAGACAACGGTAGTCTGACACTTGAGATATATCCGTCATTGCGCAGTCCATACACTGCTGTGGTCTTTGATCAGACGCTTAAATTAGCTGAGTTAACAGGCGTTAACTTAGTAGTGCGCCCGGTACTGCCTATGGTCATGCGCGGTGTGCCTGCGACAAGGGAAAAAGGTCTGTATATCTTTGCTGATGCGGCGCGAGAGGCGCGCAGAGCAGGTGTACCCTTTGGTAAATTTTATGATCCGATTGGGGAGCCAGTGCGGCGTTGTTATTCCCTTTACCCTTGGGCCTGTTCGCAGGGGCGGGGCAACCAGTTGATATCTAGTTTTTTAAAGACGGCATTCGTCGATGGTGTCAGTACGAACAATTCTCATGGTCTAAAGCAGGTGGTTGAGAACGCTGGACTAGATTGGTCAGTGGCTAAGACCATTGTGGGAAAGTCTGGTTGGGAGGACATGCTCGAGAGCAACCGCCTGGCGATGTATGAATCGGGCCTCTGGGGTGTACCGAGCTTTAGGCTTCTAAATAAACAGGGTGAATCGGTGCTGTCTCTTTGGGGGCAGGACAGGCTTTGGTTGGTGGCTCGAGAGATTGAATATCAGTTAACAGATAACAAATAAAATCCACAGGTATTAGTCGACAATTCAGTAAATAAATGGAGGCCATCATGGCACTAGCAGTAATAGCAAGAATTACCGTACAAGAGGGTAAAAATGAAGAATTTGAAACATTGTTTTTGGAGCTGACTGAAAAAGTTTTGGCTAATGAGAAAGGCGCCTTGATGTATACGCTAACGCGCAGTAAGTCCAACCCACAAGAATATGTAGTGATGGAGCAGTATCGCAGTGCAGCGGACATAGATGCCCATGGCAAAACAGACTATTTCCGCGAGGCTAATAAAGCGATGGGGGCTCTAGTTATGGCAGCGCCAGTTATCGAAGTCCTAGATATTGTTTAATTTGTTAAATTCAATATTAAAAAACTCGAGGCTAATAATGATTAAAATTTTAAAAATAATAGTGGCATTAACGGCAGTGATTTTTGCCTCAATTGGTCTGCGCTGGATTGTTGCGCCTGAAGGTGTTGCGGCAGAGTTTGGTATGACCTTGATGGAAGGTTCAGGACTGAGTTCACAGATTGGTGATTTGGGAGCCTTCTTTTTATCCATTGCGATCTTTATTTTGCTGGCTCTTACTACCGGCCGCCGGATCTGGTACTACCCACCGATTATTCTACTCGCTCTAACTGCAATTATGCGCACTATGGCATGGATGTTTCATAACGCTAGTCTGGCGTTAGATATGATTGCTGTGGAAGTTATTGTCTGCGTAATTCTTTATGTTGGCTCGATTAGATTGGCAGAGGAAGATTGATTGTGGGAGTAGGCAAGGCGTTGGCCGCCCTAGTTATTATGTTGCTGACACTTGGCAAATCCTCTTTGATATTTGCTCAAAACAGTCCCAATGTTGTATTGATTCTGGCCGATGATCTGGGGTTCAGTGATCTTGCTTCCTATGGTAGTGAAATCCGTACTCCAAGCATAACTGCTCTGGCAGAGCAGGGCGTTAGTTTTACAAATTATCACACAGGGGCCAACTGCGCGCCGTCTCGTGCGATGTTGTTAACGGGGGTAGATAGCCATAGAGCAGGTGTGCCAAATATTCCCGAAATGATTCCCCCGGTGCAGGCGGTACACAGCCATTATGCGGGCACGTTGAGCCATAATGTGGTGACGGTTGCTTCCCTGTTGCAGGATGCTGGCTATCACACCTATCTAGCCGGGAAATGGCATCTGGGGCAAACAGAGGACAAATTACCCAGTAGGCGTGGTTTTGATCGTACCTTGGCTCTTGCAGATTCCGGTGCGGATAACTGGGAACAAAAACCCTATATTCCTATTTATAAAAAAGCTAATTGGTATGCGGACGGCGAAGAGTATCAGCTCCCAGATAACTTTTATTCGTCGCGCTTTTTAGTGGATAAAACCATTGAGTTTATCGACAGTAATAAGAATGACGGGCAACCATTTTTTGCCTATGTGCCTTTTCAAGCCGTGCATATCCCAGTGCAGGCCCCCCAGAAATTTATTGACCGTTACATGGGCGTTTATGATCAGGGTTGGAGCGCACTGCGACAACAGCGACTGGAGCGGGCCATTGAGTTGGGAGTTGTGCCCGCCGATACTATGACAGTGCAAATGGCCAGTACTGCTGATTGGGAGGCTTTAAGTCCCCAGCGACAAGCTTATGAAGCCAAACGAATGGCTGTTTATGGGGCTATGGTTGAGGCGATGGACCACCATATTGGCAGACTAGTTAAGTATCTAAAAGCGATTGGAGAATATGATAATACGGTATTTATTTTCACCTCCGATAATGGGGCTGAAGCCATGGGATTACCGCGACAGAATTCGTGGGGAAATACTCAGATACTGGCGGCTCAGGACTATAGTGTTGACTACGAGACTCTGGGATTAAAAGGCAGCTTTAATGCAATTAATCCGGGCTTTGCGAGTGCGGCGGCATCTCCTTTGGCCTATTACAAATTTTATGTTGGCGAAGGGGGCTTGAGAGTTCCAATGATTATTGCCGGTGGGCCAGTGGCCATCAAAAATCAATTTAGTAATGCCTCCGCCTATGTAACTGATATTACACCGACGATCTTATCTCTGGCTGAAGTGGAGCATCCCCACAGTCTTAAACGCGGGCGCTTCGGTGGGCGCAAGGTGGAGCCAATGATTGGCCGCAGTCTGGCGCCCTTAATTGGAGGCAGAGTAGAATCTGTTCATGGTATTGATAACGCTGTGGGCTTTGAGTTGGCGGGCCACGGTGCATTGTTTATGGGTGATTTTAAAATTGTATTTAATCGCGGGACCCAGGGTGACAGCCAGTGGCACCTGTTTAATATTCAAGTTGATCCGGGGGAGACTTGGGACCTTAGTGCTGAGAACCCCGCTCAATTACAACTTATGCTGAACCGGTACCAGCAATATATCGATGATAATAATATCTTGCCTGTGCCTGCTGGTTACAGACATGAAACTCAGATTATATTTAACGCTCTTCACCTTATTTATCGGGACAATATCCTGATTATTATTATTCTCTTTTTACTTATACTGCCTTTTGCGGTTGTGTATAAATCTAAGCACCGCAAAGGACTTTGAAATGACTCACTCTCTTTACGCTATTCCTCATTCTCTTTACTCTGGACGTGCTCGTTCTTATTTAATTAAAAATGGTATTTCCTTCAAGGAAATTTCCTGTGGTCACGAGAGTTTTAAGGCTGAGATTTTGCCTGAAGCGAAACTGGCTACTATTCCAGTCTTGCGAACGCAGCAGGGGCAGGTGATCCGGGATGGTGCAGCTATTATTGAATATTTTGAGGCAGCTAATGGCCGCCCCTGTAAGCCAACTACGGCAAAACAGCAAGTTGTAAGTGGACTGTTCGATCTAATTGGTACTGAGGGTTTGCTGCGTCCTGCGATGCATTATCGGTGGAATTTTCCGGAAGAGAATCTGACGTTTTTGCATTATCATTTTTTCCACTCCCAAAGAGAACATCCAGATCGGGAAGCAAAGACTCAGCACATGATGAATAAGATGCGCTATGCGGCTGCTATATTTGGTGTAAATGATGAGAGTCAGACATTGGTGGAGACTCTTTATATGGAGTTTTTACTGGCTCTGGATAAGCACTTTGAACAGTATCCTTATCTACTTGGCTGGAAGCCCTGTATTGGTGATTTTGGTTTGCTAGCACCTCTTTTTGCTCATTTGGGGCGTGACCCAAAACCGTTGCACATTATGCAGAGACAAGCGGTGCATGTTTATCGTTGGGTGGAGCGTATGAATCGCTCTTATCAGGATGCGCCTGAGCATTACGCTGGCGGCACAGATTTTATAGCTGATGACCATATACCGGACACCTTACTAAAAGTGCTGAGAGTCGTAGCAGAAGATCTGTTGCCCGAGACTATAGCAGCGGCGGATTCAATTAACTCAGTACTTGCGGCTAGTTCTATAACCGCTGGCGATCCTGCTTCTCGCTATCTGGGGCAAAATGATGGCAAGGCAATCTTTACAGTCCGTGGGCAGCAACTTGAAGCGGGTGCCCAGCCCTATAGATTTTTCCAGTTGCAGTTGGTACAGGATGCCTATCAGGCCTGTGCTGAGTCTGAGAGGGCTGATATCGATTCTTTGCTTGAGTCCTGTCAGCTTGGGGGGCTGTTGGAAATCAAACTACAACGCCGAATGGAGCAGCGGGGCAATGTTGAAGTCTGGCTCTAATAGACGGCTTTAAGATCGGCGCGCTAGCCTAAAGTTATCGAGTAAGGCTGTTAGAGACAGTAGAATTAAGCCTATTAAAAGTCGCAAATCTCCTAGATAAATACTGGTCTCAATTGGATAGGCAATTGTTTTGTTCAGCGCCGCCAGTTTAAATTCATGCCGACCCTTGAGTTCTGGGTTGGCAACAATCTCCATAAAGGTACGGCGGCTGCGGTAGCGAAACAGTGCGCCGTCGGTCCATGTTTTCATTTCCGTGGTATTTTCAATACCTGTCATATCTAGTGTGCTGTAGATAGCTTGACCAAAGATCACCGGATGGCTGGCCCGCTTCAAGAGCTCTGGATACATATGCTCCATATAGCGATTCATCAGCTGTTCAGCGGATTCACCGGGCTGGGCACCCTCAACATCCGAAGGGTTGTCGGCCATATCCAAATTATTGAGCATTAAAAATTGACGCCCTGTGTCATTGCGCAAAAATCTTTCGATGTAGGTAATTGTTTCTGGCGCACTGTTATGGGCCATAAGGGTGGCGACAAAATGATCTACTTCTTCGTCATTTAGGGGCCCGGAAAAGTCGGTGTACCAGAGTACAAACAGGCCATAGACAGCCAGGCTGGGCAGCCAAAGCTTGGTCGTTTGTCTCATTTTATTAACCCCTAATATAACGCAACCCCATAGTCACTATCTGATAAGGCGAATCACTGACCAGTGGGTTACTATTAAATTTAGCATGAATTGGTAGAGTGTCTTGAAAGTAACAGGAAATTTGACATAGTATATGCCAATACAAATACAAATACAGTTAAAATTAAGGAGGAACATATGGTCGCGCTAACATCTATGGTTGACTACCACGTAGAGGAGGGTGTTGCTGTATTAACCCTTGATAACCCGCCGGTCAATGCCTTGAGTCAAGGTGTGCGTCAGGGCCTTAAAGATGGAGTTGTAAAAGCTTTAGCCGATGACTCTGCGCAGGCCGTTCTAATAGTTTGTGAAGGCCGAACTTTTATTGCTGGCGCCGATATATCGGAATTTTCCTCTGGTCCCATGGAACCCAATTTTCATGAGGTACTCTCGACCATGGATAATTCGCCCAAGCCTATTGTTGCAGCGATTCACGGCACTGCTTTGGGTGGCGGTCTGGAAACTGCACTTTGTTGCAACTACCGAGTGGCAGTGGCCAGTGCCAAATTTGGTCTGCCAGAGGTAAATCTTGGTCTGCTTCCTGGCGCGGGTGGTACACAGCGATTGCCGCGTGTTATTGGTGTTGAGAAGACTCTGGCGATGGTAACTTCTGGCGCACCGATTGGTGCTGCTGAAGCCCTTGAACTGGGTCTTATTGATCAGATGGTGGGCGATGATCTGCGGGCTGCTGGACTTGCCCTGGCCATTGAAAAAGGTGCCGAAGCCGGTCCTCACCCAAGGGTGCGCGACAATGATGAAAAACTTCAGGGCGCTAAAGATAACCCAGAAATTTTTGCGGCTACTCGCAAGATGATCGCTCGAAAGACACGTGGTTTTTTGGCACCGGAATACAATATTCGCTGTATTGAGGCGGCAGTTAACCAACCCTTTGATGAAGGCTTACAGACCGAAGGCAAGCTGTTCGCCGAGTTGGTCACTGGAGCTCAGTCACAGGCTCAGCAATATTTTTTCTTCTCCGAGCGTCAGGCAAGTAAGATTCCAGGCATCGATAAAGATGTTGCTGAGCTACCCATCACCAAGGTGGGTGTTATTGGTGGAGGTTTGATGGGTGGCGGAATCTCAATGAACTTCGCCAATGTCGGGATACCCGTCACAATTGTTGAAACTAATCAGGCAGCGCTTGACCGTGGTCTAGGTACTATTCGGAAAAATTATGAAAACACAGCACGTAAAGGTCGCCTAACCGAACAAGCCGTTGAGCAGCGCTGTAGTTTGATTCAGGGTACATTGGATATGGCTGATCTTGCCGACTGTGATCTAATTATCGAAGCTGTTTTTGAAAATATGGCGGTGAAGAAAGATATTTTCATGCGTCTGGACGGCATTGCTAAAGCCGGAGCTATTTTGGCCTCCAATACTTCGGCATTGGATCTAAATGAGATTGCCTCTGTAACCAATCGCCCGGAATCGGTTATTGGGCTGCACTTTTTCTCACCCGCGAATGTTATGAAACTACTCGAGGTAGTGCGCGGAGACAAAACCTCCGATGCGGTGATTAAAACCGGTATGGCTCTGGCTAAACGAATTCGTAAAGTGGCAGTGTTGGTTGGTGTGTGCCCGGGATTTGTAGGCAACCGTATCCTGTTTATGCGTCAGATCGAAGCCTCAAATCTGGCCCTTGCCGGCGCGCCTATTGAGCAGATAGACAAGGTGTTATTTGATTTTGGTTTTCCTATGGGTGCCTTCCAAATGGGCGACTTAGCAGGCTTAGATCTGGGCTGGGATAAGGGTAACTCCAATCCAACAGACGTTAAAGATCGGCTCTGTGATCTAGGTCGCTATGGTCAGAAGACTGGTGCAGGCTACTATGATTATGATGAAAATCGTATGCCCACCCCTGCGGCTGTTACCGCCGAATTATTTGCCGAGGTGGCTGCCACTCAAGGTATTAAGCAGAAACAGATGTCTGAGGAAGAGATTCTTGACCGATGCTTACTGCCAATGATCAATGAGGGTGCAAAGATTCTGGACGAGGGTATCGCCATGCGGGCCAGTGATATTGATGTGACCTATGTGTATGGCTATGGCTGGCCGGTCTATCGTGGCGGTCCAATGCACTACGCCAACACCATTGGTCTGGACAAGGTGCTGGCTAAAATCCGTCACTACCATGAATTGACAGGCGATGATTTTTGGGCGCCGAGCCCGCTGCTGGTATCTCTGGCAGAGCAGGGCAAACGTTTTAAGTAAATAATTGCTAATTATTTGATAATCATAGAGGAAGAGGGAAAATGAAAACACGTATCACAGAGCTACTTGGTATTGAGCATCCGATTATTCAAGGAGGCATGCACCACGTGGGCTTGGCCGAGATGGCAGCGGCAGTTTCTAATGCGGGCGGTCTTGGCATTATTACAGGCCTAACACAGGGTACTCCAGAAAAATTAGCTGCGGAAATTGCCCGTTGCAAGACGATGACCGACAAGCCCTTTGGTGTGAATATTACGTTTCTACCCTCGATGACGCCCCCAGATTACCCAGGGCTGATTCAGGCGGTGATTGATGGCGGCGTTAAGATTGTTGAAACCGCAGGCAATAATCCGGCACCCTACATGCCGGCGCTTAAGGAAGCAGGTATTGTCGTCATCCATAAATGTACCGCTGTGCGCCACGCACTGAAAGCTCAGAAAGTAGGTTGCGATGCGGTTTCAGTTGATGGTTTCGAATGTGGTGGTCACCCGGGTGAAGATGACATCCCTAACTTTATCCTGTTACCGAGGGCGGCGGACGAACTCACTATTCCCTTTGTTTCCTCTGGTGGTATGGCCGATGCTCGCAGCCTAGTTGCTTCCCTGGCTATGGGTGCCGAGGGTATGAACATGGGTACTCGCTTTATTGCGACTCAAGAAGCACCTGTGCATGACAATGTAAAAGCGGCAATATTGGCGGCGAGCGAGCTGGATACTCGTCTGGTAATGCGGCCATTACGAAATACAGAGCGCGTGCTGAATAATACTGCGGTGGAGCGTTTATTAGAAAAAGAAAAATCACTGGGCACCGACATCAAAATTGAAGATATTCTTCCCGAAGTTGCCGGTGTGTATCCCAAGATCATGAAAGATGGCGATATGGACGCCGGAGCCTGGTCCTGCGGAATGGTGGCTGGTCTGATCAATGATGTGCCAACCGTGCAGGAGTTAATGAACCGTATTATGTCCGAAGCGGATAGCCTGATTAAGGAACGCTTGGCGGGTCTGTAACCTTAGGGGAGCGACCTAACACTACTAAAAACATTTAATAAGAAGGGATTATGTCCAACGTTGATACACTAGATGAAGTTAAATTGGCCAGCTATTTAGAGGCTCACATTAGCGAGTTTAAAGGGCCTTTGAAGGCGAGTAAATTTGCCGGTGGCCAATCTAATCCAACCTTTAAGATCGATGCCGCATCTGGCACCTATGTGTTGCGGCGTCAGCCTCCGGGTAAGCTACTAAAGTCTGCTCATGCAGTTGATCGCGAGTATCGCGTGCTGGCGGCACTGGCTGATACCGAGGTGCCAGTGGCCAAAGTTTACCACCTTTGTGAAGACCCTGAGATCATAGGATCCATGTTCTATATCATGGAATTTTGCGATGGCAATGTGCACTGGTCTTCGGCTCTGGAAGAGCTTTCGAGCAATGAAGAGCGCGCCAAAATGTACGATGAGATGAATCGCGTGCTGGTAGCTATTCACTCGGTGGACTTGGAGAAAGTTGGTTTGGCAGATTACGGCCGTCCCGGTAATTATTTTCAGCGTCAGGTTGATCGCTGGTCTGCCCAGTACAGGGCCTCCGAGTTGACTGCAATTCCGGAGATGGACACTGTCATGGCTTGGCTGGCGGAGAATATTCCAGCAGATGATGGCAAGGTTTCTCTGGTTCATGGTGATTATCGTTTAGATAATTTGATGTTCGATAAGAACAATACAGAGGTAATAGCTGTGCTGGATTGGGAGCTGTCTACATTGGGACATCCCTACGCAGATCTTGCCTATCAATGCATGGGGCTGAGGCTACCCTCCGGTAAGACAAATGGTCCTTCATCTGGTCTAGCTGGATTAGATGCCGCTGCTCTTGGGATTCCTTCAGAGACTGAGTATGTAGCGACCTATTGTGAACGCATGGGCTTAGACGAGATTGCTGGCTGGCCTTTTTATATGGCCTTTAGCTTTTTCCGTTTAGCAGCTATCTGCCAAGGGGTGGCTAAAAGAGCGGCCGATGGCAATGCTTCGAGTAAATCGGCCTCTGGTGTGGCTGACATGGTTCAGCCATTAGCCGTCAATGCTATTGGCTTCATCGTTCAATAGCAAAGAACAACCAGTAAATAGTTGCTGGTTAACTACAAGGGAATAAAAAGATTAGTAAGCCTATGGCAATCAGTAATAGAGTGACCGCTCTGACGGGGACTCAATACCCGATTATTCAGGCGCCGATGGGGTGGATTGCCAGAGCCCAACTAGCTGCTGCTGTTAGCAATGCTGGTGGTATGGGCATTATTGAAACGTCCTCTGGTGAGTTGGACAACATCAAAGTTGAGGTTGCCAAGATGCGGGGCCTCACTGACAAACCCTTTGGTATGAATGTGGCACTGTCCTATGTGCGTGGGACTAATATTATTGACTTTGTTATCGAACAGAATATTAAGTTTGTAACGACCTCCTCGGGTAGTCCTGCCGTTTGCACAAAAGAGTTTCAGGACGCCGGAATCGCTGTTTTTCACGTAGTGCCTACCTTGGAAATGGCTCTTAAAGCTCTCGATGCTGGTGTTGATGGCTTGATTGTTGAGGGCGGTGAAGGAGGTGGCTTCAAAAACCCTAGCCCCGTTTCAACTATGGTTCTATTACCTTTGGTCCGCTCCCAATGTGATGTACCGATTATCGCTGCCGGCGGTATTGCCGATGGTCCCTCTATGGCTGCGGCTTTTGCCATGGGCGCAGAGGGTGTGCAGATGGGAACACGTATGCTAGCCTGCGCAGAATCGCCTGTTCATAGCAATTGGAAAGATGCAATTGTAAATTCTCAAGAGACAGATACAGTATTTTTAAACCAACAGGGTAGACCGGCACTGCGTGCATTGCGCACGGAGCTTACTGCTAGCCTTGAGCCCATGGGTAAATTTAATGTGATGGAACATATGGCCAATCTTCATGAACTATATTTCGGGGGCGATATGGAGGCGGCGATTCCTTTGGGGGGCCAGGTAACAGGACGAATAGATAAGATTTTGACTGCCAAGCAAATTGTCGACGACACCATAGATGGCTTTGATAGAACTATTACAGGGTTGGCCAAGCAGTACAATTAGGTGCGCTTTTCGAGCTGCTACAACTCCAGAAATCTCTGAACTAGTTACAGCCCGCCATCCACCATTCAATCGCTGCGGTTTTGTGGCGTTTTTTTGGAAGGGCAAAATAAAAGGTCCGTTTCATATCCCGTTTCGGTAGGTTCAGAGGCACTAGGTCGCCAGTCTTAAAGTTATTTTTCAGTACTATTTCAGAGAGGCAACCTATGCCCAAGCCAGCTTCTACGGCTTTTTTAATGGCTTCGTTGTGTTTGAATTCTAGGTAGATATCAATGTCAGGCATAAGGCTGCTCATGGCGCGGGCAAAAGTCTGGCGTGCACCAGATTCAGGTTCACGCAGTATCCAGTTGGCCTGCTTGATATCGTTGTCGCTGAGGTTTTTCTTTTTTGCCAATGGGTGCTCTGGGCTACAAAAAGCTACTAGTCGATCTTCGCGCCAGGGAATTAACTCTAATGCCTTGTCTTTCACCTCGCCCTCAATCATGCCAATGTCGACCTCAAAATTCAGCACCTGTGCCACTATGTCGGCACTATTGGCGACATTGATATCGACCTTAGCTTCAGGATGTTCAGTTAAGTAGCCAGCAAGGTAGGTCACGGCTAAATGGTTACCAATAGTAAAACTAGCACCAACTTTTAAATGGCCTATATCACCGTGACCTTTAAGTGCCTGCTCAAATTCTTGGGCGTGGTCAACGAGTAAAACAGCCTTGCTACGCAGAGTTCTGCCCACCTCATTTAACTCTAGTTTTTTACCCACTCTATTAAACAGAGCGATATTGTAGGTCTGTTCGAGATTTTGCAATGCGGCACTGGCAGCCGACTGCGACATGTACAACTGCTCCGCGGCCTTAGAAATATTTTGATATCTGGCAATGGTAAGAAAAATCTCTAGCTGTCTGAGGCTGTACTTCATAGGTTGCCCTTATTTTAATACATATCGATAAAATCGATTAAGAAATCCATAATATCCTATTTTACATATATATAGAATGGGCCTACTATCCAGCCTAAATATATAAAATATTAGGCGCGAAATAAATAATTCGCTTATTGAGATATCACTATGACAGAGCAAAAGGCAACAAATGTTACCTGGCACGACGGCGAGATTACCCATAAAGATCGTAATAAATTGCTTCGTCAGCAAGGTGTGACACTCTGGTTTACCGGTCTATCGGGCAGTGGTAAAAGCACCATAGCTGTGGCTCTGGAGCAGGCCCTATTTGAGCGTAATAAACTGAGTTATCGCTTAGATGGGGACAATGTCCGCCTCGGCATTAATAAAAATCTTGGGTTTTCTGCGGATGACCGCACCGAGAATATTCGAAGAATAGGTGAGATCGCCAAGCTGTTTGTCGACTCTGGGGTGATTGTGTTGTCTAGTTTTATCAGTCCCTATCGCGCTGACCGAGACAGAGTTCGCGATTTACATATGCACGCGAGCTTTGCCTTTATAGAAATCTTTGTGGACTGCTCATTGAAAGAGGCAGAGGCGCGAGATCCCAAAGGCCTGTATAAAAAAGCTCGGGCCGGAGAGATTAAAAACTTCACCGGTATTGACGATCCCTATGAGGCGCCAACTCAGGCAGAGATTCATCTACCTACGGATAAAATGACCCTCGACGAGGAGGTAGATGTTATTATTGCGTATCTCGAACAGCACGGCTTTATCAATCGCCACCAGTAACTATTCTAATTTTTTATAATTCACACAGACGGAGACAGAACCTTGATCAAGCCACACGGCTCAAATACTTTGAACCCCCTATTTGTAAAAGATGCGCAACTACAGCAACAGCTTTTATCCGAAGCAGAAACTCTTCCATCGCTACTACTCAACTCTGCCGCTGCGGCCAATGCTGTCATGCTGGGGGCCGGCTATTTTAACCCTTTGACTGGCTATATGAATTTGGCCGATGCGCTGAGTGTTGCGAGCACCCTTCACACTATCGATGGATTGTTTTGGCCAGTGCCTGTGCTTAACTTGGTAGAAGATGTGTCTGAAATTACAGGGGTGAGTCGCATTGCTTTACGTGACCCAAATACCGATGGTCATCCTGTGATGGCGATTATGGATGTGACGGCGATTGAAACCGTTTCTGATGCCCAAATTGAGATCATGGCGCAAGAAATTTTTGGTACTCTGGATACTGAGCATCCTGGGGTAGGAACGTTTACCAACCTGGGACGAAATATTGTGTCCGGTGATATTCAGGTGCTGAGCCTCAGCTACTTTCAGGCAGACTTTCCAGATACCTTTCGCACGGCCGCTGAAATTCGCGATGAGATTACTCATCGGGGCTGGGAAAAAGTTGTGGCATTTCAAACTAGAAACCCTATGCATAGGGCTCATGAAGAACTCTGTCGCATGGCTATGGAGCGCCTAGACGCCGACGGCGTCGTAGTACACATGTTGCTGGGCAAGCTGAAGAAAGGTGATATTCCAGCCTCTGTCCGTGATGACTGTATTCGCAAAATGGTTGAACTATACTTCCCAGAGAACTCGGTGATGGTTACTGGGTATGGTTTTGATATGCTTTATGCTGGCCCCCGTGAGGCTGTTCTGCATGCAGTATTTCGTCAGAACATGGGTTGCAGCCATTTAATCGTGGGTCGTGATCATGCCGGTGTTGGGGACTATTACGGCGCCTTTGATGCTCAAACTATCTTTGCTGAGAAAGTGCCTGCCGGGTCGCTAGAAATAGAGATCTTTAACGCCGATCACACTGCGTATTCAACTAAATTGGGTCGTGTGGTGATGATGAATGAAGCGCAAGAGCATAGCAAAGACGATTTTATTCTACTGTCTGGTACCAAGGTGCGACAGATGCTCGGTGATGGTATTGCGCCACCTCCAGAGTTTGCTCGACCCGAGGTGGCCAAAATATTAATGGATTATTATCAGTTAGAGAATGCTTAATTCAAAGGTCATTAACCCGCAAAGGCCCCGAGTGGTGACTGTATGACTGACTATGATGTTTTTAATGGCGACGCCGATGGAATCTGTGCTCTGGTGCAGTTACGTCTTGTCGAGCCTCGGAATAGCCAGCTTGTTACCGGAGTTAAACGGGATATCAGTCTTCTTAAACAGGTGAATGCTGAGCAGGGCGATCGTATTACCGTTCTCGATATCTCCATGGACAAAAACCATGATGCTCTGCAGCGAATGCTAGCTGCAGGAGCCGAGGTGTTCTATGTAGACCATCATTTTTCTGGTCAGGTCCCAGCCTCGGCGCAGCTCAAGTCACTAATTAATGAGGCTCCAGACGTCTGTACCAGTCTACTAATTAACCATTATTTACGGGGCGCTCATACTGGCTGGGCTGTGGTTGGTACCTTTGGCGACAACCTCAAAAAGAGTGCTACTGGACTGGCTAAAAATTTGGATATTAGTGCTGATCAACTGATTTCGTTGGAAAAGCTGGGCGTGTACGTTAACTATAATGGTTATGGCGCAGATGTCGATGAACTGCATGTTCGTCCTGCTGAGCTATACAAGTTACTGAGTAATTTTGCCAATCCACTAGATTTTATAGCCTCTGATGGCGAAACCTTCGAACGACTTGAGACTGGTTACCATGAAGATTTGAATACCGCGCAGTCGACCAAGGCGCTGCAGGCTAGCGAGTCCGTTGCGATATTCTCCCTGCCAGACCAACCCTGGGCTCGCCGTGTAAGCGGTGTCTATAGCAATGGTCTGAGCAATCAAAATCCGGATCGCGCTCATGCGGTATTAACGGCTAAGGCCAACGGCAATTATCTGGTCAGTGTGCGCGCTCCATTAAATAATAAGCAAGGCGCAGCCGCTCTATGTATGCAGTTTCCTACTGGAGGTGGTCGCGAGGCCGCCGCTGGCATCAATGATTTACCTGTGGCGATGCTGGATGAATTTATCGCCGCATTTACGCAATCTTACCGAGGAAGTTAACCATGTCAGATTCACGCCCGTTTTCGATTTTAGGTATTCAACAGATTGCTGTTGGCGGCGCCGATAAGGAAAAACTGCGCAGCTTTTGGGTTGACCTACTGGGCCTCACCTATCGCGACACATTTGTCAGCGAAAGGGAAAATGTTGATGAGGACATCTGCGAAATGGGTGCCGGTGAATTCGTAGTGGAAGTAGACTTAATGCAACCTTTGGATAGAGAGAAAAAACCCCGTGTGGATATTCCAGCACTTAACCATGTTGGTCTTTGGGTAGATGATTTGGCCGCTGCGGTTAGTTGGTTGGCGGGGCAGGGGCTGCGGTTTACCCCAGGTGGAATTCGTAAAGGTGCGGCTGGGTATGACGTCTGTTTTGTGCACCCCAAAGGCAATGAACAATTTCCCCTTAGCTCACAGGGCGTGTTGGTTGAGTTGGTGCAGGCACCGCATAACGTCATTAATGCCTATAAAGTGCTTGCGGAGGCCTAAAATCGCCTAAATTCAATGGTTTAGGGTGCATTAGTAGCAACTTTTCTGTACCATGCCGGCGATCCGGGCCACCTTCATTCCTCTAGCCATATTTGCCACTCAGGTCCAAAGTCGGCATTACCCTGCAGGGCACGTTTGCAGGGCTAACTTATAAGACGATTCTATGACCTTTGATGACTTGGGCCTCGGCGCTCCTATTTTGAAAGCTATTGCCAAGCAGGGCTACAGCGAACCTTCCCCAATTCAGGCGAAAGCCATTCCTGCGGTACTGGCTGGCCACGATGTTATGGCTGCAGCTCAGACTGGTACGGGCAAAACCGCCGGTTTTACTCTGCCTATTTTGGAGCGACTGTCTAAGGGGCGTCGCGCTCAGGCTAATCAAGCACGTACACTAATATTGACACCAACCCGTGAGCTCGCCGCTCAGGTGGGAGCGAGTGTTGCACTTTATGGTGCGCACCTCAATCTCACTTCTACTGTGGTATTTGGTGGTGTGAAAATTAACCCACAGATGCAAAAGTTGCGTCGTGGCGTAGATGTGTTGGTAGCGACACCTGGTCGCCTAATGGACCTACACAGTCAAAATGCAATCAAGTTCGACCATTTGGAAGTGCTGGTTCTAGACGAAGCTGATCGCATGCTGGATATGGGTTTTATTCATGATATTAAACGTATTATTGACCTGTTGCCTAGACGTCGTCAGAACCTAATGTTTTCGGCAACCTTTTCCGATGATATTCGTAAACTGGCCAAAGGCTTAGTGCGCAATCCTATCGAGATATCTGTGAGTCCGCGCAATGCAGCCGCGCCCTCGGTAGAGCAGTGGGTCTGCCCTGTCGACAAGAAGAAAAAGCCAGCACTATTGGCCAAGCTGATTAAAGATGGTAGTTGGTCACAGGCATTGGTATTTAGTAAAACCAAGCATGGCGCTAACAAACTGACTAAGTTTCTTGAAGCTGAGGGTATTACCGCGGCGGCTATTCATGGCAATAAAAGTCAGGGCGCACGTACTAAAGCATTGGCTGATTTTAAGGCCGGAGAGGTGCGTATCTTGGTGGCCACAGATATTGCTGCGCGGGGATTGGATATAGAGCAGCTCCCCCATGTGGTTAATTTCGATTTACCCAATGTGTCTGAGGACTATGTTCACCGGATTGGTCGCACCGGGCGTGCCGGCGCTACGGGCGAAGCCATTTCGCTGGTCAGTGCCGATGAGGTTGATCTGTTGTCCGATATTGAGCGACTAACTCAAAAACTGTTAGAACGTCGTGAAATTGAGGGTTTTGAGCCGGAGCAAACGGTTAAGGAAACCACCCTCAACCGACCTGTACGTAGCAAGAAACCGCGTAAGGCTCTAAATAACAGTACTAATGCTCAGAATAATTCTCGCCATAACAATAATTCTACTAAGGCTAAAAAACGCGCTGTTTACGGCCATGGCCCTCAGCCTGGCAACAAGAATAAATCTGCTGGTCGCAATCAATCGAACAGGTCTGATTCCCACACCAGAGGATCTTCTGAACAACGTGGAGATGTAAATGGCAATGTTGCGCCCTCAAGCCAACCAGCGGGTAACTCACCCTATGGCAAGACTGGAGGCAATCGAAATACTAGCGGCCGCAACCGTCCGTCTGGGGGTAATTCTAACCGCAGTTCTGGTCGTACAAGATAGCGACCAGTAGGTTCAGCCAGGCTAGTTTAAGCCTTATCTAATCTCAATAATCACCAAGAGAAACCCTATTAATGTTTGAGTTACAATTTAGAAAAGTTGCTACTTTTAGAAATGATTTGTTGTCCGGCCTCACAGTCGCTTTAGCGCTAGTGCCAGAGGCAGTTGCCTTTGCCTTTGTGGCCGGCGTCGGTCCTCTAGTGGGTCTTTACGCCGCCTTTATGGTGGGTTTTATTACTGCCTGCATCGGTGGTAGACCGGGGATGATCAGTGGCGCCACGGGTGCATTGGCAGTCGTGATGGTATCACTGGTAGCTGACCATGGTATCCAGTACCTATTTGTCACCGTAGTGCTGATGGGGTTGTTGCAGATAACTGCTGGGGTGTTAAGGCTGGGTAAATTTATTCGTATGGTGCCTTATCCGGTCATGCTAGGCTTTGTAAACGGTCTGGCTATTGTAATATTTCTAGCACAGTTGGGGCAGTTTGGAGAAGCGGGTCAGCCGGGCTGGTTGCAAGGTACCTTTATGCAGGACAGCATCATTGATGTGGCCTGGTTGCAGGGTGAGCAACTCTATATGCTTTCCGGTTTGGTGCTAGTAACCATGATGATTATCCATTTCTTACCGCGCCTGACCAAGGCGCTGCCATCTTCATTAGTTGCTATATTGGTGGTGACTGGCTTAGTACTGGGCCTAGACTTAGACACTAAGGTGGTGGGAGATATTGCATCTATTAAAGGTGGGTTACCAAGTTTTAGCGTTCCAAAGGTTCCATTCAATCTTGAAACGCTGTTTACTATTCTACCCTATGCCATTATTTTGGCAGCCATTGGTTTAATTGAATCTCTACTCACCTTGCGCCTGATCGATGAGATTACCGAGACTCGTGGTCGCGGTAATCGTGAATGTATCGGGCAAGGTGTGGCGAACACAATCACTGGTTTTTTTGGCGGCATGGGTGGTTGCGCCATGATTGGGCAGAGCATGATTAATGTAAACTCTGGTGGTCGTGGCCGTTTGTCAGGCATTAGTGCGGCGCTGTTCCTGTTGCTATTTATATTGGTGGCCTCGCCATTAATTGAGCAGATTCCCCTGGCTGCGTTGATTGGGGTAATGTTTATTGTTGTTATTGGTACATTTGAATGGTCGAGCTTTCGCATCGTTGGCAAGGTACCTCGCAGTGACGCACTTATCTTGGTAACTGTTTCTGCAGTCACTGTGGCCACTGATCTAGCTGTTGCTGTCGTAGTAGGTGTTATTATTTCTGCGCTGGTATTTGCTTGGGAGCACGCCAAGTATATTCGTATTGAAGCCCGAGAAGACCACAAGGGTTCAACTGTCTATGCCGTTACAGGTCCGCTGTTCTTTGGCTCAGCCACATCGTTTTTAGAGCGCTTTGATCCTAAGCTTGACAATGATGACGTGGTTATTGATTTCGCTCGCTCTCGGGTGGCGGACCATTCTGGCCTTGAGGCAATTGATACGCTTGCCGAGCGTTATTTAAATGCGGGTAAAAAATTGCATCTGGTGCATCTAAGTGAAGAGTGCCGCAAACTGTTAAACAAAGCTGGAAGTTTGGTTGAGGTGAATGTCATCGAAGACCCTAAATACTTTGTCGCTGAAGATAGCCTAGCCTAATGAATTTAAGGTTGGCGATTTTTAAGCCTATGCTAAAGCTAGCCATGGAGCGAACCGGCCATGGCGCGGCGCTGGGTTTTAAAATAACCAAAATAGGGCGTGGCGAAGTCGAGATGATGTTTCCCTACAAAGCAGAAGTGATAGGTAATCCGGTCACTGGGGTGGTTCATGGAGGCGTTATTGTGAGCCTCCTCGATACCTGCTGTGGCTCTGCCGCAATTACCACCCTGACCAGCGCTGCGGTCACACCAACCATGGATTTACGCCTCGACTATATGCATCCAGCGGAACCCCATAAGCCTATTTATGTGGTGGCCAAAGTCTATCGAAATACCTCAAATGTAATGTTCTGCCGCGGTTCAGCCTGGCAGGACGACCCCGAAAATCCTATTGCTCATTGTGTTGCTACCTTTATGAAAGTAGAGACGCCGAGTATTTCGTTAACCAATATTATTCGTCGACGCTTTAATCATTTGATTCGCGGTGCCAAAGCCTTTGAGAAAGAGGCTGACAAATGAGTGATGCTTTAAAAATACTGAAAGAAAGTCTTTTGAAAGCCCGGGCTGAGTCAAGCCCTCAGCAAATTTTGGATTTGATTCCCTATAGCAATTTTATTGGCGTTGAGGCAAAGATCGAAGGCGCTGACGTGTTGTACCGGATGGATAGGCGCCCATCAAATATCGGTAACCCCTCATTGCCGGCTATTCACGGTGGGGTTATTGGCGGCTTTCTTGAGTTGTCTGCGGCCATCGAAATTCTCTACACTTTGGATGTTAATGAGGTGCCCAAGGTGGTCGACTTCTCCCTAGATTATCTGCGCCCTGGTCGTTATAAAACTATGTATGCTAACTGTACGGTATTACGTCAGGGTCGCAAACTGGTTAATGTCTCGGCCACTGCGTGGCAAGATAGCTCGGACACACCCATCGCTACCGCAAGATGCCATTTCCTTATCAACTAAGATTCACCGCGTAGAGGTTGAAATTTATTTCCCTGCCCCCATCTTTGCAAATATCAATAGTTAATCCATAACTTTTTATACCAACTAGGGGAAATACCGGAAATGACAGCCAAAGCCACGTCTAAAGGAAAAAATAGTGCAAAGGGAAAAGCCGAAACTTTAGGCTTTCAAACGGAAGCCAAGCAGTTACTGCATCTAATGATTCACTCTCTTTATTCCAATAAAGAGATATTTTTACGTGAACTGATCTCTAATGCTTCAGATGCCACCGACAAACTGCGTGTGGAAGCCCTAGAAAATGCCGGTCTCTATGAAGACGATGGTGACCTGGCTATTCGAATTGCGGTTGACGAAGAGGCCAAGACCATTGTTATCTCGGACAATGGCATTGGCATGTCGCGAGATGAGGTGATTACCAATTTAGGTACCATCGCCAAGTCCGGTACCGCTGAGTTTCTTAAGAATCTAACCGGCGATCAAAAGCAGGATTCCCAACTTATTGGTCAGTTTGGTGTTGGTTTTTACTCGTCATTTATTGTCGCCGATAAAGTGGTAGTAGAAACTCGCCGCGCTGGTGCCAAGGCAAACGAGGCCGTGCGTTGGAGTTGTGAAGGCGAAGCTGACTATCAGTTAGAAAATATCGAACGGGCTGAGCGCGGCACTGCGATTACTCTGCACCTTAAGACCGAGGAGCATGAATTTGGTAATGACTGGCGTCTGCGCAGCATTGTTAAAAAATACTCAGACCATATTGCTATACCCGTAGAGATGCTCAAACAAGAGCCGCCATCCATGCCTGCAGAAGAAGGTAAAGAAGATGAAGAGCAGGCGGAAGTAGTCCCTCAGTGGGAAGCGGTCAATGATGCTAAGGCGCTTTGGACTCGCTCTCGAAGCGAGGTGAGCGATGAGGAATATCAAGAATTTTACCGTCACGTTTCTAGTGATTTTTCTGAGCCATTGGATTGGAGCCACAATCGTGTTGAGGGTAAACATGAATATACCAGCCTACTGTATATTCCAAGCATGGCGCCGATGGACCTGTATCAACGCGAGGCCTCGCGTGGCATAAAACTATATATCAAGCGAACCTTTATTATGGACGATGCTGAACAGTTCATGCCGATGTATCTGCGCTTTGTAAAAGGCGTTCTGGATAGCGCCGACTTACCTCTCAATGTGTCCCGTGAAATTTTGCAAAAAACCCCGATGGTCGACAGTATCCGTGCGGCGCTGACAAAGCGTGTATTGGATATGTTGGGCAAAATGGCGACCAAGGAGCCAGAGAAATACAGTAAATTCTGGGCTCAGTTTGGCGCTGTGCTGAAAGAGGGCCCCAGTGAAGATCATAGCAACCGGGAGAAAATTGCTAAACTTTTCCGTTTTGCCAGTTCGACTAGTGAAGGCGCAGAGCCCAAGGTAAGTTTGGTGGACTATATAGAGCGCATGAAGGAAGGTCAGGATAAGATTTACTATGTGACTGGCGACAGTCATTCAGTGATCGCTAACAGCCCTTACCTGGAAGTATTCCGTAAGCATGGTATTGAAGTATTGCTGATGTCTGATCGTATCGACGAATGGATGATGGGTTATCTGTCCGAGTTTGATGGTAAGTCCTTCCAAGACGTAGCCCGCGGTGAGCTAGATCTAAGCAAGATTACTGGTGAAGAACCTAAACCTGAGAGTGAAGATAGTGATGACAAGGCAGGCAGTGCCGAGCACGCTGAATTGTTAGCGCGCATCAAAAGCTTACTGGACGAAAAGGTTGAGGAGGTTCGCAGTACTACTAGGTTGACCAGCTCACCTGCTTGCCTAGTGGTGGGCGACAATGATATGGGCGAGCAGATGCGTAAAATCATGGCTGCTGCCGGTCAGGCGCTGCCTGAATCTAAGCCCATTCTTGAAATTAATATGGAGCATCCACTGGTTAGCAAGCTCGATGCCGAAGCCGATGAGGAGGGTGCCAAACGCTTAGCCAGAGTATTATTTGATCAAGCAGCGCTATCTGCGGGTCGACCATTGGAAAATCCAGCAGAGTTTGTGCAAGAGCTCAATCATCTAATGTTTGGATAGGACAGACTTTAGAGTTTTGACTTGAAATGGTCTGTACGGACAAAAAAGCGCTCTTAAGGGCGCTTTTTTTGGTTTGGCGGCTGACAGTATGCAGGTCTAAACCTATAATGCTAGTTCATCTGGAAAGTCTACGTAGGGCTAATCTTGGGAAACAAAAAAAGTCACACAGTAGCGGTATTAGGCGGCGGTAGTTTTGGAACTGCCATAGCCAATATGATCGCGGCGAATAATCAGAGTACAACGCTCTGGCTACGCAGTGAAGCCACAGCTCAGAGCATTCGAGAGACTGGTGAAAATGCGGCCTACTTGCCCGGCTATAAGTTGCATGAAGACTTGATCATTAGCACCGACCTTGAACAGGCGATCGGAGGGTGCGATACGGTCTTTTTTGCGGTACCCAGTAGTGCCTTTCGCTCTTTAGCTAAAATAGTAAGCCCGTTTCTTAAGCCGGGCACGGTGCTGGTTAGTATGGCCAAAGGGGTAGAGGCTGAAAGTTTTATGCTGCCCAGTCAGGTTCTTGAGCAAGAGATTAGCCACTGTCCAGTAGGTGTGATTAGCGGCCCAAACCTAGCTAAGGAAATCGCCCAATTTGAGATTACCGCGACTGTAGTGGCGAGTGATAATGATGACCTCTGTCAGCGGGTCCAGGCCCTTTTAGCCTCTAAGTATTTTCGTATCTATGCTAATCCCGATCGCTACGGTGTCGAGTTGGCAGGAGCTTTGAAAAATATCTATGCCATTGTTTCGGGTATTGCCGCGGCTTTGACAACGGGCCAAAATACTAAGAGTGTGGTATTAACTCGTAGCCTAGCTGAAATGAGTCGCTTTGCCGTCCACTTAGGGGCCAACCCTTTGACGTTTTTAGGTCTTAGTGGCGTTGGTGATTTGTATGTTACCTGCACGTCGCCCCTGAGCCGTAATTATCAAATAGGATTAGCTATTGGTCAGGGTAAAAGTCTCGACCAAGCAATAAAAGAAGTGGGTCAAGTTGCCGAGGGAATAAATACAACTAAATTAGTAAAGGAAAAGGCCGACTACCTGGGTATTTACATGCCGCTGGCCTCTGCGCTTTACGCAACATTGTTTGAACAGCGATCGATCAAAGAATCCCTTAGTAGCATGATGCTTGCAGAGCAAAATACAGATGTAGAATTTATGGTGAAGCCCAATGACAGATAGCAAAATGTCTTTAAGCAATACCAACACTTGGATTCGCTTGGCTTACATGGTGCTGTTTATCCTGCTACTCATGGCCGCTCGTCTAGTTGTAACCCTTGTGGTAGTAGTGCAGTTTGTTCTGGTACTTGTGATTGGTCAAGACAATGAAAATCTGCGTAACCTTGGTCAGGGTTTAGGTAAGTGGGTTTATCAAACAGTTATGTTCTTAACCTTTAACACTGAGAGTAAACCCTTTCCCTTCGATGAGTGGCCAGAGACCGACCCTGCGGAAGGGTACTCGATACGTCCATCTGAACAGGTTGAGGATGGTGAGTTTGTTGAAGTCGATGAGGATGATGTGCCTTCGTTTACTGCCGGTGGAGATATTGAGCAGTTTGACGGCGAAAAGTAGTCAAAAATAGACAATCGGGTTCTGCGAAGATGCAACTCTATCTATTACGTCATGGCGATGCTGTTGAAGGTTGCTCAGATCAACATCGGCAGTTGTCAGCCTATGGGCGAGAACAGGTGGAATGCATAGCCTTTAGGCATGGGGTCGAAAGTGAGGCAATAGAACAGGTCTTGAGCAGTCCCTATGCAAGAGCAGTGGAAACTGCGAAGATTTTTACTTGCACAGCAAAGCTAGAATACGGAATTGATTATTTAGATGATCTGAGGCCAGAAGGTGATCTGCGTGCTATCGAGGCATTTTTGCAACGAACTCATGCTGAGACGCTATTAATGGTGAGTCATTTGCCCTTGGTGGGTCTTTTAATCGATTATTTAACCGGAGAGAGAGGTACCCGAATGGGCACAGCGAACCTAGCTTCTCTCTCTATGAAATTTCCCGCACAGGGAAATGCAATATTGAACTGGATACATCATGTCAATTGAGTTTGTACGAGAACGTAGCTTCAAAAATCGTGGCCTAACATTTGCAGCCAAAGAATGGGGCAGGTCAGGATCCTTACCTGTGATAGCACTTCATGGCTGGTTAGATAACGCCAATAGCTTTGATCGCATGTTGCCTTATTTGGATAATCTCCATGTGATTGCGATGGATCTTGCAGGTCATGGTCGCAGCGATTTTCGCTCGGCTGATTCTGGCTATGACATTTGGTATGACATAAGCGATATTATGTCCGTGGCCGACGCTATGGGTTGGGAGCGCTTTGCTTTGCTCGGCCATTCCAGGGGAGCTGTTATCTCCGGTCTAGTTGCTGGTACCTACCCTGAACGAATTAGCCATGCAGTGCTGATTGATGGATTTATACCTATCCCAGAGGATGCGAGGGATGCCGCTAAGCAGCTAGCCAAGAGTCTGCACGAAAATCGGCGTTTTGGCAGCAGTTCGCCGACTATGTTTAGAGATTACGAAAGTGCAGTGCGCGCACGGGTAAATGGTTTTTTACCTCTGCAACCCGAAGCCGCGGCCACGCTGGCAGAGCGAGGTGTAGTGGAAGCGGAGCAGGGTTTTTTCTGGCGTAATGACCAGCGCTTAAAAGCGGCATCTAATTTCAAGCTTACCAAGGATCATTTAGAGAGTTTCTTCACGGCAATTAGTGCTCAGGTACTGCTGATAACGGCCGAGAATAGCCAATTTAAACCAGACGACCAGCAAACCGAGGTGTTTAGTTGGATTCCCCAGATGCAGGTGCAAAAACTAGCGGGTTCCCACCATCTTCATCTAGAAGGAGCCGCTGAAGTAGTGGCTGAGAAAGTACAGGTGTTTTTTGGCTAAAAGTGATTTAGCATGACGTGGTTGTCATTCTCTTCCTAGGAGGAACCTGTGGCTATAACGTTACAGCAATTAACAGCGTTTCTTGGTTGGTGCGCAGCTATTAATGCTGGCATTCTCATATTCTCGACACTGATGTTGATGCTAACCAATCGTTTTGTCATCGGTTTGCATAGTCGGCTATTTCAAGTAGACCCGGTTAGCCTACCCAAGCTATATTTCGCATGGCTTGGCAACTATAAAATTTTGATTATTATGTTCAACCTAGTGCCTTATTTGGCTTTACGGCTAATTTTGTAGGAGCGCTTGCGTGCAAGGTAGTAATATATTTTGCAACCTAGTGGGGCATCTAACCATACGCCTGTGATTGAGTTTTGAACGCTGAGCAACTTCTGGGCTGGTAACCACTGGGCATAAAAAAAGCTCGGCACTAAAAAAGAGCAACGAGCTTTTTATTAACGGCTAGTTGCCACTAACTTAACAGGGTCAAGAACTCTGTGCGGGTAGCCTGGTCGGTTCTGAACTGCCCGAGCATAGATGAGGTTTTCATGGTTGAATTTTGTTTTTCAACACCACGCATCATCATGCACATATGCTTAGCTTCAATAATGACGCCGACACCGCGGGCATCGGTGACTTGCTGAATAGTCGAGGCGATTTGCTGAGCGAGAGCCTCCTGTATTTGTAGGCGACGGGAGAACATATCAACAACCCGCGCAACCTTGGATAAGCCCAATACCTGACCACTAGGAATGTAGGCTACATGGCATTTACCTATAAAGGGCAGCAGGTGATGCTCACACAGGGAATACAGTTCAATATCCTTAACAATCACCATCTCTTCAGAGTCAGAGGGGAACAGCGCATTGTTAATCACTGTGTTTAGGTCCATGTCATAGCCACTGGTTAGATAGGAAAAGGCCTTGGCCGCTCTTTGAGGTGTATCTAGCAAACCTGGACGTGAAACGTCTTCGCCAGTGCTCTGAATAATTTTTAAGAAGGAGTCCTGCATATATTAGTTTCCGCGAATCAAATAGGAGTAGTTAACAGGTCTACATTTTGTAACAAACTAGAGACCATTGCTAGTTTCAAAGGTAAAATAGAGGCCTATTGGAGGCACAATGTCACAAACTCAAACCCTTACCGTTGCTGCGATGCTTGAATATGGACAAACCTTGTTTGAATCTCAAGGTATCTACTTTGGCCATGGCACCACCAATGCTTGGGATGAAGCGGTTTATCTGCTCTCATTTGTGCTGCAATTACCACCTAATGCAGATCGTTCGGTGCTTGATCAGGAGCTGACAAAGGATCAGCAGGTCAGTATCCAAGCCCTTTTTAAGCGGCGTATTAGTGAGCGCATCCCAGCACCTTATCTCACTGGCCAAGCTTGGTTTTGCGGGTTACCTTTTATTGTTGATGAGCGCGTGCTCATACCGCGTTCGCCGATAGCCGAACTTATTATGAATGGCTTTGAACCCTGGTGTGAAAGTGAGCCACGGCAGGTATTGGATCTTTGCACCGGTGGTGGCTGTATAGGAATAGCCTGCGCCTATGCTTTTGCTGAGGCGCAGGTGGTACTGAGCGATATTTCGTCAGAGGCACTAGCCGTAGCAGCGATGAATATCGCTGGACATGATTTAGACGACCGCATAACAACAGTCGAATCTGACCTGTTCGCAGGTCTGGAAAATGAGCGGGTATTTGATTTGATCGTCAGCAACCCGCCCTATGTTGATGCGCAGGACCTCGCTAGCATGCCTGAGGAGTATCAGCACGAACCGGAGATAGCTTTAGCTTCAGGCAATGATGGCCTAGACTTTACCCGGCGTCTGCTCCAGCAGGCCTGTGAACGTCTAACTGACAACGGCGTATTGGTGGTTGAGGTGGGTAATTCATCGGTCGCCCTAGAGCGCGCATTCCCCAATGTACCCTTTGTCTGGCTTGAGTTTGCTGAGGGTGATTCAGGTGTATTTTTATTAACTCGACAGCAATTGTTGGAACACCGCGAATCTTTTCAATAACTTACGTATAATCCTGTCACCAACGTGAATTAAACAAGGCACAACCCCATTATGTCCGGAAACTCAATAGGAAAACTGTTTACTGTAACCAGCTTCGGCGAGAGCCATGGTTTGGCTATTGGCTGCATTGTCGACGGTTGTCCTCCAGGGCTAGAGATTAGCGCATCGGACTTGCAGCCAGATTTAGACCGTCGCAAGCCTGGGCAGTCACGCTACACCACACAGCGTAAGGAGGACGACGAGGTAAAAATTCTCTCAGGTGTCTTCGAAGGCCGAACTACAGGTGCAGCTATTGGGATGATGATTGAAAACAAAGATCAGAAATCAAAAGATTATAGTAAAATCAAAGACTTATTCAGACCTTCTCATGCGGATTATACCTACCATCAGAAGTATGGTGAGCGCGATTACCGTGGCGGTGGGCGCAGCTCTGCCCGAGAAACAGCAATGCGTGTAGCTGCTGGCGGTATTGCCAAAAAGTATTTAAAGGAGCGTTTGGGCGTAGAAATATTCGCTTATGTCTCCCAACTTGGGCCGATTGTTGCCGAGCATTTTGATCAAGATCAAATCGAGAAAAATCCATTCTTTTTTCCAGACCCAGGTAAGATTTCTGAGCTCGAAACGTATATGCAGGCACTGGGCAAAGAGGGTAACTCTATTGGCGCGCAGGTAACTGTCGTCGCAAAAAATATGCCCGTGGGCCTGGGCGAGCCGATATTTGATCGTTTGGATGCAGAGATCGCCCATGGTTTGATGGGTATCAATGCGGTAAAAGGCGTTGAGATAGGTGCAGGTTTTGACTCAGTAGTGCAAAAGGGCACCGAACACCGGGATGAATTGACCCCACAGGGATTTACCTCAAATAATTCGGGGGGCGTTTTAGGCGGTATTTCCTCGGGGCAAGATATAGTCGCAAATATTGCACTCAAACCAACCTCAAGCTTGCGTATTCCTGGTCAGTCAATCAATACTGATGGACAACCAGCTGAAGTTATTACGACTGGACGTCATGATCCCTGTGTGGGAATTCGTGCAGTGCCTATCGCTGAAGCAATGTTAGCGATAACGCTTATGGACCACTACTTGCGTAATCGCGGCCAGAATGCTGATGTGGATTCAGGTTTAACGCCGATTTAAATAAAGACTGGAGCAGCAGGCCCTAAGATAGCCTTTCCTCGAGCGGTTAGCCTTTATGTTTTGCGGCGTCTATAAGCTGTAAAAATCCCACAGCAGCATTCGATAAACTTCGCTTCATATGATGAATGTAACCCAGCTCTCGCTCAATACTAATGTGCCCGAAAGGCATTACATGTAGGCCTTTTACCAAAGTCTCCGGTAGCACACTCCAACCCAATCCAATTTCAACCATAGTGCTGATAGTTTCTAAATAGTTTGTCGACATAGGTGCTTTTAGAGGTATGCCCTCACGCAGAAATAGGTTTTGTATGATTCTTCCGGTATAGGTGTTTAGTCCAGGTAGAATTATTGGATACTTGGCTAGGTCGTCTAGTTGGGGTTCTTTGAGGCTCGCAAGAGGATGATCTAGAGCACAGATAAAGCGCAGAGGGTCATTCCAAATCTTCTTGCTCTTTATGTTGTGGTGGCTATCTAAGGCAAGCGTGATTACTGCGACTTCTGATTCTCCTTGTAATACCTGTTCGTAGGCTTTTTCTGAATCCATGAACTCAATATCCAAAGATACATTAGGATACTGCTGAGAAAACTGCTTAAGGATAGGTGGTAGGCGATGTAAACCAAGATGGTGACTGATCGCTAGTCTCAATGTGCCTGTGGCTTTGCCGGATAAGTCATTGATCGCTTGTAATGCGTTCTCGTATTCTTTGAGGATTCGTTGAGCTCTGGGAAGTAGTTCTTTGCCGGCTTCGGTGAGAGAGACCTGTCTTGCAATCCGATCAAAAAGCTTTTTCCCTATCTGAAGTTCTAGCTGGGCAATACGCTTACTTATGGCTGACTGAGTTATATAAAGTCGGTCGGCGGCCTCTGAAAATGACCCGCAATTTGCGACAGTGATAAAAGCTTTAAGATTTTGGTTATCCATTTTACATGCTCTCGAATTCCTAAAAGGAATCATATTTATGCTAAATATGAATTTATTTCATCATAAAGCAGTAATACAATGGCGGCAATATATGAATTCTCTGGGAGAGAGTTATGGCGGGACGAACACTTTACGACAAGTTATGGGATAGCCACCTGGTTAAACAAAACAGCGATGGTTCATCACTTATCTATATTGACCGGCATGTCATTCATGAGGTGACGTCACCTCAGGCCTTTGAAGGTCTAAGAATAGCGGGGCGTAAGCCTTGGCGTCTGGATACTAATATCGCTACCCCAGATCATAATATCTCGACAGATAAAACCGAGCGAGATGCTGGTGTGGCTGGAATGAGTGATGAAGTATCACGCATTCAGGTTCAGACTCTAGATGATAACTGCGATCTTTATGGAATCAAAGAATTTAAGATCAATGAGATGGGTCAGGGTATTGTCCATGTGATGGGTCCCGAGCTGGGCGCGACTATGCCGGGTATGACAGTGGTCTGTGGCGACTCCCATACTGCAACTCATGGCGCACTGGCCTGTTTGGCCCATGGTATTGGTACCTCTGAGGTTGAGCATGTGCTGGCAACCCAATGTTTAGTGGCCAAAAAAATGAAGAATATGCGGGTCACCGTTGAGGGTACTCTTGGAGTTGGTGTTACGCCGAAAGATGTGGTTCTGGCTATTATTGGCCAAATTGGCACTGCTGGTGGTAATGAGCATGCTATTGAGTTTGCTGGTTCGGTATTTCGTGACATGTCAATCGAAGGCCGCATGACTGTGTGCAATATGGCTATCGAAGCCGGTGCTCGTGTAGGCATGGTGGCCGTAGATGATAAGACAATAGATTACTGTGAAGGCCGCCAGTTTGTTCCCCGGGGAGAAATGTTTGATCAGGCTGTAAATTACTGGAGATCCCTTACGACTGACAGTGACGCGGTGTTTGATACTGAGGTGGTCTTGGTTGCCGAGGAAATAGCACCACAGGTGACCTGGGGAACTTCCCCAGAAATGGTTTCTGCGGTCACAGCATCAGTTCCGACATTGGAGCAACAGCCTAATGAAGAGAAGCGCAAAGGTCTTGAGCGTGCACTTGAATATATGGGTCTTGAGGGTGGGCAAGCGATTGATTCAATTGCAGTTGATCGTGTGTTTATTGGCTCTTGCACCAACTCCCGTATTGAAGATATGCGTGCAGCCGCCGCTGTAGCTAAAGGTCGCAAGGTGGCCAATTCGGTCAAACAGGTATTGATTGTGCCGGGTTCGCAGATGGTTAAAGCACAGGCTGAAGCCGAGGGGCTGGACAAAATATTTACGGAGGCGGGAATGGATTGGCGTGAACCGGGTTGTTCTATGTGTCTGGCGATGAACGCCGATAAGTTAGGTGCCGGTGAGCACTGTGCATCCACTAGTAATCGAAATTTTGAAGGGCGTCAGGGCAATGGTGGGCGCACACATCTAATGAGCCCAGCTATGGCAGCTGCGGCGGCAGTAGCAGGACATATTGTCGATGTTCGTTCATTTGAGGGAGGTGCTGAATAATGAAAGCTTTTACCACACATCGAGGATTAGTTGGTCCTATGGATCGGGCCAATGTCGACACGGACATGATTATCCCGAAACAATTTTTAAAGTCGATTAAGCGCAGTGGTTTCGGCCCTAACCTATTTGATGAGTTGCGCTATATGGATGAAGGTCAGCCGGGTGCTGATTGCTCCAACCGACCAATCAATCCAGATTTCCCGTTAAATCAGGCTCGCTTTAAAGGTGCCTCAATCTTGTTGGCACGGAAAAACTTTGGCTGTGGCTCCAGCCGTGAACATGCACCCTGGGCCCTAGAAGATTATGGTTTTAATGCGGTAATCGCACCAAGCTACGCTGATATTTTCTATAATAACTGTTTTAAAAATGGTTTGTTGCCAGTCATTTTAACCGAAGAACAAGTCGATATTTTATTTGCAGAAATGGATGCCGAGCAGGGCTATGAGCTTAGCATTGATCTTCAGGCGCAAACTGTCACCACCGACTCAGGCCATGTCTTTAGTTTTGAGTTGGATCAATTCCGCAAGGATTGCCTGTTGAAAGGTCTGGATGAGATTGGCTTAACGTTGCAAGAGGCAGATGCCATTAAGGCTTATGAAACAAATCGTGCTCAGCAGCATCCCTGGGTATTTGGAGCGATTAAATGAGTAGGAAAGTATTGGTATTGCCTGGCGATAATATTGGCCCAGAAATTGTTTCAGAAGCAGTCAAAGTGTTGGCGCGGGTAAGCGAGCAGTTCAATTTGGATGTTGAGCTGGATTACGCTCACCTAGGTGGTGCAGCTCTAGATGCGGTGGGCGAGCCCTGCCCACAGCAGACGCTTGATAAGGCACGTAGATCGGACGCTATATTGCTCGGCGCAGTAGGTGGCCCCCAGTGGGATGACGTTGAACGTCATTTACGCCCAGAGAAAGGACTATTGACTATTCGCTCTGAGCTGGACTTGTTTGGTAACTTGCGTCCGGCAATTATGTATCCGCAGTTGGCCCATGCATCCTCGCTCAAGCCTGAGTTTGTTTCAGGGTTAGACATTCTAATCGTGCGCGAGTTAGTCGGAGGTATTTACTTTGGGGAACCCCGTGGTATTCGCACCTTAGAAAATGGTGAACGCGAGGGCTATAACACCTACAAATACAATGAGTCTGAAATTCGCCGCATTGGCAAGATGGCCTTCGAAGCCGCCATGGTGCGAAGTAAGCGCCTTTGCTCGGTAGATAAATCTAATGTATTGGAAGCGACTATTTTGTGGCGTGAGGTCATTAGCGATATGGCGGTGGACTACCCAGAGGTAAAGCTGAGTCATATGTATGTGGATAATGCAGCTATGCAACTGGTAATGGAGCCTAAGCAGTTTGATGTGGTGGTAACTGGCAATATGTTTGGCGATATTTTGTCGGATACAGCAGCGATGTTAACGGGCTCTATTGGGATGTTGCCCTCGGCGTCTTTGGATAAAGACGGCGGTGGAATGTATGAACCCTGCCATGGATCTGCGCCAGATATTGCGGGGCAGGGTGTGGCCAATCCGCTGGCTACTATTTTGTCTGTGGCTATGATGTTGCGCTATTCATTAGCGGCGGCAGAGGCGGCAGATGCAATTGAAAAGGCAGTGAGTGATGTTCTAGATCAGGGATTGCGGACCGGAGATATTTATACGGATGGCATGACGCGAGTAGGAACTGTTGAGATGGGTAATGCGGTAGTCGCGGCCCTGTAAGGAGATATTAGGACAGTCTCGGACTGTGGTTAATGGCCAATATAGACTTTTGCTGGTCTGATTAGGGAAATACCTGAATCTGAGCAACATAATCGAATCAGGGTTACATAAATAACATGCAGTTTTTAATGCTAAGAATTAAAAATTTATGAAGGGCTTAGATAAATGAAAAAAACGGGATTTATAGGTTGGCGCGGCATGGTTGGATCCGTGCTGATGGACAGAATGCGTGAAGAAAATGACTTTGCCCACATTGAACCAATATTTTTTACTACGTCTCAGGTTGGTCAAGCGGGGCCAGATGTGGGCGTAGAAACTCCCCTGCTACAAAGCGCCCTTGATATCGAAGCGCTGCGGCAGATGGATATCATTGTGACCTGTCAGGGCGGGGATTACACCAAAGAGGTACACCCACAGTTACGAAAAGCTGGCTGGGATGGCTATTGGATTGACGCAGCGTCGGCCCTGCGGATGAAAGATAACTCAATTATTGTTCTCGACCCAGTCAATATGAATGTTGTTAATGACGGCTTGGCTAATGGTGTTAGGGACTTTATCGGAGGTAACTGCACCGTAAGTTTGATGCTAATGAGTTTGGGTGGGCTGTTCAACGCTAATTTAGTCGAATGGGCTTCGTCTATGACTTATCAGGCCGCCTCTGGTGCTGGTGCGCAGAATATGCGTGAACTGATCAATCAGATGGGTGTTATTGAGGACTCGGTGGCTGATACGTTAGCCAACCCATCTTCGGCGATTTTGGATATTGACCGTAAGGTTACTGAAACCTTGCTCAGCGATAGCTTTCCAGTCGATAACTGGGGCTATCCTCTAGCGGGCAGTCTATTGCCCTATATAGATTCTCAGTTGGAAAATGGTCAAAGCCGTGAGGAGTGGAAAAACCAAGCTGAGACCAACAAGATCCTTAATCGTGAGGGCAATCCAATACCTCTTGACGGCCTTTGCGTACGCATTGGTTCTATGCGCTGTCACAGCCAGGCTTTGACCATCAAGCTGACAAAGGATGTCCCCCTAGATGAGATTGAATCCATGCTGGGTGAAGCCAATCAATGGGCCAAGGTTATCCCTAACAACAAGGAATCCTCAGTAAGCCAATTAACTCCTGCGGCCGTGACTGGTGGACTAAACGTTCCTGTGGGGCGCCTGCGTAAAATGAATATGGGTAATCAGTACCTGTCTGCATTTACTGTGGGTGATCAGTTACTTTGGGGAGCAGCAGAACCTTTGCGTCGAATGCTGAGGGTCCTTATTGATTAGGAGTTCGACAAGTTTTTTACCGATCTCTAAGGGTGCATCAATGGTTACATTCCCTGATAAGCCCATTTTTTTAGGATTTTCACCCAGTATTGGCCAAAAAACGCCAACTTTCACTAGAAAATTTCGTCCTAGTCTCTAGAATTTAGTATGGTTGTCTAGCGCCTGATCGATAGAGCCTAAACTGAGCGCTGAATTGTGCTCAAGGGGAAGAATAATATGCTAACCAAGAAATGGACCACTAATCTGGCAGCCGCCTATGTATTGGCGGCGGTGTTTTACACAACTGTGGCAAACGCGGTTGGTTTTGGGGACATAACATTAAATACCGCGCTCAACGAGCCACTAGATGCAGAAATATCACTGACCAATGTAGAGGCCATTGATACAGATCTTTTAGTAGTGCGCTTGGCTCCGGCAAGCGCTTTTGCCTCGGCTGGAGTTACTCGCGACTATTATCTAACCCAGTTGTCTTTTGAGATTCAAAACAGCGCAGAGGGGAAAACTGTTGTAAAAGTGGCCAGTCAAGAACCGATTCTTGAGCCCTATGTGGATTTTCTTGTCGAGTTAGAATGGACTGAAGGGCGCATATTGCAAGAGTACACCTTGCGCTTAGATCGACCCACTGACAGCGAGAAAAAAGTTGAACCTCAGGGGCTGAACGCAGCTGAGAGAAAAGCAGCTCAAGCCAAGACAAAGCTTGCTGCTGGTAGTCATCGTGTTGTCGTGGGAGATACTCTGTGGAATGTATCGAAACGTCTGCGGCCTCGAGGCTCTACTATTTTGCAAACGATGGACGCGCTATATAAAGAAAACATCAATGCATTTGTCGATGGCGATGCCAATAGAATGGTGAAGGGTGCGATTCTTCGGTTACCCTCGAGTGAAAAAATTAGCGACGAACCGGGCGATATCGTCTCGATTCAAATTGGTTTGGCCGAGCAAAAGCCAGAAGAGTTAGTGCTGGAGGTCAGCGATGCCGCTGTCGAGACCTCCGCTGATGAGGGGGGTGATGATAATGACCCAGTGGACTTCGAGAGTTTAGATTTGTATTCCGAAAGGAGTTCTTCCGAGGATGGGAGCGCCTCAGTTAATGCACCCAATGTCGAAGACGAAATTATCACTGACGATGGCTACGAGCAGTTGAGCTCTGAACTCGCGGTGGCTCAAGATGAAAAGAATAGAGCTGAGGTAGAAAATGCTGCATTGCGCAAGCGCATGACTCTTTTGGAAGCTCAGGTCGATCAAATGGGTGATCAGGCACTAGAGGTCAAAAGCGACGCCACTGTAGGTGCGAAGCAGACGCCACCTGAAACCAAAAATCTAGGCCTAATTGATAGTCAAGAGCTTTTCAGCTTAGTCAAGCAGCTGCAATATCAGCCTTGGTATATTTGGGCTGGGGCTGGGGTTGGGGTTTTGGCTTTGTTGCTTCTGCTGTTAATACGACGACCAAAACCCAGCCATGATGTCGATGACGAGGCCTCTGCTGGTGAGAGCTCGCAAGATAATCAAGAACCTAAGGTTAACACTGGCGCTAATTTGTTAATCGATGACCTCGATGGTTTAGATTTAGATCCAGATGCCAAATTATTCGATGAAACAGACAGGGAGATATTTCCGGAAGGAGACAGCGAAGTAAGTCCAGAGATCTTTGACTCGATGATTGAAGCCGCAACTGAGGCTGAGGTTTACCTGTCTTTGGGTAATGTAGATCAGGCCATTGATATTCTTGAGAAAGCGCGAGCAAGAGATTCAGGGGACACAGGCTCACGCTTGACGTTAATGGAAATCTATTGTGATGAGCAGCGTCTAGACGAACTGCGAGATCTCCAGCTAGAAATTGAACTGACGGGTGATCTAGATGCTATCAACAAGGCATCGGCGATTGCTCGCTCTGAGCAGGCGGCTTCAGATGACGGTTTGGAAGCGCCTGTATCATCCGCGCAGACTGAGGATGTTTTGGATGATGATCAGCCGGTTGAAGCTGAGCAGGGCATTAGCATATCAGACCTGCTTGAGGACGGATTACCTCCCAGCGATGATACTGCCACTGATGAACTTGATGAGACTGTATTGGCCGGTGGCTTCATGGACGACGACTCAATAGACGGCGGCATCTTCTCCCAAGAACCAGATTTACCCAGTGAAGCAGAGCTCAAGCAAACGGTCGGCGAAACTGTTGCAAAAGGTCTTGACGACGCAGATGACTTCTATGGTGTGGACGATATTGATGCGGTTGAGGTAAAGCTGGACCTTGCGAAGACCTATATTGAAATGGATGACTTGGAAGGAGCGCGGGAAATTTTAGAAGAGATTATTAACGAAGCCGACCAAATTGGTCAGGCCAAAGCCCGGGCGGTATTGGAGAAGCTGTAGCTGTGGCTGAATGGGCCTACACCCCCAACTGTAAGATTCCTGAGGGTCAGAGTCTTCCTCATGGAATTAAACGCTATGCTGCCGTTGTTCAATACGACGGCAGTACTTTCTGTGGTTTCCAAAAACAAAAGCACAGCCCATCGGTGCAGGCGGAGTTGGAGCGAGCACTGAGCTATGTTGCTAATAAAGCGCTAGTGCTCAGTTGTGCCGGACGCACCGACAGTGGGGTGCACGCTAGTCACCAGGTAGTGCACTTTGATACAGAGGCCGATCGAACCAGTCGCAACTGGGTAAAGGGTGCCAATAGTCAACTTCCGGACAGCGTTTCATTGGTCTGGGCCGATCAAGTAGATCCGTACTTTCATGCCCGCTTTAGCGCTACAGCGCGCACTTACCGTTACGTAATAGCTGCCAGTGATGCTCGACCGGGAATTTTTTCTCAGGGTGTGACCTGGGTTAAATATCCTTTAAATGCCGCGGCAATGCAGTTGGCATGTGCTCATCTATTAGGTGAGCAGGATTTCTCCGCATTTCGGGGTGCCGGTTGTCAGTCATTATCACCATTTCGCAATGTGACCAGTGCCAATATTTATCGGCAGGGTCAGTTATTAATTTTTGAGGTAACAGCCAACGCCTTTGTGTTACACATGGTGCGCAATATGATTGGATCATTGTTGGAAGTTGGGTTTGGCCGTCAAGAGCCAGGCTGGATTAAAAGATTACTGACGCAGGGTGATCGCGGCAAGAGTGCGGCAACTGCGGCGCCAAATGGACTATATCTTGTCGACGTGCGTTATTCAGGTGAGTTCGGTATACCTAATTTACCCCTAGGCCCGATGTTTTTGCCCGCTCAATTATCCGATGCTAGTTAAGGTATACTTTAGCAATGACAGTTCTTGTAAAAATCTGTGGTATCACCTCGCCAGAGCAAGCACTTATGGCTCAGGATGCTGGCGCCGATCTATTAGGTTTGGTGATCTACCCTAAAAGTTCTAGATATGTTCAGGTCCCGCAGGCTGTGAAAATTCGTCAGGTTATTGGCCCTGGGGCTAAGTGTGTAGTGTTATTGGTCAATGCCGACAAAGCCCTAGTCGATTTGGTAATTGATCAGGTAAAGCCAGACCTACTGCAGTTTCATGGTGATGAAAGCCCGGAATTTTGTCAGCAATTTAACTTTCCTTTCATTCGTGCGGTTCGCATGCGCGAAGGTTTAAATATTGACGCTGAGGTAAACGCCTACGGCGCCGAAGCTGGGTTCTTGTTTGATGCCTGGAGTGAGGATCAATACGGAGGTACTGGGCATCAGTTTGACTGGAGTAGACTGCCGACCTCAACTGACTACCCGCTTATTCTGGCAGGGGGGTTAAATCCAGACAATGTTGCTGATGCGGTGCGGTTAGTGAAACCTGATATGGTCGATGTCAGTGGTGGTGTTGAGGCATCGCCAGGCATTAAGGATCCAGTCAAGGTGGCGGCTTTTGTTCAGCGGGCAAAACAGGCAGCCATAATAAATCTCGGGAATAAATAATTATCCCAGGTCTTATCCACCGTGAACTTGTCATGGTAGAATGTTCGGCTCCGGCTCTATAGCGCCTTTTAACGCAGCTATAGCCATCGATTAGTGAAAGGGAAATAGATGAACTGGCTGAATAAAATTAGACCCAAAGGGCCCTCCAGTGGGTTGGAGCGGTCTAGCTCCGTGCCCGAGGGGTTATGGAAAAAATGTCCTAAATGTACCTCTCCACTTTACCGCCCAGAATTAGAGCGCAACCTCGATGTATGTCCGAAATGTGAGCATCATATGCGTGTTGGTGCCCGCCGTCGTCTGGATGTGTTTCTCGATGAGCAGGGCCGTACCGAAGTGGCAGAAGACGTTACTGCTATTGACCGGCTCAAGTTTCGCGATGTCAAAAAGTACAAAGACCGCCTAACAGATGCACAGAAAAAAACTGGAGAAAAGGATGCGTTAATCGCCATGTCTGGCAGCGTAAAGGGCGTTCCTGTTGTCGCCGTAGCCTTTGAGTTTGCCTTTCATGGTGGCTCTATGGGGTATGCGGTCGGCGAAAAGTTTACCCGAGCCGCCAACTTGGCGCTGGCTGAAAAGCGCCCATTTATCTGTTTCTCTGCCACCGGCGGTGCGCGCATGCAAGAGGCATTGATCTCTTTGATGCAAATGGCTAAAACCAGTGCTGTTTTAGAGCGTTTAAGTGCTGCGGGCGTGCCATATATTTCAGTTATGACGGATCCAGTATACGGTGGTGTCTCCGCCAGCCTGGCGATGCTGGGTGATTTGAATGTTGCCGAACCAGGTGCTCGCGCTGGATTTGCTGGCCCCAACATTATCGAACAGACCATACGGCAAAAGTTGCCTAAAGGGTTTCAACGCAGTGAGTTTTTATTGGAGAAAGGTCACATAGACATGATTATTTCTCGCCATCAAATGCGTGACCGCCTCGCTAGTATTCTTTCCAAGCTAATCAACGTGCCAGAACCTGTCAATGCCTAACCGCGCTCTAGCGGAATGGTTGACTCTGTTGGAGAGCAGACATCCCAGTGAAATAGAGCTGGGATTAGGCAGAGTCAACAATGTTTGGCAACGACTGCAAACTACCTCCGGCATCAAGCCTTCAATTGCTATTACCGTTGCGGGCACCAATGGTAAGGGATCCTGTATTGCCAGTATGCAGGCTTTGCTGTTGCAACATGGCTATACCGTGGGCATGTTTACCTCGCCCCATTTTTTACTCTATAACGAGCGTATCTGTTTAGCTGGAAAACCAGTTTCAGACCAGTTAATTGTTAACGCCTTTGCAGAAATAGAAGAGGTTAGGGGCGATATATCACTGACCTACTTTGAATTTGGCACATTGGCAGCACTATTAATTTTTAGGGATGCCAGCCCAGATGTCATGCTGTTAGAGGTGGGTCTTGGCGGTCGCCTAGACGCGATTAATATCATCGATGCTGATGTGGCAGTGGTTACTAGTATTGCATTAGATCATCAAGACTGGCTGGGTGATACCAGGGAGGCTATAGCTGGTGAGAAAATCGGTATTGCTAGAGCTAAACGGCCGCTGATTATTGGTGAACAGGACTATCCCTGTGGTTTCGAGCAGATGGTAGCAGAGACAGGCGCCGATGCCCTTTACATTGGCCGCGATTTTTCATTTACAGATGAGCCGTCTTTTCGTGTCAATCTGATTGCTAAAAATGGTCCTATGCACATTGATCAGTTGCCTCGGGCGGGTCTGTTGCCCATCAATAAAACTCTAGCTCTGCAGGCACTACTTGCGGCTGGTCTAGAGCTTAATAGTCGCGATAGTCGCAATGCACTTGAGTCTGTTGAACTCACTGGTCGGCATCAAACTCTTAGCTATAAGGGTATTAAAATTATCTTAGATGTTGCTCATAATCCAGCAGCAGCGAGCGCTCTAGCACAAAACCTAGCAGGCGCCGAACGGCGAACTCTGGCTGTTGCCTCAGTGTTAGAAGATAAAGACTGGGCCGGAATAGTCTTGGCTATGGGCAATGTTGTCGATGACTGGTTTATTGCACAAATAAGCGACTCTACTAGGGCTAGCAAGGGACACAGCTTGCTCGAAGTGGTATACAATGCCGGACAGTCAGGGCAGTTACTCGAGTCGATTGAGCAGGCGCTGGACAGTGCGCTTGAACAGGCAACCGCAGAAGATAGAATTGTAGTGTTTGGCTCATTTCATACGGTGGCTGCAGTGTTGAATATTATTTTGGCAGAGGTCTCTAGTGAGTGATGGTTTAAAACAGCGAATTGCCGGTGCGCTGGTTTTGGGTGCTCTGGGGTTAATCATATTGCCTGTGCTGTTTGATTTTGCCGACCCGCTAAAAGTAGACCGAAGCAGTAAATTGCCTCCTGCCCCTGAAATAAAAGCTGAGCAAGTGGTTAAGGCGGAGCGCCCAACAGGCGTGCCAGAGAAATCATTATTATCCTCTATCTTTGATGTCGAAAAATCCCAGCCCGTGGACGATAACAGTGAAAAAAACTACGGACTAAATTCCAGTGATCTGCCCAACGCTTGGGTCGTTCAGGTGAGCAGTTTTGCTCAGAAAAGCGCTGCTGAAGAGTTTATGAATAGGCTGCGCAAACAAAAATTCAAAGCCTTTATTAAAAGTGCGATGGTTAAAAATAAGACTCGTTATCGGGTCTATGTGGGCCCCAAAATTGATAAACGCAGAGCGTTAAAAGATAAATCAGATATCGATGCGGCCTTTAAAACTGACTCAATCGTGCTGCAGTACATACCCTAAGCGCCTGAGGGAAATTGGACCTAATAGTAATGGACATAGCAATAGTAGATTGGGGAATCGTTGGCGTTATCAGCATCTCTGGTCTGATTAGTCTGGTACGTGGATTTGTCAAAGAGGCGATGTCACTTGTGATTTGGATTGCGGCCTTTGTCGTAGCCATGAGCTTCAAAGAGCCGGTAGCAGACTTGTTAGTAAACTTTATAGCCTTGGCATCAATCAGACAGTTGGCGGCCTGGGGTGGCTTATTTGTTGGCACATTATTACTGGGTGCTGTGGTTAATTTTTTATTGGGGAAACTGGTTAGCTCAACTGGATTGAGTGGCACGGACAGGACGTTAGGCTTAGTTTTTGGTGTGTTTAGGGGATTGTTGATAGTATTGGCATTGGTAATAGCATTGCCGCAAGCCGTGCCGGTAGATAAGGACCCCTGGTGGTTGGCGTCGTCGCTAATTCCTTTATTTCAGGGCTTCGAAGCCTGGGGTCGGGAAGCGGCAACTGCAGTCATAGACTTTATTACGGGTTGGGTATAGCAGATGTGTGGTGTAGTAGGAATCTCGGGAACTTCTGACGTTAACACGCGGCTTTATGATGCGTTGACTATGTTACAGCATCGTGGACAGGATGCTGCGGGCATAGTAACCGAAGCCAATGGTGAGTTACATCAGTGCAAAGGCGAAGGGCTGGCGCGCGATGTGTTTCATCGTCGGCATATGTTACGTCTGGTTGGTGATGTGGGTATTGGTCATGTGCGTTATCCCACCGCGGGTAGTTCTGGGCCGGCACTGGCACAACCGATGTACGTCAACTCTCCCTATGGTATTTTTATAGCGCACAATGGCAATCTCACCAATGCAGCCGAGTTGCGCCATAATATTTTCCGCGATGATTTACGCCATCTCAATACAGATTCTGATTCTGAAGTTTTGCTCAACGTATTTGCCCATGAGCTGCAATCACGAAGAAAACTAGAGCCAACGAGTGATGATATTTTTGCTGCGGTTAGCCATGTGCACGAGCGTTGCCGCGGCGCCTATGCGGTAGTCGGGCTTATTGCCAACTATGGCATGTTTGCCTTTCGTGATACCTATGGCATTCGCCCCCTGTGCTTTGGTAAACGTGAAACGGAAGCTGGCACTGAGTACGCTGTGGTGTCCGAATCTGTTGTCCTAGACAGTCTGGGCTTTGAGTTTATTAGAGATCTGGAACCTGGAGAGGCTATGTTTGTGGACAAGTCTGGTCAGATTCATTTTCAGCAATGTGCAAAAAAACATGAGCTAGTTCCCTGTATTTTTGAACATGTTTATTTTGCCCGTCCAGATTCTTTAATCGATAACATCTCAGTCTACAAATGCCGATTACGTATGGGTGAGAAGTTGGCTGACAAGTTAACTCGCGAAAAACCAGATCATGATATTGACGTTGTTATCCCCATTCCAGATACCAGTCGAGTGTCGGCACAGGCAATGGCAGAGAGGTTGGGCATAAAGTTACGCGAGGGCTTTATGAAGAATCGCTATATTGGTCGCACCTTCATTATGCCGGGTCAGACCGAGCGAAAAAAATCAGTACGCCAAAAGCTCAATGCAGTAAAGTTAGAATTTACTGGGAAAAATGTATTATTAGTCGATGACTCCATTGTGCGCGGTACCACCTCTCAAGAGATTATTCAGTTGGCACGGGACGCTGGTGCCAAGAAAGTCTATATTGCATCGGCGGCTCCCGGAGTGCGCTACCCCAATGTCTATGGTATCGATATGCCATCGGCCACAGAACTAATAGCTCATGGTCGCACCGATGAAGAAGTGGGCCAGCTTATTGGCGCCGACTGGATTATCTATCAAGATTTACAAGACTTAATTGATTCAGGTCTTGAGGGTAATGACAGCATTAAACGTTTCGAATGCTCAGTATTTGATGGCAACTATATCACTGGCGATGTAGACAAAGCCTATTTAGAGCGGATTGAAGCGCAGCGAAATGACTCAGCGAAAAAAAATAAAGATAGTTCAGGTGAAGCCAAAGCAGTTCAGGTTATTGGTATTCACAACAACAATTCAACCGCCATTGAGTAGTGGGTGGTGCTATAAAAGGTATTGATAAACAGAATGGCTAATCAGGAAGATCAGTGGCAACCCGATACAAAGGCTATTCGTGGGGCCTATCAGCGTACCCATGAGAATGAGCATTCAGAAGCCATGTTTCTGACCTCAAGCTATGTTTTTGAAAATGCAGCAATGGCCGCTAAGCATTTTAACAATGATCTGCAAGGCAATGTCTATTCACGCTACACCAACCCCACAGTACGCAGTTTTGAACAGCGCCTAGCGGCCATGGAAGAAGGCGAGCAATGCGTGGCGACAGCCTCTGGAATGGCTGCTACGCTGTCAGTGATTATGGCTCTGCTCAAGTCGGGTGATCATGTTATCTGTTCGCAAGATGTGTTTGGTAGCACCAGAGTAATGATGAATAAGTACATTGTGAAATTTGGTGTAGATGTGACCTATGTACCGCTTGCCGATCTCACCGCATGGGCCGATGCTATTCAGCCTAACACTAAGATGATGTTTTGTGAGACACCTTCAAATCCTCTTTCAGAGGTCGCTGACCTTGAGGCTCTTGCGACACTGTCGAAAAAGGCAGATGCTCTGTTTGTGGTGGATAACTGTTTCTGTACTCCAATTTTACAAAAGCCGCTTAATTGGGGCGCTGATATTGTGGTTCATTCGGCGACAAAATATATTGATGGTCAGGGCCGATGCCTGGGTGGTGCCGTTGTTGGTAGCGCTGCTTTAATGGATGAGGTGGTCGGGTTTTTGCGTGCAGCAGGTCCAACTATGAGCCCGTTTAATGCCTGGGTATTTCTGAAAGGTTTGGAGACATTGCGCCTGCGGATGCAGGCCCATTCTGCCAATGCAGCAGAGTTGGCAGCTTGGTTAAACGCACATCCTAAAGTCACTAAAGTTTACTACGCAGGTCTAGAGGGTCACCCCGGACATGCGCTGGCTAAAAAACAACAGAGTAGTTTTGGTGGGGTGGTATCGTTCTGCGTGAAGGGCAGCCGCGAAGATGCTTGGCGGGTTATCGACAGCACCAAAATGTTTTCATTGACGGCTAACTTGGGCGATGCCAAAACTACGATTGTGCATCCCGCTACAACAACTCATAGCCGTCTAACTGAAGCCGACCGCGAAGCTGCAGGCATCAGCCAGAGTCTTATTCGTATAGCGGTAGGGCTAGAAGATATGATTGATATCAAAGCCGACTTAGAACTAGGGTTAGGCGCATTATAAAAAGGGTTTTCTATGTTTCGCACTGCACCAGATATGCCAACTGCCGACCAGGCTCTGCCTGGCCGCAGCGTAGCAATGCCGGTTAATAATGTTAACTTTATTAATAGTCAGCCGATTCAAGCCCCCTTTGCTGAAGGTTTAGAAATCGCCTATTTTGCGATGGGTTGTTTCTGGGGCGCTGAGCGCCGTTTCTGGGAGCAGACAGGTGTGGTTACATCAGCTGTTGGCTACGCCGGTGGACATACGCCCAATCCCACCTATGAAGAAACCTGCACAGGTTTAACCGCCCATACAGAGGTGGTACTTGTGGTATTTGATCCTAAACTGATTAGTTATGAAAAGCTGTTAGCGGTGTTTTGGGAAGCTCATGACCCAACGCAGGGTATGCGTCAGGGTAACGACCGTGGATCTCAGTATCGCTCAGCTATCTACTGCGCCAACATCGAGCAGCTTAATGCGGCTATAGCCTCTGCAGAAGCCGTTCAGATCCAGCTTACTAATTTGGGTTTTGGTGCAATCACCTCAGAAATTATGGCCGCTCCAACATTCTACTATGCAGAAGAATATCACCAGCAGTATCTGGCTAAGAATCCCGGAGGATACTGTGGATTGCGTGGTACTGGCATCAGCTGCGCCTGAGTTTTAGCCACGCATATGCCACTGGGCTAAAACCTGTTGGACAGGCGCAGAGACCTCAGCCCAGTGCAGACGTTTCAATGCATGGTATGTTCGCGCAGGTCTATGTAACAATCCTGAGTCCGATGCCAGTAGGGTGAAACTATTAGCAATTTTACAGCAAACTGGGTTTGACATAACCGTGCCGCCGATCACCAGCTAATAATGAAGCGTTTGAATATAGGATCTACCCATTTTATGTCTCCATAATTGCCAGGTAGCCAGCTTGCTGAGTAGTAAGTCTTTGGTAATAAAGAGTTATTGTTGTCGCTAAACAGTGACCAGAGTACAGAAATGTTACTTAAACAGCTGGAAAGCTTCGTGCCTGCGCTAAGTCCCAAATCTATAGCACCCTAGGTTAAGACTTACATAGACATTGCTTTAACCGCCCGGTTATTTTCTTGTTATCCGAAGCGCAGTTAAGGGTTTAGGTTTGCCTATAGGCCAGATAATCGAGTTCGCTCTAATTTAGGGTCGGCAATAGGAATGGCGTTAAGCAATTGCTGTGTATAGGCCTGCTGCGGATTTTTCCATAGCGCTTCCGTATTTCCCTGTTCGATAATCACACCTTTATTCATCACCATCACTCGATCTGAAATACAGCGCACTACCGAAAGGTCATGGGAGATAAACAGCATGGTAAGGTTGTGGCGCTCTACCAAATTCAGAATCAAATCCAATATCTGTGCCTGAATAGTCACATCTAATGCTGAGACGGGTTCATCGGCGATAATCAATTCTGGTTTGGTGGCGATGGCGCGACCAATGGCAATACGCTGGCGCTGGCCACCTGAGAATTCATGGGGGTATTTACGCATCTGGCCATGGGCCAGGCCGACGTCATCCATTAGTTGGCGTATCTGCTGCTCTATGGTTTTACTATTGGCTAAACCATGGTAGAGCAGAGGCTCCGCCAAGGTTTGGTAGACGGTCATACGTGGATTAAGTGATGCGTAAGGATCTTGAAAAATCATTTGCATCTTGCGGCGCCAGGGCACCATTTGTTTGGCGTTGAGACCAGTCAATGGTTGTCCGTCGAAGTTTACTAAGCCAGCGGTGATTGGTGCTAGCTGCAATATAGAGCGTCCTAGGGTGGACTTTCCTGAACCGGACTCGCCGACTAAGCCAAGGATCTCACCACGCTGAATCTCTAGTGATACTCCATCTACGGCTTTTATTATTCCGCCGTGCTGAGTTGCTTTACCGCCATGTCTAAAGTAGGTTTTTAGGTCTGTCACTTCGACTAGAGGTCTATCCTGTTTTTTTGAGTTGGGCGAAATTTTCGCGCCCTCGGGAATCGCCGCTAAAAGCTTTTTGGTGTAGTCATTTTTACTGTTGTAAAAGATGGTGTCTGTATCACCAGTCTCTCTAATGGTCCCTTCGCACATAACCAGTATCTGGTCGGCTATGCCGGCTACCACACCTAAGTCATGGCTTATAAAAATAACTGCTATGTCGTGGCTTTGTTGCAATTTTTTAATAAGCTCTAGTATCTGAGCCTGAATAGTAACGTCCAACGCCGTGGTTGGTTCGTCACAGATGAGAAGGCGCGGTTCATTAATCAGAGCCATGGCAATCATAACTCGTTGACGCATGCCGCCAGAAAACTCATGGGGATATGAGTCGAAGCGTGACTGCGGGTCAATAATACCGACTTCATCAAGTAGCTTTATAGCGCGGGCGCTAGCATCTTCTCGACTCTTTCGGCGATCACTATCTGGGTTATAAATCAGTGGCTCAATTAGCTGTTCACCGATACTGATAAAGGGATTCAATGAGGTCATGGGATCTTGAAAGACCACTGCTATCTCATTGGCCCGATAATGACGCATACTGCTCCTATCACATTGGAGCAAATCTTCACCATCGAAAAGAGCGCTGCCTCCTTCAATCTTAGCCGGTGGTTTGGGCAGAAGGTCCAGCAGGCTATAGCAGGTGACAGACTTTCCTGAGCCAGATTCGCCAACTATGGCCAAGGTCTCGCCAGAGTCCACGGAAAAGCTAACGTTGTCGACCGCTTTGACCACTCCATTTCTGGTGTGGAAATATACTTTTAAGCCCTCTACCTCTAGCAGCGCCATGATGCTTTCCTTGTTAGTCTTTGGATACTCGGGGGTCGAGTGCATCGCGCAAGCCATCACCGAGAAAATTGAGTGCAAACAATGTAAGGGACAATGTTACACCGGGAAAGATAAGCAACCATGGGTACTCTTCCATAGTTTCCACGCCATAGTTAATCAGAAGCCCCCATGAACTTTGTGGAGGCTGTATACCCAAGCCCAAGAAACTTAAAAAGGCTTCGAGTAGCATTACGCTAGGTATAGTTAAAGTGGTATAGACAATGACTGGACCCAGGGTGTTGGGGATAATATGGCGACGAATAATAGTCCACTGAGACAAACCTAGGGAATGAGCTGCTTCGACAAATTCCTGCTTGCGCAGAGACATGACTTGACCGCGGACAATGCGAGCCATAGTTAACCATTCCACCGCTCCTATAGCGATAAATAGCAACAGGATATTGCGTCCGAATACAACCATCAACAGAACGATAAATATCATAAAGGGAAGGGCGTACATAATATCCACAATACGCATCATCATCGCATCGAGACGGCCTCCAACATATCCGGCGACGGCCCCCCAGAGTACGCCGATTACTAAGGCGACAGCGGTAGCAATAAAACCAACGGTGAGTGACACGCGGCCGCCATACATGATGCGAGTGAGCATATCCCGACCAAAGACATCAGTGCCTAACCAGTGCTCTGAAGAGGGGGACGTCGCACCCAACAACAGGTTCTGCTCCTCGTAACCATAGGGGGCAATCCATGGTGTTAAGACTGATAGCACACAGAGCAAACCTATGATGACTAGGCCAATGAGCGCCAGGTAGTTTTTGCTCAGCTTAATCCAGGCGTCTTGCCATAGAGAGGTACCTTGTTGCTCAACTGTTGTCATAAGCTCGCTCCTCGCGTTTGCTGCCGCAGTTTGGGATTTAGCCAAATTGCCAGCATGTCTGAGAGCAGATTAAAAATAATAATCAGGGTAGAAAAGAACACAGTGGTACCCAGTATCATGGTGTAATCACGATTAAAGGCGGCCTGCACGTAGAAGCGCCCCAGGCCGGGAATTTGAAAGACGGTTTCAACCACAAACGAGCCGCCAAGCAGGCCGGCAAAGGCTGGACCTAAAAATGCAATCACTGGTATCAGGCCACCGCGCAGAGCATGTTTCGCAACCACTACAGGCTCACTGAGTCCTTTGGCTCTAGCGGTACGGATATAGTCTTGAGACAGCACCTCCAGCATGCCCCCTCTAGATAGCCGAGCAATATAGGCTGCATAGCCTGTACCCAGTGTAATAGCGGGCAGTATTTTATCTCCGGGTATATCACCCCAACCTGAGACTGGCAGCCACTCTAAATGAATGCCAAAAATCAATACCAAAAGAGGTCCGAGCAAAAATGATGGCATGCAGATCCCGATCATGGCCGCAGACATAGGGATATAGTCTTGGGCTGTATTGGGGCGCATGGCCGCAGCAACACCGGCGCTAACACCAATCACCAGAGCCACCAACATTGCGTAAAGAGCTAACTCTGCGGTCGCCGGCAAGCCGGCGGCAATTAGTTCGGTGACATCGCGACCCGGGTATTTAAAGGACGGACCAAAGTCACCTTGTAACACATCGCCAACATAGCTGACATATTGCTGCCACAGGGGTTGATCCAGGTTGTACTGTGCCTCCAAGGCTTTGATCACCTCAGGGGGCACAGCCTTGTCGGCTGAAAACGGCCCACCTGGAGCTGAGTGGACCAGCATAAAGGTCAGACTGATCACAATAAACAGCACAGGTATGGCCTGCAGGAGGCGATAAAACGCAAACCTAAACATCAATACTGATCCTCGGTTAAAGGCATTTGCTGTGGCTCAGCTTGCAGATATATCTCGCTGTAGTTGGCCTTATTAAGAATATTGCTTGGATAGTTTTTTACCGCTTGATTAACCAGACTGATTGAGGTGTAGGTATAGATGGGAATCACTGGTAGCTCATCCATTAGCAACTTTTCGGCCCTACCAAATACTGCTAATCGTTCGGCATGGGTTTTTACGGTTGGAGCAATATCGCCGATAAGATAATCATATTCGGCATTGCACCAGCCAGTGCGGTTATTGCCACCGTTACATAAAAACATATCCAAAAAGTTGTTGGGGTCTACGTAGTCTCCTATCCAGCCAGCGCGAGATATCTCATAGTTACCAATAGATTCGCTATCTAGGTAAACCTTCCATTCTTGATTGAGCAGTTTAATATCAATATTGAGATGTTTCTTCCACATCTGCTGGATAGCCACCGCTATCTTGCGATGGCTTTCGTTTGTGTTGTAGAGGATTTCAGTGGTCGGAAAGTCCTTGCCATTAAGATATCCGGCCTCGGCCAGAAGTTGGCGAGCAGTTTCGGGGTCAAAGCGTAAATTCGATTCTGGGTAATAGCCCATGGTGCCCGGCGGTGTAAAGGCGTAAGCAGGAATTTGGCCGCCTTTAAGTATATTCTTGGTGATTGCTTCGCGATCTACCGTCAGAGCTAGGGCCCTGCGCACCAGTTTACTCTGCAGGTGGGGTACGCTGGTATTGATTCGGTAGAAGTAAGTGCCAAGGTAGGGGGATATGCGCAGAGAGGAATTTTGTGTCTCTAGGTAAGAGGGGATTTTATCTGATGGTACGCTACTAGTCCGATGTAATTGTCCAGCTCGAAACATGCGCTCTTCACTAACTGCATTTTCGGTAGGATAAAATACGATCTGATTCAGACCAACATGGTCGGCGTTCCAGTAATAGGGGTTGCGTTGCACAGTAATGCGACGATTAATTTTCCAGGCCGATAGTTGAAAAGCCCCATTGCCAACATGATTTCCCTCGTAGGTCCATCTTGTGCCCCGCTCATCGGCAGTGCCAAACTTCTCTATCGTGCCACGATGGACGGGATAGAGGCTGTAATGATCCAGTAACTGAAGGAAGTAAGGAGTTGGATTGGACAGAGTGACCTTCAGGGTAGAATCATCCAGCGCCTTGACGCCAACCTGATCGAAGTCTGTGATCGTACCCTCGTAATATTCTTTGGCATTATCGATAGAAAAGTACATGTAGGCATAGAGGTTGCCCAGAGCGGGTTGCAGCGCGCGCCACCAGGACCAGACATAATCATGGGCATTGTGGGGGTCGCCGTTAGACCAGCGGGCATTCTCTCGCAACTTAAAGGTGTAAACACGACCGTCTTCGCTTATTGTCCAAGATTCGGCAACGCCGGGCTTGGGTGCTAAGGTTTTACTATCCTTTGCAACTAATCCTTCCATCAGTGCGGTGATAATATTGTGCTCGGGGACACCTGTGGCTATATGTGGATCGAGACTCTGGGGTTCGGTTCCATTGCCCCAGTGGAATGTGCCATCACGATTACCCTGATCGACATTACTCTCGCCACCGCCGCAGGCGGATAGCAAAAGTGTAGGCATAAGTAGAAATAGAGAAAATAAAAGAGGCAGCCTTGCACAGTTTTTCATTAATGGTAAAACCTTCACTTTGTAATTTTGTTGTAGCTCTAACTTGAATTTTATGAGTTTAGCAAAAATTTATCATTGACGATGATTTTTGCCGAGGATTATGCAGGGTCTATTTAAATTGGCGCGCTGTAAATCTAGAGGTTAGCCCTGTTACCGTGCCTGAGTCAGTCCCATTAGCTTACTGAGGTAATCGAGTATGCACATTAGGTCATTTGCTATATATTTATCGGCTTAAGCGGTTGCACTTGCTGGGCAAACCTCGGATAATCTCGCGCTTCTACTTAATGGTGGCCCCCTTTGGTCCCCTCGCAACAGCCAGCCATGAACCCCGCCAGGCCCGGAAGGGAGCAACGGTAGTGGTTACGCTGTGTGCCGAGGTGTGGCTATTGGGGGTCATCGCCATTAGCCCTTCCAGCGCTCCCCTTATCTCCCTATAATAAGCATCTTTAAACGAAAGCAGATTATGCGATGAGTTATCAGGTCCTTGCCCGAAAGTGGCGTCCGCGATCATTTGCCGAGATGGCAGGCCAGGAGCATGTGCTCCAGGCGCTGATCAACGCTTTAGATAATAACCGTCTACACCATGCTTATTTGTTTACCGGCACTCGCGGTGTGGGTAAAACCACTATTGCGAGGATTTTGTCCAAATGCCTCAATTGCGAGAAGGGCATAGGCTCAGTGCCCTGCGGTGAATGTGCAAGTTGCAATGAGATTAATGATGGCCGCTTTATGGATCTCATTGAGGTAGATGCTGCATCGCGCACCGGCGTTGATGACATGCGTGACCTACTCGATAATGTCCAATACGCACCATCGCGCGGTCGCTATAAAATCTATCTGATCGATGAAGTCCATATGCTGTCTAAATCCAGTTTTGCGGCACTGCTAAAAACCTTGGAAGAACCACCACCCCATGTAAAGTTTTTATTTGCAACCACCGATCCGCAAAAACTGCCAATTACTGTGCTTTCGCGGTGTTTACAGTTCAATTTAAAAAATCTGAGTGCCGAACGCATTACTCAGCATCTACAGTTCGTGTTAGGGGAAGAGCAGGTGCCTTTTGAAGAGGCGGCTCTATGGTCACTAGCACGAGCCGCTGACGGCAGTATGCGAGATGCTCTAAGTTTAACTGATCAGGCTATTGGTCATGGTGGCGGGCAGGTAAACGAGACTGAAGTTAGCAGTATGCTTGGTACAATCGAGCGTGGTTATGTGGTGGATATCTGCAACGCCCTATCAACAGGCACTGGTAGCGATGTGTTAGGAGCTGTTGCCCGTATGGCCGAGCAGGCGCCTGATTATGATTTAGCGCTTGCCGATGTGCTGTCTATTTGGCATCAGGTGGCCATCTTGCAAGCGGTGCCAGAGGCTTTGGATAAAGGTGTTAGCCATTACTCGGCGCTAATATCCCTGGCCGAGGAAGTCTCCCGTGAGGATGCTCAACTGTTTTATCAAATTTGTTTGCTTGGGCGCAAAGACTTGCACCTGGCACCAGATCTTAAGTCTGGTTTTGAAATGATCATGCTGCGGGCACTGGCCTTTAGACCGCTACCGCCGAATAAGATCATTGCCGCAGAACCCGCCGCTCCCCAGGAGGCGGAGCCAGCGGTAAAAAAGTCTGAAACGGTCGCGCCCGTCGAGTCGCCGCGACCTAAGGCAGTTGGTGAAACTAAAGCTATCGTGATTGACTCTCCAGAACAGGCCATAGAGGCATTGATAGAAGTGCCTAAGGTAGAGCAAAAGTCTGTACAGGAGGAAAATTCTGGGTTGGATAAAACATCCTTAAACCAGCAGGCCTCGGTTGATACAGATCCCCCTGAGTCCAAAGGTAAGATCTCTCTGCAAAATTTTAATCCTAATAATTGGATCGAAATTCGCAAGCAACTCAATATTGGTGCATCTCTAGGTGAAATTGCGAGCCACTGCCTTTATAGGGGTAGAGAGGGTGATCAGCTCAACTTTCTTATCGACAGTGGTGAAACCAGCCTCTACGATACGGCCCATCAGCAAAGTCTAGCTGTGGCGTTAGGTGAATATTTTGAGCAATCGCTCACCGTTGACATTTGTTTCGGTGTAGCGGAACAAGAAACTCCGCGGGCGGCCAATATACGCGAGAACTCAGAACGCCTTGCCGAGGCAGTAAACGTGTTGAATAACGACTCTGAAGTAATTAAATTCAAAACAGTATTTGACGGGACATTGGACGAGCAGTCTGTGCGGCCCATAGATTAATTAGAGTAAATTGAGGAAAACATGGACATAAATAATCTGATGAAGCAGGCCCAGCAGATGCAGGAGAAAATGGCTGCAATGCAAGAACAGGCCGCCGCTGCAGAAGTCATTGGTGAGTCTGGCGCTGGCCTGGTGCAGGTCGTAATGACTGGGCGTCACGATGTCCGCAGAGTTACATTAGATCCCACATTAATGACAGAGGACAAAGCATTCCTCGAGGACTTGCTGGCTGCAGCGGTAAACGATGCAGTACGTAAGGTCGAAGCGCAGAGCAAGGATGCGATGAAGAACATGGCTGGTGGAATGGATCTTCCCGCTGGCTTTAAGATGCCCTTTTAGTGCAGCTGTCTAACCCCCTAGTTAATTGAGGCCACTCCTTGTACGGAAATGTAATTGATCAGCTTATAGACGCACTGCGCTGTTTGCCCGGCGTTGGTGCTAAGTCAGCACAGCGTATGGCCTTGCAGCTACTAGAGCGAGACAAAGTCGGAGCGGCACGTCTGGCAGATGCCATCGTTGATGCTGTTGAAAAGGTAGGTCGCTGTGTTGAATGCCGCACACTTACCGAACACCAAATCTGTGGTATCTGCAGTAATGACCGGCGGCTTGCATCCCAAATCTGTGTGGTAGAAAATCCAGCCGACCTCTATGCCATCGAACAGGCGGGTAGTTTCCAAGGTAAGTATTTCGTGTTGCTTGGGCATTTGTCCCCTATTGATGGCATTGGTCCAGAGCAGCTAGGTATTGATCAATTAATCGAGAGCCTGCGTCTGAGGGATGTTAATGAGCTCATCCTGGCGACAAACCTAACGGTAGAAGGGGAGGCCACAGCTCACTTCATTGCCGAAAAGGCAAAGGCATTAGGCGTGTCAGTTTCGCGCATTGCCTATGGAGTCCCCATGGGCGGAGAGCTGGAATATGTTGATGGTGGAACCCTAAATATGGCATTGCAAAGTAGAAAGGCGCTGTAGATGAATATATGGATCGACAGCAATCAAAAGCTACAACAGATGTGTGCACAGCTAATTGAGGTGGCAACGCTTGCTATTGATACAGAGTTCATTCGCACCGACACATTCTACCCAAAAATTGCACTGATACAGATTTCTAACGGTGAGCAGTGCTGGTTAATTGATGTTTTGTCTATTGACCAATTTGGGAGTCTTAAGCAGTTGTTGGAAGATCCCGGGCGCATCTTGATTTTTCATGCCTGTGCTGAGGACTTAGAGGTTTTAGACCACGCATTGGATATTCGGCCAGCTAGTATTTTTGATACTCAAATCGCGGCAGGAATCGTCAATATTGGCTATTGCATGGGCTATGCAAGGTTAGTTATGCAGATGTTTGAGATCGAGCTGGACAAGCAAGAGACCCGCTCTGACTGGTTAAAACGACCACTAACCGATCGCCAGCTCGACTATGCTGCCATCGATGTGCTGTATTTGCACAGAATGCATGAGATATTAGGCTCTACAATGCAGGATCTGCAACGTGAGGACTGGTTTGCCGAAGAAACTCAAGCTATGTTCGACATGGCGGCAGGTCGCAAAGATACCAGTGACTACTACTTGCGCATAAAGGGAGCCTGGCGCTTGCAGGCCAAGTCATTAAGCGCATTGCGACGACTGTGTGACTGGCGTGAGGACACAGCGCGAGTTCTTGATAAACCTCGCTCCCATGTTATCAAAGACACTGTGCTTTTAGAGTTAGCGCGACGACTGCCAACAGGCGAGGAACAGCTCCATGGTATCGAGGGCTGGTACCCCAGATCAGTCAAACGGTATGGCCAAATGGTGTTGAGGCAAATAGCAGCCTCTGGAAACGATACCCCAGCCGAAGCTATCCCAGAACCCCTAACCAAGTCGGCCAATAATGTGATGAAAGCCATGCGCAGTGCTCTAAGTGAGGTGGCTGAAGAGCAGAATATCCCGCAGGAATTTCTCTCTAACAAAAAAGAACTTGAAGCAATATTGCGTAGTGCTATGGCATCCAAAGATAAGAGCCAGCGCCAATGGCCAGCGAGATTGAATCAAGGGTGGCGTCAAGTGAGTGTCAAACCCGCGATTCAGGCAGTTCTCGAAAATATGGATAGTTTGCAATGAAAATACTATGTGATATTTATAAGGGTAGTAAAAAAGAGGAGATGTATCTCTACGTGCCAAAAGAATCTGGGTTATCTGATGTTCCCGAAAATCTCTTGCTGAGTTTTGGTGAGTTAAAGCTGGTAACTACCTTGGTACTGACTCCATCACGAGTATTAGCGCGGGCCGATATTGCCAAGGTAATGTCGGAAATGGCCGATAAAGGCTTTTATCTGCAGCTTCCACCGGCTAAATTTCCTCAGGCAAATATACAGCCTGAGTACCGTACCTAAGATAACCTATGGCAAAGTATTGGCAGACAAAAACACTGGCGCAAATGTCCACAGAAGAGTGGGAGCTACTCTGTGATGGCTGTGCAAAATGCTGTTTAGTTAAGTTGGAAGATTATGAAAGTGGTGAGATCTTTCATACTAACGTGACCTGTGAATTGCTGGATACTGTATCCTGTCGTTGCAGTAATTATGAAGGGCGACATCAAGTAGTTGATGACTGTATTCAGCTTGACCAAGAAAATATTATCAGTCTTGGCTGGTTGCCGCAGAGCTGTTCATACCGATTGATTGCTGATGGTAAACCGTTACCAGAATGGCATCATCTGGTCTCAGGAAGTGGCGAAACGTTACATGCTTATGGCGCCTCGCTGCAGGGTAAAGTAGTGTCGGAATTGAATGTGCATGACGACGAAATCGAAGAACATATTATTCAGTGGGTTGATTAATTATGTATAGTGCCGAAAATTATTTATGGGGCTGGGTAGCCTATGCACTTGGGGTTGCCTGCATAGTATTTGTGCTTTGGTTTTGGATGCGAAAAACTCGTTTTACGACATTGCGGCACCTGGCATTACTAATGGTAATGACGTTTTTGTTAACACCTGTTACTGCTTACCGCGATGATCCTCATTTGGCACCGGCGTTCTTTGTCAGTCTTTATGAAGGATTACTTAGTTCCGGGGATAATGTCAGTTTTCAGCGCGGTCTAGCACCGATTCTAGCGCTGAGTTTCTTCGTTATTGTCTTTTATGGATTGGCTAGGTTTATACTTTCTCGTTTTAATAAAATGCCAGATAAAAAGTTAAATAAAAAACCAAAAAAATAATTTAACATAATAATTAAAAATATTATTAGCAATAATAAAAAGTAAGATTTAAGTGGGGACCTGTCTATGAGTGAAGATTTATCTGCCGCGAAAAACCCCAAAACCACGCCTAGCACATTGCGCATAGGTAAGCGTTATCGGGCGGACCGAGTAGATACAAACTACGATACCATAGTTATAGGTTCCGGCATTGGAGGTCTGTGCAGTGCCGCATTACTCTCACAGTTGGGTAAAAAAGTAATAGTTCTAGAGCAGCACTATACCGCTGGTGGTTTTACCCATGCCTATGAGCGCAATGGCTATGAATGGGATGTAGGAGTTCACTATATTGGCGACATGGGCCGTAAGAGTCAGGGCCGTGTCCTGTTTGACTATATCTCCGGTGGTAATCTTAAGTGGGCCGAGATGGATTCAGTCTATGACCGTATTATTCTCGGTGATGAGAAGTTTGATTTTGTCGCTGGCAAAGAAAACTTTAAGGACGAATTAAAAAAACATTTTCCACAAGAAGCTAATGCCATTGATAAATATGTTGAGTTGGTGACGGCGACCACCAGGTATATGGGGGCGGTGAGTCAAACGAAAGCTATGCCTAAAACAGTTGCTAAGTTGATGTCGCTGTTGGCAAAAAACAAAATTCCCGAGTATGCGCTTGAGAGTTCCTATGATGTGCTCAAAGGATTGACCGATAATAAAAAGTTAATTGCAGTGCTCTGCGGTCAGTGGGGTGACCATGGCTGTCCACCAAAAGAGTCTGTCTTTTTAATGCATGCGTTAATTGCTGGGCATTATTTTAATGGAGGCTTTTATCCTGTGGGTGGTGCCTCGCAAATGGCCGCGACCATCATTCCTCAGATACAGATTTCAGGCGGTGATGTATTCACCTATGCAGACGTTAAAGAAATTATTATTGATAGGGGTCGTGCCGTTGGGGTACAGATGGCTGATGGGCACTGCCTCTATGCCGAGGTCGTGATCAGTAATGCAGGAGTGGTAAATACTTTTTCAGATTTATTGCCGGCGACACTTAGCGAAAAGCTTGGCTACAAACAAAAATTAGATGGTCTCGCAACCTCTATGTCCCATGGTGGCATGTATCTCGGTCTCAGGGGTACGGCTGAAGAGTTGCAACTTCCTAAAACGAATCTTTGGATATATCTCGATGAGCATCATGATGCTAATGTTGCTGCGTTACGGAAGGATCCTAGTGCACCCTTGCCGTTGGTGTATGTGTCCTTTCCCTCAGCCAAGGACCCTGATTTTCAACGGCGCTACCCAGGTCGTTCTACGATTGAAATTGTAATAGGCCCCTGTGATTTTGACTCTTACCGCAAATGGGCAGATAAAACCTGGGGTAAGCGCGGCGATGACTATGAGGCACTCAAGGTGGATCTGGCTGAGCGTATGCTGGAGGCTCTGTTTAAGCAGATGCCTCATCTCAGGGGCAAAGTTGATTATTATGAAGTTTCCACACCCCTATCAACCAGTCATTTCTGCCGGTATAAACAGGGTGAAGCCTATGGGTTGGCCCATCATCGGGCGCGCTTTGAGTCAGACTGGTTAAAACCAAAAACCTCAGTGCCCGGTTTGTATCTAACTGGACAGGATATTATTAGCTGTGGTGTTGTTGGGGCGTTAATGGCAGGAATGGTAACAGCCATGTCTATCGTAGGCGTGAGGGGCGCAGCAGTTATGTTGAAGAATATAAAAGCTGGGTTGACTCTTTAAGCAACCAAACTTGCCACTCAGTCTTGACTGTTCAGTCATACAAATCGTCAATAATCATTATGAGTAGGGCTCATTAGGGCGATTTAGACGTAACGTAATAAGCGGTTTATATTATTATGTAGCGCTAAACGAGAAGATTAACCTTATTTATTGTGGATCCCTAAGTTATGAAATTTACAGGCACAGACAACTATATAGCAACTGAAGAGCTGCAAATGGCAGTTAATGCCGCAGTGACCCTGCAACGACCTTTACTGATTAAAGGCGAGCCAGGAACCGGTAAAACCATGCTGGCTGAGCAGGTTGCCAGCTCACTGGGTATGCCGTTGCTGTCTTGGCACATTAAGTCAACGACTAAAGCGCAACAAGGCCTCTATGAATATGATGCTGTATCTCGTTTGCGCGACTCCCAATTGGGGAGTGATAAGGTTCAAGATATAGGTAACTACATAAAAAAAGGTAAGTTGTGGGAAGCTTTCACTGCAGATCAGCAAGTCGTTTTATTAATTGACGAGATTGACAAAGCTGATATTGAATTCCCTAACGACCTGCTACTCGAGCTGGATAAGATGGAATTTCATGTCTACGAGACAGGTGAGACAATCAAAGCGATTCAGCGGCCGATTGTTATTATTACCAGTAACAATGAAAAAGAGCTGCCGGATGCTTTTTTGCGTCGTTGCTTCTTTCACTTTATCAACTTCCCTGATCGCATGACAATGCAACGGATTGTCGATGTGCATTTTCCAAAGATCAAGAAGCAGTTGGTGGATGATGCCATGGATATTTTCTTTGATGTGCGCAAGATACCGGGTCTAAAGAAAAAACCCTCTACCTCTGAACTAGTAGATTGGTTGAAGCTGATTATGTCTGATGATATCCCTGAGGATATCCTTACTAATCGCGATCCAACAAAAGCCATCCCACCGCTATACGGGGCCCTATTAAAGAACGAGCAAGATGTGCATCTTTTAGAGCGACTGGCCTTTATGACGCGCCGCGAAGCTCGGTAGTTTGATTTGAAGCAAATGAGCTCATTCTATGCTGATTAATTTCTTTGAAACCCTCAAGAAAGCCAATGTCCCAGTCTCTATTAAAGAGCTTTTGGACTTGCTCTCCGCGATGGAACATAACCTAGCCTTTGGGTCGGTAGACGAGTTCTATCTCCTTGCTCGCACCATTATGGTCAAGGATGAGAAATTCTACGATCGATTTGACCGTGCCTTCGGTGCCTATTTTAAGAATCTCGAAAATATTGATGGCATCGTTGAGGCTTTGCTACCCGAGGACTGGTTGCGCAAAGAGTTCGAGAAGCACTTCACCGAGGAAGAAAAAGCCAAGGTTGAAAGCTTGGGTGGACTTGAAAAACTAATTGAGGAATTTAAAAAACGACTCGAAGAGCAAAAAGAGCGTCATGAAGGTGGTAACAAATGGGTAGGTACTAATGGCACTTCACCTTTTGGCCATGGCGGTTTTAATCCAGAGGGAATCCGTATTGGTGGCCCCGGTGGTAAGGGCACTGCGGTCAAAGTCTGGGATGAACGTCAGTACCAAGACCTCGACGACTCAGTTGAGATCGGGACTCGCAATATTAAGGTGGCGCTGCGTCGGTTGCGCAAATTTGCTCGCGAGGGCTCTGCTGACCATCTAGATTTGGATGACACAATACGCAGTACCGCACGCAATGCTGGTCTGCTAGATATAAAAATGGTTCCCGAGCGCCACAATGCTGTAAAGGTTCTCATTTTCTTCGATGTAGGTGGTTCTATGGACCCCTATGTACGCCTATGTGAGGAATTGTTTTCCGCGGCAAAGACTGAGTTCAAGCATCTTGAGTATTTTTACTTCCATAACTGTATGTATGACTATGTATGGAAAGATAACAATCGTCGTCGAGAAGAGCAAATTTCAACTTATGACTTATTGCATAAATATTCTTCGGACTATAAAGTAATATATGTTGGCGATGCGTCCATGGCGCCCTACGAGGTCACCAGTCCTGGGGGAAGTGTTGAGTATCATAATGAAGAGTCGGGTGCCGTTTGGATGCAACGCATGTCCGAAACCTATGAAAAGCTTATTTGGATTAACCCAGTGCAAGAAAAATATTGGGAGTACACCCCATCGATTCAGATGTTGCGTGAGTTGATTGACGGTAAGATGTTTCCCCTGACTTTGAGTGGCCTTGAAAAAGGTATGTCACTGCTGACTCGCTGAAGGTATTGGGTTTTGTACTATAGATTGGCTTGACGCTCATCTATCTGCCGAGCCAGTTACCCTGGCCGGCGCTTTTAATAATATGAAATAGGGAAGTTCCTATGCAGGTGCAAGACGCAATTTCGCAAGCGCAACAAAAAACAGGCATTGGCTCTAAACAACCAGATTTGCCTGCTAGATCACTACTTGAAATTTGGCAACAGGCTATTTCTGACTCTTCAGCCTGTCCCGCATACACCTGTCTTGGTCAAACTCTTTCCTATGGTGAAGTCGATCAGCTATCGAGAAGAGTAGCGAGTTACTTTCAGAAGAAACTTAAGCTAGTACCTGGTGATCGAATTGCAGTGCAACTCCCCAACCTCATACAGTACCCAATTGTTGTAGTTGCTGCATGGAAATTAGGGTTGGTGATTGTCAATACTAATCCTATGTATACGGTCCGTGAACTAGTGCATCAGTTCAATGATTCTGGAGTCAAGGCCGTAGTTGTTCTCGATCAGTTTTACCAAACCCTTTGTGACGCGCTTCCAGACACAGCAATTGAACATGTTATTGTTACGCGCCCCTTGGATCTTTTGCCCGAGCCAAAAAGAACGTTACTCAGCGGAGCCATGAAACTAATGGGCAAAAGACCCCCGCTGGCCAGAGATAAGCATATTAGTTTCACTGACCTGATTTCTGGAGGTGGCAACTATATTGCTCACAAAGCAAGTCTCGATGATGTCTGTGCATTGCAGTATACCGGCGGCACAACAGGTGCATCTAAAGGAGTAATGCTCACTCAGTACAGTCTGCTTAGCAATATAGCGCAGTCACTGCATGTCACATCGATTCTCGAAAAGCCTTTGAAGAACAATATAGTGGTAGCTCCGTTACCGATCTATCATATTTACGCATACTCCCTGTGCATGGGTCTTATTCCCGCCACCCGTGGGCATACAATATTGATTCCAGATCCGCGCAATATCCCGTTGTTTGTACGCTCTATTAAAAACTTTAAGTTTGAATTGTTTATTGGTCTTAATTCATTGTTTGTATCCTTGCTCGAGAATAAAGATTTTAAAAAGCTCGATTTTTCAAATTTAAAAATGACTATGTCTGGTGGTATGGCGCTGATCGAATCGGTCGCAGATGACTGGGAGAGAACCACGGGCTGTATTGTTAGCGAAGGCTACGGGATGACCGAATCCTCACCTGTAATCTCTATGAATCCGCCAGGCTTTGAGCGAATTGGGACGGCAGGTACTGCTATCCCAGGTACTGAAATTAAAGTTATCGATCAACAGGGCGTCGAGCAACCTGTTGATGGGGTGGGAGAGTTATGCGTTCGCGGCCCTCAGGTTATGGCAGGCTACTGGCAACGTGAAGACCAGACGGCAGAGACCATTATTGATGGATGGTTGCATACAGGCGATATTGTTACTGTCGATGATCAAGGCTATATCAAGATTGTTGATCGACTCAAGGATATGATTATTGTGTCTGGTTTTAACGTCTATCCCAACGAGTTAGAGCAAACTTTAACCGCGCACCCGGGCGTCTCTCAATGTGCGGCTATCGGTGTTGCTGATACCAAGGCAGGTGAGGTGGTCAAAATGTTTGTGGTACGCAGCGACAGTGAGTTGACAGCGACTGAGGTAATTGACTTTTGTAAACAGAATATGGCTGGCTACAAGGTCCCCAAATTTGTTGAGTTTCGTGACGAGCTACCAATGACCAATGTCGGCAAGGTATTGCGCAAAGATCTCAAAGCCCAAGAGAAGAGTCCAGTCTAGCTAAAGTTACACTGTGTTTTGGGTAGCAATAAAAAAGGCGATCTAAAAGATCGCCTTTTTTATTGCGCTTGAATTAGTACCTTGCTATCACAGCCTGTATGTCACACACAGGAACCCAACTGTAGTCAGCACTATGGTATAGGGCAGGGCCATTACCACCATGCGCATATAGGACAGCCTTATCAGTGGCGCCAAAGCCGATGTAAGTAGGAATAAGAATGCCGCCTGGCCATTAGGAGTGGCTACGCTTGGCAGGTTAGTGCCAGTGTTGATCGCAATCACCAGCTTGTCAAAGTGCTCACGAGTGATGTCGCCAGCATCAAAGACCGCTCTGACTTCATTGATATAAACCGTGGCTACAAATACGTTGTCACTGATAGCTGAGAGCAACCCATTGGCGAGGAAAAATACCCCGGGCTGAACAGCTTCATCTTGCTCCAGCACCATGGCAATAACTGGCGAGAAAAGGTGTTGTTCATGAATGACCGCGACAATGGCGAAAAAAACCACCAATAATGCTGTAAAAGGCAGCGCCTCTTCAAAAGCGTGGCCAATACGATGCTCCTCAGTAATACCGTTAAAAGCAGTAAGAAGAACAATAACCATAAGACCAATGAGACCTACAGGCGCCCAATGCATAGCGAGGGCGGCGATTAGAATAAGTGCGACCACTACCTGAGTAATTAACGATGCCTTGTCATACTGAGTACGGTTGGACTCATCATGTTCGCTAGACTCCTGCAATACCTGTCTTACTTCCTCAGGTAATTCAGCGCCGTAGCCAAACACTTTAGTCTTTTCCAGAATGAGGCAGGTGGCCAAGCCAAAGGCCAAAACTGGCATAGTGACAGGCGTCATCGCTAAAAAGAACTCAATAAATGTCCATCCAGCCTTCTCAGCAATTAGCAAGTTTTGCGGCTCTCCGACCAACGTGGTCACGCCACCAAGCGCGGTGCCCACGGCTCCGTGCATAATCAGACTGCGTAAGAAGGCGCGGAAAGCCTCTAGTTTCTCCAGCTCCAAGCCACCTACATTGGTGTCGTCACTGTGATCGTGGTCTGTGTCAACAATGTTTTTGCCAGAGGCAACCTTGTGAAATACCGAGTAAAAGCCTACCGATACGGTAATCAAAACAGCAGTTACGGTAAGGGCGTCAAGAAATGCAGACAAAAATGCACCGGCGAAACAGAACAAAAACGACAGCATAGTTTTTGATTTCACCCCAAGCAGAATTTTGGTGAAAGTAAACAGCAGCATATCGCGCATAAAATAGATGCCTGCGACCATGAACATTAACAGTAGTACAACCTGAAAGTTGGCGACTGTCTCGTTATACACCGCCTCTGGGCTGGTTAAGCCCATCAAGACCGCCTCGATAGCCAATAGGCCGCCAGGCTGCAATGGATAACATTTAAGCGCCATTGCGAGCGTGAAGATAAACTCAGCTATGAGCACCCAGCCCATAATAAAAGGGCCAAATGCATACATAATTAATGGGTTTAGTGCGAGAAAAGCAATTATTGCGCCCTCATACCAACCGGGAGAGTTTCCCAGAAAGTTTTGTTTAAATGCTTGGGGTAATGTAGGGGTCATCTATGATTCCTTAATTATTCTGTCAACTTGTAAGAACGCCGATTTAGGGTGAATTTAAAGCCTGCGCAATTCTCTAGTGCTTTCGTGATACGATTAGACACTGAAGGAGGAAACCTTAGCTTCAGCGATAATAATTTGCAAGCTTCGGCGGCCTTTTTGCTGGACTTAAAATTCTACGTCATAAGGTAAATCCAACTGTGCCAACACCCTCAAGCCTAAACGGATTCTATGCCAGCTCTGTGGCAATTAATACTGATAAAAAATGGATCGTTGCGATAATAGCCGGAGATATACTGGTGTCTTCAAGCTCTAACTACAAGGGCCCAGTCATTGATAGTGATTGCACTGATCTGCTAAAGTTTTTTTGTGAACGACGCATAACGCTGGGTCAGTGGCATGGGCGAGACTGCGAAGTTTGGGAGCTATTACCCGAAGCCGCCACCACTGAAGGCTTTACGCTAGTAGAGTTGCGCGCTCTATTAATGGCCGCTGATGATGAAGATTTTTCTCTGGCCTGTCGAGCAGTGCAGCTGCTTGATTGGCAAGACAAGCATCGCTTTTGTGGGAGCTGTGGCGAGTTAAATGCCGTCTCTGACAGTGAGCATGCGCTAGCATGTGAAGCCTGTAAAATCAGTAATTATCCACGGATTTCCCCCTGCATTATTGTTTTGGTTACCCGCGGTGATCACTGCCTTCTAGCTCGCAATCCAAGTTGGCCTGCGGATAGATTTAGTGCACTAGCTGGATTTTTGGAAGCTGGCGAGACTGCTGAACAGGCTCTACACCGAGAAGTCTTTGAAGAGGTGGGCGTAGAGATTAATAATATTCGCTACTTTGGCAGTCAGTCTTGGCCCTATCCTGGGCAGTTGATGCTCGGTTTTATTGCTGATGCAGTGACAGATGAAATCACCATTGATGGAGTTGAAATCGCCGAAGCGGATTGGTTTCGGTATGACAATTTGCCAGGTATCATTGCACCTCCAACTATTATGTCTGGACGCCTTCTTCAACAGTATATTGACGAGGCTAGGTTGGCCTTCGGTTAGGTGTCCCTAGGAGCTATACTTTCGTTTCACCAACTACTTAATTATTGATTACTCTGGAGTGAGTTTTGGAACTTCTTTTTGAATATGGCCTGTTTCTAGCCAAGATAGCTACGTTTGTTTTTGCCTTTGCCCTAGTGGTGAGCATTGTTATGGCTGGCCGACAGAAAAATAATCAGGGTAATGAAAAGGGACACCTTGAAATAACACCGCTAAATGAACAATTTGAGCATATGCGCGAGTCTATGCTGCTCGCGACTATGGATGAGGCATTACAAAAGGCCGAGGAGAAGAAGCTAAATAAGGCTAAGAAAAAACAAGCAGCTCAGGCCAGAAAAGATGAAAAGAAAGCTTCTAAGCAGGGAGACCAAGGCGAGGCTGTAGCGGCTGATAAAAGTCGTGTTTTTGTACTTAATTTTGATGGTGATGTCAGTGCGTCGGCGGTAAGTCATCTCCGTGAAGAAGTGACGGCAATTCTGACTCAGGCCACGAGTAATGATGAGGTGCTTATCAAACTGGAGAGTTCCGGTGGTATGGTCCACAGTTATGGGCTGGCTAGTAGTCAGCTTGATCGTCTGCGTAAAAAGGGTATACCCCTGACCGCCTGTGTCGACGCAGTTGCTGCTAGCGGAGGCTATATGATGGCTTGCGTAGCCGACAAAATATTGGCCGCTCCCTTTGCCATAGTCGGCTCCATCGGCGTGGTTGCACAGATGCCTAATTTCAGCAAGGTGCTAAAGAAACATGATGTGGATTTTGAAATTCTCACTGCAGGTAAATACAAGCGTACCCTGACGATGTTTGGCGAAAATACTGATGAGGGACGAGAGAAATTTGTCGCGGAGCTTGAAGATACTCATGAATTATTCAAAAGTTATGTGTCCGAGCGTCGCCCCCAGATTGATATAGAAAAAATCGCCACCGGCGAAATATGGTACGGCAGTCAGGCCAAGGATTTGTCTCTAGTAGATGATGTGCAGACTAGTGATGAATACTTGGTGTCGCGTATTGCTGAAGCAGAGGTATTTGAGGTGTCATTTGTGCAGAAGAAAAAACTTCATCAGCGATTGGGTATAGCTGTGGAGGAGAGCGCGGATCGCTTGCTCCTCAAATGGTGGGCCCGTCTTACTCAGACTTCTAATAAGCAATTCTAGCTTTCGGTTACTTATGAGCAGTCACTCAGATGTCTTGCTTAACTTTGCCGGCGCCACTTTAGAGTTATTTTTTAGTCTCGCCGGAGGTTTCCACTGATCGCAATTGGGTTGGGGAAATTGAACACCACCACATAACTTGAGATCAGAAAAGTAACAATTGCTGCGGCCTGTATCAAATGCGAAGCATTATTTCCGATCAGCTGAGTGTTATAGGCTACATAGGCGATCAACAAGGAAAATTCGCTATTTTGTCCCAGTCTAAAACCAATATCCCAAGACAGACTTTGGCTTTCACTCTGGCCGCGGAGCAAGGCTTGGTATATGGTCGGCTTTAGCACAAGCATGGCAGCGGCCAATATAAGAGCAGGCAGGGCTATATTTGGAATTAGTGACAAATCAAATCCGCCACCAAGCGAGAAGAAAAACAGAATCAAAAAGAAGTCTCTGAGAGGCTTTAAATTAAGTGCGATATATTGCGCAATGGGGCTGGTCGCAATTGATATGCCCGCGATAAACGCGCCAATTTCTCTCGACAGCCCAACGTACTCTGCGGTCTCCGCGACTCCAAGGCACCAGCCAATAGCGAGTAAAAATACATATTCGCCAATTCGATCAAAGCGCGCAAACAATGGTTGGAGAATATAGCGTACCATCAGTACCGCACCCCCAATAATCAGAGGCAGGGCAATAATACTTTTACCGAAGGTAATTAAGCTGTCGCCGCCATCGAGGCCAGAGATGAGCATTAGCAGCACAAAAATGGCTAGAAAATCCTGCATTAAAAGCATGCCGATCATTAGCTCGCCCGAATGTTTATGGTGCAGAACAGTGGTGGGCAACAGTTTGATGCCTATGATGGTGCTAGAGAACATCATAGAGGTGCCAATAATTAGGCATTCAAGTAGGCTGTAGTTAAATAGATGGGCAACAGCAAATCCGACTGCAGCAAATAGCACAGAGCTGATTAGGGTGATATGGGTAACCTGGCGCAATACCCGACCGAGAGCCTGCGGCTGCATATCAAGGCCAAGTAGAAATAGTAAGAAAATAATGCCAATACTGGCAATTTCGCTAATCAGATCTACATCAGTGACCCATGCCAGACCGTGAGGCCCCATCACGGCACCCAGTAAGATATAGGCTACCAGTAATGGCTGCCGACCAAATAGTGCCAATGAGGCTACCACGGCTGACCCCGTGAAAATCAAAAAGAACAGCTGTATTAGGTGATGGTCCATAGCCTTAACTCTATCAGATTTTAAGCGCGTCTTTTAAATAATGGTTCGGGCTGATCAACCGCTACCTGATAGGCGTCTGAGAAATCACCTAAAGACTTACTTGCCTCGACAAGGTCTAACTCTGTCTCAAAAGCAAAGGCATTAAAGCCACAGCGTTGCATAGGAAATAGTTGATCACGAATTATCTGCCCAATAGCGCGTATTTCACCTGAATATCCATAGCGATCGCGGAGCAGGCGCGCTAATGAGAAACCTCGGCCATCAACAAACTTGGGGAAGTTTATAGCGATTAGTGGCAGGTCTAAAATAGTAGCGACAAAGGCTTCAATCTCCTCATTGCTATCTATCCAAACACCAACGGCGCCTGCATGGTTGGCCAAATTATGTCGCTGTGCCTGCCAACAGCTCACTGATATAAGTATATCCCCTTGGGGAAGATCATCTGTATCAGCACTGATTAACTGCCAGGTATTGTTGACGACAGCGCCGTCTTTAAGAAGCTGGTGCATAGACTCTCTCCTTGAATTTGTCCAGACCAATGCGCTGGTAGGTCTTTAAAAAACTCTCTTGCTCAAGGCGATTCTCAACATAAACATCGAGTAATGTTTCGATGCTGTCCACAACTGCATCGCGAGAAAGTGAGGGTCCTAGCACCTTGCCTAGAGCGGCATTTTTATCTGCACTGCCGCCGAGCTGAATTTGGTACCATTCCTCACCTTTTTTATCGACGCCGAGTATGCCTATATGACCAATATGATGATGACCACAGGCATTCATGCAGCCCGAGATATTTAGCTCGAGATCGCCTAGGTCATAGACATAGTCGAGATCATCAAACTTACGCTGAATGGCCTCAGCCACCGGGATTGATTTAGCATTAGCCAGAGAGCAGTAATCACCTCCCGGACAGCAAATCATGTCATTTATAGTGCCTATATTAGGTGTTGCTAGACCAGCGGGCCTGGCCGCTTGCCAGAGTTCAAAAAGGTCTGATTTCAGCACATCCGCCAGTACAATATTTTGGTTGTGGGTAGTGCGAACTTCGCCGAATGAATAGCGGTCGGCAAGATCTGCAATAGTATCTAATTGCCTATCAGTGACATCGCCGGGGGCGACGCCAGCTGGCTTCAATGAAAGAGTTACGCAGGCGTAGCCCTGTTGTTTTTGGGGTTTAACATTACGATCCAACCAGCGCGAGAATCCTTTGTGCTCTGCAGCTAGGGCGTTTACCTGTGTTTGCACTGCCTTATCATCGACTGCGCGATAGTCAGGTAGGGTAAAAAAGCCTTTGACCCTCTCAATTTCATGGCCATTCAGTGTGGCTGGACCATCTTTCAAATGCTGCCATTCGGCTTCTACTCGTTCAGCAAAAACCTCTGGAGTCCAGGCCCTGACCAGAATTTTGATCCGCGCCTTGTACTTGTTATCGCGATTGCCATAGCGGTTATAGACACGCAAGACAGCATCTAGATAGGTCAGCAGATGCTCCTTGGGCAAAAAGTCTCTGATCAACGAGGCAATAACTGGCGTTCTGCCCAGTCCGCCACCGACGAATATTCGAAAGCCGGTTTCGCCGGCTTCATTTACAATTAGCTGCACACCAATGTCATGGAGAAGGAAGGCAGCGCGATCCTGTTCCGAGCCACACACAGCTATTTTGAATTTGCGCGGCAAAAAAGCAAACTCTGGGTGCAGGGTAGACCACTGGCGAATAATTTCGCACCAGGGGCGAGGGTCTTCTATTTCGTCACTGGCAACGCCGGCGAACTGATCGGTGGTTGTATTGCGTATACAGTTGCCACTTGTTTGGATGGCATGCATCTGTACTTTGGCAAGTTCCGCCAAGATGTCGGGCACTTCCTCAAGCTGCGGCCAATTCAATTGAATATTTTGGCGAGTCGTAAAGTGCACATAACCCTTATCGAATTTACGGCTTATGTCGGCAATTTTGCGCACCTGCAGACTCGACATCAGTCCGTAGGGCACTGCAATACGTAGCATAGGGGCTAGGCGCTGGACATAGAGCCCATTTTGCAAGCGAAGGGGTAAGAATTCCTCCTCACTAATAGCCCCTGCAAGAAAGCGTTTGGTTTGGTCGCGATACTGGGCTACGCGCTCGTCAACAATTTTTTGATCGTATTGGTCGTATTGATACATGAAGGTCCGTTTTTGGGCACAGCTGAACTAGGGAGGCTATAATAGCGATAACGGTAACTATTTTAAACGGCTATTTATCTATATAGCTGTGCTTTTGTGGAATAACCAATAGGGTTGAAAGCGAGACAGAGCGGACATCAGTTGGTAGAATGCCCGCTTTTAAAAATACACACAGGATGGTAAAAATGAGCAAGCAAATTGACCCTAATACAGATGGTGATGCAACCGCTGATGCAATTGCAGTGGTAGCTATAATGGCGGTTGTTTTAGTCGCCATCGTCTACTGGTTATCAACCTTTTAAATTTAACTGCGAGATTATTGCATTATGTCTGATTCGACGACACAGATTCAGCTTGAAGGTAACCCCTCTCAGCGTGAGGTGGTTGAGCAGTATCTCCAGCGGATTCCCTCGGAGTCAATGATAGAGGAAGACCGTATCGCTGAACTGCAGGTAGAGATCAAGGCCCAGCTGATCGCAAAAAATGCAGTTATTATTGCCCATTATTACACTGATCCTTTGATTCAGGCCCTGGCAGAGGAAACTGGCGGTATAGTCTCTGACAGCCTCGAGATGGCGCGTTTTGGTAATAATCATCCAGCCCAGACACTGGTTGTTGCCGGTGTTAGATTTATGGGTGAGACCGCAAAAATCCTGACGCCAGAAAAGCGCGTGTTAATGCCAACGCTGGAGGCGACTTGTTCCTTGGATGTAGGCTGTCCCGCAGATGAGTTCTCCGCGTTTTGTGATGAACATCCTGATCGAACCGTGGTTGTCTATGCTAACACTTCGGCCGCGGTAAAGGCTCGCGCCGATTGGGTGGTGACCTCTAGTATTGCCGTTGATGTGATTGATTATCTCGATAGTCAGGGTGAAAAAATTCTCTGGGCACCGGACAAGTATCTCGGCGCCTATGTGCAGAAAAATACCGGCGCGGACATGTTGCTTTGGAATGGCAGTTGCATTGTTCATGAAGAGTTTAAAGCTAAGGGTGTTTTAGATCTGCAAAAGGTTTATCCAGAAGCTGCTGTGCTTGTTCATCCGGAGTCACCTGAGTCGGTTGTGGACATTGCCGACTGTGTAGGCTCAACTTCACAGTTAATTGCTGCGGCAGTCAAGCTACCTCAAAGACAGATGATTGTGGCCACTGACCAGGGCATTTTTTACAAGATGCAACAGGCAGTGCCAGATAAAGAACTTTTGATTGCACCCACAGGTGGAGCGGGGGCTAGCTGCCGAAGCTGCGCTAACTGCCCTTGGATGGGTATGAATAGTCTGGAGAATTTACTTAGCTGTCTGGAGAATGATAGCAATCAAGTGACTGTCGACCCCTTAATCGGCGAGCAGGCCATGGCGGCTCTTGGACGAATGATGAGTTTTAAGTCCTCCTGAGAACCAACCTGAGAACTGTATTGCATTGGGCTCTGCTCGGGTTCTAAAAGTCTTTTGGCAGCCTCTCACTTTTAGCTTGTCAGGGCTTTAAAATAATTGCGCTCTTAAAGGCTGTCACAGCAGTATTGAAGAACGGTTATTCAATCTTGCGACCAAGAGTTAATAGGTATAATTTGATCGCCTATTCTGAGCCTGATATTCCTAGGTGCATAATGTCCAGCTACTAAGGCTGCACTCTGAGATTTCCCACTAGACAGCTGTGCGTTGCCATTCTGCTATGCTGGCCAGTTACAGTTTTTCGAGACGATCTTCCATAGTGGCAATGTCTTTTAAACGTTGGCGAATAATGGCTGATCGTTTAAAGTCCACAGCGACCAGTTTTACTGCAAGGGTAAGCTGATCTCTGGCCTTGCCAAAGGCGCCGACCAAAATAAAGTACTCCGCCCGCGCCTGATGCACTCCAGATATATTGCCCGCTAGGCCGCGGACTTCTGCCAGCTGATACCAAATTGCAGGGTCCTCGGGACGCATCCTAGATAACTTACTGAAAACTTCTCCAGCTTCTTCGTAGCTGTGTCTCTGCCAAAGCGCTTCTGCTTTAAGCATCATGAGAGGGTAATTGTTAGGATTGATACGGATCAACTGGTCGAGCTTGGCAAGTGCATCATTATAATTTCCGCTGGCTATATCTAGCTCTATTTCCCCATGCCGAAAAGTGACCGAGTCCGGGTTCTCTTCAATAAGCTCGGTTAATAAGGCTCTAGCTTCAGCAAACTGATTAGATTCGATATAAGCCAGAGCTAATCCGTATTTAGCTGCATTCGGGTTTTGCGCATTATTGTCGAGCCTAGCTTGGAAGGTTTTAATGGCGTTTCGCGGATCTTTTTCCATGGCTACAATAGCGCGAGCCTGGATCAGGAAATACTCTGGATTGATTATATAGTGTCTCATAGCATCAGCCATGGCTCGACCTCGAGCATCAGAAATCCGCTTTTCAGTGATTGGGTGGCTCAATAAAAACTCGGGCAGTCGTGTGCCATTGTAACGAGTAGCCTTGAGCATGGTTTCAAACATACCTGCAACGGCTCCAGGGTCGCGAGATGCACGCTTCATAGTTTGCATACCCATGCGATCGGCTTCCTGCTCGTTTGAGCGACTGTAGCGCAACTGACCTTGCAGAGTCATCGCCTGGGTTGAGCTAATGGCCGCCATACCAGCATCGCCGCCAACTGTTGCAGCAATCACCAAGCTTGCAAGAAGTCCAGCCATACTAAAAATAGATGAAGCACGCTGCGCCTCTATACGACGGGCGAAATGCCGCTGACTAAGGTGAGCTAGCTCGTGGGCTAGTACGGATGTCATCTGGTCTTCATTTTCGGCAAAGGCAAAAACACCGGTGTGAAAGCCAACTACCCCGCCGGGAACCGCGAAGGCATTCATAGAAGGGTTTTTGACGATAATTAGCTCAAGTCGCGGGTCCTCAAGGTCACTATGAGTCGCCAAATTGTATAGTAGTTTCTCAAGGTATTGCTGCATTAGCGGGTCCTCGTGCCCACGCACGCGACTGCGAAAGCTTTTTAGCCACAGCCGACCGAGTTCGTATTCCTGCTGTTTGGAGACAATTCCCGAGGTGCTGTCACCAAGTAGCGGCAGTTCTATATCGGCAGAAAGCGAGGAGGTGCTGGGCAGTAATCCAAGTAAGCCAATAACAATTAGCGCAAACAGATACTGGAGGCCAAAGCATTTTATGGAAGTTGTTGTTTTCAAAACAGTACTTGACTACCTATAGTTGAGCATTACCTACCGAGGCTGTTACTTTAACGGATAACTGAGATTAGTACGATAGTTGAAATATGGGCTAGTTTCAGGTCAGATAACCACAGCGGCAGGGTCGCAATGAAATCCGCTGAGACGACCCCTAAAATTTAAAGGAATATGTATGAAGCAAGTGATTCAAAAATGGTTTGAGCAGTATTTTGGCAATGAAGAGGCAGTGTTACTTACAGTGATTCTGCTAGTATCACTGGTTGTCATGGCGACCCTGGGTACGGTTCTCGGGCCAGTGTTTACTGCCCTAATTTTGGCCTTTTTACTTCAGGGTCTGGTCAACACGTTGCGTCGCTACGGCCTATCACGGATTCTTGCAATCATGGCAACCTATCTACTTTTTGTGCTCGGTTTTATCGCCGTACTGGTGATCTTAATACCGATCGTTGGGCGCCAAACATCACTGCTATTGGGCGAATTGCCCAATATGGTTGGTAAGTTGAGAGAGCTTGCAGTTACCTGGCCAGACAAATACAGTGACTATATTACACCTGACCAATTTCAGATGATCTGGGGCCGAGTATCCGAGGAAATGGCGAATTTGGCTGAGCAAGTTTTATCGTTGTCTCTTAGCAGCTTTCCTGGATTGCTAGCTATTATGATCTACTTATTTCTTGTACCCTTACTTGTATTATTTATGCTCAAGGATAAGGATATACTCATAGGGTTTTTGAGTAATATGCTACCGAAGGAACGAACTGTTATGACCACTATTTGGTCTGAGATGGATATACAGTTCGCTAACTACGTGCGCGGTAAAGCCATTGAAATTTTAATTGTTGGTACAGTCGCTTTTGTCGCGTTTTTATTGCTGGGCCTTAATTACGCAGCTCTTTTAGCCCTGTTGGTAGGGCTGTCTGTACTCATCCCCTATATTGGTGCAACGGTGGTAACCATTCCAGTGTTGCTGGTCGGCTATGTGCAGTGGGGCTATTCTGGGGACTTTTTCTGGCTATTTATGGTCTATGGTCTAATTCAATTTCTTGATGGCAATGTGTTAGTGCCGTTGCTATTTTCCGAGGTGGTCAACCTACACCCTGTAGCGATTATTATCGCTGTGCTTTTCTTCGGTGGTATCTGGGGTTTTTGGGGGGTTTTTTTCGCTATACCTCTAGCGACATTGGTCAAGGCTATATATAACGCTTGGCCGCGCCATGGAGATACCCAAGTCAATAATGCTGAGCTTGATTCAGCGACTGAATAAAGACCTGGGTGTCTAAATAAATAATTTATAAGGGAGACATTAATGTTTAGGGACAAGCTGCTGAGCCTGCAATCCGTTGGTAATATCAATCGTAACTATTTTGGTTTGATAATGATTCTACTCGTGTTGCAGGGCTGTAGCTCCGCGGTTCCTCCAGACACTTCTGGGGCCATTGCTGAGCAAATTATAAAAAGCGCCAACGATCAACGGCAGTATCGTCATATAAAACTTGATAATCAGCTTGATGTTCTGCTGATTTCTGATCCTACAACAGACAAGGCTGCAGCATCCTTGGATGTGTATGTTGGCAGCTACCAAAACCCAACAGATCGTGAAGGCTTGGTTCATTTTCTTGAGCACATGCTGTTTTTGGGCACTAAAAGTTATCCTAATCCGGGTGATTATCAGACCTTTATCAGTGAGCATGGTGGCAGTCACAACGCGGGGACTGGGTTAGAGAACACAACCTACTTTTTTGACATAGATTTTAATTATCTGGAACAGGCGCTGGACCGCTTTGCACCGTTTTTTTCTACCCCTAATTTCGATGCGAAGTATGTCGACCGTGAGCGCAATGCAGTGGAGTCGGAATACCGACTAAAGATTAAAGACGATGGCCGTCGTCAATGGGATGTACTGCAAGAGCAAGTGGACGCCGTCCATCCCATGGCCAAGTTTACCGTTGGCAACCTAGAAACACTGGCCGATAGAGTTGATCGCCCAGTGCGTGATGACCTGATTGCTCTGTATAAAAAATATTATTCGGCTAACCTGATGAAACTCGTAGTGTTGGGTCGAGAGAATCTGGATGAACTCGAAGCCATGGTTAGGCCTCGCTTTACGCCTATTAAAAACAACAACACACAGGTGTCCGGGCACGCCGAACATTTTATTCAACCTGAAAGGTTGCCCCTCAGAATTAATATGGCACCACTGAAGGATCTTCGTGAGCTAAGTTTGACTTTTCAGTTGCCTAAGATGGCGGCTCACTGGCGTCAAAAGCCAGCAATGTATATTGCTGGGCTTATAGGCCATGAAGGCGAGGGGAGTCTACTGCAGTTGCTAAAAAACAAGGGCTGGGCTGAAGGTCTAAGTGCCGGAAGTGGCCTTGAGGACCGGGGTGGTAGCTTATTTTCTATTGATATTGCACTTACCCCAACCGGCTTTGAGCATCAGCAGAAGATAATTGAAATGGTATTTGCCTGGATTGCCCTCATTCGTGAAGAGGGTATTGAGAATTGGCGTTATCAAGAGCGCGCAAAAATGGCAGATATCGCCTTTCGGTTTCAAGAGAAGCAAAACCCTATGGGGTATGTATCTGGGCTGGCAGGGCGGATGCAGCATTACCCTGTGAGCGAGGTTCTCAGAGCTGGCTATCAAATGACTGATTACGATAACTCGTTAATCAAATGGCTTGCAGAGCAGCTAACTGCCGACAACTTATTTGTTATGGTGACAGCGCCAGAGGTGTATACAGATCAAGAAAGTCTTAGATATCAGGCGCGATTCTCAGTAGAGCCTGTAGACCCTAAAGTATTAGTACGCTGGCAAGAGCCAGCAAAGGTCGCTGGCTTAAAACTACCAAGCCCCAACCCCTATATACCGACAAACTTAGATCTCCTCCCGGATTCCGGAAATAACAAGCCAGATCTGCTAGTTGACCTTGACGGGGTGAGGGCATGGCAACTACTTGATACTGGCTTTGGTGTTCCCAAGGCAAACATTATTACCCAGCTAGTTAGTGATAAAACCTCGGCGATTGAGGGTTTTACTGCGGCGCAATTATATTTGGATGTGATTAAGGATCAACTCGGACCACAGGTTTATCCTGCCTCAGAGGCAGGGCTCAGCTTTTCTTTAACTGCGAACAGTCGCGGTATTTCTGTGGTTGTGGCCGGGTACTCAGACAAGCAGTCAGTGCTACTAGGCGATATTCTTAGTGCCCTTACTAAGCCTAAATGGGACCAGCAACGTTTTGACCGGCTCAAGCAGACACGGCTGCGGCAGATGGCAAACTTCCAGCGTGAGTACCCTTTTCGGCAGGTTATAGCTGGCCTATATTCAATCATTAACGTCAGTTGGACGCCGCTCGAACAACGGCCGGTACTAGAGCAGATCAGCTTGTCGGATTTACAGCGTTTCTCCAGGGAGCTAATGGCGCAAATGTCTGTTGAGATGCTGGTAAGTGGCAACCAGACTGCAATGGATGCCCAGGAACTAATTGCTCAGGTTACCAATGTTGTAGCGCTCAAGGAATTCTCTGCGCCAATTAGTATTGCCAAATTAGGGCAGACAACGATCGAGACTCAGATCCCTATTGACCATGCTGACTCAGTTGTAACCCTATACCTGCAGGGGGATGAGGATAGTTTAGACGAACGTGCGAGAGTGCTTTTGCTAGCGGAAATGCTGTCGTCACCATTTTACAATAATTTGCGCACCGAGAAGCAATTGGGGTATGTGGTTTCGGCCTTTGCCAGTAACCATATGCGAGTGCCCGGGTTGACTATGTTGGTTCAATCTCCGGTAGCTGATGAGGCACGCTTAAAGCAAGAGTTTGAGCAATTCATAACTGGTTACGGCGACAAGGTGAGCACCCTCACCGAGGCTGATGTTGCTCGTTACAGAGCTTCGGTGTTGAGTAATCTAGAAGAGAGGCCAAAGAATCTGGTTGAGCTGAATAGCCGCTTTATGGAATCTGTGAGTCTTGGTTATCGCCAGTTTGATTTTCGTGAGCGTTTAGGTAGATCTGTCAATGCAGTTACAGTTCAAGCTTTGCAGGATGCGTACACTCGACTACTGGTCGACAAACCCAGAGCACTGTGGGTTCGGACTGCTGACGTCAGTGCCGATAATACTGTGGTTGAGTTGCGTAAAACGAGCCAAGTTTATGAGTATGATTTCTAATATAGAGGCATTAATTGACTTTATTGTAGTTAAACTAACTTGTAGAAAAAGTTAAAAAATCGTTTAAAAACAGTGATCTTATCCATTTATAGGCGTTTATTTCTCGTTATGGATGCTGTGTTATTCTCCCCTATATTGGTTGATTTTGTAGTTTAACTACATTAAAATCGCGCTCATTCAATAGGTTGCCTTTTGGGTGTGAGTGCAAGCACCCAGTAACCATATAGTTAACTAACTTTACGGGTGCCCCATGTCGCAGGATTTAGACCCCACTGAAACTAAAGAATGGCTAGATGCCTTTGATTCAATCTGTCGTGCTCAAGGAGATGATAGAGCCAATTATATTCTAAGCCAGTTGCAAGAACATGCAGCTGAGACGGGCATTCAGTTACCTCAGTCGGTTACTACCCCCTTTCGTAACACTATTCCGGTCAGTAGAGAGAAAGCCATGCCCGGTGATTTGTTCATGGAACGTCGTATTCGTTCGTTAGTGCGTTGGAATGCGCTGGCTATGGTTATGAGAGCAAATAAGCAAAGTGAGGGTATTGGCGGACACATCGCCAGTTTTTCTTCAGCTGCGACGCTCTACGATATAGGTTTTAATTATTTTTTCCGTGGCAACGATGGCGATAATCTGGGTGATCTAGTGTTCTTCCAAGGCCACAGTGCACCGGGTATGTACGCACGTTCATTTCTTGAGGGTCGACTAAGTGAGGAGCAGCTGGATAAATTTCGTCGCGAAGTCGATGGAACCGGCCTGTCTTCATATCCGCACCCCTGGTTAATGCCGGACTATTGGCAGTTCCCTACTGTATCAATGGGGCTTGGTCCTATTCAGGCTATTTATCAGGCTCACATAATGCGCTATTTGTCGGCACGAGGCATGGTTGCTCGTGGCGATAGAAAGGTCTGGGCATTTTTAGGTGACGGCGAATGTGACGAGCCAGAGAGCTTGGGTGCGATTTCGCTAGCCGGTCGCGAGGGTCTGGAAAACCTTATCTTCGTGATTAACTGTAATCTTCAGCGACTCGATGGCCCAGTGCGTGGTAATGGCAAAATTATGCAGGAACTCGAGGGGGCTTTCCGCGGAGCTGGTTGGAATGTTATCAAGGTTGTATGGGGTCGTCATTGGGATGCACTGCTTGAAAAAGATAAAAGCGGTATGCTCATTAAACGCATGAATGAAGTCTGTGACGGCGAATTACAGAATTATAAATACAACGGCGGTGGTTATACTCGCGAGCATTTCTTTGGTAAGTATCCAGAGCTGCTTGAGCTGGTAAAAGATATGACCGACGAGCAGATTATGGCGCTCAACCGCGGTGGTCATGATCCCTATAAGGTCTATGCTGCTTATTCTGAAGCTGTCGCCAGTAAAGGCAAGCCAACCGTAATTCTTGCTCATACGGTTAAGGGTTATGGTCTTGGCGAGGATCAATCTGCTAACGACACCCATTCGGTCAAAAAGCTGGATATGGATAACCTGCGTAAATTCCGTGACCGCTTTGGTCTCCCCATATCGGACGATGAGCTTGGTGATGTTCCCTACTATCGTCCGGCGGAAGATAGCCCAGAACTCACTTACATGAAACGTCGCAGAGATGCATTAGGCGGACCATTACCAGCGCGAAAGCATCATTTCGAACCCATGATAGCACCGCCTCTGAGCGCCTTTAAAAAGCAGTTGGAGAGCAGTGGTAAGCGAGAGATTTCTACTACCATGGCTTTTGTTCGAGTGCTGTCGACTCTCGTTAAAGATAAAAATATTGGCCAGTCAGTGGTACCAATTGTTCCTGACGAGGCTCGTACATTTGGTATGGAAGGTATGTTCCGTCAGTTGGGGATCTATACCTCTGCTGGCCAACAGTATGTGCCCCATGACCATCAGCAAATTATGTATTACAAAGAAGATAAAAAGGGCGTTATTCTCGAAGAGGGTATTAACGAGGCTGGCGCTATGTCCGCTTGGTTGGCTCTGGCCACCGCCTACAGTACCAGTGCCTGCCCAATGATTCCGTTTTACGTTTTTTACTCTATGTTTGGTTTTCAGCGTATTGGCGATTTGGCTTGGGCCTCTGGCGATAGCCAGGCGCGAGGCTTTTTGATTGGTGCAACTGCTGGCCGAACCACCCTCAATGGTGAAGGGTTGCAGCACCAAGATGGCCACAGTCTGATTCTTGCCAATACCATTCCTAATTGTAAGAGCTACGATGCGGCCTATAGTTATGAGCTGGCGGTGATTATTCAAGACGGTATCAAGCGTATGTTTGAAGATAAAGAAAACTGCTTCTACTACCTTACCACTATGAACGAAAACTATGTTCAGCCAGAACTTCCTGAGGGCGCAGAAGAGGGCATTATCAAAGGGATGTATAGGCTGCCGGCGACGGCTAGTAAGGCGGCTTCAAAAGCTCCCAGTGTGACTTTGATGGGGGCGGGCACTATTCTTAATGAAGTCATAGCGGCGGCTGAAATTCTTCATCGGGACTACCAGGTAAATACTGATATATGGAGTCTGACCAGTGTCAATGAGCTGGTGCGCGAGGGGCAGGCTGTCGACCGTTGGAATCTATTACATCCGACCAAAAAGCCCAAACAGTCTTATATTGCGGAACAATTGGCAGGTAGCAGCGCTCCAGTTGTGGTCGCAACTGATTATATGAAAAACTATGCGGAGCAGATGCGTAGTTATATAGTCAGTCCTATGACTGTGCTTGGCACCGATGGGTTTGGTCGAAGTGACAGCCGTGCGGCACTGCGTCATTTCTTTGAAGTAGACCGCTATTTTATTGCAGTGGCGGCACTTAAAGCTTTGGCCGATCAGGGAGAAATTAAAGCCTCCGTGGTCGCTGGTGCTATTGAGGCCTTCGGGATAGATCCGGAAAAGGCGAACCCGCTATACCTGTGAGCTAGGTCTTTTTTAGATAGTAGGTAAAGTATTGGTTTAAGTAACTACAATAAGGATAAAAAGTGGCAATACAAATCGTAACAGTACCAGATCTTGGTGGTGCAGAGAGTGTCGATGTTATTGAGTTAAATGTGACCCCAGGTGATGCAGTAGAACTGGAGGACTCCCTGTTAGTCTTGGAATCTGACAAGGCTACAATGGACGTGCCTAGCCCTTACGCAGGCACCCTTGTGAAGTATCTTGTAGCAGACGGCGATACGGTAAAAGTTGGTGATAGCATTGTCGAGTTAGAGATCACACATGAGGTTGCGGAGTCTGCAGACCCCGAGGCCGAGTCAGAGGTTGAGGCTAAAAAGGAGGTTGAACCTGTTGCTCAGATAGCAGAGTCGGCTGTTGCTACCCAATCAGAAGCATCATTTGAACAGCTTATTGTGGTGCCAGACATCGGCAGTGATGAGGAAATTGATGTCATTGAGATTTCTGTCGCCATTGGTGATCAGATCGAAGAGGGCGATACATTAATTGTGCTCGAGTCGGACAAGGCAACGATGGATGTGCCATCCTCCCACTCCGGCACAGTGATCAATATTCTTGCTGCAGAGGGTGATAAATTAAGTACCGGTGGCCAGGTGGCGATTTTACAGGTAGCTGGTGCTGCGATCGGCAGGGACACCGCATCTGAAATCAACGAACCTGTGGTGCTAGAATCTGCTGTTGCTCCAGCTCCAACAGAGGTACTCTCTGAAGTTACTGCTACTGACGCGGAGCCAGCTGTCAATGTTACTGCGACCTCTGCTATTGACACGGAGAGTTCAGATACAAATACTATCTATGCAGGGCCGGCTGTGCGTATGTTGGCTAGAGAGCTGGGCGTTGATCTAGCTAATGTCGCTGGTACTGGACCCCGCGGTCGCATTCAAAAAGACGATGTCAATGAGTATGTAAAGAAGGCGTTAAATCATTCGTCCAGTAGTTCGGGCTCTATGGCCTCCGGGTCAGGTATTCCAGCTGTGCCGGCCATCGATTTTAGTCAGTTTGGTGACATTGAGTCAGTCAAATTGAGCAAGATTCAAAAGCTAACCGCCAATAATATGCAGCGTAATTGGCTCAATGTTCCTCATGTAACCCAGTTCGATGATGCCGACATTACCGAGCTTGAAGACTTCCGCAAGTCGCTTAAAGCTGAGAGTGAAAAGCGTGGCATTCGAGTGACGCCAGTGGCTTTTTTGGTCAAGGCTATTGCGGCATCGCTCTATGCTAATCCCGAGTTTAATCGCTCACTAGTTGGAGATGGCGAACACTATATCCAAAAACACTACATTAATATTGGTATGGCGGTAGACACGCCGCGAGGTTTAGTTGTCCCAGTAATTAAGGATGCTAACGAAAAAGGTATCTGGGAAATATCTGAGGATATCATGGCTCTTGCTAGTCTGGCGCGTGACGGTAAGCTAAAGCCCGCGGACATGCAGGGAGGCTGTTTTACCCTCTCTAGTCTGGGCGCTATAGGTGGCACTGGCTTTACGCCGATCGTTAATTCGCCTGAGGTGGGTATTTTGGGTGTTTCAAAATCTCAAATAAAACCAGTATGGAACGGCAGCGATTTCGCGCCGCGGCTCATGCTGCCTCTGTGCTTATCCTATGACCATAGAGTGATTAATGGCGGTGATGCAGGTCGCTTTATGACTCATTTAGTCAAACTACTCGGCGATATACGGTATCTAGCGTTATAGTGCTCAGTAGTAACATAGCTCTAGGTTGAGGTAATAATATGGGTCTCCAGTATTTACACAGTATGGTTCGAGTAACGAACCTTGAGAAATCACTGGCTTTCTACTGTGATGGGTTGGGTCTTGTTGAGGTATTTAGAAAAGAGAGTGAGTCAGGGCGCTTTACCCTGATATTTCTAGCTGCGGCAGACGATCTAGAGGCTGCGCAAAACGATAGCGCTCCGATGATTGAATTGACCTATAACTGGGACCCAGAACAGTACGATGGCGGCCGCAACTTCGGCCATCTGGCCTACAGGGTGGATAATATCTATGCCGTTTGTGAACAACTGGTGAAGGCGGGCGTAGAAATTAATCGGCCGCCAAGAGATGGCCATATGGCATTTGTTCGTTCGCCGGACAACATTTCCATAGAACTATTGCAGCAGGGTAAAGCCCTGCCGGTCATGGAGCCCTGGGCTTCTATGCCAAATATTGGTGCTTGGTAGTTCCTCTACTGAGCCTTTTTAAAAGGTAGTAGGGCCTCTGCTTGCTGGATATGATCGGCAATTGCTCGTTGCTCTCGGCCTAAAAACTCGGCAATGGCATCCCTGAACTGTGGGTGTCTTATCCAGTGTAATGAATGAGTCTCAATAGGCTCAAAACCACGCATCAACTTATGCTCTCCTTGAGCGCCTGCATCATAACGCTGCAACCCTCTCTCGATCGCAAACTCTATGCCGCGATAATAACATAGCTCAAAATGTAGATAGGAAAATTCAGCAACACTACCCCAGTAGCGTCCATACAATGTTTCACTATCAAAAAAGTAGAGTGCGCAGGCAATCGCACGCCCATCTTGACTGGCCACGGCCATTGCGATTTGCTCGGGCATTGAGTTGCTAATCCCGTTAAAAAAAGACCGAGTTAAATACCCTCTAGTTCCATTGCGCTTAGCGTAGGTGCGTTCATAGAGCTGATAAAATAGTGCCCATATAGACTCGTCGATCTCAGCACCGACAAGTACATCGACAGAGATATTTTGCCGACTGATTTCTGCCCTTTCTTTGCGTACCATTTTTCGCTTGCGGGAGTTCATGCGTGCCAGAAAGTCATCAAAACTGTTATAGCCATGATTGTACCAATGGTATTGCACGCCACTTCTTTGCAAAAGTCTTGGGTCCGCAAACAACTCTAATTCACGGGCCTGTGGAAAAAGCATATGCCAGCTAGAGGCTTGGGTCTCATCGGCAACACTAAGAACCTCATCAAAGAGTTGCATGCAATGAGTTTGGTCGAGCTGTTGGATACCACGAATGCGAGGGCCAGTTGAGGGTGTAAAGGGAATAGCGGTCACTAATTTGGGGAAATACTCAAGGCCATTTTCATGGTAGGCATTGGCCCATGAGTGATCAAAAACATACTCTCCCATAGAGTGATCTTTCAGATACAGGGGCATAAAGCCCGCTTGGTCGGCATCGTTAAGAGCCAGATGAATAGGCTGCCAGCCAGACTGCTGCGAGGCACTTTTACTCGTTTCCAGCGCTTGCAGAAACTCTGACCGCATAAATGGGTAGGAAAGATATTTCGGTTGAGACATTAAACGGCCTGATTATTTTAGTTGCTGCCTGCTATTTGCTACAGCATAGCATTGGCGGGGATTTATGTCCTGAACAAAGCTTACTAGAGCAGGGGCATTACTGTATCATTGCCGTTGACATTTTGGCGCCTGCCACTCACCTAAAGTATGGAGACAACAGCATGATTATTAAGCCTCGCGTTCGCGGCTTTATGTGTATTACCACGCATCCAACTGGTTGCGAGATCAATGTTAAGAACCAAATTGATTATATTAAAGCTCAAGGCCCTATAGATGCTCCTAAGCGGGTACTTGTTATTGGATCATCCACTGGTTATGGCCTGGCAGCCCGTATCACAGCTGCATTTGGTGGCAATGCCTCTACACTGGGGGTATTTTTCGAGAAACCGGGTACCGAGACAAAGCCCGGCACTGCCGGCTGGTATAACAGCGCCGCATTTCACAAATTTGCCGAGCAAGATGGCCTTTATGCAAAAAGCCTCAATGGCGATGCTTTTTCTGATGATGTAAAGCAGCGCACTATAGATACAATTAAAAAAGATTTAGGTCAGGTTGATCTAGTGGTCTATAGCCTCGCATCACCTCGGCGCCAGCATCCAAAAACTGGTGAACTTTTTAACTCTACACTTAAACCAGTGGGCAAAGATATCACCATGCGCGGTATTAACACCGACAAAGAAACTATTCAGGAATTTAGTCTTCCTGAGGCCAGTAATCAGGAGATTGCTGACACAGTTGCCGTCATGGGTGGTGAAGATTGGCAGATGTGGATAGACGCTCTAGATGAAGCTGGGGTATTAGCTGAGGGCGCTAAAACCACAGCCTTTACATACATTGGAGAGAGGATTACTTGGGATCTATATTGGGATGGCACCATTGGTCAGGCCAAAAAAGACTTAGACACAAAGGTGCTGGCTATTCGTGACAAACTGGCGACTTCAGGCGGTGATGCGAGAGTGTCGGTACTTAAGGCGGTGGTTACTCAGGCCAGTTCTGCAATTCCCATTATGCCGCTTTATTTGGCAATGCTATTCAAAGAAATGAAACTTGACGGTAGTCACGAAGGCTGTATTGAGCAACTTTATAGGCTGTTTACGGAATGTCTGTACAACGACACTCCAAGGAAAGATGAAGAGGGACGGTTGCGTGTAGATGAGCTAGAGATGCGTCCAGAGATTCAGGCCAAGGTTGCCGAAGCATGGGCCAATATCAGTACTGAGAACCTCCATCAAACAACAGATTTTGTCGGTTATAAACAGGAGTTTTTACGCCTGTTTGGATTTGATGTCGAGGGTGTGGATTATCAGGCTGATGTCAATCCAGAAGTTGCTATTAATAATTTGATCTAGGGTTTAGCAACATGAGCTCCAAAGGTACTCAGTTTAAATCTACATTGCTCCACCCACGTCACTGGCTAGTTTGGTTGGGCTTTGGTTTATGGCGGGCTATAACTATGCTGCCATATCCAATTTTGCTAGCGATGGGATCGGGCCTGGGTCTGCTGGTATACAGATTTCCCAGTCGCCGCAAGACTATAGCAAAACGCAATATTGAGCTGTGCTTCCCCAACCAGAGCGCGGCGGAAAATAAGGCTATGCTCAGAGCTAATTTTATCAGTATCGGCATGGCTGTGATGGAGGTCGGTATTGCTTGGTGGTGGTCGAAAAAACGTTTCGCTAAGCTTCTGCATTTTGAGGGGCTTGAAAATCTTAGCGCCATAAAAGATCGCGGAGTGATGTTACTGGGTATCCATTACACTACCTTGGAGATAGGTACGGCCGGTATTTCGTCGGTATTCCAAATGGACGGCATGTACCGTGCCCATGGCAATCCAGTATATGACTTTTTGCAGGCCCGCGGGCGACTTAAGCAGGGTCTAGGTGAGGGTATGGTATTTGAACGCAGAGATGTGCGTGGAACTATGAAGGCATTGAAAAATGGTCGGTCCCTCTGGTACGGACCAGATCAGGACTATGGTCTTGGCCAAGGGCTCTTCGTGCCATTTTTTGGTATTCAAGCGGCAACCGTATATGCCACTGCGCGCTTTGCAGAAAAAACTGGCGCGGCAGTAGTGCCATTTAGCCATGTCAGATTGCCCGGTGCCCAAGGCTACAAGATTACTGTCTATCCAGCACTTGAGGACTTCCCTGTAGGAGATGATTTTGTTGATACCAGTAGAATCAACAAGCTGATTGAAGACTTGGTTCTGCTGCAACCAGACCAATATCTGTGGGTCCATAGACGGTTTAAAAATCGCCCTGAGGGTGAGGCGGATCTCTACAATCTGCCAGCGCGAAAGAAAAGACGACGCAAAGCCGCCTGAGACTAAGGTTTCACTTGTGCCGCCAAGAGCCCATCAGTACCATTGGCCGTCTCTGTTATAAACGGCAAAAAGGTAGCTGCACACAGTAACTACTTATGGATCTTTTGATCGCCAACATTGATGATGAATAACGTGCTGGCAAGGCTTAGTAAGTACAGGCTTAGCAATAAAACTTTAGCGAGAATAAGCAAAGGTAGGGAAGTAGTTAAATGATGATTACTGGAAGTATTGTTGCACTGGTTACGCCAATGCATACCGAGTCGCTTGAGGTAGACTGGGAAGCCCTAAGCGGCCTTGTCGAATGGCATATAGCTCAGGGTACCGATAGCATTGTTGCCGTGGGTACTACTGGGGAATCAGCAACCCTCAGTGTGTCTGAGCACAGTGCAGTTATTAGAGCTGTGGTAAAGCAGGCTGCCGGACGCATTCCTGTCATTGCAGGTACTGGGGCTAACAGTACTCGAGAAGCAATCGTGCTGACTAAAGCGGCCAAAGAAGCTGGTGCAGATGCCTGCCTATTAGTTACACCCTATTACAACAAACCAACCCAAGAAGGGCTATATCTGCATCACAGGGCTATTGCAGAAGCAGTGGCTATCGACCAAATCCTATACAATGTTCCGGGCCGCACAGCCTGTGATATGCACTTGGAAACGGTGCTAAAACTCAGTGCGATCGATAACATTGTAGGAATCAAAGATGCCACTGGTGATTTAGGACGAGCAGAGCAGCTTATTGCTCGATGTCCAATTGATTTTGCAGTTTATTCCGGAGATGACCACACCGCATGCGGCTTGATGTTACTTGGCGGCAAGGGTGATATATCAGTGACAGCAAACGTAGCTCCAAAGTTGATGTCTGAAATGTGTGCTGCGGCATTACAGGGGGACACTGCCAGTGCGCAGGCCTTAGATAGAAAATTGTTGGCTGTGCATGATGCGATGTTTGTAGAGGCTAATCCAATTCCTGTTAAGTTTGCTGTAAGCCAGCTTGGATTGATGGATAATTCCCTTCGACTGCCCATGACCACGCTTTCGGAGCATTATAGGGAGCAGGTGATTACTGCTCTTAAAGATACAGCGCTAATTTAATCGGGTTAATTGAAAGACTATTTGTATTGACTAAGCGCCACTTCAAGGCGCACAGAGGGGCTACAAAAATAATGAAACAGATTCTTAGTGGTATTGCCATTGTTCTTATTTTAAACCTGTCGGGTTGCGGCTGGTTGGGGTTACGTGATCGCTCTAATGATTACCTGCTGGCTGAAGAGACGCAACCCACAGTGGTGCCCGCAGATCTAGACGGGGCAATTTTGGGACAAATTTATCCTATACCTGCGATACCCCTAGATGCCGTTGAACTGGTCGCCTATGAAGTGCCGCGCCCGCAACCGGCATCAGTAAACACCTTCGAACAACTGGTTAAGATCCAGGCTATTGATGGCAAGCGCTGGATTCTTATTAACATCTCACCGAGCGAAGTATGGCCACGTGTCCGCAATATTCTCAATCGCAGCGGCATTCCGACTGCCAAGGCTGAGGGTTCATCCGGAATTATTGAGACCGTATGGGTTAATTTTTCCTCGGATGAAGAGAATACGCATCGTTTTCGCTTTGCTATAGCGCCAGGCGTGCAAATCGATAGCACCGAGATTTCGGTATTGCATCAGCAGGGAGTTAAAGGAGCAGGTGAGGGTGTGGAATGGCCTCAGCAATCCAATAGTGATACTCGCGAATCAGATATGCTCAACCTAGTCGCTAATGACTTGGCGTCCACTACAGAATATGCCAGTGTTTCATTGCTGGCACAGGATATAGGCGGTGCGGCCAAGGTGGAATTAGTGACCCCCGAAGTAGCCGATCCCTATATTTCGGTTAAGCTCAGTTTTGATCGCACCTGGGCTTCTATAACCTACTCAGCCGACCGCGGCGGCTTCGTTATCGTTGATAAAAATCGTACTGATGGCGTAATCTATGTAAATTATAGCTCTGAATCTAGCGATGAAGAGGGCTTCTTCAAGCGCTGGTTTGGTGGTGGTGCAGGTGAGGACATCCTCAACGTTAACTATCATATATTACTAGAAACTGTGGGTAGTGATGTTGAGGTACGTGTCATCGGCCCTGATGGTGAGGGTCTTAACAAAGCCCAATCACTGCGTCTGCTAAAGGTATTACGTGGCAATATGTCCTAGGTTTGTATCTCTGTGCGATTTGCATCCTTAGGTAGCGGTAGTAAGGGTAATGCCACTTTGATTGAGTGGCGTGATACCTGTGTAATGGTCGACTGTGGCTTCTCAATAAAAGAGACTACAGCGCGCATGGCTAAGCTAGATAAGCGTCCTCAAGACCTAGCCGCCATTTTGGTGACCCATGAACACAGCGATCATTGGAAAGGGGTAATGCCTCTAGCTAATAAGTTTGGGATCAAGGTTTATTTAACCGCAGGTTGCTTGAAAAGTCGTGATCTGAAGAATCCAGTCACAGACTTCCATATTATCGACAGTCACATAGAGTTTCAGGTGGGTGACCTAAGGGTGACACCAGTCCCTGTGCCCCACGATGCCAGAGAGCCTGTTCAGTATCTGTTTAATAGCACTGAACACAAGCTTGGTGTGCTAACAGATCTTGGCTCATTAACAGCCCATGTCAACGCTCAATACGACCGCTGTGATGGCTTGCTTATAGAAGCTAATCACGATCTAGATATGCTCGCTACTGGACCCTATCCAGCCTTCTTGAAAGAACGAGTTGGCGGTCAGTGGGGGCACCTAAATAATCATCAGACAGCAAGCTTACTAAAAGCGGTTGACCAAAGTCGTCTTCAGCATCTAGTTGTTGGGCATATAAGCGATAAAAACAATAGTCTCGAGAAGGTTCGCTATGAGATCGAGCAGGCCTACAAAGGTAAGGGCAATCTCCACTACGCCTGTCAGCAAGAGGGGTTTGACTGGCTACAGCTAGTTTAGCGTAATTCACGCCAAGTTCTGGCAGTTTATCCTGTATTTTCTAAGCATGTTTTTTTCTGCATGGCAATCCCCAATTATAAATAAACTTGTTTTATTGACAGCTTTTTCCACAGATAGGGCTTATATCTATAAATTAACTTAGAAAGTTGCTCTAAGTCATTGATTTTAAGTAGGCATCTTTATAACTAGTTGATTTTATTAGCTTTTTTTAACTGTACAAAAAATGATCAATTTAACAAAGAAGCCCGCTTTTTGGGGCTTATGGCGGGTTGCGCAGTGGGTAATCCACAAAGTTATCCACAGCTTATGTGGATATGTTATTGCACCAATATGGCGCTAGCTGAGCCTAAACAGAGTATACCCAAAAGTTAGATACAGGTTTTAGGCCTTAGTAGATCCGCAGTTAATAATTCTTCTAAACTAAGTAAATCCTTACAGGGAAGAGCAGGATTTTCGCGGAGGTCTAGTCGCTTTAAGCTACCCAAAAACATCAAAGGTTTGATGTCTGTCAGCTGATTATTGAACAGATTAATAGTTTCAAGTTTGGAGAATCGTTTTAATCCGCTCAAATTAGTAATGCCGGCATAGGAGCAGTTCAGTTGTAGGAGATCTTCGCCATGTTCTATGCGCTGATCACTAATTGCCTGAGCGACGCAATTACGTAAATTAGGATCGGCAATTTGGTAATTGGTAAACAGGCTGGGTGGGGTGTAAATTTGGCGCTCATTGAAGGTAACTTGGTAGCGATCGCATGAGACGACTGTCAGTAGTGTAATAAGCCACAGTAAGATTTTCATATACTAGCTCTCTCCCTAGTCAGTCCGACAATTATATGGGTTAAAATACAGCAATGCCTACTATTAAAATATTATGTTCAGATTCTGCTTTTCAGCTCCAGGCTGAGTCATTGGCGAGCAGGCTTAATTTGCCTCTGCTCGATTCTCTTGAGAATGAGCTTAATTGTGGCCACACCAAAGTAGCGGATTATTTTCTAGAGTATGCCAGTAATGGTCTCAGTCTGAGATCTACAATACGTGGTGATCACGGCCCCATTCGGTGCGATTTTACCAGTGGAGCAAATACCCATAGGCGCAAGTATGGTGGCGGCAATGGCCAGGCTATAGCTAAGGCTATAGGCGTATCGGGAAAATTTATCCCCAAGGTGCTAGACCTAACCGCAGGCATGGGCGGTGATAGTTTTGTACTGGCGACTCTGGGCTGTCAGATGCTTCTTCTGGAGCGTAATATCATAGTTCACAGTCTGCTTGATGATGGCTTGCAGCGTGCCGATGTAGCTGGCACCGCAGATAGTGAACTAGCCGCCATTATTGGACGAATTGAGCTCTTGCAGGCTGATGCCATAGCCTACTTAAGTGGGTTGCCGCCAGAACCGTGCAGCGATATTATTTATTTGGATCCGATGTTTCCTGAGCGCAAAAAAAGCGCTAAGGTTAAAAAAGAAATGCAGGCTTTCCATGGTATTGTCGGTGCTGACCAAGATGCCTCAGAATTGCTTGACTTGGCGCTCTCTCGGGCGCGCTATCGGGTGGTGGTCAAGCGTTCAGGCGCCGCGGGATTTCTTTGCGACAGGGCACCGAGCTATAGCTTAGAGGGTAAGTCGACGCGCTTTGATGTCTACGCTCGCCAAAAACTGCCTAGCTGAGTGCTACTTGCGCATGGCAATATAGTTGCCGCCAGCTGCGAGGGTAAAGCCGATTATGGACAGCAGGGTCCACTGATAGTCTTCAAAAATTGTGGAGAGAATAATAGCCACGAAGGGTATCAATAGTCCGCTATAACTGGCCTTTTCTGGGCCGATTAGAACTAGCAGTTTAATATAGGCGCCAAACGCCAAGATCGTACCGAAGGTTGCTAGGTAGAGCAGCGATGCGGAGTATTCAAAGCTGTTTTCATAGGTAAACCTAGTGCCAGTCAGCAGAGCAATAATTAGCAGGGCGCAGGTTCCGTAAAGAGTTCCCCAAGCATTGATGACCCATACTGACATGCCAGTAGAACCATTCCTTGTGGCGACCATATTGCCCAACGATGCGGTGAATACTGCGGCCAGCGCGAATAATGCACCTTTGATTGCGCCAACATTAGACTCGAATTTGGTCAACTCGGGGTAAAACAATAGGCAAATACCAGCGAGCCCAATAGTACCGCCTACAATTGTTTTTATATCTGTGGGGCGTTTTAGAAATATCCGCGCATTGATAACATTAAAGAAAACGATGAGCGAAAATAGCACAGCAATAATGCCACTTGGCAGATAGGTCTCTGACCAGTAAATCATCCAATAATTTATGCCGAATAGGGTAATACCCTGAGCAATTAGAAATCTATGATTATTTGGCGCTAGTCGCAGTGGAATACTGCGCAATTTGCACCATGCAAACAAAATTATTGAAGCCAGTGCCATGCGGTAGATTACTGACGCTAGTGGATCCACAGAGCCTAGTTGAAAGGTGATAGCTATCCAAGTTGAACCCCATATCAGTACCGTAGATGCATAGAGAAACAGACTTGTTCGGTTCACTGGATGAATAATTTGGTTAGCAGAGTCTGGTAGATATCAGTAAGGGTATCTAAATCGGCGATATTTACATTTTCGTCAACCTGATGAATGGTTGCATTAACTGGGCCGAGTTCAACAACCTGAGTGCCCATAGGTGCGATAAAGCGCCCATCTGATGTGCCCCCCGCGGTCGACAGCTCGGTCTCCAGTCCAGTAACTGCTCGAATACTATCAACAGCCGCTTCCACTAGGTCGCCCTCGGCGGTAAGAAATGCCTGTCCGTTTAATGTCCAGGACATGTCGTAATCCAGCCCATGTTTATCAAGAATTGCCTCGGTCCGCTGGCGTAGTATTTGCTCGGTAACCTCGGTTGAAAAACGGAAGTTAAATACAATCTCTAGCTCACCGGGAATGACATTAGTGACACCAGTGCCCGCATGAATATTTGAGATCTGAAAGCTTGTAGCGGGAAAAAATTGATTGCCCTGATCCCAGACTTCGGTCGCCAAATCAGTCAGAGCTGGGGACGCATTGTGAATAGGGTTACTGGCCAAGTGAGGGTAGGCTACATGCCCCTGCTTGCCTTTGATACGCATGACACAACCCAGAGATCCACGACGGCCATTTTTAATAACATCACCACAGCGGTTGGTGCTGGACGGTTCACCCACTAGGCAGTATTCGGGGGTAATCCCCTGTTCTTGCAACCAATTTACGACCTTGACGGTACCGTTAGTGGCAATACCTTCTTCATCACTGGTAATTAAAAAAGCAATACGTCCACCATGATCTGGGTGCTCAGCAATGAATTGTTCTACCGCGACAACCATGGCCGCCAAAGAACCTTTCATATCGGCAGCACCTCGTCCATAGAGCTGTCCCTCATGCTCGGTGGCATCAAAGGGTGGAAACGTCCAGTTAGATTCTGGACCTGTGGGCACTACATCGGTATGGCCGGCAAAGCATAAAATTGGTCCTGATTCTCCTCGCACAGCCCAGAAGTTATCTACATCATCGAAGCGCAGTCGGTCGACGACAAAACCAATAGCCTGTAAACGCTCTATCATTAACTGTTGGCACCCCTGATCATCTGGGGTCACCGATGCGCGCGCGATCAAGTCCTTGGTCAATGTAAGAGTGGAGGATTGCATTTTAGGGGTCCTTTCAAATCAGAGCGCTATTGTAATGATCATTTGCATATCTCGCTATATGGCGATCAGTTGTTTTACTTTAAATGTTGAGAACAGGCCCAATACGGCTGAGATTAAAGCTAGGTACTGAGAGTTTACAGCGTTGATGTCAGCTTCTCTTACGTAACTGGGCATTCCAAAGTTCAAAATAATGGCCTTTTAGTGCCAGTAATTTACTATGCGAACCCTGCTCAACGATAGAGCCCTGATCCATAACAACTATGCTGTCTGCATCAACGATAGTCGATAGTCGATGGGCAATTACCATACTGGTATAGCCCTGAGATATTTCTTCAAGTGCTGTCAGTATCGAACGTTCAGAGCTACTGTCGAGAGAAGCGGTCGCCTCATCAAAAATCAAAATAGGCGGTCGCTTTAAAATAGTTCGGGCAATGGCTACTCGCTGTTTCTCACCGCCGGACAGTTTAAGGCCTCGCTCACCTACTACAGTACCGGATCCCTCTGGTAGTTCAGCAATAAAACTGTCTAAATGTGCAAGGCTAATTGCTTGGGCTACTTCAGCATCAGATGCTTCGGGATTGCCATAGCGAATATTTTCAAAAATACTCTGGTTAAATAGCACAGTGTCCTGGGGCACTATGCCTATAGATCGGCGCAAACTACACTGACTGACTTGCCCTATGTCCTGCCCATCAATCAAAATTTTGCCTTGATCGGGGTCATAAAATCGAAACAGCAGTTTTACTAGGGTCGATTTACCAGCGCCACTAGCACCCACAATCGCAACCTTGTGGCCAGATTGAATAGTAAAGCTCAGGTTTTTAACGATTGGGCGGTCAGATCTGTAGTGAAATGACACATCGCTAAATGTAATAGCGCCGCCCTTGATTTTTAGCTCATCGGCATTTTCAATATCATCGACTTTGGGACTCAGATCCATCAGTGCAAACATATTCTCGATATTGGCCATAGAGCCCTTAATTTCTCTATACACAAAACCGAGAAAATTAAGTGGTATAAAGAGTTGCATCATAAAGGCATTGATCAGCACAAAATCACCGATTGTCATGCTTCCCTGAGTAACCCGCAGAGCAGCGAGCCACATCATTGCGGACATAGCTAGAGTGATAATTAATGCCTGTCCAGCATTCAGACCAAGTAGTGACAGTCGGTTTTTACGTCTAGCATTTTCCCAGCGCTCTAAAGACCTGTCGTAGCGTCTGGCCTCATAGTCCTCATTGGTAAAGTACTTGACGGTCTCGTAGTTGAGCAGACTGTCAATTGAAATAGTACTGGCCTGGGAATCGGCCTGAGCCGCTTCACGGACAAACTGAGTGCGCCAATCAGTTGTTACCATCGAAAATCCTATGTAGAAAAATACTGAGCACAATGTGATGGCGGCAAAGGCGAAACCATAGTTGTATAGTAGCAACCCTATAACCAGGGCAATTTCGATTAAAGTAGGGGCTATATTAAAAACAAAAAAGCGCATCAAAAAACTGATACCGTTAGTACCTCGCTCAATATCGCGAGACAGACCACCGGTGCGTCGATTGAGGTGGAAGTCTAGGTCTAGAGCATGAACATGTTCAAAGACCTCAAGCCCAACTCGACGCATAGCCCGCTCTGTGACTCGGCCAAATACGGTATCTCTGATTTCACCGAGTAAAATCATCGACAGCCGAGCAAAGCCATAGGCAGCAATCAGAGCACCGGGCACAAGTAGTAAGTTGGTAGAGATCTGGTCAGTAGCGCTGAGGTCGTCGACTATGTATTTGAGTAAAAACGGTCCGGTAACGCTGGCAGCTTTAGAGAGTATCAGACAGATTATGGCTATCCAAATACGTACCCGGTATTCCAAAAGGTATGGCCAGATAGTATGAAAAACTTTCCAGTTTATGTTTCGATCGGCATTGTCGGCATAGTTGCCTGGTCGCATAGGTAAGCTCGTTGAGTGATGGGTAAGGACAGCTAGCTCGGCTAGCGATATGGTTCTAGCCGATAAGCTGGTCTTTGGCAGCGTTGATTTTAGCTGCTAGATAATCGCTACCTCCTCGATCTGGATGCAGGCGTTGCATGAGTCGTTTATGAGCCTTAATAACATCTTCTTTCGGGGCGTTCGGTTCAAGGCCTAAAAGTTTATAGGCTTCGTCATTTGAAATGTCTGAAAATGAATTGGGCTGGAAGTCTTCGTTGGACGCAGATCCAGCTCCGTTGCGCAGCATATAGGCTTGCAGTAATACAAAGGACTCGCGGTCGGTGGCGCGCAGGGCTTCAGAGAGGGACTGCAACTGCTTGACACTTAACTCCGACAGTCGTTTGCCTGCATACTCTCCTTGCAGCACCTCGCCGTCCATATGTTTGGTTGAAAAGTTAATCTCGACTAATAGCGCGCCGGTACGAAACTGTGATGGACTGGTTTTAAAGCGACTGAGCATCTGTAAAATCGGCAGGGCTCGTATACCTAGGCCAAGAAGTAATTTTCCTAGAGGTATAAGTGCCGCTAGTCCAGCGCCCAACCAATGCATGCGGCCAGTGGCCACTAGTATTAAAGAGGCACCTAGTATGCTCCAAAAAGCGGAGCGCCAAAAAAATGACCGTCGCTGATCGGCTGGTAAACGTTTAACCACTGACCACCAATACCATATAGAGAAGATAATGGCGACTAGGAGAAGTAATCTGGGCATAGCGGGCCGTTAATGTTGTTGGAGAAGTTGTACAACGATACCTTTTTATTTCCCTGGGAGCGAGCCTGTGATCGGTTAAAACTTATAAAAAGGCATTTTCAATTATTTCGGCAATTTGAACTAGCTGATTTTGGCGGTTGCATGGGCTGACAAAGTTTTGCCGGCGTATTGCATACGTAAGAACCAAAAAAAACGCCCCAGTCATGCAGCACTGGGGCGTTTGTAGTTCGCAGGAACAAAAAGGCGCGATAATGTCGATCTAACGAGCCTTTAGAGTGTCCCGTAATTTGTCAGCCATAGATACCAGCGCGTTCTCAGTTGTTTCCCAGTCGACGCACGCATCGGTGACTGACACGCCGTATTCCATATCTTGCAGATTGCTAGACAGTTTTTGATTGCCGCCTTTTAGGTGACTCTCCATCATTACACCAATAATAGAGGTGTTGCCCTCAAGAATTTGATTGGCAACGTTATCTAATACAAGAGGTTGTAAATTATGGTCTTTGTTAGAGTTGGCATGGCTGCAATCAACCATAATATTGGGCGCTATACCTGCAGCATCTAGTTCCTGCTCACAGATCGATACACTTACCGAATCATAGTTGGGTTTGCCGTTACCGCCACGCAGCACTACATGGGCATAGGGATTGCCTTTAGTCGTGATGATAGACACAGCACCCTCGGAATTAATCCCCAGGAACCGGTGCGGGCTGGCGACTGATTGGAGAGCGTTTATCGCAACCGTTAAACTACCATCAGTGCCATTCTTAAAGCCGACGGAAGAGGACAGACCCGAGGCCATTTCTCTGTGTGTTTGTGATTCTGTTGTCCGAGCACCAATAGCAGACCAGGCAATAAGGTCTTGCATATACTGTGGTGAGATTGGATCGAGCGCCTCGGTGGCTGTCGGCAGGCCAACTTCCAAAATATCATGTAGCAGCTGGCGACCAATATGTAACCCGTCAGTAATTTTAAACGAGTCGTTCATAAACGGATCGTTGATTAAACCTTTCCAGCCAGTTGTAGTGCGTGGTTTTTCGAAATACACGCGCATAACGACGAGCAGGGTATCACTGACTTTTTCCGCCAGTACTTTAAGGCGCTGGGCATATTCATGAGCGGCTTTTAAATCATGTATGGAGCAGGGTCCAACCACAACTATGACGCGATGATCCTTGCGTTCAAGAATGTTCTCGATGTCTTTGCGACCCCTTGTAATAGTGTCACGGGCAACATCTGACAGCGGAATTTTGCGTTTTAGCTCGGCCGGAGTAATGAGAATCTCAGGCGTTTCAATATTAATGTTTTCTACAGCATGGGTGTCCATGTTGGTATTCCTAACTAGTAACTGTTTGAATTGACTAGACATTGTACTTAATTATTCTAGATATTGAAGGTTATTCGGCTTCTAGCTCAATAAACAAGGGGATTTGTGGAAAATATAGGGCGCAGCGCACTGGATTACTCTCAAGTGCTAGGTACAAATTGGCATAATGTTTTAGCTGTGCCTGATAGGTCATTTTCTGGCGGGTAATAAACTGCTGTTCAGTTTCTGTCGCAGTAGGTTTAGAAAATTTGTAATCAATGATCCAGCGAATACCTTCATCGACAAAGGTTCTGTCTATAACTGAAGTTCCAGAATAATTGCTTTCACGATGATGGTAGCCTAGGGCTTGCTCGCATTGACCATTTGTATGAGCATGCAAAATCCACTGACCCTTTGTGTCTGCCAGCATGGTTACAAGAGCCGTACTGAGACTCTCAAGCTCTTCAGGGGTCGCCAGTATGCCAAGTTCTTTTAGTTGCGCAGCCCAGGCTAATGGTAGCTGTTGCAGACGAAGTTGGGGCCAGTTATCAAGACCCTCGTTGGCTATCTGTTTAAGTGTTCTGTGCATAACCGTTCCCGAAAAACGCGCACGCATTGAGAGCTGTTCCGCCTCGTGGCTAGAGGGAGCTGACTGGATTTGCTCTGTCCCAAGGGTCATTGAACTTGGCTTTAGAGCTGGGACCTCAAAGTGGCCAGGTAGACGGCGAATACTATCTAGTTTGGGCTTAACGTTGGAAACTGGTTGTACTTTAGGACTCGTGGTCGAACCTAAATCCAATTGATTTATCTGGTATTGACCACTGTTAATACCTTCCTCGATTGTGGGCCAAATAGGGGCTAGCAAAGTTCCTTGTCCCGGCGCTTGCCAGCCCTGTTTCTTTGTTGGTATCAGGCTGGCGCATAGGTACAGTTTGCTTATGGCTCTAGTTGCGGCTACATAGAGCACTCTAGTATTTTCTAGTCTTGTCTTAACCCTGTCTTCGTATTTTAAGTACCGATAGACACTGTCGTCCTCTTCATCATGGGCTCCAAGTGGTGCCATTATTAAAGACATCTGATTGAACCCATCAATATGCTGACGCCAGCGCAGTAGGGGCTTTTTATCGGAACCAGAGCCGCGAGTTAGGCCTGGCAAGATCACATGGTCAAACTCAAGTCCCTTAGATTGGTGAATGGTCATTATTTGAATTACGTTGTCTTTGTTCGGTTCTGCCTGCGGGCAGGGTGTCGCATAGAGTCGCTCTGCGGCTTGTTGAAATCCACGCCAGTCTTTTAGCGTACCAGCCTCTTGCCAGAGCTCAAGCAAATCTAGATAGGCACGCACATCATCCAAGTCATTTGGGGCGATCAGCGTGTTTGCACCGCCTAATGAGAGCCAGAGTTGCTCTAGTGCATCGCGTAGGTTCTTGCGCCCACGGTTTCGCCAAGCGTCAAGCAAAATGGGAATAATGCGTTGCAGACAAAGTTGGCCATCAGGAGAAATTTGGACGAAGGATTCTGATTCTTGGAGTCTGTGTAGCTGTTCCAAAATAGCATCGCTATGTTTTGGATTGCGACTAGTGCTATTTGAAATTACCAATAGATCGGCCAAGCTTAAACCACAGAATGGTGCTCGCAGCACCGAGAGCCAGGCGATTTTATCTGCTGGTGATAAGAGAGCGCGAGTCAGCGAGAGCATATCTATCACCGGCATGCGGCTGGCTAATGGAGTGATATTAATCGCCTGCCAGTTTAATTTAGCGGCCCGTAGTTCAGGCACAATTGCTTTTAAATGACTGCGGCCGCGGACCAAAATAGCAATAGATTCCTTGGGTTTATGGGACGAAATGTGGCTACATACTGCAGCTATATACTCAGCTTCATGCTGCACCCAAGCATCGCCGGTAAAACCCTGAAAGCTAACAGCTGGACCATTTCCCAGACCTTTAAAAGCTTCCGAGGGTGAGTAGGGGACGGCACCACGGCTAATATCTGGGGAAACTGGAAAGGCCCTTTTAAACCCATGGTTTACCCAGTCAATAATACCCTGCTCTGAGCGAAAGTTAGCGGTTAAGGATAGTGGAGTACACTGCACTGGCCCCACTGGATGGCGCTGAGCATTTATAAACAGGCCGACATTGGCATTGCGAAAACCATAAAGTGATTGCATGGCGTCGCCAACAAGAAATAATGTTCGTCCATCGTCTGGTTGCCAGCCGGCAATCAGATGTTCGAGCAGTTTTATCTGCGACCCCGAGGTGTCTTGAAATTCGTCTACTAATATATGTTGCAGCTGATAGTCCAGACGCAGAGTTATATCTGAAATCGACTCATCTTCGGGAGAGGGCTCAATGGCTTCAAGCGCGGCAAGAGTAATAGCTGGATAGTCGCACTGATCCTGTTGTTTAAACACCATTTCGAGCTCGGCCGCGAGTCGAGGTAGAAGATGCCCCAAGGCATCCAGTATTAGCTGCTGTTCAGTATTTATTTCGGCATCTGGCAGGCTCAGCGCACCTACTATTAGGTCTTTGATAGCTGGTTGCGCACGACACCAATCGAGCAGGACCATCATTCGTGCTTTGGCGTCTTTTTGGTCTGTGGGAAAGCCCTCGTTTTTGGTCAGCGTCTTACGTATGTCATGTTTGCCGGTTACCAGTAGGCTCAGCAGAAGCTTCCACTGCCCTATGCCATTGAGGCTAGGGTCGGGCAAGTCAATAATTCCCGCCAATTCACAGAGCTGTGGATTTTTTTCTGTATCAACATGATTGGCAGCAAAGTCTGCTAGTTCGATCAGTTCACCTGCGATTGGCATTAATGCATCGTTGAGATGCAAAAGAGTTTCACCAATCACCTGATCGATCACTTGCTGAAAATACTGCTGATTATCGGCAGCATTAAATATTAATGGCAGCCATTGATCACGTTTCATTAGCATATCAGCAAGCAGACGTTCGCAACGACTTAGGTCATTACCTGTGTGCCCCAGTAGCACAGCAATCTGTGTTGCCGTTTCAGTGTTTTGCTCAATCTTTTCAAGTAGAGAACGGGCGGCGACTTCGTAGAGTACCTGTGGGTTTTCACTGGGTTCTGGCAGGGCACCAAGTTTGGTTTCCAGGGCAAACTGACTGGCGATATAACGACAGAAGCCATCGATGGTTTGGATCCGCAGGCGTCCGGGCATTTCCAGCAGGTTCCAACCGAGCTCTGTACTGCGCGCGACAGCCTGTGCTGCAAGGTCCCAGGTTTCACTCTCGTAGTCATTGTCCGGTCTCGGCTCATAAGCAGCCGCAGCCAGAGCGCTGTGAATACGGCTCGCCATCTCTGCCGCAGCTTTGCGCGTAAAAGTGATACTAAGAATTTCCTCTGGGTTATCTACAGTGCATAAAAGGCGCAGAACTCGCTGCGTAATAAGACCAGTCTTGCCCGAACCCGCAGGCGCCGAAACAATAAAGCTCTGTTGCGGATCCAGTGCCTGTTGACGTTGTGACAGATCATTTACCTTATTCATCAGCAGGCCTTGAGCATTAGCGCAGTAATTTCAGGCTCTTCTAACCAGCGATTTAGGGGCAACAAATGGTTTTGAAAACCAAAGATATTATTATCAAAGACTACCATGTCAGCTTGGCCAGAGGTGAATTCAGCGGCGAGATTTGTCAGCGCTGTTTGCCATTGGTCAACCTGTGCAGACCAGTCATCAACGGGTTTTTGCTCAACTATTAGCTCGCTGTCGCTGGCACCTACAAATTTAATTAGGCCACCCTTGATTTGTGCAAAAGCACAGCCATTTGCTACCGGATTATTAGCTAGAACATACAGCGGTAGTTGTGGATCTATGGGTCTGTCACCCAACCAGCTGGAAGGTTTTACACTGGCTGATTTGTAATCAATAATGAGTAGCTTGTCATCGATCCGATCTATGCGATCAATACGCAACGAAATTTCTAAATCACCAAAGCGCAGACTAGCTTTACTTTCAAGGCTGGCGATTTCAAAGGCGGCACGACGCTGTTCTAATTCTAACCATTGGCCAATCAATTTCTCTAGGCGGCGCTGCTCGATCCCGCAGAAGTTAATCCCCTGTAAAATAGGGAACCTGGGAGCCCATTCTTGCAAAATAGTGGCAATCACCGAGGTGACCTGATCTCGAATCTGCTGATCTGATAGCGCGTTTAGCACCGCCGATGACTGCCAGATATGCCATAGACGATAGAGGATCTCGTGGAGTAAGGTGCCTCTATCCATGGCGCTTAAACCTTGGCTGGGTTCCTCTAGGGGTTCAGCTTTTAAGCGGTGAATAGCGAATGCATTAAATGGGCAGACTGACTGATTTTGTAGAACCGTGCTACCCAAGCTAATACGTTCAATATTTGGATTATAGGCGGGAGCCTTATCTTTGAACAAAACACATTGATCAGGCCTCGACAACCATGGAGGATGGGTGTGTGGTAGTTTGAGTAGCTCCGAATTTTGAGCCGGAGCGAAAGAACCTATCAACGGGCTCGCTTCCAGTTTCTCTTCGCCACGCATGAGCGGATAGCTCACAATGAGGTACCCAGTATTATTTTTATAATCAGTTAACAGCTCTTGAGCAATCTGTAGTTCTCGCTCTGGCAAACTGTGGGGCATTCTGTGGTGGCGCTGAAACTCTGCTGGCAACAGAGGGTTAATTGCTACTGAGGCAGGGAAGTTCTGGTTGTGCATGCCGACTATCCACAACTGGTCAAAGCGCAGACCGGCACCCTCCAAAAGGCCTAGTATCTGTAGTGGCGCGTCAGCGGTTTGTGGGTGGAAGATAGATTCACGAGCAAGTTGCTGCAGGTGTTTGAGCGCCGAGACAAGGTTGACTTTAATGTCCAGATTATCAAGGCTACAAAATTGCTCTAGTAGTCTGGTCCAATGCTGTCTTTGCTGGTATTCGATACTGTTCAGTTGACGTTCGCCCGGCCAAGCCATGGCGGTCAAAAACTGAGTAAAAAATTCAGCCCAATCATAGAAGGTCTTCTGGCTGTTGGTCTTGAGTCTGGAAAAGGTTTTTAACTCAATCAAAGGTTGCAAAACTAACAGGGAAAGCTCCCGTTGCTCGGATTCGCCTTGTGGAATAACTGCAGACAAAAACTGCTCTAGGGTGAAATCAAATCGGCGAGTCTTGCGCAATGCTAATTCAGCTTCAGCACAAAATTGAACTGGTAGCTGGCTAAAGGCGCAGTAGGGTGAGTAAAGCAGTTGTAACCATTCGTGTAGTGAGCGTTTGTGTTGCAGTATACCAATCAACTCAAGTGCACTATTAACCAAAGCTGTATCAGCTAATGGTTTGCCAGCAGAAATATTGACAACGGTTTCGGTGCCCTCGGTGGTAAGAGCTTCGTTCACTATTCGGCTAACCTGATCGAGGCTATTGTTGAGATCCGGTACTACTAAGCCAATTCGTTGTTGGGCGTTTATCTGGAGTTGCTGGGCAGCCCAATGGGCGGCCAAGCGCAATTCTTGATGCTGGTCCTGTGCTGCTATACGAACTGCGTAGCCATTATTTTGCATAGTTTGTATGCTGCTAATTTGGCTACTTGCTATAGAAATAATATTAGTTGGCAGGGGTGGCGTAGACTGAAAACCATAGAGTAGAATCTGCTCTTCCCGCTTCAAAGCCCCGCATATGAAACCCTGCTCTATAAGCTGCCATGCTTCTTGTTGAGTAATGAGATGATTGTTGCTCAGCAACTCATTAAAGGTACCGAGCCAGCGTTTAAAGTGGTCCATTGCAGATGTTTGCTCTGCAATGTCTTCGGTTTTGAGATTCCAGTTTTGCAGTGTTTTTAAGGTATCGCTAGCAATTTTGGCATGGCTGCTACTGTGCTCGGGATCGTGTTTGGCAATGGCTCTTTCCCAGTAATAGCGTCCTTGCTGTGAGCCCACAACAGATAGCCCACTTACCAGGCTATGATTCTGATCCTGAAGTTCATCCCAGCAATGTTTAAGCCAGTGGTCAATCGAAAACACTCGGGGTGCTGTCCACACGGAATTTTGGTTTGCCGAAGCCCAGGCATCAGTAATCTTAGCCGCCAGACGATGGTTGGGCGTTAAGATAAGATGATCCCGCAGTATTGCATCACGAAACGGTTCTATGTCTATAAGTGGTGGCAACATCCTTGGATTGGCCGCTTCTGTTATTGAGTAAAGAGGTTACTATAATGGCAAAACAGCGGTGCAATTGACAGTAGGCTGATACAATAAGATCATGGAAATAACTAATGATATGAATTTACTTTTGTGGGCCCTTGGTGGTCTGTTGTTAGGCTTGGCTCTAGGGCTGCTAATCAGTCAGTGGTTGAGTCGGTCTGGTCGTGCCAAGACAGATGCTGAGCTGCAAGAGCTCGGTGCCATTCGACTGCAACTTACTACCGCCAATGGCGTACTTGAACAGCGGCTGGTGGGGCAACAAAATCAATATGAAGCTCAATTAAAAATGCTTCAGGATGCCAAGCAGACTCTGGGTCAAGAGTTTGAAAACCTTGCCAATCGAATATTTGAAGATAAACAGGCGAAGTTCTCTTTACAGAATAAAGAGGCCTTAGAGGTTACTCTGAATCCCCTGCGTCGAGATATTGGTGATTTTCGCAAGCAGGTCGAAAGTGCCTATGATAAGGAAAATGCCGATCGCAATAAGTTAGCAGGGCAGATAAGCGAGTTACAAAAGCAAACTTTGCAGATCTCCGCCGATGCAGTCAGTTTGGCTAACGCATTGCGTGGCGACAACAAGGCTCAGGGTAACTGGGGCGAATTTGTATTAGAAAAGTTACTTGAAGACTCAGGTCTAACCAATGGACGTGAATATGAAACTCAGGTGGCGCTCAAGGATGAGGCCGGCAAGCGGCGCAATCCAGATGTGATTGTGCACCTGCCGGAAGGGCGCGATATTGTTATTGATGCCAAGGTTAGTCTAATCGATTATGAACGGTACTTTCACGCCGAGGACGAAGAGACCAAAGCGCATTGCCTACGACAGCATCTAAACTCCTTGCGCGCCCACGTTAAGAGTCTTAGTGGTAAAGATTATGAAAACTTAGAGGGCGTTAACAGTCTCGATTTTGTTCTTATCTTTGTGCCGGTCGAGGCCGCCTTTGTTGTAGCACTTGACCATGACCCGGAGATGATGCGTGATGCCTACGACCGGGGCATTATACTGGTTAGCCCAAGCACCTTAATGGTGACCCTAAGAACGATTAAGAATCTGTGGCGCTATGCGGATCAAAATCGCAATGCCCAGCTTATTGCTGATAAAGCTGGAGGCCTATACGACCAGTTTGTACTCTATGTCGAAGCGTTGGATGATGTCGGCAAACATTTGGATAAAAGTAAAGATGCTTGGGATACAGCACGCAAACGTCTGACCAGTGGGCGTAGTAATTTGGTACGCCGTGCCGGAGAACTTAAAAAACTCGGTGCCAAAACTAAGAAAAACCTACCAGATGATTTACAGCTCATGGATGATTCCATGCCTATTGCTGGAGATCAGACCCCCGAACTTAAAAAACTAGACGAAACCGAATAATGCCCCTTACTAAAATTGTTTTAGCCGCTGGCCTAGTGCTACTTGCGCTAATTATTTATGCACTGTATTTGTCTTTGCAGTTATTTCGACAAAAGCAACGGAAGGTAGCTGTTTTTGAAGCGCAGGATCGAGAGCGTGGTGACCGTGATCAAGACGCTCGACAGTCTATCCAAATTATTGCGCGGGCATTGGTGCAAAAAGATTTAACTGCAACCGAAGCAGCTATGCGTATTGGTTTTCTATCGCAAAAGGTCATTGCCAACACCGAGGAGGCTGAGCTTTTCTCTGTCTTTTTGCAGCTTGCTGCAGCTACCTCTCATATTCCTATTTTGGATGATTGGGCCACGTTGGAGCGTTCGGAAAAGCGGCGCTTGAACATCGAACGCGAGAGTATTGAAAAAAACTATGCGGAATTTATACAGTCTAGCGCTAAGAAGCTGATTGATATTCGTCTAAATCACTAGTGCTTTCTCTTTAACAGCACACCGGATTCAAGGTGTGCGGTCCAGGGGAACTGGTCAAATACCGCTGCAGACTCTATTTGGTGACTAATACAAATCTGCTTAAGATTGTCAGCCAGCGTTTGTGGATTGCAGGAAATATAGACAATATTGTCGAACCGGCTAATCAGTTTTAATGTGTCTGCATCCAGTCCGGCTCGCGGTGGATCAACCAGAATTGTGGAAAAGTTATAACTGTCTAGGTCTATATCCGCAAGCCTTCTAAAGGGTCGCTCTCTATTTAGTGCCTGAGTAAACTCTTCACTAGACATTCTGATTACGTTGATATTCTCAATGTGGTTAGCCGAGAAATTAGCACGCGCCGAGGAAACTGATACTTTAGAAATTTCAGTGGCCAGAACCTGGTCAAAGTGCTGAGCTAAGACCGCGGTAAAATTGCCGTTACCACAGTATAATTCCACCAGATCACCTGAGCTGCCTTTCAGGTTTTGACTGGCCCAGCAAAGCATCTGAGTATTGATCTCGGCGTTGGGTTGGGTGAACCCTGATTCGACTTGTTGATAACTGTAGTCACGACCATCGACGGTCAAAATTTCGGTGACAAAATTAGATTGTAAAACCACTTTTTGTTTTTTGCTGCGGCCAATCACGCCAATGGAAAATCTATCTTGCAATAATTTTGCTGCAGACTCCCAGTCGTCATCAAGTGCTCGGTGATAAATGAGCGTGACGAGAGCTTCGCCGCTAGTAGTGGTCAAAAACTCTAGACTAAATAACTTCCTGCTCAGTACTCTATTGTCATTAATGGCCTCTAAAAGTGGCGCCATTAATTCGGTGATCAAAGGACCGCCTATGGGAAACTGATCAATAATATAGGGCCGCTTTTCACCGGGACGGTTCATAGCATAATGTGCGCTACCGTTCTCATGCCAGATCCGGAATTCGGCGCGCATTCTAAACCCTAATGGCTGGGAGGTAAAAATAATAGGCTCAGGAAAGTTTAGATTGGCAACCGTAGCCCTAAAGGCACTGACTTTATACTCGAGTTGACGCTGGTAGTTCTCGGCACTGTACTGGTTGACGGTCATAGGGCTTTAAAGATCTCATCGGTTTTTGCGGCCATCACAAAATCATTGTGATGGAGCCCATTGATACTGTGCGACCACCAGCTTACAGTTAGTTTGCCCCATTCTATTATCAGAGCTGGGTGATGATCATTGTTCTCGGCAATCGCACCTATTTTCTCTGCATAGCTTAGAGCCGACAAGAAGTCTGCACATTTATAGACACGCTGAAGTTTTGACAGGCCGTCACGGGTTTGAATAGACCAGTTGGGAATCTGGGCGCTCAGTTGTGCTAGCTCGTCACTAGAAACAGCCGCTGCGTCAGGATCCGTAGCCTTGCAGCTATAGTCGGAAAGTTTCATAGGCAATTTTTAGGTACCGGTAGTCCAGCTAATTGGGCAATTAATTTAGCGGGGCTACCTGGGAATTTTTGGTTGAGGTAAACACTGCGACCTTTCTCTATGCCGAGACTCGCAGTAACGGTTTTACACAGTGGGCGCATGGAGGGTGAAAAGCCGTAGGAGTTATAGAATGCTCTTGCCACCTGCAAAATCTCAATATGTTCGGGGTCAAGAACAATATGGTTTTGCGCCGCTGAAGCCAGAGCATGATCCACACTCCAGTCTGGCAGATTAGTGAGATAGTTAGCGTCTGTAATCATGATATTTTGATGTCATTAAAAAAGCCCTGTGATTAAACAGGGCTTTCGCTGAGGTATAAACCAGTTCTAGTCGTCGCCCATAATGCCAAAGATCTGCAACAGACTTAAGAACAGGTTGTAGATCATTACAAATAACGTCACTGTGGCGGAAATATAATTACGCTCACCGCCATGGATGATGGCACTGGTCTGCCACATGATGATACCAGCTGACAAAGATGCAAAAACGGCGCTTACGGTTAGAGCAAGCGCAGGTATCTGCAGGAAATAGTTCGCTATGGCCGCTATAAACGCAACCAGCATGCCTGTCATTAAGAAACCTGTCATAAAATTAAGATTCTTTCTGGTCGTCAAAACGTAGGCAGATGCGGCAAAGAATATTAGTGCCGTTGAACCCAGTGCCATCATAATGGGCTCCGCACCTCTAGAAGCGAGAAACATGTTGAGGATTGGTCCGAGAGTGAAGCCCAACCAACCGGTCAGCGCAAATACCCAGAGTAAGCCAGTGCTATTATTTTTGTTCTTTTCTGTCATCCACAGGCATAAAAAATAGGGTAGCAATGTCCACAGGCCAAAGTAGGGTACATTCATGGCCATTGAAACCCCTGACATCAATGCACTAAAGGCAACGGTGGTGGCCAGTAGCAGGTACGTGCTACGCAAAACCTTGCTGACTTCTGGGCTTAAAGCGGTGCTTTCAATGCCGCGAGTTGCTGTTTTAGTACCGTATTGCTTGCTATCCATTATTAAAATCCTGAAACGATGTGATTGAGTGTTAAATAATACTGTGTAATTAGTCTATTGTCAGCGTTTAGTTATTGAACCCATCAATAGTGAAACGCTCCAAGTTATAGCCATTGGTATCCAGAGTCAAAACCCAACCATAGGCCTCCCAGTCGCCTAGTACAATACGTTCACCATTTCCTATCGGATGGCGATCAGGCCTGTGAGTATGACCGTGGATGAGCGTATCTACACTATGACGGCCCATTACTCGGGTGACTGCCCCTTGGTTGACATCCATTATAGAACTAGCCTTATTACTATTAGCTGCCATACTTTTGGCACGCCAATCACGGGCTAGATTTTGCCGGCGCCTCAGAGGCAGACGCCCGATCAACCAGCGATAGACAGGGTTGCGAGCCTTGCGCCTAAAACGTTGGTAGTCAACATCATCGGTACAAAGAGAATCGCCGTGCATAACTAGTGCGCGATGGCCATGATGGTCGATGACATGCTCATCTCTAAGTAGGGTGGCTCCGGTATTGTTCAGGAATCGTCTGCCGAGCAGAAAATCGCGATTGCCGTGTTGAACGAATACAGGTACACCTGAATCAGTTAGTGATCGCAGGGCTCGTTGGATGTCCAAGGATAGGTCGGTTGGGTCATCGTCACCAACCCAAGCCTCAAACAGATCGCCAAGAATATACAGTGCACTGGCCGAGGCAGCTCGCTGTTGCAGAAAAATCAAAAACGCCCGGGAAATTGCCGGGCGCTCGGGAGAAAGATGCAAGTCTGATATAAACAGGACAGGCATAGGGTGCGCTATTTAGCCGCGTACTCTTCGCTAACTACTGTTTCAGTAATCTCAATTGTTTCTATTGGCACATCGCCATGGCCGCCGTGATTACCTGTAGCAACAGTTTTAATGTTTTCAATAATATCCATGCCGTCAACTACCTTGCCAAATACCGCATAGCCCCAGCCCTGCATATTTTTGCCGCTATGGTTCAAGAAGCTATTATCCGCCACATTTATGAAGAACTGAGATGAAGCTGAATGAGGTTCGCCGGTGCGTGCCATTGCAAGGGTACCTATTTCATTCTTAAGTCCGTTGTCGGCCTCATTTTCTATACAGTCTCGCGTTTCTTTTTGCGACATGTCGGCATTCATACCGCCGCCCTGAACCATAAACCCGTTAATCACTCGGTGAAAGATGGTACCGGTGTAGTAGTCGTCTACCGCGTATTGTAAAAAATTAGCAGCTGTAACCGGTGCCTTGTCGAAGTCCAGCTCAATGGAAAAGTCGCCCATGTTGGTGCGGAATGTAATCATTGTTAATCCTTAAATAAATAGTCTGTGTCAGTTCTAGGCGTATTTTAGTTTGTAACTGTTTAGATTTAAACCAATGTTTGTGATTTTAGGGCTTTATACTGGCTTTTTGTTTATTGCTTCGATGGCTGAGGCTATAATCTCGACCTTACTCAGCTGGCCCGACTTTTATCTATGACTGATACAGAAAAACCCGTTAATTTTATCCAGCAGGTTATTAATGCTGATCTTGAAGCTGGCCATGTTACCAAGGTAATAACTCGCTTTCCACCTGAGCCCAATGGCTATTTGCATATAGGCCATGCTAAGTCGATCTGTGTTAATTTTGGTCTAGCCGCAGAAAATGGTGGCGTTTGCAATCTGCGTTTTGATGACACCAATCCCGACAAAGAAGATGATGAATACGTTAATGCGATTATTGAAGATGTTCGCTGGCTGGGTTTTCATTGGCAAGGTGATATCTGCTACGCGTCTAACTACTTCGACCAGTTGTATATATGGGCGCAGTACCTCATTAACGAAGAAAAAGCCTATGTCTGTGAATTAAATGCAGAGCAGATGCGGGAGTATCGTGGTACGTTAACTGAGGTAGGCCAAAATAGCCCCTACCGTGATCGACCTCCGAGTGAGAGTCTCGCGCTACTTGAACAGATGAGAGTAGGTTCGGTAGACGAAGGCGCCATGACATTGCGCGCTAAAATCGATATGGCCTCGCCCAATATTAATATGCGTGATCCAGTGATGTATCGCATCAAAAATATGGCACACCAGCGTACAGGCGATGCTTGGAATATTTATCCGTCCTATGACTTTGCCCATGGTCAGGAGGATGCTATCGAGGGTGTTACCCACTCTGTGTGTACCTTGGAGTTTGCCGCCAATCGCCCGCTTTATGACTGGTTTGTGGCTAATCTGCCGTTGCCATCCCAGCCACGACAGTATGAATTTGGTCGTCTGAATCTAAATTACACCATAACCAGTAAGCGTAAGCTTAAACAACTCGTTGATGAAAACCATGTCGAGGGCTGGAATGACCCGCGTATGCCAACTATTTCCGGTCTGCGTCGTCGCGGGGTTACCGCCTCATCAATCCGTGAGTTCTGTGACAGTTTGGCGGTTGCGAAAACCGATGGCGTTGTGGATATGGCCCAGTTTGAGCACTTTATTCGCGATGACCTCAACAATAATGCCCGCCGTGCAATGTGTGTTCTCAGGCCATTGCTTGTGACATTAGCCAATTATGACGCGGGTAAGAGTGAAGCCTTTGTAGTGGCAGGGCACCCTAATCGCGACGATCTGGGTGAACGTACATTGCCATTTGGTAGACAGATCTACATTGACCGGAATGACTTTAGCGTAGACACAACTTTGTCGCGTAAAAAATTCAAACGCCTAGTTATTGGAGACTATGTCCGTCTGCGCAGTGCCTATATTATTCGCGCTGATGAGATCATTAGAAATGATGCTGGCGACATTATTGAAGTCGTTGGTGCGGTAGTCCCAGATACAGTTGGCCGAGATGCCCCTGAGGGTATTAAGGCCCGTGGCGTGGTGCACTGGGTCTCTGCGTCTGACAGCGCAGACTGCACGGTACAGTTATACGATCGCCTGTTTAGTGTAGCGGCTCCAGATGCAGGCGAGAGCAGCTTTCTTGAGCATATTAACCCTCAATCATTGACGGTTATCTCAGGCTGTAAAGTCGAAGCAGGGCTCGCTAATGCCGTGACTGAAGATCATTACCAGTTTGAGCGTGAAGGGTATTTTATCCGTGATAGCGTAAGTCAGGGTTTAGTTTTTAATTGCACCATTGGTCTGCGAGATAATTGGAAGTGACAATGAGTTTAGTTCTGTACAACAGCTTATCTAGAACCAAACAGCCATTCGCGCCGTTAGACCCGCAGCGAATTACTATGTATGTCTGCGGCCCCACTGTTTATAACCGCGTTCATATTGGCAATGCGCGTCCTGCGGTGGTATTTGACACGCTTTTTAGGCTGTTGCAGAGCCTTTATCCTAATGTCCAATACGCGCGCAATATAACCGATATTGATGACAAAATAATGAATACAGCGGCAGACTTAGGTGAGGATATTGCAGTTCTCTCTAATCGCTATGCTCAGGCTTATTTTGAAGATATGGCGGCTCTTAATAACCTTGAGCCAACGATTGTGCCCTATGCCACTCAACATATCCCAGAAATGATTGGTATGGTCGAACGCTTGGTTGCTAAGGGTCACGCCTATGTAGCTGAAGGCAATGTACTATTCGCTGTTAAGTCTATGTCAGATTATGGCAAGCTCTCTGGTCGGTCGCTGGACGATATGCTTGCCGGTGCCCGAGTTGACGTAGCCTCATACAAGCAGTATGCAGGTGACTTTATATTGTGGAAGCCATCGGCAGATAATGAGCCAGGTTGGGATAGCCCATGGGGGAGAGGGCGTCCGGGATGGCATCTTGAATGCTCGGCCATGATCGAAAAACATCTCGGCGAGACCATTGATATTCACGCTGGTGGTCAGGATCTGATCTTTCCCCACCATGAAAACGAGATAGCTCAGAGTTGCTGCGCTCACGACGGCAAACCGTTTGCCAATTACTGGCTCCACAATGGCTTTATAAATATTGAAGGGGAAAAAATGTCCAAATCTCTGGGCAATTTCCGCATGGTTAACGACCTACTAGATCAGTATCCAGGTGAGGTACTGCGCTACGTATTGCTGTCTGCTCACTATCGCTCTGAGCAACAATTTAGTAAAGATCTGCTCGATAGTGCCTGGCGGTCTTTGGACACACTCTATGGCTTCTTGCGAGGTCAGATGTCTGTTATTCCAGTAATTAACCGCGATAGTGTAGGGTTTAGAGCATTGTTAGATGACCTCAATAGCCCCGTGGCGATAAGCGAGTTATATCGACTGGCAAAGCAGATGCATGCTGCCACTGGCGCAGCCAGGGAAGCTTTACAGTCTGAGTTGATGGGTTTGGCCGGACTCATGGGACTTCTATATCAGGACCCAGAAAACTGGTTTACGCTGGCGCGCGGGGATGGTGATATTAGCGCCGAAGACATCGAGTCACTTATTGCAAAGCGCAAGCAAGCGAAAGAAAATAAGGACTATGCCGGCGCCGATCAGGTGCGCCAGGACTTACTGGGTCTGGGTGTGGCGCTTGAAGATAATCGAGAGGGAACTATCTGGCG
>Ga0233426_10000015_pt1 | contig 198116 bp, 206 predicted proteins | sample SI_118_April2016_6_FD_179875 | JGI IMG/M metagenome (GOLD analysis project Ga0233426, IMG submission 179875) | Seawater microbial communities from Saanich Inlet, British Columbia, Canada - SI_118_April2016_10_MG | ecosystem: Environmental > Aquatic > Marine > Inlet | place: Canada: British...
CACAACGTCCTTCATCGGCCCTGCCTCACCTGGCCATTCACAAACCAGCTGCCCCGTCGCCGTTGAACCGTCCAAACACGCCATCAACGCCTCTAAAACCCGCGCCGTCAGCTCGGACCCCAATGTGCGGCACCATTCAGCCTGTTGTTCAAATGCGGCTCGATCCAAGGTCATCTGCAACCCTCCATGTCGTTTTCGCCACGCCCACGGTCGATTGACAGTAGAATGACGCGTTAAAATTTGGCTATCTACCCCAAACTACCATTTTCGAAAGAGTCGCACCATGAAAACCCACGTAAAAGCCTGTGTTGTCGGCGGCGGTGCCGTAGGCGCATCCATCGCGTATCACCTTGCCAAAGCAGGCTGGAAAGACGTGGTTCTTTTGGAACGCGACGAGCTGACCTCTGGCTCCACATGGCACGCCGCTGGCCTGTTGCCATTGTTCAACATGTCCTACGCAACCACGCACATCCACGATTATTCCGTGAAATTCTACAAAGAGTTAGAAGCCGAAACAGGCCTGAACGCTGGCTTTTCCGTTGTCGGCAACCTGCGCATGGCCCAAACCGCTGAACGCATGGACGAATACATGCTTTATGGCACAACAGCCGAATCCGTGGGCGTCCCCTTCGAAGAATTGACCCCTGACCAGATCAAAGAACGCTGGCCCCTGATCCGCACAGACGATCTGAAGGGCGCGATTTACCACCCGACAGACGGCTATATCAATCCCGCCGACGTGACGATGGCCATGGCCAAGGGTGCCCGCCAACACGGCGTTGAAATCATCCGCAAACGCCAAGTTGATTCTTACGAGTGGACAGGCTCGGAATGGATCGTGCGCGGCACGGTCATGATCGAGGTTGGTGGCAACCTTATCCCGTCTGAGGAAACATTCGAAATTCACGCAGAACACGTTGTTACCGCAACGGGCAACCACGCCCAACGCACCGCGCAACTGCTCAACATCAAAATGCCAGCAATTCCTGTGGAACACCAATTCATCGTCACCGACGTGGACCCTGAATTGAAAGCATGGCGTGCGGCAGGCAACCCAGAACACCCCGTCATCCGCGACGCAGATGCACAATCCTACGTGCGCGAAGAACGCGGCGGCTGGATCCTTGGCGTGTATGAAAAAAATGCCCCTGCCCGCTTTGAACACGGCGTCCCAGACAGCTTCCGCGCCGATCTGTTCCAGCTCGATCTGGAACGCATCGAAGACCAATACATGGCGATGATCCACCGCATGCCATCGTGCGAAAACTCTGGCCTCAAAGATGACTTCAACGGCCCAATCTGCTACACACCAGACGGCAATCCACTGGTTGGCCCCGCACCTGGCCTGCGCAACATGTGGCTCGCCGAAGGGTTCTCTTTCGGGATCACGGCAGCAGGTGGCACAGGCTATTACATGGCGCAAATGATGGTGAACGGCGAAGCCGAGATCGACATGGCGAGCCTTGATCCAAAACGCTACGGCGACTGGATGACAACCGAATTTGCCGCCCGCAAGAACGAAGAATGCTATGATCACGTCTACGTCCTGCACCACCCAGATGAAGAACGCCCAGCGGCCCGCCCGCTGCGTACAGCCCCCGCTTACGATCGTCAAAAAGCACTCGGCGCGCAATTCGGCTTTGTGAACGGCTGGGAACGCCCGAACTACTACGGCCCGCTCGACGCGCCTTCCAACTTTGACGAAGAAGGCCGCTCTTTCCGCCGTGGCACATGGTGGCCCCACGCGGTTGAAGAAGCAAAAGCCATCCGCGAAGGCGTCGGCCTTGTGGACGCAACTGCTTTTACCAAACACGTGGTAAAGGGCCCAGGCGCGACCCAATTCCTCGATTGGTTTACCTGTAACAAACTGCCAAAAATCGGCCGCATCAACCTGACCTACGCGCTCACCGATCACGGCACCACGCGCACCGAATACACCATCGTGCGCAATGGCGAAGACAGCTATTACCTCGTTTCTGCAGGTGCGTGGACAGATTACGACGGTGATTTCCTGCGCAAAGCCGCAGCCGATAAAGCCGCCGAATTTGGCTATATCGAAATCCAAAACGTCACCACACAATGGGGCGTCTTCGCGCTCGCTGGGCCAAAATCCCGCGATCTGATGAAAAAGGTCATCAACGACGCCGATCCAGAAACAGCCCTGACCAACAAACGCTTTCCGTGGTTGTCTGCCAAGAAAATCGAACTTGGCATGTGCCCCGTCAATGCCATCCGCGTCGCCTATACGGGCGAGCTTGGCTGGGAATTGCATCACCCGATGGAAATGCAAAACTACCTTTGGGATTTGCTGTTGAACGCTGGCGAAGAATTCGGCCTCAAACTTGTCGGCGCACGTGCCCAAAACTGGCTGCGTCAGGAAAAATCCTACCGCGCATTCGGCAACGAACTTGGCCGCGACGCAACACCAGCCGAAGCAGACTTGCCCCGTTTCATCGACAATAGCAAAGATTTCAACGGCAAGGCCGCGATGGAGGCCAAAGGCATCCGCTCCAAATGTGTCACTGTCCTAATCGACGGCCCCGCCGACGCCGATCCATGGGGCCGCGAAGCGATCCTTGTGGATGGCAAAAAAGTTGGCCGCCTCACATCAGGGGGCTACTCCGTGCACTTTGAAAAACAAATCGGCATGGGCTACGTCCCCCCCGAATTGGCGGTTGTCGGTCAAAAGCTCCAAGTCCGCATGATGGGCGACCTTTGGAACGCCGAGGTGGTCGAAGACAGCCCCTACGACCCCACCAACGCCAACATTCGCGTGAATGGATAACCCTTCAAAAAGCCACCTTCGGGTGGCTTTTTGCGAACGGCCCAGCGATGAGCACTCTTCCCTGATGGCTATCTTGCCATCACGCCCTACTTTACCGTCCGCGAAGCAGATGCTTTCATCGCCTTTGCAAAAACGGTTTTCGGCGCGACGCTGGTCAAAGAAAATCGTTACGATACGGGCCGCATCCAACACGCCCGCCTTTCGATCAATGGCGCGATCATCATGCTGAACGAGGCAACCGAAACCTATCCCGCGAATGTTTCACAAATGCACGTCTACGTCGACGATGTGCCAAAAACGCTCGAACGCGCGCTCGTACACAACGCCGTCGCGATTATGGATGTAAATACCCGCCCGCACGGTGATCAAATGGCAGGCTTCACAGATCCCAGCGGCAACATTTGGTGGATCGCGTCACAAATCGGCTGACATTATTTGCACACATGGGACACCGCGTCAAAATCTGCAAAACAGCTATCGAACAATCCCGCGCCAAAGCCCCCGCAGCAACAGCCAAACCAGCAGCACAACCGTCAGCGTCACTAGCCCGTGCTTACCAAAGCTCAGGTAATTCCCAATCTGCGCAACCTCATATTCCACCGGCAACGGTTCCGAAAACATCCGCCAGATCATCGCGTTTTCCGCCCAATCAAACAGCGCGGCAAACAGCGGAATAATTGCAATCCATTGCCGTTCAATCCGCCCAATCATCGCCCAAATAACACCGCCAAGCAGGCTGCTGTAAACTGCGGGGTGGATCAGATCGGCCAACATGATAATTTCGTATCGCGCCCGTTCTACAGGGCCATATCCGCCCAAAACCTCGTTCGCGCGCGCCGCTGAATAGCCGACTTCCATGTCCAAAATCGGCAAACCTGTCGCCAAATCAATGTAGTAAACATTCGTGTAAATAACGTATGCCAGACCGATTTCCAGCAATACCAACAGCGAAAACACCCGCCGCAAAAGAACTGTTTTGAAAAATCTCTGTAGCAAAAAATCGATCCCAAATGAATGGAACCGAGTTTTCACCAGTTTTCTAAAAACCGCAAGTAAGTAGGCTTACTCGCCAACACGACATTTCTTTGCCCCGCCACCCGATTTACAACGCGAGGTAAAGTTGCCCACCTTCTTAAATGCGCTGGCAGATTTGCCCTTTTTCTTTTTGTCACGCTTGGGCAGGATCGAACCGGCGTCATCCCCGCCACCCAACAAACTGCTCAGCAAATTCTTGCGCTTTTTCTTTGGCTTTTCCTCAACCGCGGTTTCGACATCACTATCGTCACCCCCGCTCAATCCAGAAAGAAGGTTTCCAGACGGCGATGGTTTCGGGTCACGTTTTAACGCAGGCGTATCGTCTCCGCTTTGAACATCCGCTTGCATTGTTTGCAGACCTTGCCCATTTGAAGAGGTCAAAAACGGCACCGCAGCACCGCCATCTGGGTTGCCTGTCTGGCTCGCAAACCCATACATATCCATACTGTCGAGCAGGCTTTCAACCTCTGCCAAACTTGCGTTCGTGAAAATACCAATGCCCGTGTAATACCCCGTTTCAGAGGCAATGTTGATCAGATCAGTGCCCTCATACTGGCGCGTTTCAAAGGTCGCACCACCCAATGTTATATCCGCGCCTTTTGTTGGCGACCCAACAAACATCCACGCATGGGCATTGCTCAAGGGCGTCTTCAACGGCTTATTGGCATAAACCAACCGCATGAAAATAACCTTGTCATCCTTGCGATAGGCCAAATCAGTGGAGCGCGCCAAATTTTGCCCACCCCAACCGGCCAACCGGCGCATCGAACTTTTGTCATTGATGTTCAGATCAAGTTTGTAATCGACCGTGAAATCCACAATCTCATCGTGGTGCGTTTTCTTTAAAACCCAACCCTCGGGCGTCGGTGGAAAAAACTCGCCCAAATAAACATTGCGCGATGTTTCCAGCGATGTGTTCGCTTTGTCCCACAAGGCCGCCAGCAAACCGGGGCCCTTGCCGTCATCCGTTTCCAACCGCTCAACCCGCGCGGCATCCGACTTAATATCTTTGTCTAAATCATACTCGCCCATGTTTGACGCCATCAAATAGCCGCCAAATCCCAGCGCCAGTGTCGCCCCTGCCAAGATCATTGCAATCTGTTTATCCATAACTCAACTCGCTCGTATTTTTTTGCTTTTGTTTTTCCTACTCGTCAAAGTTGACGAAACTGTGACACGCACTGTGATAAATAGGTCAAACTGTACGGACATCAGCCTGCCCTAAAATGCGCACAAATCCGCCTCTGGTAGTTCCCTCACCCCGCGCCTAAACTGCCTCCAAACCCAACTCGGAGCCCTTCAAAATGTCGCCACAAAACCCCTTCCTCATTGATTGGTCAGGCCCCTTCGCACTGCCGCCTTTTGATCAAATCAAAGACGAACATTTCGCCCCCGCATTTGATGCTGCGTTTGAACAATCACGCGCCGCAATCAACGCGATTGCCGACAATTCCGCAGCCCCGACTTTTGCCAACACAATCGACGCGCTGGAAACCGCAGATGAATTGATGGACAAGGTCGCAGGCGTGTTTTTCAACATTTCTGGCTCTGATAGCAACGACGCCCGCCAAGCCTTGCAACGCGACCTCGCCCCCCGTTTCGCCGCCTTCAGTTCTGAAACCATGATGAACGAAGCCTTGTTCGCCCGTATCGAAACGCTGAACAAAAATCGCGCGGGTAATTCCGCCGAGCAAAACCGCGTGCTCGACCTCTATCACCGCAGTTTTGTGCGCGCAGGCGCAAACCTAAAAGGCAACGCAAAAACACGCCTGCCCGAAGTCACCTCCCGCCTCGCCGAGCTTGGCACCGCCTTCACCCAAAACCTGCTCAAAGACGAAGCAGACTGGTTCATGGAACTGGGCGAAAACGACCTAGACGGCCTACCCGATTTCCTGCTCTCTGCCGCGTCTGAAGCCGCAAAAGAACGCGATCTAACGGGTCACATCGTCACCCTGTCGCGCTCCCTTATCGTGCCGTTCCTGCAATTCTCCACCCGCCGCGACCTGCGCGAAATCGCCTACATCGCTTGGGGCAAACGGGGCGAAAACGGCGGCGACACAGACAACACTGGCATCGCCAAAGAAACCCTCGACCTGCGTTTTGAACGGGCAAACCTGCTGGGCTATAAATCCTTCGCGGATTTCAAGCTCGAACCCGAAATGGCCAAAACCCCCGCCAACGTGCGCGACCTGCTGATGGCCGTTTGGGAACCCGCCAAGGCGGCCGCAAACGCCGACGCAGATCGACTCACAGAAATGCTCAATGCCGACGGTATCAACGGAGACTTAGCGCCGTGGGATTGGCGCTACTACGCCGAAAAACGCTGTGCCGCCGAATACGATCTGGACGAAGCCGAACTCAAACCCTACTTCCAGCTCGACCAAATGATCGAGGCCGCGTTCGATTGCGCCAACCGCCTTTTCGGCCTGACATTTCGCGAGCTCGACGTGCCCCTTTACCACCCTGACGCCCGCGCGTGGGAGGTGCTGAAAGGCGACCGCCACATGGCCGTTTTCATCGGTGATTATTTCGCCCGCTCCTCCAAACGCTCCGGCGCATGGTGCTCTCGTTTTCGCGGCCAACAGAATTTGGGCGAGGATATCCGCCCCATTACCGTAAACATCTGCAACTTCGCCAAAGCCCCCGCAGGACAACCATCCTTGCTGACCTTTGACGACGCGCGCACCCTGTTCCACGAATTTGGCCACGCCCTGCACTCCATGCTGTCCGACGTCCACTATGCCATGATCTCTGGCACCTCCGTTGCACGCGATTTCGTCGAACTCCCTAGCCAATTGTACGAACATTGGCTCTCGGTCCCGAGCGTGCTCGAAAAATACGCCCGCCACGCAGAAACTGGTGAACCGATGCCCAAAGAACTGCTCGACAAACTCCTCGCCGCCGAAAACTTCGACATGGGCTTTTCCACCGTTGAATACACAGCCAGCGCCCTCGTAGATCTCGCCTTTCACGAAGGCAAACCACCCGCCGACCCCATGGCCAAACAAGCCGAAGTCCTAGCACAACTCGACATGCCGCAGGCCATCCGAATGCGCCACGCCACCCCCCACTTCGCCCACGTCTTTTCAGGCGACGGCTACTCCTCAGGCTACTACTCCTACATGTGGTCCGAAGTCATGGACGCCGACGCCTTCCAGGCGTTTGAGGAAACAGGCGACCCGTTCAACGCGGACATGGCGCAGAAACTCCACGACAACATCTACTCCGCAGGCGGAAGTGAAGAGGGCGAAGCGCTGTATAAAGCGTTCCGAGGGAGTTTGCCAAAAGTGGATGCACTGTTGAAAGGGCGCGGGTTGGACTCCCCCACTTAACCCGAAATCAATATTTCAACCGACAACACCCATGAGCGGGTGCACCCGTTGCACCCATTCCCAACAAAATAACTTCGAAATCATAGGTAAAATCCGACATCCCATCAGAACACGCCTCAGTATACCGCACAACTGTCGTCAATTTATACTTACCGTCCGTGCTGTTCAAATAATGCGCCCACAAATCTGTTCGGCCAATCCCTTGCGCAAATCGTAGATATTCAAGCTTGATCGGCGCCTCAACGTCTTGCGAAGAAAACGAGCCGCCAGCTTCGTCGATCTCAACGTCCCAAAATGGTTCCGTCCCACCACAACTCAACGCCTTTGGTGTCTCCAGATACAAACTCGTCGGTTTCAAAAATCGCGCATTCACCCAGCCGACGGTTCCGTTGTAGGAAATCTCTCGCCACACTGCGCCTTTAACATCGACCGAAACACCGGTCACAGCGACGTCTACGGCGTTAAACGGGACCGTTCCAATAACCTTTGAATTACTTACGCTCTCTGTGTAAGCAACATCAGACCTAATGTTCAAAACGTCGTTTTCGGCTACCCCAATCACCGAATGTGGTTGGGTTACAGCGGGTGCAGTGGACAATAAATTGACCGCCAAAACTCCAAACACAAATTTGCATATGGTTCGTATCGGCATGCTACGTACTTTCATTTCCTCAACCTCGTTATCCATGTTTGAACTTCCGTGTTTCAGTTTAGGACATATTATCTTTTCTTCATCCAAAAGCCAGTTTCATCAAATTCCACTACGGCACTCCGTGCACAAGTCGCTTTTGTCTTGACCCTCCAACCACAGCATCTCAATAAAATTGCCAACACTCCGTCGATCACACACCAAGGACACTCCCCCATGAAAGCCGCATTCTACACCGCCCAAGGCCCTGCCGCCGACGTTCTCCAAATCGGCGACCAACCCACCCCAACCGCGCAGGCTGGCGAAGTCCTCGTCCGCCTCAAATCCTCAGGCGCAAACCCGTCTGATGTGAAATCGCGCGCAGGCGCACGCGGCATGCCCTTCCCCACCATCATCCCTCATTCCGATGGCGCTGGCGTGATCGAATCCGTCGGCGAAGGTGTCGACCCTGCTCGCGTTAACCAAAACGTCTGGCTGTGGAACGCCCAGTGGCAGCGCCCCTTCGGCTCTTGCGCCGAATACATCGCGCTCCCCTCCGAACAGGCCGTCGATCTCCCAGAAACCACCTCATTCGTTGAGGCCGCCTGCCTCGGCATTCCCGCCATGACAGCCTACCGCTGCGTCTTTGCCGATGGCCCCGTTACGGGCCAAAAAATCCTCGTCTCTGGCGGTGCAGGCTCTGTTTCGCGCTACGCCATTCAAATGGCAAAACTTGGGGGTGCAGAAGTCATCACCACGGTCTCGAATGATGAAAAAGCCGCCTACGCCCGCGCCGCAGGGGCCGACCACACCGTCAATTACCGCGATGCAAATGCCGCCGAACAAATCCTCGATCTAACGGGCGGCGGCACCCACCGCGCAATCGAGTTGGAATTTGGCGCAAACGTAAACCTCCTCACCGAAGTCATGCGCCCAAACAGCACCATCGCCGCCTACGGTTCCGCCCAAAGTTTCACGCCCGAAATTCCCTTCATCCAAATGATGTTCAAAGACCTGACCCTGCGCACAATCCTAGTCTATATCCTCACACCAGAAGCGCGCAGCGAAACCCTCACGGGTCTCAACAAAATGCTCGCAGACAGCTCCCTCACCCACGCTGTCGGCGCAACCTTCACGCTCGATGAAACCGTCAAAGCACACGAGCTGGTGGAATCCGCAGATAAATTCGGAACCGTGGTCGTCACACTTTAACCCACGGTTTCAATGTTCCCTAAATACCTAAATCCGTTGCCGCTTCATTTACACGGCAACGGATAGGTGATCGTCCCGCTCGGGTAACTTTGCCCCGCACGAAAACACGTCACCTGCCCTGCCCCATTCGCCCAGTACTGATGCGGATTCACGCCCCGATTGCCGTCGTCCAAATACCGCAAATGCCCCCAAGCGTTGCCGCGACTGCGGGTTCGCAACTTGCGCCCGATTTGCAAATGCAAATGCCGCACCCTTGCAATACATTTGAATTTCTTGTGATTGTCGCCAAGCCGCCCGACCAATTGGCCCCGACGAACAGTTTGACCCTTCTTCACAACAATATCGCCCATATGCCCGTACAACACAAAAAGACGTTTCCCATCAACGCCCTTGCCGTGATCCACCAACAACGTTGGCCCCCAACAGGTGTCTACCTCAATCCCCAAAACCGTGCCCCGCGCAATCGCAATAATCGGCTGACGATTTGGCGCAGGAATATCTATCCCTTGATGCCGCGCAGACCTGCGCAATCCGTTCACACCCTTCATACTTTGAAAATGCGATGTAATTTCTGGCGCCCCCTTGGGCATCACAATTTTGATCGTTTTGGCATGCCCAATTAGCGGAACCGAAAAACACAAAACAACGGCTAGTACTCGCGCAAACATTTTTTTCCTCCGAAAAATGTATAAATCATTAAATTGACGCAACACCGCGCGTTAACACAGTTCACAAACACGTTTGCCATACAGGTGCCATACGCTTCGCATACCATTTGCATACGCTTTGCGGACATTTTTTCCTTCAAAAATGGTGAAAAATAAATTTGGTTAACTGACCGAACGCGTGGCATAATTCAGTCCCGCAGCTCGCTCATTGCAACACCCCAAATGTCTGATTTCTTGGCCCAGCCATCTGCGCCTTGCGCCGACAATTCACAGTATTCTTGCACACAAGATCCAAGCCGCAAAAGCGCCCCGCGCTGCGCAAAAGCCTGCGTCGCAGCTGCATCATTTGGGGTGAGGTAAAGGCGAATTTTGTCTTCACGAACAAGAACATAGCGTGCACCAGACAACAACGAATAATGCATCCAGCCCCCTTGCCCCTCAGCATCCTGAACCCGACGCCAGTGGCCATATTCCGCAATAACTTGCAAGGGCGTGTTCTCATGTTTGAAAACCCAATCCACACGATGGGTCAACGATGGGCCCCGTCGAACATTGCCCTCGGCGGTCTTCATTGAAACAAATCGTGGCATTGGCAAATTGGTAACAGGGCCGCGTTTCGTTTCAGACGCCGCTACATCAGTTAACCCTGTGAAAATAAGGGATAAACCCGCTATCATACAAATGGAAATCGCCCGTGTCATGCTGACCCGCCCGCCTAGATTTTTGCCTCTGATGGGGTCTTTGATCTTGCCCCTTTGGCACAATTCTTGTCAGAATGGGGGAAACAAATCCAGCATTGGTTGTCCCGAATGCCCCTAAGAAAACTAAGTGTTGTTGTTACGCGACGGTTACCAGCCGCAGTCGAGTCTCGTTTGGCCGAATTGTTCAACGTCACGTTCAACGAAACAGACATGCCAATGACCCGCGACCAACTGATCGCAGCCATGCGCACAGCCGATGTTTTGGTCCCCACATTAAGTGACACAATCGACGCTGGAATGCTCTCTTCTGCGGGAGAAAACATGCGCCTAATCGCCAATTACGGCACCGGCGTCGACCACATTGATGTCACCACCGCACGCCAGTTGGGCATCCATGTTTGCAACACCCCAGGCGTGCTCGCCGAAGACACCGCAGACATGACCATGGGGCTCATTCTCGCGGCCATGCGCCGCCTCAAAGAAGGCGCGACACACATGCAATCAGGCGACTGGCAAGGCTGGTCCCCCGCCGCATTTTTGGGTGCGCGTTTGGGCGGCAAAAAGCTCGGCATCCTTGGCATGGGGCAAGTCGGTTCAGGGGTAGCAAAACGGGCCGCCGCTTTTGGCATGCAGATCAACTATCACAATCGCAATCAGGTCCACCCAGATACAGAAAAGTCTTTGAACGCAACCTATTGGCCAAGTTTTGATCAGATGCTCGCCAACGTCGATGTGATTTCCGTCAACTGTCCGCACACGCCCAGCACCTTTCATTTGCTAAACGCGCGGCGTCTGAAATTGATGAAACCAACCGCCATTGTGATCAACACTTCGCGCGGCGAAGTGGTCGATGAAAACGCGCTAACACGCATGCTGCGCGCGGGTGAATTGGCGGGTGCGGGCCTTGATGTTTTTGAAAACGGAACAGACGTAAATCCTCGTCTTCGCGATCTCGACAACGTCATCCTTTTGCCCCACATGGCCTCCGCCACATCCGAAGCACGCATCGAGATGGGCGAGAAAGTCATCCTAAACATCAAAACATTTGAGGACGGCCATCGCCCCCCAGATCGCATCGTCCCAAGCATGTTGTAAAACGGGGTGCGTACCGCGATATCAACCACTCTTTTGCTGCTGTTGATCCTGTGCACGCTGCCTTTCGCGTTTCACGCCAGCCAACTCGGTATTCGCGGCCTTGGCAGCGGCGCAGACACGTCGCGCATCTTCACTCCGAACGCGCCTTTAACCAATTTCAGCATCTTTTCACATATGCTGGTCGGTGCCGCGATAACCGTGCTCGCACCGCTTCAACTTTCTCTTTGGCTCCGCACAAAAAATCCGAAAACCCACCGCGCAATCGGAAGAATCTTGGTTTTTCTGGCAATCCCCACCGCGCTCGGCGGATTTGGCTACATTTTGTTAAGGGGAACGATCGGCGGGCCAGCCATGGACGCCGCCTTTGCACTTTATGGCGTGTTCCTTCTTACCGCTGCATTCCAAACGATTCGCTTTGCGAGTGCGCGAAATTTCACCCGTCATAACCGATGGGCCGTGCGGTTTTTCTTCCTGATCATCGGGTCATGGATTTACCGCGTCCACTATGGTTTGTGGTTCGCAATCATCGGGCAAACAGGCCACACGTCGACCTTTGATGGCAGCTTTGATCTGCTGCAAAACTGGGCCTTTTTCATTCCATATTTGCTGATTTTGGAACTGGTTTTCATCCGCCGCGACGGCCCATTTTGGGCGCGAAACGCCTAGACCAACACCCGTTTCGCCGCATCAACACTCACATCACCCAGCGCAACAATTTCGCGCGCAACCCGTTCGATATCGCCCCCTTCAGCCCCCGCAACAATCGCGATATTTCGCGCGTGCAATGCCATGTGCCCCTTCTGAATCCCTTCGGTCGCCAACGCCCGAAGTGCCGCCATATTTTGCGCCAAACCCACACAGGCAACGACAATCGCCAACTCGCTGGCGCTGTCTACATTCAACATCTTTAGCGCCACCTGAGCGGCAGGATGCGTTTTGGTTGCACCCCCAACAAGGCCGAGCGCCATCGGCAATTCTATCGTGCCAACCAATTGATTTTCCGCGTCTATTTCCCATTTCGTCAACGAGGTATATCGCCCGGATTGCGCAGCAAACGCATGCGCTCCAGCCTCAATCGCGCGCCAATCATTCCCTGTTGCAAGGACCACAGGGTCAATCCCGTTCATGATCCCTTTGTTGTGCGTCGCCGCGCGGTACGGATCAATCAGCGCCAGCGCGCAGGCCTCTACGATGCCTTGCGCAACCTCTGCACCGTCCAGCGTTTCCGTACTCAACGTTTCAAACGAAACCGCAACCTGCGCCCGCACCAAACGGCGATCCGCAAGGTTCGACAAGATCCGCAAACGGCTTTGCCCACCCGCCAAATCAGCCACACGCGGCGCCAGCAATTCAGCCATCGTATTCACCGTGTTTGCCCCCATCGCATCGCGCACATCCACCAGCAAATGCGCCACCACCATCGGCCCAACAGGCGAGGTTTCAAACACATGCACCTCGATGTCTTTGCACCCACCGCCAAGACCGATCAGCACCGTATCTTTGGAATTTGCCAACGCCATAAGGGATTGTTTTTCCGCAAGAATGGCATCTCGCGCGGCCTCAACATCCGTGACGCCCAGCACCTGAATTTGCGCGCGCATGATCGGATCGTCGGCATCTGCCGTGAACCCACCATCAACCCGCGCCAACTTCGCCATGTAACTCGCGGCGGCCACAACAGACGGTTCCTCCACCGCCATCGGGATCAAATAATCCTTCCCGTTCACACAGAAATTCGTCGCCACGCCCATCGGAATTTCAAACTTGCCAATGACGTTTTCGATCATCCCATTTGCCAGCTCGAGCGGTAAAATATCGCGCCCAGACAACACCGCACCATCGCCCTGTGTCAGGCCTGTTGCATCGACCACAGCACCGCGCCGCGCGTCAGGTGACAGATTGCGAAACCCCGAAATATCCGACTTAACCATTGCCATCTCCACACACTTTGCAATCCACTCGCCGCTCAATATTAATCTTGCGGCTCTCGCCATAAAGCGCATCAAAAATCAACATTTCACTGCGCAAGGATTTCCCCGCACCGACGATTTCCTTGATCGCTTCAGACGCCATCATCGACCCGATAATTCCCGGCAACGCACCAACAACACCAGCCTCAGCACAGCTTGGTGCCAATCCATCCGCAGGCTCGGTCGGGAACAAACACGCGTAACAGGGATCACCACGCGCTGGATCAAACACCGTCACCTGCCCCTCCCATTGGCCAATCGCGCCTGAAATCAACGGCTTAGTCGCCTCCACACAGGCTTTGTTCACCACTGCACGGGTGGCAAACGTGTCGGTTCCATCCAAGATCAGATCAAACTCCCCAACCAGATCGGTGCCATTTTCAGCCGTGAACTTTCGATTATACGGCAGTACATCCACAAACGGATTCAATGCTTTTAACTTCATTTGCGCTGCAAAAACCTTGGCCGTTCCGACATCATTTTCATCGAACAAAACTTGGCGCTGCAGGTTCGATGCTGACACGATGTCATCGTCAATCACACCCACGGTGCCCACACCCGCCGCCGCCAAATACTGTAAAACAGGCGACCCAAGCCCCCCCGCGCCAACCACCAAAACCCGTGCATTGCGCAGCTTTCTCTGGCCCTGTCCGCCAACCTCCCGCAGCACGATATGGCGCGCATATCGTTCCAGTTCAGCGTCCGACATTTTGTTAGATTTCACCGCGTGCGGCAATGTGTTCGCCGCCCTACTCCGAAGCGTTTTCAACAGCCAAAAATACGAAAAAATAACCACGCCGATACCCAGCAGCGTGACCCAACTCCAAACCGATCCACCCGTTGCAACCCGCAACGGATTTCCGTCTGGCAAAGCTAGTTGAGCCAGCATCACAAAGATCAAACCGATCCCGACAATCGCCCCTTGCGCACCAACCGATCCGCCCATCCTGCGCACTGCAAATGCCGCCCCGCCAACCAAAAAAACCGTCAAAAACATCAGCCGCGCCCAGTGGAGCCAAAGCCCCCTTCGCCGCGATCTGTTTGCCCAAGCGGATGATCCAAATCCCAACCGACCTGCATCACGGGTGCAAACACGATTTGCGCAATTCGATCCCCGTGCGCCACGATAAAACGCGCATCGCCGTGGTTGATCAAAATCACCCCCAAGGGCCCACGATAATCGCTATCAATTGTGCCCGGCGCATTGGCCAGCGTAATCCCGTGTTTCAGCGCAAGCCCAGAACGGGGCCGCACCTGCGCCTCAAATCCTTTGGGAATTTCCAACGCCAAACCCGTGGGGATCAGCGCACGCGCACCTGCGGCAACCTCAACCGATCCACGGTCATCAAAATTGGCACGTAAATCCATGCCAGCAGCGCCATCCGTGGCGTAACTTGGCAGCGCAATCGCGCGATCTGCACCCTCCAGATACATCACTTTCACCGCCAGATCAGCCACCGATCACCTCTGCTATCTTCGCTGCCAAACGATCCGCAACGGCCTGTTTTCCCATGCGCGGCCAATCCTCTGCACCGTCTTTATGGATCAAGGTCACATCGTTTTCCGATCCACCCATGATGCCCGTTTCAGGCGAAACATCATTGGCCACAATCCAATCACACCCCTTTCGCAACCGCTTCGCCGTGGCGTTCTCAATCACATCATTCGTCTCAGCCGCGAACCCCACAACCAGTGCTGGCCGCCCCTTTTTCATCTTCGAAACCGTCGCCAAAATATCTGGATTTTCTGCAAATTCCAGCACTGGCAATGCACCACTGCCATCCTTTTTGATCTTGCGATCAGACGCGCCTTCAACCCGCCAATCCGCAACGGCGGCGGCAAACACTGCCCCATCCGCTGGTAACCCGCGTTCAACCGCCGCCAACATCTCCGCCGCCGTTTCAACGCGCACAATCTCTGCGCCCTCAGGCATCGCTGCCGACGCTGGGCCTGTCACAAACGTCACCCGTGCGCCCAATCCAACCAGCGCCAGCGCAATCGCGCCACCCTGCGCCCCGCTCGATCTGTTAGCGATATAGCGAACAGGATCAATCGGTTCGTGCGTCGGCCCACTGGTCACCAAAACATGCTTGCCCTTCAACGGCCCATTCAACAGCGCATCTTCCACAGCCGCCACAATCTCAGGCACTTCTGCCATTCGACCAGGCCCGTATTCGCCGCACGCCATGTTCCCGTTGTTTGGCCCAACAACCAGAACACCGTCACCCGTCAGCGTTTCCAGATTGCGCTGCGTCGCTGCATGATCCCACATCCGCACATTCATCGCAGGGGCAATCAGCACGCGCTTATCCGTCGCCATCAACAACGTGCTCGCCAAATCACCTGCAACACCATGCGCCATTTTCGCCATCAAATCCGCCGTAGCAGGGGCAACAACAACCAAATCGGCCGCACGCGACAACTGAATGTGGCCCATCTCGGCCTCATCCGTCAGGTCAAACAATTCGCGATAAACCTTGGATCCAGACAACGCCGCCACAGACAAAGGGGTCACAAACTCCTCGGCTGCACGCGTCATCACAGGCACCACTTTTGCACCCCGATCCTGCAATCTTCGGATCAGATCGAGGCTCTTATAAGCCGCAATCCCGCCCCCAATTACCAACAAAACTCTGCGCCCATTCAGCATAGCATTCTCCACTCTTCCCGCAGACTTAATCACCTTCCCTAAACAAAGCAAAGGGCGGCTCCCAAAAATTGCGAACCGCCCAGTTTCTTCTGGCCAAAAATATCTCGGGGTTTGGGGCAGCGCCCCAAGGCTACATCAAGGTCGCCATAATCTCGGCGGTTTTGCCCGTGTTCTTTTCCAGCAGCTTTTTCAACTTAACCAACGCAGCCGCTTCTACTTGGCGAATACGTTCTTTCGACAAACCCAGCTCCTCACCAATAGACCCAAGCGTGCGGGTGTCTTCGATCAACAACCGCTGCGATAAAATATACTGCTCGCGTTCGCTCAAGCCTTCCATCGCCTCGTTCAGCCAATTGCGCAGCTGGCCCAGATCGTGATTTCGCTCCACAACCTCTGCCGCCTGCGGGCCCTCATCTGCCAGTGTGTCTTGCCATTCACGCCCCTCATCCTCGGATGATTGCTGCGCGTTCAGTGAAAAATCAGACCCGGACAACCGGCCTCGCATCATTTCCACATCGCGCAACGGCACGCCAATTTCTTGGGCAATCATTTCAGACAACTGATGCCCGTCCAATTCCTCGCCCTGCACATTGGCATCGCGTTCCAGCGTTGCCTGCACCCGTTTCAAATTGAAAAACAGCGCCTTCTGGCTGCTGGTTGAACCGGTTCGAACCATCGACCAATTGCGCATCACGTAATCTTGGATCGCCGCTTTGATCCACCACTGCGCATAGGTTGAAAACCGAACGCCGCGATCTGGATCAAATTTTTCTGCCGCTTTCATCAACCCTACGCCTGCTTCTTGGATCAAATCCTGCGTGTTGCCGCCGTAACGCTTAAACTTTGACGCCATCGAAATCGCCAAACGCATGTAGGCGTTTATCAACCGATGCAGCGCCTTCACATCACGATCATCACGCCATGCGCGGGCCAGTGCGGTTTCCGTTTCCGCGTCCAATAATTCAGCAGACATCGCAGTGCGACGAAAGTTATGAGAAGGAATATCGTCGAGTGGCATAGTTCAACTCCCAATCTAAAAATGAAGAGCCATCTTTAAGCTCTCCTCACAATATACTACGGATGAGCAGGCAATTTGGTTCACAATGGAGTGCGTAAATCGTGCAACTACCCAAACTCACACTTATTCTGGGTGGCGCTGCCTCCGGAAAATCCAGCTTTGCCGAAAAAATTGTGACCCAAACAGGATTGCCGCGCAGTTACATCGCCACCGCGCAGGCTTTTGATGATGAAATGCGCGAGAAAATCAAACAACATCAGATAGATCGCGGCCCAAATTGGACAACTTCTGAGGTTCCTTTGGCCCTGCCAGATGCCATCAAAAGCCAGCCAAAAGGCAACGTCATACTGGTTGATTGCCTCACTTTATGGCTCACCAACCTCATTTTATCGGACGCAAACTGCGACACCGCAGCGCAGGATATATTTTCTGCAATCAACGCGCAAAACTGCCCGATTGTCGCCGTTTCAAACGAAGTTGGTCACAGTGTGATCCCAGAAACGTCACTGGGTCGCAAATTCCAACGCCTGCAAGGCCGCCTAAATGCACAGGTCGCCGCACAGGCCGATTTGGTGGTCATGGTCACCGCTGGATTGCCGCAAATCCTAAAGGGCACGCTGCCAAAGGAAACACCATGACCCGCATCTGGATGGTCCGCCACGGCCCGACCCATCGCGACGGTTTGATCGGCTGGACAGACGCACCAGCAGACCTGTCTGACACCGCCGCGATTGCCCGACTAAACGCATACCTTCCAAGTGATGCGATCGTGATTTCATCCGACCTGATCCGCTGCGTAACCACCGCAGACGCGGTTACGCAAACCCGCACGCGCCTCCCCCACGATTCAGACCTGCGCGAGTTGCATTTCGGCGATTGGGAAAACCGCACCTTTGGCGATGTCTCCAAAACCGATCCAGACCTGTCGCGCAATTACTGGTCCGATCCCGGCCCACACGCCCCGCCAAATGGTGAAAGCTGGGACACCGCCGCCGCCCGCGTCAGCCGTGGGCTTGATAAACTAATAAGCACGCATCCAGATCAAAACATCATCGTCGTCGCCCATTTCGGCGCAATCCTAACCCAAGTGCAACGGGCCTCCAACATGCCTGCAAAATCCGCACTCTCGTTCAAAATTGATAACCTGTCCGTCACCCAAATCGAACATATGGGCAGCGCGTGGCGGGTTCTCGGCGTTAATCACACCCCGTGAACACCGCCATCACAAATCGCAATTTGCCTTTGCCCACGCACCGCGCCTAAATGCTGTCATGACTTATTCTTATGAACTCGCCGTCGCCGATAAAATGTATTCCAGCTGGTCCCTTCGCGGCTGGCTGTTGTTCGAAGCATTCGCCATTCCTTACAAACAACACACCGCCCGCATGTACACTGACGGCTTTCACGAAATGCTGTCCGCGTTCCAACCTGCGCGCCTTGTACCGGCGATGAAATTCGACGGACACGTCGTCACCGACAGCCTCGCGATGGCCGAAACTCTGGCCGAGCAAAACCCGTCGCTAAACATGTGGCCAGCCGACCCCGCTGCCCGCGCCTTGGCCCGCTCATTAAGCGCAGAAATGCACTCTGGCTTTGGCTCCCTGCGCACGGATTGCACAATGAACCTGCGCCACAGCTATCCCGATTACCAACCATCCCCAGACGTGTTGGCAGACGTGGAACGCATAACCAAATTGTGGACCCTGTGCCGCGAAACCTACGGCGCAAACGGCCCGTGGTTGTTTGGCGAATACTCCATCGCAGATGTGTTTTACGCCCCCGTCGCCACACGCCTCGCAACCTATAACCTCCCTCAAAACGGGGTCGTCGCCGATTATGTCGCCGCGCATTTGGCAGAACCATCCTTCCGCCGCTGGCGCGCAATGGCGTTCGCGCAAAACTTCGTGCAACCCGGCTATGACTTGGATTTGACACCAGCAGCATGGACAGGCCCAACACCGCTCGCCGCAAAGCCAGTGGAAAACGGCCCCGCCGAAAACGCGATCTGCCCCTACTCCGACAAACCCGTCCTAACGCACTTCCTAGAACTAGAAGGCCGCATCTTTGGCTTCTGCAACGCATTCTGCCGCGATAAAACCGTCGCAGATGCCGAGGCATGGGAAAAGTTCATGGCTATTTACGAGATTGCGGCGTAAACGACCCAAGACTGGATTTGCAGAGCTTGTTCAGTGATTGAAAATTAAGTGCTAGGTACTGAAATTTCCCTTTTCGGCAGGGATCAAAATACGACGTTTTTCATCAACACAATAACGAAACCGAACCAACCGACGTTCACCAAAGCAATCTTCGTATCTCCAATACCCAAAAATAAAAAATTCCGTTTCATCAAGTTTGAATTCGTTGGGAATACTTATCGGAGTTCTCAGGCTAAACCTAGCATTTGGGCCTAACGGCATTCGACTTCGAATCTGTCCCTTTTGCGCCTTACTTAAAATTCCATTAGACTTAGAGTAAGAACCACAGGAAACCCAACCATGAGCCCTGTAAGCAGGTGTTGATCCGAAATTTTTTATTATGACATCAGCTTCAAGGGGTCGGGTTCCCTCACTATTTACATCTCCAGTCACAAACTCAGCACTATCTACTCCACAATAGGCACGCGTCTGTCTATTGCCGATTTCACGCGTGGTTTTTGACATATCTTGTGTGGCTCTTAGCGTATAAAAAATTAAGCCAGCAGAACATGCGGCTAGGAGTAACCCCACCATCGCCGTCCATCCCATGACGCGGGTAAACCTAGCCATTTCTTGTTGTGCATTAAGGTCTTGATTGGCGCGGCTGTGATCACGCGCAGATTCTATTTCGTCATGAATGCAATCCCGCATCGGCTTCGGATCAAGTTTTAAACATTTTTCATCAATTCGATCTTCAGCATACTCTATATGGAGGTCGATACTTACTTCGCTTCTCAATCGTTGCTCAGTTAACTTCGCGCTTTCGCCCCAAACAGCCCAAAGAACGATGGCAAAGAGCACAAAACTCAATGCAAGAAATGCGTAACATCCACTCCAATAATTCTTAGACATCATAATAACAACACCGCCGTGAATTTTCGCTTCGGAAAATTTGTAGCGAGCCTTCACCTTTTTTCCATTATTCCAATATCGGCCAGCATATCCACCAAACCCGCATAAGTAACCCCTCGTTGTTTTGGGTTAACTTTAGGTTGGCGACTCACCTAAGCCTTTCGCTCATTTCTGCAAATCTGGCGTGCCGACACATATTTTCGATTAATCAGACCACATTTCAAAAGATTCTTTCACCCGTTTGCTACAGAACGTCCGGCATTTACCAAAAATAAACCTTCCTGACTGTAGCGTTAACCATTCTTAACGCGAGCTGTGGGAAATCAATGGTCGCACGCGCCTACACGGTCGCTTTTCACGGGGTTGAGGCTCGCTTGGTCGAGGTTCAATGCTCCCTCTCGCCCGGAATGCCCGCTTTCGACATCGTCGGCCTGCCCGACAAAGCCGTGTCCGAGGCAAAGGAGCGTGTGCGCTCCGCCATGTCGTCCATGTCGCTGGCCCTGCCCTCTAAACGCATCACGATCAACCTGTCCCCTGCCGATATCATCAAAGAAGGCTCGCATTTCGACCTGCCCATCGCATTGGCGTTGATGGCCGCGATGGACGTTATCCCCCAAGACGAAATCGCACGCCAAGTCGCCCTTGGCGAACTCTCGCTGGATGGCAAATTGGTCCCCGTCATCGGCACGCTCCCCGCCGCGCTCGCCGCTGCGCAGGCCGATTGCAACCTTGTTTGCCCCGTCGATTGCGGTGCCGAGGCCGCTTGGGTCGGCGCTGTTCAAGTCATCGCACCAGGATCATTGCTGGAATGTATGAACCATTTTCGCGGCCGCCAAATCTTGCCCCCCGCGCAACCCGGTGAAATGATAGCCGAGCAAAACACCCGTTGCCTTAGCGACGTAAAGGGCCAAGAACGGGCCAAACGCGCCCTCGAAATTGCAGCGGCTGGGCGGCATCATTTGTTTTTTGTCGGATCCCCTGGGTCAGGTAAATCCATGATGGCGGCGCGAATTCCAGGTTTGCTGCCCGCGCTCGAACCCGAAGAGGCTTTGGAAACCTCGATGATCCATTCCCTCGCTGGGCTGTTGTCTTCGGGCGGTATTTCGCGAACGCGCCCCTACCGTGATCCGCATCACACGGCCTCAATGGCGGCAATTGTCGGGGGTGGGCGCGGCGCGAAACCGGGTGAAATCTCGCTCGCCCATAACGGTGTTTTGTTTCTGGATGAACTGCCCGAATTTACCCGCCAAGTTCTGGAAACCCTGCGCCAGCCACTTGAAACAGGGTCCGTCATGGTGGCCCGTGCGAACAATCACGTCACTTATCCCTGCCGATTTATGCTAATTTCTGCCGCAAACCCCTGTCGGTGCGGATACCTCGCCGATGCCGAACGCGCCTGCGCACGTGTTCCCATTTGCGGCCAAGATTACTTGGGCAAAATCTCGGGCCCGCTCATGGATCGGTTTGATTTACGCATCGAAGTCCCGCCTGTTTCTATGACCGATCTCACCTTGCCAGATGATGGCGACACATCCCAAACCATCGCAGCGCGTGTCGCAACCGCGCGTCAAATTCAGCGCGCGCGCTTTGCCGAGCACCCCGATTTACGCCAAAATGCAGATGCCGAAGGTGCCCAGTTAGAGGAAATCGCAACGCCAGAAAGTGAGGGCGCAGAATTGTTGAACAAAGCAGCGGATAAATTCAAACTTTCCGCACGCGGCTATCACCGCATCTTGCGCGTGGCCCGAACCATCGCCGATTTGGCAGGTTCAGAAACGGTTCAAAAACCCCACATCGCCGAAGCAATCAGCTACCGCCTTGTGAACGCTGTGCCTTAACAAACACGATGATGTCATCAAGCGCTGCGCGGGCTTCTGGAAAATGGCCACGCATGATGTGAAACACGTGAAACGCATTGGGCCAACTGCGCACCAAAACATCATGGCCCAGCGTCACCAATTTGCGTTGCATTTCCAACGTGTCATCGCGCAAAACTTCGCGATCAGAACAGTGAAACAGGATCGGCGGGCAACGCTCAAAAGCCGCTTTAAACGGCGAGGCATAGGGTTGGCTGCGATCCTCGTCCCCCATGTACATGCCGCCAAGTTCGTCAAACCGCTCCGCGATCAACAAAACATCACTGCTGGCATTGGTTTTCATACTGTCAAATGACGCCGCGATATCCACAACGGGGCTGATCGCCACCGCCGATTGCGGCGTATCCATGCCCGCATCAGACAAATAGGCCAGAAGGGCAAGCATCAACGCGCCGCCTGCGCTATCGCCAGCAACGACGATCTGATCTGCGCGTAGGCCTCGCGCCAAAAGCCCGCGATAGGTTGCAACAACATCATCAAACCCAGCAGGAAAAGGATGCTCTGGCGCAAGCCGGTATCGCGGCATCACTGCCTCAATTCCCAATTCTTGCGCAAGATACGCCACCATATGCTTGTGGGTATCAGGGCTGCCGACAATGAACCCGCCACCGTGAATGTACAGCAACACATCGTCAGATTTCACGGCCCCACACCGCACCCACAACACGGGCACATCGCCAACATTTCCAGTGCGATAATCGGCAAAGGCTGGATGGATGTGCATGCGTTTTGCATGCGTCTCAAACGATTTTCGCATAACTTCTGGGTCCGAACTGCGCCGCACCCACGGCTTAATCACCAACCGCGTAAACGTGCTCGCAATGCGCAGCCGCAAAGAATTCATCACCCCACCCGTTTCTCAATTGCTTGCCAAATTTTCTCGGCAACATTGATCCCATCAAAGCGTTCCAGTTCTTGGATGCCTGTGGGTGAAGTCACGTTAATTTCTGTCAGATTGCCGCCAATCACGTCGATCCCGACGAAAATTTGGCCCTTTTCACGCAACAACGGGCCAATGGCTGCACAAATCTCTAGGTCGCGCTCAGACAAGCCAACTTTCTCGGGCCGCCCGCCGACGTGCATGTTTGATCGGGTTTCACCCTTGGCAGGCACGCGGTTAATCGCGCCAACCGGTTCGCCGTCAATCAAAATAACGCGCTTATCGCCCGCCGCCACATCAGGCAGGAATTTCTGCGCAATCAGCGGTTCGTTGTTAATGCCGATAAACAATTCGTGCAGCGAATTAAGGTTTCGATCACTGGGCTCCAGACGGAAAACACCCGCACCACCGTTGCCGTACAAAGGCTTAAGAATGATATCCTGATGCTTTTCCTTGAAGGCTTTCAATGTTTCAATATCGCGGGCAATTGTTGTGGGCGGCGTTAAATCAGGAAATTGCAAAACCAACAGCTTTTCGGGGTAATTGCGCACCCACATCGGATCATTCACCACCAGTGTGTCGGGGTGAATCATATCAAGAATATGCGTCGTGGTGATATATCCCATGTCAAACGGCGGGTCTTGGCGCAACCAAACAACATCCCAATCCGCTAGGTCAATCTTCTCCTCGGGTTGCAGGGTCACGTGATCCCCCTCAACACGGCGAACCAACGCACGATGCCCCCGCGCCGTAACGCGCCCTTCCTCAAACGCCAGTTTATCAGGCGTATAAACAAACAGCTCGTGCCCACGCGCCTGTGCTTCTTCTGCAATGCGAAAACTGCTATCTGCGTTGATATCGACGGCCCCAATCGGGTCCATTTGAAAGGCAACTTTCAAGGTCATGTTTGATGTCTCTTTTCACTGGGCCCAACTTTGGCACCCAAATTTCAGGTTACCAAATACATGACGCAGTCTGCACGAGGTTTCAATAACCCTGCGAAAAAGACACACCAGAAAGATTAGGTTTTACGCGCTGATCAAAGCCCCAGGCATCACTTTGATCTTGCCGACATCATTCACAAGTGCCGCATCAAAACGACAATCCACATCCAACGACCCAACTTTATCGGCAAGGTATTGCAAAGCTGCATTTTGAATTCGTTCTTGTTGGCGCGGCGTGATTTGTTCGACAGCTTTATCAAAGCTAGAACTGGATTTTACTTCGATAAAGTAAATCTTGGATTTGTGTTTCGCGACCAAATCTATTTCACCTTCTTTGGTCTTCCAACGGCGTTCTACAATTTCAAAACCATTGCGCTCATAAGCGATTGCAACCTGTTCCTCCGCAGCGTGGCCTTTGATATACGACAGTTTTCCAAGCGATGACTTATCCATCCCGTCACACTCCCACAAAACAATTAAGATTTATCTAATGCCAGCGCCCGTGCATAAACTTCTTTGCGTGGCAGGTTAAACTGCTCAGCAACGGTGTTCGCAGCATCTTTTACGCGCATTTTACCCAAAGCATTTTCCAAAGCGGCGGTAATATCATCTTCACTGATTTCTTTTGCAATTGGCGGCCCCAACACCACAACAATTTCACCCTTTATGCTCTCTCGGGCTGCAAAATTATCCACCGCATCCTGCAGCGATCCACGCACGACTTCTTCGAATTTTTTCGTTAACTCGCGGCACACAGACACAGCACGCCCCGCTCCGTAAACTTCGATCATATCCTTCAAACTGGCTAAAATTCGTTTCGGGGATTCGTAAAACACCATCGTCGCGGGAACGGCCTCGAACTCTGTCAAAAACCGTTTTCGCGCCGATGATTTATTCGGCGCAAATCCCGCAAAGAAAAACCGGTCCGTGGGTTGGCCCGAAACACACAGTGCCGCCAAAACCGCCGATGCACCGGGGGCAGCAAACACAGGCAAATCCTCTGCAATCACCGCACGCGACAAATCGAACCCCGGATCTGCAACCATTGGCGTGCCCGCGTCCGAAACATAGGCGACCGAGCCACCGTTCTTTAAGGCTTCGATAATATATGGGCGCACCTTGGCGCCGTTGTGATCGTGATAGGCCACTAGCCTGCGATCCCCAAGCTTGATCCCGTGAATATCCATCAAGCGCCGCGTGTTTCGCGTGTCCTCTGCCGCCAGCAAATCTGCGCCTGCCAAAATGTCCAAACTGCGCAGCGTGATATCGCGCGCTGCCCCAATCGGCGTGGCCACAATGTGCAAGCCTGCAGCTATTTTTCCAGCGCCCATCTGCTTAATTCCATTTCTTTGTTCCTACACCGTTGATTTCCTTGTAGGCAGCACTTAGCTTTTTGCATGAAACGGCCTTCAGGGGCCAGCCAATTCAAGGGGATGGAATTATGGCTGCTTTGCACCGCATTAAAAATTTGGGATTAAAGGCGATTGGTACGCTTGGGGTCGGGCTCATGCTCGCGGGATGTATCGAAACAAACACCGCTTCGCAGGGACCAAAAGTGAACACCAGCAAACCCGTTGTGGTTGGCTTGATGGTGCCGTCTGGCTCTGGCAATGCGCAAACTGAATTGCTGGCAAACAGCCTTATTTCAGCGGCGAAACTTGCCATTGCAGAAATGGGTGATGTTAAGATCGACATGCGCATTTATGCAACAGGCGGCGATGCAAACCAAGCAGCCGCAGCTGCGCAACGTGCTGCAAATGAAGGGGCCAAAATCCTCGTTGGGCCGCTCTTTGCACAGGCTGCAAACGCCGCTGGCACAGCTGTTGTCGGCAACGGCATAAATGTCCTTAGCTTTTCCAACAATCCCGATATTGCCGGGGGCAACGTCTTTATTCTTGGCGATACATTTGCAAACACGGCGGATCGCGTCGTTGGCTATGCAGCCGCGCAAGGCAAAAAATCTGTGGCAGCGCTTGTCAAAGAAGACGCCGCAGGAACGATTGCAGCCGCAGCCGTTGAACGTGCTGCCAAAAACAATGGCGCGAGCTATGTTGGCGCTGCAAAATATCAACTGACTGCCGAAAGCGCGGTCGCAGCGGTTTCAGCAACAAAATCATTGCTGGCCCAAACGGGCGCCACGACACTGGTCCTTGATGCAGACGCGGCGGGTGCCTTGCCGGTCTTCGCACAATTGCTACCAGAATCAGGCATCAGCTCTGCCAACACACAGTTCATCAGCCTAACACGCTGGGATAAAACCAGCCCAGACGTGCGCGCAACACCCGGCATCCAAGGCGCATTGTTCGCGCTCAACGACACCAGCTCGACCGCGTCCTTCAACCAGCGCTATTCTGCGGCCTACGGCAACAATCCACACCTGCTCGCGGGTAAAGCCTATGACGGAATGCGCGCTGTCGGAACCTTGTTGCAAACAGGATCACGCGATGCCTTGACCCGCAAACAGCTCACACGCAACGCTGGCTTCACAGGCGCAAACGGTATATTCCGACTACGAGCAGATGGCACAAACCAACGCGCACTGGCAGTGGCCACATTCCGCGAAGGCAAAGTCATCGTGATTGATCCAGCACCGAGGAGCTTTGGTGGCGCCGGTTTCTAAATCTAAGTCGAAGACAAAGACCAAAACCGATCCCGGTGCATTGATCTGTGCGCCGGGATTGCTTTTTGATGCGCCAAAAATTGTGCAAAAAGTCGCAGATGATATTGCATCTGCGAAAGACAATTCAGAAAAACGCAGCGCAATTTCATCCGTGCTGAACGATGCAAATATTGCCGCGCGCGCGTTGATCAAAGAAACCTACCAAACCGCCCCGCTGGAAACCCGCAAAACCACGCGCGCCTATACTTTTGTGACCGATCAACTGGTCAACACGGCGCTGGCTTTGGTGATCGAACATCTGCACCCCCTGCACAATCCAACCAGTTCTGAAAAGATCGCATTGATGGCTGTTGGCGGCTACGGGCGCGGTGAAATGGCGCCGTTTTCCGATGTAGATTTGCTGTTCTTGTCGCCCTACAAAATGACCCCATGGGCCGAAAGCGTTGTGGAATCCACGCTGTATATTCTGTGGGATCTCAAACTCAAGATCGGCCACGCCACCCGCACAGTTGACGAATGTTTGCGCCTCGGCAAAGCCGACCTGACGATCCGAACCGCCCTGTTAGAAGCACGATTTTTGTCAGGCGATGCGGATTTGGCGGAAACGCTGGAAACCAAGCTTTGGAAGAACCTGTACAAATCCACAGGGCCCGAATTTGTCGCCCTAAAACTCGAGGAACGCGCCTTACGCCACCGCAAACAGGGCGCGACGCGGTTTTTGCTGGAACCCAACGTGAAAGAGGGCAAAGGCGGGTTGCGCGACCTGCAAACTCTGTTCTGGATCACGAAGTATTTGTCGGGGGCGAAACTGGCCGCCGAAATGATCTACAAAGGTTATTTCACCAACCAAGAGTACGATAATTTTGCCAAGGCAGAAAATTTCCTCTGGACCGTGCGCTGCCATTTGCATCTGTGTGTCGGTCGTGCCGCCGAACAGCTGACTTTTGACAACCAAGTCGCCATTGCAACGGCCCTGGGTTATAAAACCGACAAAGGCTTGCTCGCGGTCGAAGCCTTCATGCAGGACTATTTCCGCCACGCCACCCACGTCGGCGATTTGACCCGCATCTTTTTGACAACGCTCGAAGAACAGCACGTCAAACAGCAGCCGTCTTTTGGTGCGCGTTTGATGAACGCCATGCCGTGGAACCGCGACGATGACCACGCGCCTGATGGCTATAAAATCCAGCACGGCCGCCTTGCGATTGAAAACGAAAAAACGTTTCTCGCCAATCCGATCAACTTCCTTCGCATCTTTGAACAGGCCCTTGCGTCGGATATCTTGATCCACCCCGATGCGATGCGCCTGATCGTGGCCAACCTGCATTTGATTGATGATAAATTGCGCCAGAACCCTGACGCGCAAAAGATGTTTCTGTCCACGCTTCTGGATTACGGCAACCCAGAACGCGCGCTGCGACGGATGAACGAACTCGGCGTACTCGGCGCATTTATCCCCGAATTTCAACGCATTGTCGCGCTGATGCAGTTCAACATGTATCACCATTACACCGTGGACGAACACACGATCCAGTGCATCTCAAACCTTGCGCGCATTGAAAAGGGTGAGCTGAAAGAGAGCCTGCCCGTTGCCTCTGGCATCCTAGAAGACGGCGTTGATCGCAAGGTTCTGTACGTTGCCATGCTGCTGCATGATATCGGCAAAGGCCTCCCCGAAGACCATTCCATCGCAGGCGCACGCCTGTGCCGCGAAATTGCGCCGCAACTGGGCCTCTCGCCTGCGGAAACTGAAACCGTTGTTTGGCTGGTGGAACACCATTTGCTGCTTTCGGATGTTGCACAAAAACGCGATCTGTCCGATCCGCGCACCGTGCGGGAATTTGCAAAAATTGTGAAATCCACGCCGCGCCTGAACCTGCTTACGGTCCTTACAGTGTGTGATATTCGCGGCGTCGGCCCGGGAACATGGAACAACTGGAAAGCACAGCTTATCCGCGATCTCTATCGTTTTACCCGACTGGCGTTGCGCGAAGGTGTCGATAAAGTCGGCGAACTGCACTCCCCGACTGAGGCCCAAGACGCATTTCGTAAAGCCATGCCAACATGGACTGAGGACCAGTTTGCCGCAGAATTTGAGCGCCATTACCCCGCCTATTGGCAGGGCGTTGATACCGAAACGCACAAAGTTTTCGCAACCCTCATGGCCAAAGCAACGACCGCTGAAATTGCTACGGATATCAAACCTGACAATGACCGCGACGCGACCCGTGCGTGTTTCGTGATCCAAGACCACCCTGGCATCTTTTCACGCCTTGCAGGGGCGCTCGCACTTGTTGGTGCAAACGTCGTGGATGCCCGCAGCTACACCTCCAGAGACGGTTTTGCGACCTCGGTTTTCTGGGTGCAAGATACCGATGGGAAACCCTACGAAAAATCCCGATTGGCCCGCCTGCGCACCATGATCAACAAAACTCTAAAAGGCGAAGTCGTCGCACGCGATGCCCTGAAATCCCGCGATAAGATTAAGAAACGCGAACGCGATTTCAACGTGCCCACCGTCATCACATTTGATAACACGGGCTCAGATATTTACACGATAATCGAAGTCGACACCCGTGATCGCAACGGGCTGTTGTACGACCTCACCAAAACCCTATCCAACAGCAACATCTACATCGCCAGCGCAGTGATTGCGACCTACGGAGTACAAGCCGTCGATGTGTTCTACGTCAAAGATATGTTTGGCCTAAAACTTCACACGCTCGCCAAACAAAACAAGATCAGAGCCGCATTGACCGCCGCCATCGAAATCGGCGAAGAGGTCGCAATGTCATGACGCCAAAATCCAATCCAATCCGTCTGCTCGCCAGCTTTTTCACCGTAAGCGTTTGGACCCTTGCCAGCCGTGTCATGGGCTTTGTGCGCGAAATAATGTTCGCCAGCTTTTTTGGTTCCTCCGCCACCGCAGAGGCCTTTCAGATCGCGTTTGCCCTGCCCAATATGTTCCGCCGTTTCTTTGCCGAAGGCGCGTTCAACATGGCTTTTGTGCCAATGTTTTCGAAAAAGCTGGAAAACGACGAAGACGCAAAGGCCTTCGCGCAAAACGCGATGGCAAATCTGGCAACGATCCTCATCATTCTGACGGTTATCGCCCTGATCGCGATGCCGTGGTTCGTTCTGGCCACCGCATCGGGTTTTGCAGGCGATGAACGCTTCGATTTGGCCACAGATTTTGGCCGCATCACATTCCCCTACATCCTGTTTATCTCGCTTGCCGCACTGCTGTCTGGCGTTCTAAACGCCCTTGGCCGTTTTGCCGCCGCTGCCGCTGCACCTGTGTTTCTCAACATCATTCTCGTGGGCGCGATGACCCTTGCCTATCTGCAGGGCTATGACGTCGGCAACGCGCTCACATGGGGCGTCCCCGTCGCAGGTGTGGCGCAACTCGCCATCGTCTGGGTCGCAGCAAAACGCGCAGGCATTCGCCTGATGCCACAAATCCCGCGCCTAACGCCCGACATGAAAAAGCTCGCGATGATCGCAGCCCCGGCTATGCTGGCGGGCGGCGTTGTTCAAATCAACCTCGTGGTGGGCCGCCAAGTGGCCAGCCATTTTGATGGCGCAATCCAGTGGCTCGCGGTTGCGGATCGGCTTTATCAATTGCCGCTCGGCGTGGTCGGAATTGCAATCGGCGTGGTTCTTTTGCCCGATCTGTCGCGCAAGCTTTCCTCGGGCGATACCGACGGTGGGCAATACGCCTTTAACCGCGCCACCGAATTTGCGCTTGCCCTCACCCTGCCTGCAACTGTCGGCCTCTTGCTTGTGCCTGGCCCTGTTGTGTCGGTGCTGTTTGAACGGGGTGCATTTAATGCGACCGACAGCGCGATGACAGCCAGCGCCTTGGCCATTTACGCCGTCGGCCTGCCCGCGTTCGTGCTGCAAAAGGTCTTTCAGCCACTGTATTTCGCCCGCGAAGACACCAAAACACCGTTCCGTTTCGCGCTTGTCTCGATGGTTCTCAACGTCGTTCTGGCCTTTGGCTTGCGCGAACAATTCGGCTTTCTGGCCGCCGCCATCGGCACGACACTGTCGTCCATCGTCCTTGTGGCACTGCTGTATTTTGGCACGCGCAAACTTGGGGCCGAAGCACAATTTGATGCGGGATTAAAACGCACCGCGCCTCGTCTTTTGGCCGCAAGCGTCGTGATGGGCGTCGCAACTTACGGCCTCGGTTTGCTGCTCGATCCGTATTTCAGCCATGCAGGCATCCGCTACGCCGCACTCGCCGCGTTGATCATCGGGGCAATCGCGGTTTACGCCGCCGCGTGCTTCATCTTTGGGGCCTTTTCAAAACAGAGCCTGCGCGGATTTGTGAAACGCTAAGGCGCTATCGACTGCGCAATCGTTCCAGCCAAAAATCCACACCGCGTCCTTCAACGGGGCGTAAAAATGCGCACAGTGGAAAGCCAACACCAAACCCAACGACGCAATCAACCCAGCCATTGCTGCCAAAAACATAGGCCATCACTGCCAGAAACACGCCAAGCTGCGAAATCAACCGGAACGCTTTTAACCCAGTTTCACCGCTCGCGCGTTGTTGCGAAAACAAGATCCAGCTTAACGCCCCAATCAGCCCGAACGATGGCGCAGATGCCCCCAGCATCGCGCTCGCGGGGCCGTTTATCAGCGCCTGCAAAAACGCGCCGATGATGCCGCTGCCCAGATAAATCACCAGCACAGATAGCGAAGACATTCGCTCGCCTACAAATTTTCCCAGCGCCAAAACGAACACAAGGCTGAACAGCGTGCCGACAAAATTCACGTGCACAAACATATAGGTCACAAAACGGATCATCCCATCAAACGGAAACTGCCCGGTGTCCCACATCACAAACATGGCGAAATTTGAAAACCCGTATCTGTTGGCAATCACGTTGCGCCAACTCCCGCCCTGTGGCCCGCCAATGATCCCCGCTTCGCCCAGTTGGAACACGATTTCGGGCGCGCCAATCAACAGCGCAAGCAGGATCACCACTTGGGGCAACGGGTTTACCGGGGCTGCATCCGCATTCGGATCAAACATAACCAAACTCTCTCAACTTGACGTGGCTCAGCCATATCGCGATAACGCGCTGGCAACAACCAATCGGAGCCTCCAATGGGCGAGACAACTTTCACACCGCGCGTTTTTTCAGGAATTCAGCCATCGGGCAACCTGACACTCGGCAACTATCTAGGTGCCGTGAAACGCTTTGTTGAAATGCAAGAATCCGGGATCGAAACCATCTACTGCATGGTCGATCTACACGCGATCACTGTCTGGCAAGACCCTGCAACCCTGCGCCACAACACGCGCGAATTGGCCGCGGCTTACATCGCCTGCGGTTTGGATCCGAAAAAATCCATCCTGTTCAATCAATCCCAAGTGCCCGCGCACGCCGAACTTGGCTGGTTGTTCAATTGCGTCGCGCGCCTTGGCTGGATGAACCGCATGACCCAGTTCAAAGACAAGGCTGGCAAAAACGCGGAAAAAACCTCGCTTGGGCTCTACGCCTATCCGTCTTTGATGGCCGCAGACATTCTGATTTATCACGCCACGCACGTTCCCGTGGGCGAAGATCAGAAACAGCATGTAGAACTGACCCGCGATATCGCGGCCAAGTTTAACCACGATTTCAAAACCGATTTCTTCCCAGAACCCGAGCCCATCATCGACGGCGCTGGAACGCGGGTTATGTCCCTGCGCGACGGCACCAAGAAGATGTCGAAATCTGATCCCTCTGATCTGTCGCGCATCAACATGACCGATGACGCGGATACGATTGCCAAAAAAATCCGCAAGGCCAAAACTGACGCGGACGCGCTGCCCGATAACCTCGATGATCTGAAAGACCGTCCAGAGGCACGCAATCTGGTGAATATTCGCGCAGGGCTGACGGGCAAAACACCCCAGCAAGTAATCGAGGAAGTCGCGGGCCAGCAATTTGGCACCTTCAAACCAGAGCTTGCCGATATCGCAGTCGCGCAACTCGCCCCCATCACAGACGAGATGAACCGCCTAATGGGCGACGTAACCGAGATCGATCGCGTTTTGGGCGACGGTGCAAACCGCGCCGCAGAGATCGCCGAACCAATCCTTGCGAAAACCTTTGATATCGTGGGCATGATCCGCTCGCGATAACCCCTTCCCAGGCGAAAACCAAAACCCTACGGCTCCCTTTTGGGGGCCGTTTTTGGTTCAACCACTTTACATGAACAGCGTTCATGTTATGATACTCCCGAATCAAAAGGGACATCACATGGCACTGTGGAATCGCAAAACCATCCTTACAAACGCTGTCAGCGATTGGCACACCCGTGGCTTGCTCGATGAGACAACCGCCGCAAACTTGCTGGCCGATACCGATACGCAGGGCAGCAGCTTTTCCTTCCAAAACATCCTGATCCTGCTCGCTGTCATCTGTCTGGGCTTTGCCGCCATGACCTTTGTCGCCGCGAACTGGGATGATATGGCCCGCCTCACACGCGTTGCCGTGGTACTCGGTTCCATGTGGGTGTTTTGGGGGGCCTCGGCGTTTTTCCAATGGCGCGATCAAACGTGGTTCGCACAGGTCTTTACCCTTGGTGCCTGCGCCATGTTCGGCGCTGGCATCATGCTGATCAGCCAGATTTATCACATCCAAGGCTCTGCCAAAGACGCGACTTGGCTCTGGGCTCTGGGCACAATTCTGGCCGCTACATTCACCCGCTCCATTCCCGCGCTTGCCCTATCCATCGCGCTGTTCACGACGTGGTCATGGCTAGAACCGAGCATGTTTTCGTGGCGCAATCCAGAATTCCAATATTCGTTCATTGCCTACATGGCCGTCTGCGCCGCGCTCGCCTATTGGATGCACAGCCGTTTTTGCGCGCACCTTGTGGTGCTTGCCACCGCGCTTTGGGCCGTTCCAACGGGCATAGCCCTTCTGGATGATGGCTTCGCCGCGTTTCCCTCCGCCGTCATCGGCATCACATTCGTGCTTATGTCCATCATGCTCTTCTCAGATCGCAACACAAATTGGCTGCGGGGCTTTGAACGCGCGGTCGTGTTTTTCGCCATCGGCGTCCTAGGCGTGATGTGCTTTTTCTGGAGCGTTGAAATGTCAAATGGCTCAAAGGTAAATGCCGTTGCAACACCCCTCTTCATCACCGCCGCGCTCGCGATACTCGGCACTGCAGCCTTTGCATTCCTGGTCCGCGCCCGTGCCCACCCAAACAGCTACGACATCATCGTCACCGCGATTTTCACCGCGCTTACCTTCACTTGCATGGCCCTAGGCAATGGCGAACCGCTATTCTTCATGGCTCTCCTGCTCGCCGCATCCATCTGGATCATTCGCATGGGCTGGCGCATCGAATACCGCCCAATCACCGTCTTAGGCTTCATCTCTTTCGGCCTAATGATGCTGTGGATATACTTTGAAACCATCGGCACCTTGCTCGGCACCAGCGTCTTTTACGCCGTCGCAGGCGTCCTGTTGCTCGCGGGTGTTTTCATCATTCCCCGCCTCACGCGCACACCTGTTAAGGGAGAAGTGAAATGAGCAAACGTATCCTGATCATCAGCACTGTTTTGGTTGCACTGCTTCAAACCTGTGTTCTCGCTAAAATCGTCACCGACCGCGCTGTGGCGCTAAACGCAGGCCAAGAAGTCATTCTTGAAACAGGTTTCGTTGACCCACGTGATTTGTTTCGCGGCCATTACACCGTGCTAAATTTCGAAATTGAGTCCATCGACAAATCCACCGTAGAGATCGTCGGCGATTACACATATTCCACACCAATTTACATCGAATTGGACACCTCTGGCGACTTCGCGCAGGCAAAACGCCTTACGCCAACACCGCCGACCGATGCCACAGGCCCAGTTCTGATGGCAACTGTTCGAAATGTCGGATCAAACGAAAACACCCCCCTTACACTGAACCTCCCGTTTGAACGCTTTTACGCCGCCAAAACCCGCGCACTTAAACTGCAAAATATGCAGCGCGAACGCAAACTCGGCGTCATCCTCTCCGTCGCCGACGATGGTACGGCGATGATCAAGGGTCTCACGATTGAGGGCGAAAAAATCTACGAGGAACCGCTTTACTAACGCGACTCGCACTTGGCGCTCGTTTCTTTTACGCTGCGCCAAAGAGGTGCCCATGCGCGAAAATGAAGACGAAATTTCCTTTGATGATTACGACGAACGCATCAATCCACACCCAGAACACAACGATTTTGACGTGGTGGTTGAGGCCGCCATTTCCCGTCGAGGATTCCTGTCTGGCGTCCTAACATTTGGCGCGGGCAGTTTCGTGATGGGCACCCGCGACGCAAACGCAACCACAAGCCCTTTTGAGTTTGAACAGATAGCGGCCTCCATCGCAGACACAGTGCGCGTGCCCAAAGGCTACAGCTGGGACATCGCGGTGCAATGGGGCGATAAAATGTGGTCCGACAGCCCAGAATTTGATCCCAAAACACGCGGCACTGCCGCATCCCAAGCGCGTTCATTTGGCGATAACAATGATGGCATGGCGCTGTTTGATATCGGCGGAAAAGCCGTTCTGGTTGCCAACAACGAATACACCAATCGCAAAATCATCTGGGGCAACCGCACTGATAGCAAACCCCAGACCGATGATGATCTGCTAAAGGTCAAAATGGCCCACGGCGTTTCAATTGTGGAATTGGCCGAGCAGAACGGCAAATGGTCACCCGTGGTGGACAGCCCCTTCAATCGTCGCATCACCCCCGATACCGACATGGAAATCACTGGCCCCGCCGCTGGCCATGCCCTGCTGAAAACCGCAACCGATCCCACGGGAACAAAAACCAAAGGCACGTGGAACAATTGCGGCAACGGCGAAACACCTTGGGGCACCTATTTGGCCTGCGAAGAGAACTTTAACGGCTATTTCTCCTCCTCAGACGCTGAGTTCGAAATCTCACCCGAGCTAAAACGCTATGGCATCGGACATTCCGATTGGGGGTATCGCTGGGCAAAAATCGACACCCGCTTCGATGTCGCAAGAAACCCGAACGAGCCCAATCGCGCCGGCTACGTTGTGGAAATTGACCCTGCTGATCCATCCTCGACCCCGAAAAAACACACGGCACTGGGCCGTTTCAAACACGAAAATGCCGACGTTCAAATCGCCGTTGATGGCCGCATCGTGGTGTACATGGGCGATGATGAGCGGGGCGAATACCTGTACAAATACGTCTCTCGCGGCGTTTACACCAAAGGCGGCGATACCTCCGATCTGTTCAGCGACGGCACACTTTACGCAGCAAAATTTCGCGCCAACCAGCGCGGCGAATGGCTGCCGCTTAGCCCCAAAACCACGGGCATGACCCGCGCAGAAATTTGCATCCACACCCGCCAAGCGGCATCCGCCGTGGGTGCAACAACCATGGATCGCCCCGAATGGGTTGCCTCTAACCCGAACCGCGTTGAATCTTATGTGGCCCTGACCAATAACAAAAACCGAGGCCGAAAACCAAACGCTGGCGGGGATGATACACCCATAAACCCCGCCAACCCACGGCGCAAAAACCGCTACGGCCAAATCGTGCGCTGGGTGCCAGACAATCAGGACCACGGCGAAGGTGCATTTGATTGGGACATTTTCGCGCTTGCAGGAAACCCTGATGTGCACGACGACGACAAAGCAGGATCCGCCAACATCAACGCAGGCAACATGTTCAATTCCCCCGATGGCTTGGCCTTTGACAGCAAGGGAATGCTGTGGATTCAGACCGACGGCAATTACAAAAACCAGGGCGATTTCGCGGGCATGGGCAACAATCAAATGCTGGTGGGCGACCCTGCAACGGGTGAGATCCGCCGTTTTCTGACCGGCCCGAATGAATGCGAAATCACTGGCATCACCTGGTCACCAGATCGCAAAACCGCATTTGTCGGCATCCAACACCCTGGCGGCAACGGCAATAGCACCTTTCCAAATGGCGGTAATTCCGTGCCCCGTTCCGCAATTGTCACAGTGCGTCGCGATGATGGAATGCCTATTGGATAACACACGTTTAAAGTGTATTCGAAGTATATCTTCTGCTTGTGGATGTATCTCAAGTATTTGAGGTATTTTGAGGCTTCGGCGACGGAACATGGGATCGACGCCGTACCATACAGGTAACGAGTATCGCCATGACCCCATCCCAGATCGTTTTGGGGTCATGGCACAGTACCTAAATTACGTGCGAGCTTCCATTTCCGCCCACATCTCCTCGACCCAACCTTTGATGACCAGTGCCTCTTCCCAGCGGTTGCTCATCTCGCGTCCATCGGGGCCTGTCATTGCGTATTCCGGCGGCCCCAATTCACACAAAAACACACAATCACCAGCTTCATTCCGCTTGCGCCAGCTTTCCAGCCCTTCGCGCCACCACCCTTGAAACAGCTCGACCCATTTCTGGTTCTGCGGGAAATCCAATTGCAACTGAATTTGCTGACGGCTGGCAACCCGTCCCTGAAAACTGTCGGATCGCTCCAAAATCCGGCTGATCAACCCCATGTCCCGCTCGCTTAACGGATACCAAAATTCGCGGTCCACTACGTAATGGCTCAGGTCCGCACACATCCGCATTTCTGGAATGGCATCCAGTAAACACAGCGTTGAATACAGATCATTGGTGATACAATTGCGATGCGCTTCAAACTGAATGGGCATGCCCTCGACCTCAGACATCTCAATCCATTCACGGATCACGGGGATCATGCCCTCAACCGACAACGGCATCACTTGCCCGATCACATCCACAAATGGCGAGCCAAAATCCTTGGCCATTTTCAACGTGTCACGCAGGCTTTCGATCGTTTTGGGGAACGCCACAATCAACGGCGTCAGGCCCGCCTTTTCCATGATCGGCTGAACCTCATAGGCTTGGGCCACATCGCCCGCCCCCAGATCAATCGCCATGCCGTGATAGCCAGCCCCCGCGACCATCTCGACCACTTGTTCATAGGGCAGCTTAACGCCCGTTTGATCATGGGGCTGCATCGCCCACAACGATGTATAAAGTTTTAGGTTCCGATCTGACATAGCCCCTACCCCTCCGCCTGCATGCGTGTGGTGCGCCCGCCACTGCGCGGAATGACCCAAACCTCGTTCATCGGGTATTGGCCCTCATCTTTGGCGCGCAATTTCTTGATCACTTCGATCTGAAATTCGATCCAGCCCATGCGATGCACCTCGCCCGCGTTGCCCTCAATTTTCGCATTCAATTCACGCAGCTTCCAGAACGGCACAGACGGGAAAATATGATGCGCCGTGTGATACGGCATTTGCCAGCACAACCACCGCATCACCGCATTTGTACGCGTAGATCGTGTGTTTTCCAGAATGTCATCTTCGTGACTTAAACCCAAATGCTCAATCGTGTTTTGCAACTGCTGCACGGGTTTCGTCAGGATCAACGGCAGCACCCAAAACGTCATCGCAATCCATGATCCAGTGGCAATCGACACCACCAAAATCGCCAGATACAGCGCCAAACACACGCGGCTTTCTTTGATCAGCTTGGCTTCCTCTTCTTGGCGCACGAACGGTTCAATAATGATCCCACGGGCACGGCGCACAATGCCAAAAACACGGTTGCGCCAATAGGTTATCCCCGACATCCACAGGAAATACGTCCACAGCGTGTACGGCTCGCGCACCAACTCTCCGTCGCGATCCCAATTGCCAGTGTGCGTGTGATGGGCGAAATGCATGACCTGATCGAAATCACGGGGATAAAACTGGATAAACCCGATGATCCGCCCGAAAAACGCGTTCAGCTTGCGTGTTTTAAACACCGTCGCATGGGACAACTCATGTTGCGCGGCATAGGTGAAATTGATCAACACCCCCAGAACAAAGCCCGTCACCAGAACCCACCAAGTCCCCAACGCCAGCGCATGCAGCCAACCCGCCACTGCAATCGCACCCAAATGGCTCGCCATTTGCAGCCCGCCATACAGATCGGATCGTTCATTCAACGCCCGCAATTCAACGGGCTCCAACAGTTTACGACGTGAAAAACTTGCTTCCATTGCGCGATTCCTTGCATCTAGATTTGCACTAACCATACAATTTGATTTCTTTCAGCACTAATGGCATATTTTCAGCTAACACATGAAAGAAAATTGTATGTCATTACCACCCCTGCAATCCATTACCGCACTTGAAACCCTTGATCGCCTCGGCTCGATCAAGGCAACTGCGACCGAGCTAAACCTCACTCAATCCGCCGTCAGCCACAAAATCAAAACCCTCCAAACAACCCTCGGCTTCCCGCTAACGCTCGCCCACGGACGCGGCCTCTTGCTCACCTCGCAAGCCCGCCAATACGTCCGCTCTATCCGCCCCGCGCTCATCGCGCTGCAAGACGCGCATCAAGAAATTTCCACCGCGTCAGGCTCACTCACGATATCTTGTGCCTCTGGTTTCGCGTCTTACTGGCTCGCCCCGCGCCTATCTGAATTTCGCCACCTGTTTCCCGAAATCGCGCTGCATCTGCGCACCCAACCCGACGCCGCCGCCGACCTGAGCATTCAATTCTTGCCCTATACCGCAAACACCGATCCTTTAATGCGCATCCACTTCTTTCCCGTCTGCGCACCGAACTATGCCATCGAACAACCCATCCCAAAACGCGCCGCTGACCTTGATTCAAACCAACTGCTCCACCTCACTACCCACCAAGATTGGGACAGCTGGCTTTCCACCCAAAACGCCGTGCTAGACACCCATAAAGGCGTGATCTTTGATGATGTGCAAACCATGTTAGCGGCGACAACAGCAGGCCAAGGCCTCTCGCTCGGGGATCGCCTCACTTGCGATCACGCCCTGCGCTCAGGCACGCTCATCCGCCCCTATACTGGTGAAATCCTGTCAGACAAAGCCTACGTCCTTACCATCGGCAAAGGCGGGCGCACGCCGTCTTCCACCGCATTTGAAACCTGGTTGAAAGAGAAACTAGCCTAATCAGCGCACCAAAACCCGCTCAAATCCGCCAAATCTTGGTGCGACATACTGTTTCCATCGGCCAAGCCGTTAATCATCAGGGCTGAATCCACCTTTACACCTTGGGCGCAACCGCGTACCTGCGCGTCAACCAACCAAAGGTATTCCCTGTGAAACAAGCCCTCGCCGATGCGCTCGAGCAGCGCGGCTACGATACTCTGACCCCTGTCCAAGAGGCGGTGACCGATCCCGAACTCGGCACATCAGATCTGCTTGTTTCCGCGCAAACTGGCTCTGGTAAAACTGTCGGCTTTGGTTTGGCGCTCGGCCCAACCTTGCTGGGCGAAGACGAATCCTTTGGCCAAGCAGGCAAACCCCTCGCGCTGGTGATCGCACCAACCCGCGAATTGGCGATGCAAGTCATGCGCGAATTGTCGTGGCTTTACGGCAAAGCCCACGCAAGCGTCACATCTTGCGTCGGTGGCATGGACATGCGCGATGAACGCCGCGCCTTGGGTCGTGGGGCGCACATCGTTGTCGCAACACCGGGTCGTTTGCGCGATCACATCATGCGCGGCACCATTGATCTGTCAGGCATCCGCGCCGTCGTCCTCGACGAAGCAGATGAAATGCTCGACCTCGGTTTCCGCGATGACCTAGAGTTCATTCTAGAAGCATCCCCAACCTCCCGCCGCACACTGATGTTTTCCGCAACGGTTCCACGCACCATCGCGAACCTTGCCAAAAAATTCCAAAACGACGCCGTGCGCGTTTCAACGGTATCAGAACGCAGCCAACACGCGGACATCGAATATCATCTTATGACAGTCGCAATGCGCGACGAAGAAAAGGCGATCATCAACGTCCTGCGCTACTACGAATCCCCGGGCAGCCTTGTGTTTTGCAACACCCGCGACATGGTGAACCGCCTCACAACACGCCTGTCAAACCGCGGCTTTTCCGTCGTGTCCCTGTCTGGCGAATTGTCCCAGAATGAGCGCACCCACGCCCTGCAAGCCATGCGCGATGGCCGTGCCCGCGTCTGCGTTGCCACCGATGTGGCCGCACGCGGCATCGACCTTCCAAACCTTGATCTTGTGATCCATGCCGACCTCCCACAAAGCTCCGAAGCCCTGCTTCACCGCTCTGGCCGTACGGGTCGCGCGGGGCGCAAAGGCGCATCCATCCTGATCGCCAACCCCAAAGCCGTTCGCAAAGCAAACCGCCTGCTGCAAACCGCGAAACTAACCGCAAAATTCGGCCAAGCGCCCTCTGCTGAGGCCGTAAAAGCGCAGGACGAATCGCGCATGATGTCCGACGACGCATGGAATGTTGCACCATCCGAGGCCGAAGCAGAGAGCATCGCGAAACTGCTGGAACTGCACGAACCAGCCCAAATCGCCGCCGCCTATTTGCGCCTGTACTGCTCCCGCCAAACAGCCCCAGAGGAACTCGGCGAACCAGCAGCGTTCGATCCATCCGAGGCAAAACGCTCCTTCGGCCCATCGGTCTGGTTTTCGGTCAAAGGTGGCCAAGACGAGGGCATGGAAGTGCGCCGTTTCCTGCCAAAATTGTGCAAAGTCGGTGGCATCACCAAAGACGACATCGGCGCAATCCGTGTGCAGCACACAGAAACCCTCGTGGAAATCCGCGCAAGCAGTGTCGATGGTTTCTTGAAATCCATCGGTCCAAAAGCCGAGTTCGACAAGAATTCTCCAATCACCCAAATCAAGGCCCCAAGTGCCGCCCAACGGGGTCCAAAACCAGAGTTCGTCCCGAAAAAATCAACCGGACCAGTGGATTGGAACGACGAACCAAACCCACGCCGCAAAAAGCCAAAACCCGCCAATGACAAGAACAAGGGCAAACCCAAGTTCGCCAAAAAAGCCCGCCCAGAAGACAGCCGCCCCGAAGGCGTCGTCACCCCGCGCAAAAAAGGCGGCGGGCCAAACCTCGCACCAGCGGTCGGTAAAGCGAACAGCAAAAAGAACAAAGCCCGCCGCGCAAAGAACAGCGGCGGCGATAAGTAGGTCGGCTTTGTCAAAGTGACAGTGTTTTGAGAAACACGAGAACTTAAGCCCGCCACAGAACCAGTCTCCAGCTGGCCCCATCATTGTTCGCACGGCGAACAATGAACACCCGCACTGCTTTGACAATTTCGCTCAACCCCGTATAAATTTGCGCGAAAAGGCATACCTATGTTTCCCCTAGGCGAACCGACCATATTACCGCTTATGTTACTTGCAACGGCGCTATTTTCCGCACTCGTCTTTGCAATTTCCAAGCCTCAAAGATTGGCATGTTTGTTTGCGGCTTTAGCTATTCCAATGGTTTGGATCTGGCTCGTTCCCCCAGTTGGAAACCATGCCGGATTAGTTTTTTTAGTTACAATAGGCCTATCCATCACCGCGCTTCTAGTCGGCGCTGCAGTTGGAATTATGGTTTATTCAACTGGTATTTCATCGCGAAAATCAGTTGCTATTTTGATCTTTATCGCTGGGTCCGTTGCTGGATACACACTCTGGATTCAATTTATCCCAACCGCATGCTTAGAAAAACCCCTTCAAGTTCGAATTGCTGGAAAAACACTTTCAATTCCAGCAGCGATGCAAACGTATTTCACAATAGGCGAGAAAAAACTCCACTTCGGTAACGTCGAAAAGAAGACGCAATCCGCACAAATATGCAAAATGAGTCAAAATGGAACACAGGCCATAGACATAGATACTCTTTGGATTGAACCCTCAAAAACCTACAAGATTATGAGCCGTGCCTGCAATGTTGAAACGATCCCTGTCTGGTGCAAAAATTATCGCCAAAAACCGTATAGCTCCCTCAAAAAGATCAGCATCAAACCAATAGTTAACTCTGCTCATGAATTATCGCGATGGACGAAAAACAAAACGCCTACAACAGACCCACAAGGAGACGCGAACAGGGGTTCGTTTTGCTATGTGCCCAGTCCGGGGAGAAGCCCCGAATGTAGAGAATGGCAGCCTTTTGGCGAAGATTTTCGTCTCATGCTCGAGATCCAACACTTAGACCCAATGCTCATGGGCGCGACGATGGAAACCACACGTGAGATAATGCACGAAGCTGGAAATATGACACTAACTATCCTTGAAGAATAAGGGCAGGGAGCGCAGGAATAACAATCGTCGGGTGCGTTTCTATGAAACGCACCTAGGTATTATTCGGCTCTACCAAATCTACACCCACAACAGGGCGCAGAACATGCGGTTTGGCGGGATCATACAGGGCTGAATCCACGAACTCATGGCTCTGGGCCAATGCGGGGCCAACCATGATCAACGCGGTGCGGGTGATCTTGGATTTGCGCACTTTCATGCGGATATCTTTCAGCGTGCCACGGATGATTTCCTCGTCAGGCCAGCTGACGCGATAGCCCACAACCACAGGGCAATCCTCGCCGTAATGCGGGATCAACTGGCGCTCAATTTCGCGCATATTGCGCACCGCCAAATGAATCGCCAGTGTTGCGCCAGTGCGGCCAAAATTCTCCAGCGTTTCACCGGCTGGCATGGATGTGGATTGCATCGACATGCGCGTCAAAACAATCGACTGCGCAATCTCGGGGATGGTCAACTCTTGCCCAATCGTCGCCGCCATCGCCGCGTAAGCTGGCACACCTGGGATGATTTCAAACGGAATATCATCAGCCCGCAAACGACGGATTTGTTCGGCAATCGCGCCATACAGCGACGGATCGCCCGAATGCACCCGCGCCACGTCTTCGCCGCGTTTATGCGCTGCCAAAATCTCGCCGTGCGTGTCATCCAGCGTCATCGCCGCCGTGTCCATCACCTTGGCATTTTCAGGCGCACAGGCCACCACCGCTTCTGGAACCAACGATCCCGCGAACAAACACACAGGGCAGGTTTCGATCCGCGCCTTCGCCTTCACCGTGATCAGATCAGGGTCACCTGGACCCGCGCCAATAAAATAAACCGTCATGACAAATCTCCGTCAATTTTGCGCGCGTACCCACGCGGCGTGTACATCCGTGGACCTTCACCCAGTTGCGCCAGTTTCGAGTTGCTGGACCCGACCAAAACAACCGTCAGCATATCCACCTCATCCACTTCCAGCTCGCTCAGTTTGCGATACCGCACGTGTTCTTCGGGCCGCCCCAACGACGACGCCAGCATCACAGGCGTATCCGCAGGACGGTGCTGCAACAGAATGTCCCGCGCCTCGGCCAGCAACGTGCGACGACGCCTGGAAACGGGATTGTAAAACGCGATCACGAAATCACCCTCTGCCGCTGCCTTTAACCGCTTCACGATATCCGCCCGCGGGGTCAGCAAATCAGACAGCGAAATCGCACAGAAATCATGGCCGAGCGGCGCACCCGCCCGTGCCGCAGCCCCTTGCAACGCGGAAACACCCGGCGTCGAAACCACCTCAACACGGTGCGCGGCGTCAGAAACACCCATCTCGTCCACACCGCGATCCAACAGTTCAAACACCAACGCGCCCATCGCATAAATGCCCGCATCACCAGAACAAATCAGCGCAACATTCTTGCCCTTGCCCGCCTGTTCCAACGCATAGCGACACCGATCCTCCTCGCCCCCCAGTGGGAAATCAGACCGTTCCTTGCCATAGGCCAAACCACCCAGCAGATCGATATATAGCCCATAGCCAACCAGCTCTTCCGCTTCCGCAACCAACGCCGAAGCCTCTGGCGTGCGCCAAGAATGTTGTCCCGGTCCAATGCCGATGATGGACAACTTCCCACGGGACCGCCCTGCCATTTCAACAATCGGCGCGTCACTGCGCACAACCGCACAAGTCGCATTTGCTGTCTTGGTCTTTTCAACAACCAACTCACCAGAACCGCCCAGCGCCAGCGCCGCACCCTCAGACACGCCGTGACAACCGACCTCGGCAAAAACCACATCCGATGGATTCGCCAAACGACCCGCTTGTGCCTCTAACTCCGCCGCGCTGAACACCCGATACGGCACACCCAATCGCGCCGCCGTTTCGATCATCGCAGGCTCATCACCTTTCAGGTCGAGCGAACCAACACAGGCTATTGCGCCTTGGGCGATATCGTTGCTGTGCAGCACATCTTGAACCAAAGCCCACATTTCATCCACATCACAGCCCCGCGCACAACCAAGGCCCAGCGCAAAGCGTTGCGGGTGATACACCAACCGCGTTTCAGAACCAGTCTCATCTGCTTCAGTAACCAACAACTCAACACCGCTGCCCGTATCCTCAACATCAAAAATATTCTCGCCCGTCACGCTCACACCAGCGCCGCCCAGCATCACCGCCATCGCACCCTTCGCATCCGCGCCATTGGCCAAGCGATACCCGACAGGCGGCTCATCCAGCGCCACGCCCATCGCCACATCACCCGCCGTCGTTACTGCGGCATGCGCACCCAGCCCCTCGGCAATCGTACGCGCTAAACGGTTCGCACCGCGATGCCCGCCCAGCAACGGAATAACCGTAGACCCATCGTCAGGAACCGCCACAACGGGTGGTTCTGTCCGTTTGTCATGCAGCACAGGCGCAACCGCACGCACCAAAATACCCGCCGCGCAAACACCCACAACAGGCGTGCCACTGGCAAACAACATGCGCACATGATCCAGTGCATTTTCGAAATACGCATGCGCACGATCCACACGCTCCATCCGACCATGCACCGCCGCGCCCAAAATTTCTGCAACACGCCATGCCGTTGCCTCGCCTGAACGCGACAAACAAATTACTACTGGTTCTACAGCCACGGGTCGTCCCCTTTAGTCACCAAAATCATTGAAAAATACGGCGCTTTTTCGGGCGCCTCGGCCAGCGGTAAAACCACCTCTGCGGGCAGGCTCGCGCGTTCCACGTAGCCTGCATGTTCCATCAAACCCAACCGATCGAGCACGCGTTTGATCTTGGGCAAATGCCGTCCAACCTTCATCACGGCAACCGCTTCCGCCGCCGCAATCCGCGCTTCCATTGCTTCCTCGTCCATCGGCCCCGGAATAATCGTCAGCACTTCGTTTCGCGCTGTCAGGGGCGATTGCAGCGCCGCCGCGCACGCCGTCACAGACGTCACACCGGGCACAACTTCGCATTCAAACCGATCCGAAAGGCGCGAAAACAGATACATGAAACTGCCATAGAAAAACGGATCACCCTCGCATAAAACAACCACGTCTTTGCCCGCTTCCAACTCTGCCGCAATGGCCGCAGCCCCTGCATCATAGGCCGCCTGCGCAGGTTCGCGCTTCACCGACATCGGGATGGAAATCGCAATTTCCTGCGTCCCATCCTCAATCAAATCTGCCGCAATTGCGCGGGCAAAACTGTCGCCACCTTCCAACGTGGGATAGGCGATCACCTCGGCCCCACCAATCAGGCGCGCCGCTTTCAACGTCATCAGTTCTGGATCCCCCGGACCCAGCCCAACGCCATACAACATTCCGTTCATCGCTTTACCAAACTCCACTGGGTCACGGGCATCAGCGGGCGCCAGCCCGTCAAATTGCCCACAGGCTCCGCGCGGTTCACCTGCAATTTCACCAACTGCCCACCATGTTCTTTGTGCAGCGCCATCAACAACGCTTCGCTTTCCAGCGTCACGGCATTACAGACGAGCCGCCCCAGTGGGCGCAGCGCGTTCCAGCACACATCGAACGTCTCGCGGCTTAATCCGCCGCCAATGAAAATCGCGTCAGGCGCTTTCAATCCATCGAGCGCCTCTGGCACCGAGCCATCAATCAACTCCAACTTCGGCGCACCGAGGGCCGCTGCATTTTGTGCGGCAAACACACGGCGATCATCGCGCGGCTCAATGCCAATCGCGTGGCTAAACCGTGCCGCCCGCATCCACTCCACCGCGACCGATCCACAGCCACAGCCAACATCCCACAACAACGCCCCGCGCATTGGCATCAATTTCGCCAATGTGGCCGCACGCACCTCTTGCTTGGTCATCGTGCCGTCGTGGTGAAACAGCTCATCCGCCAATCCAGGAACGCGGGGTAACAACGCCGCATCAGGGGCCGCGACACATTCCACCGCCAACGTATTGAACGCTGGAACCTCGTGATCCCAATCCGCCGCCGTTCCTTCAAACCGCAACTCGTCTTTGCCACCCATCGCCGCCAGCACAGTCATGCGGGATTGCCCAAACCCGCGCGCCGCCAAAAACGCCGCGATCTGCGCAGGCGTTTCCGCACCCGTGGTCAAGATCAACAACCGCTGATCTGGCTGAATGAACGCGATCATCTGCTCCACAGGTCGCCCATGAACCGTCAGCGTTTCCACGTCAGGCATCGACCAGCCCATCCGCGCCGCCGCCAACTGAAACGCACTTAACTGCGGGTGATAGACGATTTCGGATGGCGGAATAGAGCGCCCAATCCGCGCACCAACCGAATACCACAGAGGATCACCAGTGGCCAAAACCACAACCCGTTTGCCTTTATATCCTTCTAACGTGTCGATCAGCGCATCAAACGGCGACGGCCAAGCGACCCGCTCCGCCGTCATCCCCTCGGCCAACAAATGATGCCGATCCCCGCCGATAATAACCTCAGCGGCTTCAACAACAGTCCGCGCAGATGGCGTCAAACCATCCAGCCCGTCTTCGCCAATGCCTACGATATGCAACCACGCGCTCATCGGTTTTCCTCCACCAATCCAGCCGCCAACGCATTCACCGCAGCCGATGCCATCGCCGATCCGCCTTTGCGCCCGCGCAACGCCACAAACTCGCATCCACGGGATCGCACGGCCAGTTCGGCTTTGCTTTCTGCAGCACCGACAAATCCAACAGGAAATCCAAGGATCACCGCTGGTTTCGGCCAGCCTTGATCCAATAATTCCAGCAAATGAAACAAGGCAGTCGGTGCATTGCCAATCGCCACAACAGCGCCTTCAATGTGATCCGCCCAAAACTCGACTGCTGCCGCAGATCGCGTGTTGCCAATCCCCGCCGCCAAGGCTGGCGTTTTGGGATCGTTCAGGGTCACGATCACTTCGTTATCCGCTGGCAGGTAACGGCGAATAATTCCCGCCCCCACCATTTCACAATCACACAACACAGGTTTACCCGCCTTCAGCGCCGCAGCGCCCGCTGCAAACGCACCCTCCGAAAACGCCAACCGATCCGCGATTTCAACCATCCCACAGGAATGGATCAACCGCACGACCATCGGGATCATCTCCTCAGGAAATCGATCCAAATTCGCCTCGGCCCGCACGGTCGCAAACGACTGCGCATAAATCTCGGACGGCACGCGCTCATATGGCAATGGGCGTATCACTTGCTCCGCGCGCTTTCAGGGCCAAGCGGATGTTTCGCATGGGGATATTCAGCATGCACGTGGTCATGCGAATGATCGTGGTCATGGCTATGATCATGGTCATGACCGTGTTCATGATGATGGTGGTGATGATGATCGTCCAAATGCAAGCGACACTCGCCCGTGCACCACGTCGTGCAGAAATTACAATTCTCAACCGTTGCTCCGGGGGCAGACGCACCCTGTCCTTCAACATGATGGTGGTGGCTTTCCTGAACCGACCCAACCTCGGATTCGAACCCCAGAACCTGGGTGCGATACTTACACAACACACACGTCGGCGGCGGAACATCAGAAAACGCGGCGTGGCCTTTACCAGCCGCCGCAGCAATTGCCGCGCGTTCTGCAGGTGCAATCGTGCGGGTTTCTTCGCCCTCAATTTCCAGAACCTGCGTGCGATACTGGCACGTCCCGCAGTTCGGCACAGGATTCGCGCCCATCTGTTCAGTCACACGCTCCGCGAATGTTTCCAGCACAAATTCGTGGTCGTTCAAATACCCAGCTTTAACGAAATCAATCGCAGGATATTTCGCGGCGCATTTATCCGTGAACCCATAAATCCGATCAATCAGAATCCCCGTGAACAGGAAATACGGGAACACGATAACACGCTTGTATCCCAGCTTCGCCACATGATCCAAACACGGCTCCACCAGCGGGAATGTCACGCCCGAATAGCCAACTTCGGCCCAGCCAAAACCCATACCTTCCCACAGCATCCGTGCAATTTTGGACACGTTCGAATTCGCATCAGGATCAGACGCCCCGCGCCCAATTACAACCAGCGCTGTTTCGTGCAGCGGTAATTCACCATGTTCCGCATTTGCAGCATCCACAGCTTCTTGAACCCGCGCACCAGCGGCCTTGATCATCTTAGGATCAACGCCCAACTCGCGCCCGTAGGAAACTTCGATATCGTGTTTGGCGGCATAAGTGTTCAACACCGTCGGAATATCATTCTTGGAATGCATCGCCGCAAACAACATGCCTGGCACCGCCAAAATCTTGGTGCAACCTTGCGCACGCAAACTGTCCAATCCATCGCGGATCACAGGGTTTGCAAATTCCAGATACCCGTATTCCACAGGCCAATCAGGCAGTAGCGCAGGCAACCGTTCGGCCAGAACCGAAAACTGATCCACCGCCGCTTGCGAACGAGATCCATGACCACAAATCATCACACCAATCTTTTCAGCCATATCGATCACGCTTCCTGTGCTTCTGGGTCTGCTTCGACCTCGACTTCGGCCTCTGCTTCTTTATCTTTTTTGCCTTTCAGCGCATTCCAACCAGCAACCGCGATTGCAATGCCAATTGCGCCGGCAGCGATCCGATGATCATGCCCCGCCAATTCGCCTAAATGCCCCACGTGCGCATTTGCGTCGCTTGCTAAAAATAGACCTGCCAAAAATACCGAAAAACGCATCGCATTCCCTTTCTCGTTTCCATGACAGAAAGGCCGCCCTGCGCGGGCGCTCATCACGATTTCACATCTGGTTCCCTACTTGGGTCAACCCTAGGTGAAACACCTCTCCGGCCCCAATGGGGCATCGCTGCACTTCATATAAAGCCGCGCCCCAATCTGCGCAATCCGATTCGCGGCACACAAGGGGCTGGAAACGCCACCGCACTCGAAAACCATACATTTCAAAATTTTGGCGCTGTCTAAATTTGGGCTAAATCAAACCATATTTGCAATCTAGAGATGAGTGAACAGCCCACATCCAAGAGGCCATCATGTCCATTAACTCTTTTCCCAAAGCCGTATTTTCCAACTTTATCACATCCCTGCGCACAGCCTTGTTCCTGCCCATTCACAACCGCCCAGCGTTCTTTGTTACGGCCCCACATTTCCTTGTGGCACTGCTGTTTTCGTTCAGTTGTGCCATGGTACTTTGGGCGTATTGGCTCTGGCCCGTAGACACATTTTCCATCTATGGCCTCGCAAGCTACCTCGGGCGCTCCGCTTGGTTTTACTTTTGGATCGCGGCAATCCTCTCGGTTTTTGGGCTTTCAAACCGCTTCTCTCGCTTGGCCATCACGCTTTGCTACGCAACACCACTCGGCTTGTTGGCTGGCGTCATCATGACCTCTGCATTTCAAATGGGCTACATTCCGTCATCGCTCTGGATCGTCGCGATATACGGCGCGAGCTATCTGTTCTACGCCACATCAATCAGCAGGGTCATTTGGGCCAGTGCCAACGCCGCCCGCTGGAAAGCCATTCCGATTGCAGGCCTTGTGATCGCCGCCAGCATTACTGGCTCTTTTGTTGCCGATAACGCGCCTTTGTTCGAAAAAAACTATGAGCAAACCGCATCAAATGAGGTCGAAGACACCTACAAACCCGTCTCAGCAGAGGCGATCTATTACGCCCAAAGCAGCCTAATGGCTGGCGAAACGGCCCAGCTGCACACTCAAACCAAAGGCGTGCGTGACACTTACGCAATCCTGGGGGCTGGCTACGCAGAACAAAGCGTTTTCCTAAGCGAAGTCACCGCCGTAAAACAGTTGTTTGCCGATACTTACGGCGCAAACAGCTCGACAATTACGCTCGCCAACAGTCGCCCACATCCAACGCAACACCCTTTGTTGAACCCTATTAACTTGCGAAATGCTGTTGATACCGCTGCACAGAAAATGGATCTAGAAGAAGACACGCTTGTTCTGTTCCTAACGTCGCACGGCTCCCCCAGAACGGATTGCCGCCTCTTTTTACGAGCTGAACCCCTCACCAATCTCCTCATTTGAATTGGCTGACATTCTAGATACGTCAGGTGCGAAAAACATCGTCGTGGTTTTGTCGGCCTGCTACGCTGGCTCCTTTATCGACGATATCGAAGGCGAAGGGCGCACAATCATCACAGCCGCCGCCGCAGATCGCACCTCCTTTGGCTGTGCCGACGGTCGCGATTGGACATACTTTGGCCGCGCTTTCTTTGACGAAGCATTCCGCAAAACAGGTGATTTTGCAGACAGCTTTGAAATTGCCAAAACCTTGGTTCACGAATGGGAAACCGAAGGCGGACAGACACCGTCCTTGCCCCAAATCTCTATCAACGGCCAACGTGCGCAGCAAACCGCGTCTCGTTAACCCAACAAAAAGCCCGCTGTGAACCAAATCACAGCGGGCTTTTCAATTTTCAGAATACCAGTTTAGCCGTACCAATCGCCCAGCTTTACCTCCACCGCATCGCCGATCAGTTTCGCAAACGCCGCAGGGTCTTGGGTGCCGCCATCTTTGCCACGGTAATGATACGGATACACATAGGTCGGCTTAAACTCCGCCACCGCAGAGGCCGCCGCTTCCACGTCCATCGTAAACGGCAGATTCATGCACACAAACGCCAGATCAATGTCCTTTAGCGCGCGCATTTCAGGGATATCTTCCGTGCCCCCAGACAGGTAAATCTGAAACCCATCCATGTTCAAAACATAGCCGTTGTCGCGCCCTTTTGGATGAAATTTTTCACGCCCCGCAGTGGTGTTATAGGCCGGGATTGCATGCACACCGATGCCATTCCATTCCCCCGCATCGCCATTGCCCAAAGATGTCGCCTTCGCTTTCATATCGTCCGATAATTTCTCCATCACTTCTGGGTTCACCATCATCACGGTGTTTTCACCGACAATTGCCACCAGCGTATCCGCGTTAAAATGATCCCCATGATGATGCGTGATCAACACCAGATCAGCCGCTGGCAATTCCGCATATTTCTCGCCGCCACCTACGGGATCAACGTAAATCACACCCTTGGGTGTTTTCAAAACAACCGAAGCATGGGCCACGGGATGCACAGACAACGTGCCACCTGGAACTGCAAACTCATGGGCCGCGTGCGCCGCACCGTTCACCGCAAACGGCAGCATCACAACACCGCCGCTAAACGCCACGCCCGTTTTCAAAAAATTCCGTCTCGAATGTTTCATCTTTTCCTCCAAAGTTTTTTGCTTCCCCAAAAGGATAGCCCAGACCTTCACGTTTTCAACTGTTCGACTGTGCGCAACACTACAAACGGCATCTGCCCGCTGACGAACACGCGCAAGCCTGCTATCACATCTTCAAACAAGATTAGGAGACATCGAAATGGGCAGACTTATCGACGGCCAATGGTCAACCGAATGGTACGACACAAAATCCTCGGGTGGGAAATTTGTGCGCCAAGACGCCAGCTTTCGCAATTGGATCACGCACGACGGGTCCGCTGGCCCAACTGGCATCGACGGGTACAAGGCAGAAAGCGGCCGCTACCACCTTTACGTCTCGCTCGCCTGCCCGTGGGCACACCGCGCACTGATTTTTCGCCAACTCAAAGACCTCAGCAATCACATCAGCGTCGATGTCGTCCACCCCGACATGATGGACCAAGGCTGGACGTTTGAAACAGACGACGGCCCCGCACAAGGCGACTCCCTGTTTGGCGCGACGCACGCCTATCAGATTTATCAAAAAGCAGACCCAACCGTCACCACCCGCGTGACTGTGCCAATCCTGTGGGATAAGAAAACGGGCAGCATCGTGTCCAACGAATCCTCAGAAATCATCCGCATGTTCAACACAGCCTTTGACGGGCTGACAGGCAACACCACGGATTATTGGCCCGCAGAAATGCGCGACGACATCGAAGTCGTGAACGAACGTATCTACCATACCTTCAACAACGGTGTTTACAAATCGGGTTTCGCCACCTCGCAAGCCGCGTATACCGATGCCGTCACCACCTTGTTTGACACGATGGATTGGCTCGAAAACCGCCTGTCCGAAAATCGTTACCTGATGGGCGACACCTTAACCGAGGCTGATTGGCGTCTGTTCACCACTCTTGTGCGCTTTGATCCCGTCTATCATCTGCATTTTAAATGCAATCGATCGCGCGTTGTCGATATGCCCAACCTGTGGGGCTTTACCCGCGAATTGTACCAGATGGTTGGCATCGCCGAGACCTGCGATTTCAACCACATCGTGCGCCATTACCACTACAGCCACGACAGCATTAACCCCCATCGCATCATCCCGATAAACCCTGCGATTGATTGGATGGCCCCCCATAATCGAGGCTAATATCTGTTAACCATTAGCTGCATTTATGCGATTTCTTGTTTGCCGTTTCGGCCATAATGCTCGACCAGCGCCGCCAAATCATCTGGCTTAATGGGGCTGTGTAGATATCCACGCGCATTCGGGATCAGCTCAAAAATTGACCCATCCGAAAAGAAGCTGTTTGCGGTAACAATAATGATTGCCACATCAGGATTGCGATAGGTCGCAAAATCACTGATCGCCAAAACGCTAGCGTCTTTTGTGGTGATATCCAACACGAGCACGTCAAACGCCACAAATCGCAACCTGTCGATTGCTTCCTTTTCGGTGGGTGCAAGAATAACGTCGTTGCCCAGCCGTTCAAGATGCCTGGTCCACAACGCCCCAAGGTCGGCATCGGATTCAATGACCAAAACCTTCATAAACTGCTCTCCTCATCCCGCGCCAATACCTCTGCCCAAATTATTAACAAACTCTTAACAACTTTTCTGCCGCGCATTAACAATTGCGTTATTCTTTATTTGATGTTGAAACGAGCGAAATTCTGCTGAAAGAAATCCCAATGACCACAACAATCACAATCTGCGACACCTGCAAACTCGAAGGCTGGGATGTTGAAAAACAACCCCAAACTGACGGCGAACGCTTGGCCATCGAAATCGAAGCCGCCGCGCAAGGCGTTGATGGTGTAAAAACCCGCCGCCATTCGTGTTTGATGGGCTGTTCGCACGGCTGCAACATCGCCATCCAAGCCAAGGGCAAACTCACCTACGTCATGGGCCGTTTTGAACCGGGATCAGACGCTGCAGAAGGCATCGTTGAATACGCGGGCAAACACGCCGCGTCTGAAATGGGCCAAGTCCCGTTTCGCGAATGGCCAAAGGCCGTAAAAGGTCATTTTGTTTCGCGCATCCCGACCCTGCCCAGCGCCGAATGAACACGTCTTCCGCCCCTCTGAATACTGGCCCAAACACGCGGGATCATGGGGGCGGTTTGGACGCTGCAATTGCACGCTTTGGCGGTGATCGCGCCGATTGGATTGACCTGTCCACAGGTATCAATCCCACGTCCTACCCCTTGCCGGCAATTCCAGATCGGTTTTGGCAGGCGCTGCCTGACAGCGGCGATCAAGCTGCGCTAAAATCCGCCGCGCGCGCCTTTTGGAGCATCCCAGACACCGCCGATATCGCCGCTGCCTCTGGTGTCTCCGCGCTTATCGCGGCACTACCACGCCTCGCGCCCGCCGCGCAGGTCGGCATCGCACAACCAACCTACAACGAACACGCCGCCAGCTTTGCGGCCTTCGGCTGGGCCGTTCAAACAGATACAGCGGCCACAAACGTCTACGTGCATCCCAACAACCCAGATGGCCGCCTTTGGCCGCTGGAAACCATCCGCGAAAACCACAAAACCCTGACGATCATAGACGAGAGTTTTTGCGACACCACACCCGATCAATCCCACATCCACCTCGCCTCTGAACGTGGCTTTATCATCCTCAAGGGCCTCGGAAAGTTCTGGGGCCTCGCTGGCCTGCGCCTTGGCTTTGCAGTGGCGCATCCCGAAACAATCGCACAGCTGGAACAAATGCTCGGCCCGTGGGCAATTTCTGGCCCCGCCCAGCACGTCGGCGCAACCGCCCTTTCGGATGCCAAATGGGCCACAGAAATGCGCGCGTCACTCACCAGCGACGCCGCCCGCCTCGATCAAATCATGGCCACCGCTGGCGCAACCAATCCCTGCGGCACCACCCTGTTTCGCACCTACCATGTGGCAAACGCGCAAGCATGGTTCGAAAAACTGGCGCACAATCATATCCTTTCAAGGATTTTCCCCTATTCAGACACAATGATCCGTTTGGGATTGCCCAGATTAACCGACCAATGGTCGCGCCTGCAACAGGTTTTGGAGTAAATGATGAGCGTTTTCTTTATGGTGCTACTGGCCCTCGTGCTTGATTTTTTCATCGGCGAACCAGAGAAGCTGTGGGACCGTTACCCCCATCCCGCAACCCTGATGGGCCGCGTCGTCAACTGGCTCGATGAAACCTTGAACAAGGGCAATCAACGCAAAATCAAGGGCTTTGTCGCGGTCGGCGCAATGATAATCATCGCTTTCATTCCCGGCCTCATCCTCGAAAAACTCAACAACTTCAACTTCTTCGGCTTTGGCACCTTTATCAACATCATCGAAATCTTGATCGCCGCCGTCCTGATCGCCCATCGCAGCCTGATTGATCACGTCCGCGACGTGGCCTCGGCGCTGCAATCTGGCCTCCCCCAAGGGCGCAACGCCGTTTCCATGATCGTTGGCCGTGACACAGGCGCAATGAGCGAAACAGACGTGTCGCGCGCCGCCATCGAGAGTGCCGCTGAAAACTTCTCTGACGGGGTTGTCGCACCCGTGTTCTGGTTCCTGATCCTCGGCATTCCGGGCATCCTGATCTACAAAATGATCAACACCGCAGACAGCATGATCGGCTATCAAAACGATGAATACGCCGAATTTGGCTTCGCCGCCGCGAAACTAGATGATCTACTAAATTGGCTACCCGCCCGCATTTCAGCCATCCTAATTTGCGGCGTGCATTTTGATCGTGTCGCCCTTGATGTGGTGTTTGAAGACGCCGATTTGCACCGCTCCCCGAACGCAGGCTGGCCCGAAAGCGCGATGGCTGGCGTCTTGGACGTCGCCCTCGCAGGCCCACGCAGTTACGACGGACAAATGAGCGATGATCTGTTCGTAAATTCACGCGGCAAACGCGACCTCGCCGCCCAAGACATCACCGACAGCGTTAAGGCGCTGAACCGCAGCTGGTACGGCCTTGCTGGCTTTTTCGCGCTCCTCACGCTCATTTTCTGGATACTTTGATCAAATCGCCGTCAGGGTGGTTGAAAACTATGTCCGCTTACGTTATCGCTAACGCAACTCAGTAAAAGGATATCCCCATGACCATCAAAGTAGGCATCAACGGCTTTGGTCGCATCGGCCGCAACATCCTTCGCGCCATTTTTGAAAGCGGTCGCACCGATATCAAAGTGGTCGCGATCAACGATCTGACCCCTGTCGATAACTCGGCGTATCTGTTCAAATACGACAGCGTGCACAAGGTTTTCCCGGGCGAAGTATCGCACGCAGAAAACGCCATCATCATCAACGGCACGTCGATCCCCCTCACGGCACAGCGCGACCCCTCAAAACTCGATTGGGGCCACGTCGATATCGCGTTGGAGTGCACGGGTTTCTTCAAAGGCCACGACAAAGCGCAGATGTATCTAACAGCGGGCGCAAAACGCGTGCTGGTGTCTGCCCCAGGCAAAGGTGCTGATAAAACAATCGTTTACGGCGTGAACCACGACAGCCTAACAGCGGACGATATCATCGTCTCCAACGCCTCTTGCACCACAAATTGTCTCGCTCCGATGGCCAAAGTCATCAACGACACATTCGGCATCGAAGACGGCCTCATCACCACAATTCATGCTTACACAGGCAGCCAACCCACGCTTGATCGGGGCAACAAGAACTGGGAACGGGGCCGCGCCGCCGCTGTTTCTATGGTCCCCACCACAACGGGCGCTGCCAAAGCCGTTGACCTCGTGTTGCCAGAACTTAATGGCAAGTTGAACGGCGTCGCGATCCGCGTGCCAACCCCAAACGTGTCCTGCACAGATTTCAAATTCAACACCACCAAAGACCTGAGCGTTGAGGCGATCAACGAGGCGATCATTGCCGCTGCAAACGGCCCGATGAAAGGCATCCTCGGTGTTGAAAGCCTACCGCTGGTGTCGATTGATCTTAACCACGACCCACGCTCCTCCATCGTCGCGACAGAGGAAACCCAAGTCCAAGGCCGCATGGGCCGCATCCTGTCGTGGTACGACAACGAATGGGGCTTTTCCAACCGCATGGCCGACACCGCCGTTGCGATGGGCAAACTGCTGTAACACGCTAATCAATATAGGTATCAGCGCGCAGCCCTGCCCGTTCATAATGAATGGGCAGGGCTTTTCCGTACAACTGCTTGCACCGCTCTGGTGTGGCAACCATGCCCGCCTCTTGAACCCAAGACATGATCCCGACAAATCGCCGCCTGTCGCCGCGTAACGGCGCGACACGGTGTAACGAATATCGACCGCAAAAAATTTGCAAATCCCCCGGCTCAAGATTGATCGACGTCACCTGATCTGATGTTCCGTTAAGCACTTTGGCAACCTCATCGAAGTTTTCGTCCCCTTGGCGAATGTTGGGCGCATATTCAAACGCCCCCCCTTCCTCGGCATTTTGGATCGCGACAGTCACCGTGAAATTGTTGGTATCAAAATGCCACGGAAACCCATTGCCCGCTTCAGCCATGTTCACAATCACATCCGCCAATGGGTCCGCATAGGGAAAGAACCGATCCTCCTGCAAACTATCCTGAATGAACAGACCAAATGCACCGTCCGCATAGATCGTGCGCAGCGGCCCTTCCTGCTGAAAATTATCGGCAGGGATAAACGTGTTGGATCGATCAAAAAACTGACGGCGCGGATCTTCTGGCGGAAGACTTGGATCATCTGGCGTGAAATACGCGTTTGTTCGGTTAAAGGATCGAAACCCGCAATCGGAAACACCCTCTGCCTCTGCCAACAGAGCTTCGATTCCATCTTTGGAAATCAACCCTTTGACAATAGCACACCCATCCTTTTGCAAGTCCGTGCGAACCGAAGACACCAGCGCGTCCCTCGCTGGGCCATTTTGGTGGATGGGATACCGTTCTAAATCCAAAAGTGACTGTGCTGAATGCATGGCGTCCTCCGTCTAATCCTCCCAACAGCGTAATCCTGCTAACAGCACAAACTACCACAGCCACGACATCAAATTCGACGCAAACAGACCCTAAACCTTAAAACCCGCTTCTTCCATCAACCGATTGGAGGCTGGTTCGATGATCTCTTCCAGCTGTTTTGTAAACGCGGCCGTATCCAATTCGGCCCCGCTTACAGGCTGGATCGTGGGCAAAAATTCCAGCACGGCAAGCCCGGGTTTGCGATAAATCCCGTGGCGCGGCCAAAACACACCCACGTTGGTCGCCGTGGGCACAACGGGTTGCCCCGTCTGTTGGTGCAATACCGCAGCCCCCACTTTGTACGGTAAATGCGCCCCCGCAGCCACGCGCGTGCCTTGGGGGAAAATAATCAATTGCCCTGGCAATGCCTTGCCCGATGTCACATCCTCAACCATCTTTTTAATCGCAGCGCCGCGTTTGCCACGTTCCACAGGCACACAGCCAATTTTCTGGCCAAACCAGCCCAAAATCGGCGCATACTTCAACACGGCTTTCATGATAAACTTGGGGCGCGGCACCGCAGACACGATCATGATGATATCAAAAAAGCTCTGGTGTTTGGACGCAACCAGCACTTCATCCGACGGCACTTCGCCGCGAATTTCGGATTTCAGCCCAACCATCCAAGACGCCGTCCAACGCACCCAATTGCAATAGGCGTGCACCGCGTGAAACGCATAATCGTTGTTAATAATCGTGCGCGGAATGTAATACAGCGCCATCACAAACATTGCCAAATACATCTGCCCGATAAAAAACAGGCTGCGAAGCCATTGAATTGCATACATTAACTTAACCTCGACAATGTTCGAAACGCGGCCCAGCGTGTGGCCCAAAATGCGACGCAGGCCGCAAGCGGCGGAATAAGCAGCGGCAAAATCCAGTGCCAGCCTTTAAACCCAAGCCCTGTCAGAAACGCGCCCTCTTCGGCAGCGGCGGGCATAAACAACACGCCGATGATTGCCAAACCCGTGCCAACACAGGCCCCGATCAATGCGCGCAATGTAAATCGGCGCACAAATGCGCGCGCAATGTACACATCACGCGCTCCGATCAAACGCAGCACGCTGATCACTTGCCCGTTTGCCGCAAGCGCAGATTGCGCCGCCAGCGTGATCATCGCCGCCGTTGATCCTGCGATCAACAGCATGGAAACCACCCCCAAAATACGCAACCGCATCGCCGCATTGACCAGCGGACGCCGCCACCGCGTGTGATCATCCAGCACCGCACCGGGCGCGTCTGCCGCCAAACGCAGCTTTAATCCTGCCGCATCAGGCCCTCGGCCTTCTTCCAGCACTTCGATCAAACGGGGCACTGGCAACGTATCGAGCGGCAGGTCAGGGCCAAACCACGGTTCCAGTAATTTGCGCTGTTCGGCGTCCGACATCACCCGCGCACTGCTAATTCCAGGCGTCGTGCGCAAAACCTCAAGAACGGCTTCGGATTGCGCGGCCATCTGGCCCTCGGGCGCAGAAATACGGATCGTCGATGTGCGCGCCAACTCCGCATCCCACCGCGCCGCCAAGCGGCCTGTTGCCAAGGATAACGCCAGCGCAAACACTGCCAAAAACGCCATCGACGCCGCGGTAAACGAGGTGAGCCGCGCAGTAAATCCGCTGGGCGGCACCACGCGGTCCGCATTGCCGTCGCCGTTGAAAATATCCATCAAGCTGCGCAAACGCTCCATCACAAATCCGCCCCCGCCAGTTGCAGCTTTGAATTGCTGATGCGCAGAACGCGCGCTGAAACTTCGGATTTCACGGTGCGGATCAGGTTCAAATCATGGGTCGCGATCAGGATCGTTTTGCCCATTTTGTTCAATTCCACCAACAACGCCAACAACCGCTGCGCCATTTCCCAATCCACGTTGCCTGTTGGTTCATCTGCCAAAATCAGGTCAGGCGACATGATGATCGCACGCGCCAAAGCGGCACGCTGGCGTTCTCCACCAGACAATTCGGGCGGCAACGCATCGCCGCGTTCTGTCAAACCAACCCAGCCCAGCAAATCATCCACATTCGAGGGATGCAAATCATCATCGCGCCCCGAAACCGCCAGCGGCAGCGCCAGATTTTCGCGCACAGACAGGTGATCCAAGAACTGACAATTCTGATGCACCACACCGATACGGCGGCGCACCCGCGCAATGTCATCGCGGGTCATTGCCCGCACATCTTGTTCGAAAACACGCACCATTCCCGTGGTTGGCAGCAATGCCTGATAGCACAAATTCAACAAAGTCGTCTTCCCAGACCCCGACGGCCCTGTCAGAAAATGGAACGATCCTGGTTGCAATTGCAACGTCATTTCGCTCAGTATTTCGCGCCCACCATAGGTGAAACCCGCATTTTTCAGCTCGATCAAGGTCTTCTCCGCTTCATGCTTAACGCCTCGTTTTTCATCTTTTCGCGCATCACACACAAACATGCAATCTTTACAAAATAGAACAGATGCTTGGAAAGGCGGTGATCCGCCGCTAAAACTATAAAAAAGACTGATTCGCTATGGGTGGATTGGCGTATAATAAAACGAGCGAGAGGGTGCCATGCGAATAGTATGCCCAAGATGTGTCGCGCAGTACGAAGTAGATGAGAGTTCTATCCCACAAACTGGCCGAGAGGTGCAGTGTGCGAATTGTGAAAACATCTGGTTCCAAGATTATATCGAAATGCTCCCCACTTCGGTGGACGAAGACGTTGACGCTATCCAAGACGAAGATCGCGGCGTGTTTGATGATCTCGACGGGAAATCAGACACCAACTTTTACTCCAATCGCGGCGCTGGCCCAGACGACGATGATTTTGAATCGTTTGATGATGATGCAGACGACACGGATGCGCCAACCGATCTTACGTCATATGAACCAGATGACTTTGACGAAGACGACGACGCACCCGCCACAAACATCCCCGTTCCACCCGTAGATCCAGATGTACTCGATGTGCTGCGCTCCGAAGCGGCGTTTTCCTCTGCCCGCGATCAAATTGATGCTGCGACAGCCGACGCGCTTGATGACGCGGACCAGCCGACAGACCCTGCTGATGTTGACGTCGATGAGCTATCCGCATTTCTTGATGCCCACAGCGCAGGCGACGCACCAGAACCTGACGACATCACAGAAAGCATTGCGGAAGACATCGCAGAAGATTCCGTTGAGTCCGCTGCTGACACGGATTCCGATCCGCTCGCCGATCTCGATGCGATCCGCAGCCAGTTGAACAATATCGGCGATACAGAGCCAGAAATCGCCCCTGAATACACGCCAAATCTACCAGCGGATGATCCAATTGAATCTGCGCCAGATGTGCTTGATGACGATGTGGGAACAGCATTCGAAGAGCCAAACGACGTTGTTGACGCAAAAGAAGAAGAGCCTGTTGAAACGGCCTTTGTCGCAGACGAGCCAGAATACGATGACGATTTTGACACCGCCGCGTTAACGGCTGCGCTCGATATCGGCGGCCAAGATCGCCCTGAGCTGGATGATGATTTTGACGACGAAGACGATGGCCCACGCCACGCCTACCGCGCCGACGGGATCACACCGCCAGATGGATCTGAACTGGAAGAAGAGCCAGAAGACGAAATAGACAACGATCTGTCCGCCGCGCTGAAGACCGCAGCTGAACCCGCCAAAGATGAAGATGTGCAAGACCTCGATGGGGTTGAGGACGACGCGCAAGACGACGACACCACTCCGCCAATCGCAGCCGTTGCCGCAACCGCAGCCGCCACAATTGGAATGACCCGTCCCCGCTCCAAAGGCGGCCGAGCGCGAGCGCGAGCGCTACCTGGAACCGATGTGGCACCTGAAAAAATCGAAACCCCGTCAGAAGAATTATCTGCAACAATAGCGGATGCCGTTCAAGATGCGCCAAAAGAAATCGAGCCTGATATCACGCCCGAAGACCTAGAGGCAGCGGTCGACACATCCCGCCAAGCAGCCCCGTCGCGGCGTCCAAAAACGGAACGCAAAGCCATGCTTCCAGACGTCGAGGAACTCGATGCGTCGCTGCGATCTGATGGCGAGGAACCGCGACGTCGGGATCGCGAAATGATGGATGCCCACGAAGACGAACTGGCAAATACAGGCAAAGGCGGCTTCCGCCGCGCTTTCATCTGGACGCTGTTCATCATCATTTTGTTGATCGCGCTCTACGTTTTGCGCCCGCAACTCGTGGCAATGCTGCCCGCCGCCGCAATCGTCCTCGATCCCTACGCCGGCGCAATCGACGCTGTGCGCGGATTGATCAACGGCATTTTAGGCTAGCAAAATTTGGGCGGTGTTTTACCGCCCAAACCTGACATATTCTAAACCCGCGTTGCCTTGGCCGCGAAACATCCGCGTTGCGCGTAATGCACATGCGCATACTCGATTTGATCATCCGCAAAAAGCGCATCCAACCGCGCGGCCAAATCTGTACCCGCAACGACATCCGCCTCGTGGATGCAATGCGCACCATCAAATCCCCGCACAGACAACATGCGAACGGACAAAACGTCTGGCACTTCGTCCACCTCGGGCGTCGCTTGCGTCGCGCCTTCGCTGACGTAAATCGCATGGCGGGAGCGATAGGGGCTGGCGGCAGGCTGGTGTTCGTAATTCACCAAAACAACGCGTTCGCCGATTTCTGCATCCACCAATCGCACGCGGCACGGCGCACTCGGCTTTTGCGTAACCTCGTGGATTTGCGCGTTGTTTGCGTGCAACTCCGCTGCATCCATTGTAAAATATTTTTGGTAATCCCCTTCGGGCAGCGCGTGAATTTGAAATGACATTTTCTGATCCTTTGTTTGGTTAGCTGTCCAAACAAATTACCCCGTCGCGTTTTCCCAAACGACCCGAACCTTGCTGGTTAAAATCTGTCTAGCAAACGCCGCAAATAATCCAACTCGATCATCGGGCGCGAGCGATCGCCAGAGCGTTTGCGGATTTCATCCATCACTTCACGCGAGCGACGGTATTGATCCTCGGTCGGGACCAGCCGTTCGTTCGTTTCCACATTGCCCCCTTGGGAAAGCGGACGCCCCAACGGATCACGTTGTTCGCCCTGCCGCTGACCGGGGTTCATGCCTTGCTGGCCCTGCTGTTGGGTTTGCGCTTGGCGCTGTGCCTCGCCCAACTGGCGCATGCCTTCGCGCAACGCTTCCATCGCGTCCGCCTGATTGTCCAACGCACCCGAGGAATTGCCCTCTTCCAAATTCCGCTGCGCCTCTTCCATCTGGCGCTGCGCTTCTCCAAGGCTGTCTGCAAATTCATCGCCCCCATCCACACCGTTCTGGCCAAACTCGCTCTCTTGGCGCTCCAGCATATCGCGCAAGGCTTGTTGACGCTGTGCCAACTGCCCAGGGGTCATGCGTTGCCCGCCTTGGCCTTGTCCCTGCTCGTTCTGCCCCTGCTGGTTGCCATGACCCTCTTGCTGGCCTTGCTGCTCGCCCTGACCCTGCTCACGCCCCTGCTGGTCGCCTTCACCCTGCTGCTGGCCTTGCTGGTCGCCTTGCTGCTGCTCACCCTGCTGCTGGTTCTGGTTGTATTGCTCCTGCAACTGGCGATACGTGTCATCCGCAAGGTCTTGCTGTTCGCGCAATGTATCGCCCAGCCCTTCCATCGCCTGCTGGTTCTCACCGCCCTGCCCGCTCTGGCTTTCGGTGACCTGCATGTTCTCCATCATCTGTTGCAACTGTTCCATCAGCTCTTGGGCTTCGGCCATCCGCCCCTGCTCCATCAGCTCTTGGATACGATCCATCATCTGCTGCAATTGATCCTGCGACATCTCTTGCGTTTCGCCATTTTCCGCCTGCTGACGATCAGGATTCTTGCGCTGTTCCTCGGCCAACTGGCGCATGTATTCGCGCGTCGCTTGGCGCAGCTCGTTCATCAATTCTTCGATTTCCTGCTGCGTCGCACCGTTCTTCATCGCCTCAGACAACCGCTCTTGTGCGCGTTTCAACCGTTCCCGTGCATCCGCCAAATCGCCGTCTTCAATCAACAGCGCCGCTTTCCACAACAACTCCGCCACTTCATCACGAATTTCATCGCTTAGCGGCGCATCCGAATTATACTCCATCCGCCGCAGCGCCGTGCGGATTATCAAATACGGTTTCTCACCGCGCCGCTCAAACGCCACATCAGGTTGATGCGTGATCGCCTTCAGGATCATCGTGATGCGATCCGCATTGGCACGGTTCCACAGCAAATCACGGCGCTGTTCTGCTACCGCCGCCGCGAGCGTGTCAAAGAACCGCTTGCCCGGCATCGGCCCGACTTCTGGCACCACAACACCCGTCTGGCCCAACTCATCGCGCACAATCATCGTGATCGTCACGGGCAACCCAGCCCAAGGATGATCTGCCAAATCCTCGATCAGCGTTTCCTCAAACGCTGTCGTTTTGCGCGTAAACGGCAACGGCAAATCCAGCTCAACAGTCTCACGCGGCTCGGGTGCTAATTCCAGCCCATGGCGACGATCCACATTATCGAGCGCCAGTGAAATCGTCAACGTCCCGCCGACAACGCCGTAATCATCGCGCGCTTCAAACGGGATCTGCAACGCCCCTTGAATGGTTCGCGTAATCTCATCCGGTAAGGCTACTTTCGGGTCTTCGTCGTTGATCATCGCAATCTCAAACTGCGCATCGCTGCCTTGGGGCGGCGTCAACGCAATCGAACCTGTCTTCGCAACCTCGAACGTCGCTTCTGAAAAACCACCCTCGCCCACATTCAGCGGAATAGCCTCGCCTTCAGAAACCGTCTCTGAAAACGCCACACCCTCGATATCGCCGTAAACCCGCAACGTCACCCGCGTACCCTCTGGCAGGTTCAGGGTCGTTCCGTTTTCCACATCATTCAAATAAACCGCAGGTTTGCCGGTATAGGCTGGCGGCTCTGCCCAGCCTTCCCAGCTTGGCCCGCTCGCTACCACAGGCACATCGGCCTGCAAGCTGTCGACAAGAGATTGCACAGGATCAGAGCGCCCAAACAGCACCGCCCCCGCAAACATTAAAACCGCAATCAGACGAAACGCCCACGGGTCGCGCTTGGACAGCCGCACATTGGGCACCGCCGCCTTTGATCCGCGCGCCAAAGCCGCCATCTTTTCCAAATGCCGCGCCCATAAAAACCGCGCACCCGCGTCGTTTGACCCAATCGAAAGCCCGTCTTCCAACGCCTCCAACGGGCGCCCCGGTAATGTCGCATCCAAGCGCACTTTGGCCTGCCCAATTGTCGGCCACTCAAACGAGCGTACACCTTTGGCAAACAGCCACAAAAACCCGACCAGCCCCGCACCAACAACAGCAATTGCCGTGCCTTGCGACACGTTCAGCAACAGCCCAAACCGTGAAATTGCGAAAAACGTCATGATCCACGCGATCAACGGCCAGAAACTGCGCGCGCTGCGTTCCACAAACAACGAAGCACGGGTCATCCGCAGCCGCCATTTCAGCGACCGCATCGCCTGACGGGTCAGCTTACCAGTATCAGTTTCATATTCAGCCATAAGGCCTCGCGGGGCTACGCAGTGGCAAGATCAGTCTTGCATCCACTCTGGTAGCTTATCGCGATTTAACATTTCGTCAAACGTCGGACGCGGCCGAATGACGGCAAATTGATCCCCATCGACCAAAACCTCGGGAATCATCGGCCGAGAGTTGTATTCAGACGACATCACGGCACCATATGCCCCCGCAGATCGAAACGCGATCATTTCGCCGTCTTTTACAGGTGGCATCGGGCGCTGTTTGGTAAAGGTGTCACCACTTTCACAAACGGGCCCAACAATATCAATCCGCGCAACAGGCGTGCCAAGCGCGGGTTCAATCACAGGCACAATATCATGGTGCGCGTCATACATGGCTGGGCGGATCAGATCATTCATTGCCGCGTCAACGATCAGAAAATCACGTCCATCGCCCGACTTGTTGTAAATCACCGAACTCACCATCAACCCAGCATTCCCCGCGATCAAACGTCCCGGTTCAATCTCGATCTCGCAACCCAAATGTCCTACGGTTTCCTGAACAATCTTGCCATAATCAGACGGCAACGGCGGATCGGCATTGCTCCGCTCATAAGGGATGCCCAAACCACCGCCCAGATCGAGCCGGATAATGTCATGCCCATCCGAACGTAGCACTTCGGTCAACTCAGCAACCTTCATAAACGCCGCGCGGTACGGGTCGAGATCAACCAACTGACTGCCGATATGCACATCAATCCCAACCACTTTGATCCCAGGCAACGACGCGGCCAATTTGTAAACATCTCGCGCACGGCTGATCGGAATCCCGAACTTATTGTCCGACATGCCCGTCGCAATCTTTGGATGGGTCTTGGCATCTACATCAGGGTTCACGCGCACGGTTATTGGCACAACCACACCCATTTCAGCCGCCACCTTGGACAGCAACGCCAACTCAGGCTCGCTCTCCACATTGAACTGGCGAATACCGCCTGCCAAAACATGCTCCATCTCGGCGCGGGTTTTACCAACACCCGAAAACACGATCCGATCACTTGGCACACCAACCGCTTTCGCGCGCATGTATTCGCCCACAGAAACCACATCCATGCCCGCACCCATGTCGCCAAGCAGTTTCAAAACCGCGAGGTTCGAATTGGCTTTCATCGCGTAACACACCAAATGTGGCATCCCAGCCAACGCCTCGTCAAACACGGTAAAATGCCGCTTCAGGGTCGCCGTGGAATACACATAAAACGGCGTGCCAACACTGGCCGCGATTTCGGAAATTGCCACGTCTTCGGCGTGCAAAACCCCGTCTTTATACAAAAAATGATCCATGTTCGGCCTTTTAAAACTGTCACACCTCGCTTAAAGCGATTCCCAGCGCCGAACCACCCTTCTTTTGGCCTTAAATATTCTGGGGGAGCGCGCAGCGCGGGGGCAAAGCCCCTAAGAACTTGTTGCTAAACCACAGGCCGAGAGCGCAAGAATAGATACAGCGGCAAACCACAGCTGACCCCGATGCAGAAAATCGCAGGAATACACAGCAGCAAAACCCAATAATCTTTGCGCTGATACACTTCTGCGATCATCCAAACGATCAACGCCGCCGCCGAAACAGTTAAATCCCAAACAATCCCCGATGTCGCGCCATTTGCATGCCACGCCTCCAGCAATAGGCCCAAATCAAGACCGTTCACCTGAAACCAAGGAATAAAATACCGAAACGGCATGACAATCCCCGCCACAACCAAAATCAAATACACAATCCGCAATCCAGACATAACGACCCTTTCAAAAACGCCAAACGCCGCACCAAAAGGCGCGGCGTTTATTTCAACACGGCAAAGCGCTTAAAATAGGCTCGCAACCAGTTCCGAACCAAATACTTCACAGCCCGTCGCGCTCAACGCAACAGCGGCCAAAACCGCAACCAAAGTGATCTTTTTCATCATCCAACTCCCAAAGTTTGAAAAGGCCCCCATCGGACCAGACACCTAATTTCTAGCAAAGCCAGAATCAGACGTCACGCTTTATTCACTTTATTCGCTCGATTGCCCAATCGGCAGCGGATCATCTTTGATCCCACAGGCCGAAACCGCCAAAACGCCTATCATAATCGCTATCAATTGAATCTTCATTTTACCCATCCCTTAGGCATAGCTCGAAGGTGTCTCCACAACACTGCACAACGCTCCGCAACACTGTAACAATCAAAACCAACCCTGAACAACCACAATCCAATACCCAAGAAAAACGCGCGCGATGAATAGTTGTAAAGACAAACATTCGAACGGGTGGTTAGAACCCTTATTGCTAATTTTCTGCGCTGCGGCCAATGCATGCTTCAAAGAAGCGAGGGGCACGTCGGTGCCCTAGTATCAATGCAACTGGCCGCAACGATGGCAGCGTTCCTAAATAATCTCGTCTTCATCAAACATCGGATCGGCGCTCAATTGCGTGTTCAAGTCTTCGACCATGTCCTCGGCCTTCGTGACAGACTTCACGCGGGCCAGATGGAAAATGGCGTCACCTTCATTCACGATAGGCAAAACGGCGCGGCCAATGATAATACCGTCGAAGGGAGCGACTATGTCGTCATCTGTCTCACCAAATGGGTCAGAGACGGACGCCATCAATTCTCCTTCGCGCACCAGATCGCCATCAGCGCGGAACGTGCGTAACAAGCCACCAGTAGGCGCACGCAACCACTTACTTGAGGGGCAGAACTGCGGTGTGGCTTTGACCTTGGCAATGCCTTTGCTTGCAACCATGCCCTTGTAGCGCAGCACACGTAGAATGCCTGCGACACCGGACCGGACAGAGAATTCATCAAATCTCAGACCCTCGCCCGCCTCAAACAATAGCACATCAATGCCAAGGTCCTTGGCCGACCCGCGCAGCGATCCCTCGCGAACGTTTGATTGAATGATGATTGGCGCACCAAAGACATTGGCCAGATCAAATATTTCAGGGTTGTCCGGCGATACGCGGATTTGGGGATAGTTGGTGCGATGAATGGCGGCTGAGTGGAGATCAATGCCAAGATCACTTCGCGCAACAATTTCGGTCATAAAGATATGTGCAAGGCGCGATGCAAGTGACCCTGCCTCACCTCCGGGAAACATGCGGTTCAGATCGCGCCGATCTGGCAAGTAACGAGAATGGTTCAGAAAGCCGTAGGTATTCACGATTGGAACAACGATTAAGGTACCTCTGATAGAAGCTAGGCTTGGGGACCGTAGCAACCGGCGCACAATCTCAACCCCAATCACTTCATCCCCATGAATCCCCGCGCTAACAAAAATTGTGGGGCCATCAAGACGACCATGCGTGACATTCACAGACATCGTCACCGGTGTATGATCAGACAAAACGCTAACAGGAACATGTACCGTCCGCCGGGTTCCAGGCGGTACACTTTCGTTGCCTATGACAAAATCGGCGCGCTTAGGCACTAACCTTTACCCTTGGTTTTTGTGGAATTTGGTTTGGCGTTCTTTTCGATGAATTCGATCATCTTTCCAGCAATATCCAAGCCAGTTGCCTTCTCAACACCTTCCAATCCGGGCGAAGAATTCACCTCCATCACAAGTGGACCACTATTGGCCCGCAACATATCGACGCCACAGGCATTCAATCCCATCGACTTTGCGGCTCCAACCGCTGTTGCCCGCTCTTCGCGGGAAAGTTTAATCACCTCAGCGGAACCACCAAGATGCAAATTAGAACGGAATTCACCTTCCGCGCCTGTGCGCTTCATCGCAGCCACAACCTTACCACCGACAACAATTGCGCGGATGTCAGTGCCACCAGCTTCTTTGATAAACTCCTGCACTAAAATATTGGTTTTCGTGGCGCGAAACGCTTCAATCACCGATTTGGCGGATCGATCCGTATCGGCCAAAACAACGCCCATGCCTTGGGTGCCCTCAAGCAATTTAATGACAAGTGGCGCACTCCCTGCAACTTTAAGAACTTCTTCGGTTTGCTTGGGATCATGGGCAAAAGTGGTGACTGGCAAGCCGATACCATCACGGGCCAACAGCTGCATCGAACGCAGCTTGTCACGTGACCGGCCAATCGCAACGCTTTCGTTAAGGGGATAGACACCCATCATTTCAAACTGCCGCAAAACCGCCATACCGTAAAAGGTAATCGAGGCACCAATCCGCGGGATCACGGCGTCATACCCAGTGAGTTTCTCGCCGTTATAGTAAATCTCAGGTTTTCGCGAAGCAATGTTCATGTAGCATCGCAAAGTGTCCACAATCCTAATTTCGTGCCCGCGTGTTTCGGCTGCATCGACAAGTCTCTTGTGTGAATAGAGATTGGGATTTCGAGCGAGCATTGCAATTTTCATGTGGAACTCCTTTTTTCATCTTTTGGATTTGTTGAAGTCGGCGTCGTCAAATTACTTTTTCTGGGATCAACCAGAATGTGATGTTTTCGTAAGGCGGTACGCCCAACGATCATCCGAAATTTCATATCTGAGCGCTCCGTGAGCGACAGATCAATCGTCCATAATCGCTTGCCAATTCGGAACTTAGTGCGAATGACAATGCGCGTCTCAGGGACACCACTTGTGTTCTTAATATCGCGTCGTTCGTGGATTGGGCATTCAACATCTGTGTCGATTGAATCATCATCAAACTTCGTGTGAAACCGCACCCAGGGGATGTCGTCTCGTTCAAATGTTTCTATTTCCGTTGCATGCAACGCAGAAGTCCGCGCACCGGTGTCAATTTTTGCTTTGAGGTTCGAAAGCCCCAGAAGCGGGAGATCAACCCGCTCTCGCCAGCCAACAACGAGCATATGAGTCGTCTCCAGTTTGTGTGTTTATTGGATTTATGACAGCTTTCTTAAGATTTACCAATGTGCGATTTTTAATGGATGTGCGGTCATTCACATTAAAGGATTAGACGGCGGCTTTGTCTACACGGCCGATATTAAGGTGCCCGCTTTATGCCAATATCTCCCGCCACCGTTTGATTTGCTTGCGCACATTGCTCGGCGCGGTGCCGCCGTAACTCACACGGCTCGCCACTGAATTTTGCACGCCAAGCACGCCAAACACATCGTCGGTAATCGCACCGTGTACGGATTGCATATCCTCCAGCGTCAGATCAGGCAAATCACAGCCACGATCCTCTGCCATTTTCACCAGCGTGCCTGTCACGTGATGCGCATCGCGAAACGGCATGTTCAGCGCGCGCACCAGCCAATCGGCCAAATCGGTGGCCGTGGAGAACCCAGATGCCGCTGCCACGGCCAGGCTCTCTGCATTCGGGCGCATATCCGCCACCATCCCAGACATCGCCGCCAACGCCAGCATCAAGCTGTCCGCCGCATCAAACACCTGCTCTTTGTCTTCCTGCATGTCCTTGGAATAGGTCAGCGGCAGCCCCTTCATGATCGTCAGCAACGCCACAAGCGAGCCATTGATCCGCCCCACCTTCGCACGGATCAACTCCGCCGCATCAGGGTTCTTTTTCTGCGGCATTATGCTGGAACCCGTGCTGAACCGATCCGAAATCACCACAAAGCGGAACTGCGCACTCGACCAGATCACCAATTCCTCGGCAAATCGGCTTAGGTGGGTCGCACAAATGCTAGAGGCCGACAAAAACTCCAATGCGAAGTCCCGATCCGCCACCGCGTCCAAACTGTTCGCGGATGGCCGATCAAAGCCCAACGCCGCCGCCGTCATGTCGCGATCAATCGGAAACGACGTGCCCGCCAAGGCCGCCGCGCCAAGCGGGCTTTCATTCATTCGCGCCCGCGCATCCACCATCCTCGATTTATCCCGCGCAAACATCTCCACATAGGCCATCATGTGGTGGCCCCACGTCACAGGTTGCGCCACCTGCAAATGCGTGAACCCCGGCATCACCATATCCGCGCCTGCATCCGCCTGATCCAACAACGCGCCGATCAGCGCATCCAAACCACCGATTGCCGCGTCAAACTGATCGCGCACCCACAGCTTAAAATCCGTCGCAACCTGATCATTACGCGACCGCCCTGTGTGCAGCCGCCCCGCAGGTTCGCCGATCAAATCCTTCAACCGCGCCTCCACATTCATGTGAATATCTTCCAAAGCGGTCGAAAACTGAAACGTTCCCCCCTCAATTTCTGACAACACCGTGAGCAGGCCTTCCCGAATGGCCTTTGCATCGTTATCCGTGATGATGCCCTGTTGGGCGAGCATTGCTGCATGAGCGCGCGACCCTTCGATATCTTGTCGCGCCATCCGCTTGTCAAAACTGATAGAGGCATTAATTGCCTCCATGATGGCATCGGGACCGCTGGCAAACCGCCCGCCCCACATCGCATTCGAGGATGATTTTTTGTCCGACATGATATTCGCGCCCAAAATAGGAGAGGCCAACGTATGACCCTGAGGAAAACTCTTATTGCCGCGCTGCTATACGCCGCCACTGCGACAATCGCAAATCCTGTCTTGGCTGAAAACCCCGATATTGCCGCCATAACTGAACTGCGTGCGGGCAGCATGAAAAAACTGGTCTTCGCCAAAGACCCCAGCCCAGCCGTGACCACCACTTTTATCGACGAAGCTGAAAACACCAAATCCTTCGCCGATTACAGCGGCAAATACCTGCTGGTCAATTTCTGGGCCACATGGTGCGCCCCCTGCCGCCACGAAATGCCATCGCTGAATAAACTTCAGGCCGAGCTTGGCGGCGACAATTTCGAAGTCCTCACCATCGCCACCGGCCGCAATCCTGTTCCCGCGATCAAAGCCTTCTTCAAAAAAGCCGAAATCACCGATCTACCAATCCTGCGCGACCCCAAACAATCCTTGGCCCGCGAAATGTCCATCTTCGGCCTACCCACGACCATTATCCTCAACCCAGAGGGCCAAGAAATCGCCCGCCTGCGCGGAGATGCGGAATGGGCCGATGAAAACGCCTATGCCGTGATCAAAGCCCTGATCGGGTCGGACGACAGCTAACTGCCCGTTGCCACCCGCGTGCGGTTGCGGCACTAATCAGCACATGACACCGTTTTGGAAAACCGCGAACGCCGATCTGTCCCCCTTTGCCGTGTATTCGGCGCAGGAATGGTCGCGGCTTTCTGACGGTGAACGAAACCTGTTCAGCGAAACCGATTTGAAAAACCTGCGTTCGGTTGGCGATGCCATTTCACTGGCCGAGGTTGATCAAATCTACCTCACCGTATCGCGCCTGCTGGCCGCCCATGCAGGGGCCACGCGCAAACTGTTCAAAGAACGCGCCGCCTTCCTTCCCCACGTCAAAGAACGCACACCGTTCATCATCGCCATCGCGGGGTCTGTCGCCGTGGGCAAATCCACCACCGCGCGTTTGATCCAGGAATTGATCCGCCGCTGGCCCAACGCCCCCACCGTTGATCTGGTCACCACCGATGGCTGGCTGTACCCCAACGCCGAGTTAGAACGTCGTGGCATCATGCACCGCAAAGGCTTTCCCGAAAGCTATGATCGCCAAACCATGCTGCGGTTCCTGTCAGACGTGAAATCGGGCCGCACAGATGTCACTGCGCCCGTCTATTCGCACCTTAAATACGATATTGACCCAGCGGCCTCTGTCACAATTTCCCAACCCGATGTGCTTATCTTTGAGGGCCTAAACGTCCTGCAATCCCGCTCTGCTGATACCGCCGATACCCCAACACCGCTCGCCTCTGATCATTTTGATTTTTCAATCTACGTCGATGCTGCCGAACCAGATGTCAAAAGCTGGTACATCAATCGTTTCCTTGGCCTGCGCGAAACCGCATTCCGTGATCCAGCGTCCCACTTCAAACGGTTTGCCGATCTGAGCGATCGCCAAGCCACGGATCGGGCCACCGAATTGTGGGACACCATTAACGCGGTGAACTTGGTCGAAAACATTCGCCCCACCCGCCCCCGAGCAGATTTGATTCTGCGCAAAGGCGCGGATCACCACATTAAACGCGTCGCGCTGCGCCGTTTGTAGATTTCGCGCCAACACCCATTTCAGTGAACCGTTGCATGTTCAGGCACGCGCAGGGTCACCTTATTTGGCTCAGGTCGCCGTAACACGGACAAAGCCAAGCCAAATTGCTCAGCCAATCCAGCAAGCGCAGGCGCGAAATCTGCCCGCACGATCAACATCGCAAACAGAAACGCATCATCGCGGTGCCCTGCTGCGGCCTCTGCAACCAAATTTGCGAAACAGGCTTCATCAGCGCCCAAGCACGAACACCCTGAATGATGGCGCATCACTGGTCGCCGCGAAAATTGCGAAAATAAATCACAGATCTGGCCCAAACTATCGACAGCCAATGACCCATGGGTTGGGCCCAGCAAATCATTCAGATCGGTAATCGCTCGGGTTTGGGTTTCGGGGCTTTCGCACCACAACCGCAAAAAACAAACGGCGGCGGCTTCAACCTCGGGCAACTCCGACAGGAACCCAACGGGCGCACCACCGCGTGCCGCATTCGGCGGGGTTTTTGGCGCGTTCATTTTGTAAGGATCAATTTGCCATTGCGGGTGATCCGCAACGTGTAAATTTGCCCGTTGTGACAGATTTGGGCAAGGTTGCCGTCATCGGTCAATTGTTTGGCCAAATAGACAGGGCCATTCCCATCAGCGTTGGGGGCATCCTCAAACAATTTTTGTGCAGTTTGATATGTCATGCGTCTGTCCTTATCTGGAATTCATAATAGTCGAACACCCACTCAAGGTTCATCCCGACGGGTGGTCCTACGTTCGAAACTGTGGGCACAGCCCCCTGCGCATAGTGCTCAACAACATCTATTATGGTGTCCAATATTCGTTTGCGGTTTTGGCTAGAAGTGGGGGGCGCATGGGTCTGTGTCATCAAAAGTCTCCATCTGGAATGATGGCTTCTCCTGAAACACAGAGTGGCTATACCTTAACCTGACTATTTTACTAGGTTATGTCAAATGATTCTTCACACACCGGCAAAAACCCGCGGTGTTGCGTAAAATCGGGGTGTTGCGTTAACACTTTGACCCGAACGCGGTGCCATACAGGTGCCATACGCTTTGCATACACTTTGCATACGCTTTGCGGACATTTTTCGTGGCGCGGAAAAGCAGCGAACGGTCCAAAGGTTAACGAACGAACTGCTTTACCTTTTCGTGCCTGTGGCAGGTGATTAAATGGTCGTTAATCAACCCGGTCGCCTCCATCCACGCATACACGATGGTTGGTCCACAAAACTTAAACCCAGCGGCCTTAAGGTCTTTTGATATCCGCACAGAAAGGTCTGATGACGGCGGAACCTCGGCCATTGTTGCGAAACGGTTCACCAAAGGCGTGCCCCCGACATAATCCCACATAAGTTGGTCAAACCCTTGTTTTTCCTCCATTTTGATCCAGGCCTGCGCCCCCGTGATCGCGGCTTCTATCTTGCCTCTGTGGCGCACGATCCCGCTGTCCTCCAGCAACCGAAGAACATCAGCTTCGCTGAACGCCGCGACTTTCTCAGGATTGAAGCCCTCAAAAGCAGTGCGAAAAGCGTCTCTTTTCTTGAGAATCGTTAGCCAACTTAGCCCCGCCTGAAACCCGTCGAGCACCAGTTTTTCCCACAAAGCACGGCTTTCATACTCCGGAACACCCCACTCTTGATCGTGATAATTTATATAAATTGGCAAATTTCCACACCAATCACACCGCGAAGACTCCATTTTTTATGTTCCTTTTCAATGCTTTATCAATTTAAATCAAGGGTATCACAAATTAGAACAAAATGGGAACCTTAACTTCGCATTAGCTATTTTGGCACGATGATGTCCTCAACATGCACACGATTCGAAAAGGAATGCAGCGTGACAAATATGGACGGGCCAGACCTAAATGAACCAATATCCCTTGCGTCGCATTCTGATGGCGGATCGGAACGCAGCCGTATCGTTGAAATGGTTCGAACGGCCATCGACAGAAAGAATATTTTGCTTGCATATCAACCTATTGTGCACAGTAAGAACCCAACGCGACCTGCCTACTACGAAGGGTTAATTCGTGTTTTGGATGACAGGCGGCAGATAATTCCGGCCAAAGATTTCATCGAAGTCGTCGAAACGATGGAACTCGGACGGATTATTGATTGCCTGGCTTTGGAGCTCGGGCTTGTTGCTCTCGCCGAAGAACCCAGTCTGCGCCTCGCCATCAACATGTCCGCCCGTTCCGTCGGCTATCCACGCTGGATGGACACCCTCAACCACGGCCTCGCCCTCGACCCAACAATTGCCGAACGGCTCATCCTCGAGATCACCGAAAGCTCTGCAATGCTCATGCCTGACATTGTAAATGTATTTATGTCCGATCTACATAGACGCGGAATTTCCTTTGCTCTTGATGATTTTGGTGCGGGATACACAGCCTTTCGTTTCTTCAGAGACTTCCAATTTGACATCGTAAAAATCGACGGCCAGTTCATTCGCAACATCGACAAAGACCCAGACAATCAAGTTTTGACTGCCGCCCTTATCTCTATCGCACAGCAATTTGACATGTTTACAGTCGCGGAATGCGTCGAAAAGAAAGAAGAGCTCGCCTTCTTGCAAGAGGCAGGAATCGATTGCTTGCAGGGTTATCTCTTTGGCCGGCCAGAAACTGTTCCAATCTGGAAGGAAGACGAAACTTCACTGGAGGAATATTTGTAGAAATATATCTGCATTTTTTTGAAATAATAGTACAAAAATTGTGAACATTTTGTACTATTCAAAATCACACAGTATAATTGCGACACAATAGCTCTTGCGCTGCACTGCAGCATGGTTAAAACGTCAGGTAACCCATCAGACCTAACCGCGCGCAAAAGCTGATTGTTTTGGGTTCATAGTACAGCATCACGCGCCTTCTATTGAAGGACATGACAATGACCAACGTAGTTATCGCATCCGCCGCCCGAACCGCTGTTGGCTCCTTTCTAGGTAGCTTTGCAAACACGCCCGCACACGATCTGGGGTCAACTGCCATCAAAGCAGTACTTGATCGCGCAGGTGTAGATGCCGCTGATGTTTCTGAAACGATCCTTGGTCAAGTCCTAACAGGTGGCCAAGGCCAAAACCCAGCACGCCAAGCCCACATCAATGCAGGTCTTCCCCAAGAAGCAGCCGCATGGAGCATCAACCAAGTTTGCGGGTCTGGCCTGCGCGCAGTTGCGCTTGGCGCTCAACATATTCAACTTGGTGATGCAGGTATCGTTGTCGCTGGTGGACAAGAAAGCATGTCTTTGTCCCCGCACGTAGCAAACATGCGCCCTGGCCAAAAAATGGGCGATGCAACATTCGTTGACAGCATGGTCAAAGACGGCTTGTGGGATGCGTTCAACAACTATCACATGGGAACCACCGCTGAAAATGTAGCAAACAAATGGCAAATTTCCCGCGATATGCAGGACGAATTCGCCGTTGGATCGCAAAACAAAGCAGAAGCTGCTCAAAAAGCTGGTAAATTCGCTGACGAAATCGCTGCCTTCACAGTTAAAACACGAAAAGGCGAAACTATCGTTGATGCGGATGAATACATTCGCCACGGCGCCACTATGGAAGCAATGCAAAAACTGCGCCCTGCATTCGCCAAAGACGGTTCCGTGACCGCCGCCAACGCATCTGGTCTTAACGACGGTGCCGCCGCAACGTTGCTGATGTCCGCAGACGAAGCAGAACGTCGTGGCATCGAGCCATTGGCCCGCATCGTATCCTACGCAACTGCCGGGCTTGACCCATCTATCATGGGTGTCGGCCCGATCTATGCATCGCGCAAAGCGCTCGACAAAGCTGGCTGGTCTGTATCCGATCTTGATCTGGTCGAAGCCAACGAAGCCTTCGCCGCACAGGCCTGTGCTGTGAACAAAGACATGGGCTGGGATCCAGCCATCGTTAACGTAAACGGCGGCGCAATCGCAATTGGGCACCCGATTGGCGCGTCTGGTTGTCGCGTTCTAAACACGCTGTTGTTTGAAATGAAACGTCGCGGTGCGAAAAAAGGCCTCGCAACATTGTGCATCGGCGGCGGCATGGGCGTTGCCATGTGCGTCGAACGCGCCTAACTTTTACGGCCCTGCTACCTTCAGCAGGGCCACCTTTTTACATTCATAACATACTGGAAATTCAAAATGACTAGAGTTGCACTCGTAACTGGTGGATCCCGCGGCATCGGCGCGGCAATCGCAAAACGCTTAAAAAACGACGGCTACACAGTTGCCGCCAGCTATGCTGGTAACGACGAAGCCGCCGCAGCTTTCACTGCTGAAACTGGCATCAAAACTTACAAATGGAATGTTGCAAATTACGACAGCTGCGTTGCCGGCATCGCCCAAGTCGAAGCCGACCTCGGCCCAGTTGAAGTGCTGGTCAACAACGCTGGCATCACACGCGATGCGCCATTCCACAAAATGACCCGCGAACAATGGTCCGAAGTCATGGACACGAACTTGTCCGGCGTTTTCAACATGACACATCCATTGTGGAACGGCATGCGCGAACGCAAATTTGGCCGCGTTATCACGATTTCATCTATCAACGGCCAAAAAGGACAGTTCGCACAAGCAAACTATTCCGCCGCCAAAGCAGGCGACATCGGCTTTACGAAGGCATTGGCCCAAGAAGGCGCGCGTGCAGGCATCACAGTGAACGTAATTTGCCCAGGCTACATCGCGACAGATATGGTTATGGCTGTTCCTGAAAAAGTTCGCGACAGCATCGTTGCATCAATTCCAGTGGGTCGTTTGGGCGAGCCAGAAGAAATCGCACGTTGCGTTGCGTTCTTAGCATCTGATGACGCTGGCTTTGTGACAGGTTCAACAATCACCGCAAACGGCGGTCAATACATCACGTAAGCACGCGTTCTAGTAAACATTTAGGGCCGCTCATTTGAGCGGCCCTTTTTCGTCTGGATCGTCAATTCTTAAGATGGGAGATTTGTTCTTTAAGTCGGAGCTTTTCTTTTTTCATCGACGCAATTTCCAGATCATTGGAACCTGGACTTCGCTGGGTCGATTCAACTCTTTGTGAGAGTTCTTCGTGCTTCTTTTGGAGTTCGGAAATATGGGAACTCATGCTCATTTGGCACCTCCTGTTGGTTAAGCACTTTCATAGCAGCATAAGTTTTTCGTCCTGTCACCAATTCATTGTCGAAAATTTATGTAACCTGCAGAGCGACCCATCAAATCAATGGGCTGTGTTAACCCCGCTTAATTGCCCCGATGTATGCCGCAATAAACAATAATTCTGTCTTGGGCATGCGCATTCACCGCCGGCAATCCTAGGTTCATTAACTAAGATAAAAAAATGTTACAGGCAGCACAAATTGAACGTTCTAATGCTCAACGCCCCATTCCAAAGCAGCACCCTCACGCAAAATAGCAGCTGCTTGGGGCGAATAATCCGCCGTTCCCTGAACGTGGGACTTTCCTTGATGCACGTGAAACGGCGCTAAAAGTTTTGTAGGCGCGCGTGCGTTTTTGCGGGCGCGAACCAAAACGCGCTTGGCCTCGCGGCCACGACGAGACGTCAGCGGAAGAATGTGAATATCGCCCGCACGGCCCGACAATCCGATCAAAATTTCTGGCAACTGTTGAGCAAGTTGAATGATACTCAACGTGCCATTAGGCTTTAATCGGCGCAGCCCTGCGTCTATCCAATCCGCCAGTTGCGTTTCAAAAACATGCGCCGTCGCCTTGCCTTCATTGCTCGGTTTACTAACCGCGCCGTTTTCAAAAAACGGCGGATTGCTCATCACATGATCAAAACTGGCGTCTTTTAGCTCTGCAGGCATCTGGGTTAAATCGCCATCGATCACATTGAACGGCAACCCATTTTCAAGAGAATTTGATCGTGCCAACGCTGCATAATCTGATTGAATCTCCAACCCAGTGACGTGCAGATCATCAACACGCGCCGCCAAACACAGGCTGGCAACACCAACACCACATCCCAATTCCAGAACGCAATCACCGGTTTTTGCTTTGATTGAAGCTGCGAGAAAAACTGGATCGGTGGCCGCACGATACCCAAAAATTGGTTGGCGAATTTGCAAACGCCCGCCTAAAAAGCCATCAACAGTAGTCTCCTTGTCTAAGAAACTCATCGCAACTCCGGCAAGTCGATCTCATTATCTTTCAGGATCGCGCGGGCCATAAATAAATGTTCGTCCGCGACCATTACACGCCTTGGCATTACCCCAATTGAGCCTTCTAATATGCTCATGTGGACGTCGAGATCAAAGCACCTTATATCCTCGGCACGAAGCAAGGCATGGGTGAAGGCGACAATGGTCGGATCGTTTGTGCGTAGCAATTCTTTCATGCCCCTGCCTTACGGCGAAACGGGTGTGCCTGTCGAGCCAAAGGGAATGAATTAACGGTGAACGAAGTAAGCCCCCTCAAACCGCACGAACAACTCGCGACACTTTTGGCCGATGATATGGCCGAAGTGAACGCACAAATCACACGGCGGATGGCGTCCAAGCATGCGCCTCGCATACCAGAAGTGACCGCGCATTTGGTTGGCGCGGGTGGCAAGCGATTGCGCCCCATGCTAACCTTGGCGGCGGCGCGACTGTGTGGATACGATGGGCCGTATCACATTCATTTGGCTGCTACAGTGGAGTTCATTCACACGGCGACGCTGCTCCACGATGATGTCGTGGATGAGAGCGAACGCCGCCGTGGGCGCCCAACTGCAAACCTTTTGTGGGACAACAAATCATCCGTGCTTGTGGGTGATTATCTGTTCTCTCGTTCGTTTCAATTGATGGTCGAGACAGGATCGCTCAGGGTTTTGGATATCTTAGCGAACGCCTCGGCCACCATTGCTGAGGGCGAGGTTTTGCAACTGACTGCCGCCAGCAATTTGGCAACGGATGAAGCGGTTTACTTGCAAGTCGTGCGCGGTAAAACCGCCGCGCTGTTTTCAGCTGCAACCCAAGTGGGCGGCGTGATTGCCGATGCACCTGAAGACATCACAAAGGCACTTTATGACTATGGCGATGCTCTTGGTGTCAGCTTTCAAATTGTGGATGATCTGCTGGATTACGGTGGGGCGGCTGCGAGCCTTGGTAAAAACACAGGTGATGATTTCCGCGAGCGTAAATTAACCCTTCCTGTGATCAAAGCAATCGCGAAAGCAGACGCCAGCGAACACGTATTTTGGACCCGCACCATCGAAAAGGGAGATCAGCGTGACGGCGATTTGGAACATGCGATGGCGCTGATGACCAAGCACGGCACATTAGAAGCAACCCGCCAGGACGCATTGGAATGGGCCGCAAAATCGCGCACCGCTTTGGCCGCGATTCCTGAAAGCGATCTGCGAAATTTGCTGATGGATTTGTCTGATTACGTTGTCAGCCGGGTGGTTTGAACCCACCACTCTGGATAGGCTTTTGAAATTTCGCGCGCGGCAGCAGCGGCAGCTTTTTCGTTTTGGTAAACACCAAAACACGTAGCGCCCGAACCCGACATGCGTGCCAGCATAGAATCCGTGCGATCAATTTGATCCAAGGCCGTCGCGATCACAGGTTTCACAGCAATTGCGGGGGCTTGCAAATCATTGCGTTGGTCAGAAATCCAATCCCACACACCACTTTCCTGTTTTCCAATTGGCGGATTTTCTTTCGAACTGAGCGCCCTAAAAATCACAGGCGTAGACACGCTGACATTCGGATTAACCAAAACCAGCGGTAGGGGATTTATCCCAGAAAGAGGCGAGATAACTTCACCAATTCCACGCATCTCGACCATGCCACCCTGAACGCAAACGGGTACATCCGCACCTAATTTCAATTGCGCCGCAACATCAGGTATCGGCTCATCCCAAAGCGCAGACAGCCCTCGCAGCGCCGCCGCTGCATCAGCCGAACCGCCGCCAATCCCCGATGCAACTGGCAGGTTCTTTTCTAAATGAATGGCCGCGCCTTTGCGCCCAGAAAAACAAAGCGCCGCTTCCAGGATCAGGTTATCGTCACTACCAGAGAGGCCATCCGCAAACGGGCCGCCAATCGTCAGCGTTGTTATATCAGCCTGCGCAAACGTAAGGACATCGCCGAATTCGGCAAAACCCACGATACTATCCAACAGATGATAGCCGTCTGCGCGCTGTCCAACGACGTGCAAACATAGGTTAATTTTCGCGCGCGCGATTTGCTTAGTTGTCATTACCAGACGCGGCTTTTGTGCCTTCTTCGTCTTTCAAGACAACATCCAACCCGACATCCAATTTACGTCGAATTCGACCCGCATCTTTTTCTCCTGGCTTAAACGAAAGGGCGCGACGCCACTGAAATTCAGCTTCCCGCGTGCGTCCCACCATCCAATACACATCGCCCAAGTGGTCGTTAATAATTGGATCGTTTGAAACCAGTTGTACTGCACGTTCCATCGGCTCAACTGCGTCTTCAAATTTCCCCAATCGGTACAAAACCCAACCCAAGCTATCTGTGATGAACCCATCATTTGGGCGCGCTGCGACGGCGCTTTCGATCATTGATTGTGCTTCGGGCAGCTTTAGCCCAAATTCGACAAGCGAATAACCAAGGTAATTCAAAACCAGCGGCTGGCCAGGGTTCAATTCCAATGCTTTTCGGAAGTCAGCTTCGGCCCCTTCCCAGTCGTGTTCGCGCTCAAGCGATATTCCGCGTGCGTAGAATAGGAACCAATGATTTGGGGCGGGATCGGCAATCATTTCGACGGCAGTGTTATAGGCTTGTGTTGCTTCTTCGTACCGTTCTTGTCCGCGCAAAATATCCCCGAGCGACATGTGAACCCTTGGAACATCGCCGTGCGAGCGTGTTAATCCGCGCAAAACCTCGATGGCGGCATCCTGTTTTTCGGCGTCAACCAGCGCACCCGCGCGGCCCAATTCTGCGTTCAGATACATCGGGTCGTCTTGGGCGACTCTGGCGTAGGTGCGCGTTGCCAATTCGTACTGTTTTTGATCTTGTAATATTTCGGCAGTCAGTAGGACTGCTTCGGAGTATTGAGGGCGCAAATATTCGGCTAAACGGGCATAAACCAACGCGTATCGCGCATCCTGTTCGCGTTCAAGAACGCCAGCCAAGGTCAGAAAAACCTCGGCGGAACCTTGGGCTGCGTCGGTGATGTAATCGTAATCAACAATACCTTTTTCTGCGATCGTATCGTGCAGTGCGGAAACGCCCTGATCAGAGGTCCCGCGTAAGGCGTTTTTCAATAATTCTAATGCTTCATCTTTGCGATCGAGCTGCGACATGATTTGCGCATGTGCGATCAGACTGCCGCGATTTAGGCGCAGGTTACCATTTTCATCGCCCTGCAAAATACGATCAGCGGTGTCAAAATCGCCGACTGATGCCAGCGCCAACGCCTTGTGGTACTGCCCGAACAAGCGCAGCGCCGTTGGGTTTTTCATGCTGTCAAATTGGTCAATGGCACCTGTCATTTTGCCGTCACCCAGTGCAACCCACCCCGACAAAAGGCCAAATAACAAAGGGCTAAAGCGATCCTCGCCATCTTTCAAAATGGTCTGTGCTTGCGAAAAGTTGCCTTTTTTAATTGCATCCGACGTCAGAACCAAATCAGCCAATTGACTGCCAAATTGGCCCGAAGCAATTTTTTGCGCAATCGCAACCGCGCGGTCCACGTCACCTTTGCCAACAAACGCCAAAAGGCCGTTTTGCAACAAATACGGATTGTTGGGATCACGCGCCAAGGCTTGGGCATAAAATTTCGCGGCTTGGTCATAATTGTTGTCTCGGTTGGCCTGATTGCCCGCCAAATAGGCCCCCGCAAGCCCTTGCGAAACGGACGGCGTTGCCACCCCCATCGCCGCCACAAAACCAATCGCTATTGCGAATTTTTTGGTAAAACCTGACACGCGCCATCCAATCAAAAATGCTGTTGTTTGAAACCTAGCCCTAGACCCGTTGATTGACAATGAACGTCACCGTTTTTTCGTTCACAACTTCGAAGGAGCATCACGTACGAAAAACCCCAGCGCGGTGGCTGGGGTTTCGATTTTTACATATTTGGGTAGTTCGGCCCTTCGCCACCTTGCGGTGTCTGCCAGTTGATATTCTGGCTTGGATCTTTGATATCGCAGGTTTTGCAATGCACACAATTTTGCGCGTTAATCTGGAACCGAGGGTTCGATCCATCATCATCGCGCAACACTTCGTAAACGCCAGCAGGGCAGTACCGTTGTGCAGGTTCTGCGTATTCTGGCAGGTTCACACCAATCGGGATGTTTTCGTCGTTCAGTTGCAAATGGCAGGGCTGTTCTTCGGCGTGATTGGTTGCTGAAAAGGACACGTTTGTCAGCCGATCAAAGCTGAGCACCCCGTCTGGTTTGGGATAATCAATCATCGGATAATCCGCCGCTTTGCCCGTTGAAGCCGCATCTGATTTTCCATGCTTCACTGTGCCAAGCAAGCTGAACTTGAAAATCGATTGGAACCACATGTCGAACCCACCGATGGACAAGCCGCCCAGCGGGCCAAACTTACCGTTCAATGGCGCCACGTTTCGAACTGTTTTCAAATCTTTGCCAACAGGACCTGAACGCAATTCTGCATCGTAACCCGTCAATTCGTCGCCTTCGCGCCCCGCTTTGATAGCCTCGACCGCGTGTTCGGCAGCAGATTTACCAGACAGCATCGCGTTGTGGTTACCCTTGATCCGTGGCAGATTCACCAAACCAACGGAGCAGCCCAGCAGTGCGCCACCCGGGAAACAAGCCTTTGGCATGGACTGAAAGCCGCCCTTGGTCACAGCACGTGCGCCGTAAGCAACCCGTTTTCCGCCTTCCAGTACTTTGGCGATCCGTGGATGATGTTTCCACTTTTGGAATTCCATATACGGGAACAGATGTGGGTTTTTATAATTCAGATCAATGATGTACCCGACATACACTTGATTGTTATCAAGATGATACATGAACGAACCACCGCCGTTTTTGAACCCGAGCGGCCAACCCATCGTGTGGGTCACTTCGCCTTCGTTGTGGTTCTCGGGCTTCACTTCCCAGATTTCTTTCATGCCGAGGCCAAACTTGGCCACATCGCAGTCTTTGTCCAATTCGTATTTGCCAATGATCTGCTTGGCCAATGATCCACGAACGCCTTCTGAAATCAGCACATATTTGCCGTGCAATTCCATCCCAGGCTCATAACTATCGCCGTGTGTGCCGTCAGGGTTTTTACCAAACTCACCTGCAACAACACCTTTTACTTCGCCATTTTCGCCGTACACCAACTCGGAACACGCCATACCAGGGAAAATCTCGACACCCATCTCTTCGGCTTGTTCTGCCATCCAACGGCAAACATTACCCATCGAAACGATGTAGTTTCCGTGGTTGCTCATCAATGGTGGCATCATCATGTTTGGCAGACGCAGTTGACCTGCCTCGCCCAGAACATAAAAATTGTCTTCCTTCACAGGCACGCTCAGTGGCGCGCCTTTTTCCTTCCAATCAGGGATCAAGGCATCCAACCCACATGGATCCAGAACCGCACCCGACAAGATATGCGCGCCCACTTCAGAGCCTTTTTCCAGCACCACAACATCTAAATCAGGGTCCAGCTGTTTGATACGGATCGCAGCAGACAGACCAGATGGCCCCGCCCCAACAATCACCACGTCGTACGGCATCGACTCGCGTTCAATTTCTGACATATCAGACCCTTTCGTAGCACTTTTCTCACCGTGTCATTTTACGGCTAATAGTCCCTACTAAGACAGACGAAAGGCGGTCAACCCTAACACTGCGAAAAAGGCGTCAATCGAGAACAATTCCGCCAAATCCTAGGCCAAACGGGGCCGTTTTGTAGCTGAATGACAAATTTGGCGCGGCGCAGGATAACTTTCTAATCCAATCGAAAAAACCTAGCTAGCCGCAATGGCTTCAGGTCTAGTGTGACCAAACCCAAGAATAAGAGTTACCGCGTACAAAGACTTTTCCGCTTTTTCCTATATTTCGTTGTCCTGTACCACGCAGTTGCAATCGCGTTCATGTATGCCCTGCACGAAAACGGAACAGAAATTGTTCTGCTATGTTACAAACAGAATGCGCATCTTCTTTTGTATCTAAATGGCGATCTTGTTCAAACCGCGATCATTGCGCCGGTCACGCTGACAATGGCCTTTGTTCTGGAACGCTGGGCGCACCAATTTTCTGTGATTTACGCTTTCTTTGGCTTGATGCTGTTCTACCCGACGTTTTCGATGATGAAGACGTCAATGCCACTGCTTGCCCCCTATTTCGCTGATCCTTTCTGGGCAGAGGTCGACAGATTGCTTCATTTTGGAGTTGATCCATGGGAGACCGTTCTAATTCACCTTCCCAATCTTGGCTTTCCTTCGATCCCTGCGCGCATCGCGTCACACCTTTACCTGTCGATCTGGTTTTTCCTAATGCTGTTCGTGCCTTCGATCGTTGCCATTTCAAATTCGGACGTTTGGCGCAAAAAGCGGTTTATAATCATGTTCTTTGTTTGCTGGCTTGGCTTGGGCAATGCGCTGGCGCCGATCAAGCTTTCGGTTGGGCCGGTATTTTACGATCGCGTCTATGACAGCACGCGTGTCGCAAAATTCACTGCAGTCTTTAACACCTCCAAAATTGGGAACTCGCAATTGAAAATCGTAAAAGGATTGTTGTGGCGCGGCTTTGAATCAGGGCCACAAGAATTAGGCGTCGGAATTTCCACATTTCCAAGCGTTCACGTCGGCATGACCACGGTTTGCGTTCTGTATTTTTGGGAGCGTTTTTAGGCGCTTGGAGTAATAATGAGCCTGTTTTGGGTGTTTGCTTTCTTTTATTCAATTGCGTCTGGCTATCATTATGCCCTAGATGGCTGCGCTTCGGCACTTGTGATTTGGTCTGTTTGGCGCTTTATGCTGCGACAAGAACGCCTCAGTGCTTCATAATTTCACAATCTCCTATTGCGTGCCAAAGGCACTGTTTTTAGAGTCTTCAAAATCAAGACAAAGGCAAAATTTCATGGATAAGATCCCAATCACACCCGGCGGTTATCAAGCTGCTCAAGTCGAATTGAAGCAATTGAAGTCCGTGGATCGTCCTGCTGTGATCAGAGCCATCGCCGAGGCACGCGAACATGGCGATCTGTCAGAAAACGCCGAATATCACGCAGCGCGCGAACAGCAGAGCCATATCGAAGGCCGCATTAAAGAACTTGAAGGCGTCATCAGCTTGGCCGATGTTATTGATGTGACCAAACTCTCTGGCTCAATCAAATTCGGTGCAACAGTAGAACTGATCGACGAAGACACCGAAGCAGAAAAGACGTTTCAAATCGTTGGCGAAACAGAAGCCGACATCGACAGAAACTTGCTTAATATCAGATCACCTATCGCACGCGCCTTGATCGGCAAAGAGGAAGGTGACAGTGTCGAAGTACGCACACCTGGCGGCACAAAAAACTACGAAGTCGTGCGTGTAAGGTTCATCTAGTCTTCCGCTATATCTGGGTCACAAAGGCCACCAAATCATGACCGACGGCAACACTTTTACACCAGCAAAGCCTGAAAACTCGGGTGCTGAAACGCGTATCGCGTTGGCCTTGACGATCTTTTGGTTGTTGGCCTGCGCGCTCTACCTGTTTGGTGTTCCGGGCGCTTTGGTTCAAGCATCCGCCAATTTGTTGACCCTGATGATCACATTCATGGCAATGTTTTTTCCTGTCATCGTCATTTGGACCGTCGCTTACGTGTCGAATTCTGTTCGCATCATGCAGGCCGAAACCAATGTTTTACGAACATCTATGGATCAGATCAAAACTGTTTTATCCGAAAAACCACAACACGATGACACTGCGTTGAAACAACAGCTGGCTGAAATTGCCATGCTGACGCAACAAACTGACAATCGCTTGAACGAGCTGGCCGAACAAAAGGCCGCCACCCCGACAGAACAACCTTTTGTCCGTGTCGACGCCGCCGCATTGGCCGAAAAAACAGCCGAGCCAGAAGATATCAGCCAGACGACGCTGCCGCTGCAAACACCAACTGGCCCAGAACGCATGCCAATCACAGTGTCCGAATTTATCAAGGCGCTGAACTTCCCTGAAAATGCAGAAGACAAAGAAGGTTTTCGCGTTTTACGTCGTGCATTCGAAGAACGTGAGTTGGGCAAATTATTGCAAGCCTCGCAAGACGTTCTGACGCTTTTGTCGCAAGACGGAATTTATATGGACGACCTCTATCCAGATAAACCGCTGCCAACTGTCTGGCGTCGTTTTGCCTCTGGTCAGCGCGGATTAACGGTATCTGCACTTGGCGGCATTCGGGATCGCTCTGCCCTTACGCTCGCCAAAACACGCCTGAAAAATGATCCTGTGTTTCGCGATGCTACGCATCATTTCTTGCGTAAATTCGATCAAATTCTTATCGAATTTGAACCCACAGCCGAGGATTCCGAGCTTTTGGAAATGTCTCTCACAAGAAGTGCGCGCGCCTTTATGTTGTTAGGTCGCGTCGCAGGATCTTTTGACTAGCGTTTAGATTCCAAAGGATCCGTAAGGATAAAAACGAACCAAGTCACCGTCAGAAATTTCCTGTGCTTCGTTGCTCAATTCTACCAAACCTTCGGCCCAACTTAGCCCAGAAATACGCCCCGACCCTTCGGATTTAAAAACCTCCGCTTTGCCGCCACGAACACGCGCACGCAAATATTCTCGCCTGCCGGCCTTTTTATTCTTTGAAAATGCCGCAGGAACATCAAACCCAGCTGGGTTCTGCCACGCAGCCCCTGCCAAAACGGCACAGGCAGGTCGCGCAAAAACCAGCGTGCAAACCAGCGCCGCAACAGGGTTTCCAGGCAACCCAAAAACCGGGACACCATCCCAAAGCGCCAATGCCAAGGGCCGCCCTGGTTTCATCGCGATACGCCAGGTTTGAACAGCACCGCGCGAACCTAAAACGGCGGACACATGATCTTCGTCGCCAGCGGATGCGCCACCACTTGTAAGAATTGCATCCGCTTGGATCGCACCACGTTCAAGCGCTGCTTTCACCAATTCAGGATCGTCCGCCACATGCCCTAAATCAACCGGCTCATAGCCCCATTCACGGATCGTTTGCAGCAACATCGGACGGTTCGCATCATAAATTTGCGACTGTGTTGCCAATTGCCCGACACTGACGACCTCATCCCCTGTCGAAAGAACTGCAACCCGCAATCGGCGCCGAACCGAAACACCGCCCACGCCCACCGCTGCCAAAAGCGCGATATCTTGGGACCGCAAAACATGCCCAGCGGTTAAAACAACATCACTCGCCAGAACATCTTCGCCCGCGTTGCGCGTGTTTGCCCCCTGTTTTAATCCCTTTCGAAACGCAATTGCATCGCCCAAAACACTACAATCTTCTTCCAAAACGACGGTATCAACGCCCGTCGGCACACGTGCGCCTGTCAGTATTCGCAAGGCTTTCCCCGCAGGAACAACGCCCTCAAATGGCCCTCCTGCCGCAGAACGACCGGGCACAAGCGCCAGCTCAACAACATCATTAGAATCCAGGCAATCAAATGCAAAACCATACCCATCAACTGCCGAATTTGCGTACGGCGGGTTCGAACGCACCGCGACAACATCCGCCGCCAAAACGCGCCCACCTGCGTCCATCAGATCGATCGCTTCTGCCTTTGTGACGCAGTGCAATCCCTTTTGCAGCATCGCCAAAGCATCATCCACAGGCGTCCAATCCACGCCGGGTGGCATCGCAAAGCAATCATCTTTCAGCGGTGGTGGTTTCATCCTAAACCTACCTGCGCCAAGATAAAATCGGTAATCTTTTGCGTGTCATTCAGATCGAAAACCACTTGGGAAACGTCCAATTCCACGTCACTTGCAACGGCAACAATAGTTGCATCCTCTTTCGCCAAAACCGCCTTGCCAGCCTCTGCACGATGACACTCCAGCTTTTCGTGCCCTTCGGCTTTGAACCCTTCAATCAAAATCAAATCCACAGGCGATAATTTCGTCAGCAACACCGACAACGGCACCTCTGGCGCGCCGCGCAATTCATGCATCAACGCCCAGCGTGTGCCCGAAGACAATAAGACTTCGCGCGCGCCTGCACCACGATGCCGATAGCTGTCGCGTCCTTCGTGATCTACATCAAACGAATGATGCGCGTGTTTGATCGTTGAAACCGAAAATCCGCGTGCAGAAATTTCTGTGACAAGACGTTCAACCAAGCCCGTTTTGCCCGTGTTCTTCCATCCTGTAATGCCAAAAACCTTCACAAATCAAACTCCGCAATCATTGCTTCTGCACGATCCAAATCATCTGGTGTGTTGACGTTAAAAAACGGATCAAACGGCGTCACGCTGAACTCGAGATTTACGCATCCATGCGGTTTGGTCCACTGCACAACCTTGCGCACACCATCGTTTAACGCGCTTCGCAGATCATCGCGCAGCGCAACGGGCCATTTGCCAAACGTCGGATGCCGCGCCTGCCCGCGCTCAGGATCAGGCGTGACGGCCATCGCCAAATTAGCCCCAGATGCGTTCATTCGATCCACAAAATCAGCTGGATAAAATGGCGTATCGGCGGCCACAGTCACGATGTGCGAGGCCCCATGCGACGCGGCATAATCCAACCCTGCCAACACACCCGCCAATGGCCCCGCGTACCCTGCAATCGTGTCGTTCACCACGGGAATACCCAACCCATCAAACCGTGCGGGATCGCCATTTGCATTCAAAATCACCGTCTCAATCTGCCTGCTCAGCCGAACTTTTACCCGTCCCAGCAAAGACACCCCACCAAGGGTCAACAAACCTTTGTCACCACCGCCCATCCGCGAAGACAAACCACCCGCGAGGATCACACCAATTGTATCACCCATCTTTCGACCTCCGCTTACCTTTGTCATCCGCAACACCGTCCAAATCAGCGTCCCAAACCAGCCGATCCGCCCCGCTTAGGCACATGAACCGTTTGCCCCGCATACGCCCGATTAGGGTCAGGCCAACTTGCTGTGCGATCTCTACACCCCAGGCTGTGAACCCAGATCGCGACACCAAAACAGGGATCCCCATCAACGCACATTTGATCACCATTTCTGATGTCAGACGCCCCGTTGTATACATGATTTTATCACCTGCCGCCGCCTGTTCAGACAGCATCCAACCCGCGATTTTATCCACTGCGTTATGGCGTCCAACGTCTTCCATATACACCAACGGTCGATCTTCTTGGCACAGCACCGAACCATGAATTGCGCCCGCCGCCAAATACAGGCTCGGCGTTTGGTTTATCTGCGCCGCCAAAGAATACAGCCAACTTGTTTTTACCTGTGTTTGGGGCAAAACAACCTGATCCAGCCCCTCCATCATGTCGCCAAAAACTGTCCCGACAGCACACCCACTGGTGCGCGTTTTCTTTTTCAGCTTTTCCTCATAAACCGTCGCGCTGTCGGTGCGCACAACGACGGTTTCCAGCTCCTCGTCAAAATCAACGCCCAGCACGGCCTCCCCGTCGCTCAGCATGCCTTGGTTACGCAAAAAACCCAGCGCGAGGTACTCTGGATAATCCCCGATCGTCATCGCCGTGACAATTTCTTGGCCGTTCAGGAAAATGGTCAACGGACGTTCCTCAACCACAGAAATTTCTTGCACAACACCAGTGTGATCCGTGCCGCGCACCACGCGCGTTAGACCATTACCACCGGTGCTAGGTGCGATCAAATATTTTGAAGAACTTTCCGACATCTGCGTTTGCCACGCCCCTTAAATTCACCTAATCCTTGCGTCATAGTATCACCATGAAACCAAAACAAACCACATCCAAATCCGCCTTCTGGGCAGGCTATCGCGACTGCACCCCATTCTTATTGGTGGCTTGTCCCTTTGCGCTGTTGTTTGGCGTCGCCGCAACCGAAGCAGGCCTGAACATCCTGCAAACAATGGCGATGACCGTCCTTGTGATCGCTGGCGCGGCACAGTTTACCGCACTCGTTCTGCTGCAAGAAAACGCACCCACGCTTATTATTCTCGTAACTGCGCTCGCGGTGAACCTGCGCATGGCGATGTATTCCGCAGCACTGGTCCCTCATTTGGGCAAAGCATCACCGCGCATGAAAATGCTGATTGCCTATCTGAATATTGATCAAACCTTCGGGCTTGCTACTGCGCGATACCCCCAAGAAACAGAATGGACGCTTGCAGACAGGTGCAGCTATTTCATCGGTGCATCGCTCGCGATTATGCCTGCTTGGGTGGTGTTCAGCTACATCGGGGCGGCCTTTGGTGCGACCATTCCTGATGCTTTCGCTCTCGATTTTGCAATGCCGATTTGTTTCCTCGCACTTATTGCACCTGCGTTGCGATCTTTGCCCCATGTCGCTGCCGCAGCCACATCTGTGATCGGGGCATTGGCCTTGTCATGGATACCCTTCTCACTCGGGTTAATTATCGCAGCGTTTTTTGCAATGTTGATCGGTGCGCAAACAGAACTTTGGCTCGCTAGGCGCAAGCCATGACCCTTGATCAGCCCCAAGTCTGGACGATTATCGCCGCCCTCGCGGTCGGAACGTATTTCATCCGATGGTCATTTCTGGGTTTGCTCGGTGATCGCGAATTGCCAGAATGGGCCGTTCGCCACCTGCGCTACACGGCTGTGGCGGTTCTTCCCGGTCTTATCGCGCCGTTCGTGCTTTGGCCTACCGCGACCAATGGGGAAACCGATCCAACCCGCCTGATTGCAGCGCTTGTCGCCCTTACCGTTGGGGTCTGGCGCAAGTCCGCAGTTGGGGCGATCCTTTCGGGCTTTGGCACACTTTACCTGCTGCAATATTTGACTTGATTGCTCCCTACAAAGGTAATGCGGTCGTCTTGCAAACCGTGCGCAAGGCAAAGCTAGACTGAAGCTTTGCAACACCTGGCAGACGCGCCAAATAGCGGCGATGAATGCGCGCAAAATCATCCGTGTCAGCCGCCACAACCTTCAACAGGTAATCCGCGGTGCCCGCCATCAAATGGCATTCCAGAACATCAGGAATACGCGCCACTTCCCGCTCGAACGCAGCCAGCGTTTCGTCCGCCTGACTGCTCAGCGAAATCTCTACGAAAACAGTGGTCCGTCGATCCACGGTTCGGGGGTCCAACAGCGCCACATAATCACGAATAATCCCATCCGTTTCCAACCGCTGCACACGACGATGACAGGCCGACGCCGACAGGTTCACCTTTTCTGCCAGCTCGGCATTCGACATTCGACCGCTTTTTTGTAGGGCATTTAGAATACGGCGATCTATTTCGTCAATTTTCATAACACAGGTGTTTCTTTCTATCAATTTTGACTTCTTTCGAAGATTATTCGAAAAATAATATGAATGGAACAAGAAATTGAAATCAAACGTCATCGCAATTGCCTAATAGTTGGGCAGAATGAAAACCCAGCGAAGGACAAAACCATGCTGATCGGATGCCCAAAAGAAATCAAAAACCAAGAGTATCGCGTAGGCATGACGCCGTCCGCCACGATGGAAGCTATTTCGCGTGGTCACAAGGTGATCATCGAAACAAATGCAGGTATTGGCGCTGGTTTTCCAGACGACGATTACACTGCAGTTGGCGCAGAAATCGTCGATACAGCCGCAGAGGTTTTTTCCCGCGCAGACATGGTTGTTAAGGTCAAAGAACCCCAGCCAGTTGAGCGGAAACAACTGCGCGAAGGGCAAATTCTGTTCACGTATCTGCACCTTGCACCCGATGCCCCGCAAACCAAAGACCTGCTTGAAAGCGGCGTCACCGCGATAGCCTATGAAACCGTAACCGATCGTAATGGCGGCCTACCCCTGTTGGCGCCGATGTCCGAAGTCGCGGGTCGTTTGGCCCCACAAGTTGGCAGCTGGACTTTGCAAAAAGCCAACGGCGGGCGCGGTGTTTTGATGGGCGGCGTTCCAGGTGTTGGCCCTGCCAAAGTTGTCGTTCTTGGCGGCGGCGTTGTTGGCACCCACGCCGCACGCATTGCGGCTGGAATGGGCGCAGATGTTACAATCACCGACATGTCCACACCGCGTTTGCGCTATCTGGATGACGTATTCGGTGGGCAGTTCAAAAACAGCTACGCTTCCAAAAACAATACCGCTGAATTGATTGCACAGGCCGATATGGTCATCGGCGCGGTTCTTATTCCCGGCGCAGAAGCACCAAAATTGATCAGCCGCGAACAGCTTGGCACCATGAAACCGGGTTCAGTTCTTGTGGATGTTGCAATCGACCAAGGCGGGTGTTTTGAAACATCAAAAGCAACGACGCACGATGATCCAATCTACGAAGTCGACGGCATCATGCACTACTGTGTTGCCAACATGCCAGGCGCGGTTGCTCGCACGTCGACCATCGCTTTGGGCAATGCAACAATGCCGTTCATGATGGCATTGGCCGACAAAGGGTGGAAAAAAGCCTGTGAAGAAGACGAACATCTTTTGAACGGATTGAACACCCACGCAGGCAAACTAACCTATTACGCCGTGGGCAAAGCCCTTGGAATGGATGTCATCTCGCCATCACTTGTCCTGAAAATGTAAGTTAATCATTGACCGCCGCCTTTATCCATCACAGGCGGCGGTTCACAAATTTGTGCAAAAATCGCTTTCAATTGTATCCAAGACAGCGCTCTGATTACCTATGAACAATGAAACTGTTCAAGGAAATATCCGATGCTTATACCTCGCCAGAAAACCCCAAACCTCTCCCTCCAAACCCTCGATCACGGTGCATTTGACCTTTCTGCCGAGAAATCCGAACGCGGGACAGTCATCTGTTTTTATCGCGGCCTGCACTGTCCGATATGCGCAAACTATCTAACCGAGCTCGAAAAACGAGTTGGCGAATTTGCAGAACGCGGCGTTACCACTATCGCGATCAGCTCAGACGGCGAAGAACGCACACGCGCTATGGCAGATAAGATCGACGCGAAAGGCTTGCGCTTCGGCTACGATCTAAGCTTGGAAAAAGCACGCGAATGGGGGCTTTACATATCTACGTCTCGCGGAACGACATCCATCGGAATTGAAGAGCCAGCACTGTTCTCTGAGCCGGGTCTATTTATGGTGACGCCAGAACAAACGCTTTATTATGGCTCCACTCAGACGATGCCGTTCGTGCGGCCACACTTTTCAGAACTGGTTGGCGCGCTCGATTTTGCAATCGCGAATAACTACCCTGCACGCGGTGAATACGCGGGCGAGGTTTAAAACCAAAAAGGCCCGCGCGATGGCGGGCCTTTTCAACATTACCAAGTGGTAATTCTTATTTCTTAACCGCGTCCAAAATGCCTTGCAGCAATTCTGAATCTGTCGGGCCAGCTGGTGCTGCCTCTACAACATCTTCATCTTTTGACGCTGCTTCTTTGATTGCATTCACACGCTTAACCAGCATGAAAACAACAAATGCGATGATCAAAAAGTTGATGATCGCCATGATGAACGAACCGTATGCAAAAACTGCTGCGCCAGCTTCGCGGGCATCGGCAAGCGATGCGCCATCTGCAACTTCGCCAGACAAAACAATGTATTGGTTAACGAAATCAACGCCGCCCATTAGCAGGCCGATAATTGGGTTGATCAGATCGTCGACCAAAGATTTCACAATCGCAGTGAAAGCCGCGCCGATGATGATACCAACGGCCATGTCCATCACATTGCCTTTGGCGATAAAGTCTTTAAATTCTTGAAGCATGGTGTCCCCTTTATGCTACTTTTTCACGCGCCCCATTGACGTGCTACAAACTAAATGGAGGGTTTTGTGCAAAAAAAACCCTCTTATGGGGCCGTTAGTCTCAAAAATACTGTATTTTAGCTAGAAAATCGCAAAAAACACCCTAGAGCGATGGGTGTTCCAGCATTTCAGCTACGACACCAGCAATCGCCATGGCCGATGTTAACCCAGGACTTTCTACGCCAAACATCTGCACCAACCCTGTAACACCATGATCCCCCGGGCCCGAGAAAACAAAGTCAGATTGCAATTGCCCATCGCGTGCTGTTCGGGGGCGAATGCCACACCCGTCTGGCTGCATCGCCCCGTTGGGCAACGCGGGCCACCAACGGCGAACACTGTTTTCAAATGCGTTTGCCTGCGATGAATCCGCCGAATAATCCACGCACGGCGGCTCCAGATATTGCAGATCAGGCCCAAACCGAAAACCGCCCCCAAGGTCGCGCGTGTAATGCACACCCAACGATTCATCGTCTGGCATTGGATAAATCAAACGCTGAAACGGTGCGGGGCCAGAAACGGAAAACCAGCTACCTTTAGCAAAGTACTGTTCAGGGATGTGCGCCGCTGGAAACCCATTGATATTACGCGCGACATCCCACGCCCCCAAACCTGCGGCGTTGATCAAATTCACGCATTTCAACTGCGTTGTTTCCGCGTCACCAACATGCAATTCAAATCCGCCATCAACGGGTACAACCCGTTCCAATGGCGAACCGAAGGCCACAAATGCACCTTCAGATTCGGCCTCACCCAACAAAGACAGAATAAACGCGGGCGCATCAACGATCCCTGTGCTTGGCGACAGAATTGCGCCGTGACAGGCCAGTTCTGGCTCCAGCCTGATGGCATCTTCTACCGAAATCTCGACCAAATCATGCACGCTATTTGCAACTGCGTTGGCGATCAACGAAGGGATTTTTGCCAAGTGACTTTCGCTCGCGGCCACGATCAGTTTCTGCGTATTTTCAAATGGGACATGGCGATCAGCGCAGTAATCGTACAGCATCTGTTTGCCGCTCACGCACAGCTTGGCACGCCAAGATCCAGGTGTGTAATAAATACCAGCGTGGATAACCTGCGAATTGCGCGAGGACGTGTGCTGCGCGATCCGATTTTCCGTCTCAAGCAGCAACACCTCGTGCCCAGCCCTCACCAGATTTCGCGCAACAGCGATACCGACAACGCCCGCACCAACGACAACTGTCTGAATTTCATCCATCGCTCACCTCTTGGCTGTTGCAACTGCCCTAATCTTCACGCCACCATCCCATCAGCAATCTTTTCAGAAATCATAACGGTTGGCGCATTTGTGTTGCCCCCAACCAATCGCGGCATCACCGACGCATCCACCACGCGCAGCGCCTCCACTCCGTGAACACGACACTCACGATCAACAACCGCCATGGTATCAATCCCCATTTTGCAGGTGCCTACCGGATGATAAATGGTATCAGAGCGCGCACGAATATCGGCCTCAAGCCCCGCGTCGCTACCACCATAATCATACAATCGCTTGCCACGCCAAGGGTCTAGCGGCGCCCCCTCCATGATCTGCTCAGCAATCCGTGCGCCAGCCTTTAGAACGTGTAAATCAGCAGGATCACTTAGATATCGTGGATCAATCAGCGGCGCAGTTTTCGGATTGCTGTCTTTCAATCCAACACGACCTATGCTTTTGGGCCGCAGCACACAAACATGGCAACTGCAGCCGTCTTTCAAATGAATTTTGCGCAAATGATCATCCACAATAGCAGGAACAAAGTGCAGCTGAATGTCTGGGCGATCCAATTTGGGATCGGTTCGTAAAAAACCTGCCCCCTCTGCGAACGGCGTCGCAAACAATCCCGTCCCGTCTTTGCGCCACTTCAAACCTGCCTTGATTAACCGTGCCAAACCCGCTGGATTTAGACCAACCACATCTGATCGTTTTGAATGATAACTCACGATATAATCCAGATGGTCCTGCAAATTTTGCCCGACACCCGGTAACTCATGCACCACCTCAATGCCGTGCGCACGCAGTTCATCTGCAGGCCCGATACCTGACAACATCAACAAATGTGGCGACCCAAATGCCCCGCCAGACAGGATCACCTCACGCTTGGCACGCGCGACTTGTACGCCCTTGCGTTCATATTCCACGCCAATTGCACGACCCTGTTCCAAAACAACACGTCGCGCCGCAGCCTTTGTAATAATCGTCAAGTTTGCTCGGTCCGCCACTGGAAAAACATAAGCCGCCGCTGCCGAACATCGTTCGCCTTTGTGCGGGCCATCGTAAAATTGCGTCACTTGATACGGGCCAACGCCTTCTTGGCGATCCCCGTTGAAATCATCATTGCGCCGTATCTGCAAACTCTCGGCCGCTGCGAAAAATGCTGATGTAATTTCACGCGGCTCTGATTGATCCCCGACCTGCAACGGGCCATCACTCCCGTGCAAATCTGACGCGCCCCAAGTATTCCCTTCGGATTTCTTGAAATACGGCAGAACCTCATCCCAGTTCCAACCTTCGCAGCCCAGATCAGCCCACTCATCATAATCTTTTCGGTGCCCACGCACGTACAACATTGCGTTGATCGCACTTGACCCACCAAGTGCTTTGCCGCGCGGCTGAAAGCCTCGACGATTGTTCAACTCTGGTTGTGGTTCGGTTTTCAGCGCCCAATTGTTGATCGGCGGGCGCCCTGAAATCATCGCGGCCGTCAACGCAGGCGCGCGGATCACAAGGCTTTTGCCGCCCCCGCCCGCTTCTAACAAACACACACTTACAGAAGGATCCGCGCTCAATCGGTTGGCCATGACGCACCCAGCTGATCCGCCGCCAACAATCACATAATCATATTCCATCGCGCGCGCCCCCGTTTGGCCAAAGCCTAACCAGATGACGGTTAAAAACAACCTAGACGTTGCGCAAAGACCCGTTAGAGCTCGCCGCGACGGGTTTCTTAGCTACGCAATGTGCCGCCTGTTGCTTTGCCAACCTTTTCGACGACCTTTGCACAAACTGCTTCGATGTCTTTGTCCGTAAGCGTCGCATCTTTGGGCTGCAATCGAACCGTGATGGCGACAGATTTCTTACCCGCCCCCATCTGCGCCTCAGCTTTCTCGCCCGTGAACTGATCGAACACAGACGCATCTGTGATCAACGCTTTATCCGCACCTTTGGCTGCGTTGATCAGCGTCAATGCTTCGACTTCATTGTCCACAACAAAGGCGAAATCGCGATCAACAGCCTGCAAATCGGAAACATTCAAAGCAGGGCGCGTCGACGTGGATTTCTTCGGGAACGGCGGCTTTGCGATATGCACTGCAAACGCAACGGCAGGCCCTTTAACACCCATCGCCTTGAGCACTTTGGGATGAATTTCCCCAAAACCCGCCAACACATTCTTTGGCCCCAACGACAATTTTCCAGACCGACCAGGATGCCACCATCCATTCGCACCGCGCAATACCATCAACTTTTCAGGCGCACCAATCGCGGCCAAAACAGCCTCAGCATCGGCCTTTGCATCATAGGCGTCAACGGCACGTCGCGCCCCATGCGGATCACGCGGACCCGTGTGCCCAACCAACAAACCCGTCGCCAAGACTTCCTGCTCTTCTGGCTCTCCACCATGAAACACAGGGCCAACCTCGAACAACGCTAAATCAGCATAGCCGCGCGCTTGGTTTCGCGCAGCGGCAGCCAACAAACCTGGCAACAAAGATGGGCGCATATGGCTCATATCTGTCGAAATTGGATTGCCCAACATAACCGCATCAGACCCACCGCCAAACAACGCAGCTGACTCTCGATCAATGAATGAATACGTCACGCATTCATTGTACCCCAGCGCCGCAACTGTACGCCGTGACGTTGCTTCGCGCTTTTGCATCGGGGTCAAAATCGGCTTGGCGACACCCACTTCAGGGCGGCTCATCGGCACACCAACCAGTTTCGTCAGCGACGCAATCCGCGCGACTTCCTCTACCAAATCTGCGGATCCTAAAACATCAGGCCGCCAAGTCGGTGGCGTCGCTTGATCGCCCTCAACTACGAAACCCAAGGCTTCTAAGGTCGCAATTTGGGTCGCCGCAGGAATATCCATTCCAACCAACGACTGAACGCGATCCGTGTCCAACTTATACTGGCGCGACACATCGGGGATTTCACCAGCCACCACAACCTCGGATGCTTCGCCACCGCAATACTCTTGGATCATTGCAATCGCTTGGTCCAACCCATCTGCGCAAAACGCTGGGTCAATACCACGTTCAAACCGATACCGCGCATCCGAATTGATCTTCAAAATCCGCCCAGTTTGCGCCACGCGGATCGGCGTCCAATACGCGCTTTCGACAAACACATTCACCGTGTCTTCGGTACAGCCCGTTTCCAAACCACCCATGACACCTGCAATGCTCTCAACAGCATTATCATCCGAAATCGCCAACATACCCACGCTTAGCGTGTATTCTTTGTCATCCAACGCCACCAGCTTTTCGCCGCCAGCAGCGCGGTGCACCCGCAGATTTCCGTTCACTTTATCCGCATCAAATACGTGCAGAGGGCGGTTCTGATCATAGGTGAAAAAGTTTGTCACATCGACCAGCATCGAAATCGGCCGCAACCCAATCGCCTTCAACGCCGCTTGCATCCAATCAGGTGAAGGCCCGTTTTTCACACCTTTGATAAGGCGTCCATAAAACACGGGGCAATCATCCAGCGTATCCGCATCAATCGAAACACCAATGTCAGAGGCAAATTTCGCGTCAATTTCTGGCGTCGGGCACGGCAGCAAAGTGCCCAACCCACGGGCCGCCAAATCACGCGCAATACCGCGAACACCCAGCGCATCGGGGCGGTTCGGCGTGATCGCGATGTCAATCATCGGGTCAATCTTTTCAGGCGCGTTTGCAGCCAACCAATCGACAAATTTCGATCCAACCGCTGGTTCACCAGACAGCTCGATAATGCCGTCATGTTCCTCAGATAGCTCCAGCTCACGCTCGGATGCCATCATGCCGAAACTCTCGATCCCGCGAATTTTGCCAACGCCGATGGTCGTATCAATCCCTGGCACATACATGCCCGGCTTGCACAAAACGACGCGAATACCAGCCCGCGCATTTGGCGCGCCACAAATAATCTGCTGCATGCCGTCATCGGTTTCCACCTGACACACCCGCAATTTATCCGCATCGGGATGCTTCTCGGCTTCCTTCACATAAGCGACGGTAAAATCGCCAAGTTTGTCCATCGGATTAACCACATCCTCAACCTCAAGCCCGAGGTCGGTCAGCGCGTAACAAATATCCTCAACCGAGGCGTCTGTTTCCAAATGGCGTTTCAACCAAGACAGTGTGAATTTCATGAGTTTCGTCCGTTTATCAGCGTCCGCGCACAATTATCCCAAAGGGACACAGATTAAAAGCCCTCGTAGGGTGAGGTTCCACCCCACCACTCACCCAACAAGATACCAAATAGTATTGCAAATTAAGTACCAAAAGGTATCATATTGACTATGCCAACCGAACAATTCACATTCCGCGCCCTCGCCGACCCCACCCGTCGCCAAATTCTCCGCCTGTTGAACAGCCAAGATATGACGATAGGCGAATTGACAGAGCAGTTTCCGATGACACGCGCAGCGGTCAAGAAACATCTAGGCATTTTGGAGGAAGGCGGATTGGTGAACGTAGAAATCAAAGGCCGTGAACGCATCAATCGACTGCAACGAGACGCGTTTGCTGTTGTGACGGAGTGGATGGAGGGATTTGAGGCGCCAGCGGAAGATCGGCTGGCAGCGTTGAGACGGTCAGTTGCTAAGGAGTGGGGTTAAACTCGCACAAAAAGGGTCTCTATGGAATTTTTGAAATTTTATGAAACCTTGATATTCTCTTATAAGTGCCTTATAAGAGAATTCATCCTAGAAACCAACTAAAGTGAAATAGATGCAAGAAACCCGAATCAGCATATCCCTCAAAACACACAAGCTAATTGAATCAAGTAGACGGAATTTTTCGGAAACCCATGATGAAATAATTCAGAGAGCTCTTATCGCTCTTCCACCAAATCAAAGCGGGCATCCATTGATAACAACTCCAAAGGCGGTTCCAGCCTTTCCAAAACAAAAAAAAACAACAAGGTTTATGGGAATATTTAAATGGGAATTGCTAGGCAAACATTACAACGACACGTCTTTAACTAGTGCTTATCAGGCCATTATTGCACAACTAGATTCGCGTCAAAGCGATTTTCTAGACTGCCTTTCAGCGAAAGAAACGCGTGCGAGGCGATTGGTCGCAAAAAACAAAACCGATCTATACAAGAATTCAAAGCATCTCGCAGAAAACCATGCTGTAGAAATTTCAAAAGGTTATTGGTTGGATACAAATCTATCCAGAGCGCAAGTAACAAGTAATCTGCAATTGGCTTGTGTCTGCGCCAAGATTGAGTTCGGATCGGACCTAAAAGTTGGCTTCAACTACTAATCCCAGCATGCATATTCGGCATATCCAGCGCGCTAAATCCATAGTGTTTCAACCAGCGCAGATCGCTGTCAAAGAACGCCCGCAGATCAGGTATCCCGTATTTCAGCATCGCAATACGGTCGATCCCCATGCCAAAGGCAAAGCCCTGATACTCATCTGAATCCACACCAGCAGCGGCCAAAACCTTTGGATGCACCATGCCAGAACCAAGGATTTCCATCCAATCGTCACCCTCGCCGATTTTCAGCTGACCCTTATCCCAAGAACAGCGAATATCCACCTCGGCAGACGGCTCCGTGAACGGGAAATGGCTCGCACGGAACCGCAATTCAATGTCGTCGATGTTGAAAAACGCACGGCAGAATTCTTCTAGTGTCCATTTTAGGTTCGCCATCGAAACACCTTTGTCGATGCACAGACCTTCGTACTGGTGGAACATCGGCGTATGGGTTTGGTCATAATCCGCGCGGTACACACGGCCAGGCGAAATGATCCGACACGGCGCGCCGTGCGTCTCCATATATCTGATCTGAACAGGCGAAGTATGGGTGCGTAAAACATGCGGCGGACGATTGTCGTCCTCAGCTCGGTGCATGTAAAACGTGTCGTGTTCTTGGCGCGCGGGATGTTCTGGCGCGATATTCAGCGCATCAAAATTGTACCAATCGCTTTCGATTTGCGGCCCTTCAGCAACGGAATATCCAAGGTCCGCAAACACCGCGATCACTTCTTCTGTCACTTGTGAAACCGGGTGAATAGTCCCCTGCCGACGCGGACGTCCAGACAACGAAACATCAATCCACTCAGACTGCAAACGCTCATTCAAAGCCGCGTCGCCCAGCGCCTCTTTCTTCGCGGCAATGGCGGAATTTATCTCATTCTTCAATGCATTCAACGCGGGGCCAGCAACCTGCTTTTCCTCGGGCGTCATTTTGCCAAGCTCGCGCATTTTCAAGGACACTTCGCCCTTTTTACCAACAGCAGCCAATCGCACATCTTCCAGCGCCGCTTCATCGCCCGATGCCATCACACCTTCCAGATACTTCGTCTTTAGCGCGTCCAAACCGTCCATGACATCATCCTTTAATTCATCGCCGCATGGCTACCACACCGCCCTATTTTTGCAACCCACAGCTTCTTCTGGCTAAAATATCCCCGAGCAGAGCGACACACGCGGCAAAGCCGCTCATAGTAATGTTGCGCAAGCAACTCCGCTTAACACCAGTCCAAAAGAAAAGCCCCACACCTTTCGGTGCAGGGCTTCAATTCTTAAAACCGATTGGCGATTTACGCCAACGCACCTTTAGCTTGATCCACAATCGCGTTGAACGCGTCTGGTTCATGCACGGCTAGATCGGCCAGAACCTTACGGTCCACTTCGATACCAGCCAAGGACAGGCCATTGATGAATTTGCTGTAAGTCAGCGCTTCATCGTGTGAGCGAACACCAGCGTTGATCCGTTGGATCCACAGTGCGCGGAAGTTCCGTTTCCGGTTTTTCCGGTCGCGGGTTGCGTATTGGTTCGCTTTATCAACCGCTTGGGTTGCTGTGCGGAAATTCGTGGACCGCGCGCCATAGTAGCCTTTGGCTGCTTTTACGACTTTACGGTGACGAGCGTGGGACGATGCGCCCCCTTTTACACGTGACATTTTTCAGGACTCCTTAGCGGTTATACGGCATGTATGATTTCACGATGTTCTCATCTGCTTTACACAGCGTGGTTGTACCACGCGCGTTGCGGATGAATTTACGTGAGCGTTTGATCATACCGTGGCGTTTACCCGCTTGGGCCGCCAACACACGGCCAGTAGCCGTCACTTTAAAGCGCTTTTTCGCGCTTGATTTGGTCTTCATCTTGGGCATTTCCGTCTCCTTAGTATTGAAGTTGGTCGGTGCGCGACTCGGCAGCCCTTCGGCCGGACGCGCAGTAGAAGCTGGTTATTAGGCGGGGTTTGCATCTATTGCAACCCCAATCATTACCGATCCAGCATCGCAATCACTTCTATTTCGATGACCATGCCCTGATACGCCAATGCCGCCATCGGAATACCCGTTGTTGCAGGGCCAGGCGCGGTATAACTGCCAGAGCGGATCAACAGGTTTTCATGCAACGACTGCGCTGACGCATTGCCCTGATAAAACGTAGTAACCTTTACAACATCATCCAAATCAGCCCCAAATTCGGCCAATACCTTTTGGATATTCTCCATCGCTGTGCGGGTTTGCGAAACCATGTCCTCGGCAACCAAAACATTCGCATCTGCGTCCATCGAAACTTGCCCACCAACATGGATCATCCCCCCGCACCTATTGCCATGTTTGAACGGCAGATGCGTCGGCCAATCCCAATGGCCATCGGGCCAGCTATACGTCTTTTCGATTCGCGAACCATCAGCGTTCAACATCGCCGTTGCGCCTATTTTCGTGCACAAACTATCTTGGGCAAACCGCGTCACTGGTATTCCCGTTGCTGCAGGGCCAGGTTCATTCAAATATGCAATTCGAACCTTGGCCGCCGCCGCCCAATCCTCGGCCGTTCCACCCCCCAAATAAAAGGTGTTCAGCTTAACCAGGTCATCCATATCCGCACCCACCAACGACAATGCCGCTGACAGGTTTTCCATCATGGTTTTCGATTGTGCCGTGATGTCACCCACGTTTTGCACACATCCATCAGCCCCAAGCGCAGACATATCAGACACGAAAATCATGTCACTACACCGAACCACATGCGAATACGCATCCGCCAACATCGGTAGCCGTGGATCACGCAGGCATTCACGCTCAATCGTCTCGCCGCTCGCCCCTCGCATAGCAATGCCTTCGATTTCAATCATCATGTCGGGATAGCACAATTCATCCAGCGAAATTGTATTCACGACTGGCATAACATCTGGCCCAATGAACGCTGCAATCTGCGCCAAAACGGCCTTTTCTTCCGCCTCTGCACCAACGAAGTAAACGACCAAACGAACCAGATCAGACGTAGACGAGCCAAGGTCTTTGAGCAAAATCCGCATGTACGTCATCGCACCCACACACTGTGCTTCCAAATCACGCGGATTTCGCACCGCGCCTTCTGGGGTCAAATCCACTTGTCCGCCAGTCAAGATCATCTCTCCAGCGCGAACACCCTGTTGATGGGTTAAATCAACGGGCCAATTCCAATGATCCTGCGGGAAAGAATAGATGCGCGCCACGCCCTACTTCCAAGCTGCGATTAAACGAAACACGGCTTGAGGCAAATGATACGACGTTAACGTGCCATCCGACAGCACCCATGCCCAGCCCAACAATCCAGCGCCAGCCAAAATCCCGACCAACCCGAAAATGGGCGTTCGTTTTTCAACCATTGCATTGGTCATCCCGACCAACCCAATCATCACAATCAGTGTCCCGCTGACGAGTTGGTAGTCATAAGGCATAAAATCCCCCAACCTTGCTCAAACTATCAGTCTTCTTCGCTTCCAAATATCAGTTTTTCCTGAACAGGCGCAACACGCAAGATATTGGTGGAACCTGGCTGATTGAACGGAATGCCCGCCGTCACAACGATTTTGTCCTCTTCGCTGGCAAAGCCGTAATTCCGTGCAGCGCGCGCCGCACTTACGACCGCCATTTTAAAACGTCCTACTTCAGAAGTTTCTACACTGTGAAGCCCCCAAACAAGCGTCATACGACGTGCGGTTTTCGCCAGCGGCGTCAGGGCAATGATCGGCACCTGCGGGCGTTCCCGCGCCGCCAACATCGCTGTTGTGCCAGAATGCGTGAAACAGCAGATCGCTTTGATGTCCGTCGTCTCGGCAACTTCACGGGCCGCAACAGTAATCGCTTCGGCAACCGATGTGCGCGAAGCAGACCGCGATGCCTCGATAATTTGGCGGAAAGTCGGATCAACTTCCACTTCTTCGGCCACGTTGTTCATGGTTTGCACCGCTTCGATCGGGTATTCACCCGCCGCTGATTCCGCAGACAACATAACCGCATCCGCACCTTCATAAATCGCCGCGGCAACATCAGATACTTCTGCGCGGGTTGGTACGGGCGCAGTGATCATGCTTTCCATCATCTGCGTCGCAACAATCACGGGTTTGCCTACATGGCGACACCGCCGCACAAGACGTTTCTGGATTGGCGGCACTTTGCTAACGGGTAATTCAACACCCAGATCACCGCGCGCAACCATAATTCCGTCACTTACCGCAAGGATTTCATCAAAGGATTTCACGGCCGCTGGTTTTTCAATTTTCGAAATCAACGCCGCACGCCCCTTGGCCAACTCACGCGCTTCCAAAACATCTTCGGCACGCTGCACAAATGACAGCGCCAACCAATCGACACCCAGTTCGCACACAAACTCCAGATCGGCGCGATCTTTGTCCGATAACGCAGCCAACGGCAGAACCACATCTGGCACGTTCACCCCTTTGCGGTTTGAAATCTGCCCACCAACCATCACTTCGCACGCAGCGTAATCTGCACCACACTCGGTAACGCTCAGGCGGATTTTACCGTCGTTCACCAACAGCGTTGACCCCACTTCCAGCGCGTCAAAAATCTCTTTGTGGGGTAGGCAAACGCGGTTCACATCGCCCGCTGCCTCGTTCAAATCAAATCGAAATGCCGCGCCTTCAATCAGCTCTTCACCATCGTCGTTGGCAAACACCCCACAGCGCAGTTTTGGCCCCTGCAAATCGGCCAAAATACCAATCGGGCGTCCCATATCGCGCTCAATGTCGCGAATGGTCTGATGTTTTTCGCGAATTTCTTCGTGGCTGCCGTGGCTCATGTTCAGGCGGAACACATCCGCTCCTGCCTCAAACAAACCACGGATAACCTCATAGGTTTCCGAAGCTGGCCCAAGCGTTGCCACAACCTTCACACTTCTCATTCGACGCATCATTTTTCCTTTATCGCTAACGTTAGTGGTTATATCAGGCTTAAACTTCTTGTCTGCCTCAAAATCCAAACTGTAACTCTGGCTCTTTGTGCACAAGGCGCGTATTTCAGTGGCTTAAGACTGATTTGGACACCCCCGCGATGACCTACACCCCTTTTGTAACAACTGGATTACATCGCCGTGCGAATGTAATTGTCATCTGTGATCACGCCGCAAACACTGTGCCGCCATCCGTTTCAGGTGGTGATCTGGGCCTTCCAGCAGATGATATGAACCGTCACATCGCCTTTGATATTGGAGCGGCGGGCATGTCTAATCATCTTGGAGAACTTTTGGATGCGCCGGTAATTTGTTCCAATTTTTCGCGCCTCGTGATTGATCCAAATCGCGGCGAAGATGATCCAACCCTACTCATGCGCCTCTACGACGGCACCGTCATTCCCGCGAACCGTCACGCCACGGATGATGACCTGAACCACCGCCTCAATCTGTGTTATCGCCCCTACCACAACGCCTTGGCACGTTTGATTTTTGCGCGCGACAACCCTGTGATCATATCCGTGCACAGCTTCACGCCCCAGTTAAATAGCCGCCCGCCGCGCCCTTGGCAGGTTGGAATCCTCTCCAACGATGATCGCCGCCTGTCCGACCCGCTTTTGGCTGAATTGGCTGGCCAAACCGATATCATTACCGGCGACAATGTTCCCTACACGGGGTATTTGCAGGGCGACACGATGGAAAAACACGCCCTTCCACAAAACCTGCTCCACACATTGATCGAGGTGCGAAACGACCTGATTACAAACTCCGCAGGCCAAGAAACATGGGCGGCCCACCTTGCCCCTCTGATCAAATCCGCCATATCAAAAGCAAACGCATAAAAGGAACGCAAAATGGATGCTCAAACCCAGCTCGAACTTGAGGCCGCCGCCTTTCGTCGTCTTCAAAAACATCTTATGGAAGATCGCAAAGACGTGCAGAACATCGACATGATGAACCAGCACGGCTTTTGCAGAAACTGTCTTGCGCGCTGGTACCAAGAGGCCGCCAATGAGCGCGGTATCGACATGGACAAAATGCAAGGCCGCGAAGCATTTTACGGCATGCCCTTTTCCGAATGGAAATCTAAGTATCAGGTTGAGGCGAGCGCGGATCAAAAGGCTGCGTTTGATCAGAGCCACGGCTAAATCTTTCTAACTCAGGCCGCTCGTCCAAATCTTCGGGTTGGTTCAAATTACGAACTAGCCCAATCCGTTCCAACGCTTTTAGAACCCACCAACCTGGGTCCATCTGCCCCGCATGCCCCAACCGTGCAGAGCTAGGAAACGCATGATGATTGTTGTGCCAGCATTCGCCAAAGGTCAGCAAACCAAAGCCGCGAATGTTAAATCCCTGCACGGCGGCGCCGCGAACATGCCAATCGCGATGCCCGTCATTATGGGCAAAATATCCGATCAGCCAGTGGCCAAAAACGGAAACCGTCACACGGCCACAGATGCCCCAAGCAACCCAACCCACGCCGCCCAGCGCGAATAGCAGCAACGCCAACGGGAGCTGCTGCGCCATCCAAGACCATTCCACAAACCGATAGAACCGATCTTGCGCGATCCGATCTGGCACGCGGTATTCGGGCGGCTGATCCAGATGCAACTTACAGTGCAACTGCCACCAAAAATCCCGCGCGATTCCGCTTTGATGCGACAAAAACGGATGACACGCGCGCTGCCGCTGCGCCCAATCGCGCATGTCGTGCATCACCATCATCCCGAACGGCCCACCAAGCCCGACCAGCGTGCCGAGGTAGACAAGCACCCGTTCCAGCCATGGTGCGCAGTCGAACGATTCATGGATCAACTTGCGGTGCATCCCCAGCGAATGCCCAAGGCACAGCGTTACCGCGCTCACCAAGATAAACACCAAAACCGCCGACCAAGAAAACCAGATCGTCCCAGCGACAATCCATCCGATCAGCATCCCGCTCCACCACAAAGATTTTTGCGGCGACCAACCTACAACGCCCAATACAAGATCAGCCCCGCCCGCAAAATCAATCCGTGTATGCAGGCCGGTGTCGGTCATTTTCGCGCAATCACCGTATCAATCAAATACGCCGCACTGCGTTCAAACGCGTAGTTTTGCAACGGACCGAAATACCACGCCGGGTCCAACTTTCGATGATAGTTCACAGTCAACGAAACTTCAGTTTGCCCACCCGCCAGCTCGCGAAACTGCACTTGTGTCCCGTCAATCTGCACGTAACTCGCTAAATAACTGGTATTCTCAATCACCGTCGTGCGCACGAAATCAGGCCCCACATCCGATATCTCCAGCGCGAAGCTGCCTTTATGCACGTTGGTGTAAAACCAGCGTTTGTAAATGAAATCCAACCGATGCACGTCACCCGCGTTCAGGCTTCCCGCATCAACGGAAACGGGCAGAGGAAAGATCGACAAAAACCAGTTTCGCTCTCCTTCAAACGCAATCGGCGCAGCCATATTCGCTTTCAGTTCCGCGATTGATCCGTCTACCACCGCCACGTGCGTCGCCTGCGCTTTGCGTGGCAGGCTCGTCACAGGAAACATCCCTTCCAACGACAGAACCGCAATCACAACAGGCACCACCACGACCTTCATTGTCGTGAAGTCTCGGCTGCGCGTAAACGCGTAATGGATCAATGCGCACAGGTAATAAATCGGCATGAACATCAACACGCAGATGAATCCCTCAAACAAAATGAACGACGTCGCCAGCATCACGACGGTCGCATCACGCAGATGATTGAACAGCTGGCGGCTCCGCGTATCGTCGGTTTCATAGGGGATAAATTGGTGGATCAGCACGGACACCACAAACGGCACTGCCAGATACAAAAGCGCAGATGTCGCGAACCGGCTGTCCAAGATCAAGCGGATCACAATCGCGATCACTGCTATGATGAAAATAATGCGTATGGTTTGGGATCGGTTGTAGGGAAATAACGTCATACTTTGACCATACCCACCGCTATGATCGGGGCAATCAAAAAAGGCCGAGCCCAATCAGGCTCGGCTTTCAAAATCATACCAGTTTAGATCGCGCGTTTGCGGCTCTCATCAATGTAAATCTCGCGCAGACGCTTGGATACCGCACCCGGTTTTCCGTCGCCAATCACCGCGCCATCAACCTTGACCACTGGCATCACAAACGTCGACGCAGACGAAATGAACGCCTCATCCGCATCGCGAGCTTCATCAGGTGTGAAATTCCGCTCTTCGATCTCCATCTGCGCTTCTTTTGCATATTTCAGCAAAGATGCGCGTGTAATTCCATGCAAAATATCTGTGGACAGGCCCCGTGTGATGATCTTGTTGCCCTTCACAATATAGGCATTATTGGATGACCCTTCGGTCACAAAACCATCCTCGACCAGCCACGCATCATCGGCACCAGCCGCTTTAGCCATCATCTTACACATGGATGGATACAACAGCTGTACCGTTTTGATATCGCGACGTCCCCAACGGATATCATCCGCGAAAATCACCGACATGCCGTTCTTGGACGCATCCGTATCCAACAGCGGCTTGGACTGTGTGAACAGGCACAACGTCGGCGTTGCGTCCTTTGGATAAACAAAATCACGATCCGCAGCACCGCGCGTGATCTGCAAATAAACGCCACCTTGATCTACCTCGTTCAAACGTACCAACTCACGGTGAATTTCCAATAGATCGTCAAAACCTTCTGGCTTATCCATGTCCAACTCGCCCAGCGATCGTGCCAAGCGTTTCAGATGGCCGTCAAATTCCAACAGTTTTCCGTCCAGAACAGATGTCACTTCGTAAACGCCATCAGCCATCAAAAATCCACGGTCGAAAATCGAAACCTTCGCTTCGTTTTCGGGCAGGTATTCGCCGTTCAAATATACTGTTCTCATGGTCTTTTCTCCTAGATGGGCCGCACTCAAAGGGCCGTTAGTGTCTTTTAACAAAAATGTATCGCGGCACCAGTGGCCAATGATCGTTCGCAGGCTTCGCGCAGCACCAAACAGGCATGCGTGGCAATCGGTTGCACCTCCCACAATGGCGATACAGACGTGCGGTCGGGCGCTTCAATCAGCGCGCACAGCTGTTCGTCGTCATGGCGCAAATCCGCAGGAATTTCCAAATGCCGTGACAGTTGGTTCACCTCCGCCTCTAGCCGCATCACCGACCCAAGCGGCCAGAGATGTTCTGACTCCGCGCTCACCCGTTTGGGCACAATCGGCGTTTCAAACGCAACTGGCACATAAAACCCATCGCAATCTGAATGCACGCAAAGGTGAATAAACGGCGGCAGCTTTGGCTTTTCCTTGGCTTTGAAAATTTGACGGAACGCCTTACCGATCAGGGTAAAATTGCCCTTGCCTGTCAAATGTTCGAAAAACTCTTTTACCAGCGCATCCGAAAATTCCGTTTGCGATCCATCCAACAAAACATCACGCGGGATATCGCGGCCTTTCCAAACGTATCCAGCCACTTCGCGCAGGGCGTGCAACCCAGTATAGCCCATCAAATCAGCAGACCAAATATCGCAATCTGTCGGCTCGCTCAACCGCGCCAGCCCCTTGGCTTCCAACGCCTCATCCATCCGCTCGTAATCCGCAAACGCAAACTCCGCGCCGTCTGGATCATTGGCGATCAAATCCGCAAGAAACCCAACTTCGATAGACAACCCCATCGCCAGTTTATCCCCACAACCCAGCGCTTGGCGCGTGCACGCCAGCTTCGTCAAAGAACAACGGTTCTGGGCGATCCTCGGCCAATAAAAGCGGCCCATCCAGATCAGTTACCGCAGCACCCTGCGCTACAATCGTTGCGGGTGCCATCGCCAGCGACGAACCAACCATACAACCAACCATAACGTCATACCCCTCGGCCAGTGCTGACTCGCGCAAACGCAGTGCTTCGGTCAAACCACCCGTCTTATCCAGCTTGATGTTCGCCATGTCATACTTGCCCGTCAAATGGGGCAAGGACGCAGAATCATGACAGCTTTCATCGGCGCACACAGGCAACACACGCTCCAATTCCAGCAGCGCATCGTCTTCACCCGCTGGCAACGGTTGTTCCACCATTTCAACGCCCAAACGCACCAAAACTGGGGCGAGCGTTTTGTACAAATCTGGCGTCCAACCCTCGTTTGCATCCACGATAATCCGCGCATCGGGCGCACCTCGGCGCACCGCCTCAATGCGTGCAACATCTTCTTCGCCACCACCCAGTTTGGTTTTTAGCAGCGGGCGAAACGCATTTTCACCAGCCTGCTTTTCCATCGCCTCAGGCGTACCCAACGACAAAGTATAGGCCGTAATCTCTGGCTTAGGTGCAGCTAATCGCAGCAAATCCCAAACCCGTTTTCCAGCTGTCTTGGCCTCAAGATCCCACAACGCGCAGTCGACGGCATTTCGCGCAGCACCCGCTGGCAACATATCCAGCAATGCCATGCGGTCCACTTCGCCAGACAGTCCCATCACCTGATCCGCCACGCTCTCCATCGTTTCACCGTAGCGCGCATAGGGCACACATTCGCCCCAACCGATCACCCCGTTTTGCTCTACCCGAACGGTCAGCACTTTTGCTTCGGTCCGCGATCCACGGGAAATGGTGAAAACTTGCGCCAGTTTGAACACATCAGGAGTAACGGTGATTTTCATGGGATCGGCCTCTTCAAAAACAAACAGCCCCGAATTGCCTCGGAGCTGCCTAGAAACGTAGGGCGGGCTTCAGCCCGCCACAACCTAAAACAAACTCGGCTTAAACAGCGTCCAGCGCATCCACCAAACGACCCGCGCCGTGGCGGAACGGATCAACAGTCGGCAGACCCATCTCGGCCTCTACACCAGCCAAATACGCAACCGCTTCGTCTTCGGACATGTGTTGCGTGTTCACCGAAATGCCCACAACTTTGCAGTTTGGATTGCCGACTTGTGCGAGCGGCAAGGCCGTGTCGCGCAATTGCTGCAACGTCGGTTGTTGGTACTCAGGCAAACCGCGCATGTGCGTGCGCGTTGGCTCGTGGCTCAGGATCAACGCATCTGGCTGGCCACCATGCACCAACGCCATCGTCACGCCAGAATAGGACACGTGAAACAACGAGCCCTGCCCCTCGATCAAATCCCAATGATCCGCGTCATTGTCAGGTGTCAAATATTCCACAGATCCCGCCATGAAATCGGCGATAACCGCGTCCAATGGAACGCCGTCACCCGTGATCAAAATACCCGTTTGGCCTGTCGCACGGAACGTGGCTTTCATTCCACGGTTCAGCATTTCGCGTTCCATCGCGATGCCAGTGTACATTTTGCCCACAGAACAATCAGTTCCAACAGCCAAGCAGCGTTTGCCAGTGCGTTTTTTACCGTTCGCAATCGGGTAATCCACTGTCGGGATCCGCACATCGTGCAGCGCGCGGCCATTGCGTTCAGCCGCCTCAACCAACACGGCTTCTTCATTCAACAAGTTGTGCAAACCAGAGGCAACATCCATACCCGCGTCCAATGCTTCGACCAGCACAGTTTTCCAAGCGTCAGAAATGACCCCGCCACGGTTGGCAACGCCAATCACCAGCGTTTTGCACCCAGATTCAACCGCCTCTGCGATTGTCATATCAGGCAAGCCCATGTCAGCGTTACAGCCATCCATGCGAAATTGGCCCAAAGACGCGTCAGGACGCCAATCTTTAATGCCTTGGGCAACTTTCGCTGCCAGCGCGTCAGGGGCATCGCCCAAAAACAAGAGGTATGGTGTGTTGATCATAGCAGAGCTCCTTGGAATCTATCGCCCCCGTCATAGAAGAAATTTCATGAAAGAAAATCGGTAATTTTCACGTTGAACGCGCCGTTTTTCGCAGCCAGTTTCGCAAAATATGAAAATCTTTCGAATTATCTTCGAACGCATACTGCCAAAGCGCAGAATCATTCGCGAGGTTCAGTAATCAATCTCAACGAAGAAAAGGTCTATTTCGGCAACCACATTTGAAATGCTGCGCCTTGATCAGAATTATCGACTAATTTTAATTTACCGCCATGCCCGCCAACCAATTCGGCTGATATCGCCAGCCCCAATCCCGTACCGCCTTTGCGCACATTGCCCTCAAACGGTTTGAAAATGTGTTCCAACGCCTTTGGCGGCAATCCGGGCCCATTATCACGCACCGTGATCGTCCAACCATCAGCCTCTTGCGAACCCTGCAATGTAATCTGGCCGCCTTTACCTGCTGCCAACACTTGCCGTGCGTTTCGCACCAAATTGCTGACCACGCGGAAAATTTGATCCTCGTCCACTTGCATTTCGATGTCCCCGACATCCGCCGCGACGATTTCCACAGCACCATTGGTCAACGCCAAAGTTTCCGCCTCAACAACATCATCAAACATCTGTTGCATCGACACAGATCGCAGCGACGGAGCCGCCTCTTCCGCTTTGCCAAACGCCAGCGTGCTTTCACACAAGTTCACGGCACGGCTTAGACTATTGAGCAATTTAGGCGCAGATTTCTGCACACGCGGATCATCTGAATGCTCCATACGATCTGCTAACAGCTGCGTCGTCGTCAGAATATTGCGCAAATCATGGCTGATCTTGGACACTGCCCCGCCCAGAGCCGCAAGCCGTTCCTTTTGGCGCAACGATTGGCTCAGCTGCGTCTCCATACTGTGCAGCGCCGTTTCAGCCTCAAAAATCTCGGTGACGGTTGCTTTTGGTTGAATAATCCGCCGCGCATCCTCGGGTGCTTCTTCGTATTTCTTGATCTGGCGGATCAGCCGTTCAATCGGGCGCACCATAAACGCACGCACAGCCAAGAACAGCAAACAGGCCGTAAACGCAGAAATCACCGCCGAAAGCACCAAAATACGCCGTCCATAATCCCACAAAGCATCGCGCAACGGGGCTTCCTCCAGTGCAACCTCGATCATCAGCCCAGCGCCCTTTACGGGTTGCCCAAGCACACGGATCACACGGTCCTCATCCGCCACCATCGTCGCGAACGCATCTCGGATCAGCGCAAGCGCGCCCGGATCACGCAAATCATAACTTTCGCCAATGGTTGATGGCATCGGAGACGCGAGAATCAATTCGCGAATGGAATCACGCCGCAGGACAATGTTCAAAACGCCCGCGTTTTCCAGCAGCTCTGCCTCTAGCTCGGGTTCGATCATGTCGTTGGGCGTCGCAAGCAAGGTCAGCGATGCAATCTGCGAGCGTTCCAACCGTTCCTGCAGGTAATCCACACGGAATCGCGCAACCGAAGGCACAAAGATCAAGATTTCGGCCAGCATGACGAACACGATCGTCAGCAGCAAAAAACGCCCTGATAGTGACTTTAGAAACATCTATTCCCCTAAATGTGCATGTCTAACAGCACATAACCTTTACGTGTGTCCCATTCAACTGGATCAAAACCGCTGCACTAATCGCACGACGCGCTTTACCCAATCGTTTTCAAACAAGCGCGGCGTGAAATACGCGCCTGCCGCCCGTTTGTTCACCTCGCCCAGTGTCGGATAGGGCGCAACCATGCTTGCCACCGCACCCATTTTTATTTTATTCGCAATCGCTAGCGCCCAAACTTGGATCAGCTCGCCCGCTTGCGCCCCTGCAATCGTCGCACCAATTGGTCTGCCTTTAACAACCATCACCTTAACAAAACCGCTGGTCTTTAACTCGGCACGCGCACGATCATTCTCGGCGTAATCGAATCGCACGACCTCCAATTTTTCGCCATGTTCCTCGCGCGCTTGCGCTTCGGTCAATCCCACTTGCGCCAACTCAGGGTCGGTGTAGGTTGCCCACGGAATGTGATCCGTGCGCTGTTTTGACGGCAATCCAAATAGCGCGGATCGAATGATAACCCCAGCATGATACCCCGCAACATGCGTGAATTGCAGCCCAGCCGCCACGTCGCCAATCGCGTAAATTTTCTTGTTCGTGGTTTTCAAACTTGCATCCACTTTGATCCCACCGCGCATAGGCTCCACACCCGCCGCTTCAAGGTTCAGCTTATCCACATTCGGCTTTCGCCCCACCGCCATCAATAGATGCGAGCCCTTGTAAACAGCACCGTCCTTCGTCTCAATTTCGATCTTCCCAGCCGAGCCGCGAATTTCAGATGCCATCGCACCCTCTACGATATCAACACCCTCAGCGCGGATCGCATCCAATACCACTTCAGCCGCGTCAGGGTCATCTTTGCCCAGCGCCTTCATGCCTTCCAGCACAGTCACCTTGCTGCCCAGCCTGCGGTGCGCCTGCGCCAATTCCATGCCAATCGGCCCGCCACCGATGACAATCAAATGTTTTGGCTGTTCGCGCAACTCAAAGATATCCTCGTTGGTGTAATGGGGCACACCATCCAGCCCCGGAATAGGCGGCACAAACGGGCTGGACCCAGTCGCAATCACAAACCGGCGCGCGGTGATGATCGTATCACCTGCCAGCAATTCTGTTGGGGAAATAAACGTCCCAAATTCCTCAATCACCTTCACGCCAAGGCTCTCAAACCGCGCGACGCTGTCGTGGGGTTCGATCCCTGCAATAACTCCGCGCACGTGATCCTTTGCCGCTGCATAATCCACTTTAGGCGCAACAGGCGTAACGCCAAACGGCGCACCCGTTGTCATCGCATGGGCATGCTTGCCCGCCGCGATTAACGCCTTGGACGGCACACAGCCATAGTTCAGGCAATCCCCGCCCATCTTGTGCCCTTCAACCAACACAACATTCGCGCCCATCTGCACCGCACCCGCCGCAACCGACAAGCCGCCAGAGCCGCCGCCAATGATGCACAGGTCAGTTTTGATTCGATTGGCCATTACACCGCATCCTTTTTCTTCGTGAATTTCTTAATGATGATCGGCAGCACAGCCAACGCGCACAGTCCCAGAATTGGCGCTAAAATGTGTGGCTCAAAGATAATTCCGAGATTCGGGCTCTCGCCGCGTGCAAACACTTCGCCCAGTCCAGAGCCAACCGACGTGTACACAATCGAACCGGGCATAATTCCAAAGAATGTGGTGAACGCGAAATTCCGCGAACTCACGCCCAAAAACGCTGGCGCAAGATTCGCTAAAAAGAACGGGATCGCAGGAACCAATCGCATCAAGAACAGAAAACTAATCTCATTCTCACGCAACCCTGCCTCCATTTTTTGCATCAACCCTGGTTTTTCGGCCAGTTTGGAATGCAGCATATCGCCAAGACCCAGCTTCGCCGCAGAGAATATCGCGATAGCGCCAAGCGTTGCACCCAGAATGCAAAACAATGCACCAGGAAAGATCCCGAACAAGAACCCACCCGCCAAGGTCATCACAGCTGCACCAGGTAACGAAAACGCCACAACAGCGATATAAATTGCGATAAATATAATCGCAGCAAGCACATAGTTGCTGTCCCGCCACGCAATCAAAACTTCTCGGTTGTCGCGCAACGTGTCAAAACTCAGCACGTCCTTCAGCGCAAAGTATCCAACAACAGCACCAACAACGATCAAAAGAAGCGGCAACAAACGCCGTAAATCAGATGGTTTCTTTTCCATGACATTCGCCATTTCTATCTTAGTAGGGGTCAAATTCATCAATTGCCCCTACATCGCGCAGTCTTGGCATCCAAAGATACCCCGCTCACGCGCCATTGATCACGCAGGACCAAATGTTTCAGAAAAATTGGGTGCAATCGTCATTTCTTGTCACATCCCCCACGAAGCTGTTATAAAAGCACTGAATTATTGCAATTTTTTGCACCAAACCGAATTGACAGAGCTTGGCACACGGCCTAGAAGCCAAATCTCGAACACCCACGGCCTTCGAATCCCTTGCGGTTTGGGCCACCCGATCAGGAGACCTGACATGAAACGTACTTTCCAGCCGAGCAACTTAGTTCGCAAACGCCGCCACGGCTTTCGCTCCCGTATGGCGACAAAAGCCGGCCGCAAGATCCTGAACCGCCGTCGGGCGCAGGGTCGTAAAGACTTGTCTGCATAAGACAACCGACCAATTGGTCCAGTAATTTGAAACCGCCGGAGGCGCCCCAAGGTATCGACCAAGATACCGGAGCAAAGCCTCCGGCGGTTTCCGTTCGTCTAAACGACGGAAAAGTCGCAGTCATGAAAGTGCGCAGCCAATACCTCGCCTGTAACAACAAGCTGCGCCAAGGCACCAAGGCATTCCTGCTTCAGGCCCGAAACCGCAACGACGACGATCCAATCATTAACGTCGGCTTCACCTGCTCAAAAAAGGTCGGCAATGCCGTCGCGCGCAATCGCGCCAAACGCCGCCTGCGCGAAATTGCACGCCTAACGCTGGCCGCAAACGGGAAAACAGGTTGGGACTATGTCCTCATCGGGCGCAAAGACGTCACCGCCACCCGCGACTTTGCACAAATGCAAGCGGACATGAAATACGCTCTGCGCAAAGTGCACACTTAAGCGGCCTACCTAAGAACGCTATTTTGGGCATTCATCACAAACGCCTCCCCATTATGTGATTTCTTTGGGACCGTATTCGCACCACTTCATTTTAAAAGGACCAAAACCACCCAAAGGACAGCTATGTGCCGCCTCACAGCCTACCTCGGCCCCGAAATCGCGCTTGAACGCATTATCGTAACGCCCAGCCATTCGCTGTTGGAACAAAGCCAAGCCGCGACCGAAGCAAAACTTGCCACCAACGGCGACGGGTTCGGCATCGCGTGGTACAACGACGATCCGATCCCCGGTCTTTACCGCGATGTGTTGCCTGCATGGTCCGACGGCAACCTGCCCAATCTGTGCCGGATGGTGAAATCACATCTGTTCCTCGCGCATGTTCGCGCATCCACCGTGGGCGAAGTCACCCGCGTGAACTGTCATCCCTTCACATCACGCCACTGGTCCTTTGCGCACAACGGGCAAATCGCTGAATTCGCCAAAATACGTCGTGCGCTCGAAAATCTGCTTCCAGATACGTTGTATGAATTGCGCCGTGGCACAACAGACAGCGAATTGTTCTTTCTTCTGTGCTTGGCCAACGGCCTAGAATCAGACCCTTTGACGGCCATTCAAAAAACGCTTGAAACCATTCGCGCCGCGCAGCCCAAAACCAATAAGCCAAATCGCCTAGCCTGCGTTCTAACAGACGGCGCGTCCGTCTACGGCTTTCGCCATTCATCCGATCACGCCAGCCCGACGCTGTATCTTTCGGGGCCACTTGCCTCGGGGGGTACAGCGCTCGCGTCCGAACCCCTTGATGATGATCCCTCTAACTGGACACCTTTGCAGGAAAACGAATTGATCTGCCTGTCGCAAAACGGTGTGGCGCGACACACACTGCACTAGCACCACGTCGAGTGGCCTGATATCCCCACGCCATGACACCGCTCGCTTACATCTTTTCGCTGCCCGTAAAAGCATACCGCCTGACGTTTTCATCCTACGTCGGCCACGGCTGCCGCTATCAGCCAACCTGCTCTGCCTATGCGCTCGAAGCATTGCAAAAACACGGCGGCATCAAAGGCGGCTACTTGTCCGCACACCGCATCTGCCGCTGCCACCCGTGGGGCGGCTCTGGCATTGATAACGTGCCTGACTAAAAAATCACTTGCCACAACGCGGTTCCATCCGCTAACGAAACAGCAAGCGATGGCGTCGCCCGACATGCCCAAATGGCATGCTTCTCAAACCTGTTCTGAACGCCGGAACAAGTTGCGGGAGTACGCCACAGTACCCCTGTCAAAAGGAGAGTACTATGAACCAACTTACAAAATTCACCGAAAATGAATTCTTCACATTCGCCAATGGTGAAAAGGCCACGATGCCCTTTTCCCAAGCTGAATATGATGCCCGCCTCGCTGGCTTGCGCGCCATTATGGCCGAGAAAAACCTCGAAGCCGTTGTGCTGACTTCCATGCAGGGAATCGCCTATTATTCGGGGTTTCTATACTGCGCGTTTGGTCGCCCATACGCCTGCGTCGTCACTCACGACCGCGCCACTACAATTTCCGCCAACATTGACGGCGGCCAGCCTGCACGCCGTTCTGCCTGTGACAACGTCGTCTACACCGACTGGAAGCGAAACAACTACTGGCGTGCCGTGAAAAACTGCGCAGGCAACGCACGCCGCATCGGCGTTGAAGGCGATCACCTGACCCTAGCGGCCCAAAACACATTGAAAGACTTCATCGAACCAGAAGTCCTCGAAGACATCGCCCCAGCATCAATGCTGCAACGCATGGTGAAATCCCCTGCCGAAATCGCGCTGATCAAAGAAGGCGCGCGCGTCGCAGATCACGGCGGCTTTGCCATTCGCGATGCCATCAAACTCGGCGCAACCGAACTTGAAATCGCAATGGCGGGCCGCAACGCAATGGAAATCGAAATCGCACGGTCGTTCCCCGATTCTGAAATCCGCGATTCGTGGGTGTGGTTCCAATCGGGCCTAAACACCGACGGTGCCCACAACCCAGTGACAACACGCGCACTGGAAATGGGTGACATCCTGTCCCTCAATACCTTCCCGATGGTCTCTGCCTATTACACTGCGTTGGAACGCACGCTGTTTATCGGTGAGCCAGACGCGCGATCCTTAGAAATCTGGCAAGCAAACGTCGACGCCCACGAGCTTGGCCTCTCGCTTATCAAACCGGGTGCCACCTGTTCTGGCATCTGCGCCGAAATCAACGAGCTGTTCGCCTCTCGTGATCTGTTACAATATCGATCCTTTGGCTACGGCCACTCGTTTGGCGTCCTGTCGCATTATTATGGCCGCGAAGCAGGGCTGGAACTGCGCGAAGACATCGACACAGTGTTGGAACCGGGCCACGTGGTTTCAATGGAACCGATGCTAACGATTCCAGACACGATGGCAGGTGCGGGCGGCTACCGTGAACACGATATCCTTGTTGTTGGCGAAACCACCGTCGAAAACATAACCAAGTTCCCATACGGCCCCGAGCACAACATCATCTGCGCATAATTATCGGTGCCTAATTCTGAACAAAAGCGCGTCCAGCAAAAACTGGGCGCGTCCACTACGTCTTTTGTCCCCAAAAAATGGGTAGGCGTTGGCCTACATTTAAGATACGCAGCCCAAGCCCGTTTGGATCACGGCTTGAGTTCGGCAGCCGCATTCGCTATCCCCGCGCCATGCTAGATACACCCACAGACATCCATCCGCTGTTCCATAACGCGCCATCGACAACCCAGTATAAAAAGCTGCGCAAACGGATCATTCGCCAAACCCGCGAAGCCGTGGAGCAATACGGCATGGTTGAGCGCGGCGCAAAATGGCTCGTGTGTTTATCAGGTGGCAAAGACAGCTACACACTGCTTGCCGCCCTGACAGAACTGCAATGGCGTGGCTTGCTGCCTGTGGAAATCCTCGCGTGTAACTTGGACCAAGGCCAACCAAATTTCCCTGCAACTGTCCTGCCCGAATTCCTCGAAAAGATGGGCGTGCCGAACCGGATTGAATACCAAGACACCTATTCCATCGTGAAAGAAAAAGTTCCCGCAGGTCGCACCTATTGCGCCATGTGTTCACGCTTGCGCCGTGGCAATCTGTATCGTGTTGCGCGCGAAGAAGGCTGCACCGCCGTCGTGCTTGGTCACCACCGCGATGACATCTTGGAAACTTTCATGATGAACCTGTTTCACGGCGGGCGATTGGCCACCATGCCCCCAAAACTGCTCAACGACGAAGGTGATCTATTCGTCTATCGCCCACTCGCATTTGTCGCCGAAGCGGATTGCGAAAAGTTCAGCCAAGCCATGAATTACCCGATCATTCCGTGCGATCTGTGCGGCTCCCAAGACGGCTTGCAGCGCCAACAGGTCAAACAAATCCTCGATGGGTGGGAAGCCAACAGCCCCGGTCGTCGTCAGGTCATGTTTCGCAGCCTGATGAATGCGCGCCCAACGCACCTCCTCGACAGCAATCTGTTTGATTTTGCAGCGCTTGAACGGAATCCCGACAAAATCCCCCAGCTGAAATAATCCGATCTTGACCGCGCGACCTTTCTGACCAACGCTGTTCCTAAAAAGGAAATCAACATGCCTTGGATCAAAACCATCCCCTACGCTGCGGCCACAGGAAAGCTAAAGGCGCTGTACGACCGCGTCAAAGGCCCAGACAATAACGTCGATAACATCATGATGATCCACGGCTTGCGCCCCCACTCGATGGAGGGGCACATGGCGATGTACAAATTTTGCCTTCATCACACGGGCAACACGATCCCTAAGTGGTTTCTCGAAACGCTCGGCGTTTGGGTGAGCGCGCTCAACGATTGCCACTACTGCGTCGAACACCATTTCGCGGGTCTGGTTCGCTTACTAAATGATGAAGCCAAATCCGCAGGTATTCGCCGCGCCATCGATACCGCCACGCCCGAAACGGCACCCCTTACCCCTGCACAAATCATCGCAATGGAATACGCCCGCCAACTGACCCGTGATCCAGGCGGCATGGTCGAAGACATCGTCAAAAAGTTGCGAAATGCGGGTTGGGACGACGGTGAAATACTCGAAATCAATCAAGTTTGCGCCTATTTCAACTATGCAAACCGAACCGTGCTTGGAACGGGCTGTTCAACGGACGGCGATATTTTGGGCCTTTCCCCGAATAAATCAGACGAGCCTGACAATTGGGGCCACAGCTGAAAATCACCTGCGAAACTCGTAATTTCCCATGTGATTGCCGCCAAAAATGCTGCCAAAATGGACGGGCCTCGACTGGAACAGGCAGGAACAGATGCGGACAGCGCGAAAACATCTGAAACCCGCGCCAAACTGTCGATGCGTAAATAACCCCGCCTTTCCGTCGCACCAAGCCTTTATCCCTTGACCTTTGGCCCCCATTTCTATTGAAACTCCACACGGAATTCCCAACACTTTTTAGGTGGATTATGGACGAGCAGAACAAGAATCTTATCCTCGCAACTGGCCTCAGCATGCTGGTGATTTTGGCGTGGTTCTATTTCTTTCCACCAGAAGAGCCTGTTCAGACAGCTGAAAACACGACCTCCCAATCCACGGGCGGCGTACCAACGGCACCTTCTGCGGATGGCACAATCCAAGCACCCTCGCTTGATGGCACCCCTGCGGACACGCGGGAAGCGGCACTTGGCAAAACCGAACGCATTCAGATTAAAACAGACCGTGTTGAGGGTTCTTTGTCCCTTTTGGGCGGCCGCATAGATGACCTTCGCCTTCTCGACTACAACGTCGAGCTGAACGATCCATCCGTCAAAGAAACACTGCTATCGCCTGCAGGCGGACCAAACGCGTATTACGCCACCTATGGCTGGGCCCCGACAGATGCCGCTGATTTCGAATTCATGCCATCCGCCAAAACACCTTGGCAGCTAGAAGCAGGCGATACCCTTACAGTTGCAACACCTGTCACACTTCGTTGGGACAACGGCCAAGGCATCATTTTCCGTCGCACCATCAGCATCGACAAAGATTACCTGTTTTCCATCAAACAATCCGTTGAAAACACCACCAGCGACGATATCCGCCTTCAACCTTACGGCATTATCGCCCGCGTCGGAGAGCCAGAAACCATCGGCTTTTACATCCTGCACGAGGGCGTCGTTCGTGCGTCAGACGGTGAAATTCAAGAAATCGACTATGACGACATGCCAGATCAAACGGCAGACGCATCCGAGGGCGGCAACGTCGATAAGATCAAAGTCGAAAGCAACGGTTGGATCGGCTTCACCGACAAATATTGGATGACCACGCTGATCCCATCGCCAGGAACAGGTTTCACATCCGTTTCAAAATACACAGGCAAAAGCGACACATACCAAACCGATATGCGCATGCCGACCATGACCATTGCCGCTGGCACAACCGGCGAGGCAAATTCATCGCTGTTCGCTGGGGCCAAGGAATGGGAAGCCATCAAACACTACCAAGACGAACTTGGCGTTGAGCAATTCGTCGATTCCATCGACTGGGGTTGGTTTTTCTTCCTCACCAAACCCATCTTCCAAGTGTTGCACTGGCTGAACGGCCTGATCGGCAACATGGGCTGGGCCATCATCGGCCTGACACTGATCATCAAAGCAATCCTCTTCCCGCTGGCCTATAAATCCTACGTCTCAATGGCGCGGATGAAAAACCTTCAACCAGAAATGGAAAAGATGAAGGAAAAGCATGGCGATGATCGTCAGGCCATGCAGCAAGCGATGATGAAATTGTACAAAGAGAAAAAGGTGAACCCTGCCGCGGGTTGTTTACCGATCCTTCTTCAAATCCCGATCTTCTTCTCGCTCTATAAAGTGATCTTTGTAACGATTGAACTACGCCACGCACCGTTCATCTGGTGGCTGACCGACCTGTCTGCCCCTGATCCTACGTCGATCCTCAACGTATTTGGCCTCATGCCGTGGGGCGCACCTGGCCCAGAATCGTTCTTCTCGATCCTTTCTATCGGCGTGTTCCCTGTATTGATGGGCATCACCATGTGGATGCAGCAAAAATTGAACCCAGCCCCTACCGACAAAACCCAAGCGCAAATCTTTGCTTGGATGCCGTGGGTGTTCATGTTCATGCTTGGCACATTTGCCTCGGGTCTTGTGGTATACTGGGTTGCGAACAACACGATCACGTTCATTCAGCAATACACCATCATGCGGACCCAAGGCGTAAAGCCAGACATTTTTGGCAACATCATGGGCAGCTTTAAACGAGACAAGGCAGCGGAAAAATGATCACGGTAACAGAGCTGTATCGCCACCCCGTCAAAGCACACGGGCGCGAAGCTTTGTCCGCTGCAACCCTAACCCAAGGCAAAACCATGCCTTGGGATCGCGTTTGGGCCGTGGCCCACGACATGGCAAAATTCGACGATGCAAACCCCGAATGGGCGCATTGCGTGAACTTTTCGCGTGGGGCCAAAGCACCTGAATTGATGGCCATCAACGTCACAATGAACGAATCCGCAAACACCCTCACATTCACGCACTATGCTTTGGATCCGCTAACCATCAATCCTGATGTGCCCAGCGATGGCGCAAAGCTGGTTGCATGGACAAAACCCATCATGCCAGCAGATCGCGCACCATCAGACCGCATCGTTCGCGCTCCAGATCGCGGCATGACGGACACCCCTTTCCCCTCTATCTCGATCAACTCTCACGCCTCCCTTGCCGATCTTTCCGACAAGGCCGGCGAACAACTGTCGCCCCTGCGCTGGCGCGGCAATGTCTGGGTTGATGGCGCGGCCCCTTGGGATGAGTTTAACTGGATCGGTCGCCACGCGCGCATCGGTGGAACCCTGCTGAAAATTGTCGACCCAATCAAACGCTGCCCTGCCACCACCGCAAACCCTGAAACGGGCAAACGCGACGTGGACACCCTGAAATTCTTGTCCGAGAACTATGGCCACAAAGACTTTGGCGTTTACGCCGAGGTCGTTGAAACTGGCGAAGTTAAACTCGGCGACACACTGGAACTCGTCTAAAATGGAAATGCAATTCACCATCGTTGAAGCGCCCGATGACATCACCGCTGAAAAAGGCCGCATCCTGTTCGCGGGCACGACCGATTTCCTAAAAGGTGTGGTCGCCATGTCAGGCCTGCCCGATGCAGACCGGATTGAGGTTTGCTTTGCTGGCCGCTCCAACGTCGGAAAATCCAGCCTAATCAACGCGCTTACAGGGCGCAAAGCATTGGCGCGCACGTCCAACACACCAGGGCGCACCCAAGAAATCAACTTTTTCACAATGGGCGAAGAACACTACCTCGTCGATGTTCCGGGCTACGGCTTTGCCAACGCACCCTTGCCCGTTGTCGAAAAATGGCAACGCCTGTTAAAAGCATACCTCTCGGGGCGTCCATCCCTGCGCCGCGTTTTCCTGCTGATCGACGCACGCCACGGGCCAAAATCCGTCGACCTAGAAATCATGCAATTGCTGTCAAAATCCGCCGTCACCTTCCAAGTGGTGATGACAAAATGCGACAAACTCAAAGCAGCCGAGCTGGCCGAAATCATGGATAAAACCATCGAATCGATCCGCAAATTCCCAGCTGCTTATCCAGAGATCGTGCAGACATCCTCTACAAAAAACAGCGGCATCGCGACGTTGCGCGCAATTGTTGCAGGCATCGTGTAAACGGTCCTTTCGCCTGAAATCACTAAGGGACGCATGACACACAACATCCTCATCATTGGCGCAGGCATTATCGGCAGTGCGCTCGCGTATCGCCTTGGCCAAGCAGGTTGCAAAGTCACACTTCTTGATCCCTCCACAAATGGCGGAACCGCAAGTGCCGCCTCTTTCGGGTGGGTCAACGCTAGCTACGAAAACCCCAAGCCCTACTACCATCTGCGCCGCCACGCGATGGATGCTTGGACACGATTGTTACCCGATTTACCCGACCTGCCGTATTCCCAAAACGGCACCCTTTACGCAGATTTCTACGGCGTCCCGCTCGACACGCTTTTTGACGAACACACCCCGTGGGGCTATCCGTTTGAATGGGTTTCGCCAGATCAAATCGCAACACTTGAGCCTAATCTAAAGGATGTCCCTGACCGCGCGCTCTTTTGTGGGATCGAAGCCCAAGTTCTTCCTAACGCAGCCGCGCGTGTCTTTGCAAATTCGGCCCAGAACACAACACACATTCCCGCCAGCGCGACAAAACTCCTCACCAAAGGCGGCGCGATTATCGGCGCACAAACACCCGATGGCCCAATCTTCGCAGACACAACCATACTTGCCGCAGGGACGCACACCACAACGCTCGCCGCGACTATCGACATCACTGTTCCACTTAACTCTCCCGCTGGCCTCCTCATCCATACCAAACCAGCGCCCCAGCTAATTTCTCACACCATCCTCACCGACGGGCTGCACATGCAACAGCGCCCCGATGGCACCATCACCGCAGGTGGCGATTTCGGCGGCGGCTCCATCAACGACGATCCCGAAACTGGATCACGTGAGCTGTTCTCTCGCCTCCAAAATGCTTTGAAAACGGACGCGCTAGAATTCAGCCATTACACGCTCGGTCTGCGCCCTACGCCGGCCGACGGCATGCCAATTGTGGGCAACCCAACCAACGGCCTCTACATAAGCGTCATGCATTCAGGCGCAACGCTTGCACCTGGAATTGCTGAACTTGTCACAGCAGAACTTACCACAGGTCACCGCGATGCACTGCTCAACACGTTCCACCCAAATCGCTTTGATGCCGATTAGGCTGACGCCACGCAAATCTTGACGTCACCGTCTGCCATCGCAATTCTCGCAATATGACACAGGTATCAGACCATTCGATTACATCAGGAAATTATACTCTCGCAGCAAAACTGTTCACCCCGAACGGCCAACCAAAAGCCGCGTATGTTTTGCACTGCGCAACGGGAGTTCCCGCCGCGTATTATACAAAATTTGCCGATTGGGTCGCATCCCAAGGCCACGCAATCCTCACCTATGATTACCGCCAAGACGCAGACGTTAAGAATTCTAAAATCCGCCTGTCCGATTGGGGCATCGCCGATCAAAGCGCCGCTCTCGACACGCTAATCGACCTATATCCAGACACAGAAATACGCGTCATCGGTCACTCGCTCGGCGGGTTAACCACCGCGTTTCACGCCCAAGCCAACCGCATTGCCTCGTTTTCCGCTGTCTGTTCTGGGCCCGCCTATTGGCGCCGCGCGCCATTCCCCGCAAATCTTAACGCCTTTGCATTTTGGTACATTTTTGGCCCCCTCGGCATTGCACTAACAGGCTCGGTTCCCTCTCGCCTACTCGGCACGCCAGAACCGATTCCGAGGCAGGTTTTCCGCCAATGGCGCGACTGGTGTACCAATCGGTATCTGCACAAATCAGATTGGGGTAAATCCATCCCAGAACCCGATCTCGCCGCAGTGACCGCACGCCTAAATCTGATTGCCGTATCGGATGACACGCTGGTTCCACCCGTTTGCGTTGCGGATCACGCCGCGTTTACCCACACGCCGATTCCACATTTGAAATTCTAACACCAGCACTGGCCAACACCGAAAGCATCGGCCACCTCGCCATTTTTCGCCCAAAATGCGCGGCACTTTGGCCCAAACTACTTTAGCGTTTGGATAGAAAAAACGCCCCGATCGCCAGCACCACAAATATTGCAGATGTCGGCGCAAGCCAAAAGACCCCAACTGCGCCATAAACGTACCCGCCAACCGCGGATCCAACCGCCATCCCGCCATAAACAGCCGACCCGTTCAACGCGAGCAAAAGGTTCGCCATTTCGGGCCGCATGCCGATCAATCGTGTTTGTTGCGGCGCGAACAACACCATCGACGCCACCGCCCATGCCCCCAGCAAAGAAAACACAATCCACGGGATCGCGACCGTAACCTGAATACCAATAAACACGACCCCAGTGCACATCAAACTACCAAGAATAAGAACATCTGGCCCAACACGATCCACCATCCGCATCGCAAAAATATTGCCCGCAATGCCACCAACACCAAAGGTAATCAGCGCAAACGGCAACCATTCGCTAGGCATCTGAAGCCATTCGACCAAATACACCGCGATCACCGCATAGGTCGCCAACTGCCCCGCCATTTGAAACGCAGTAACAGAAATTGCAGGCGCCAAAATGTGATCCGTCAAAATCTCGCGGATGTCAGCCAAGCGCGCACGATTTCCGCGTTCAGTTTCGGGAACCAATGCCCAAACAGCCACCCCGATCACCAACGCGAAGGCCGCAATCACCAGTAAAGTTGCTCTCCAGCCGATCAAATCGCCGCCAACCGCTGTCAGCGGCACGCCTGAAACTGTCGCTATGGTCATACCTGCAAACACCTTGCCCAACGCCATGCCACGCTGTGATACATCCACCAAAGACGCGCCAGCGCTCGATGCCATCGGCCCGACGATGGCCGCCCCAACAGCCAAAATCATCCGTCCTAAAACCGCGACGCCATACTGTGTTGCAATCGCAGTGATCGCCGTTCCAATCGCGATGCCAACCAACCCGATCAAGATAACCCACCGCCGATCCCAATCCCCGACAACCGTCTGCAACACAGGGGCCGCAATTGCGTTGGTGATCGAAAACGCAGCCACCAGATAGGCAATCTCGCTTTTGGTCGCGCTCAGACCCTCAGCCATTGGCACCAGCAACCCGATCACAGCCAGCGACGCCACCGCAAGAATGAAATAGCAAGACGACAAAACAGCAAGCGACAGGTTTGGAGCTGGGTGGGTCTTTTCCATGCCGTCACCCTAGCCTCTGGTCGCGAACAAACAACAGCGTTACGCTACAGCCGAAACAGTGAAGGATTTCCCGATGCGCCTTTCAGGTAAAACAGCCCTCATCTTTGGCGGTGGCCAAGCGACCAGCGATGACCCCAAGGCACCGATGGGAAATGGCCGCGCCGTCGCTCTAACTTATGCGCGTGAAGGCGCCAAAGTCATGATCGCAGATCGCGACATCGCCGCCGCGCAATCCGTAGCGAATGAAATCGTCGCCGCAGGGGGAACCGCGCTCGCGCAAGCCTGTGATGTTTTGCAAGAAACCGAAATACTGGCTGCAATCAACGCGACGACAAACGCATGGGGTACGCTCGATGTCCTCCACAATAACGTCGGCCTGTCGATCGAGGCAGGCGACGCTCCAATCACTGAAATCGACGCCGACGCATTCGATCACATTATGCGCCTGAACCTGCGCGCGATGGTGCTCGCCGCAAAGCACGCCCTGCCGATCATGCGCGAACAGCGTTCAGGTGTGATCCTCAATATTTCATCCATCGCCGCGACCGAAACATATCCGTGGGTCGGTTACAAAGCATCCAAGGCTGCGATCCTCGCGCTGACGGAACAACAAGCCATCCAAAACGCAGAATACAACATTCGCGCCGTGGCCATTCAACCGGGCATGATCGACACGGTCATGGCTGTCGATGCGCGCGCCAAAGCGTGGGATCAGCCCCGCGAACAGGTCGCCGCAACCCGCGCGGCAAAGGTGCCAATGGGTCGCCAAGGCACCGCCCAAGACGTGGCCAACGCTGCGTTGTTTCTTGCCTCAGATGAGGCTAGTTTTATCTCTGGTATCTCGCTCCGTGTAGACGGTGCCTCTGGGTGTCGCGTCGGCTAATTTAATCAATGATCACGCGCACCGCTTGCGAATAGCCAGTCGCATCAATCACCGAAATTGACAAAAAACCTGGGCCCGGAATTTTTACATCTGCTTGTCGCTCAAAACTCTCGACCACAACAGGAACGCCGTTTGCAAGCCACGTAAACGGTGCCACACCACGATCTACCTTAGCGACCAAACTGTCCTCGCCAAACAAAACCAACCGCGCGCCATCAGGGGGAAACGTAATTTCAGGCAGGTTGGTGCGCCCCACGGAACCGGGCCGACGATACACTTTCAACCGCGTCGGCAGTTGGGCGTTTGTCACCGTCAACGCGCCATCTGGCGGCCCCATCAACGGGTCCAACTTTGGCTTGATAGCGGCGAAAACATCAAACAAAACAGGGGCTGCCAACTCCGCGCCCAACTCGCCGGGCATCGCGGCCCCATCTGCACGGCCTAACCAAACACCAATTGTGTGCTGCCCATCAAACCCAATCGCCCAGGCGTCGCGATGCCCATACGACGTGCCTGTTTTATACGCCACGCCCTCGCTCACCGCACCCACTGGTGGCGTAACACCTGACAGGATATCACTGACATACCACGCCGCAACACGGCTGATCACGGGCGGGCGCACCGCAATGTCTTGCTCAGCCGACAGATCATAAACCAACGGAACGGCCTCTCCGCCCCGCGCAAGGCTCGCGTAAATCGCCATCAAGTCCGTTAAGCGCAATCCGACACCGCCCAAAGCAATCGCCAGCCCAGCCGCGCGACCGCTTGGTAGTTTCGGGCTCGCCCCCGCCCGCTTCATTCGCGCCATCAAAACAGATGGCTCAATTGCATCCAACATCGTTACCGCAGGAATATTTAGCGACAATTGCAATGCCTCCCGCACCCGCACTTGGCCGCGAAAACTGTTGTCAAAATTCTGCGGGGCGTAGGGGCCAAATCGGATCGGCCCATCCGTCACAATCGTTTCAGGATGTGCAAACCCCGCATCGAATGCTAGCCCATAAATCAATGGCTTCAACGTCGATCCTGGCGATCGAACCGCCCGTGTCATATCGACAAAACCTTGACGTCCTGCATCCAAATAATCTGGCGACCCGGCGGTTACCAAAACCGCGCCCGTGTGATGATCTACGACCATTATCGCCCCAGACAACGCCGCGTGCCGCCCCTGAACATGGCGCGCCAACAACGCCTCCGCCTTGGCTTGCATCTCGTGATCCAAGGTCAAGCGATGGCGCAAAACTGCCGGTGCAGCCGCCATAACCCGTTCAGAAATATGCGGCGCAAGAAAATCGAATGCATATCTTTGTGTCGGCACGGCTTCCCGTTTCGCAGCCGTTGCCCCATCTCGGGTCAAAACCCCCGCCTCCACGCCCCGCGCCAAAACACGATCCCGCGCGGCTTTTGCACGCTCTGGCGCACGATCTGGGCGGCGCGCTTCTGGTGATTGTGGAAGCGCGACCAACAACGCCGCCTCGGCCTCGGTCAATCGAATGGGTTCTTTGCGAAAATAGCTCAGGCTCGCCGCACGCACGCCTTCAATGTTGCCGCCAAAAGGTGCAATCCGCAGGTACAATTCCAGAATTTCGTCCTTGGTACGCACCCGCTCCAACGCCCAAGCCACCCGCATTTGCCGTATCTTTCCGCGCCACGATCCCGTGCCGCTGTCTTCCAGCAACCGCGCCACCTGCATGGTAAGGGTTGAGCCGCCTGACACAACTTCACCGTTCCGAACCGCTTGCGAAATCGCACGAAATGCGGCCAAAATATCCACGCCGCCATGGCTATAAAACCGCTTGTCTTCAAACGCGATCAACTGGCGCAAATAAGGTTTGGACACTTCATTCGTTTTAACAGGCAACCGCCAGCGCCCATCCGCCACCGTAAACCCGCGCAGCAACTTTCCGCTCCGTGCCTCAACCACAACCGAAACATCTGGCGTCAAAGGCGGCAATTGCGTCCGCGCAACCCACCCATCCCAACACACCGCCGACACGATCAAAACCGCAGTAGTGCTCCCCCAGACGAGTATTCTGCGTCGCGCAGCCCGTGCGTTCATCGAATGGTCACGCGTCCAGTATCGGTGCGCGCACGGAAATCAGGGCGATACATGTCCTCGACCACCGCCGCAGGATGATGAAATGATCCTGGCGAAACCGCGCGCAAAATATACGCCATCTGGAACGGTGTGCGCCCAGACCAATCAACGGCGGCCAAGAACCGATCCGTGCGAAATTCGCTGTTTTGCACATTCGCGTTCAGCTCCAGCCAATCGAGCGCACGAATATCACCGCCCGCAATCAGGTTCGGGTTATCGATCTCCATCCCCGCTGGCAGCGGATCGTTCACGATCAAGCGCGCCTGCGTATCGCGCAACGGCGTGACCTTGATCACCGCCACAACGCGATCATTTTGCGCCACGCTCTCCAACGAAATCGGGTCGCCCTCGGTGGTGAAATAAGACCGTTCAATTAGGTAACCATTACCGCCCGCAGGCTCTGGTGCCAAGGGAACGCCAAACACCGACACCACCGCTGTCGTTTCACGTGCTCCGCCATTTTCCAGCGCAACGCCCATAATCAAATCATCCTCGCTTAACGTGCGCACCAAAGGTGCTGCCATCGCGGTTCCATTCAACATCATGCCATCCGCACCGCCTTCTTTGACTAGCGCATTCACCGCCAACAGCGACCACATATTTTCCTGTGTGGATCGCCGCGCAACAGGGGCACGACTGACAGTATCAGCCAGTGAAACCAGATCAATCGCCTCGCTGCCCGCATCCACGGCCAGCGATAGAACCGCCGCACGATCGCGCAAATCGGACCCGTAATCACCACGCCAACCGCGCGTGCTTTCGGCTTGTGTCACCTTGGCACCCGCCAAACGGAACATCCGATCTGCACGTCCTTGATCGCCATAACTTGCCAAGGCCGCACCCAATTGCGCCTGCGCCAGCGCACTGCCAAACGCCGTGGATCGTGTATCGGAATAATACCGCAAATCCCCGATTGCCGCGTATCCTTCACGCGCCAAAACCATCAGCGCGTAGGCCACATCTTCACCACCATCTTCGAAATCGGCAGCGTAATTCACACGGTTTCGTAGATTGTTCAGCGCCTTTTCAAACGCTTGATCTGGAACAGAATAACCCTGCCCCCGCGCACGACTAAGGAAATCCGTGACATAGCTATCGAGCCACAGATCACCCGATGACGGGTACCACAACCCGAACGCGCCATTGCTGGCTTGGTTGCCCAAAACACGCACAATCGCCTGATCAATTCGCGTCGCAACTTGCTTTTTATCGGCCAACCCCAGCGCATCTGACAGCTGATCGAAATACAACAACGGCATCGCTTTGCTGGTCACTTGTTCGGTGCAGCCATAGGGATATCGATCGAGCGCCGTCAACAAACCAGGCGCATCAAACCGCGCCAGCGGCCCAACCGCCAACGTGGCGCGAACCGTTCCATCTTGCAGGCCCGCCATCATGTTCACGTCCATCGTCAACGCTTGGCCAGCCGCCAAAGTCAGGCGGGTTTGGCGCGCAATTTCGGGATCATTCCACTGCACAGGCAGGTTGATATTTTTCGACAAAACCTTGCCGTCTGGCGTTTTCACAAACACATCAAATCGCTGTACACCAACCAGATCAGCGGTAACTGGCAACTCCAAAATCGCCCGCTCGCCCGCGCCCAGTGTTACCATCTGCGTCCCCGCATTTGGCATCGAAAGGCCCAGCGTGCTGCCCAAAGTTACCTCAAAATCACCCGATGGACCAAACACATGGGTCATCTCCAACCGCACACGGCTTTGATCGCCCGGCGTCATAAATCGAGGCCCATTCGCGACCAAAACGACGGGATCGCGCACCAGCACATCTTGCTCTGCATGGCCCACACCTTTGCGCGACCAAACAACCGCCATAAGCCGAACCGTCCCGTTGAAATCGGGCAAATCAAACGCATGGCGCACCATGCCGTCTGCCCCAACCGTCAGCATGCCAGAAAATTGCGCCAGCACATCTTCGCTTGGCGGCGGCCCTTGCAAACCCGCATTCGCCTGACTGTCCCCGCCAGAACGCAATCGCCCTGCATCGCCAGCACCATCAATCAAACGCCCGTACACATCGCGCAGCTCAACGCCCAACTTGCGTTGCCCAAAATAGTATCCATCAGGGGACGGCGTTTTAAATCCAGTCAGGTTCAACACCCCAACATCCACCGCGGCAATCGTAACATACCCCGTTTCACCAGCAGACAAACCATCCACTTTCAACGCCACATTCAACGCATTGCGCGGCGCAGCTTCTGCTTCATTTACAAATGCCGCCGTCAACAATTTTGCCCCGGGATCAACCTTCGCGAATACCAGCCCAAGCGCGCGTGATGGATCAACACCACCGTCCATCCCTCGCACAACAGAGGCCGTAACATACGCCCCAGCCCCCCAAGCATCGGTCACATCCAGCGCAATTTCATTCGCACCTTTGCGCACAGAAACGCTGCGGGTTTCGATCAAGCGATCCGACAAAACAGAAACCTGCGCCACACCATCAAAGCGCGAAACCAATCGCAACGTGGCGTCATCACCAACACCGTAGGCGTCGCGATCCATCGCAACTTCTAACAAATCTGGCGTGTCATCCGCACCGCCGCTGGCATACCAGCCCGCGTTAAACCGCAACGTAGATTGCGCGAATTGCGTGCCTTTGTGAACCAATTTCAGCTCGTATTCGCCCCACTCAACCATCGCCGCGATCTTCGCTGTTTCAGCCGCGCTCAGTGCCACATCACCGCTGGCAATCCGTTCGCGCCGCGTCGTTGGCTCGTAATCCCACTGGCCGTATTGCTGATACCATTGATACCGCGTGCGCAACCGATTGAGCACCCAACCCACCTGCGGCATGTCCATTCGTGCGCCATTTGCATCCACTGCAATCACTTCGAACCCAGCTTCTGATCCCTCGGCGACGTTGCCATCAAACAGCGCCTTGATCCCAATCAGCGCTTTGCCGGGCAACACGGGCGCAGAAATTCGCCGCTCCACGGGGCGTCCTGAACCATCGCGCAAACGAACCACTGCCGTCATTTCCAACGGCTTGCTCACATCGTCCACAACCGGCAATTTAAGGTTCAAAATTGCGGCCCCATCGCCAGCAGTTTCCCCACCCTGAATGCTCTCGTAGCGGGTGCGAAACACATCATCGGACGCCCCAAATTCATACCCAGGATACCCAGCCAATTCACGCGCTGCCGACAGTTTCACCTCGCCTTCAATTTGTAAGCCCGCACCAACCGCACCGAACAAATACTTCGCATCAATCCGCAACTCTGGTTTATCTGTCAGAACAAACGGCCCGTCACCAAGCGCGAGGTCAAAGTCGATTTTCTCTGGCACGAAATCCTCTACCAAGACGCGCCGCTCCAACAATGCCGCCGCGTCTCTGTCTGCGTAAACACGCAATTTCCAGGTGCCCCGCGCTGCCGTGGCAGGCAATTCAAACGACGTCACCGCACCACCAGCGCCAACTGCATTTGCCAGAACACGCGTAAATCGCACACCATCAGGGCGAATAAGATCAAGCGTTAACGGCACGCCATCAATCGCATCCGCCGTGCCATCACGGGCCAATAACGTTGTGTGCACCACTTCGCCAGGGCGATACGCGCCCCGATCCGTTGCCAAGAAAACATCAATCGCTTGGGCAGGTTCGCGCCCTTCAACGCCGCGATCAGACAGGTCATATTCCGCCGCGCCCTGATCAATAAATGCGTAATCCACACCATTTTCTACGCTCACTAACGCAGGCGCAGACCCACCCGTGCCCAGCGCCAAACCCGCCGCAAACTTGGCGTAGCCTTGCGCGTCCGTCACCACTTCACCCAGCACCACATTCGACTTGCTGACCAATCGGACTGTCGCGCCCGCCATCGCATCGGCAGACCGCAATGAGCGCGCAAACACATGCAAGCCGTCGTTGCCCTTCATCGTGGAGATGCCGATATCCGAGACAATGAACCACTGCGTCGCAATCGTATCACTGGGGTTTTTCACCTTCGGAACTTTGGCCGTGAGCGCGTAAACACCCGCCTTGAAATCCGTCAACGCATCCGCAATCGGCAGCGCGGTCGTGACTTCGCGGTTCAATTCGCGTTTCACATCCGCCGTACCAGACCAAACCTCTTGGCCCCGATCACCCGCTAAAGACTCCACATCCCAACGCGAAATGGGCTTGCTGAACATGCCGTCCTGCAAGGTGCGCAGCAAATTACGATCCCCAACGCGGTAGATTTTCACATCGACCATTTCCGCGTTCACTGTAATCAACGGGATTGACGCACCATCACGCTGTGGCATCAAATAACTGCGCCCGGCAAATCGCGCCACTGGATCGCGATCCTGCACGTACACATTCAGCTCAATTGTTTTGGCCAGCGTTTCGCCCTGTTCCGATGGCAATCCCTGACGGAACGCAATGCGCTTGGTCTCCCCGTGCGTCATACCTTCAAGGCATAATTGCCGCCCTTCGGCCTCTGCCGTTAATCCCAAAATATCCGATTTAATAAAATCCGAATACTCCACGGTCCCCTTCACCAAATTCTCCGAAAACTCTGCACAAATGCGCGGATTTGCGGCGTTATGATCAACAGTGTGATCCACAATGCGAAAGCCAAACAAGCCAATCGCGCGATCCAACGCATCTTCGGTATCCTTGCGCGGTGAAATTTCCAACGCGAGTCGCAGCACTGGAATCATCAAACGGCCTTGGCGTTCACGCTCCAAACCACGGGCCAATTCTTGTAGCGCATATACCTGTTGTGGCGCGGTTTCAGCCCGCAAAAACCCGTTCACGGCCGCCGCCGTACCGACTTCGCGTACCAGCCGGCGCCCCTTGGCATTATTCGGTTTTGCAACATTCGCCAAATACGCCGTTTCTACCCAAGCATCTGATCGGTCTTCATCGTTTAGCGCAGCCAACGCTAACTCAATCGCGCGCACATGCCGCCCCGCCCGCGCTTCTTTGCGCGATTCTTCCATCAATGCATCATGCGTCCAACGATTTGTCGGATACCAAGCCCCGTTTCGATCCGCGATGGCGCGTGCTTGCGAAACATAGCTGTTCGGCAAAACAGACAGTTGCTTTGCCCGCTCTTGCGCGCGCTTCAGTTTAGCAGGCGCAGCATCAAAAACCTCTACCGACGTTGCCCCATCAAAAACGGATTGGTCACCAACAGCCGATTTTGGAAAACACGCGGAGGATTTTCGATTATAGGTAAACGCCTTACAGGCACTGTCCGCCAAACATACCGCGATGCAATCCTTGAAGGTAACATCGAACACGTTACGCAAATCGGATCCAAAAAAGTCAGTATTTTCAGATAACTCTATTCGCCGTTCCGGAATTGGGTTTTTCTGTGTTTGCGCTTCACTCACTCCCAAAAAAAGAATGCCCAAAAGCGCTGCGGTAAAACCAGTTTTAGAAAATTTTGAAAATATCATACCCAAACTCCGTCAATGCGAATTTTGGTATAGAATGCCAGAGCACCCCCAAAGGGGCAATTGTTCCTTCAAAGAAACGCGCAGAAATATGCGTCGCTAGCCCGATACAGCCGATCAGGCAGCAACTTTTCCAGTGAGATTCCGCGTTAACGTCAGCTTATTCTTATGATTTTTGTGTTCAAATTCGATTTTGTCCATCAGCGTTCTGATCAAGTTCCAGCCAAATCCACCTTCAGGCAACTCCTCAAAGGCCATATTCTCAACGTCCATCACCTTTAACGGTGGCGGCCCATCAAATTTGCGGCCTTTGTCGGTAATCGTTGCGCGCAATCGATCATTTCTCAAGCGCACCAAAATATCAATTTCACCATCTTCAGCGTAAAGATAGGCATGTTCCACCACGTTATTGAGCACCTCTGCCATCACCAATTCCAACTCACCAACTGTATTTTCCTCAACACAATGGGTGTTCAACCAGCCACTAATCTCGAAGACAACATTTGACACTTCTTCTTGCACACTGTGGATACCAATTTGCAGACGCAATTCCTTAGAATGCGTTGTGCGAATGCCTGTCGTTTGTCCGCTGGCTTTCTGTTTTTTGGTCATCCCGCGGCCTTCATTCCTTTGCTCAATGCGTCATCTACAGTGGCGTAAATCGCAAAAACCTTATCCATGCGCGTCAACGTAAACACCTTTGCAACCGCGACCGTAAGCGATGCCAATTCCAGCGTTTTGTCGCGCCCCATTTGCTTCATCACGGTTACCACAGCCCCTAACCCTGAACTGTCCATAAAGGCGATATCCGTCATATCCAACACGATGTGATTTGCGCCACCTTCAGAGATTTCACGCAATCCTTCCTTGAATCGGACGGCCTGCGCCGCATCCAACCGCGTGTCACACAGCTTCGCCACAGTAATGCCATCCACGACCTTAGTTTCAATTTCCATTTGCTACCCTTTACAAATCACTTCGCCATTCAAAACAGGTGTCCCGTTTCTCTTTTCCCTAATTTTTCACAAAACCCCTACCAAATCCTTTCTAACCCCCACCAAACGGCAACAATTTGATACAATTGTAGCGATTGCCAAGGCCGCAATGTCTTCCTAAATTCATCACTGAAACCAGACAGGAGCCAGATCATGACCATCGCAATCGTAGGTGCCGCACGCACCCCAATGGGTGGCCTTGGCGGCGCTTTGTCTGATGTCCCAGCACCAGAACTTGGCGGCGTCGCGATCAAAGCAGCCCTCGCTGGCGCAACTGTACCCCCATCCGATGTCGACGAGCTCCTCATGGGCTGCGTCTTGCCCGCTGGCCTTGGCCAAGCCCCCGCCCGTCAAGCAGGTTTCGCCGCTGGTCTTGGCATCGACGTCCCTGCGACAACAGTGAACAAAATGTGCGGCTCTGGCATGAAAACCGTGATGATGGCCCACGATCAACTGGCGCTCGGCAACGCAGACATCATGGTTGCAGGCGGCATGGAAAGCATGTCCCTCTCGCCCTACATCCTTCCAAAAATGCGCTCAGGCGCACGGCTGGGCCACGGCGAGGTCAAAGACCACATGTTCCTCGACGGGTTAGAGGACGCCTACGACAAAGGCCGCCTAATGGGCACTTTCGCCGAAGATTGCGCTGAAAAATACCAATTCACCCGCCAATCCCAAGACGGCTACGCTCTGCAATCCCTGTCACGCGCCCTAAACGCCAGCGAAACAGGCGTCCTGTCCGCCGAAATCGCGCCGGTCACACTGAAAACCCGCAAAGGCGAGGTGACCATTTCTACCGACGAACAACCTCAAAACGCCCGCCCCGAGAAAATCCCAAACCTAAAACCCGCCTTCCGCGATGGCGGCACAGTCACCGCTGCCAACTCCTCGTCCATCTCCGATGGTGCAGCCGCCCTCGTCCTTGCCACGCCATCCGCGGTCGAGTCGAAAAACCTGCCCGTTCGCGCACGAATCCTCGGCCATTCCAGCCACGCCCAAGAACCGGGCCTCTTTACCACCGCCCCAATCCAAGCCGCACAAAAACTTCTCGATAAACTCGGCTGGTCCACCGACGATGTGGACCTCTGGGAAGTAAACGAAGCCTTTGCCGTCGTGCCCATGGCCTTCGCGCGCGACCTCAACATCGCGCCCGAAAAACTCAACATTCGCGGCGGCGCTTGCGCCCTTGGCCACCCAATCGGCGCGTCAGGCACCCGCATCCTCGTCACCCTGCTAAACGCGCTCGAAACCACCAACCAGAAACGCGGCATCGCTGCTATCTGCATCGGCGGCGGCGAAGCAACTGCGGTGGCGATTGAACGCCCTTAATTTCTTTTTCGTCAAAATACTTTGAGCGCGGGGGCAACGCCCCAAAACAGCTGTTTCCAGCCCAAACCTAACCAATTGGTCAGTTTCCTCTTGATCGTTTTTCCGACTGGTGAAATACTGGGGGATGTACACAGACCTTCCCACATGGCCCGCTTCCGCTTCTAAACTTGTCGCAACTGCTGCGGGGCGCGAGCCCGCTGATCTGGTGATCAAAGGCGGCACTTGGGTCAACGTGCACACACGCGAAACCCTAAAAAACCACGACATCGCCATTCGCGAAGGCCGCTTTGCCTATTGCGGTCCTGACGCATCCCACTGCATCGGCGATGACACACAAATCATCCACGCTGAGGGCCGCTACATCGTTCCGGGCCTGTGTGACGGCCACATGCACATCGAATCTGGCATGCTCACCGTCTCCCGTTTCACGCAGGCCGTCATCCCCCACGGCACCACAACGATGTTCGTTGACCCACACGAGGTTGCAAACGTTCTTGGCATGGCAGGCGTGCGTCACATGCACGACGAAGCATTGGCACAGCCCATCAATGTCTTCGTGCAAATGCCTTCCTGCGCCCCCTCCGCGCCGGGATTAGAAACCACAGGCACCGAGCTTGGCCCAGAAGACGTGGCCGAAGCGATGACATGGCCAAACATCATCGGCCTCGGCGAAATGATGAATTTTCCGGGTGTCGTGAACGGCGACCCCAAAATGCTCGCTGAAATCGCCGCCACACAAATGGCGAATAAAACAGTCGGCGGCCACTACGCATCGCCTGATCTTGGCCCAAACTTCCACGCCTATGCCGCATGTGGCCCCGCTGATGATCACGAGGGCACATGCGAAGCAGACGCAATCGCCCGCGTGCGCCAAGGCATGCGCTCGATGATGCGACTCGGTTCGGCATGGTACGACGTCGAAACCCAAATCACCGCCGTTACCGAAAAGGGCCTCGATCCGCGCAACTTTATCCTGTGCACAGACGACAGCCATTCTGGCACGCTGGTCAACGACGGCCACATGAACCGCGTTGTGCGCCACGCCATTGAATGCGGCTGCGACCCGTTGATCGCGCTGCAAATGGCAACGATCAACACTGCCACCCACTTCGGTTTAGAACGGGAGCTAGGCTCCATCACGCCGGGTCGCCGCGCCGATCTGATCTTGTCGTCCGACTTAAAATCCCTACCAATCGAACACGTCATCGCACGGGGCAAAACCATCGCCCAAAACGGCGCAGGCACCGTCGATCCAACCGCCTACAACTGGCCCGCAAACACACGCGGCACCGTAAACCTCGGCAAAACCCTCACCCACACAGACTTCGCGATCAGCGCCCCAACAGGCGCAAACACCGCCACCGCGCGCGTCATCGGCGTTGTCGAAAACCAAGCCCCAACCAAAGCGCTCACTGCCGAACTCTCCGTCACAGATGGCCTTGTGAACGGCGACGAAGGCCAAGACGTCTGCCAAATCGCCCTCGTGGAACGCCACCGCGCCACAGGCGATGTTACCAACGGTTTCGTCTCTGGCTTCAACTACTCAGGCGACATGGCAATGGCCTCAACCGTGGCACACGACAGCCACCACATGATCGTCGTCGGTACCAGCCGCGAAAACATGGCCCTTGCTGCAAACCGTCTTGGCGAAGTCGGCGGCGGCATCTGTGTGTTCAAAGACGGCAAGGAACTTGCGATGGTCGAACTGCCCATCGCGGGCCTGATGTCAGACAAACCCGCACCAGACGTGGCCAAAGCCGCCGATAAAATGGTCGCAGCGATGGCTGATTGCGGCTGCACACTCAACAACGCCTACATGCAACACTCCCTGCTGGCGCTCGTCGTGATCCCCGAACTGAGGATTTCCGACCTCGGCCTTGTGGACGTGACCAAATTCGAAATGACACCACTTTTTGTGGAAACTTAAACAGATAAAAACAATAAGAAACGAGCACGCAATGATTAAACTAGAACCGATTTACACAAACCTGATCGAACCGCCCTTACAGGCCCCCCTCAGCTTTACCAACGCGGCCGACGCCGTTGATGCAATCGAGGCGCTTTACGAAACGGCAACCAACTTCCTATGCGGCCACTTCGCAGATTATCACGCAGGTAAAACACCCGAAGGCCACTACCGCGCCTGTTATCCAAAACTGTCGATCACCACATCGACCTTCACCAAAGTCGATACACGCCTGTCCTTTGGGCATGTCGGCGCACCGGGCACCTACACAACCACGCTCACGCGGCCCAAATTATTCCGCCATTACTTGCTTCAACAAATCGGGCTTCTGCTAGAAAACCACCAAGTGCCGGTCACCGTCAGTGTTTCGGACACACCAATTCCGCTACATTTCGCACTTACCGATGAACTGCGCTTGGCCGAGGGCGAAAACCGTGCCGATGCCAGCCCGTTGCGCGATATCTTTGATGTGCCAGATCTGAAAACCACCAACGATGACATTGCAAACGGCGATGCCGAAATCGGCCCCGATGGATTCCGCCCGCTCGCCCCCTTTACCGCACAACGCGTCGATTACTCACTTGCCCGTCTTGCGCATTATACCGCGACCGATCCCGCGCATTTCCAGAACCACATCCTGTTCACAAACTACGCGTTTTACATGGATGAATTTGTCTCCTTCGCCAAAAAGGCGCTCGCGGATCCTGCCAGCGGGTACACATCGTTTGTGGCATCAGGAAACTGCATCGCGACACCCGAAATTCCAAATATTACTGAAGCAGTCAAACAGCCCCAAATGCCAACCTACCACCTGACCCGCGCAGACGGGTCTGGCATCACGCTTGTGAACATCGGCGTCGGCCCGTCCAACGCTAAAACCGCCACCGATCACATCGCCGTTTTACGTCCGCACGCTTGGCTCATGCTCGGCCATTGCGCAGGGCTTCGCAACTCGCAATCCCTTGGCGATTACGTCCTCGCTCACGCATACGTGCGCGAAGATTCCGTGCTTGACAACGACCTCCCGCTTTGGGTTCCCGTCCCAGCCCTCGCTGAAATCCAGATCGCACTGGAAAACGCAGTAGCCGAGGTTACCAAACTCGAAGGCTACGCCCTTAAACAGGTCATGCGCACAGGCACTGTTGCATCGGTTGATAACCGCAACTGGGAATTGCGCGAGCAATCTGGCCCCGTGCAGCGCCTCTCGCAATCGCGGGCCATCGCCCTTGATATGGAAAGCGCGACAATCGCGGCCAATGGCTTTCGGTTCCGCGTCCCCTACGGCACCCTTTTGTGCGTGTCCGATAAACCCCTGCACGGCGAACTAAAACTGCCGGGCATGGCCTCTGAATTTTACAGCACACAGGTCGCCAGCCACCTTCAAATTGGGATCAAAGCGATGGAATCTCTGCGCGATATGCCGCTCGAGCGATTGCACTCTCGTAAACTTCGCAGCTTTGATGAGACTGCGTTTTTGTAGGAAAATCACGCCAATCGGAGCCTTGAACCACGCGAATGCAACCTAGCGTTTCATGGGCCGTTGTACGCCTATGCCCGTGGAAATTCGAACATCAAGCAAAAAATTTGGTAATCAACCCCTAGAATCCCTTAAAAACATGGATTTTTCGCACTTTTGAGACCTCAAATTCGTTGTGTTGCTCCACAATATCTTGTTAAATACTGTAAGACACCCACCAAGGGGCTCAAAATGAGCATGTCAAAGAACACAACAAGGAGCAGTCACTTGACTCAGAAACCTATGACCAAAACACAACTCGTTGCAGCACTTGCAGAAGCAACTGGTTCAGACAAAAAAACAGCAGACGCCAACTTGGCAGCTCTGACAGCGATCATCACGCAAGAAGTTGCAGCAGGCGGCGCAGTTACGCTTCCTGGTCTTGGCAAATTCGCTTGCCGCGCCCGTCCAGAGCGTATGGTTCGCAACCCAGCCACAGGCGAGCAAATGCACAAAGACGCAGACCGCGTTGCAAAAGTGACTATCGCAAAAGCACTGAAAGACGTGATCAACGCTTAAGCGTTCTTTACTTCGAATTACTAAGGCCGTCCCTTTGGGCGGCCTTTTTACGTTGCCGATATGGCCGATAAATTCCCACGCAGCGTCAGCACCAAAACAAATGCCATCACACAGGCCGCAGCACCACTGATTGTCACGTACAATCCAACCACATCCACCATCACACCCATCACAAACGTGCCCAGCGTCGCCAGCCCCCAAAACGCGGTTTGATCCAGCGCGATTAAAACACCACGCCGCCCCTCAGGACTGTTCGCCAGATACCGCCCGTACACCAGTGCCTTGCCCAGTTTGACCGATCCAAAAATCATCACTGTTAGGCACAGCAGCCAGAACGATCCAACCACCATCAACGCCAAAACGCCCAGACTGTAAAACGCCCAAATCCCCAACGCCCAGCGCCCGGGGAACCTGATCCGATCCGACAGGCGTTCTGCCACCACCGTCACCGTGATCGCGCCGATCCAGCTGGAAATATTCACCAGCGCAATCATGTCGCCGTAGTCTGGAAACCGTTCGCGCAAAACCAGCGGCCACAGGATGTACCCCGTCGGCACCATAAACAGGCCCAGCATCACGCTCGCCAACCAAATATCAAAACTCTCTGGCATGGCGCGAAAATGCGCAATCACATCGCTTAACCCACCACGGATCGTTGCCACAGGGCGTACAAATCGCGGCGCTTGGCGTTGATGTAACCGCAAAAACAAAACGCTCAACGCCATCAACAAACCGTTCACCACAAACCCGCCAACCGCCATCAGAAACGGGATCAACAACCCCGTCAACGTCCCCACCAGCTTTGCCACATTATGCGCGCTCGCGGCCAACAAGGCATTGCGCTGCACCGGCGCAGGCGTGGCCTCAGCGATGAACGTATCAATCGCAGGGTTGGACACCGCGCTCACCAGCCCAGCCGCCACGCAATAGGCGAAAAACAACTGCGGCACGAACCCAAACGCGTGATCCAATATGCCGTAGCCGATCAAAATCCCCGCAAACAGCAGCGTAGAAACCCCGTAACTCAGCCCCGCACCAATGCGATCCGTCAGCGCCCCGCCAATCAGCGTGAACACCAGAAAAGGCGAGAGCACCAACGCCTGATAAAACCCGATCTCCGTCGCCGAAAGCTGCGCGTGAAACGTCATGTACCACGTGAACAAAACGGTCTGAAACCCTTCGCCCCAATGCCAAAACCCATAGGCGCGAAAGAAATTACCACGATACATCTGCACGACCCCTTGGCTTGAACCCTCTCACATTCACGGTTAATCTGAATTTTGATGGGTCATTTCTTATCTCATCATAAAAATGTAACTAAAATTATGATGAGTCAAGCCATGTCTCGTGAAACCCAACCGATTATCGGCACCCGTATGCGTGAATTGCGCAAGGCCAAGGGCATGACCCTGAAAGACCTTGCCACCGCGACCGATCTTTCCATCGGCTACCTCAGCCAGCTAGAACGCCAAGACGCCACGCCATCAGTCAGCGCGCTCAACGTCATCGGCACGGCTCTTGGCGTTGGCATCAACTGGTTTTTCCCCGACCCGAACACGGCAGAAAACCCTGAAACCGATATCGCGACCCGCGCCAATGCCCGCCGCACCCTGCGCTACGCATCTGGCGTGCGCGATGAACTGCTGTCGCCCAACCTGTCGGGCCAACTTGAAATGATCCTCACCACCTTTGATCCTGGCGCCAGCTCTGGCCCAGATCTTTATGCGCACAAAGGCGAAGAAGGCGGCTTTGTCACGGAAGGCGAACTCACCCTTACTGTCGGTGATCAAACATTAACGCTACGCCAAGGCGATGCGTTCCAGTTCCCATCCACAACCCCGCACCGCTATCATAACGCCAGCGATGCGCGCACGGTGATTCTCTGGGCGGTCACGCCACCCCACTACTAAAGGACACATCATGCCAAAAGACGTACACCCCCAAATCCAAGCCATCATCGACATCATGGCGGCACTTGGCGTTCCAAAAATCCAAGACATGACAGTCCCCGCCGCCCGAACGTTAGTCGATCAAACCGCGCTAAAACGGCTTGAAACCTATCCAGCCCCCGCCGTGGCGCAGGTCACAAACACTTCCACTGGTGCAGGATACGGCCACGTACCGGTTCGCATCTTTCACCTAACCACTGCTCAAAACACCCCCGCCATCGTGTTCTTTCACGGCGGCGGCCATGTCCTTGGCAGCCTAGACAGCTACGACACTGTCACGCGTTTCCTCGCCAACACAACAGGCGCAACCGTCATATCCGTCGATTACCGCATGGCGCCTGAATCCCCATTCCCCGCCGCGGTCGAAGATTGCTTTGATGCCACACGCTGGGCCCTCGCAAACGCAGCCGCGCTTAACATCGATCCCGCCAAAATCACCGTCTGTGGCGACAGCGCAGGCGGTAACCTTGCCGCCGTGGTCGCGCTCATGGCACGCGATGCCGAAATCACTCTCGCCGCGCAAATCCTCATCTATCCCGTCATTGATTATCGCGGCGGCACACCGTCCTACGATCAATACGGCACAGGCTATGGCGTGCTTGAAACTGCAGGCGTGAAATGGTTCACGGATCGCTACTTGCCAGACGCCGCACAACACGACGATTGGCGCGCCACCCCGAAAAACGCCGCTTCCCATGCGGGCCTAGCCTCTGCCCTGTTCATTATCGCAGAATGTGACGTGCTGCGCGACGAAGGCACGGCTTACGAGGCCCAGCTAAAAGCCGCAAGCGTCCAAACCCAGATCATCCAATATGCTGGCATGACCCACGGCTTTTTCAATTACCTCGGCCTTGTCGATGACGCAGAAAACGCCCACCGCGCCGTCGCAGATTTCTTAAAAGAAACGCTAGCCTAGCCCTTAACAACACTCACAACTCTTGGGGTGGCGTCGAAACCACAAAACACCCGCCACCGCAATCACCACACCACCCACGGCGGCATATCCTGTGCCAACCAACCCGAACCCGCCCAGCGCCACAATCGCTGGCACCGCAAGCGGTACCAAACACACACTACAGGCCGCGACCAAACCCAGCCCCACCAACACCGACTTTTTATTCAAACGCATAGACCAAATCCTCAACTTTCACTTCATTCCCAAACCGTGTACGGGTTAAAGTAACTTTAAGGGCAAGAGGTTTCTTTATGCACCTATCAACCAATTCCATGACCATCGGAACACTCGCCAAAACCTGCGATGTCTCCGCCCCGACCATCCGCTATTACGAAAAAATCGCGCTCCTGCCGCTCGCCAACCGAAACGCCAGCGATCAACGCCGCTACACCGCAAGCGATGTTGAGCGCCTAACCTTCATCCGCCGCTGCCGTGATTTTGGTTTTTCGATCGAGCAATCCCGCGATCTCGTTGCCCTCTCCAACAGCACAACACGCGGATGCAGCCATTCACGCGACCTCGCCGCCGAACGTGTTACCGAAATCAGGGCAAAGGTCAGCGAGTTAAAGGCACTGGAAAAGTCCCTAAAATCCCTCGTTCAAAAATGTGAAACAACCTGCATCGACGGCACAGGGAATGACTGCGCATCGTTCCGCGACATGCGAATGCCCGCCTAAGACGGCGAAAATCGCAAAGACATGCAGCTTAACCCACCATCCACCTTAGCCGCTTCGGTATTACCAATATTCTTCACGTTAAACCCAGCTGCCTCTACCCGCGCTTTGGTTTCTGGAAACCCTGTCGGCATCAGCACCAAATCATTGTAGCGGATCGAATTTGCACAGGCACCTTCGCCCTCGGCGGTATGAATAACGGTGTACCCGTCAAAACACCCAGAGGCATCTAAAACGGGCGTCGACAGGATCGTATTCCCATCCAACAACGAACAATCGGTCTTAAAATGCAGCACACCCGGCGGCGTTTGCACGACACGCACAGAATACCCAAATGGCGCGACAATCTCCGCCAATTCATCCACACCCTCTTGCGTTGTGCGATCCGACAAACCTACCAAAATCTCCCGCTCACTGACCAGAATGTCACCGCCCTCAATGAACCCTGGCCCTTCAACCTGTGCCACGTTCGAATACATCGCGTCCAACGTCGGCTTCATCGCGTTTGCTTCACCCAAACGGCTCGGCGCACCAGGCCGCATGACAATCGCCAACTCCTGCAAACACAACGCCGTATCCTCGACAAACACCGCATCTGGGAACTCCTCCATCGCGGGCAGCACCGTTACCTCCGCCCCCGTGGATCGCAGCGCCGCCACGTAATCGGCGTGATGCTCCATCAAGGTGGCGTAATCAGGCGCGCCCACATCCACCGCCCGCAACCCATCCACAATGGCTTTGCTCGGTGTGCGTGAAATTGCGTGGCTAAAATGCGTGGATTTCTGGGTCATGCTCGCTCCAATTCTGTTGAAAAATTACTACCCGATACCTTTCCAATCCACAATTCCTCTGTCAGTCATACCCCCAAGACTTCGCAAAGGACTAAACATGGATTTCCGCGCCATCCTCATGGGCCTGTTTTTCGCCCTCATCTGGTCGAGCGCGTTTACATCCGCCCGAATTATCGTCCTGCAAGCCCCCCCGCTGACGATCTCCTCACTGCGTTTTGCTGTCGCTGGCCTCATCGCCATCACCATCGCCTACGCCCTTGGTCAACGCATCCGCCTAGATCGCAAAAACTGGCGCGCCGTGATCATCTTTGGAATCTGCCAAAACGCGCTCTACCTCGGCTTGTTCTTCATGGCCATGACACGGATCGAAGCATCGCTCGCCTCCATCATCGCCTCCGCCATGCCGCTCATCGTCGGTCTTGCCTCTGCACTTTTCTTGGGCGAATGCTTGGGCAAACTCGGCTGGCTCGGCCTTATCGCAGGGTTCGCTGGCGTCGCGCTCATCATGGGCGCACGCATGTCGAGCGGCATTGATGTGATCGGCATCGTCCTTTGCCTCGTCGGTGTCACCGCCCTCGCCATCGCCGCGCTCACCGTCCGTTCCACGTCGGCCAAAGGCAACGTTCTCATGGTCGTCGGCCTGCAAATGCTTGTGGGCAGCGTCGTTCTGCTGATCCCCGCACTCCTGCTAGAAACCCCAACCTTCACATGGACAGGCAGCCTCCTCGCCGCGTTCTCGTACACCGTCCTCATGCCCGGCATCATCGCCACCATCATCTGGTTCCTGCTGGTGGAGCGCATCGGCGCAACCCGCGCCTCTACGTTCCACTTCCTCAACCCGTTCTTCGGCGTCGCCATCGCGGCTGCGATCCTAGGCGAGCAACTCACCCAAACAGACATCATCGGCGTGCTCATCGTCATGGCAGGCATCTTCGCCGTCCAAGTCTCGCGCCAAAAATCCTGACGCATTTGTGATCAGCGCTGTGCTGACACACCCGATCAGCTGTGACAAAGCATTCAAATGATTGAACTGTTCTTCGCATACCTCGCAGGCCTGCTAACGCTGATAAACCCCTGCGTCCTGCCAATCCTGCCCATCGTACTGGCCTCTGCTGCCAGCTCCGATAAACGCGGCCCGCTTTACCTTGCCGCTGGCATGGGCATTTCCTTCGTCGCACTCGGCTTGTTCGTCGCCACACTCGGGCACACCATCGGCCTTGATGAAACCCGCCTTGGCAACATCGGCGCAGTCCTGATGATCACCTTTGGCGTCATCCTGCTAACCCCACCACTCGCCGCACGGTTCGAAACCGCCACCGCAGGCTTTGCCGCGCGCGCGGATACGGGCATGTCCGACCTCCCCACGTCTGGCCCCGCGCCCCAACTGCTGGGCGGCGTGCTGCTGGGCGCGGTTTGGTCCCCGTGCATCGGCCCCACGCTTGGCGGTGCAATCGCGCTCGCCTCCCAAGGCGAAAGCCTGTTGCGCGTCACCGGCATCATGACCGCCTTTTCCATCGGCGTGGCCACAATCATTCTTGCGCTGGCCTACGGCACACGCGAAGCCATCAAAACGCGCCAAGATTCCCTGCGCAAGATCGCAGCCAAATCCAAACCCATCCTCGGCGTTGTCTTCATCGCCGTCGGCGTCATGATCCTCACCAAATTCCACCACGTGCTGGAATATTACGCCCTTCAAATCATGCCCGAATGGATGCAAATCCTCTCTGTAACCTACTAAAAGGAAATCCCAATGATCCGCAGAACCTTCCTCGCAGCGCTCATAAGCCTAACGGCACTCCCAGCCTTCGCTGACGACAAAATGCTCGATTACACACCGGGCCTGATCAAGGAACGCCTTGCCGCAGGTGAAACCCTGTTCATCGACTACGCCACAGATTGGTGCACAACCTGCGCTGCCCAAGAACGTGAAATCGGTTCCCTGCGCGGTGAAAACGCGGCCTACAACGAAAACATCACCTTCATCCGCGTAGACTTTGACGATTACCGCCGCCACGAGGTTTCCACCTCGCGCAAAATCCCACGCCGCTCCACGTTGATAGTGCTAAAAGGCGACGAGGAACTCGGCCGCATCGTCGCTGGCACCAGCCGCGAAGACATTCAAACCCTGATGGAAACCGCGCTAACAGCCGCCAAGACCAGCTCCTAAAACACCAAAGGCTCAGAGTTTCCCCCTGAGCCTTCTTCTCTGTCCAAATACTCGGCCTTATGTAGCAAACGCACCAAACGAAAAACAATGTCAGGTTGCGAAATGACTCCACATACTCGCTAAACCATAGTTATATCCCTGTTAATAATGCAGGAACTAATTATGACTAGCACTTCCCTTGTTCTTTTTATCGATTTGGAACCAAACACGCGGATTGATTTAAGAACCGCAGCTAACGCCGCAATAGCGTGGGCCAATTTAGTTGAAGAAGTCAGTTTTCATTTTGATCCGTTGAACGCGCCAAAAATTGAATTGGAAAGTTCTCAGCCTGGAAGCCAAAAACTTAAAACCGTTATTAGTGCTTTGAAAGATGATCCAAAAGCAATGATACGAACGGCTGTTGTCAGTTCACTTATTTTCATCGGTGGCACGACAATTAACTGGGGCTGGGAACAAGTTCTCGAATGGATGAAAGGCCCAGATGCGCCCCAGATAGAGATTGTTTTGTCTGAGGAGGAAATGCAGATTCTTGCAAGAGAGGTTGCTAAAGCACTTAAAGAAGAGATTGGTAAAGATGAAGCAGTGGAAGTTTTTGGTGCGTTAGAAGCTGATGAAAACGTCACAGGTGCAGGCGTTTCAGGAACGACAGAACGGCGACCTTCGACAGTTATTGAGCGACGTGCATTCCCAAAACGAACCACCATTCGGGACGCAGAAGCAATCGAACGGCGTCTATATTTGGAGAAGATGGATTTAGTTCTGGTTAGGCCAACTTTGACAGACGAAACAGACAAAAGATGGCGATTTTCTTCAACGCGGGGCGTTTTTAGCGCCACTATCAAAGATGAGTCTTTTCTTAGAAGGCTTGCATCAGGTGCATTGAATATACCCTTGGCAAAGGGAATTGCTCTAAATGTTGACCTTGAAATAGCAGAAGAACGTGATCACGAAGTTTGGCACGTAAAAGATTATACAGTCATCAAAGTTCATTCTATTATGCCGCCAGAAAGACAGTCTGACTTTGACTTAGATGGTTCTGAGTAGCGCGATTCCAGTTATTATTATCGCCGCTGCGCACAACACCGCGAAAGCTGTACTTACAGAACTTGCGGAAAAAAGAATGCCAAACACCGCAACGGAAACCACAACAGGTCCGACCCATTGCGACCACCATTTCTTCGTGGTTTCTTCTGCATTTTTGGGCATTTACATTACCTCAATTCGCTCCACTTTTATAGCAGATAATGCCTGCAAAAGAAACGCTGAACTGAACTTACCTCGAGATAATTTGTTTCGAATGTTAACTTCTTTTTCCCCGATTAAATCAGCCAACTGCGCATAGGTAACTCCTTGGCGCTTCAATTCAGCTTTGAGTAGGTTCGCAGCTTTGGTTTCCCATTCGTTTTGGTCTGGCATGTATCACCTATGCAAGTAAAAGTATCATAATCATTACATAGGATATTGTATTCGATACGTCTACGTACTATATTCGTTACGTAGGTAATGGATACGATACAAAATGGCACAACACTTTCTTCTCTCAAGCGCAGCACGCAGCCTTTCCCTGAAGGAAATCTACAAGGCAGGCGAGGACGCAGCATATAAAGCGTTCTGTGATATCCGTTGGGCGTCTACCGATGGTGACGCTGTATGTCCTCGCTGTGGTGGCTGTGACGCTTACACCATCACCACACGTCGCAAGTTCAAGTGTCGTGCCTGTCACCACCAGTTTAGCGTGACCAGCGGCACAATCTTTGCATTCCGCAAGCTGGACTTTGTTGATCTGCTGGCCGCGATTTGTTTGTTCGTATCCAACTCCAAAGGCATGTCAGCGGTTCAGTTCTCCCGCACACTGTCCGTTCAGTATAAAACGGCGTGGGTTTTGGCGCATAAGCTGCGTGAGGCTTTGAGCGCTGAAATAGACGGTGCTGAGCTGGACGGTGAAGTTGAGATTGATGGTGCGTATTTTGGCGGTCACATTCGCCCAGAGAACGAAAAGTCAGACCGCAAGGATCGCCGCTTGAAATAACACCAGACGGGCCTACGCCGCGTTGTAATCGCCCTGCGTGAGCGCGGTGGTCGTACCCTGCCTTTCGTGGGCAAGGCTGAAATGGAAGGCGTAGCAATCGCAAACGCCGTAGTTGAGCATGGCTCCATGATGTTTGCAGACGAGGCAAGCCACTGGGATTTGCTGGACACCACGTTTGATTGTGGTCGCATCAACCACTCCGAGCGGTATTCCGAATTGAACGGCAAGCACACCAACTGGGTTGAAAGCTACTTCTCCCGCCTTCGCCGCATGGTGTCAGGTCAGCACCACTTCGTATCCCCTAAGTACCTGCACCAGTACGCAACACACGCTGCATGGTGCGAAGATCACCGCTTGGAATGCGCCAAGACGCTAACACAACGGGCGTTGCGCAACGCGCTGTTCTCGCCTGTATCGCGTGAGCTGAAAGGGTACTGGCAGCGTGCGGCTTAGTCAGTGGGATAGATTTCATGTGTAGGATCGTACCAAAGCACATGGAACACTTCTGCAATTCGGTAACCCCAGACCCTCTCCAAGTTTCCAGCACGAAATCTAAATAGAACGTCGAAAAATCTCTCGATCTCTAACATTCTATCTTGGGCTTCTTCGCATATATCATCACAACTCATATTGTGGTGCATCTTGTGCCCGGTGTCAGATGAATGGGTGTCAATCTCAGCCCAAGTTAGACTGGCCCATTCTGACAATTTCGGTTCAATTTTTTCAGACCATTCACTAAGATCCCATTGGCGTGAAACACCCCAACTCCATTAATCTTCAACGTCAGGATTGTCGCATCTGATGACCACCCTCATATGAAAAATTGAGTTGGGGTCTGCCCCAGTTCTAACGACTTTTTCAGAGGCTATTGGAACATTTTTCGCGACAAGACGTACCGACTTTTCTTTATCTTGTAGCGCTTTTAGGTTCTGCCTCGCAACTCTGGCTTCTGATTTACTCTGCGGGGGCAATGGTAGAATAGTACTCAGACATGGCAGATGGGGTTATTTCCGTATTCTGTCCGTTGGCAAACGCATTTTTCCAAGGGTCTTCCATATGTGTTAAATCGCTCAACCATTGAGCGTTCTTACTACCGTAAAAACCCAATACTTTATCAATAGTGTCACGCTGCTCACGAGTTACAGAGGAAGCATCGGAATTGTCTACTTCGGAAATTTTAAATTTCCCCTTGTTGGCTTCCCATAACTCGCGCACGACTGGACCGTTATCCCATGCTTGAACCTGTTCATCAAACAACACATCGTCGTCCCAAACAGTTGCCCAAGCCTGTGAATAATATACCAATTTCTGTAATTTCATGGATGTCATAGGACCAAGAACTTCCAAAATATATTGTGCTAAATCTTTAACAGACACGTTGACGCCCTCCAGCATTCTTTACTTTAAATAGACATTCCTATTTAAAAATCAAATCACGATTGATTCACACTTGTTTCAAAACGTCGTATTTCTTGCTAAAAGCCACACAGCTCTAGGCCACTCATCCCGCTTTTGAACGAGTCCACGCCCTTCAAGCCTTAACAGCGCCTGATAGCCCCTATTGTAAGCAGCCCTGTTACTGATACCCGTTACGCGCTTCTGTATGAGGCTTCCTATACATGATGCGGTGCAAGGGCCTTCCTGTAATGCACGAAGTATTAACTTACGTGTTCCACCTCTTGTAAGGGGCCTGTCTTGTGTAATGATTGGCAACGGCACGTCGCGCAGCAACAGCAGCCCTTCGGCTATACTCCCCTGTGGTCCACCTTGCTTGGCGAGTGCGATTAAGGCGTTGTTGATAGTTTTGTCCTGCATACCCAACCATAGCAAAAACAAAACATCAGGGATTCACTTTTCTTGGTGCGTTTGATACATAAGGCCGCAAATACTCTCGCCGAAGGCATCCGCTCTTACGATAACAAGAGACCCAACCAATCTTGCCCTGATTTTCGCCGACTTTCCCAACCAGTCGGCTTTGCCCTTGGGCAAAACGAGCTGGCAACCTGCGTGAGCTGCCCCGACTTAGCCAATCTTGCCCTGATTTTCGCCAATCTGCCCACGATGCAGCAACACGTGATCTAGGATCACACAGGCCATCATCGCTTCGCCCACGGGCACGGCGCGAATACCAACGCACGGATCATGCCGCCCTTTGGTGATAATCTCCGCCGCTTGCCCAGACTTTGTGATCGTCTGACGCGGCTTTAAAATCGACGAGGTCGGTTTCACCGCAAAACGGCACACCAAATCCTGCCCCGTGGAAATACCGCCTAGCACACCGCCCGCATGGTTGGATGAATAGACAGGCTGCCCATCATTCCCCATGAAAATCTCATCGGCGTTATCTTCACCTGTCAGGGATGCCGCCCCCATACCCGCACCAATCTCAACGCCCTTTACCGCGTTGATCGACATCATCGCCGTGGCAATATCCGTATCAATCTTGCCATAAACAGGCGCGCCTAAACCAGCAGGCGCACCCTTGGCCACAACCTCGATCACCGCGCCAACTGAATTGCCCGACTTGCGCAATTCATCTAAATACGCCGCCCAATCTGTGGCGGCCTTCGCGTCAGGTGTCCAAAACGGGTTCTGTGAAATCTGGTCCCAATCCCACGCCTCGCGATCAATCTGGTGTGGCCCCATCTGAACCATGCAGCCCACGATCTCCAACGATGGAACCAGCGCCTTTAACACCTCACGCGCCACACCGCCCGCCGCAACCCGCGCTGCGGTTTCGCGCGCCGAACTGCGCCCACCACCGCGATAATCGCGAATGCCGTATTTCTGCCAGTACGTGATGTCCGCATGGCCTGGGCGGAACTTCTCCATAATCTCTGAATAATCTTTGCTGCGCTGATCGGTGTTGCGGATCATCAGCTGGATCGGCGTCCCCGTGGTCACGCCTTCAAACACGCCAGACATAATCTCAACTTCATCGGCTTCGCGCCGCTGCGTGGTGTATTTATTCTGCCCGGGTTTGCGCATATCCAACCACTTCTGGATCATCGACGCGTCCAGCGGCACCCCCGGAGGACAGCCATCCACCGTCGCCCCCAGCGCAGGCCCGTGGCTCTCGCCCCAAGTCGTCACAGTAAATAATCGGCCAAAGCTGTTCACGGACATCACAATTCTCCTTGCCCGCAGGGTGATAGGTTAAACCCGCCCGTTGGAAAACCCCATTTCGCGCCGCCCCTACAGAACAATTTCACGCAGTCGCGCCTTTTCTGCCTCTAATGGCAAGGCCGCGTTCCCATAACTCAGTGCCAACGCGGCCATTTCGTGCGCCGAACGCGCAGTCCCCGCATCCTCGGACATCGCCAAATTCTTCAACGCCTTGCGCAGTTTTAGCGCCACCTCGATCTGGCCCGCGCCGTCACGCGCGATGGCCCCAAATGCCGCCTCAAAAAGCGTTTGGGTCAGCGAAACAGGCACAAATACTTGGGGGTGGCGCACATCGCACACCGCGCGCGCCTGCGCATACCCCCACAGCAATTCCTGAATGCCTGCAATCGTTTCAATCGCCGTGCCCGCGTCATTCACACCGGGCGACAGGGCTTTTGATCCAATCTCGGACATCACGTGCAGCCCGAAAACAGGGTCTTGCTCAAAACTTCGCCGATCCCCGATCAAGAATTTTCGCGCCAGCTCCTCTAAAACCTCGGGGCTAACGTCGCCGCTCACCTGCGCCAAAGGTTGCCCTTCCAAAACATGCTTACCGGGGCCGCGCAGAATATACATCGCGCCCGCGCCCGCCAAACACCTTTGAAACCCGTCCACATCTAGCAATTGAACATATCCCGAACAGGGCGCCAGAACCGCGCGAACCGCAGTTGGGATCACAGTGTCAGGGGTCATCGCAACGCCACCGAACGCTGGATCACATGCCAACCGCGTAAGCCCAACCTCTGAAATCTCGACCACTTGGCGTAAACTGTCATCTAAACTGCCCAGCGTGCTAAGATGTTCGATCCAACGCAGGATCGCGGCGATAACCAATACGACAACCAACACGGTCACACCCATGACCACAATCGCTGCGCTGTCGTCATAAATCCCAGATTGAAACAGCACGATCGAGGTTAACGAAAACACGAATGCGCCGACAAATGCCGCCAAAACAGCCTGCGTCGTGGTGTCTTCTAACAACAAGCGATGCACGCGCGGCGTTGCGATCTGCGCCGCCGTGCGGTGCGCACTCACCATGACATTCAGCGAAAAGGTCGAGACCGCTAGCATTGAGGACGCCAAAATCGTAAGCACCGGCATCACGGCCCCGGGTTTGACCAATCCGATCAATTGATCGCTCAAAAACAGGTCCGCCACGGAACCCGCACCAGCCGCTATCAACGACGCCAACGCATAGAGCGTCACGCGCAGCCATAATTTTCGGTAAAGCCGTTTCAGAATGAACAGCGGCATCTGCAAAAAAGTTTTGATCACACGACACCCAAAATCAACGACGGGTCCGCGCCCGCCGCCCCAACAGTGTCAAAGAAATCGCCACCTGCCAACCCACGAGGCTAAAGCAGTTTAAGCAATCACCGCAGAGGCCACGAAAAGCCCGAAACCAGACACGAAAATCCCAGCTACCACACCCATAATCGGAGTGTTGAAACGGGATAGCAGTGAGCCGCTTTTGGCCATTTGGGCCACTGGCAGCGCAGAACTGTGGTCATCCGCCACGTTTGTCGTCTTGCCCCAAGCTTCCTTGGCTTTCGCCAAAACAGACGGCTTGTCGGACTGTTCGACAATCTCTTCTTTTTGAAACCGACCTTTAATCTGCGAAACGATCCCCGTCAAAGCGCCTACTTTTGCGATGCTTTCATCCGAATTATTCTGCATCACGATTTTACGCTCAGTGGCAGGTCTTGCAGCAGGTCTCGCGACTGATTTTACAACTGGCTCTGCAACGGGCTCGACGTAGGCCTCACCGCGCGACGCCGCAACTTGATCTGGCTCCAAAACACGCGCACGACGTTTGCTTTTTGGGCGCACAGGTCGTGACATAGTTACGGGTGCACCTGCATCGATTTCGCTAGTCGCGCCGCCCAAATCTTGGTCAGTGTTCAAAGTCATAATCCTATCCTCGCTTACGCATTACTTTTACTCTTAAGCGAGAAGATACCGATTAAATTTGACCTAAATTTGTCTCGAATGGGAATTAACTAAGTCGGTGTCTGCCTTAATTTGCCCCTTTCGGTGGCTCTTAGAACCGCGCCACTTTGCTCGGTGTGATGCGTATAACCTTGGCTGCCAATTTGTGTCGTTTCGTAAACGCCACAATCGATCCGAACGTCGCTGTGCGAATTTCTTCCCCGTGATCCCGCGTGGTTAACGCTTGGCTCAAAACAGGGGCCCACGCCCGTTTTTCTGCGCTCACTTTAATCACCGAAGGTACAAAATGCGCCGCCATATTCGCCTTGATCTGCGATTTGTCCCGCGTGTCATACAGGCTCGCCATCATCACATCCATCAGATGCTCGGTGCAGTTCTGAAACTGGTTGCTGTTGGGATTGGACAACACCGAATACCGCTTGTTGTGCAGCGCCTTGTACGTCGGGCTGGCAATCACGGCCAACAGCTTTTTTTGCAGCCGTTTGTCAGGGATAATCACGCCCGCATCCAACCGCTGCGCGCCCGCGAAAAAATCCGCAGGGCTGTCTTGGATCAACGCACTGCGCGATTTGTTTTTACTGTCTTGATACAGGTTATACACGCGGTATCCCGTGCCCGTAGACCCGTCCGCCAGCGTGATATTCGAATACACCCAGAACGCCACGTGGGTGTAGGTGATCCCGTCAGGCATCGTCGCTGGATCACGCCCCATCCGCGAAACAATCGCTACATTCGCGCCTTTGGACGCGAGGATTTTTTGCACCCGATCCGAAAACTGCGCAACTTGTGCTTTGGGCAAAATCGCGTTTGCCGCTGCGGTGCTCCCTGCCTGCACAACGGGCGCTGCAAAACAGGCCACGCCCAGCGCCGCCGCATAAAAAATCTGTTTTAACATGGCTTAATCCAATCGCGGCGCGGCGTTCGCGCGCACAACTTTTTTGGCTTTTCGCTTGGGCGCAGTTTCGTTCAAAACCTCGGATCCCGCACGAACCGAACCAGCCCCCGCAGATTCGAGCGCTGCGCCCGAAATTTGGATCGCACCGCCGCCAACAACCAGCGGAACCGCGATAACAGACGCAATCGCCTGTGTCGCCGCAACCGACGCATGGCTGCCAGCCTGCGCTGAATGATGAACTGCCTTTCCAGAATGCGACAGCGAATCCGCAGATGCAGAAGAAACGGCCAGCGCGCCAACCAGAACAGATGATGTAAAACGAATAAACAAAATAGAACCTCCAAATGAACGATGTTCAAAACATAGGTGAACCACGTTCAAATTGTCAACAAAAAATATGAACAAAGTTCACAAACACCACCCCTTGCCTTCCAACGCCACCCTCGCTACATCTTTCCTTACCTCGGGGGGGCTTCACAGCCTGAGAATTGCAATTGCATAACCCGTCGAACCTGAACCGGATCATACCGGCGGAGGGAAGGTCTGGAACACATCCAAAACCTGCCACCCGTCTGTAGCAACTGCGTTTCGCAAAACGCATAAATTGGATATGAAAATGAAAAACCTCATCCTCGCTACGGGCCTTGCGCTAACTGCCACTTTGGCAACTGCTCAGGACAAACCCGTTCTTACCGTTTACACCTACGACAGCTTTATCACTGATTGGGGCCCTGGCCCGCAGGTGGAAAAAGCATTCGAAGCAACCTGCGAATGTGATCTGCAACTCGTCGGTGCTGGTGACGGTGCGGCCCTTCTATCGCGCGTTCAACTCGAAGGCGCGCGCACAGATGCGGACATCGTGCTTGGCCTTGATACCAACATCACTGCGCGCGCCCGCGCCACTGGATTGTTCGCGCCACTATCGCCAAAACCATCTGGGCTGGATGTGCCAGTAGATTGGGCAGACGACACGTTCGCGCCCTACGATTGGGGGTATTTCGCCTTTGTCTATGACAACACCAAATTGAAAAACGTCCCCGGCAGCTTTCAAGAGCTGATCGAAGCAGACGACAGCCTCAAAATCGTGATCCAAGACCCACGCTCCTCCACCCCCGGCCTTGGTCTTTTGATGTGGATAAAAGCTGCCTACCCTAATAAAGCCGATCAAATCTGGGAGGCTTTGGCCCCCCGCATCCTGACCGTGACCAAAGGCTGGTCCGAAGCCTACGGCATGTTCCTAGAGGGCGAGGCGGACATGGTTCTGTCCTACACAACATCCCCCGCCTATCACCTGATCGCCGAAGACGATAACACCAAATCCGCCGCGTCCTTTTCCGAAGGGCACTACATGCAGATCGAGGTCGCAGGTAAACTCAAAACCACCGATCAGCCAGAACTGGCCGATGCTTTTCTGGCCTTCATGACATCGGATAGCTTCCAATCTATCATCCCGACAACCAACTGGATGTACCCTGCCAAATTTCCCGCAGAAGGGCTGCCAGCAGGTTTTGAAACCCTGATCACGCCCGTCGACAGCTTGATCGTTTCCGACACAGATGCCGACAAAATCCGCGACGAAGCATTGGCCGAATGGCTAACCGCGCTCAGCAAATAACCACCACCGCCCCAGCGTTCTACGTTGGGGCAAATCGGTCAAAGGCTATGACAGACACATTCACCCAAGCCCCGCTCGTTCCAGAACTTTCTTGCGCTGATCTTTCGGTCAGCTTGGATTTCTACACACGCATTTTGTGGCCTAGCGAATGCCTAGCCTCCAGCGCGCAGTCGCGCCAATGACCAATGCCCAAAACCCCATCACTCTATTCAAGCTAACAACGGGCGGTTTCGCCCTGATCCTACTGTTGATCCTCACACTCGGAACCGTCATCGCCGTGGGAACTGCCACCACCTTTGAACGCGGCCTCACCCCCTCTGATTGGGCCGCAATCCGCTTTACGTTGATCCAAGCCATCACCTCCGCAACCCTTTCCATCCTCATCGCCGTCCCAACCGCACGCGCCCTCGCACGGCACAAATTTCGTGGCCGCCAAATCATGGTCTCGCTGCTTGGCGCACCGTTCATCCTACCCGCCATCGTCGCGGTCCTTGGTATTGTCTCCATCTGGGGCCGCTCTGGCCTCATCTCGGACGGCCTCAAATCCATCGGCGCAGAGCCCCTCAACATCTACGGCTTCACGGGCGTTGTCCTCGCCCACGTGTTCTTCAACCTGCCCCTCGCCACGCGCCTCATCTTGCAGGGCTGGCTCGCGATCCCATCCGAACACTTCCGCCTTTGCGCCCAACTGGGCCTCTCCACATCCGAACTGAACCGCCAACTCGAACGCCCGATGCTGCGCTCCACAATCCCCGGCGCATTCCTTCTCATTTTCCTGCTCTGCATCACCTCTTTTGCCGTGGCCCTCGCGCTTGGCGGCGGCCCCAAAGCCACCACGGTCGAGCTCGCAATCTACCAAGCACTGCGCTTTGATTTCGACCTCTCAAAGGCCGCAATCCTCGCGATGATCCAGTTTTACCTGTGCACAGTCACGGCACTCATCACGCTCCGCTTTGCCCGCCCCACCGACTTCGCGCTCGGCCTTGATCACCCGCCGCGCCGCTGGGACGGAACAGAACGCCACACCCGCATTTTCGACGCAACACTGCTAACCGCCGTCGCCTTCTTCCTGTTCGCGCCGCTGATTTCCGTCATCCTGCGCGGCCTGCCGCCCCTGATGTCGCTCCCTCACCAAGTCTGGCCTGCCCTCCTCAATTCCCTCACCATCGCGATCCCCGCCGCGCTGATTGCCACAACCCTCGCCACTGCTCTCGCTGCCCTCATCACGGCCCTGCCCAAACGCACAGCGACCTTTGTGGAATCCATCGGCTTCCTAGCGCTCGCCGCATCGCCCTTCGTGATCGGCACAGGCCTCTTCATCCTGATCAATCCCTACTTCGATCCGTTCAAACTCGCGTTGCCCATCACCGTCGCCGTGAACGCCACCATGTCGCTGCCATTTGCCCTGCGCATCATCTTGCCCGCCCTGACCCGTGCACAGCAAAACTATGGCCGCCTTGGCGCATCGCTCGGCATGACAGGCTTCACCCTGTTCCGCCTTGCAATCTGGCCGCGCATCAAACGATCCCTCGGCTTCGCAACAGGCCTCTCCGCGGCGTTGTCGATGGGTGATCTCGGCGTTATCGCCCTGTTCGCGCCTCCAGATTTCGCCACCCTGCCGCTGACCATGTACCGCCTGATGGCCGCCTATAAAATGGACGCCGCCGCAGGCACTGCACTGCTGCTGGTTGCCACATCCCTTGCCCTGTTCTGGGCCTTTGATCGCGGAGGTCGCCTTGACCATCACATTCGATAACGTCACCCTTTCCCAAGGCGACTTCACCCTCACCGCTGATCTGTCGGTTGAGGAAGGCCATAAAATCGCCCTCCTTGGGCCGTCAGGCGGTGGCAAATCCACACTGCTTTCTGCGCTCGCAGGGTTCAAAGACCCAGACGCGGGCCGCATCCTGTGGAACAGCGACGACATCACCGATATCGCGCCTGCCAAACGCCCCGTGACCCTGCTGTTCCAAGACCACAACCTGTTCCCGCACCTCACAGTTGCGCAAAACATCGGCCTTGGCATCCGCCCCAACCTGCGCCTCTCCGCGCCAGAACACCAAATCATCGAGGACGCGCTCGGCCGTGTCGGATTAAAGGGCCAAGGCCCCAAACGCCCGTCGCAGTTGTCGGGCGGTCAACAACAAAGGGTCGCCATCGCCCGCGCCCTACTGCGCGACAAACCGATCCTGCTGCTAGATGAACCCTTCGCCGCGCTTGGCCCCGCGCTCAAACACGAAATGCTGGATCTGGTGGCCGAAATCGTAGACGCCGCCAAAGCAACCCTGATCATGGTCACCCACCAACCCGAAGACGCCCTGTGGATCACCGATCAAACCGTGCTGGTGGCCGACGGAATGGCCCACCCGCCCAAAGACACGGTCGAGCTGTTGGACAACCCACCAGAGGTGTTGCGGGCGTATTTGGGAACCTAAAAAGCCAGCTTAGTGAACTTTTTGTAAGTTCCAGTAATGTCTGCTGTGTGGGACAAAGCTACCAAAAACTGGTGCTGCAACTGGGTTTAATCTATAGATAGAAATGACCAGCCTTGATCGGCGGAATAAAACAAATTGAGTTGGATTCTGAATTGAAAAAGACTAGTGATATGAAGCTTTGTGAAATTGCTGAAGAGTATCTCAAAAATCAGAAAGATGGCTTTTACTACAAAGCTGTAGGTGTCATCAGGACATCGAAGAGTTTGGCTTCTGTATCTGTTCTTTGGAGCAATGCGCCAAATACTTTTACCATTGATGGCCCAATTCCTGTTGATATCGATTTAAATACTGAACAAGTAATAAGAGTGGGTTGATAAAACCCAATTTAGCTTTGTACGTGTGGGCTCTAAGCAGGCATTCCCTACCCCCGAACCTGCCGCAGCGCCTCGCTCACGGCCATGCCCGCACTCATCGCCACGTTCAAACTGCGGGCCTTGCCAAACATCGGCAGCTTCACACGTGCGTCGCAATACGCATGAACGGCGTCAGGCACCCCCGCGCTTTCGCGGCCCATCAGGATTGTATCGCCGGCCTGAAACTCAAAATCCCACAGCGTCTGTTCGGCCTTGGTCGTCATCAAAACCACACGCCCAACGCGCGGGGCCGTGACAAACGCATCCCAACTGTCGTGGCGCGTTAAATCCGCGATATCTGCGTAATCCATCGCCGATCGTTTCAGCGCCTTTATCGACAACGGAAACCCGCAAGGTTCAATGATATCCAACGGCACATCGAAACACGCCGAAAGACGAATCATAGCGCCCACATTCAGCGCAATATCAGGTTGGTAAGCAGCTAATCTCATGGCTTACAGATATCGGATCAACCCCAGAATGGGAAGCAGCGGAAGTTCGCAATCCGCAAAAACATCGGCAATTCCAACACGATATCCGCCATCCACCGTGCGCCGCACTCAAAAACGCCACGTTCGCAATCCTAAATTTGACGTAACGTAAGTTCCAATCGCTCTCCCTAGGGTAGTCTACTGGGCCTGCTCGCATTGCTGCACTGTGCAGCAGGCATTTAAGTGGAGAGAAAAATGACTTTTAAACTCGCACATTGCGCAGGCGCGATTATCGCCGCAACATTCACCGCATCAATGGCATTTGGTCAGGATTGCACCCCGTCAAAATGGGGTGCAGATGATGAACTGGGCGCAGCCAATTATAATTCGCCCGAACGTACGATGGCGGCGGCTAAACTGGTTAAAACAGGCAACACGCACCCGCTCGGCATCGTGGTTGACCCCAAAATGCCCGCCTTTCCACCGCGCACGACAACATTGCAAGTGGTTTCGCCCGGTCAACACAACGGTCGCAGCACCACACAGGATTTCGGCTGGGAGGCATCCTACAACGACGACCTCGCGCAGCTGTGGTTCGGCACAGGTCCGCAACTCGATGGCCTCGGCCACTTGGGCGAAAAGGGCATGTACTACAACTGCAACAACGCCATTGATTTCGTGAACATCACCGGCCTGAAAAAGTTGGGCACCCACAACGTTCCACCAATGGTGGCACGTGGCGTGATGATCGACATGACCAAACACTACGGCGTTGATGCGATGGAAGGTGGCCAAGCGATCACACCTGATGATCTGAAGGCCGCGATGGCAGCGCAAAACGTCACAATCAACGAAGGCGACGTCATCTTGTTCCACACAGGCTGGACAGATGCGAAACTGGTTGCAGAACCGAGCACATGGGTCAGCCAAGAACCGGGCCTCAGCAACGCAGCAGCCAAATACCTCGCCACGTTTAACCCCATGGCCGTCGGTTCCGACACTTGGGGCCTAGAGGCTGTGCCACCCGCACCAGGGGACAAAGTGTTCTACGGCCACGTGGAGTTGTTGAAAAACAACGGCATCTACATCCTTGAAACCATGAACACAGGCCGCTTGGCAAAAGAAGAGGTCGGCGAATTCATGTTCGTGCTCGGCCAAGCCCGTATCAAAGGCACCGTGCAAATGATCATCAACCCCGTCGCCATGTGGTGATGTGAAATTGGCGCATCTCAAACGGGGGTGCGCCGCTTTTAGAATGCTACCAAAAGAATCATTTTGATCTTTGGCGTTAAAACTTGCCGCAAAACACTTAAAAACAAGTGTTTCAGGCCCTTCAGCCCCCCACACAGCCCATAAGTCGCAGTCTGCGGCCAAAAGCCCGCTAGACGAACCCCAAGCTGGCGTGTAATACCCGCCAAGACCGCTCGTATTCCGTCGAGTGGACCCAGTTAGAATGCCCACACCAAAGTTGGGCAAGGCAAGGAGAAAAGCACGTGTCTCATGCTGACGAACCCGCAGGCAACCGCCGCGATTTCCTGTATGTTGCAACCGCAACAACAGGCGCCGTAATTACAGGCGCCGCAGTTTGGCCGTTGGTCAACCAAATGAACCCCAGCGCAGATGTCCAAGCGCTCGCCTCAATCGAGGTAGACGTGGACGGCCTAGAGCCAGGATCACAAGTCACAGTTAAATGGCGCGGTAAGCCTGTGTTTATCCGCCGTCGGACCGCCGAAGAAATTGCCGCTGGTCGCGATGTTGAATTGGGTGATCTGCCAGACGGCGAAAGCCGCAATGCAAACAAGCCGGGTGACGCAGACGATGCGAACCGCTCCATTTCTGCGTTTTTAGATGCAGACGGCAACGCACCAGAAGGTGCCGTTGAAGGCGAATGGCTGGTTATGATGGGTGTTTGTACGCACCTTGGTTGTGTGCCCTTGGGTGATGCTGGTGATTTTGGCGGCTGGTTCTGCCCGTGTCACGGTTCGCACTACGACACCGCTGGTCGTATCCGCAAAGGCCCTGCCCCCGAGAACCTACCGGTTCCCCAAGCTGTATTTATCAGCCCATCAATCGTTAAGCTCGGTTAAGGAGAAAAGATCATGGCTGGAATTCCACACGATCATTACGAACCGGGTTCAAAACCTGAAAAATGGCTCCACAAGCGCCTGCCTATCGTTGGGCTGCTGTACGATACATTGATGATCCCGACACCGAAAAACCTGAACTGGATGTGGATCTGGGGTATCATCCTCACGTTCTGTCTGGCGCTGCAAATCATCACGGGCATTGTTTTGGCAATGCACTACACCCCACACGTTGATCTGGCGTTCGATTCCATCGAACACATCATGCGCGACGTGAACGGGGGCTGGGCCATCCGCTACATGCACATGAACGGCGCATCGCTGTTCTTTATCGCAGTATACGCTCACATCTTCCGTGGCCTGTACTATGGTTCATACAAAGCACCACGCGAAATCACGTGGATCATCGGTATGTTGATCTACCTCGCGATGATGGCAACTGGTTTCTTGGGCTACGTTTTGCCTTGGGGTCAAATGTCCTTCTGGGGTGCGACTGTTATCACGGGTCTATTCGGTGCCATCCCGGGTATCGGTGAATCCCTACAAACATGGCTCTTGGGTGGGCCAGCGGTGGATAACGCCACACTGAACCGCTTCTTCTCGCTGCACTACTTGCTGCCGTTTGTGATTGCTGGCTTGGTTGTCGTCCACATTTGGGCCTTCCACACCACAGGCAACAACAACCCTTCTGGGGTCGAAGTCCGCCGCACATCCAAAGCAGACGCAGAAAAAGACACTGTTCCGTTCTGGCCATACTTCGTGATCAAAGACATGTTCGCCCTTCTGGTGATCCTGACGATCTTCATGGCTGTTGTGGGCTTTATGCCAAACTACTTGGGTCACCCAGACAACTACATCGAAGCAAATGCGCTTTCGACGCCTGCGCACATTGTGCCTGAATGGTATTACCTACCGTTCTACGCGATCCTGCGTGCGATCACCTTTGACGTACTGTTCTTGGATGCGAAATTCCTCGGCGTGTTGATGATGTTTGGTTCCATCGCTGTTATGGCGCTGGCCCCGTGGACAGACACATCGTCCGTTCGCTCGGGTAAATACCGCCCATCGTTCAAATGGTGGTTCTGGCTTCTGGTTCTCGACTTCTTCGTTCTGATGTGGGCCGGTGCTCGCCCAGCCGAAGGCTTGGTTCCAACGATCTCACTGATCGGTGCAATCTACTGGTTCGCATATTTCTTGGTGATCCTGCCATTGCTGGGCATCCTTGAAAAACCACTGCCAGTTCCTGAAACAATCGAAGCAGATTTCGATGCTCACTATCCGCCAAAAGACGCATCCGCGTCTGCAGCAGAATAAAGCAGAGGAGAGAGAAAATGAAAAAGACACTCCTTTCAATCGCAGTTGCTTTTGGTCTCGCCACTGGCGCGGCTAACGCCGAAGGCGCAAGCGGTCACATCGAAAACATCCCGTTCTCTTTTGACGGGCCATTCGGTTCTTTTGATCAAAACCAACTGCAACGCGGTCTTCAGGTTTACACCGAAGTTTGCGCTGCATGCCACGGCTTGCGTCAAGTTGCGTTCCGCACCTTGGCCGACAAAGGCGGACCACATTATTCCGCTGATCAAGTCAAAGCCTACGCCGCTGAAAACTTCGAAGTGTTCGACGCGGATCTGGACGAAGATCGCGCCGCACGGCCATCCGACAAATTCCCGGGCAGCAACATCGAAAACGCACCTGACTTGTCCTTGATGGCCAAAGCACGTGCTGGCTTTCACGGCCCTGCGGGTCTTGGCATCAACCAAGTGTTGTACGGTATGGGCGGCCCAGAATACATCGTGGCAATTCTAAACGGCTACACGGGCGAAACAAAAACCCAAGCAGGCGTAACTCTGTACGAAAATACAATCTTCCCAGGTGGCTGGATCGCAATGGCCCCCCCAATGGAAGACGGACGTGTTGAATATGCAGACGGCCACTCTAACGACGTTCACCACATGTCCGAAGACGTTGCCGCATTCCTGATGTGGACAGCAGAGCCAAAACTGATGGCCCGCAAATGGCTCGGCTTTGTGTCGGTCTTCATGCTCGGCCTGATGTCGATCTTGCTGTACCTCACAAACAAAAAGCTCTGGGCGCCGATCAAACGCAAAGACTAAGCGTCGGACCACAGACAAAATTCAAAGGGCGAGGATTTATTTCCTCGCCCTTTTTTTGTTTGGTGATGCTGCCAACATCGCCGCTGTTATGAAACGCTGACAGAAAGGGCGATCCCGTGCGCGGCTCTGTTTGCCACTGCCTGGATTGCCGCAACCTCTGTTAACTTACAGGTTATCAGGCACCGTCGCGGTCATGCTCTCGCGTTTGGCAAACTCTGCTTCCCACGCCGCCAACGCAGGCCGCCCAGCGCGCCAATCGCGATCACCGTGACGGAAATCCAGATAGGGCAACGCACAGCCCACAGCGATCTGTGCGGCATCCAACGGCCCCGCCAAATGGCTCATCCAGCGTTCTTCCAGCGCGTCGAGTGACCGCGAAACCTTCAACCACTGCGCTTCGATCCACTCAGGGTATTGCTTGTCCTCTGGGCGCACACGGCCCTCATAAACCATCAAAACCGCCGCTTCCATAATCCCATCCGCCGTCGCCTCAAGCGTCAGAACCTCCCAAATCCGCGCCTCTGGGTACAAATTCCCAGCCCCCTGCGCCGCGATATAGCGTGTGATCACACGACTGTCGTAAATCGCTGGCCCACCGGCGCGTTCCAACGCAGGGATCTTGCCCAGCGGGTTTTGTTCCACGGGCATATTGTCGATCAACAACGGCGTGCCACCGCGCACAAATATTTCCAGCTCAACGCCAGCTTCATCCGCGCACACCACACATTTGCGCGCAAACGGGCTCGCAGGGTTCCAATGTAATTTCATGATTTCGTCCTTTTGATCTGCCAACAACGGGCAGACCCGCGTCAGACTTTACGCCACCGCAGCCGCCCCAAGGCAGACACGTCAATTTCCACACCAGGGCCGTCCGCGCCGAACCGCACAATCCGCTTCCAACGCACAGCGCCATTCATCTGGCTGTTGTCGCCCATCTTGCGCACAGAAATACCTTCGTCAACCGTATCCAGCGTGTCTTCCACCTCTTGAATAACGGGACTGATATGAATTTTGCGCACAACCGCCACAGCACTGGTCACAGCGCTTGCAGCAACAACAATCGGAATTACGGGTAACGGCATTATGGACCTCCTACCTCATATATAGTCGCAAAAAGCCTAAATTTCTAGTGCCTCAGCACGGCGGCTTTTTCATCAATGCTGCCAAGGTCGCGGTTTCAGCCCCCAAATCACTGCTCGCAACCCCTTCTGCCGCCCCAATCCGCACCTCATCAGGTTTGTTCTGTCCCAGCTTCCATGTGCCATCAATACCGCTTACTTCCATGCCAATCGGCGCGATCATCCGCATCATTTTCTCGGCAACACCGTCGCCCATCTTTTCCATCGTCCAGATGGGTTTAGGCAACAACCGCTCTTCCATCGCGCCAGACAGCCGTTCCAGCACGCCCTGCAAATCGCCTTGGGGTAACGCCCGCAAGGTCCCGCGCAAATGCACCGCAACGTAATTCCAAGTCGGCACCTGATCGCTAACCCCATACCAATCAGGCGAGATATACGCATCCGCCCCGCTCATCGCGATCACCGCATCAATCGGCCCGTCCTTTAAAGCCCGCAAAATCGGATTGGATCGCACCAAATGCGCCTCAAGATAGGTTCCATCCGCAGATAACTGAAACGGAATATGGCTGATCAACGGCCCACTTTCCGCATTAATCGCCAAGGTTCCAAACGCACGGTCCCGCGCAAACGCGATATTTTGCGCGTCCTCAGCTTTTCGATAGGCAGAATTGGGATGCATAAAAAACCCTCACAAAATCGAAAGAATAAACGCGATCACAGACAAGGCCAGCAACACGACACCGGGGCGCCAAGGCGTTGTGACATGGGTGTGCTTTTCCAGCTGCTGCGCCGCCAACGTGGCTGGCACGCCGCTCAAAATTGCCGCGCCCAAAACCGCGCATTTGGCCCAGAATACATCGTCCCAAACGCCAAAATACGTCATAAAGAAAATCACAAAAGCCTGCGCATAAAATCCGGCACCAACCACCACGTTCAACGCGCGAAACACGCCTTTATGGGTTTCGGTAATTTCTGCCCCAGCAGATTTCAAAACCTCCTCATGGTAATCCGCAGGCGCAGGGCCCCGCAGGTATTTCCCCCCCAACAAAGCCAGCAAAAACGCCACCAGAAAATTCAACACAACTGCCGCTAATAACATCGCCTACGCCTCCGTTGGGAACACCGTAATGGCATCCCCCTCTTCCCACTTGGGGTATTTCGTCATGATCGCGCCAAACCGATCACTGTCCACAAATTGATCCAGCCAACCGCGCAAATTCACCCAATCCTGATCGTTGAACCACGCCCGATCCGTATTGGCAAACTGGCGCACAAACGGCGCGATGCCAATATCCGCAAACCCGATCTGATCGCCAAACAAATACGCGCGATCCGCCAACATTCCGTCCAACTCACGCAAATAAACCGACGCTAGCGCGCGCTCCCCCTCTGGGTCTACATCCTCGTATCGAACGGCGTATTTAAACCGATCCAAATGCCCCTTAAACTCGGTCTCGCACCGCTCCACCAATTGGCGCGCCGCATCGCCTGCATACAGCAATCCCTCTGGGTCTGATTGCGCCAACGCCCAATCCATCACGTCGATGCTTTCCTCAACCACTTGATCGGCCACCAAAACAGGCACCGTCCCCTTGGGCGAGGCCTCCAAAAACGCGCCGGCCTTATCGCGCAATAAAATCTCCCGCAATTCAACGCTCACCCCAGAAGACGCAACCGCCAACCGCGCCCGCATCGCATAGGGACAACGGCGAAAGGAATAGAGGATCGGTAAATTTGACATACTCATTTCATCTCAATCTTTAACTCTTTCAGGCTTCATGGCTGGGATTGTGAACCGAACAGTTTCAGATTTAAGCACATCGTTTTCAATTTTCATTTCATAGGTCATCTCAAACACAGTTTCAGAAATCCACTTTCCATCTCGCTCCAAAACCGGATGAACAGACCAATACGTATCGTATTCTACAAATTTATTCTGGGCCCTATCGTTAATCACCAATACCAGCCGATGCGCAGGTTCACGCCCAAACAGATTCTTGCCTCTGTGATTTACCTTAATATTCGCAACACGCTCCCAATCTTGGTTCTTTAAGCCCGTTCCTGGTGGAAAGAAATAGAGCTGAAAATCGTAATGATGTTTCGAACAAGAAACCAACATTGCCGCGACAAAGAACATCAAAATGAATCTTTTGAAAAGGTGCATGTTAAACAGCCTCCTTGCGCTTCAATGTTCCAAAAATACCTACTCAACCCCGTCATCAAATGCCGCCCTTGCCCATTGGTCAAGCTCGCTTTCGAGGATAGCCAGATAAAGGGGCGCAAAAAACGGCTCACCGCGCTCATTACCCTCTTCACGAAAAGCCTGGCCGCGAAATCAAGTAACCTCATGTTTACGCAAATGGGATAGGCTAAATTGCGCGCCTTCAATGCGTTGCGCTAGGTGATCGGGGATCGCACGCCGATGGCAGGAACTGCGCCGGTGTAGTGCGCGTTAACCTTTTCCCGGTCAAAGGTTAACGTCAAAACTGCCATACAGGTGCCATACGCTTTGCATACCGTTTGCATACACTTTGCAGCCTTTTTTGGTGCTAAAATCGGCCAACTCGTAAATTGGTTAACGTATGCCCAGAAATCACCGCAGGAACGATCTGTCCCTCGGTCTGATCGGTGCTAAATTGCACCTCGGTAAACCCTTCGGTCCGCCCCATTCGCGCGTTCTCCATCAGCACAGAATGCGCCTTGCCAACCTGCGCCGCCAGATGTGTTTCCACCCGAATTGCACCCGCTTCGCGCAACCGTTTGGCACGCTCTTTGATGACTGAACGATCCAACAAAGGCATCCGCGCCGCTGGCGTGCCTTGGCGCGGTGAAAACGGGAAAACATGCAGCCACGTCAGCCCGCATTCCTCAATCAATTTCAAAGAGTTAGCGAACATTTCTTCGGTTTCAGTCGGGAATCCAGCAATGATATCCGCGCCATACACAATATCGGGGCGGGCTTTGCGCATATCCTCACAAAACGCGATGGCATCGTCGCGCAAATGGCGTCGCTTCATCCGTTTCAGAATCATGTTATCGCCCGCCTGTAACGACAAATGCAAATGCGGCATCAACCGCTTTTCACTGGCGATGGCGTCCACCAATGCTTGGTCCGCCTCAACAGAATCAATCGACGATATCCGTAGCCGTGGCAGATCAGGAACCAGCTTCAAAATCCGCTGCACCAAATCCCCCAAAGGTGGATTCCCAGGCAAGTCATCCCCCCAAGAAGTGATGTCCACACCCGTCAGCACAACTTCGTTGTAACCCTTTGCCACCAAACGCTTTATTTGATCAACAACAACCCCCGCTGGCACTGATCGCGAATTTCCACGGCCGTAGGGAATGATGCAAAACGTGCAGCGATGATCACAACCATTTTGCACCTGAACATAGGCCCGTGACCGCGTTCCAAACCCGTCAATCAGGTGCCCAGCGGTCTGTTCCACAGACATAATATCATCGACCAATACGCCCTCGGTCTGCCCAATGAAATCCGCGCCCTTACCCAGTTTATTCCACGTCGCCGCGTCCATTTTTTCGGTGTTCCCCATCACCAAATCCACCTCGTCCATCGCGGCATAGGTCTCAGGCTCCGTCTGCGCCGCACACCCCGTCACAATGATCTGTGCTTCAGGGTTTTCACGGCGCAATTTGCGAATGGTTTGGCGCGATTGGCGCACCGCTTCTGCCGTTACGGCGCAGGTGTTCACCACCACCGCATTTTCCAGCCCCGACGCCGCCGTCAGCTCCTTCATCGCCTCGGTTTCATAGGTGTTTAATCGACAGCCAAACGTGGCAAAAACAGGGGGTTTCGTCATTTGATAGTGTCCAAGAAATCGCTCGATAGCACGCCAGAAAACACCAGCTGCGTCGCACCCGTCATCCAGACCCCATCATCGCGCCAATCAATGTCCAGCGGGCCACCTTCCAAGTGAATCGTGACCTTGCGTTCCGTCAGCCCCTTTTGATGCGCCACGACCGCAACCGCACAGGCACCAGACCCACAGGCCAGCGTGATCATGCCGCCACGCTCCCACACGCGCATCCGAATGTTTTCGCGATCAAGTATCTGAATATATTCAACATTTGTGCGTTCAGGGAACAATTCATGATGCTCGTAAATCGGCCCAACCTTTGCCAAATCAACCGCATCCACATCGTCCACCACAAACACACAATGGGGGTTCCCCATGCCTGCTGCACCCGGTTCACCGTCAATCGGCAGCGCATTCAAATCAACATCCCGCGCCAACGGAACCTCGCGCCAATCCAGTTGCGGTTGGCCCATATTTACGCTCACCACGTCGCCATCCACATCCACAACGGGCAAAATTCCACGTTCTGTGCGTAATGAAACCGAAGCTTTACCAGTTTCGTCGATCAACAATCGCCCGATACAGCGCGATGCATTGCCACAGGCCCCAGCCGTTGACCCATCCGAATTCCAAAACGCCACATCCACATCAGCAACATCGCTGGTTGTCAGCACCGCCAGTTGGTCGAATCCCACGCCAAAATAGCGGTGCCCAATGGCCCGCGCCATCGCCGCTGTGACTGGATTTTCGGCATCGCGCGCGTCAATGATCACAAAATCATTGCCCAACCCGTGCATCTTCAGAAACGGCAGCCCGTTTTTATGAGAATCCATTGCATTCATGGCGCTGATATAGCCCTTTCGCTACGATCAATCCAGACACGTCGAATTTTGCCCGAGTCTTTGTCAGAATCAGGGTTGACCCAACCCAAAGGCCAGCCTAATACCCGCATCACAAGTGTGGGCCCTTAGCTCAGTTGGTAGAGCAACTGACTTTTAATCAGTAGGTCGATGGTTCGAACCCATCAGGGCTCACCACTTTACCCCTCAAACGCGAAAAACGACCCCAATCGGGCCAGCAGTGTCGTTATTTTTCCATTGGTCAATGCCCTGCTTCGTAAACTTTAGGGAACAGATTCGGTTTGGGAGGATTGAATGGCGCACCTGACATCAGAGCAAAAAGATCAATTTTGGCGCGACGGCGTTTTGGTTGTCGAAGACGCGGTAACCCCCGCACAGTTGGCCGCCCTGCGCGCCACTTTTGATGGGTGGGTAGAAGAAAGCAAATCCCACACCACAGATTTTGGCGAAACAAAAGATGGCCGCCCGCGCTTTGATTTGCAACCCGGTCACAGCGCAGAGGTTCCGGGCCTGCGCCGCATCCAATCACCTGAAGAGGTTTCAGGCGTTTATGCAAACATCATGCGAAACGGCCGCACCGTTGATATTTGCGCCGAATTGATTGGCCCTGCCTTGCGGTTTCACCACGGCAAGCTGAACTCAAAATTACCTGGAACCGCAACCAAAGTGAATTTCCACCAAGATTTCCCATTTCAGCCAATGACCAACGACGACATCATCACATGCCTTTTATTTCTGGATGACGTCACACTGGAAAACGGCCCGCTAGAGGTTGTTCCGGGCACCCACAAAGGCCCGCTTTTTTCCCATTGGCACAACGGCGTGTTCACAGGTTCCGTGTCCGACGCGGTGTTTTCAGAACACGAAGACAACATCGTAAAATGCACCGGCAAAGCTGGGTCTGTTTGCTTGATGCACGCCAGCCTTCTGCACGGCTCAGCACCCAACCTGTCGGCGTCACCACGCACGCTTTACATCACCACCTATTACGCAGAAGACGCCATCGAGCTCAGCCCGAACCACCTCCCCAGCACCTTTACCCACGAAATCGTGCGCGGGAAAGCATCAGGGCGGGTGCGATGCTCCTCTTATGAAATGGAGGTACCAGAAGTACCCACCGGCACGTCCTTTTTCGCACAACAAGAAGAAACTGCCTAAAAACGAAACCCGGTCTTCGTCGCGCCACTCGCCCCAACCAGCATGACGCACCAGATTCGCTCTATTGTAAAACCGCGCTATCTTACTGTAGAAATTAAATCTGCGCGTAAGATCAAGATCTGTGGCACGATCTTCGCCTAAAATTATCAGAGGCGCGATCATGTCTGTTTACCTTCACGGCCTCTCGACGGCGCTCCCGCCTCACACCCTTCCCCAATCGCAAGTTCAGGAACGTGCGGCAATTATTTTCGGGGATAAATACCCACAGTTTTCACGGCTTGCCAAAACCTTTGCCACCGCTGAAATTGATGAACGTCATTCGGTTGTGCCAATCGATTGGTTTTCGGAATCCCACGGCTGGAAAGACCGCAACGCGGTTTTCATGGTCGAGGCAAAAAAGCTGTTCATCAAAGCTGCAAAAACCGCCCTTGCCAACGCAGGTTGGGATGGATCAGACGTGGACACCGTAGTCACCGTGTCTTCCACAGGCATCGCCACCCCAACACTCGAAGCACAGGCCTTTGACGACATGGGCTTTCGCGCCGATATCATGCGCGTCCCGCTTTTCGGCCTAGGCTGCGCAGGCGGCGTTTCTGGCCTGTCGATTGCACAGGCGCTCGCCGCTGCGAAACCGAACTCCAAGGTTCTGCTGGTCGTCGTTGAAACCTGCTCCCTGTCGTTTCGCGCGGATCGGTTGCAAAAGGCCGATATCATCGCATCGGTTCTATTTGGCGACGGCGCAGCGGCCGCGTGCATTTCAACACAGACGCCCACATCGCGCGCAATCACCGTTGCCGCTGGGCATCAAAAAATGTGGCCAGATACGTTGGGGATTATGGGTTGGGATGTGGATGAAACAGGCTTTGGCGTGGTCTTTGATCGCTCCATCCCGTCTTTTGTGACCGAACACTTCGCCCCCGCCGTAGACGACGCGCTACAAGCTGCGAACCTAACCCACAACCAGATTGACCGCTATGTCTGCCACCCCGGTGGCGCAAAAGTTGTCGAGGCAATCGAGGGCGCGTTGCATCTAAACCAAGGCAGCCTAAACGCCGAACGTGACGTGCTGCGCAAAGCGGGCAACATGTCCGCCCCAACTGTTTTATTCGTGCTTGAAACCGTCTTAAAACAAGGCACCACAGGCCAAATGATGGCCTGCGCTTTGGGGCCGGGTTTCACGGCCTCCTTCCTCCCATTTCACGTCGCACAAGGGCTAAACTGATGCAAACTGGCGCACTTCTTTTCCTCGCATTTATCATCCTGCAACGGCTATCCGAATTGGCGATTTCCAAAGCCAACACCAAACGTCTGCTGGATCGTGGCGCCTATGAAATCGGCGCGAACCACTATCCCACAATGGTCGCGATGCACTCCGCTTGGATCGTTTGTCTTGTGGTGTTTGGCTACACCCAACCCGTGTCGCTGTTCTGGCTCGCGCTGTTCGCAATCTTGCAGGTTTTCCGTGTTTGGATCCTCGCCAGCCTTGGCGCACGTTGGACAACCCGCATCATCATCCTAGAAGAACCGCTGGTCACACGCGGCCCGTTCAAATTCATCCGCCACCCGAATTACACGCTGGTCGTGGCAGAAATAATCGTCGCGCCAATGGTGCTCGGCCTGTGGTGGCTCGCCACCATTTTCACCGTGCTGAACGCGGCAATGTTATGGGTCCGCATCGGCGCAGAGGAACGCGCCTTGTCACCCCTGCGCGATCAATAAATCAGCCAGACCAGCCCCAGCGTAATCGCGGGCATCGCCAGCAAAATACAAACCCGCACCAGATCGGCCACCACAAACGGCAGCGTCCCACGAAAGGTTTCGCCAATCGGCGTGTCTTTGTCTAGCGCGTTGATCACAAACAGATTCATCCCGACAGGGGGCGTAATCAGCCCCACCTCGACCACGATCAACACCAGAATACCGAACCACAATCCAAAATCATCAGGGCTCATTCCAAAATCCAATCCCACCATAATTGGATAGAATATCGGCACGGTCAGCAGGATCATCGACAGGCTGTCCATGATGCAGCCAAACACCAGATACAGCGCTAGCACGGCGAACAAAACCAACCACGGGCTGAACCCCTGCGCACCGACCCAAGACGCGGTGTTTTGCGGCAATTGGGTCAACGCGAGGAAATTGTTAAACAGCGACGCCCCCAGAATAATCATAAAGATCATGCCAGTGGATTTTGCGGTTCCCAAAATCGCATCGCCGGTCTTGCGCAAATTCAATTGCCCCGAAAACAACGCCAACAATCCCGTACCAGCAGCGCCCACAGCGGCGGCTTCGGTCGGGGTAAAAAATCCAAAATAAATCCCGCCAACGACCGCCATGAAAATCATCAAAACAGGCCAAACCCGCACCAGCGCCAAAAGGCGCTCCTCGAATGTTTTGCGTTCCAGAACGGTGCCAGCTTCGTTTTTCATCCGCACCAAAATCGCGATTGTAATCATGTATCCAGCCGCAGCCAAAATACCGGGAACCATCGCCGCCACAAACAGCTTGGCGATGTTCAGCTCGGTCAGGATCGCATAAATCACCAGCACCACAGAGGGCGGGATCAAAATTCCCAGCGTCCCACCAGCCGCCAATGCACCCGTCGCCAAACGGCCCGAATACCCGTAGCGTTTCAGCTCAGGCAGCGCCACCTGCCCCATCGTTGCAGCCGTCGCCAGTGACGACCCACAGATCGAGCCGAACCCAGCACATGCCCCAATCGCAGACATCGCAACACCGCCGCGCAGATGCCCAAGCCATGCTTCTGCCGCCTTAAACAAATCGCGCGACATGCCACTGATCGTGGCAAACTGACCCATCAACAGGAACAGCGGAATGATCGAAAACGAATAATTCGCGAAGGTGCCAAATGTCAGGTTCTTCAGCTGCGCCAAGGTCATGTTCGGCGTGCCCGTCACCAGCCACGTCCCGCAAAACCCGATCAGCGCCATCGCAGGGCCGATAGGCACGCGCAGGAACAACAGAACCAACAGCGCGGGAAACGACCACAACCCAATTTCAAAATTGCTCATGACGCACCCCCAAAGGATCGCAACGATCGAAGCACGCAGAACACCGAAACAATCGTGAATACCGCCATGCCCAGAACACCCGCGCCGTAGGCCTGCCAGATCGGGAATTGCAAAATGAACGTCGTCTCGCCGTAGCTTTGTTTGTCGAGCATACCGAGCCACAACCGATAGCCAACAATCACGGCAATCGCCAACAACAACAGATCAGACGCCAAATCGGAGACCAGATTTTGCCACCGCGCCATCGCAGCCTCGAACAGATCGACCCGCGCATGACCCTTGGCATATTGTGCCCAAGGCAAGAATGCGAAAATGGCAAAACCAACGCCCAGTTCGACCAATTCATAATCGCCCTTAACTTGGTTCAACCCCACAAAAGTAAGGGACCGCCCGATGATGCTGACGCAAGTTATTGCGATCAGCAAGATCAGGACGATCCCCCCTAAAATGGCCATTGCCCGCGCCAAAATGCCGACAGTTTTGTCCAAAACGTCAAACACTGTCAGCCCTCCGCCGCGCGCTTTGTCTTAACCGCCGTTCGCCGCGATCAGTTCTTTGGCCCGTGCGATCAACGCTTTACCGTCGATGCCTTTGCCTTCCATTTCTGCGATCCAAGCATCCACAACAGGTTGTGATGCTGCTTTCCAGCGCGCAACCTCTGCTTCGTCCAGAACAGTGATGTCATTGCCAGCTTTCACCGCAATCCCACGACCGGGTGCATCTGCTGCCAGCATCTCTTCGGCTGCCAATTTCGTCAACGCCATGCCACTGTTTGCATCCAAGGCCGCTTTCAAATCATCTGGTAGGCTGTTGTATTTGTCGATGTTCATCACAGCCACAATCGCCGCCGTGTACAACGCTTCTTTGCCAGAAAACTCAGTGTGTTTGCCCACCAATTCAGTCAGGCGGATCGCGGGCGTCACTTCCCACGGGATCACTGTGCCGTCGATCACTTTCTTAGACAGCGCCTCTGGAATTGCGGGCAACGGCATACCAACCGCAGTTGCGCCCAATTCGCCCAGAAGGTTGTTGATCATACGGGTCGGACCGCGCAATTTCAGGCCCTGCATGTCTTCCAACTTCGAAACACCACCGCCAGTGTGGATCACACCAGGCCCGTGAACCCACGCCCCCAGAACCTTAACGCGGTTGTATTCGCTGTCTTGGAAATCTTCCTCAACCATCTGCTGAAATGCCATCGACGTTGCAACCGAATCCGTCATCATAAACGGCAGCTCAAACACCTCGGTGCGTGGGAAACGGCCAGGCGTATAGCCCACAACCGTCATGATAATATCCGCAACACCGTCTTGTGCTTGGTCCATCAACTGTGGTGGGCGCCCACCAAGTGCCATCGCATCAAAATGTTCGATTTTCAAACGACCACCCGTGGCTTCTTCAATCTTGGCGCCCCAAGGTTTCAGAACCGCCTTTGGAACAGTGGCAGGGGGTGGCAGAAATTGGTGCAGCCGAAGCGTTACTTCTTGCGCCACAGTTGGCACAGCCGTCATCGTCGTGATCATTGCGGCTGCAATACCTGCAGCGGCCATTTTGAACTTTGCTGAAAATGTCATTGGAATCTCCCTTTTTCGGCGGCACAGCCGCGCATGGAAGATGTTTGATTATTTATTTAACAAGTTCAACCAATAGTTTTCAACAATCGCGCCCTAATCCAAAGTCGCCCAAAATGCCTTTGCCTTTTTGATCATCGCATCTTGGCCCTGTTCGAACTTTTTACCACCAACGGGTTGGGCAAACATATACAGCTTGTGGTCGTAAATACGCCAAACTTCGGGGTCCGCAGGCACTAGCTTTTTGAACGATGCAGCCCGTGTGCAATACCCGCCAAATTGCGGTGCGTAACCTTCTGGGTTCGCACTAAACAAATCCGCGTCCTCTTGTGATGCAAACCGCCACGTCGCCCCGCGCCAATTGACCGCAAAAACTTCGGACCCTCGTGTCGCTGCGTTCTTTACGAAATATGCAGTGGTGTCATAACCCCGAATAGCCGCGCCCGTTGCGCCGTCTTTTGCGATACGCCCCGTTGCAAAAACAGGCAGCGCCAACGAAACGCCACCAACAAAAACAGAGGCCACCAAAACAGCGCGCCGAGTCGGTGTGAAAGTTTTAGATTTGGACATAAAGGCCTCCGTTCAATTTTTCATAAACTTAGCGGCCACAACGCGCCCGCGCCAATCACATTCGCGTGGCGCAATTTATTGATAATCGCGCGGCCGCAAACCGTGGCGCGCCAAACGATCATACAGCGTTTTTCGGGGCAAGCCCAAAGCTGCTGCCGTTTGCGTGGCTTTGCCTTTGAACCGACGCAAACTCTCTTCTAAAACTGTGCGTTCAAAATCGTCGACTTGGTCAGCCAGTGTCTTGCTGATTTGCGAATGCGCTTCCAGAAAATCATTGGCAAACCTGCGCAATTCCAACAAGTTTTCCGCCCAATCACGCGCCTCCAAATCTCGCAGCACCTCTGACGAAACGCTTGGCATCTCCAAGTTTCTGTTGCGCACGGCTTGGCGTAAAACTGCCTCGAACATCGCACCGATATCCCCCCGGCGATCCGCAAAACTCGGGATCGCCACGTGAACACACTCCAGCGCATCCAACGCCGCAACAGGGCGCATCGCCGAGGCAATCAAACGCACGTCATCCCGCCCCCGCACAGCATCCAAAACACAACTAACTTGGCGGGGCGTCGCTTCGTCAAAGGAGCGAACCGACAAATCAACCGCCCCACTTTCAATCGTAAAACTCTGGGGGTCAGTTTCAGGTGTGCGCACAATCTGAAACCGTTCTCGCCCTTCAGACAACGTAAAAATCGTGTGCGCTGCCAGCCGTTTACCGACACCAATCGCGCCGGTCAGCATCACATTCTGGCCTGTATCCGCCGCTGCCCGCAGATCGCTGCGCAGCTGTTTGCTAGCTGCACTTTCCCCTTGAAAATTCATCGACGCGGGGTCACTGCGCTGCATTTTTCGTTCTATCCTGCGCGCGCGCAAAACCAGTTCGCGGTGCGACAATGCGCGGTTCAAAACGCCCAGCAAATGCGACGTTTCGCAGGGCTTTTCCAGAAAATCATAGGCCCCTTCTTTCATCGCGCGAATGGCCATCGGCACATCGCCTTCGCCTGTTAACATCACCACGGGCAGATCAGGATCAATCCCCTGCGCCAGTGCCAAAATATCGAACCCGTCTTTCTGAGGCATCCGAATATCCGTCAGCACGACGCCTGCAAAATTGGCCCGAATGGTGCGCCGTGCCTGCACGTAATGCGCGGTTGAAATCACACTTATCCCCTCCAAATCGAGCATTTGTGCCAAGGAAGCGCGCAACGCATCGTCGTCTTCGATCAAAAGAACCTGCCGCGTCATGGTGCGGCCCTCAACTCAACACAAAACTCTGCACCTTTGTCCAAGTTGCGACAGCTCAACGTCCCGCCAAAACTGCCGATAATTCCAAAAGATATCGACAGCCCAAGCCCCAACCCCTTGGACGCGCCCACATCCTTGGTCGTGTAAAACGGCTCAAAAACACGACCAGGTTCGCGCAACCCGGTCCCGGTATCCGCCACGAAGATCCGCACGACTTCGCCACCATTCTCCACCCACAGGCGCAACACTTTTTGCGGCGCATCCGCCATCGCATCCACCGCGTTGCCGATCAAGTTAACCAAGACTTGTTGCAACCGCACAGGCCCGCCCATCACCATCAACGGCCCAGCGATCGGCGTATTTTCCAGCATCACATCACCGTCGCGCAGCCGTTGTTCTGTAAGCCGGATCGCATCGCCAAGCACCACATTCAAATCCACGGGTTCGGGCACTTCGACCTCATTGCGCGCAAATCCCCGCAGGTTTTTAATGATCCGATTTATCCGTTCCACCTGCTGGGTGATCATCCCAAGGTTCTCCGATGCCTCAGCTAACCGATCCCGCTCAATCAATTTCACACTGTTCGCCGCAAAATTGCGAATGGCGGCCAGCGGTTGGTTCACCTCGTGGCTGATCCCCGCAGACATTTGGCCCAGCGCCGTCAACTTGCCAGCCTGCACCAACTGATCCTGCGCCGCGCGCAATTGCGCTGTGCGCTCTTCAACCCGCGCTTCCAGCCGCGCATTGGCCTGCGCCTCTACTTGCAAACGATCCGAAAGCCGACGACGACGTTGGTTCAACGCAACCAGAACCGCCCCGATCAACGCCAACAAAGCAACCGCAAGGTACGCCGAAATTCGCGCATTTGCCGCCGCAGTTTTGGTATCCAGAAACAACTTCGCCGTCAGCCCTAACCGCGGAATAAATTCCGATAGAACCAACGCCCGTTCAGGCATCACTGACCCTGCGCCAAAATTGAAAATAGGCGCGCCAAACCAATCGGATCGCGCATATTTTGCGAATGGTTTCACCTCCCCGCGCGGAAACAATCGCGCGGCCTCCTCGCGCATGCCATCCGCGCCATCACGCGTTAAAACCAACTCCACACGGTTGGTCACAAACACCACATCGAACTCATCCTCAAAGACCAAAACGGCCTCGTCCACTTCCCATTCAAATTCCAACTGCGCCACATCGGCGCGTACTACAACCACGCCCACGGGTGGTGCTTGGCCATCAATGACACCGCGCGCAAAAAAGAAATCTCGCCCCCGATCTCTCGGCTCGAACGCATGATCATATCCCAAGCCACCTTTCAACGCGCGCTGAACATAATTCGCCCCTGCCAAATTTTGCCCAACAGCAGAAAACGGGTCTTCGAAGTTTGACGCAGCAACCACTAGCCCTTGTCGATCCAGAACCAAAATCTCCTCTGCGCCCACCGTCAAAGCCGTGTTCACCAGATAGGCATTCGCCGCGTCCACACTGATCGCGCCGTTCAATGCACCCACAACAATGGGATGACGCACCAACAGATTTGGCAGCTGTTGAAAGCTCTCCAATTGTCCCAGCAACCGATCAGCGGCCTGTTCCAACTGCACGTTTCCTGTGCGCTGTAACTGGTTTAAATTCGCGCGGTAAGCTAAGGCGTAAACGCCCAGCGCGACCACCGAAGCGACACCTAAGAACACCAAAAAAGGCAGTAACCGTTTCACAAAATCGCATCCGATCCTTGCGCGAATCTGCGCTGCTCCATTCTGTGCACCGTGAAATAAAGCACAAGGCAAACTGTCCGAAATTTCGCACAAATCGCTCCGCCTTCAAAAGGGCGGTAAATTTTCCGTTATCTTTCAATCCCTTGCCCATCGGCCAAAAAACACTTTGCACTAAACCCCAGCTTGCGATGATTTAATGTCAGTCGGACCACGATCCGCAAATCCACTGGGAGAGAATTATGAAATCATTTTTGAAAGCCGCCTGCATCAGCGCAGTCGCATTTGTACCATCCATCGCCGCCGCATCTTGTGAAGACGGCGAAGTCGTAGTGAAATTCGCGCACGTCACCAACACGGACAAGCACCCAAAGGGCATCGCGGCCACATTGTTGGAACAGCGCGTGAACGACGAAATGAACGGCAAAATGTGCATGGAGGTCTTCCCGAACTCCACTTTGTACGATGACAACAAAGTCCTAGAGGCAATGCTGCAAGGCGATGTTCAACTGGCCGCGCCGTCGCTTTCCAAGTTTGAAAAATTCACCAAACAGTTCCGCATTTTTGACCTTCCGTTCATGTTCAACGACATCAACGCGGTTGACGCTTTCCAAAACTCTGACACGGGTCAGGCGATGAAAGATTCCATGCAAAAACGTGGTCTTCAGGGCCTCGCGTTTTGGCACAACGGCATGAAACAAATGTCTGCAAACGTGCCATTGGTTTCGCCAACAGATGCAAACGGTTTGAAATTCCGCGTGCAATCCTCTGACGTTCTGGTTGCCCAAATGGAAGCCATCGGCGGTTCCCCGCAAAAGATGAAATTTGCCGAAGTTTACGGCGCTTTGCAAACAGGCGTTGTTGATGGTCAAGAAAACACTTGGTCCAACATCTACGGCAAAAAATTCTTCGAAGTCCAAGACGGCGTCACAGAAACCAACCACGGCATCATCGACTATCTTTTGGTGACATCCGTTGATTGGCTCGATGGATTGGAAGCAGACACACGCGACCAATTCATGACAATCGTGGCCGAAGTAACGCAAGCGCGTAACGGCGAATCCACAGCCGTGAACGCAGGCGCAAAACAAGCCATCATTGATGCAGGCGGCACCGTGCGCCAACTGACAGCCGAACAACGCGCAGAATGGGTTACAACCATGAAGCCAGTTTGGTCCAAGTTTGAAGGCGACGTAGGTGCAGAAAACATCGCCGCTGCGCAAAAAATCAACGCGATGACCAACTAAGTCAGTTGATCTAAAATCTGGGCGAGCCTGCAACGGCTCGCCCTATTTTTACGGGGCATTTGCAAATGGCACACCAGATAAAATCACCAACGGATCGGTTTGAGGAAACGCTCATCGCGCTTATCCTCGGCTCCATGACCCTTGTGACATTTGCCAACGTCGTCGCCCGTTACGGGTTCAATTCCAACATCCTCTGGGCGGTTGAATTTACCGTTTTCCTGTTCGCGTGGATGGTTCTTCTTGGTGCATCTTACGCCGTGAAAATCGGCGCGCACATCGGTGTTGATGCGATCCTCAACCTCGTCTCGCCCGGTGTTCGCAAGGTCATGAGCCTGATCGCGGTCTGTGTTTGCATCGCCTTCTCGTTGCTCCTGCTCAAAGGATCATGGGATTACTGGGCCAATTTCGCCAACCTTCCCGGCACCGAGGGCCGTTGGTTCCCCACAGGGTTCGAGGATAAATTTCGCGGCAAAGCATGGTACGAAACCGACGACATCCCCATGCCCGCAATCCTCAGTTGGATGGAAGGCGCGTTCAATGATGGCGACGAATACGAAAAATTGCCCCGCCTGATCCCCTACATGATTATGCCCATATCAATGGCCCTGCTGGTGTTCCGTTTTATTCAAGCCGCCTTTCGATTGCTGCGCGGTGACATCACCATGATCATCGTCAGCCACGAAGCTGAAGATCAAATCGAAGACGCCGCGCAATACGTGAAGGATAACGCATAATGGAAGTCATCCTCCTATTCGCGATGGTCGTCGGCCTGTTGATGATCGGCGTTCCCATCGCTGTTTCGCTCGGTTTTTCCTCCGTCCTATTCCTGCTATGGTTCTCGGATTCCTCGCTCGCATCGGTCGCGCAAACCCTGTTTAACGCGTTTGAGGGCCACTACACCCTCCTCGCTATCCCGTTCTTCATCCTCGCCAGCAGTTTCATGTCAACAGGTGGCGTCGCACGCAGGATCATCAACTTTTCTATCGCTTGCGTCGGCCATTTCCACGGCGGCCTTGCTATCGCGGGCGTCTTCGCGTGCATGCTGTTCGCTGCCCTTTCGGGATCGTCCCCCGCCACCGTGGTTGCCATCGGCTCCATCGTCATCGCGGGCATGCGCCAAGTCGGCTACACCAAAGAATTCGCCGCGGGTGTAATCTGTAACGCAGGCACGCTCGGCATCCTCATCCCACCTTCCATCGTGATGGTCGTCTACGCCGCCGCGGTCGAGGTATCGGTCGGCCGCATGTTCCTCGCAGGGGTCATCCCGGGCCTGCTCGCTGGGCTTATGCTGATGGTCGCGATCTATGTTATCGCCCGCATCAAAGACATGCCCAAAGGCGTGCGCGCATCTTGGGGCGAACGCCTTAGAACAGGGCTCGAAGCAGGCTGGGGATTGTTCCTTATCGTCATTATTCTTGGCGGCATTTACGGCGGTATCTTCACCCCAACCGAGGCCGCAGCCGTCGCCGCCCTCTATGCTTGGGCCATCGCCAGCTTCGTTTACAAAGATATGGGCCCATTCAAAGCCACCCCTGCCAAAGCAGGCAGCGCCGCCGCGATCCTCACCCTTGGCACGGCCCTCCTTGCGGTGCCTTTCTGGTTCTTCATGGAACCAAAAGCCGCCCTCGCCCTTGGCTTCATCATGGCGATCGGCCTGTCGTTTTACATCGCGCACTCCAACAACACATCCATCGCACCAACAGACCTCGCCAGCGACCTCATCCGCATGCCAATTGCCTTTTGGCACCGCGATACCGTCGATACTTTGTTCGAGGCAGGCAAACTCACCGTCACGTTGCTGTTCGTCATCGCCAATGCGCTGATCCTGAAACACGTCCTTACCGACGAACAAATCCCGCAACAAATAACAGAAGCCATGCTTGCCGCAGGCCTTGGCCCCATCGCATTCCTGATCGTGGTCAACGTGATCCTGCTCATCGGCGGGCAATTCATGGAACCATCAGGCCTGCTGGTGATTGTCGCACCGCTGGTGTTCCCCATCGCTATCCAACTCGGTATCGACCCGATCCATCTTGGCATCATCATGGTCGTGAACATGGAAATCGGCATGATCACCCCGCCGGTCGGCCTCAACCTGTTTGTCACCTCGGGCGTCGCAGGCATGCCGATGATGGCCGTGGTCAAAGCCGCACTTCCTTTCCTCGCCGTGCTCTTTGTGTTCCTGATAATGATCACCTACATCCCGATCATCTCAACCTTCTTGCCCAACCTTGTGATGGGCCCAGAAATCATCACCAAGTAACGCCAAGACATCCTTGCGATACACGAACCCAAACCGTAAACCTCCTGCATCAACAGGAGGCTTACGTGTCTAAAATCATCGAAGAATTCATCGCCCACCTTGCGCCGCGTGTCACGGGTACGCTGCAAGGCACCGCCAAGCTGGTGATCACCGATGAAGGCAGCATCATGCTGTCCGATCAAGGCGCGATTGAAGGCGACGGCACCGCTGACGTGACCCTGAAAGCATCCGAAAAAGTGTTCCGCAATATCCTCGATGGCAGCCAGAACCCTGCGATGGCGTTTGTGTCTGGTAAGCTGAAAGTGGACGGTTCCAACATGCGCGCGCTGAAAGTGTCGGAAATCCTCACTTCGGACTAAACACCGCGATTTTTGTGATTCGCCCCGCCAGTCAAGCAAAAATATGGCGAAAATAATGCTAGGCTTGTAAATATAAACACACTAAAGTCGGTCGCTACTTGATTCCAAATGTGGCGAAAACTGACCTAAATGATCCTAAATTTCGGCTCCATAAACCTCGATCTTGTGTACCGCGTGGCATCCCTGCCAACGCCCGGCGAAACGCTGGCCAGCACGAGTTACGAGAAATATTTGGGCGGCAAAGGTGTGAACCAATCCATCGCCGCACAACGCTGTGGCGCAGACGTTCTGCACATCGGTTGCGTTGGACCAGACGGCGAATGGCTGCGCGAACAAATCGTTGAATTTGGTCTGTCCCTTGAAGGCGTGAAAACCGTGCCCGATCACACGGGGCACGCGGTCATTTTTGTGGCCGACAGCGCGGAAAACCAGATCGTCCTATTTGGCGGTTCAAACCAAGCCTTCACCACCGATCAAATCGAGACCGCGTTGAAAAAGGCAAACCCAAAAACCGATTGGGTTATCTGTCAGAACGAAACCAACCTAGTGCATGAATTGGCCCAATCCGCAAAATCCAAAAACCTGCGCGTCGCCTATTCCGCCGCCCCGTTTGAGGCAGAGCACGCCATCCCCATGCTTGATCACATCGACCTTCTCGCAGTGAACGAGGTCGAAGCCGCCGCGCTCCAAGCCGCACTTGGCAAAGATCCACGCGACATTGGCTTGCGGTACTTGCTGGTCACAAAAGGGGCAGAGGGCGCAGATTTGCACACACACCACGAAACCATCCACCAACCCAGTTTCAAGGTTTCGCCCCAAGACACAACTGGCGCAGGCGACACATTTCTTGGCGCGTTCATGGCCGAATTTACCCTGTCAAACAGCCCCGCCAAAGCCTTGCGTTTTGCCGCCGCTGCCTCTGCAATTCAAGTCACGCGCGCGGGTGCTGCCCCTGCGATCCCGCTGCGCGACGAAGTGCTGACCTTTTTGAAAGAACACGCATGACCCACAAGATCATCATCGACACAGACCCCGGCATCGACGATGCAATGGCGATCTTTTACGCGGCCCTGCACCCCGAAATCGACATCGTCGGCATGACGGGCGTGTTCGGCAACGTCACCGCCGATATCGCCACGCGCAACGCAATCGTGCTGGCCGAACGCTGCAAACAAACCATCCCCGTTGCCAAAGGCGCGAACACCCCGCTGGTGATGGCGCCAAACGGCGTCTCCGATTATGTGCACGGGGTCGAAGGCTTTGGCACGATGGCGGCGCAACCCATCACGGGCAAACCCCTTGATGAACCTGCGCATGAATTTATCTGCCGCATGATCAACGAAAACCCGGGTGAAATCACGCTTTGCCCGATCGGCCCGCTGACCAATATCGCGCGGGCTTTGCAACACGATCCGTCTATCGCGGCGAAAACCAAAGCGGTGTTCATCATGGGCGGCGGCCTTGATTTGGGCAACGTCACGGACTTTGCTGAGGCCAACATTTGGAACGATCCGCACGCCGCAGATATCGTTTTTGCCGCCAACTGGCCCATCACGATGGTCGGCCTTGATGTCACCACACAAGTCCAATGCACCCCCGCCGATTTTGAACGGCTCGCCAAATCCACACCTGTTTTGGGCGGCTTTTTGAACGAGGCCGTGCAATTCTACTTTGATTTCTACGCCTCTCATTACGGCGAGCGGGGTTGCCACATGCATGACCCTTCGGCAATCATCGCAATCACCGATCCGCAGTATTTTACCATTGAAACCCACGCCCTAGAGGTTATCGTGGACGGCGCTCGCATTGGTCAGACCACACGGTCTGCCGATCCTTCTCGACCAAAACACAAGGTCCCGATGGGCGTCGATGCCGAAGGTGTGAAACAACGGTTTTTATCCATGATCGAAACTGGTTTTTAAAGGAGACTGAAATGACTGAATTTTCCGTACTCGCCGTCAGCCCATCTGACCCTGACGCGCCTGCGAAATTTGCAAAATCCCTGCGCGAAACAGGCTTTGCCGTGATCAAAGACCACGACATCGACATGAATGAAATCAGCGCCATGTACGATGTGTGGCAACCCTATTTCGCCTCCGATGCGAAAGACGGCGACGCCACAGATATGGGCGATCCATCAGGGTATTTCGGCTATAAATCCGAAAACGCCAAAGGGGCTGCGCAAAAAGACCTCAAGGAATTTTACCACGTCTATCAAAAGAACAAACTGCCAGACGGTGTTTCTGATGTGACCAAGAATTTCCATTCTAAAATGGTTGATATGGGCGCGATGCTGCTGGATTGGCTTGATCAAGCGACCCCAGACGACGTGAAATCTCAACTCACCATGCCCTTCAAAGACATGGTAAAAGACAGCGAAAGCAATCTTCTGCGTGTTCTGCACTATCCGCCTCTGCCAGATGAAGTGCAGCCAGGCGAAGTTCGCGCGGCGGCCCACGGTGACATCAACCTGATCACACTGCTGGTCACTGGATCCGAACCAGGCCTGCAAGCCCAAGACGTGAACGGCGATTGGCATGACATTCCGTGTGGAACAGGCTATATCAATGTGAACGCGGGTGACATGCTGGAACGCGCGTCCCGCAACCACTATCCATCGACCATTCACCGCGTGGTGAATCCACCCGCACAGGAAAACAAATCCCGCTACTCCCTACCGTTGTTCATGCACCCCCGACCCGAGGTTCAGCTTGACCATCAAACAGCAGGAGAGTTTCTGGAAGAGAGATTAAGAGAGATCGGTCAACGCGGGTAATCGCGTGCGCCGTTAAAAAGCAAGGCACCGCTGCGGTGCCATCAACTAGGAGAAACCCATGAAAAAAGTATTCACAACCCTGCTCGCAGGCGCGTTCACAGCTGTCGCTGGCTTCGCACTTGCAGACGGCCACGGCTTTAAGCCAGCGGTCATCTACGATATGGGCGGCAAATTCGACAAATCCTTCAATGAGGGCGTTTACAACGGCATCAAAAAGTTTTCCGAAGAAACTGGCGTCGAAGTGATGGAATTCGAAGTAACGAATGAAGCACAGCGTCAACAAGCCATGGAAAAAATGGTTCAGCGCGGCGCGACTGTTGTTCTGGGTGTGGGCTTTGCTCAGGCTGATGCAATCTCCGCTGTTGCAGCTGCAAACCCTGACGTGAAATTCTCGATTATCGACGTGTCATGGTTGGATCACCCGAACCTGCGCCAGTACGGCTTTAAAGAGCAAGAAGGCTCCTACCTCGTTGGTATGGCTGCTGCGATGGCGTCCAAAACTGGCAAAGTTGGCTTTGTTGGCGGCATGGACATCCCTCTGATCCGCGCATTTGGTTGCGGCTATGAACAGGGTGTTAAAGCGGTAAATGCTGATGCAGAAGTTCTGCAAAACATGACAGGCACAACACCTGCTGCGTGGAATGACCCAACTAAGGGTGCTGAGCTCACACAAGCCCAAATCGACCGTGGCGCAGACGTTGTTTATGCCGCTGCTGGTGCAACTGGCGTTGGCGTTTTGCAAGCTGCAACTGATGCTGGCAAATTGTCCATCGGCGTTGATTCAAACCAAAACCACATCCACCCGGGTTCTGTTCTAACGTCCATGCTGAAACGCGTTGACGTTGCAGCATACGACACCATGAAAGACGCAATGTCTGGTGATTTTGAAACTGGCGTTCGTATCTTGGGCGTTAAAGAAGGTGGCGTTGGCTGGGCATTGGACGAAAACAATGCAGCCCTGATCACTCCAGAAATGAAAGCCGCTATCGACGCTGCTTCTGCAAAAATCTCTTCTGGCGAAATCATGGTTCACGACTACCGTTCAGACAACACCTGCAAAATGTAAGCAGGCGTTTGCCAAACACCGGGGGCAGCTTTCGGGCTGCCTTCACCCTCCCAAAACAGTTTTCGTTTTGGTTCCCACGGGGAACCCAATCGTAAGCTGGGCATAGACCCACAAAACACCTTCAACAGGGTGAGGGATGGAAATGACTTACGCACTCGAACTTAAAGACGTGTCCAAATCCTTTGGCCTTGTCCATGCGAACAAAGACATTGATCTGGCCGTTTCGCCCGGCTCCATTCACGGCATCATCGGTGAAAATGGCGCGGGCAAATCCACCCTGATGAACATCATCTACGGCATGCACCGCGCCGACAAAGGCACCATTTCGTTCAACGGCCAACAGGTCGATGTGCGCTCCTCCGCCGACGCGATTGAACACGGCATCGGTATGGTCCACCAACACTTTATGCTGGTCCCAACATTCTCGGTTCTTGAAAACGTCATGCTCGGATCAGAAGGCGGTCTTACCCTATCCGAAGGGCGCGCAACCGCGCTCGAACGCCTCACGCACCTGTCCACAACCTACAATCTAGAGGTCGATCCACACGCCCTCGTCTCCGACCTCAATGTCGGCCAACGCCAGCGCGTGGAAATCATTAAAGCCCTCAAAGGCGGCGCCAAAGTCCTCATCCTCGATGAACCCACAGGCGTGCTCACCCCGCAAGAAGCAGACCAGCTTTTTGAAATTCTCAAAGTCCTGCGCGATGACGGCGTTTCCGTCCTGTTGATCACCCACAAACTGACCGAGATCATGGACATCACCGACACCGTTTCCATCATGCGCCAAGGTGAAATGGTCGGACATCGCAAAACCTCTGAAACATCCCCCCAAGACCTCGCCGAACTGATGGTTGGCCGCGAAGTCCTGCTCGAAGTAACCCGCACCCCCGCCACACCCGCCGAAGTTCGCTTCTCCGCCAAAAATCTCGGCTACACAAACTCCCAAGGCGTAGTCGAGTTAGAAGACATCAACTTTGAGGTCCGCGCAGGCGAAATCCTCGGTGTTGCTGGCGTCTCGGGCAACGGCCAAACTCAACTGATGGAAACCCTCGCAGGCATGCTGCCCCTCACCACTGGCGTGATCAACATTCTGGGCACCGAAGTCACCTCTGCGGATGCAACCAGCCCCCGCATCATCCGCGATCTTGGCGTGGGTCACATCCCCGAAGACCGCCACACCCACGGCCTAATCCTCGATTTCGAAGCCCGCGAAAACATGATCCTCGGCTTTCACGACAGCGAACTGGCGGGCAGCGGCAAACTGTTTGATTATTCGGCGATCCAACAAAATTGCGAAGACAAAATGGCCCATTTCGATGTGCGCCCTTCAAACCCCCGTCTTAGCGCGAAAAACTTTTCGGGTGGCAATCAACAGAAAATCGTCATCGCGCGCGAATTTTCCGCCAACCCAGGTGTGCTGCTGGTCGGCCAGCCCACACGCGGCGTTGATGTCGGCGCAATCGAATTTATCCATAAACAACTGCTAGAACTGCGCGACGCAGGCTGCGCGATCCTGTTGGTTTCCGTGGAACTCGACGAAGTCATGTCGCTCGCGGATCGCATCATGGTGCTGTGCGATGGTCAAAACGTCGGCATCATCGACGCCGAAAAAGCAGACAGATCAACCCTAGGCCTGATGATGGCCGGTCAAAAAGCAGAGGCCGCCACATGAGCAAGCCAACCCCACCCCTCCCGCGTTGGGCCGATATTGTCCTCCTCCCGCTGATCAATCTGCTCGCCGCACTGGTCCTGTGTGGTCTCGTCATCTTCGCCATCGGTGAAAACCCGTTTGCCGCGCTCAAAGTCATGATCAACGGCGCGTTCGTCTACCAAGGCGCACTCGGTTACACCCTGTTTTACACCACAAGCTTCATCTTCACGGGCCTCGCCGTTGCCATCGCCTTTCACGCCAGATTGTTCAACATCGGCGCCGAAGGCCAAGCCTCCCTCGGCGGTCTCGGCGCGACACTCGTCGCCTTCGCAATGGCCCCCATCCCTGGCATAATCGCCCTCCCCCTCGCCATAGGCAGCGCGGCCCTGTTTGGCGCAGCATGGGGCATCGTACCGGGATATTTACAGGCAAAACGCGGCTCCCACATCGTGATCACCACAATCATGTTCAACTTCATCGCTGCCGCTCTCCTCGTTTGGCTGCTGGCAGGCATGATGCTCGAACCGGGTCAATTTTCGCCACAATCGAGCCTGCTGCCCGAGCAAACTTGGCTTCCAAAAATCCACGAAATGCTCGGCTGGATCGGCCTAAAAACCACCGCCACGCCTCTCAACGCCAGCTTCCTCATCGCGCTATGTGCTTGCCTGTTCTTTTGGGTCCTCGTCTGGCGCTCGCGCCTTGGCTACGAAATCCGCACGGTTGGTCAAAACCAAGAGGCCGCCCATTATTCAGGCATCAACGTCGCGCGCGTCATCATCATCACCATGGCCATTTCTGGCGCATTTGCGGGCCTTATGGCAATCAACCAAATCCAAGGCGTGTCGCATAAACTCATCCTCGGCTTCACCGCTGGCTACGGCTTTACAGGCATCGCCGTCGCGCTGATGGGCCGCAACCACCCCGTCGGCATTTTCCTCGCCGCGCTGCTATTTGGCGCACTAGTCCAAGGCGGCACTGAGTTGGACTTTGAATTCACCGTTATCACCCGCGAAATGGTGCTGCTGATCCAAGGCATGATCATCCTGTTCTCAGGCGCGCTCGCCTACATGTTCAACCCGCCGCTCGCCCGATTACTGGCGCGAATATTCGGCACAAAGGAGGACGCAAATGCTTGATTTCCTCTACCAAACCCTCCTTGCATTTGATGCAACTCTGCGCATCGCAACACCGCTCATGCTCTGCGCAATGGCTGGCATTTTCTCCGAACGCTCTGGCATCGTAGATATCTCGCTAGAAGGCAAACTCTTGTCAGGCGCATTCGTCGCCGCCACCGTTGCCGCGCTCACTGGCTCAGCTTGGCTTGGCCTTGGTTGCGCGATCCTTGCAGGCATCACCATGTCGCTCATCCACGGGTTCGCCTGCATCACCCACAAGGGAGATCAAGTCGTCTCTGGCGTCGCCATCAACATCCTCGCCAGCGGCCTGACCATCGTTCTGGGCATCGCCCTGTTCAAACGCGGCGGCCAAACACCGAGCCTACCAAAAGAGGATCGCTTCACCCCAATCGAGTGGTGGGGCGTTGAAATGATGGACAGCGTCCCCGTGCTCGGCAGTATCTATCGACAACTCATTTCAGGCCACAACATGCTGGTCTACGTTGCACTCCTCTGCGTGCCGCTCACCGCATTTATCCTGTACAAAACACGCTTTGGCCTGCGCCTTCGCGCTGTCGGCGAGGTCCCCCAAGCGGTTGATTCCGCTGGTATCTCGGTCACGTGGCTGCGCTACCGCGCCCTTATTCTTGGCGGCGCACTCTGCGGTATCGCAGGCGCATATCTGTCCATCGCCCAAGGCGGCAACTTCGTAAAAGAAATGTCAGCGGGCAAAGGTTACATCGCGCTCGCCGCCGTAATTTTCGGCAACTGGAAACCTTTCACCGCATTCTTCGCCTGCCTCATGTTTGGCTTCCTAGACGCGGTAACCGCGCGGCTCGAGGGCTACGAGCTCTTCCTCATCGGCGAAATCCCCAGCCAGCTGATGCAGGCAATCCCCTACATCCTCACCGTGCTCCTGCTCGCGGGATTCATCGGCAAACCGAGGCCACCCGCCGTAATCGGCCAGCCCTATCACAAATAGATGCGCCGTTTCCTAATCGCCGCAGTCATTCCCGTTGGATTAATCGCAGGCTATTTTGGCATGGCAAATTTGAACACACCCACGGACCGCCCATTGGCAGCCCTAAACCTGTTCAAAAGGTTTTGCGTGCCCTTGGCACAAGGCCGCACGATCCCCATTCCGCCCCAGTTTGAAGACATATCAAGCCTGCCAAATGAAACACGCTGGGCCGAGTCCAAAAGCGCGATTGAATTAACCCGGCATTCCAATGGATGCAGCGTCTCGGACCAATTGTTGCACTTCACACCGACAGAACGCGCGGCATTCCAAACCAAAGCAGCCGCGATGGTTCAAGCCGCTTTCCCTGCTCTAGAGCTCGATGTAAATCACAGCGGCGGGTCTTGGGATCATTTCACATCTTGGGCGCAATATCCAAAAAATGATCCACGACATTGGGCCGTTTTGCTTGTTCGATTTTCCTCCGTGGGTGACGACGCCACAACCTCCCTAAGCTTGGCACTTCCCCGAAAATAGCAGCGGCCTACCCCATCCGCGCGCGCGTCTTTTCATCCACCAATCCACGCAAAACACCCAGAACAGGATGCCCATCCATCCACTTCTGCCCATACTCCAGATTGAACCCGTAATCGAAATCGCTCGGGTTCTTGCCCTGCGTATGCTGCAAAATCGTCTCTAACTTATCCAGCCCCTTGATCACCTTCGCTTCATCCGACGTGGCCCCATCATATTCATCTAACAACGCCAAAAATCCCGCGCTCAAATCCCCATCCAATCCTCCCATCAGCTCAACAAAATCTGCACGCTCCTCACCACTTTTATCGCCCACCTGCTCTGTCGCAGGGATGTCGCCAGACACCGCTTCGCCCAAATCATGCAACACGGCCATCTTCAGCAACTTGGCCATATCCAACCCTGTCAACTGATCCTCAAACACCAAAACCCACAAACACAACCGCCAGGTATGGCTTGCCGTATCCTCGCGCCGTCCCTCCGCGGTAAACCCAGATCGGAACGTGTCCTTCAACGCCTCCGCCCGCTCCAAAAATGCCACCCGTTCGCGTGCCTCGTGCAAATCCATTCCAACCTACCGTTTCTTTTGTCCAAAATACTCATCGCCAACACCCGTTGCCGCGCACTCCGCTTCAGTCTAATCTGCACCAAAACCCAAAGGCCAGCCCGATGACCCTGACAGACGCACAAATCCAATCCCTAAAATCCGAAGCCAAAGCCGCGATGGAACAGGCCCACGCGCCCTATTCCAACTTCACCGTTGGCGCGGCAATCCTGATGGAAGGTGGCACAATCATTCGTGGTGCCAACATCGAAAACGCCAGCTTTGGCGCAACAATCTGCGCTGAACGCAGCGCCATCGCCTCCGCCCTCTCGCAAGGGCATCGCGGCATCAAAGCCATCGCCGTCACCAACGCCACAGACACGAAAATCACGCCCTGCGGCATCTGCCGCCAAGTCATCTATGAATACGGCACAGACATCCCGATCATCTGCTCCAACCAATCGGGCGAGCACATGATCCACAGCATTTCCGATCTATTGCCACACGCCTTCACCCTTTGAATGGATCAGCCCGTCCCCATCCGATCAGGCCGCGATCGCTTGCGTTACACGTTCCTGTTCGAATTGCTTCTTGTTTCGATGATCATCCCGGCAGGATCCTTTTTCTTTGACAAACCCTTCTCAGAAATCGGCACCCTCGCCATTCTGCTGTCCCTAAAGGCAATGATCTTAAATCTAATTTACAACTGGGTATTTGATAAAATAGATGCCAAAGCAGGCCGGATTTCCAGCGACCGCTCCACCCTTGGCCGCTTGTTGCACGCCATTGGATTCGAGGTTTCCCTCACCATCACCTCACTGCCGCTCTATGTTTGGCTTATCAACGTCACCGTGGTTGAGGCCCTGATCGCTGACATTTTCGTCACCACATTTGTCGTCGGCTACACCTACGTCTTCACGCTCGGGTACGATAAAATCTACCCCGTGGTGCCCGTCAAATCCGCCTAAAGATGGCGCACGTTCGGATCAATTGGCGCGTTTGGCAGGTTCAACGCGCGCTCTAACGCCAGCCCAACTTGCAACACCAGCGCATCGCCTTTTGGCGGGCCAATCAACTGTATCCCAATTGGCATCCCTGACTTTGTGAACCCAGCAGGCATCGCCAACGCGGGCAGCGCGGCCGTTGTCGCCAAAAACGAAAACCGCAACCAATCCACATAATCTGGCATCGCAACACCGTCCACAAACGGCGGCCATTCTTGCTCCACTGGCCCCGCTTCCAGCCCCACAACAGGGATCGCCAGCACGTCGAAATCTTCCAAAAACACCCGCATCTGCTGGTACACTTCGGTGCGCCCGCGTTGCGCAAGGTAAATGTCATGGCTCGTTTGGTTCACGCCCACGTCGATGTTTTCTTGCAGCGTTTTCTTGAAATGTTTCTTCACGGCGTCAGGCACAAAATTATTGACCGAGCCGTAGTGCATCCCGCGCAACGCGCAATAACTGTCGTACAACGCGGGCATTTCTGGGCAGTCTTCTTCCACCACCATGCCAGCGCCCTGCGCCGTTTTCATCGCGCCCGCCAAGATATCGCGCACTTCGCGTTCCACGGGCGCAAACCCGCCCTGATCATCGCTAAACGCAATGCGGATGTTTTTCTTGTCTTCTTTCAACGCATCTTGAAACGAAACCTCAGGGGCGTGCAAACTGATCGGACAGCGCGGATCAAATCCCGTCATCGCATCCAAAAACAACGCGCAATCCTCAACGTCACGCGCCAACGGCCCGCTGATACCTTCATTCAAAAACGCCGCTGGCCCCGGCCCACCGCTCGCACGACCAGGGGTTGGGCGCAAACCAACCACACCGCAATAGCCCGCTGGGGTGCGGCAACTGCCCGCCAAATCGGACCCGTGACTTAACCACGTTTCCCCAACCGCCAGTGACGCCGCAGCCCCACCAGACGACCCGCCCGCATTTTTGCGCGTGTCATACGGGTTGCGCGTGTAGCCAAACACATCGTTAAACGTATTGCCGCCCGCGCCAAATTCAGGCGTGTTCGTTTTGCCAGTCGGCACACCGCCACGGCTTTCAAGCACATCAACCAACGGCGTGTTCACTGTCGAAATATTATCGCGCAACCCCCACGAGCCCATAGTGGTTTTCACGCCGCTCACTTCGTTTAAATCTTTGATGCCAATCGGCAAACCGCCCAACCATCCGGGCTCTGACGGGTCCGCATCCCCAATACGATCCAACTGCGCATAGGCCCGCTCGCGGCACTGCGTCACCGTTGCATTTACCGCCTCGCCCACCTGATCCATCCGCGCATAAGACGCATCTAACAGCTCTTTTGGCGACACCTCTTTGGCGCGCAGCATGCCCACAACCTCCCGTGCCGATTTTGCGCAAACCTCTGGTCCTGTGAACTCTGCCATCATTCTCTCCCGTCAAAATAAAACGCTGTGGCCGTCTCCCCGAACACCGCGTCGTGATCCGTTTTGGGAACCAATTCCCGATAGGCTTGCATCAGAGTTTGATAGTCGCTGCTCAAACTGTCCACTGGAAAGTTCGATCCAAACATCACCCGATCCGCACCAAAATGGCCCAAAACATGGCCTACAATCGGCGCGATCTTGGCTGCCGTCCAATCGTGATCAAACATCCCCAACCCTGATAATTTGCACCACACATTTGGCAAAGCCGACAAATGGCGCAAATTCTCCGCCCATTTCGCGATACCCTCAGCCGTGCGATCATACGGCGATCCCGCATGGCACAGAACCACCCGCAACTCGGGCACTTGGGCAATAATTTGCGCCATGCGCGGCATCAATTCTGGGATCAATTGCAGATCAAACGAAAACCCGCGCGCCGCCGCCAATCGCAATCCCTCGACAAACGCGGGATCATCCAACAGATCATTTGTCCCAGATTTCGCGTCTTCCTCTGGCGCACGGCCAACGATTTGGCGCACCCCAACAACGCTGTTCAACGCGCCAAACGCATCCAGTTGCGTGGCCACATCTGGTGCCGTCAAATCGCAAAACACCACCTGCACCATCGGCCAATCCGTTGCACTGCTTGCAACGCCGTCAACCCAAACGGCCTCGGCCATGCCATCCGCTGCACCCACCTGAATATGCACCGAACCGCCAATCCCTTGCGCCCCAGCACCCTGCGAAAACTCTGGCAATAAATAGTTGCGCCGAATGGGTTTCGGGTCGCCAAAAAACCGAACCGCGTCTTCCATCAACCATGGATATTGCACCGCGTCCAAATCCCACAAATGATGATGCGCATCGACTTTCATTTCGGCTCTCCTACCGTTTTGCATACGTTTGCAAAAAACCCTTGCCCTAGCCCCTCCCACGAGTCTAGTGTTTTTCAGATTGTCATCTTCATTCTGATTCCGAAAGGCACGTCATGGCCGAAATTCAACTCAAAAACCTGTCCAAACGCTGGGGCAGCTTTGTTGGTGTCGATAATTTCGACCTGACCATCGCTGACCAAGAATTTCTTGTGCTGCTCGGCCCGTCTGGCTGTGGCAAAACCACGACGATGCGGATGATTGCGGGCCTTGAAGACATCACCGAAGGCGAAATTATCATCGACGGCAAAGTGATCAACGACCTTGATCCGAAAGATCGCGATGTGGCGATGGTATTCCAATCCTACGCGCTTTATCCCCACATGAACGTCTACGAAAATATCCGCTTTCCCCTGATGGTTCGCAAAATAGACCCAGCCACCCACGATGAAAAAGTCCGCCGCGCCAGCGCGAT